>Ga0208297_1000117_pt1 | contig 213737 bp, 174 predicted proteins | sample LMS_cellobiose_e_FD_187367 | JGI IMG/M metagenome (GOLD analysis project Ga0208297, IMG submission 187367) | Rumen-fistulated moose microbial communities from Alaska, USA - LMS_cellobiose_enrichment (SPAdes) (version 2) | ecosystem: Host-associated > Mammals > Digestive system > Stomach >... | reverse complement strand
TAATGCTCGTAAAGCTTGGCTTGTGTTGTATCCTTGTCCATGACTACAAAGGTAACTCCTTCCTCGGAATCCACCTCAATAGTCAACAATCTATATCATATCAGACACGGAAATTTGCAGGTGTCCCGTGTTTCCGCATCTTTTTGAGACTTGACCTTCTCAAGCCGTTCGGTTTCTTTTATTCTCATCTTCTTTTGGGATCTGAAGAGGCCCAATACTACTATTCCGATGGAGACTAGACAATAAAGAATTTTAGCAAGAAGAGTACTCCAGAATGGAGGTTTGACCGTAATGGTTAGAGTAGTTATCTCTCCATTCCAATTGTTTCTGTCACTTGAGGCTTGTACATTAAGTGTATATTTCCCGGGACGTAGCATTGTGTAATACAACCGTTTAGGCTCATATACTATTGTCCAATTCTTGTCAAGGTTGTCCATTTTATACCTGTACCATATATTCCTGTTAATTGAATAGCATGGAGATGCATAATCAATGCTGAAGGTATTTTGGTTGTGCTTAAGGTACAGATCTTTCGTATATAAGATGGATTCCTTCATTAAAAGAGTCTTTTTTAAAGATGTGCTGTCTGAGCCCGTAATGTTGAATCCGGTAATAAATACTTTTGGATAATTGTGTACTGATAATACTCTTTCTGGAGAAAAGGACAGCAAGCCATTCACAGTTCCCATATATATGACACCTTTACTGTCTTTGAAACAAGAGTTGTAGTCAAACTGATTATTAGGCAATCCATTTGCGACAGAGAATCGATGGGTAATGCCGACATTATCATTATATTGCAAAAGGCCATCAGATGTGGAGATCCAAATGGTCCCCATTGAATCTTCTATCATTTGGTAAGCTATGATTCCCGGATAATCGTTCTTTGGAAGAACTTGCTTATAGGAACCACTTGATCGTTCAAATTGAAATACTCCCATTCCTTCTGTAGCAATCCAAAATTTACCACTAGAATCTTCATAGAAACTTGTAATACGTGGATAGATGAAAGGGACCGCCTTCAGCTCAGGGTCTCTTTCATAAGAAGTAATATCTAATGTCGCTATCCCCCTGTCAATAAAGCCAAGCCATACAAGATGATTCTTATCTTCATATATGGATCTTATCATTCCAGAAGTGCCAGATATAAGGCTAAAACTATTAGTATTTGGATGATAGATATATAATCCATTTCTTGTCCCGACCAGGATTATTCCATTGGAAAGATGCTTGATCGTTACGATGGATGAAGTAATTCCACTATCCGGATTGTGGCTCCCGAAAGAATCTTCTATCTTCATCGTTTCAGTATTCAAGACATAGATTCCATTTATATAGGTACCTATCCAGAGGTGTTTGGAATCATAGAACATAAGACTCTGGATATTTGTTGGGAAAGAGGTCCCATCCCAGATAAGGCCTTCAATTTTTTTGAATGATCCAGTTTCGGGATCCAATACATTCAAGCCACCATCTTCAGATCCTATCCATAACTTTCCATCCTTAGATTGTACTATTTCTCGTATTACGTTTCCACTTTGAGATCCGGTGCTGTTGAGAGGGAAATACTTATTAAATAAGTCGTTGTCGTAGGATAAGTAATCTACACCCCTAAAGTAAGATCCAGCCCAGATACCTAGGTCGCGATCCTGATACAACATATGGATTGAATTGTCGGATAAAGAATACTTATTCCTGTCAGATTTTTGTAAATGATCTGTAAATCCTTGATCTGGGCTATAGATGTAAATGCCGTTTTCTGTTCCGAGCCATAACTCTCCACTTACTGTTTGCAGCATTGTATGAATAAAAATAGGAGATCCTTCAGAATCATTTTCAAATAGAGATGAGATTTTCCCTGAGGTGGTATCAAGCAATTTCACACCTGCTTGGTCGGTAGAAATTGCCACAGTCCTCTCATCAATTAAAGCCTGTTGATTGACGGTAATTCCTTTATCTCTTTCTTGCTGGTTCAGCAGATCATAAGAAGCCAACTCGCCTTTTATTTTGTCATAATGACGTATGGTTCCATCTGAAAAAGTAATCCATACAGATCCGTCACGAATAGGAAGAACACTTCGTATTCTTAAATTGTTACTGGCATTATAATAAATAAGTCTCCTAGTGAATGAATCGAGGCAAAACAAACCAGAATCTCCGCTTCCCCACAAGCATCCATCGATGTCTATGGCGTATAATCTCAAATTAGAATTGTTGTTAAGGTGCTCAATAGTTTCGACGGTAAATTTGTCAGTAATAGGGTTAAAAGTACAGATACCTGAAGAAAGATTTATCCATATTGTTCCGTCCGGAGCCTCAATAAGCCGTTGAACTGAATAGTCAGGAAGAGCATAAAGATCGTCAACGTCAGGATAATAATTGATAAAACGGGAACCGTCAAAACGGCTTAAACCAGCGCGAGTTCCAAACCATATAAAACCGTTATGGTCCTGCATCGCACATTGTATATTTTGGTGGCACAATCCCGAAGCCTTATCATAATGTACAAAATAGTGCTCCTTAGCTTCTCCATTGTACATCATTAATAAAACAATTAAATAAAAGGCAAATGAACGGATTGTTATATTTTTCATGGCATTATATATAGTAGTCGCAATAAAGGTAATAAACATATAATTAATAATTCTGGTCGTGACTGAAACGTTTTAATGAATGACCGAATCGTTGACAAGAAATTAAGTATAAAAGGAGCAATTTTGTGTAGAAAGATTTTCTTAACTCAATTTTACCCAAATACTTATGAATAATTGTTTTATCCGTAAAATCGTTATTTCCCTTGGAGTTATGGCGGGACTGCTTTTAGGAAGTGTCGCTTTCGCTCAGGGGTTGACCGTAAGTGGTACGGTCGTCGATGGTAGTGGCCTTCCAGTTATTGCGGCAAGCGTACAGATTGAAGGTACTACTCAGGGAGTTGTGACGGATGTTGATGGACAATACACCATCAATAACGTTCCAGCAAATGCAACACTTGTTTTTGGCGCTCTTGGATATACCTTCCAGAGTATTCCAGTATCTGGCAGGAGCGTGATTAACGTGATCCTGACTGAAGATACAGAACTACTTGACGAGCTCGTTGTAATCGGTTATGGAACAGTTCGTAAAAAGGACCTTACAGGAGCAGTTGCAGTAGTGGATACAAAAGCAATGTCCAAAGCTCCAGCAGTTTCTGTTTTGGAGTCTCTTCAAGGATCGCTCCCAGGAGTTGAAATCAGCATGAATGGCCGACCGGGTGATACTGGATATGCAACGATTCGAGGCATTAATTCGTTCACCAACGTAAATCCTCTCTTCGTTATAGACGGACTTCCTACAACGAACATCCGCGATTTCAATGCTGCCGACATTGAGTCAATCCAAGTCTTGAAAGATGCCTCTTCTGCCGCCATTTATGGTTCTCGTGCAGCAAATGGTGTTATTGTTATTACAACCAAGAAAGGTTCAGGAAGTACTAAAGTAAATTTCTCCACATCCTACACAATCCAGCACCAGAAAAAATTGATCGATTTTGCGCGCGCAAAAGAGTGGATTGAATTACAGACTATCGCACATGATAATCAAAAACAATTTGATCCCGGCGCAACGCCAATTTATCCAACCCTTGAGTCCGGCCAGGATACTGATTGGTGGAATGAAATATACAGAAATGGTTCTATCCAGCAGTATAACCTTAGTATATCCGGTGGTAGCGAGTCGGCAAACTATTACCTTTCCGGCGAATACTACAAGAATAAAGGAGTAGTTTATGGCTCTGGATATGATAGATTTAACATCCGTGTAAATACAGGTGGAAAGAAGGGTATATTCTCATTTGGAGAGTCTCTTATTATTAGTAATAATGTAGTAGATCCAACTCAGGGTAATACTGTAGGAGATATGCTGGCTATGTGTCCGGTTATAGGCCGGTTACAGTATGGCGGAGTCGGAAATGCAAGTATGGGAGATAACCCTCTACTTCGAGAGGAACTCAATGAAGTGACACAGCGTAACATTCGTATTCAAGGAACAATCTGGGGAGAACTAGCATTTACCAGTTGGCTTAAATATAAGCTTAATCTGGGTTACAATATGAATACCTCCCATAACAAAACTCTTCGTAAGGATGGATCCACAAGATGGAATCAGGCGGTTATTGACCCCAATATTTCAGAATCCCGTGGCCTTGAAGAGGACCAACTTGTCGAGCACACCCTTACTTTTGACAATAAGTTTGGCAAACATGCTGTCACCCTTATGGCTGGTATGACATATCAGCATATCAAAGGAGAAACATTGAGTACGGTAGCGATGTTTCCGGCAGTCAACTCCCTTGGAGAATACTTCAACGTCATTGATATGTGCGAGAGTGTAAAGAGTTCTAATGGAAATGTGTCAGAATATGCCATGCTTTCATATCTTGGACGTCTTACTTATTCCTATGACGACAAGTACCTTTTGAACGCTACCTTCAGAAGGGATGGAACTTCCAAGGTTGCTGCAGATAAACGCTGGGGTAACTTCCCTTCAATATCTGCCGCCTGGCGTATCAGCAGAGAGCCGTTTATGTCTAACGTAAAAGGTATTGATGACCTGAAGATACGTGTCAGCTATGGAGAATTAGGAGGAATGAATATTGGTAACTGGGATTATCTCGCCCTTATCAATACCAACTTACGACACATCCTGGGAACTGATCAGCACCTTGTAAATGCAGCGTCCCAGACCAAGATGGTCAATACAGACCTTCAATGGGAGACACAGACCCAGATTAATTTTGGAGTAGATGCGGCTGTCCTTGACAACAGGCTTACTGCTTCTGTTGATTATTATATCTCTAAAGCAGATAACCTTCTTTTACAGATGCCAATTCTTGTAACAACAGGTAATAACGGAGGTAACCCGTATGTTAATGCGGCAAATATGGAGAATCGAGGCTTTGAATTGGCCCTTGGATGGAGAGAAGCCATAAATGACTTTAATTATTACGCTCAGTTGTCGGCAACTACTGGCAAGAACAAAGTTACTTCACTTGGATATGGCCAGGACTACGTTAACAACGGAGTAGGACGTACAGAGATAGGCAAACCTATAGGTATGTTCTTCCTCTACCCTTCAGATGGTATTTTCCAATCAGAAGCTGAAGTTCAGGCTCATACAAATTCCCAAGGTGTAGTAATACAACCCAAAGCAAGGCCGGGCGACATAAAATTCATCGATACAGATGACAATGGAGTTATCAATGATGCTGACCGTATAATGAAAGACGAATGGTCTCCCCATTCTAAACTGCAGCTTGGTCTAAATACCGGATTCTCTTATAAGAATTTTGATGTAAAGATGAACTGGTTCGGTGATTTTGGAAGCAAGATTTATAATGCCATTGAATGTTCCCTTGGTGCATATAATGATGCACACTCAAATAAACTGCACAAAGAGTATTATTGGTCTGAAACCAATAAAAATGCCCCGTATCCGCGTTTGTTAGAGCAGACCGTCAACAACAAAGCCAGTGATTTCTGGCTCCGCAGTGGCAATTATTTCAAGCTCAAGACATTGACAGTAAGCTATTCTCTACCATCAGTATGGCTTAGTAAGATTAATATAGATAGTTGTACACTATCCTTCACTACCCAGAATCTTATTTGCTTCGGTTCTCTCCCGTTTGCTGATATAGAATTCCGCAAGGATAATATCTGGCAGAAGGGTAACAGAGGAACTAATGCTTATCCAAATCCTACTTCTTACTTATTCGGAATATCATTCCAGTTCTAATTTAAATCTGATACTATCATGAAAAAGATTATATCACTTCTTGCAATATTACTCGCGCTTCCTACGTTTTTTGGATGTAGCGAGAAGGTATTGGAGATAAAGAACCCGAACGCTCTTACTGTAGGAGATTTTTGGCTTACGCAACAAGACGTTCAAGAGGGTGTTGAGGCATGCTATAACCTGTTCCACGCAGCCGGTTCCTGGAACCGTTATCTCCATTGGCGTTTTGACCTTCTCTCTGATGAAGGATACTCTATGTCTCCTATGGTAGATGCGGGAAACTGGACCAAGTTTATATATAACAACTATAACCATAACGAGAATCAGCTTTATATTTATAATGTAGCATATCGTACCATCTTCAGGGCGAACCAAGTTCTTACTTATGCAGAAGATGTTGAATTTGATTCACAGGAGAATAAGAACAAAGCTCTCGGTCAGGCGTACTTCCTTCGAGGATACAACTATTTTCATCTTGCAGTACTGTGGGAGGAGGTATGTATCGTAAATACTATTCAAAATCCTGGGGACAAACCAGAACAAGCCACCAAAGAAGAAGTGTGGGCACAGGTTGAGGCTGATCTCAAGAAAGCGGCAGAACTGCTCCCGGCAGAGTGGCCGGCTTCCGAAAAAGGCCGTATTACCAAAGGAGCCGCATTGGCACAACTTGCTCGTGCTTACCTTCAGCAGCACAAGTATCAAGAGGCTAAAGATGCCCTTGAATGGATGGTTAATGGAGAAGGGAAGAAATACTATGGCCTGGTAGAAGATCCTAAGTGGAATTTTGATGTTGAACACGAGAATAATATTGAATCTGTTTTTGAGGTTCAGATGTCTGATATGTTCTCAGATTCTAATATGACCCCTCAGGGAGAGACAAAAACTGGTTCAATGGGACATCAGAGGGCATATATCTTTGGTCTCAAAGGAGTTGGCGCCCGTGATGGTCTGGTAAGGCCCTGGGTTTTGGAAGAATTCAAAAAAGAGAAGACAGTTGATGGCAAATGGGACCCAAGGCTTAGGGTAACTATCTTCTATGCAGACTTGGCAAACGACTTCCCTGACAAGGAAACAGGATATTATTATGGATATACCTGGGATCAAGGATATCAGAATCAAGGAAGCTGGGGCACAGATATTTATTTCCGCAAGTATTCTAGGGATGATTGGCCTACATATTCAAAGAAGAGGGAGGACAGAACTAATCCAATTAATATCAGGGTTATTAGGTACGCAGATGTTCTTTTAATGTATGCTGAATGTCTCAACGAACTTAATAATACAGCAGGGGCTTATCAGTATGTAGATATGGTAAGAGCCAGAGCCAATATGGCACCTCTTGCCGAGGCATATCCTGAGATAGGTAATGACAAAAATAAATTCCTTGCCAGGCTCCAGATGGAGCGTGAATTGGAGCTGTGCGGCGAGTGTGTCCGTTGGTTTGACCTTAAGCGATGGGGATTGGCTGAGACAGCAGATGGCCTTGCCGCCCTTCAGCAGAGAGATCCCGATTTCCTTAATTATAAACAAGGGGTTTCATATCGTCAGCCGCTTCCTTCCTCAGAGGTGTTGAACAATCCTAACATGCATCAGCTTTCAGGTTATTAATGGTTATATAGGTATATGTAAGATGAATACTAAGTGCAAAGTGTTAGGTTTGCTGGTATTCATAATCTTAGGTTCATCTGCGGGGGCACAGAACGTCAAAAGTGACGTGCCCCCTTTTTTGAATCAAGATTTAGAAGTCAGCACCCGTGTCGAGGACCTTATAAGCCGACTTACTCTTACAGAAAAAGCCACCCTGCTTAACCATAGAGGGAAGACTGTAACTGTTGATGGCTATGATATTTTGTCTGATGGTTGGAATCAATGTCTCCATGGCGTGTTATGGACGGAGCCAACAACCAACTTCCCTACATCTATAGCCTTGGGCGCAACCTGGGATACTGAGTTGCTTCATAATGTGGCGACTGCAATCTCTGATGAGGCTAGGGCAATTTACAATGGATGGAAAAAGGATCCAAATTTCAGAGGAGAACATAAAGGATTGATTTATCGGTCCCCTGTAATTAATATCAGCCGGAATCCTTACTGGGGGAGGATAAATGAAATATATGGAGAGGATCCGTATCATACCGGACGTATGGGAGTTGCTTTCGTGACCGGTATACAAGGAGACGATCCCAACTACCTTAAACTCGCATCAACCCTCAAGCATTATGCGGTTAACAATGTCGAGCAAGGCCGCCAACAGTTAAGTGCTACAGTATCTGAGCGAATGCTATATGAATATTGGTTACCTCACTTCCGTGCATGTGTTGTAGAAGGAAAAGCACAATCTTTAATGGCATCATACAACGCTATAAACGGCACCCCGAACAACATTAACAAGACACTTCTTACAGATATACTTAAAGAACAATGGGGACACGAAGGATTTGTAGTGTCGGATCTTGGAGGCGTTCGCACTATGGTGCAAGGTCACGAGAAGAATCAGATGAGCTATGAAGAAGCGGTCGGCCGCAGCATAATGGCAGGTTGTGATTTCTCTGACAGTGAGTATGAGCAGTATATCCCCAGGGCTATTCTGCAAGGATATCTGACAGAAGACCGTCTGAATGATGCCCTGCGACGAGTACTCACAGTACGGTTTCGTCTGGGAGAGTTCGATAAATTTGAGACTGTGCCTTATAGCAAGATTACTGAGGACGTGATATGCAGTCCAGAACATAGGGCGCTCTCCTTGTTGGCTGCGCAGAAATCAATAGTTCTTTTAAAGAACGATAAGGGTTTTCTGCCTCTTGATCGTAATACACTGAAAAAGGTTGCAGTAATAGGCCCGTATGCGGATATTTTCAATGAAGGCAACTATGGTGGGATTCCGATAGATCCAGTCACACCGCTTCAGGGAATAAGGAATGCCCTTGGGGACAATGTTCAAGTTACATATCTTCAAGGAGCTGAAATAACCCCGGCAAGAGTCAGACGTGGGCAACCCATTCCTCCTCGGTTCAACCGGGAAGAGGAACTTGTCAAAGCTGCAAAACTTGCTGCCGAAAGTGATGTCGTGATTCTTTTTTTGGGAACAACATCTGATATTGAAGTTGAAGGACGCGACCGTTCAACCTTGAATCTGCCTGGTAATCAGAATGATTTGTTGAATGTTGTGTGCAAAACTAATAAAAAAGTAGTTGTAGTTCTTATGAGCGCGGGCCCCCTTGCCGTCCCTGATGCCAAGAAGAAAGCGCCAGCAATTCTTCAAGGCTGGTGGCCGGGAGAAGAAGGAGGAACAGCTATCGCAAGCGTCTTATTTGGCGACTATAACCCGGCAGGACGCCTCCCTTATACGATGTATGCGTCAGATGCTCAAGTGCCTTCAGTGGATGAGTATGACATATCCAAAGGTTTTACTTATATGTATTTGAAGGGGAAACCTCAGTATGCGTTTGGGCATGGCTTGAGTTACACCTCTTTCTCTTACAGCGATCTTGAGATGTCTAAAGACAACGCTTACCCTGAAGAGACAGTAAAAGTATCTTTTAAAGTTAAAAATACGGGTAAGATGGATGGGGAAGAGGTTGTTCAGATGTATGTGCATGACGTTCAATCAAAAGTTGTACGCCCAATAAAAGAACTTAGAGGATTTGATCGCATATTCCTAAAGTCAGGGGAACAAAAAACAATAACTATGGATCTTCCTGTTAGTTCCCTTGCCTTCTATGATGAGGACCTCCATTCGTTCAATACTGAAGCTGGAGAGTACCGAATAATGATAGGTGCAGCCAGTGATGATATCAGGTTAGAAAAGAAACTATACGTAAGATAATAGATGAAAAGAGATAAAACCATATTACTGTTATTGTCTTTTTTATCCCTAATTCCTAAAGCATATTCCCAAGTTGATGGTGGAATATTGTTTAATATAGACGCCAAAGCCAGAATCGAGTATATGAAACCGATTTCAGCTTGGGTGGGCTATGATGAGCCTAATTATACATATATGAAAGACGGGGCTAAACTCCTAACTGAATTGTCAGAGGCAAGTCCAGTCCCTGTTAATGTCAGAGCGCATAATCTATTGACTTCAGGCGATGGCTCTGCTTCGTTTAAATGGGGCTCAACAAACGTATATACAGAGGATGAAAAAGGGAATCCAGTATACTATTGGGAAATAGTTGACAAGATTTTTGACACCTATGTCCAAAGGGGGATGAAACCTCTCGTGGAGATTGGTTTTATGCCTGAAGATCTGGCCGTAGACGCACAACCATACAGACACGGATATGGTGACCCCAATAACAGAACCCCATTGTTCTCTGGCTGGACACATACGCCTAAGAATTATGAGAAATGGGGAGAACTAGTATACCAGTGGGTGAAGCACTGTATTGAGAGGTATGGAGAGGCGGAGGTGCTTTCGTGGTATTGGGAAGTGTGGAATGAACCAGATATAGGTTATTGGAATGGTACTCATGAAGAGTATTGTATGTTATATGATTATGCTGCGGCAGGTTTTAAAAGAGCTCTTCCAGGAGGTATGATTGGAGGCCCGGAAACAACGGATCCGGGAGGAGAAAGGGCTAATGAATATCTAAGGAAATTCCTAGACCACTGCCGAGATGAGATCAATTATGCAACAGGGGAGAAAGGGTCTCCTTTAGATTTCATTACTTTTCACGCGAAAGGCAGCCCATCTATAGTTGATGGTCACGTCCGTATGAATATTGGGCGTCAGCTTAGAAATATTGATATGGGCTTTGAGGCTGTAACCTCTTATCCGGAGTATAAAGACCTTCCCATAATAATAGGGGAATCAGACCCTGAAGGTTGTGCGGCGTGCTCAGTAGAGACCAATCCGCAAAATGCATATCGTAATGGAACCATGTACTCTAGTTACTCAGCTAATACGTGGGCAAGGACTTATGAGCTCGCGAGAAAGTATAATGCAAATATAGCTGGAGCAGTCGCTTGGGCCTTTGAATTCGAGGATCAGAAATGGTTTGCTGGTTTCCGCGATTTGGCTACCAACGGTGTAGACAAGCCAGTGCTGAATATTTTCCGTATGTATGGTATGATGGAAGGCGATTTGGTCACCGTGAAGAGTTCCAGGCCTGTCTCAGCAGACGATATCATAGCTAACGGGGTTCATGATGATCCAGATATCAGTGCTATAGCAAGCGCTTCGGACAGGAGCGTCGCCATTATGGTATGGAATTATCACGACGATGAACTGCCTGCCAGTCCAACAGACATCACACTGAACATAAGCAACATTGATGCTGAAAGGGTGCTCATATCCCATTATAGGATTGATGACAAGTTCAGTAATTCTTATGAGACTTGGAAATCTATGGGCTCTCCCCAGAATCCCACTCCTGAACAATATAGGGAGCTTGAAGCAAGCGGTCATTTGAAACTGTATACCTCACCTGTATGGCGTACTGCTGATCATGGAAAAATGAGCCTTGGCTTTCAACTTCCCCGTCAGGGTGTTTCATTGGTCAAAATAAGTTGGTAATGATATTAATAAAACCTCAAGATAATGAGAAACATAACTAAAACACTTGTGTTCGGAGTGCTTCTATCAGCATTCCTGTCAAGTCCTCTCAAGGCTCAAGTCTCATCTGAAGGGGGCGTGCTGTTTACAGTGGACGCTCGCGCAAAGATAGAGAGCATGAAGCCAATATGGGCTTGGGTAGGCTATGATGAGCCGAATTATACGTATATGAAGGACGGCACAAAACTGCTTACCGAACTTGCAGAATTAAGCCCTGTAGCCGTAAATGTGAGGGCTCATAACCTTCTTACTTCCGGAGATGGCACTGCTGCCTTGAAATGGGGTTCCACCAATGCTTATACCGAGGATAGGAGAGGCCGTCCGGTTTATGATTGGACCATCCTAGATAAGATATTTGACACATATATAGTCAGAGGTATGAAACCTTATGTGGAAATAGGTTTTATGCCGGAGGCCCTTTCAACGAATCCGCAGCCGTATCAGCATTCATGGACTCCGGCAACTCAGTATAATAGCATTTATACGGGTTGGACCCATCCTCCGAAAGACTATGATAAATGGCGTGAACTCGTTTATCAGTGGGTAAGGCATTGTGTTGACCGATATGGCGAAAATGAAGTTGCTTCCTGGTATTGGGAAGTATGGAACGAGCCTGACATAGGTTATTGGAGTGGAACTCATGAGGAGTATTGCAAATTGTATGACTATGCAGTTGATGGAGTAAAAAAAGCCCTCCCAAGAGCGAAAGTAGGAGGCCCTGAGACTACAGATCCGGCAAATCAGAGAGCCGCAGATTACCTTCGTCGATTCCTGGAACATTGTCGTGATGGTATTAATTATGCGACGGGAGAGAAAGGTTCCCCGCTTGATTTCATTTCATTCCACGCAAAGGGAGGCCCTCAAGTTGTTGATGGGCATGTCAGGATGAACATTGGCCGTCAATTAAGGAATATCGATAAAGGATTCGAAGTAGTTGCCTCTTTCCCTGAGTTCAAAAATCTTCCTATTGTAATTGGAGAGTCCGATCCCGAGGGATGTGCTGCTTGCTCTGTAGAGTATCACCCTTCCAATGCATACCGTAACGGTACTATGTATTCAAGCTATTCTGCTAATACTTGGGCACGCACATATGAACTTGCTCGTAAGCATGGAGTCAATATTGCCGGTGCAATAGCCTGGGCTTTCGAGTTCGAGGACCAGATATGGTTCGGAGGTTTCCGCGATTTGGCCACGAACGGAGTAGACAAGCCAGTTTTGAATGTCCTTAGGATGTATGGATTGATGCAGGGAGGCTCTTTGGTCTCTGTCAAATCTTCGAAACCGGTTTCTGCTGAAGACATCCTTGCAGAGAGCGTACGAGGCGATGCTGACGTAAGCGCCATAGCTAATGCTACAGATAACAGCATTAGTTTCCTCGTTTGGAATTATCACGACGATGATCTTCCCGCTCCGGCCACTGAAGTAACCGTCAATTTTGAAAATGTTGGAGCCAGCAAAGTATTAGTCTCCCAGTATCGTATAGATAATGAGTACAGCAACTCATATGAGACCTGGAAGGCAATGGGCTCCCCACAAAATCCTACTGAAGAACAATATAGAGAACTGGAGCAAAGTGGCCAACTTCAGATGAATACTTCTCCTGCTTGGAAATATACCTCAAAAGGTAAATTAAGCGTAGACCTTACATTGCCCCGTCAAGGCGTTGCACTTGTTAAGCTAACATGGTAGAATAGGTAAAAATGGTGTGAGTGGCTGTAGCACTTGAAAGAGTATGTACTATTAGATGCCTTTCAGTTGCTACAGCCTTGAACAAAACAGTATTAAAAGTAGAATTATTAGTTATTATGAGTAAAACAAAGAAAACCCTTGGAATAATCCACGCCGCATTGATCTCAAGTAAGTCAGTGCAGCCTTATATCGACGAAATCATACCTGATGTAACAGTCGTCCATGTCGTGGATGACACAATACAGAACACGAATTTTGCCTGTCCTCCAGGCGTTATCCCAAAGAATAATTATTTTAAGTTTGCTACTTACGCACATTTCTTAGAGGAAGCTGGAGTGGATCTTATCATGCTTGCCTGCTCAACTTTTAACAAAGCTGTAGAAAACGCATTGCCTATGATTAATACTCCATTATTGCAGATTGACCGTCCTATGATGGACCTTGCAGTAAAACAAGGCAAGAGAATAGGATTGTTGGCAACAGTTCCTACAACAGTTCCAGCATCTAAACGCCTCCTTCTTAAGGCGGCAGAAGACGCAGGAAAAGAAATAGAAGTAGAAACGGTTCTTTGTTCGGAAGCTTTCGAGTATATCAAGAAAGGAGATGCCAAGACCCATAACGAGATGCTGCTTAAAGAGATAGACCGTCTATCCGAGACTTGTGATGCTATAGTAATGGCTCAAGTATCCATGAGCGCTCTTGAGCCTCTCCTTACTAATACAAAGGTTCCAGTTTATAATAGCGGCAGAACTGGGTTTGAGCGGGCTAAAGAGATTCTTGAATCATTATAAACTATGAAAGATATTGTTTACGGGCATATGATTCCTATGAAGGAATTGCCCGGAAGAGACCTTCAGTGGCTCTTCACACCAGAAATGGGTGTCTCAGAGAGCTTCTCAATGAATGTTGTTGAGATTAAACCAGGTTGTACTGTTAGCCCTGCACATTCTCATCCGGAAAAAGAAGAAATATGTTATGTGGTCAGCGGGAAAGGTAAAGTTTATCTGGATGGAGAGGTTTATGATATCTACGAGGGGACAGCTATTCATTTCCCCAAGAGGTCTGTTCATATGCTTCGTAATAGCGGAGATGTGAATATGAAAGTTGTATGCTTCTTTACACCTCAGGCTACTTTTGCCGATTATGAATACCACGAAGATGCGGTTTTTCCTGAAGATTGATAGAATATGCAAAGGATAATAAATGACCCGAATCTGGTAGTAGAAGATATGCTTCAGGGTTTTGTACAAGCCCATTGTGATATCGTCAGGCCAACACCAGACCCCAGAGTAATAAAATATAAGAATGCTCCTGTTCCAGGAAAAGTGGGGGTCGTTACTGGGGGTGGCTCTGGCCACAAGCCGGCTTTCATCGGCTATATTGGTAGGAATATGATTGATTCTGTGGCTGTGGGCGAGATCTTCTCGTCCCCTACGGCAAAATCATTCTTTAATGCCATAAAAGAAGCCGATTCTGGACGTGGAGTTGCCGTTCTATACGGCAACTATATGGGAGACAATATGAATGTAAAGATAGCTCGTTCTTTAGCTGATGACGAAGATCTTGTCGTTAAGACAGTTGTAGCCAATGATGATGTCGCCTCAGCGCCTAAAACTGACAGAGAGAAGCGAAGAGGAGTTGCTGGAGAAATACTTATGTGGAAGACCGGAGGCGCAAAAGCTGCACAGGGTGCTGATTTAGATGAGGTTATCAGAGTGGCGCAGAAGACCATTGATAATACCCGAAGCATAGGAGTCGGTCTTTCACCTTGTACGATTCCTGCCGTTGGCCATCCGAATTTTACCATTGAACCAGGCAAAATGGAGCTGGGAATCGGGCATCACGGTGAGCCGGGGATCCAGGTGACGGAACTTGGTACTGCTGCAGAAATGGCTCAAATATGCGTCAAGCGTATACTTGAAGACATTGAGATAAATAAAGGCGAAGAAGTCACAGTTCTTGTATCAGGACTTGGCGCTACTCCAGTTATGGAACTGTATATTTTTTACAATGAAGTGGTTAAACTGCTTGATGCGCCTGGGATCAATATCTATCGTTCCTATGTGGGAAATTATTTTACGTCACTAGATATGATGGGCGTAACTCTTACCATTTTGAAAATGGATGAAGAACTCAAGGAATTGATTGATATGGACGCAGACGCAGTCTCATTTAAACAGTTCTAGTATGACCGAGACATATTTCAATAATGCCTCAGGGGCAGATATTGTCCTTGAGTTGGTTAAGGCAATACATCAGAATAAAGACTACCTCAGTGAGATAGATGGAAAGATTGGAGACGGCGACCATGGTATCAATATGAACAAAGGTTTCGTTATGGCAGGAGAGAAGATAACTTCTGATATGAGTTTCTCTTCTGCAATGAAACTGCTTGGAGATACCCTTTTGATGGAGATTGGAGGATCAATGGGACCGATTTACGGGACTTTTTTTCGTAAAGCGGCAAAAACCATTAAGGACTATCAAGAGATAGATGCTCCCACATTTGCCCTTATGTTGAGAAATGCCCTGGATGGCATTCAAGACATAGGAGGAGCTAAAGAAGGAGACAAAACACTCATTGATTGTTTCGCTCCTTCTTTAAGGGCATTTGAGAATTCCATAAAAGGAGGAGCTGATTTTGCCTCTGCATTAAAAGCAGCCTCCAATGCGGCGGAAGAAGGCAAGGACTCTACCAAGGATATGATGGCCAAAGTCGGTAGAGCTTCACGACTTGGCGAACGCTCCATTGGAGTACTTGATGCCGGATCCGTTTCCTGCTGTATCATTCTTACTACGCTTTATCAAGCAATAGCTGAAAGGTTGGTCGGATAAAAGCTTTATTATGAAATCAAGGCTATTATTTTGGACACTGCTTCTCGGGGTAGTGTTGGCGGGTTGTAATGCTCGCAAAACGGCTGAAACAGTTGTTGAAGGGAGCTGTAAAGAGCCAAAACTGGTATTCAGATTGGCCAATGAGTTAAAAGATGATAGTCGCATCTGGGAGGCTTCAAATCTTTTTAGGAATGAAATACAAAAAGCTTCTCCAGACGGCAGTATTGCAGAAGGCGAAATACAAGTGGAATTCTTTGATCAGGGTTCTGTTGGTAGCGAACGTCAGCTATTGGAAAGTTGTTACTTTGACGTTTTGGAAATGGTGCAGATCAATTCGTCAGTTGTAACAATTTTAGATGATGCTTATAGTATTCTAGACCTTCCTTATTTGTTTGTGGATGAAGAACAGCATAGGGAAGTTTTATATGGAGAGATAGGTCAGATTTTCCTTGATAGACTATCGGGGCATAACTTGAAAGGGCTGGGGTTTTACAGTACTGAGTTTAGGAATTTATTCTATAAAACCAGAAAGGCTGACCACGAAGTTAAAACCCCGGCAGATCTACGAGGCCTGAAAATCCGTGTGATGGAGAGCCCGGTGATGATTAATTCAATCAATGCTATGGGAGCGACCGCTGCTCCAATTCCTTTCTCCGAGTTGTTTCAGTCTATGAAAACTGGAGTTGTTGACGGAGCGGAGAATTGTGCGAAGATTTTTGTATCATACAAATACGAAGAAACTGGCTGTAACCAATTCACGCTCACGGAGCATTTCGCAAATCAGCATATTTTGATAGCTAACGCAAAGTGGTTTGACTCACTGGACCCCAAGTATCAAAAAAGGATTATGGAAGTAATCCGGATTACCCAGGGGCAGTTTGATAAGATATGGGAGACAACCACGGAAGAATCTCTAGAAGAGATACGCTCAAAAAATGTCCACGTGAATATTGTGGAAGATAAGATGCCTTTCATTCTTGCTACTAACCATATCATAGAAGATTTTAGGGCAGACAATCAAGACCTGGCCAGCTTGCTGGACAGGATAGTCAGTATTAGAGATAATTCAATTGATAATGAAAGCGATGAAGTATCTGAATAATAGCGTAAACGTATTATTGTTCATAGTCCTTGCCGTAATGGCATTGAGTATGGCTGTTAATGTGTTTTGCCGATCGTGTCTTAATTTTTCTATTTCATGGGCTGATGAATTGTCCCAGTCCTTATTGGTATGGTTGACCTTTCTGGGCGCAGCAGTGGCTGTTCGGGAGCATTCCCATTATTCTTTTAATTTTTTGGATCAGGTTCTGAAGAATAAAGGGAAGACAATTTTATCTTTGTTTGTCAACGTCCTGATCCTATTCTGCGCAGTATATATGTTGATTGACGGAATCAAGATAACGGATGGAATAGCTAGTTGGCTTATGCCGGCAATGGGAATAAGCAGGGCTTGGGTATATGGCGCCTGTCCCGTAGGGAGTTCTGTCATGATAGTTTATTGCGTCACTGATATCATCAATAACATAAAACTGTTGAGAGTATGACCGCAATACTGTTGATAACATTTCTCGTGTTGATGCTGCTTAATGTCCCAATAGCATTTTGCATGCTCCTGTCATCGTTATTGACATTGCTTGTCGCGGATATCAACCCAATAATGATGACCTTGGAGACAACACGCTCCCTATCAAATTTTTATTCTTTTCTGGCAGTTCCTTTCTTTATTCTTGCTGGAGAAATAATGAGCGTAGGGGGATTGTCTTCACGTTTGATAGATGTAGTAAAAGCTTTCCTTGGTCATAAACGGAACGGCCTTCCTTTTGTGTCAGTAATATCATCACAGTTGTTCGGGGCTGTCTCTGGAGCTTCTGCTGCTACTTGTGCGGCTATTGGAAGCATGATGGTTCCTGCACTTGAAAAAAACAAATACCCTCGTCCTTTTGCAACGGCCCTTGTGGCCTGTGCCGGTACAACTGGAGCTTTGATTCCTCCTAGCATACCATTGTTGCTGTACGGCACAATCGCAAATGTGTCGATAGAAAAACTCTTTATAGCAGGAGTTATTCCCGGCATATTGGTGGGTGGAGGCATCATGCTGATGGCGAGCCATCTTGGACGAAAATTTGATATTACAAAAGAAAATAAGGCAAACTGGAAAGAAAAACTGAGAGCTTCCTCGAAGGCTATATGGGTATTGATTTTAATGCTGATTATCTTTGGTGGCATAATGGGAGGCATTTTCACGGCAACGGAAGCTTCTGCCGTTGCTGTAGTCTATGCATTACTTGTAAGTCTTTTTATCTATAAAGAGATAAAGTTGAAGGACCTTCCAAAGGTTTTTCTTAATGCTTGTAAGACAACAGCTGCTTTAAGCTTTCTTTTAGCTTGTGCTAGTCTTTTTGCATGGGTGCTCAGCATAGGTAAAATGCCTGAGGTAATATCAAGTTCTATGGTGGCAGCTGGGGAAGGAATAGTTAATTTCTTCGGAAAGAACTTTACCCCGGAGCAGTTCTTCTTCTGGCGGAAGATTGTCATACTTCTTTTGTTAAATGTGGCTCTTTTTGTGATAAGTATGTTCATAGATGTTGCTCCCGGATTGTTGATCGTAGTTCCTGTTCTTCTTCCCATTGCCCAAACTCTTGGAATGGGCTCTGGCTTAGAGGCGGTGCATTTTGGATTGATTGTCGTTTCAAATATGGTAATAGGTTTAGTGACGCCACCAGTGGGGAGTACTCTGTTTGTCGCGAGCGGAGTTGGCAAGGTAAGTATCAACTCGATGATCCCATACGTATTACGATTTATCTTAGTGATGATGATTGTCCAACTTTTGATAACGTTTGTTCCATTCATTACAACAGCGCTTCCTTCACTTATGAATTAAACGTTTATCTTTAGGTACAAAAGACCTGTTCTTGGCTATTGTATGACAATTTTAGTATATTTGCCATACTATAACCAAGAACGGTTTTTATGGTCAGAAACAACTATATAAAGATTAGGGACGGGAAGGTTGAAGCCTTGCTGGATGTGCTTTTCTATGTTAAAGAAAAGGTCGTCTATGCCTACGCTCCTGCCCTGGATCTGGTTGGTTATGATTATTCTGAGGATGGAGCCAAACAGTCTTTGAATGTAGTGTTGGAAGACTTCTTCAGATTTGGTATTCAGAGAAACACATTGGAAAAAGACCTCCTGGAGCACGGGTGGGGGCAATAAAAACGAGCATTATCTTAAAGAAGTTAAATAGGCAAAGAGTGAAATAATTTTTATTAACTTTGTAAGTTTAAAACTTTAGAGGATATGCACATAGCAATTGCAGGAAACATTGGAAGCGGCAAGACTACGCTTACAAAGATGCTTGCGGCACATTATGGATGGACCCCAAAGTATGAGTCCGTGGACTTCAATCCGTACTTGGCTGATTTCTACGAGGATATGGAAAGGTGGTCCTTCAACTTGCAGATATACTTCCTGAACAAGAGGTTCAAGGACGTTGTGGACATTTCCAAGTGCTCTGACGTCATTGTCCAGGACCGTACCATCTACGAGGACGCCCGCATCTTCGCTCCCAACCTGCACGCTATGGGGCTTATGACAACCAGGGATTTCGAGAATTACTCTGACCTGTTTGACCTTATGATGTCTCTGGTCAACCCCCCGGACCTGCTCATATACCTCAAGTCCTCCATACCCAACCTGATCTCCCAGATCCAGAAGCGCGGCCGCGAGTACGAGAAGAGCATACGCATTGACTATATCACCGGCCTTAACGAGCGCTATGACAACTGGATCAAGGATTACAAGGGCAATCTGCTGGTGATTGACGCGGACAACATCAAGTTCGGCAACCGTCCGGAAGATTTCGCAAAGGTTACCGATATGATTGACGCACAGATGTTCGGACTTTTCCCAAATGAGCCAGCCAGATAACAGATACGTAGTTGGAATAGACATCGGCGGCCAGACCTCCAAGATTGGCGTGGTGCGCTCCGACGGCTCCATAGCAGGCCGGCGCGTGATCCGCACGGACGGATACGGCACTGACGCCGCATCCTTCGTGACGGACCTTGCTTGCGCCGTCAAGCAGCTTCTGGGAGAGTGCGGAGACCCTCTGGTGGAAGGCGTGGGCGTTGGCGCACCCAACGCAAACTACTTTTCCGGTTGCATTGTCAACGCTCCCAACATCAGCTGGGCGTCCGGCACCTCCGTGCCTCTGGCGCAGATGCTGTCGTCCTCCCTTGGGGGAGTGAAGGTTTCCCTTACCAACGATGCCAACGCCGCCGCCATTGGCGAAATGGCTTACGGCGCAGCACGGGGAATGAAGGATTTCATTGAAATCACCCTTGGGACAGGCCTTGGAAGCGGAATCGTGTGCGGCGGGCAGCTTGTCTACGGCCACGACGGCCACGCAGGAGAGCTGGGACACGTCTGCATAGACCATCACGATGACGCCCGCCTGTGCGGATGCGGCAAGAGGGGATGCCTTGAGGCTTACGCTTCATCTACCGGGGTGACCAGGACTGCAAGGGAGTGGCTCAACGACCGCCCGGATGATCCGTCACCGCTCCGATATGTAGAGCATCTCAACTCCAAGGCGGTCTATGACGCTGCAGTTATGGGAGACCCACTGGCAAACGAGATTTTCCAGTATACAGGAAAGCTGCTGGGAAGGGCGTTCGCAGATTTCGTGGCGTTCAGCGCACCGGAGGCCATCATCCTTTTCGGAGGCCTTGCAAGGGCAGGGGAACTGCTCCGCAAGCCGGTTGTGGAGGCAATGGAGAAGAACCTTATGGAGATATGGAAAGGAAAGATCAAAGTGCTGTTCTCAACCCTTCCGGAGTCCGATGCCGCCATACTTGGCGCGTCGGCATTAGGATGGAATAATCTATTAACAAATAGTGATAAGTAATATGAAGATCAAGACAATCATTGTAGCTGCGCTTGCTGGACTGGCACTCGCAGCTTGCGCACAGAACGGTGGAAACGCGAATCTTTCCCCTGAGCTCAAGGCCCTTCAGCCTTCAAAGAGCCAGGTAGATTCCGTAAGCTACCTTCTTGGAATCCAGTTTGGCGCACAGGCCCAGAGCTGGGGATTTGGAAAGGATTACAATTACAATGAGATCCTCAAGGGCTTCAAGGATTTCTCAGAGGCTAAGGGAAACCAGCAGGATCCTGAGTTCCTGGAGCAGTTCAAGATCAACCCTGAGGCTATGAACGTGCTTTTCAATTCTTATATTGAGAGTCTTTCCGCTTTCAATGCAGCCAAGGGGTCGGCCGAGGCTTCGGCATTCCTTGAGAAGAACAAGCAGGAGGACGGAGTGGCAGTTACCGAGAGCGGCCTCCAGTACATCATCCTCCAGAAGGGAAGTGATGTTTACGCCGGACCGGACGACGAGGTTGAGGTTAACTACGTAGGCAAGTTCATCAACGGTGAAGTATTTGACCAGAGCCCTGAGGGAGAAAGCGTTACGCTTCCTCTCAACGGAGTCATCCCCGGATGGTCAGAGGGTATCCGCCTTATTGGCGAGGGTGGCAAGATCCGCCTGTTCCTCCCTCCGGCACTTGCATACGGTCCCGCAGGCAGCGGCCCTATCGGCCCTAACCAGGCTCTTGTTTTTGACGTGGAGCTCCTGAAGGTCATCCCTGCAGCAGCAGAGGAAGAGGCTGAGGACTAATCAAGGTTGATCCAGCGGATTGAGCCGTCCCTGCGCCACCAGGTCATCTGGCGCTTGGCATAATGCCGGGTGTTGCGCTGGATAAGGCTCACGGTCTGGTCCAAAGAAATATTGCCAGGGTTGTCAAGGTATTGGAATACCTCCTTGTAGCCCACGGTATTGAGCGCGGTAAGGTTCCTGAATCCAATCAGGGACCTTGCTTCGTCTATGAGGCCCTGGTCAATCATAAGGAGTACGCGCCTGTCTATACGCGCGTACAGTTCTTCACGCGGGCGCGTGAGCCCTATCTTTTCAATCTGGAAATCTCTCTTGAAGGTCCCGGGAACGGTGAAGGAGGAGAAGGGCTTGCCGGTGCCCAGGCACACTTCCATTGCGCGGAGCACGCGCATCCCGTTGGAGCGGTCTATGCTTGCGTAGGCGGCGGGATCCAGCTTGCGCAGATCCTCCGCCACGGCAAGCGCGCCCTCCTCCCTGATGCGCGCCGTGAGCCTTGCGCGCAGCTCAGGGTCCGCCTGCGGGACGTCCGGGATGCCGTTGCACACGGCATCGATATAGAACATTGAGCCGCCAGTCATCACCAGGGTGTCGTGCCCCTGGGCGAACAGGTCCTCTATCAGGGCTGTCGCCTGCTGCTCGTACATTCCCGCTGTGTAATAATCCTGGACGGAGATTGTCTGGATGAAATAGTGCCTTACTCGTTCAAGCTGTTCCCTGGAGGGAACGGCCGTGCCAATGGACATTTCCCTGTAGATCTGGCGGGAGTCGCAGGAGATTACCGGCGATCCGTATTTCAGGGCCAGTTCTATGCTGTAGTCCGTCTTGCCCACCGCCGTGGGTCCCAGGACTATTATCAGTTTCTTGGACACTATACAGGGAGTTCTTCGGTGCCGTCGTAAATGAGCTTGCCGTCCTCGTCGTCAGGGTCTTCCTCCTCCTCGTCCTCGTCTTCGTCAATGTCCTCGTCATCCTCGTCTTCGTCGGATAGGTCGTCAAGGTCATCCAGCGAGATGTTCAGGAGTCCGCCAAGGCCGCCCTTGCGGGGCTTGTCATCGTCGTCTTCAGAAGGAAGGTGGCGCTGCTCTGCGGGAAGGTCCTCGAAAGCTACGTATCCGTTCTCGAACTCGATTGGATCCGGGCCCTTTGAGTCCACCAATACTGGTGAGGGGGCGCTTTCAGGGCTCTCGCCTTCCAGGGTGATGTTCACGCTCTTCTTGTTGGTGACATCGTAGAAATACACGAATGAGGTTATGCCGTTCTTTATGGTCTGGGATATGCTTATCTGGTCCACGGCCCCGGCGCCAAGGTCGAACAGGCCGAACCTTGCTACCAGGCCTCCCTTGGAATCCAGTCCCTTGAAAAGGATAAGCTGGTCCTGCGGGAATTCCATATCGGCACGCATCTGCTTATGGAAAGAGTACAGGGTGGATGCCCCGTCAATCAAATACACTCTGTAGAAGCCTTTGATACCCTCAAGGGTGACTCTATACTTGTAAGTCATGCTTAGAATAGTTTTTCCAAGGCAAAGGTACAAAATAATTCTTCTTGGTTGCATTTTCCCAACAAAAACACTAAATTTGAATTATGTATGCCCCCAATTAAGGATACATACAACAGTATAGGCTCACCCTCGCGCGGCCTGTACAAGGATCAGGGGAGCCGCTTCATCTCTTTTGCCTATCCGGTGGAGACGGAGGCCCGGGTAAAGGAACTGGTGGATGCCCTCAAGAAGGAGTACCACGACGCCCGGCACCACTGCTTCGCCTATCGGCTTGGCCTGGACGGGTCCAGATACAGGATGAATGACGACGGGGAACCCTCCTCCACCGCGGGAAGGCCAATCCTCTCCCAGATAGACTCCGCGGGACTGTCGGACGTGCTGGTGGTTGTGGTAAGGTATTTCGGGGGCATCAAACTTGGGGTTCCGGGGCTGATAAAGGCGTACAAGACCGCCGCCCAGGACGCCCTGGCCCAGGCCGCGAAGGTTGAGAAGACGGCGGCGGTGTCATATCACATAGAGTTCGACTATATGAATATGGATTCAGTGATGCGCACTCTCAAGGATATGGACATCCCGCAAAGCGGGCAGAACTTTGGCCAGCTGTGTTCAATGGACATAAGGGTCAGGCTCTCCCAACAGGAAGAATTAACAAAACGGTTAGTTAAATATTTATCCTTAATTATTCAAAATGCCTAAAGTACATGTATTTAATGCAGGTCCCTGCCTTTTGCCGCAGGCCGCATTGGACGCCTCAATAGAGGCCATCAAAGATTTCAAGGGCACTGGTGTGTCCGTTCTGTGCATTTCTCACAGGACAAAGGAATGGGAAGCCACAATGGATGAATGCCGCGCATTGTGGAAAGAACTTTTGAATATACCTGACGGCTATGAAGTGTTATTCCTTGGAGGAGGCGCAAGCCTTCAGTTCCTTATGGCGGCTATGAACTTCCTTGAGAAGAAGGCGGCTTATCTTGACACAGGTATGTGGGCAAAGAAGGCTCTCAAGGAGGCAAAGGGCATTGGCGACGCTTATGCAATTGCCAGCTCTGCAGACAAGAACTACACCTTTATCCCCAAGGGATTCGAGATCCCTACGGATATAGACTATCTGCACATCACAACCAACAACACCATTTACGGTACCGAGATCAAGAAGGACCTGGATTCACCGGTTCCCCTTATCGCCGATATGTCATCAGACATCCTCAGCCGTCCCGTTGACGTAAGCAAGTACAACCTTATCTACGCAGGCGCACAGAAGAACGCCGGCCCTGCCGGAGTTGCAGTTGCAATTGTAAAGACAGACGCCCTTGGAAAGGTAAGCCGTTACCTTCCTACAATGCTTGATTACCGTACCCACGTTGACAAGGGTTCAATGTTCAACACACCTCCTGTATTCTCAGTTCTGGTTATGACCGAGACCCTCAAGTGGCTCAAGGCCAAGGGAGGCGTAGAGGCCATCAACAAGATCAACGAGAAGAAGGCCGCAACCCTTTACGCAGAGATCGACCGCAACCCTCTCTTCACCGGCACCGCCGCAGTCGAGGACCGCTCAATAATGAACGTATGCTTTGTAATGGCTCCCGGATACGAAGACCTCCAGGACGAATTCCTAGCCTTTGCAAAGGGCAAGGGAATGGTTGGAATCAAGGGTCACCGTTCAGTAGGAGGTTTCCGCGCCTCATTGTATAACGCTTGCACACAGGAAGACGTAGACGCCCTGGTAGAGTGCATGCAGGAATTTGAAAAACTCAAGAAATGAAAGTATTAGTAGCAACACAGAAGCCTTTCTCCGCAGCAGCGGTAAAGGGAATCAAGGATATCCTCACAGGTGCAGGACATCAGGTAGAGGTTCTTGAAAACTATGCCCAGCAGGCAGATTTCGTGGCAGCGGTGGCTGACGCGGAGGCAATAATCATCCGTTCCGACAAGGTTACGGCCGAGGTCATCGCCGCAGCCCCCAAGCTCAAGATAGTTGTAAGGGCCGGAGCAGGTTATGACAACGTAGACCTTGAGGCCGCATCGGCTGCAAAGGTAGTGGTTATGAACACCCCGGGACAGAACGCCAACGCAGTGGCTGAGCTTGCAATTGGAATGATGATCTATATGGCACGCACCCAGTTCACTCCTTCCACCGGATCTGAGATCCAGGGAAAGACCGTGGGTATCCAGGCATTCGGCAACGTAGGCCGCCTGGTTGGCAAGAAGGCAGCAGCCCTTGGAATGAAGGTGAAGGCCATAGATCCTTTCCTCCCCGCAGAGAAGATAGTTGAAGGCGGCGCAGTTCCGGCAGAAAGCCTTGAGGACCTGTACGCAACCAGCAACTATGTATCCATCCACATCCCTGCTACCCCGCAGACAGTGAAGTCTATCGGTTATGACCTCATCACCAAGATGCCTAAGGGCGCCGTTCTTGTGAACACGGCCCGCAAGGAAGTGATTGACGAGGCCGGCCTTGCAAAGGCCCTCGAGGACCGCGCAGACCTTAAATACGCCACTGACGTAGCTCCTGACAACTTCGCGGAGCTCAAGGAGAAGTTTGGAGCAAGGGTGTTCGCAACTCCCAAGAAGATGGGTGCCCAGACCGCAGAGGCCAATATGAACGCAGGCCTTGCAGCTGCAAACCAGATAGTAGACTTCTTTGCAAACGGAAACGTACGTTTCCAGGTTAACAAATTCTAGGACTGATGGTCAGAGTAAAACCATTCGCCGCCATTAGGCCGGCAAAGTCCCTTGTCGAGCAGGTCTCTTCCCCGCCTTACGACGTCCTCAACTCACAGGAGGCGCTTGCAATGGCGGGGGAGAAATCCCTGCTGCACATAACCAAGCCTGAAATAGACTTCGACCCCATCCTTGAGGAGAACGACCCCAGGGTGTATGAGAAGGCCGTGGAAAACTTCAAGCTTTGGCAGCAGAGGGGCTGGCTTGTGCAGGATCCCAAGGAGTGCTACTACGTGTATGCGCAGACAATGGGCAGCCGTACCCAGTACGGCCTGGTCCTCTGCGCCCACACGGACGACTACACCTCCGGAAAGATCAAGAAGCACGAGCTCACCCTCAAGAAGAAGGAAGACGACAGGATGGTGCACATCCGCATCCAGAATGCCAACATAGAGCCAGTATTCTTTGCCTATAGGGACGATGCGGAACTCTCTCAGATTGTAAGCGATACCGTAAAGGGAGAGTCCGTCTGCCGTTTCACTGACGAGAACGGTTTCATCCACGAATTCTGGGTAATTGACAATGACGCCACCGTGGCGCGCATCACTGAGATCTTCACCACCCGCGTAGACGCGTTCTACGTAGCGGACGGCCATCACCGTACCGCCGCCGCAGCCCGCGTTGGAGCGGAGAAGAGGGCCCAGAACCCCAACCACACCGGCAACGAGGAATACAACTTCTTTATGGCCGTCTGCTTCCCTGAGACCCAGCTCAAGATCATTGACTACAACCGCGTGGTCAAGGACCTGAACGGACTCACCAAGGAAGCCTTCCTTGAAAAACTTTCGGAAGATTTTGTAGTTGAGCCCGCCGGAAAGGAAATATGCCATCCAAAGGCGCTTCACAATTTCTCCCTTTACCTTGACGGGGAGTGGTACTCGTTTACCGCCAAGCCCGGCCGTTATGACGATTCGGACCCCATTGGAGTCCTGGACGTTACAATACTGTCCAACCTTGTTTTGGACAAGATACTTGGAATAAAGGACCTGCGCACGGACAGCAGAATTGACTTCGTGGGCGGTATCAGGGGCCTTGGAGAGCTCTGCCGCAGGGTAGACAGCGGAGAGATGAAAGTGGCCTTCGCCCTTTATCCGGTATCAATGGAACAGCTTATAGCAATTGCCGACAGCGGCAAGATAATGCCGCCTAAGACCACTTGGTTCGAGCCTAAACTGCGCTCCGGACTTGCCATACACAAACTGGATTAAACTATGCCTGACTCATTGGCCGTTCGTGCCAAGCTGAAGGAATTCTTCGGCTATGACACCTTCAAGGGAGACCAGGAGAGGATCATCTCTCACCTGGTGGCCGGGGGCGATGCGTTCGTCCTTATGCCAACCGGTGGCGGAAAGTCCCTCTGCTACCAGCTTCCTGCGCTCCTTATGGAGGGAACGGCCATTGTGATTTCACCGCTCATCGCCCTGATGAAGAATCAGGTGGACGCCATACGCGGCTTTGAGGCGGGCAGCGAGTGCATAGCGCATTTCCTCAATTCCTCCCTTTCCAGGCAGCAGATAGCTGATGTCCGCGATGACCTGCTCTCCGGCCGCACCAAGTTGCTGTACGTGGCTCCGGAGTCCCTCACCAAGGCGGACAACATCACCCTGCTCAAGGAAATCAAGGTTTCCTTCTACGCGGTGGATGAGGCCCACTGTATTTCCGAATGGGGCCACGATTTCCGTCCGGAATACCGCCGCATCCGCTCCATAGTGGACGAGATTGGCCGCGCGCCCATCATAGCCCTGACGGCTACGGCAACCCTCAAGGTCCAGAGCGACATCCTCAAGAACCTGGGCATCCCTGATGCCGCAATCTTCAAGTCTTCCTTCAACCGCCCCAACCTCTATTACGAGGTGCGCGAGAAGGTTGAGCCGGAAAAGGACATAATAAGGTTCATACGCCAGAATCCCGGCAAGTCAGGCATCATTTACTGCCTTAGCCGCAAGAAGGTGGAGGAAATGGCCCAGCTGCTCAATATCAACGGCATAAAGGCCAGGCCGTATCACGCCGGACTGGACGCCAAGACAAGGACGGAGAACCAGGATCTTTTCCTGATGGAAGAGATTGACGTGATTGTGGCCACAATAGCCTTTGGAATGGGAATAGACAAGCCGGATGTGCGCTTTGTAATCCACTATGACATTCCAAAGAGCATAGAGAGCTACTATCAGGAAACCGGCCGCGCAGGACGCGACGGCAAGGAAGGCCAGTGCATTACCTATTACAGTTACAAGGACATCCAGAAACTGGAAAAGTTTATGCAGGGCAAGCCTGTGTCCGAGCAGGAGATTGGCAGGCAGCTGCTTTCTGAGGTGGTCGCCTATGCGGAATCCAGCCAGTGCCGCCGCAAACTGTTGCTGCACTACTTTGGCGAGGAGTATCCGCAGGACAACTGCGGCAGCTGCGACAACTGCCTCAATCCAAAGCCCACCTTTGACGGCCGCAAGGAGATGTGCAAGGTAATTGAACTTATCCTGTCAATGCCGGAAAACTTCAAGATGGAGCATCTGGCAAATATCCTTACCGGCAAGCAGAACGCTGCCATCACCTCCTACCATCACGACCAGCTCCCGCTGTTTGGAAGCGGCAAGGACCATACTGAGAAATTCTGGTGTACCGTCATCCACCAGGGCCTCATCCTGCATCTGCTGGACAAGGGCATAGAGACTTACGGACTTATCTCGGTAACAGACAAGGGCAAGGAGTTCTTCGAGCATCCTACCGCCCTGCAGCTGGTGGAGGACCGCATCTTCCCTGACGGAGTATCCGAAGAGGAAGACGATGACGACGGTGCAGCCGCTTCGCTCAAGGCTGGCGGCGGCGGAGGAGATATGACGCTCCTGTCAATGCTCAAGGACCTCCGCAAGGATATGGGTCGCAGGCTAAAACTTCAGCCCTGGATAATCTTCGGCGATCCCGCCCTTGAGGATATGTCCATCCTATATCCTATCACCTACGACGAGCTTAAGAACTGCCAGGGCGTGGGCGAAGGCAAGGCGCGCAAGTTCGGCGCGGAGTTCATCGCCCTCATCAAGAAATACGTAGAGGAGAACGACATCACCCGTCCGGACGATTTTGTGATGAAATCCTCTCCCAGCAAGTCCGAGAACAAGGTATATATTATCAAGAGCGTTGACCGCCAGCTTCCTTTGGAAGACATAGCGGAGGCCCGCGGCCTTGAGATGGACGAGCTGATGAGCGAGATAGAGGCCATTGTGGCAACCGGAACCAAACTCAACCTGGACTATTACATACGCCAGGAAGTGGATGACGACGTGGTTGAGGAGATCCTGGACTATTTCAAGGAAGAAGCCGCGTCAGATTCCCTCCAGGACGCCATCGCCGCGCTTGAACCGGATTGCGAGGAGATGGAGATCAGACTTGCCAGGATCAAGTTCCTGTGCGAAATCGCGTCCTGACCTATGATTCCGCAGGAGACTGTAAGCCTTATCCTGGACACAGCCCAGATAGTTGACGTGGTGAGCGACTTTGTGTCGCTCAAGAGGCGTGGAGCCAATTACGTGGCCTGCTGCCCCTTCCATAATGAGAAAACCCCTTCCTTTTACGTCTCTCCCTCAAAGGGCATTTTCAAATGCTTCGGCTGCGGCAAGTCCGGCACGGCCGTGGGGTTTGTGATGGAGCACGAGCACTGCACATACGTGGAGGCCCTGAAGTTCCTTGCCCGAAAATACAACATAGAGGTTCAGGAAAAGGAAGAGACGGACGAGGACCGCGAGCGCCATCAGCGCAGGGAGAGCCTGATGCTGGTGTCCGAGTTCGCACAGAAATTCTTCGTCTCCCGCCTGAGGGAGACGCCTGAAGGCCGCAACGTGGGGCTTGCGTATTTCAAGAGCCGCGGTCTGGAAGATTCCACAATAGAAAAATACGGCCTTGGATGGGCCCCTACGTCGCGGCACGCCCTGGTGGACGCCGCGGCGGAGGCCGGCTACAAGGCTGAATATCTGGTAGAGACGGGCCTCTGCAACCGCAGGGACGACGGCTCCCTAAGCGACCGTTTCTACGACAGGATAGTATTCCCAATATACTCTGTAAGCGGCAGGGTGATAGCCTTTGGCTGCCGCACGCTGCGGTCGGACTACAAAGACCTCAACATTGGCAAGTATGTCAATTCCCAGGAATCAGAGATTTACATAAAGCGCCAGAGCCTGTACGGAATCTATCACGCAAAGAGCGAGATTTCACGCCAGAACAAGTGCTACCTGGTGGAGGGATACCTTGACGTGCTGTCAATGCATCAGCTTGGAATTGTCAATACGGTGGCTTCCAGCGGCACTTCGCTCACGGAAGAGCAGGTACGCCTCATAAAGAAGTTCACGGACAACGTCACCATAATGTACGACGGCGACTCCGCCGGAATCCACGCCGCCCTCAGGGGCATAGATATGGTCCTGAAGGAGGGACTTAACGTAAGGATTGTGCTCATCCCTGACGGGGACGACCCTGACTCCTACGCACGCAAGCACAGCCTTGCGGAGGTGCAGGAGTTCATAGGCACGCACGAGCAGGACTTCATCAACTTCAAGGCGGAACTGCTTATGAAAGAGGCCGGCACGGACATCATCCGCAAGGCCAACCTCATAAACGAGATAGCGGACACCATAGCAAACATTTCCGACGCGGTAAAGCGCTCGGTTTACGTGCAGGCCGTGTCGGACCGCTTTGGGATTGAGCAGAACGTGCTTTTTGGCAGGATAAGCTCCACGCGCCGCAAGATGCTTGCCGACGAGCGCAAGGTGCAGGAGCGCGAGGAAAGGCGCAAGGCTGCGGCGCTGCCTCCGCTCCCGGAGGAGTATCCTGGCGGATACGTTCTGGAGCAGAGCGCAGTGCAGCTTACAATGGACGCCCTTGAGGTCAACAAGATTGTGGCCCCGTCGGAGCGGGAACTGATTTCGTTCCTCCTGCAGTACGGGCACGACACGCTGGATTTTGCCAGCGATTCCAAATACTACTCCGGATCCGAAGAGGACAAGGCCACCGTGGCGGAGTTCATAGACGCTTCGCTTTCCGCAGATGGCGGAGTGCTCATCAACCCCGCCTACGACAAGATTTACCAGGCCTATATGGCCTCCTATTTCGAGGGCTGCAGCCAGAACGACATCCTCCACACCCTGCTCAGTTCCCCGGACCCGGAAATAACATTCGTGGTTTCCCAGCTTTCCCTGGAACGCTACCAGTTGACGGTGAAAGACTTCCGCAACGCCCTCACCACCCGGGCGTCCTGGCTGGTCAAATTTGTGCCTCAGACCATCCTTACGTATATGGAACGCAAGATAGAAAGCCGTATTTCAGACCTTAAAGCACAACTTGCGGGCGCTGACAGCCAGTCCCAGGACAATATTTTGACAGAAATTCTTAAATTGCAGGCCGCCCAGAAAAAGGTCCAAAAAGAAATGCAGTAAAATATGGATAAAAACTTCAAGAGAACGCTTGTTACCTGTGCCCTTCCTTACGCGAACGGCCCCGTCCACATAGGACACCTTGCAGGAGTATACGTGCCTGCCGACATTTATGTACGCTATCTCCGCCTCCGCGGAATGGAAGTGCTGTACGTGTGCGGCAGCGACGAGCACGGTGTCCCAATCACCATAAAGGCCCGTCAGCTTGGCTGCTCGCCCCAGGATATAGTGGACAAGTATCACAATATTATAAAGGAGAGCTTCAAGGCTCTGGGAATCAACTTTGACGTCTATGGAAGGACCTCTTCCAAGATCCACGCGGAAACCGCTTCGGAATTCTTCAAGAGGCTTTACGACAAGGGAAAGTTCATCACCCGCGAAAGCGAGCAGTACTATGACCCTGAGGCAAAGACCTTCCTTGCAGACCGCTACATTGTGGGAACCTGCCCAAAATGCGGCTCTGAGGGAGCCTATGGCGACCAGTGTGAGAAATGCGGTTCCACGCTTTCGCCGGAGGAGCTGATCAACCCCAAGTCCAAGCTCAGCGGCGCCGAGCCCATCAAGAAGAAGACCACCCATTGGTATCTTCCTCTGGACAAAGACGAGCAGTGGCTCCGCGAATGGATACTTGAAGGCCACAAGGAGTGGCGTACAAACGTATACGGCCAGGTAAAGAGCTGGCTGGATTCAGGCCTGCAGCCGCGTGCCGTAACCCGAGACCTGGACTGGGGCGTTCCCGTCCCTGTAGAGGGCGCGGAAGGCAAGGTGCTGTATGTATGGTTCGATGCGCCAATAGGCTATATCTCCAACACCAAGGAACTCCTTCCGGACAGCTGGGAGAAATGGTGGAAGAGCCCGGACACCAAGCTTGTCCACTTCATTGGAAAGGACAACATAGTATTCCACTGCATTGTATTCCCATCAATGCTCAAGGCTTACGGAGACGGATTCATACTTCCTGAGAACGTGCCCGCAAACGAGTTCCTGAACCTGGAAGGGGACAAGATATCCACCTCCCGCAACTGGGCCGTCTGGGCTCATGAGTACGTCCAGGATTTCCCCGGAAAGGAGGATGCCCTCCGCTACGTGCTCACCGCCAACGCACCTGAGACCAAGGACAACGACTTCAGCTGGAAGGACTTCCAGACCCGCAACAATTCCGAGTTAGTAGCAGTCTTTGGAAACTTTGTGAACAGGGCTATCGTGCTCACGCACAAATACTTCGGAGGAAAGGTGCCGGCGCTTGGAGAACTTCAGGATGTTGACAGTGCCGCGCTTGCGGAGATTCCAGCGCTCAAGGCTTCGCTTGAGAAAAACATAGAGAACTACCACTTCCGCGAGGCGCTCAAGGATGCTATGGGAATTGCCCGTGTGGGCAACAAGTACATCTCCGACACCGAGCCGTGGAAGGTTGCAAAGGAGGATATGGCCCGCACCGCCACCATCCTGAACGTGTCGCTGCAGCTGTGCGCCTGGCTGAGCGTGGCGTTCGAGCCGTTCACTCCGTTCGCGTGCGCCCGCCTGCGCAAGATGCTTGACTGCAGCCCTTCCTGGGACAGCATTGGACAGATGGGTCTCCTGGAGGAGGGCCACGCCATTGGCGCTGCAGAACTGCTGTTCACCAAGGTTGAAGACGACCAGATAGAGGCGCAGCTGGCCAAGCTTGCCGCCGCCAAGGCGGAGCATCTGGCAGCTGAAGCCGCCGCTGCCCCGGTTGAGCCCCAGAAAGAAGAGGTTACCTTTGAGCAGTTCCAGGCAATGGACATCCGCACCGCAACCGTGCTGGAGGCAGAAAAGGTTCCAAAGACAGACAAACTGCTCAAGCTTACCATAGATACCGGAATTGACAAGAGAACCATAGTATCCGGCATTGCCCAGTACTATTCTCCCGAAGATATGGTTGGCAAGCAGATATGCATCCTGGCCAACCTCAAGCCAAGGATGATCAAGGGAATAGAGTCAAAGGGTATGATCCTGATGGCCTCCCAGAAAGACGGCAAGATGCGTTTCATCACGCCGCAGGAGGTTGTAAACAACGGATCGCAGGTAGGCTAGCCCTTCTTACGGATAACTGAAAGACCGTCGCGTATGGGAAGTATTGCAACTTCCACGCGGGGGTCTTTCGCTATTTTATCGTTGAATGCGAGCAGGCCCTGCGTCTGCCTGTCGCCGGCAGGGTCTGGTCCAAGCACCTTGCCTCCCAGCAGCACATCGTCCACCAGGATCAGGGCGCCGGGGCGGAGCTTGTCAAATACAAGGTCGTAATACTGGCAGTACTCTCGCTTGTTGGCATCTATGTAAACCAGGTCAAAGGGGCCGGGGAGTGACTTCAGGGTTTCCAGCGCATCGCCAATGTAAAGTGTGATGAGCTCCTCCACTCCTGCGCGGCGCCAGCCTTCGCGGGTGAGTTCTTCCAGTTCGTCGTTTATCTCAAGCGTATGGACCTGTCCCTGCCCGTGGAGCCCTTGAGCCAGGCAGACTGCGGAATACCCCGTGAAGGTCCCAATCTCAAGGATATCCCGCGCCCCGGTCAATTCCACCAGCATTGTAAGCAAGCGCCCCTGCACGGCTCCTGAGAGCATCTGGGGATAGTTCGTATGTAAATTGGTCTGCTTCTCAATCCATTCCAGCGCCTCCCCCTGCGCGGTGCTGTGTTCCCGGATATATTTGTCAATGGCGGTCTCCATTTATCAGATATTTTCATAAAAATAGCACTTTTTTCTGTATATTGTAAGCAGTAATCAAAGACTCACAGATCAATGACCATCAAATTAGGAATCATCGGAGCCGGTTGGATTGCCGACAAGATGGCTGAAACCCTTACCGGGCTGAAGAATCCGGAGGTACAACTGTATGCTATTTCTTCCCGGAATTTGGAGAAGGCTGAATTCTTTGCCAAGGAATGGGGTGTCCCAAAGGCATACGGCAGTTATGAAGAGATGCTGCAGGATCCGGAAGTGAACCTGGTGTATGTGGCCACGCCGCATTCCCATCACTTTGCGCATTCCAAGATGTGCATTGAGGCAGGCAAGCCCGTATTGTGTGAGAAAGCCTTCACCGCCAACGCCCGTGAGGCCAAAGAGCTCATAGCACTGGCGGAGAGCAAGGGGATATTCATCACGGAGGCCATCTGGACCCGCTATATGCCGTTGTCCCTTAAAGTGATGGACCTGATAAAGAGCGGAGCGATAGGCCGTCCCCGTATGTTATACGCCAGTCTCTGCTACGCAATGGAGAACAAGGAGCGCATACTGCGCCCGGATCTCTGCGGCGGCGCGCTCCTGGACCTTGGCGTATACTGCCTCAATTTTGCCAGGATGTTCTTTGGTACGGACATAGTCAAGACGGACTCCACCTGCGTCCTGGGATCCACGGGAATGGATATGTACGAGACCATCACCCTGCAGTATGCTGATGGCAAACTGGCCAACCTGGTTTCCAGCGCCCTTGGGCGCTGCAACAGGGAAGGCCTGATAGTAGGGGACGACGCCTATATTGTCATAGACAATACCAACTGTCCTCAGGCGGCCCGTATCTACGATGCGGATTATAAGCTGGTGGCCGAGTACTTCCCGCCAAAGAACCAGGTTACAGGATACGAGCATCAGGTTCTGGCGTGCAAGGATGCGTTGGAGAAGGGGCTTTTGGAATCGCCGTATATGCCTCACGCAGAGACCATTGCCATTATGGAGGAAATGGATGCGCTGCGGGCGGAGTGGGGCGTGAAATATCCTATGGACTGATCCTACAGGTAAACCAGTTTTGAGATCTTGCCCGGGGCGAATATGCTCCGGGCTGCTTGTTGCAGCTCCTCTGCAGTGACGGCCTCTATGCGGGCGCGGTCCTCCTCGAAGGAGCTTATGCGCCCAAAGGCAAGCAGGCTCTTGCCCATAGCCAGGCACTGCGTCTCGCCGTTGTCTGAGCTGATGGCCATCTGGCCTATGAGCTGCTTTTTTGCGGCGCGAAGCCTTGCGGGGGAGAGCGGCTGCTCCTGGAACTTTGCAATGGACTTGTTTATTGCGTCTATGCATTTGTCCAGGTTGGCTTTGTCGCAGCCTATGCTTATGGCCATTATGCCGGAGTCAGTGTACTGGGTGTAGGAGCATTCAACGCTGTATACCCATCCGTTCTTTTCCCTCAGGAGGCTGTTGAGGATGGAGTTTGACGCGGGGCCGCCAAGGATGTTGGCAAGGAGGACGGCGGCTATGCGCTCCTTCTCCTGGTACAGGGAAGGGGCCACGGCGCCAATTACGGCGTTGACCTCGTGGTTGTGCCTGTCTATTGTCTTGTCAAACTGCATATGTATTTCTCCATAAGGGATTCGTCAAGGTCTGCCACCACGCTCAGGGACATCTTGTCCGGAGTGAATTTCTCCTGCGCGAAGCGTTGCATCTCTTCCGAGGTTATTTTCCTTACCGATGCGGCCGTGCCCAGGATGGGGCGGCCAAGGGGGTGGCCTTCAAATAGCATTTCCTCGAATTTGTCATAGACATCGTCTGCAGGACTGTCTTTATAGGACATTATTTCTTCTATCACAACGCCTTTTTCCTTTTCTATCTCCTTTTCAGGGAAGGTGGGGCAGGTGACAAGCTCCATAAGGAGGCCGATTGCCTTGCGTATGTCTTCCTTTAGGGTTGTGGCGTGGAGGACAATCTCTTCCTTGGTGGTGAAGGCGTTCAGCTCCCCGCCAAGGCGGTCAAGGCAACTGTTTATGTTTGCAGCGCTGCGCTTGGCGGTGCCTTTGAATATGGTATGCTCCACAAAGTGGGCGATGCCGCTGTGGTAGCCTTCTTCGTCCCTGGTGCCGCATCGGATACCAAGGGAGCAGTAGGCTACTGCGGAGCCGCATCGCTTTATGGCGTACAGCATTCCGGAAGGGGTCTTGCCTATGGTCATTTCTTCTTGAGGGCGGAGATTATTGTCATATCGGCGGCGGTCAGGCCGCTCTTCTTGCCGGAAGATACCTTGTGGGTGGCGTAGAAGTACAGTTCGTGCGTGGAGGCGTTGAGGAGGAAGACGTAGCACTTGCCTTTCTTTGTGCCGGGTGCGGGCGCTACGCTGTAGCTGACAACGGAGTCTTCGGTCTCCTCAAGGAAAATGTCATCGACATCGTCCTCGTCAAGGACACGGATGTCTTTCTCTACCCATTTGGGGTCTGCGGGGATGGCGAGGTCGTCCCTGGATATGTATATCTTCTTTTTGGCTCCTTTGTAGAGGTTCTTGGAGTAGTTGGCGAGGCCTATGTAGCCGGTCATATCGGAATTGATGGAGTCCATCACGTAGGCTTGGAGGATGTCTATGAATGCGGGCAGGTAGAGCATTTCCCGCCCGGAGGGGTTCCCGCTGGTGCAGTAAGGCAGGTTGATGACCTCCAGACCCTCCTTGGAGAGGGCGAAGGCGCTTACACCGCTCACGTCCACCATACGCAGGAAGTAGTAGCTGTCGTCCTTCTTGAGACTTTCATATTCATCAAGGGTGCAGAACTCGTAGGGGGAGATGCGCCAGCGGCGGGCAATCTCTTCCTTGAGGGGCCCGTCAAGCATATCGCTGCCGGTGAGGACTATCTTTGTGGTCTTTGTGGGGAAGTCGCTCAGCTTGATTTTCTTGGTGTAAATCTTGGCCTGGGCGGAGCACAGGACAGGCAACAAGAGAAGGGCTGCCAATAGGAGGTAAAACTTTTTCATATGAACAAAAATACACAAAATAATGCTTAAATTTGTGAGTTATGTCAGATTTTATAGTATCAGCCCGCAAGTACAGGCCGGGTTCTTTCCAAACCCTTATAGGCCAGGACAATATAGCCCGGACACTGAAGAATTCCATAGTCCGCGGCCAGCTGGCCCACGCGTACCTGTTCTGCGGTCCAAGGGGAGTAGGCAAAACCAGTACCGCGCGCATCTTTGCAAAGGCAATAAACTGTTCCAATCCGTCTCCGGATATGGAGCCCTGCGGAGAGTGCGAGTCCTGCCGCTCTTTCGCGGAAGGCCGCTCATATTGCATATATGAGCTGGACGCCGCGTCCAACAGCGGCGTTGACGCTATGCGGGACCTCATAGAGAAAGTGCAGATCCCTCCCCAGGTGGGGCGATACAGCGTCTATATCATAGACGAGGTGCATATGCTCAGCAACCAGGCTTTCAACGCATTCCTGAAAACCCTGGAAGAGCCGCCGTCCTACGCTATATTCATTCTGGCAACCACTGAAAAGCACAAGGTCATCCCTACAATCCTGTCCCGATGCCAGGTCTATGACTTCAACCGCATCAGCATTATGGATATGGTGCGCAATCTGCGCGACATTGCGGACAAGGAAGGGGTTGAGATAGAGGACGAGTCCCTGCACGTGATAGCGCGCAAGGCGGACGGCTCGATGCGCGATGCGCTAACCATATTCGACCAGACCGTTGCGTTCTGCGGAACGGACATCAAGTACCAGAGCGTCATAGAGAACCTCAATGTGCTGGACTATGAGTACAGTTTCCGCCTGGTGGACGCTTTCCTGGAAGGGAACCACGGCGCTGCGCTTATGATCTTTGACGAAATCCTGTCCAAGGGATTCAACGCCCAGTACTTCATATCTTCCCTGGGATCCCATTTCAGGGACCTGATTGTGAGCAAGACTGGCGGCCTGGACTCCCTTCTGGATTATCCCGATACCCTCAAGCAGAGTTATTCCCGCCAGGCTGCAAAATGCAGTTTCCAGTTCCTTTACAACGGCCTGGAACTGACAAACCAGTGTGAGGCGGGCTATCGCCTGGCCGTAAACCAAAGGCTGCATATTGAGTTCACGCTTATGAAGTTGGCCTTTATGAAGGGTGTACCCGCGGGGGATGCCGCGGCGCCCAAGGCTGCGCCTCAGCCGGCTCCAGCCCCAGCGCCTGCGCCTGAAGCGCCCGCTCCGGCTGCGGCGGAGGCTCCGGCGCCGCAGGGCAAGCCCCGGCGCGCCGTAGCAAAGGCCGCCGGCCTCTCGCTCAACGCTATGCTCCAGGGGGATGACAGCCCTGCGGCTTCAAAGGAAGCCCCTGCCGCCCCTGTCGCCGCTTCCGTATCGGACGATGACCTCCGCGCAGCGTGGAACAGCGTATCGGATTCATATATCCAAAGCCAGCCGCGCCTTGCCGTGGCAATGAAAAAGGCCTTGGTGGAGATCAGGGAAGAGGAACAGGGCAAGGTGCTCTCTTTCCAGGTAGAAAACGTTTCCCAGCAAAGCTGGATAAAGGAAAAGAAACTCAGGGAGATGGAGCGCAAGCTCCAGGATGCCCTATCAAACGCAAAGGTGCGCCTGGAGGTAGAGGTGAAGCCGGATACGGAAGTAAAGGAAGAAATCAAGTACCTGCCGTCGGAAAAGGCTCAGGATTTGATGGAGAAGAACGAAGAATTCAAGAACCTGGTAATAGATTTGGGATTGGACATATAATTGTTGCCATATGATACTGCGTTGCGAGAACATAGTTAAGAAATACGGAATGAGAACCGTGGTCAAAGGTGTCTCAATGCAAGTTGAGCAAGGGGAGATAGTAGGCTTCCTTGGCCCTAACGGAGCGGGAAAGACCACCAGTTTCTATATGATGACCGGCCAGATAGAACCGAACGCCGGCCGCGTTTTCCTTGACGAAGAGGACATTACCGGGCTTCCTATGTACAAGAGGGCGCAGAAAGGTCTGGGCTACCTCCCCCAGGAGGCCTCCGTGTTTCGCAAGATGTCGGTAGAGAACAACATCCTGTCCGTGATGGAGATGAACCATATCCCTCGCGAACAGCGCTACGAACGCCTTGAGCAGCTCATAGCCGAGTTCAACCTCTCAAAGGTGCGCAAGAGCCTTGGAATCCAGCTTTCCGGAGGCGAGAGGCGCCGTACGGAGATCGCGCGCGCACTTGCCATCGACCCAAAATTCATCCTCCTGGACGAACCCTTCGCGGGTGTCGATCCCATTGCGGTGGAGGACATCCAGTACATTATCGCAAAGCTTAAGTACAAGAACATTGGCGTAATCATTACGGACCACAACGTGGGTGAGACCCTGGCTATCACTGACAGGGCTTATCTTCTTTACGAAGGCACAATCCTGCAGGAAGGTACGCCGGAGTCCCTGGCTGCAGACGACGATGTCCGCACCAAGTACCTTGGCGCGGGGTTCGTGCTTAAGAAGTCCGTATCGCTGCAGCGCGCTCAGGAAGAATACGAGCGCTCGCTGCAGAAAGAGGCGCAAGAGGCTACAGATTCACAAAGTCTTTGACGTCCTGGGCGCTGATGGTGGATCCACCAAGAATCAGAAGGCGCTCCACAACATTGCTTAACTCCCTGATGTTTCCTGGCCAGGTCTTGGCCTGGAGCAGTTCTATTGCCTCTTTTGAGAAGGTCTTGCGGGTCATTCCCTTCTCGCAGCAGCTGTTGGTGAAGAAGTCGATCAGTTCAGGGATGTCGTCCCTGCGGTCATCCAATGAAGGAACGCGGATGAGGATTACGCTCAGGCGGTGGTAGAGGTCCTCGCGGAAATGGCCTTCCTCAATCTCTTTCTGGAGATTCTTGTTGGTGGCGGCCACTACGCGCACGTCCACCTCAATGTCAGTGTCACCGCCTACGCGGGAGAGCTTGCGCTCCTGAAGGACGCGCAAGACCTTGGCCTGCGCGGCAAGGCTCATATCGCCAATCTCGTCCAGGAACAGCGTTCCGCCGTTGGCCTGCTCGAACTTGCCCTTATGCTGCTTCACGGCCGAGGTGAAGGAGCCTTTCTCGTGGCCGAAGAGCTCGCTCTCAATCAGTTCTGAAGGGATGGCGGCGCAGTTGACTTCGATATAAGGCATTGCGCTGCGGAGGCTCTGCTGGTGAAGGTTGCGGGCAATGAGCTCCTTTCCGGAGCCGTTGGGGCCGGTGATAAGGACGCGGGCGTCAGTAGGGGCTACTTTGGCAATGAGCTGGCGGATATGCTCCATTGGCTCCGAATGGCCAATCATATCGGCTCCGTAAACTTTTTTCTTGAGAATCTTGTTCTCCTTTACCAGGGTGGCCCTTTCCGTGGAATTCTTGAGGGTTATGAGGATCCTGTTAAGGTCCAGAGGCTTCTGGATGAAGTCGAAAGCGCCCTTTTTCATACAATCCACGGCGGTGTCTATGTCACCGTGGCCGGAAATCATTATGATGGCGGAGTCAATGCCCATTGAGACCAGTTTGTCAAGGACTTCCATTCCGTCCATCCCAGGCATCTTGATATCGCAGAATATTGCGTTGTACTTGTCCTTGTCCACCATTTTGAGGGCGGTGGCGCCGTCCTCGGCCACGTCTACGTCGTGGCCTTCGTCTCCCAGGATCTCTTTGAGGGAATTCCTGATGGATCTTTCGTCGTCTATAATCAGAATCTTCATAACCTTACAAAGATAAGAAATAAAGCCGTATATTTGATTGAACAAAAAATCAAGCATATGAAGAAACTGTCCGTGATCCTGGCCGTATTCCTTGCGGCCGCTACCCTGTCAGCCCAGGACAAGACTTATTTCGTTTCCGCCCAAGGCAATGATTCTGCCGATGGCCTTTCCGTTGCAACCGCTTGGAAATCAATTGAAAAGGTAAATTCCGTGACATTCCAGCCGGGAGACCGTATCCTGTTCCGCAAAGGGGATACATTCTACGGACAGATTGCCGTAAAAGGCTCTGGAGAAGAGGGGAGACCAATAACGATGTCTTCCTATGGAGAAGGTTCCGGTCGTCCGGTAATCAACCTTGGATCCGCGGAGGGAGCCGGAATCCTGATGGAGAATGTGTCCCATTGGGAGGTGTACGGGATGGAGGTAGTCTCTTATGAACCCTATAAGATTGGCATAGGCCGTCAGGGAATAGTCGTGAGGGTGAGCGATGGTGGAAGCTTCGACCACTTTGTGATCAAGGACAATTATGTTCACGATATCTGGGGTCAGCTTGGAGGCAACGGCCTTTATGTGAATTACAGCAGCTCCGCAATTCTGGTGCACACAGCGCGCCAGGCCTCCGGCAGGGCGATTACCGGCCCCAACGAGCCCACTGTCATCAACGATGTGCTCATAGAGGGCAACCGCATCGAAAGGGTGGACAAATGCGGAATAGTGTGCCGCGGAGCCAGGAACAACGTGGTGGTGCGTGGCAATTATATGGACAACATAGGGGGAGACGGCATATTTGTGAACGGTCCCTACCGCGGCCTCATAGAGTACAACGAGATTCACCGTTCCTGTATGCGCGCCGGTTTCCCGGACCTTCCTGGAGACGATGGCTGGTGGCCTCACGTAGCCGCCTGTTGGATTCAGAACACTGAGGAGACCATAATGCAGTTCAACGAGGTTTACGACACCGCCCGGAACCTCTACAACGGAGACGGCTTTGCCTATGACTTCGATTTCAACTGCAAGAGATGCATATGCCAGTACAACTACTCAAAGAACAACCACGGCCTTATGCTGCTTATGTACAACATCTTTGAGAACGTCACCCGCTACAACATATCTGAAAACGACCATACGCACCTCATCCAGATGCAGGGCCCCCTTGAGGGAGACAACAGCCTGGTTTACAACAATGTATTCTATGTGGATTACGGCCTGGCGGACATAGATTTCTTCCTCACGCGCGAGCCTGAGCTTCTGGGGGCAAAGTTCTACAACAACATTTTCTACGCCACCGGCCAGGGCCGTTTCCGCACCGTCTATTCCTCCGGCGATACCCAGGTGCGCAATTATGACGAAGAGCTCAAGCCTGACCTGGCCCCGGGGACCCTGTTCCTGCACAACTGCTACTTCGGCCCCTGGAAGAACGGCCTCCCGGACGATCCGGAAGCGCTTGTCGCGGATCCCAAGTTCGTGGCCCCCGGTACCGGAGGCACCGGCCTTGCCACGCTTGGCGGCTACAAGCTGCGCGAGGATTCCCCTTGCATAAACACTGGAATGTATGTGCCTGATAACGGCGGCCGTGACTTCTTTGGCCAGTCTCTTGAGGACGGCCATACGGACTACGGCGCCTTCGAGTTCCTTGGCAGCGGCGCCTTTGCGGACAAGGACGAACTTGCCCGAAGGGACGAGGCCTCGCGCCAGGCTTCCTCCGTGGCCTGGGCAAAGTGGATGTTCCCTCAGAGCGTGTCGTTCTCGGACCCGTCGCAGCTTGTCATCTCGCTCCGGGAACCGCTCACTGACGACATCAAGGGAACCCTCACCTGGACAAATCCCAAGAACGGCAAGGCTGTCAAGGCTGATATATCTAAACTGAAAGACCGCCAGCGCCTGGTCATCCCCGTCAAGAGCGATGCCCAGACACTCCCCGGAACGGTCCTCACCATAGATCTTGGCAACGGCGCCTACACTGAGCACTGGGACATCCCCGTCCAGCAAGCCCAGCAGCGCCGCCAAAGATAGAGGCAATAAAAAAAGTGACCGCGCGGGTCACTTTTTTTATTGTATATCGTTGAAAGGGTTACCTTCCTCTTCCGGTGCTAGCGGTGCTGCGGGTCGCAGTACTGGGGCTTGCAGAGCGGGTAGCCGGGGCGGCGGTGGGTTTGTTGGCATTTGAAGATGCTACTGCAGAACGGGTTACCGTTGGCTGGCTGCTGCGAACCTCGTTGGACTTCATCTGAGGCGCCGGCTTGGGATCAGCTTTGGGCTGAGCCTTTGGCTGGGTCTTGTGAGTTTCTACGCGGTTTCCTGAACTTACGCCTGCACGGGGTGCTCCGTTGTCCTTAGGGGCTGGTGCCACGTTTCCGTGCGGTGCAGGTGCAGGGTTTGCGTGAGGCTTTGGAGCCGGAGCCGGCTTGGGGGCCGGTGGCGGCGGAGGAGTAGGGTTAACCGTTATATGAGTAACGTTAGAGTAGTACGGCGCGTATACCGGAGCCGGAGGCGGCGGGGGCGTCGGACGACGATGGAAAATCCTATAAAGAATCCCGGTCCTGACAGTTACTCTTGGCTCGATGATTACACGCGGCTCAACTATTACACTTGGTGTAGCGGCTACCGTCCTGTACTCAACTCCGCAAGATGAAACTGCGAGAACTGTGAGACCTAAACCGAGTATGTAAGTAAACTTTTTCATGACCGTAAGATTTAGTGTGTTCACCCCACAAATTGCAAGTCGTGTGCCAGAAATGTGATTGCAATTCATATATAATTAATTTAACTTTGTGCATTATGAAAAAGATATTAATCGTTTTAGCCGCAACGCTGTCCCTGACGGCCTGCAGCCTACTCGGAAACATCAATTGGGATTCCGCTCAGCTTGGCCAGGCGGCAGGCGCCGCGATGACCGCAATGTCAATCACTGATGCGCAGATCATCTCCCTCTGCGCCCAGTCCATAGCACAGGAGGACGCTAATAACAGGATTGACAACGGAGCATATGCACAGAGGCTCAAGAGGGTCCTTGCCGGAGTCAAGGTCCAGGGCCTGACTCTGGACCCTAAGGTCTATATCAAGAACGAGATTAACGCTTTTGCCAGCGGCGACGGTTCAATACGTGTTTACAGCGGCCTTATGGACGTGATGGACGACAACGAACTCTTTGCCATCATAGGCCACGAGATAGGCCACGTGGTAAACCAGGATACAAAGAAGGCTATGAAGAGCGCATACCTGGCCGCGGCGGCCCGCGGAGTGGTGAATGCGGCGGGCGCCGTAGGCGTCCTTTCGCAGAGCGTGCTGGGCGACATAGGCCAGGCATACTTCAACTCCCAGTATTCCCAGAAGCAGGAGCTTGCCGCAGACAAGTTCGGGTTTGAGTTCACCGTGGCTTACAACAAGGATCCGTACAGTATGTACAATTCCCTGGTTAAACTCCAGAAGCTTTCTTCTTCCCGCCAGTCCACTTATCTGGAGAAGATGTTCTCTTCCCACCCGGACAACGTGACCAGGGCCAACAAGGTCAAGGATATGGCGGACAAATACACAAAGAAAACCAAATAGAACATATGCAGGTACCTGATATAATCATTGCAGTGGACGGTTATTCCTCCACCGGAAAAAGCACCCTTGCAAAACTTATCGCCAAGGAGTTCGGATTCCTTTATCTGGATTCCGGCGCAATGTACAGGGGCGTGACCCTTTTCGCCCAGGAGAACGGGCTCATTGACAAGGACAGCGTCATTTCTCCCAAACTGGAAAAAGCCCTGGAGGGCCTGGACCTGTATTTTGGCCAGGGCGGAACGTATATAGGGGACCGCTGCATAGAGAAACTCATCCGCACAATGGGAGTGTCTTCCCAGGTCAGCCCCATATCCGCAGTGCCGTACGTGCGCAACTTTGTGGATGACAGGCTTCACGATATGGCAAAGGCGGGACGCGTTGTAATGGACGGAAGGGACATTGGCACAACCGTGTTCCCCAATGCGGAGCTCAAGATATTTATGGTTGCGTCCGACCAGGTCCGCGCGCAGCGCCGCTTTGACGAGCTGGTGGCCAAAGGAGAGAATCCTTCATTTGACGAAGTGCTGGCCAACCTCAAGGAAAGGGACTACATAGACTCCCACCGCGAGGCCTCCCCGCTCTCCCGCGCAGCCGACGCATATGTGATGGACAACTCCGATATGACCATCAAGGAAGAGCTGGAATGGGTGAGGGGAGTGATCCAGGGTAAACTGGGCATCCTTGAATAATGGCCTTGAAAGTAGAAATCGATTCCGGAGCGGGATTCTGCGGCGGAGTGATCAGGGCCATAGGCACGGCCGAGAGGTTCCTGGCCGGGCATCCTTCAGGCAAACTGTACTCCCTTGGCGCCATAGTGCACAACGAGCAGGAGCTGGCCAGGCTTGAGAAGCTGGGCCTGCACCGCACGGACAGCATAGACAATCCCCAGCTGCAGGCGGGCAGTATGTTGCTGATAAGGGCTCACGGAGAGCCCCCGGCAACGTATGCTGCGGCCGCAGAGAGGTCCCTGGGCGTGATAGACTGCACCTGCCCGGTGGTCCTGAAGCTTCAGAAGGACATCCGCGAGGCTTGGGAACGCGTTTCATCGGCCGGAGGCCAAGTAATCATCTTTGGAAAGATAGGGCACGCGGAAGTGCTGGGGCTGCTGGGACACGCGGGCGGGAATGCGCTTGTGGTTGAGAATCCTGAAATGCTGCGCGCAATGCTTGAGGATGGGCGCATCCGCAGGGATGCTCCAATAGAGGTGTTCTCCCAGACAACCAAGGATCCTGAGCAATACTCCCTTATTTGCAAGTTGTTGCGTGACAGCGTGCAGGGAGAGGTGACCGTGCACAGGACAATATGCAGGCAGGTGGCCTCCAGGCACAACAGCCTTGAGAAGTTCGCCCGCAGGCACGACGTGATTGTGTTCGTGACAGGGAAGGAGAGTTCCAACGGAAAGGTGCTCTCGGAACTCTGCGCCCGCTGCAACCGACGCTGCCATACGGTTGGATCGTCCCGGGACATCGACCCCGGCTGGTTCCGTCCCGGGGATTCCGTGGGAGTGAGCGGAGCCACCTCCACACCGCAGTGGCTGCTGGAGGAAGTGGCGGACACCATCCAAAATTTGGCATTATAATTTGGATTGATTATTTTTGCACGGATAAGCTAATCATATTAAAAAACACATATTTATGGCAACAACTGCAGATTTCAAGAACGGCCTTTACATCAAGTATAACGACAAGCCCTGTATGGTAGTGTATTTCCAGCACGTAAAACCTGGCAAGGGTCCAGCTTTCGTAAAGACCAAGCTCCGCAACCTGGAGAACGGCCGCATCCTGGAGAACACCTTCAGCGCAGGTATGAAGATAGACTTGATCAACGTTGAGAGGCGTCCCTATCAGTTCCTCTATGCAGAGGAGGACGGTTTCAACTTTATGCACGAGGAAACCTACGAGCAGATCACCCTTCCAAAGGACGTAGTTGAGAACTCAGACCTGATGAAAGAAGGACAGCACGTTGAGATGATGTTCTGGGTAGACGAGGAAAGGTGCCTCACCTGCGAGCTCCCTACATATGTGACCCTTGAGGTTACCTATTCTGAGCCGGCAGTTAAGGGAAACACCGCTTCTACAAACGCCCTCAAGGAAGTGACCCTGGAGACCGGAGCCAAGATAATGGTTCCCCTCTTCATCAACCAGGGCGATGTCATCACCGTAAACACAACTGACCGCTCATACGGCCAGAGGGTATAATCCCGGTTAAAGGAATAAAAAAAGCAACTGATTTTTCAGTTGCTTTTTTTATTGTATACGGTCAATCTTAAGTTGTTGGATCTTGTAAGTGTCACCGCTGTAGTTTACAAAGATGGTGACCTGGTAGATTTCCCCTCCTGCATTCAGGTTGCCAAGGGCATATTTCATATTGCCGCGGCTTGCGGTATGGTTGATGCTGAATGAACGGGGGGTGTGTGAGCTGAAGAAGGATTTGAGGATTTGTTTTGCCTGGTTGCGGCTGCAGTCGTTGGCGTTGGCAAGGATGGATACTTCCAGATTGTCTGCGAACCAGGCGGACAGGTTGTCTGAATTGCCCTGGGAAATATACTTTGAGATTGGGATGAATACATCATACCCGTCTGTCTGCGCCCTGAGGGACAAACCTGAAAGAAGGATTGCCGCCAGAACCAATATTTTCCTTAATAAGCTCATAATGACAAAATTTGATTGCAAATACCGAGCCATCTGGTTATATTTGCGAATATAAGAATAATATATGAAACTGACTCTACTGACCGTAGGAAAGACGGATATAAAATGGGTGAAAGAGGGCCTGGATATGTATGCAGGGCGCCTGAGCCATTATATCCCGTTCAGCGTTATTGAGATTCCCGAACTCAAGAACGTGGCTTCCGCGGGCAGGGAGCAGATCAAGGAAAAGGAGGGTGAGCTTATACTCAAGAACGTGCGTCCGCAGGATGAAGTCATCCTGCTTGACGAACGCGGCGTGCAGCGCAGCTCCCTGGCTTTTGCATCGTGGCTGGAGGAAAAGCTGAGCCGCGGAGGAAAGGACATAGTCTTTGTGATTGGCGGGGCGTACGGATTCTCCCAGAAAGTGTATGACAGGGCGGGCGGACGCATCTCCCTTTCGCAGATGACCTTTTCCCATCAGATAGTTAGAACGATTTTTGCTGAGCAGTTATACCGCGCTTTCACAATTATGCGCGGGGAACCGTATCATCACGAGTAATGGCCTTTTTTGAGAAACGAAACTGGAAGAACATAGCAAGCGGGGTGCTCCTGCTTTGCAGCGTCATTGGCCTTCTGCTCGCGCTGAACCTTTCCCCATATCCGGCGGATTCCCAGGTTGCCGCGCAAAAGGTCCAAAAGGTGCTTGACGCCAGGATGGGCCAGCTGGATTCCTATGTGCAGAAGGCCTTGGAAGGGGACAATACCCAGTGGATGGACCTAGGGGAAGTCCCGCAGGATATGGTAATCTACCGCTATGTCAACGACACCCTCCAGTCCTGGGCCAACAGGTTCACCATAAGCAACGACGACATTGGCAGGAAGGTGGTGGTACAGCAGTTCACCAGCCAGAGGGCGTCGCTGTCGTCGCCGCTGCTGGCGGTCACTCCCGTAGTGCAGTTCCTGAACCTTGGCCCCACCTGGTACCTCACATATCTTAAAGAGCAGGGGGACACCAAGGTGATAGCGGGCCTTGAGATAATGAGCGAGACGCTGTCCACGCAGGGGAACGGAGTGAACCGCAGCCTGGGTCTGGGCTCGCAGTTCTCCGTGAAGCCGCTTTCGTTCAGCGGCGGATCGGCAGTGTCCTTCCAGGAGGTGCCTCAGTTCAAGATACTCTTTGATACGTTCAAGAGCTATACGCTGTCCAAGGCGTATATGATATGGGTCGCGTTGTTGCTGTTCGTGGCGGCGTTGCTGCTCTTCCTGTCGGCGGAAAGGACCCTGAAAAGGTATTATATTGTGCTGGCGGGCTTCCTGGCCGTGTTGCTGGGAATGTATCTGTTCGGCTTCAGGCTGCAGGAGGAGACGGAGATGTTTTCCCCTACGCTGTATGCGGACGGACCGCTCCTGTACTCGCTTGCGGCAGTGGTGATAATCAACCTTGCGCTGACGCTGCTGGTGGGCACCACATATATGATCCGCGGGGAGTTGTACCGCAGGCTTCAGGAGAAGAAGACCGCGGGGCCGCTGGCCGCGCTTTCCATCTGCGCCTGCGCGCTTGCGGCGGGTATTCTGGTCTATTCCTTCTTTGCGCTTCGGAGCATCATCCTCAATTCCAGCATCAACCTGGAGCTGTACAAGCTTGAAGGGCTCAGTTGGTACACCCTTGTGGTATACGCATCGTTCCTTGGGTTGCTGATGATGGTTCCGCTGCTGTTGCAGCTTCTGCGTCCGGCGCTCAAGAAATGGCTCAACATCCATCTTGAGACAATGTCCAGGACCAACCTTGCGATTTATGCGCTGCTGATATCGGTGTTTATGGTAAGCGTTGCGGCAGTCTTCGGCTTCCGCAAGGAGCAGGACAGGGTGAGCCTTTGGGCGAACAGGCTTTCCATTGACCGTGACATCACCCTTGAGCTGGAACTCCGTTCGGTTGAGAACGAAATTGCCGCAGACGTGCTTATAGCGTCCCTTTCCGTGCTGGACAACACCAATTCCGTGGTGCTGAACAGGATAATGGACTATTATATGAGCCGTCTTTCACAGGATTATGACGTTTCCGTGTTCATATTGAACCAGGACAACTCCACCCCGCAGGCGGTGGAATACGTATATTCCCGCATCCGTGACGGCAAGCCCATATTCGACAACTCCCGTTTCGTCTACAATACCACTTCGCAGGGCCACTCCCGCTATGCGGCGCTGTTCACATTCTATTCAGGTTCCTACGGCCCTTCCAATATGTTGCTGGAAGTGGAGCCAAAGGCCAACAAGGAGGACAGGGGCTTCTCCTCCCTCCTGGGATATACCACTCCGGGAAGGGTCACCATCCCTGCGCGTTATTCCTATGCCAAGTACGATTCCGGCAAACTGACCTCCTACAGGGGAGCATATCCGTATGTCCGTACCCTGTCCGACGATCTGCTGCGTGAGACAACCGTCTCCCAGAGGACATACCTGGACAGGGATTCCTACTCCCATTTCGTAAACAACATCTCCGAAGATGAGATCATAGTCATATCCAGGCCCCGGATTCCAAACACAAACTTCCTGCTGGATTTCATATTCATTGCCCTGATCGCCTATGCGGCCCTTTCCATAATGGCCTTCTCGCGCAAGCGCAGGCCGGTGATGGAAAGGACCTATTACAGGACCAGGGTGGCCACCACCCTGGTGGCTTCACTGGTCCTGACAATGGTTATCCTGGCTCTGGTGAGCGTGCTGTTCGTGTACAGACGCAATGACGCCAACAGGCATACTATGATGGTGGAGAAGATCAGCTCCATCCAGAACCTTCTTGAGAGCCGCTGCCGCAATGTCAGGGATTTCACGGAGCTCACTTCCCAGGAGTTCACATCGGCCCTGGAGACAGTGAGCGATATGACCGGTTCAGACATAATGCTTTACACCCCCACCGGCGTGGCGTTCAAGTCCACCACCCAGGAGGTGTTGGACAATATGCTTTTCGGAAGCCGCATAGATGCGGACGCCTTCAGGCAGATATCCTTTGACGGAAGCCGCTTCTTCATTGACAGGGATATGCTCAACGGACACAAGTACTACTCCCTGTACGCTCCGGTCTGCAACGATTCCGGACAGATGCTGGCAATTGCCAGCAGTCCGTACATAGCCAGAAACTATGACTTTGAGACAGAGGCCATTATCCATACCATAGCCCTTCTGTGCGTGTTCCTGATCCTTATGTTCATTGCAAGGATCCTTATCGGGAACATTGTGGACAGGATGTTCAAGCCGCTGTCCGAGCTCGGAAGCAAGATGGGCGCATCGGACGTGGACAGCCTGGAGTACCTGGAATACGACAGGGACGACGAGATTACCACGCTTGTCCAATCCTACAACAAGATGGTGAGCGACCTGTCCGACAGTACCCGCAAGCTTGCCCAGGCGGAGAGGGACAAGGCGTGGAGCGGAATGGCGCGGCAGGTGGCCCACGAGATCAAGAACCCTCTCACGCCAATGAAGCTCCAGCTGCAGAGGCTCATCCGCCTAAAGCAGAAAGGGGATCCCCACTGGCAGGACATCTTTGACGAGGTGGCCAAGGTGGTGCTGGACCACATAGACATCCTGTCCGAGACCGCCAACGAGTTCTCCACCTTTGCAAAGCTTTATACGGAGGAGCCCACATCAATGGACCTTGACCTGGTTCTCCGGGAGGAGATAGCGATGTTCGACAACAGGGAGAACATCCAGATCAACTATATGGGCCTGAAGGATGCCGTGGCCACAGGACCCAAGCCGCAGCTCACGCGCGTGTTTGTAAACCTGATCAACAACGCCATACAGGCGGTGGAGGAGCAGGGTGGAGGAACCATCCAGATTTCCCTGCGGAATTCCTCTTCCGGAGACGGCTTCTACGACATTGTATTCGAGGACAACGGCCCCGGCGTGGCAAGCGAGAACGTGGACAAACTGTTCACCCCCAATTTCACCACAAAATCTTCCGGTACGGGCCTTGGACTGGCCATTTCAAGAAGCATCCTGGAGCGTTGCGGAGCCCGTATTTCCTATTCCCGTTCTTTTGTCCTTGGAGGGGCTTGTTTTACCATAGTTTATCCTAAATAATCATTCTTTTTTTGCTATCTTTGTAAGTCGTACTTTGCATTGCGGATTATGAAGATATTGCAGGCCAGTTATGCGGGCAGCAGCACAAGGGTAAGCCGTAAACCCGGGCGTAAATTGCCTGAGTTTGCCTTCATAGGCCGCTCCAATGTGGGGAAGTCTTCATTGATAAATATGCTGTGCGGCCAAAGCAAGCTGGCCCTGACCTCCGCGACCCCCGGAAAGACCAAGGTGGTGAACCATTTCCTTGTCAACGACAAGTGGTACCTGGTTGACCTTCCGGGTTACGGCTACGCCAAGATGTCCAACAAGGGCAGGGAGGAGCTGGCGGCTGTGATATCGGACTATGTCCGCAATTCGCAGGAGATGGTGATGCTGTTCGTGCTGGTAGACTCCAGGCACGAGATCACCGCTACGGACCTGGAATTCATATCCTTCCTTGGAGAGAACCAGATTCCTTTCGGAATCATCTTCACCAAGGGAGACAAGATGGGCCCAAACGCGCTCAAGGCAATGGTTGAGAAGGACTGCGAGATCCTGTCCAGGACCTGGGAGGAGCTTCCTCCAATGTTCACCAGCTCGTCGCGCACGGCCGCAGGAAGAGAAGAAATTTTAAACTATATAGAATCAATACTGGCATCGTTATGATCAAGGAACACAGAATTGAACTGTTCGCCTGCAGGGCGTCCAAGGGTTTTGCGGAGAAGGTTGTGGAATCGTGGAATGCGCACATCCTTCCGGGAGAAGAAAGGCTCCACCTGGGTCAGCTGGAGGTAACCCCTTTCAGCGACGGGGAGTTCCAGCCCCAGTTTACGGAGAGCGTCCGCGGCGCAACCGTCTTTGTGCTTCAGTCTACATTCCCTCCGGCAGAGAACCTTATGGAACTGCTCTTCACCATTGATGCGGCAAAGAGGGCCTCTGCATCCAAGGTTATTGCCGTAATCCCTTATTTCGGATGGGCAAGGCAGGACCGCAAGGACCGTCCTAGGGTTTCCATAGGAGCCAAGCTCGTAGCCAACATCCTTACGGCGGCCGGCGTTGACAGGGTTATGACCTGTGACCTGCACGCCGCCCAGATCCAGGGATTCTTTGACATTCCCGTGGACCACGTATATGCCAGCAAGGTATTCATCCCTTATATCCAGAGCCTGAACCTCCCCAACCTCTCTATTGCCGCTCCTGATATGGGAGGCGCAAAGAGGGCAAATGCGTATGCAAAGGAACTTGCCTGCCCGGTGGTCATCTGCCACAAGACAAGGGAGAAGGCCAACGTGGTTTCCTCGATCACCGCAATTGGAGATGTCGAGGGCAGGGACATTGTGATAGTGGACGATATGATTGACACCGCCGGAACACTGCGCAAGGCCGCGGAGGTCCTGATGTCAAAGGGAGCTTCAAGCGTAAGGGCCTGCGCCACACACGGAATCCTTTCCGGCAAGGCGTTCGACAATATCAACGACTCCTACCTCACGGAGGTAATGATCACGGATACCATCCCTCTCCACGCCCCGGAGGGGACTGACACCAGCAAGATTACCGTGATATCAATGGCGGAGGTTTTCGCCAGCATCATCCGCAAGGTTTACTACTACGAGCCGGTGAGCACGGAATTCATATTTTAGAAACAATACATTTATCTCCGCCAAATGAGTTTAGTAGCCATAGTAGGACGCCCCAACGTGGGCAAGTCCACTCTCTTCAACCGCCTTGTAGGTATGCGCAAGGCCATTGTAGACGATACCGCGGGCGTTACGCGGGACCGTCACTACGGCCGCTGCGAATGGTGTGGAAGGGAGTTCTCCGTAGTGGATACGGGGGGCTATACCAGCAATTCTGACGATGTGTTCGAGACTGCCATCCGCCGCCAGGTGGAGATAGCCATAGAGGAGTCCGACGCCGTGCTCTTTATGGTTGAGGCGGCAACCGGAATCACTGATTACGATGCGGAGATAGCAGATGTCCTGCGCCGCTCGCGCAAGCCCGTGGTGCTTTGCGTGAACAAGGTGGATACAGGAGAGAAGATGTTTGACGCATACCAGTTCTACGGACTGGGCCTGGGAGAGATCTGGAGCATTTCCGCGGCAAACGGCAGCGGAACCGGAGACCTTTTGGACGAGGTTCTCCGAGTCCTCCCTCCGGATGACGCCCCTGACGACAGGGACCGCGCGGACCTTCCGCACATTGCAATAGTGGGCAAGCCTAACGTGGGCAAATCGTCATTGACAAACGCCCTGCTGGGAGAGGAGAGGAACATTGTAACCCCGGTGGCGGGAACCACCAGGGATTCCATATCCACATATTACAACAAGTTCGGCCACGAATTTATGCTGGTGGACACCGCTGGAATGAGGCGCAAGGCCAAGGTACACGAGGACCTGGAGTTCTACTCGGTGATGCGCTCAATACGCGTGATAGAGCACGCGGATGTTTGCGTCCTGATGATTGACGCCAACAGCGGAATGGAGGCCCAGGATATGAGCATCTTCAACCTTATCCAGAAGAACCGCAAGGCTTGTGTACTGGTGGTGAACAAATGGGACCTCTTCCAGAAGGAGAGCAACACGCTCAGGGATTATGAAAGGGCGCTCCGCCAGAAGATAGCCCCGTTTGACGACATTCCCATCATCTTCACCTCCGTCACCGCCAAGCAGCGCATCCTGGATGTGCTCAACGCCGTGGCCACCGTATATGAGAATTATTCCAGAAAGATACCTACCGCCCGCCTGAACGACGTGCTCCTTCCCATAATAGAGGAAACTCCGCCGCCGGCCTGGAAGGGCAAGTATGTGAAAATAAAATATGTGACCCAGCTGCCAACCAAATTCCCGGCTTTTGCTTTCTTCTGCAACCTTCCGCAGTATGTTAAGGATCCGTACAAGCGTTTCCTGGAAAACAAGCTCAGGGAGAATTTCCCGTTCAACGGCTGTCCGGTCCAGATATTTATCAGACAAAAGTAGAGAAATGAAGCACATTGCTTTAATTGCCCTTGTCCTTGCCGTGGCATCCTGCAGCGGGGACTCGAATAAAAATTGGTCATTCGCGGAGAAGGCCCTTATAGTGGATCCTGACCCGGTGATGAGGGTTCTTACCATAGAGCATAGGAAGGATTCCCTGATCCTGCGCACACCTAGCGCGGAGCTTCCGGCGGAGCTGGTGGCCAGCAGTGAATATAAGAACCTTGAACAGAAACTGATTGCAACCGTGACGTCTCCGGACCAGGACGGTGTTGGAATTGCCGCCCCGCAGGTGGGACTGCTCAGGAGGGTGGTGGCGGTTCAGCGCTTTGACAAGGAAGGGGAGCCTTTCGAGGTCTATCCCAACATTCGCGTCATACGCACGCGTGGAGAAATGGCTCCCGGCCCGGAAGGCTGCCTGTCCATTCCCAACCGCAGGGGAGACGTGATGCGTTACCAGGACATAGATATAAGTTATACATCGCCATTTACGCTTAAAGATACGGTGGAGACCATCCAAGGATTCACGGCTGTGATTTTCCAGCACGAGACTGACCATCTGGACGGAGTCCTCTATATAGACAAGCTGGCAGAGTAGGATATGGATGAGGCGTATATAGATCTCTTGACCTTGCAGGATAGCATCCAGGAGGGGTTGGAAGACCTTTTCCCTGACAAGCTGTGGGTAAAGGCGGAGGTCAGCTCCATCCAGGTAAAGAGCAACGGGCATTGTTATATGGACCTGTGCCAGAGCGGCACGGGGGGCGTGGTGGCCAAGGCAAAGGCCGTTATTTGGAGGAGCCGATACACGCTGCTGAGCCGTATGTTCCGCGAGGCCGCGGGCGGCGACATCCAGGCGGGAATGTCCATATTGGTGCGCGTCCAGGTGAGCTACAGCGCCCTTTACGGGCTAACGCTCACCATTGACGACATTGATCCGGACGTGACCCTGGGAGAGCAGGAGAGGATAAGGCTCGAGACCATAGCCAAGCTCCAGGAAGAGGGGCTGATGGAAAAGCAGGGAGAATTGAAGCTCCCGCCGCTCCCTTATTCGCTGGCTGTAATATCCGCTCCGGACGCAGCGGGCCTCGGGGATTTCAGGAGGCACCTGCTGGAGAATGAATACGGATTCGCTTTCAGCGTGGACCTGTTCCCGGCAACTATGCAGGGAAACCAGGCGCCGGAGTCAATTTCCGACGCATTGGAAGAGGTGCAGACCGCCTCAAAGCAGTATGACGCGGTGCTCATACTGCGCGGAGGCGGCTCCAACTTTGACCTGCAGTGCTTTGATGACTACGGCCTGTGCTTTAACATAGCCAACTGCCCCCTGCCGGTGTTTACGGCAATAGGGCACGACAAGGATTACCACGTGGCGGATATGGTGGCCTATTCATTCGTAAAGACGCCTACGGCCCTTGCCGATGAGTTCATAGGCTGCTATATGGCTGAGGACGAGCGCATCGAGTCCTATATGTCCCGCCTGCGCCTGGCCTTCAACTCAAAGCTGCAGGCAATGGCATCCAAGGTGGATATGTTAGTGGAGCGCATCAACGCCGCTGACCCGCGCAGCGTCCTTTCAAGGGGTTACACCCTTGTGACGGACAGCCGCGGGGTGGTGCTCAAGGGCGTCGGAAACCTCAAGGCGGGCGACCGTGTCAGGATAATGTTTGCGGACGGCTCCGTAAACGCCGTCATCACAGATTGAATATGTTTGACTACAATAAAGCCATAGAAGAACTGGAGCAGATAGCCCTTAAGGTTGAGGACCCTTCCTCCAGCATAGAAGAAATAGACAAGTACCTGGCCCGCACACGCGAGCTGGCTGAAGACTGCCGCGCGTACCTGCGCACCGCCAGGGAGAAAGTTGACCAAATGGAGAAACAGTGATATGCCAAAACAGATGATATACCAGACCGACCCGTGGCTCGAGCCGTGGAAGGAAGCTATAGACAAACGCCATAAGGACATCCTTGTCACACGTGAGCACCTGGCCCAAGGGGGCTCTTTGGACAAGGCTGTGAACAACCATCTGTATTATGGTCTCCATAAGCAGAAAGACGGCTCCTGGGTGTTCCGCGAGTGGGCTCCCAACGCCACCCGTATGTTCCTGATTGGGGAATTCAACAACTGGAAGCGCACGGATGCGTATGCCCTTAAGCCTGTAGGAAGGGGCAATTGGGAGATTGTCCTGCCTGAGTTGTTCCTGCACCACGGCTCCCTGTACAAATTGTACATTGAGTGGCCGGGCGGTGCCGGCGAAAGAATTCCCGCCTATGCCAACAGGTTGGTCCAGGACCCTGTTACCAAGGTGTTCAGCGCCCAGGTATGGAGTCCGGCCAAGCCTTATTCCTGGAAGCACAAACGTCCCGGAAGGCGCAAGAATCCATTCATCTATGAATGCCATATAGGAATGAGCTCGGAAGAGGAGAAAGTTGCGTCTTTCAACGACTTCCGCAAGCAGGTACTGCCACGCGTCCAGGCCCTTGGCTATGACACCATTCAGATAATGGCCCTTCAGGAGCATCCGTATTACGGCTCCTTCGGGTATCAGGTTTCCAATTTCTTTGCGCTCAGTTCCCGCTTCGGGACTCCGGAGGAGTTCAAGGCGCTGGTCGATGACGCTCACAAGCGCGGGATAGCAGTGATAATGGACATTGTACATTCCCACAGCGTGAATAACGTTGCCGAAGGCCTGAGCGAGTTCGACGGCAGGGATGACCTATACTTCTTTCACGGCCCTCAGGGCCATCATCCGGCCTGGGGAAGCCGCTGCTTTGACTACGGCAAGGACGAAACCCGCCTTTTCCTGCTTTCCAACTGCAAATACTGGCTCCAGGAGTATCACCTTGACGGATTCCGTTTTGACGGAGTCACCAGTATGCTTTACTGGGACCACGGGTTGGGAAAGGATTTCGGGGACTACAAGCTTTATTTTGACCAGGGCGTTGACGAGGACGCCGTAATATACCTTGCCCTGGCCAACCAGCTGATCAAGGAAATAAATCCGGATGCGATAACCATAGCGGAAGATGTCAGCGGAATGGCTGGCCTGGCCGCTCCGTTCGAGTGTGGAGGCGTGGGCTTCGACTTCAGGATGGCAATGGGAATCGCAGACCACTGGATCAAGTGGATAAAGGAGAAGACCGACGAGCAGTGGAGTATGGGAGAGATCTGGTGGGAACTCACCAACAAGAGGGTTGACGAGAAGACCATCAGCTATGCGGAATGCCACGACCAGGCGCTGGTGGGTGACAAGACCATCATCTTCCGTCTGATCGACGCCCAAATGTATTACGCAATGAACATCGGCTCCAACAATCTGATCGTGGACCGAGGCGTGGCGCTGCACAAGCTCATACGCCTTGTGACTGCGGCCACCGCCGGAAACGGATACCTCAATTTTATGGGTAATGAGTTCGGCCATCCGGAGTGGATAGACTTCCCGCGCGAGGGTAATGGATGGTCTTACAAGTACGCCCGCCGCCAGTGGTCGCTGGAGGACAACCCTATGCTCAGGTACGGCCGCCTGTCCGCTTTTGACGCGGCTATGGTCCATTATCTGCGCTCCGCGCGGGTGCTTGAGGGCGTTCCTGAGCCACTTATGGTAGACGAAGAAAAGAAAATATTGATTTTCAAGCGAAAGAATAGTATCTTTGCACTGAATTTTAACAAAGACCAATCGTTCTCGGATTATTCGTTCGCGGCTCCCGCAGGGGAATACCGCGTTGCGTTGAGTTCCGATGAAGTAGCCTACGATGGTTTTGACAGGGTTAGAAAGGGCGAAACGCATTTAACGGTCAATGACCGTCTTTTTATTTATCTGCCCAGCAGATGCGCCATAGTCCTTGACAAAATTAACTGATTAGTTTATGCCTTTTTTGAAATTTAACAAAAACGAGCTGGTGAATCTTTCCTATTCACTCAAGCGCGAAATTCTTTCTGCCAACAAGAGAGGCGATTACTGCAACACTTCTATTGTTGCCTGCAACACCCGGCGCTACCACGGCCTCCTGGCCATAACGCTAGACCGCTTTGGTGGTGACAGGTACCTGATGCTGTCCTCGCTGGACGAGAGTCTGATCGTGAACGGCAAACAGTTCAACCTGGGCATCCATTGCTACGGGGACATCTACGAGCCCAGAGGCCACAAATATGTGGTTGACTTCGAGGCTGACCCGGTTCCCCAACTTACATACAAGGTAGGCGAAATTGTATTCCGCAAAAGCATCCTTCTGGTCCCTGACAAGGACCAGGTGCTCATCAAGATGGAACTTCTCAAGGCTCCTTCAAAGGCTACATTGCAGCTCAAACCGTTCCTGGCGTTCAGGAACATCCACGAGCTCACCCACCAGAACCCCCAGGCGGACACCTCCTACAAGGAGATTCCCTGCGGTGCCTCATTCTGTATGTACAAGGGATTCCCTACGCTCAACCTGCAGTTGAACAGCACTGCAGCCAATTTCAGCTACACCCATCATCCGCTATGGTATTCCAAGATCACATATTCTGACGAGTACCGCCGCGGATATGACTGCATAGAGGACCTCCTGGTTCCCGGATGGTTCCAGACCGAGATGAAGCCAGGAGATTCAATTGTATTCTCCGCTTCGCTCCAGGAAGAGAATCCTGCCACATTCAAGAGGAACTTCACCAATCTCTTAAAGAAGACTCCGGCAATCACCAGCGGACGCGAGCAGCTTTTGCGCTGCGCAGACCTCCTTATAACCCACCACAACGGTTACAAGATGATTAACGCCGGTTATTCCTGGAAGTTTACGGGCCTCCTGAGGGAGACCCTCATAGCCCTTCCTGGCCTTACCCTTTACGGCAAGCACGACCCCGCTGAATTCGAAGAGATCCTTGACAACCTCATCTCTGACGAGAGTGAGCGCCTCTATCACAGGACAACCCAGGTGGAAGCCCCTCTCACCCTTTCTGTCAGCCTTCAGAAATACATTTCGTACGGTGCTGATGCAAAGAAGGTCTGGGCCAAGTACGGCGGCGTTGTCCGCAAGATACTGGAGAGCTACCTTCCGGGCGTAAGGCACGAGGTTGCAATGCAGCCCAACGGACTTCTCTGGGCCCAGCAGGACGGCGTCGCTCTTTCCTGGATGAACGCTTACGTCAACTTCCGCCCCGTTACGGAGAGGGCCGGCTACCAGGTGGAGACCAACGCAATATGGTACAACTCCATCTGCTTCGCCCTTGAAATGGAGCGCAAGTATGGAAAGGACGATGAGTTCATCCGCAAGTGGACCCCCATCAAGGAACTCGTCAAGGCCAATTACCAGAATATGTTCTGGAACCCGCGAATGGGATGCCTTGCGGACTATGTTGACAACAACGGCCAGAATATGGACATCCGTCCTAACCAGATGCTGGCCATCTCACTCAAGTACAGCCCGGTGGACGACTCCCTCAAGCAGTCCATCCTCAGGATCATAGACAACGAACTTGTAACCTCAAGGGGAATCCGCACGCTGTCTCCACGCGACGTGAAATACCGTGGCGTTTACGAAGGATCCCAGGTGGAAAGGGACCTTGCATTCCATCAGGGATGCACCCGTCCTTTCCTTCTGGAGGCCTACGTTTCTCTCTGCTTCCACATCAAGGGTCCTTCCTTCTGGAAGAAAGCCCAATGGCTTGCGGAAGGGTTCTATGACGACCTTGGCAAGCACGGAGTGGGCGCTTTTGCGGAGCTTTACGACGGAGATCCGCCCCACGAGCCCCACGGAGCCATTTCATCCGCGCTCAGCACTGCAGCCCTTCTGGCAGTGGATTATATGTTGGATAAATATAAAGCACAATAGGAGGTTTGCCAATGAGAGTATTGATGTTCGGTTGGGAATTTCCTCCCCACATTGCAGGTGGTCTGGGAACCGCCTGCGAGGGTATAGTCAAGGGCCTTGCGCATAATGGCGTGGAGACCTTGTTCGTGATGCCTTCGGCTTCCGGAGACGAGGACCAGAGCGCTACCACAATCATCAATGCCAGCGACATTGCCGTTGACACCCTGAGCAGTACCGTAGATGAATTCCTGGGAAAGGTAAAGTTCATACATATAGATTCAGACCTTGTACCTTATGTGGGCCCTGAAGAGTTCTCCAATGTCCTGGAGGAGGAGCGCAGGCGCCAGGTGAAGGATTTCCGCATCCAGTATGGACAGAAGTACAAGTTCTCCGGAAAGTACGGCGCCAACCTTATGGAAGAGGTTGCCCGCTACGCGATGGTCGGCGGAACCATAGCCCTGCAGAACAGAGACCGTTTTGACGTGATCCACGCGCACGACTGGCTCACTTACCTTGCCGGCATAGCTGCAAAGGAGCTTACCGGAAAGCCGCTGGTGGTCCACGTCCACGCCACTTCCTATGACCGCGGAGACGAGAAGCATATGGACACCCGCGTCCTGGATATAGAGAAAAGGGGAATGGAAGCCGCTGACAAGGTTATTACAGTGAGCGACCTTACCCGTAACATAGTGATCAACAAGTATGGCATCAACCCGGACAAGGTGGTTACAGTGCACAACGCCGTGGATTTCTCCGGCAGGGAGAACCTGATGGTGGAAAGGGGAGTCAAGGACAAGGTTGTCACCTTCCTTGGCCGAATCACCTTCCAGAAAGGCCCGGAGTACTTCATCGAAGCCGCCGCAAAGGTTCTCAAGCGTACCAAGAACGTGCGCTTTGTAATGGCTGGAAGCGGCGATATGATGAACCGCGCCATCCGCCAGGTGGCAAGGATGGGCATTTCGGACCGGTTCCATTTCACCGGCTTCCTCCGCGGAACGGACGTACAGAAGATGTTCGCCCTTTCCGACGTGTACATAATGCCGTCAGTGTCCGAGCCGTTCGGAATTTCTCCGCTAGAGGCTATGAGGACCAACGTCCCGTCCATAATCTCGCATCAGTCCGGTGCCGCAGAGGTGCTGAAGTATGCCTTCAAGGTGGATTTCTGGGATGTGGATGCAATGGCTGACGACATTTACGCCCTGCTGCAGTATCCGGCCCTCTCAGAGTTCGCCGCAAAGCAGGGATACGAAGAGGTCAACGCCCTCAAGTGGAACAATGCCACCAAGAAAATGATAGAAGTTTATAAATCCGTATTATAACAAGTCGAATTATGAAAAAGAGCGTTTGTTTGTATTTTCAGGTTCATCAACCTACAAGGCTCCGTCTTTACAGGTTCTTCGATATAGGCAAGGATTCACATTATTATGACGACTTTGCCAACAGGACCATTTTCAAGAGAGTGGCCCAAAGGTGCTACCAGCCTATGAACGACATCCTGCTGCAGGCCATTAAGCGCAACAAAGGGAAGTTCAAAGTAGCGTTCTCCATTTCCGGTTCGGCTTTGGAGCAGTTTGAGAGATATGCTCCGGAGGTTCTTGACAGCTTCCGCGAACTGGCGGCTACCGGCTGTGTCGAGTTCCTCAGCGAGACCTACTACCACTCGCTGGCAGCTCTCCGTTCCCCGGCAGAGTTCAAGCTGCAGGTGAACAAGCACAAGGAGATGATACAGAATCTCTTTGGTGTCACCCCTACTGCGTTCAGGAACACTGAGCTCATCTATTCAGACGAGATTGGCTCTATGGTATATGACCTTGGCTTCAATGCAATGCTTACGGAGGGCGCCCGCCACATTATGGGATGGAAGAGCCCTAACCATCTATATTCCAACGATATAGAGCCAAAGCTCAAGCTTCTTCTCCGCAACTATCCTCTCAGTGACGACATAGCCTTCCGTTTCTCCAACAAGGCCTGGAACGAATGGCCTCTGACCACTGAGAAGTATGTGAACTGGCTCAATCAGGCCGATGGCGAGATCGTAAACCTGTTTATGGACTATGAGACCTTTGGCGAGCACCAGAGCGAGAGCACTGGAATAATGGACTTTATGAGCCATCTCCCGGAGGCTGTCCTTGCAGGAGGGCTCAAGTTCGTGACCCCTTCAGAGGCCGCCTCAAAGCTCAAGCCGGTAGCGGACCTTTCCGTTCCGGAGCCCATTTCGTGGGCTGACGAGGAAAGGGACCTGTCCGCCTGGCTTGGAAACGAGCTCCAGCAGGACGCTTTCAATAAACTGTATTCTCTCACCGAGAAGCTTTCCATCATCAATGACGGTACCCTTTGGGCGGACTTCGGGCACCTTCAGGAAAGCGACCACCTTTATTATATGTGTACAAAGTTCTTCTCCGACGGAGAGATCCATCAGAGATTCAACCCTTACGACACACCGTACGAGGCCTTCATCAACTATATGAACGTCCTCAGCGATTTCATTATCAGGGTAAACGAGGCTCTGGCCGAAAAACAATAGGCAATTAGTAGTGTAATCAAATAAATATGGATACGAACAATAACGCTCCTTCCTGGAAGAGCGTGATGGTAACCCGTCATCTTCCGAAGGCATTATCAGGACTGGAAAGATTAAGTAAGAACCTTTGGTGGTGCTGGAACGATTCCGCCAAGACATTATACAGAAAGATAGACCCGGATATCTGGCATAAGTCAGGTCATAATCCAAGGGCAGTGCTCGATACCGTGAGCATCAAGCGCTTCGAGGCCCTGGCAAAGGATTCCGCGTTCCTCAGCGAACTCAGGGCCGTGATGACGGACTTTGACAACTATATGTCCCAGAAAACAGAGCGCAAGGACCCTCTGGTAGGTTATTTCTGTATGGAATACGGTCTGGACTCATCCCTTAAGATATATTCAGGAGGATTGGGAATCCTTGCGGGAGACTACCTCAAGGAGAGCAGCGATATGAACGTGAATATGGTGGCCGTGGGCCTTCTGTACCGTTACGGCTATTTCACCCAGGTCCTTTCCTCTCAGGGAGACCAGATTTCCAAGTATGAGCCTCAGGACTTCCTGAAGATACCAGCCGAGCCTGTAATGGACAAAGACGGCAACTGGGTAACTATCAGCGTGGATTTCCCGGGAAGACAGGCCTATGCAAGGATTTGGAAAGTGGCAGTTGGCCGCACGGACCTCTATCTGCTTGACACGGATTACGAGGCCAACAACCAGGAGGACCGTCAGGTCACCCATCATCTTTACGGAGGTGACTGGGAGAACCGCCTCAAGCAGGAGGTTGTCCTTGGAATAGGTGGCGTACGCGCCCTGCGCGCCCTTGGCATCAATCCCCAGATATATCACTGCAACGAGGGCCACGCCGCATTCATCGGACTTGAAAGGCTCCGCGAGTACATTCCAAAGTATAACCTGAACTTTGACGAGGCGCTGGAAGTAGTCCGCGCGTCCTCTCTGTTCACCACCCATACCCCTGTTCCCGCAGGACACGATTCCTTTGACGAGGGAATGCTCGGCCGCTACATTGGCGGATACCCTGCAGCTATGAACATTGACTGGCGCACCCTTATGAGCCTTGGAAAGCTCGATCCGGACAACAGGTACGAGAAGTTCTCAATGAGCATCCTCGCAGCAAACATCTCCCAAAACGTGAACGGAGTTTCAATGCTTCACGGAAAGGTCAGCCAGGACATCTTCTCCAATATGTATCCGGGATACCTGCCTGAGGAACTGTACGTAAGTTACGTGACCAACGGAGTGCATTATCCCACCTGGGCCGCCAAGGAATGGCAGCAGATTCACGAGAGGGTGTTCGGATCCGCATTCAAGACACACCATTATGACAAGAAATGCTTCGAAGGCATATATGATGTAAGCGACGAGGAAATCTGGAGCGTGCGCAAGCAGCTCAAGAAGGACCTCGTAAAGGCTGTCAACGACAGGATTTCCGATCCCGTGCAGAGCAGCCACTATTCCCCAAGGCAGGCAATAACAATAAAGAAGAACCTGCGCGACGATGTCCTTACGATAGGTTTCGCCAGGAGGTTCGCTACATACAAGAGGGCAACCCTGCTGTTCAGCGACCTTGACCGCCTCAGCGCCATCGTAAACAATCCGGAGCGCCCGGTTCAGTTCCTGTTCGCCGGAAAGGCACACCCTGCCGACAGGGCCGGCCAGGACCTAATCCGCCAGATCGTGGAGATATCCAAGCAGGACAGGTTCCTGGGCAAGATCATCTTTGTCCCGGGTTATGACATCAACCTGGCCAAGAGGCTTGTTCAGGGCGTTGACGTATGGCTCAACAACCCTACCCGTCCGCAGGAGGCTTCCGGTACTTCCGGAGAGAAGGCCGCTATGAACGGTGTAATGCATTTCTCCGTCCTTGACGGATGGTGGGTTGAAGGTTACCGCCAGGGTGCCGGCTGGGCACTGCCACAGGAAAGGACCTATGATGACCAGTACTACCAGAACGAACTTGATTCCGCCACCATCTACACCATCCTTGAAAATGACATCATTCCTGCATACTATAACAAGGAGAACAGCGGCATTTCCAAGGAATGGGTGGGCTATATCAAGAATACCATCGCTTACGTAGCCAGCAACTTCACCACCAACAGGATGCTTACTGACTATGTGAACCAGTACTATGACCCTCAGTACAAACGCTCACAGGACATCCAGGCCAAAGACTTTGCAGTTGCCCGTTCCCTGGCGGAATGGAAGCGCCATATCAAGGAAAACTGGGGAGGCATCAAGGCGGTTTCATACACCCAGCCCGCTTCGTCCTACAGCCTTGAGCCCGGCCGCGACCTCACTTCCGAGGTTGTACTGGACCTTGGCAAGATAAAACCGGAAGACATTGGCGTGGAGATGCTGTTTACCACATACGACGCAAAGGGCAAGCTCCATATCCGTGAGATATGCGAGTTCACTTTGGATGAATACAAGGATGGCATTGCCAAGTACAGCGCATCCATCTTCCCTGAGAGGACCGGTATGTACCAGGTTGCAACCAGGGTATTCCCAAAGAACGCCCTGTTGCCACACAAACAGGACCTTCCGCTTGTTAAATGGTTGTAACGACAGGTTTTTTTGACGGTGTCCACACAGGGCACCGGGTTGTAATACAAAGGCTCGTCTGTGAGGCCCGTAACCGGGGACAGAAGAGCCTTGTAATAACATTCTGGCCTCACCCCCGCACGGTGCTCCAGAATGGAGCCAGGGAGTTGCGGCTGCTCAACTCGCTGGAAGAGAAAAAGCAGCTGCTGTACGCCCTGGGCGTTGACCAGGTGCAGGTTTTGGACTTTGACAGGGAATTCAGCCGCCTTACTGCGGAGCAGTATCTGCGGGATTATGTGAAAGGGCGCTTTGGAGGGAAGACGGTCTTGCTGGGATACAATCACAGGATGGGCTGCGACGCTCCGGGAGCGGATGAACTCAGGGCTACGGCATCGGCCATCGGGCTGGAAACCATAATGGTGGAGAAGGCTCCGGGCAATGTGAGTTCCACCATCATCCGCAAGGCGCTGGAGGAAGGCGATGTGAAGGGAGCGGCGGATATGCTGGGGTACAGGTACAGCCTTACGGGCGTGGTGGTTGCGGGAAACCGCCTTGGAAGGACCATAGGCTTTCCAACGGCCAACCTAAAGCTGTATGACCCGCTCAAGATGGTGCCTCGGAACGGAGTGTATGCCGTTGAGGCCCAGGTACTTGGGTGTACATATAAAGGGATGTGCAACATTGGCGTCCGCCCTACCGTTGGGGTAGGAAGCGAGCCCTCGATAGAGACCAATATCTTTGATTTTGACCAGGACATCTACGGGCTTGACCTGAAGGTGACCTTCAAGGAAAAGATCAGGGATGAACAGAAATTTCCTTCGCTCCAGGCCCTTGCAGGGCAGTTGGCAAAGGACAAGGACATAGCGAAAATAAAATAATTAAGTATATTTGAATTATGGCAGAATCTCATTACATGACCCAGGAGGGTCTGGACAAAATTAAGAAGGATCTGGAAGAGGCGTTGGCTCAGCGTCCGGTCATCTCCGCGCAGATAGCCGAGGCCCGCGAGAAAGGCGACCTGTCAGAAAACGCCGAATACGACGCGGCCCGCGAGGCTCAGGGACTTCTGGAGGTGAAGATAGCCAGGCTCAAGAACCTGGTGGCAAACGCAAAGATCATTGACGAATCCCAGATAGGTACGGACAAGATCCAGATAATGAACAAGGTCAAGGTGGAGAACCTTGCCCTCAAGAGGGTTATGGAATTCACCATCGTGGGAGAGACGGAGGCTGACTTCTCAAAGGGTAAGCTGGCCGCCACAACCCCTATAGGAAAGGCCCTCATAGGACATTCCGTGGGCGATATCGTAGATGCAAAAACCCCTTCAGGCATTATTCAGTTCAAGGTTTTGGAAATTTCAATATAATGGCTACAATTTTCACCAGAATAGCCAAGGGAGAGATACCTTCCTTCAAGGTAGCGGAGGACGATAACTACTACGCCTTCCTGGACATCAACCCTATGGCAAAGGGACACACTCTTGTGATTCCCAAGAATGTAGAGAACGACTATATCTTCAATCTGGATCCGGAGACATACGCCGGACTGTGCCAGTTTGCCCGCAAGGTGGCAATAGCCATCAAGGCCGCCATCCCTTGCCAGAGGGTGGGCGTGGCCGTGCTGGGAATGGAAGTGCCTCATACGCACATCCATCTGGTACCGCTCCAGACGGAGGCGGATATGGATTTCCGCAAGGCAAAACTGTCCCTCACCAATGAAGAATTCAAGCAGATAGCAGGTTCAATAGCAAGCGAATATGAAAAACTATAGAATAACGGGCATTATCCTTGCCGCGGCGATAATGGCTGCGTGTACTCCAAAAGCCCGGATCAGCGGCACCCTGGAAGGGGCTCCATCTGACAAAGTTATTGTAAAACTCCTGGATGTCAATACATACGTGGTGCTGGACACCCTCAAGACCGATGCCGCAGGCAAGTACTCCTGCAAGGTGGATATCAAGAAAGGCCAGCCGGAGTTCATTTACCTTTACCACGGAGATACCAAGATAGCCTCCCTTATACTTGAGGCTGGAGACCAGGTGAACGTGACTTCCGACACAAAAGGCAATTATACCATAGAGGGATCGCCGGAAAGCGAAAAGCTCCAGGAGGTGGAGGAGAGCTATGCAAACTTCCTTTCCACCGTTTCTTCAATGACTGAGACTTCCAGCATTGCAAGGGCTTACATAAACTATTACCGCCAGTGCCTCAAATACATCACCCAGAATCCGCACTCCCTTACCGTGATTCCGGTAATGTACCAGACCTTCGAGGGGGAGACTCCTATATTCAGCCAGCAGACAGATGCCATCCGCTACCGCAACGTGGCTGATACCCTTTTGACCGTATATCCGGATTCCAAGTACGTACAGGCCCTTTCCCGCGAGGCTGACAACAGGCTCAAGCTGATGGATATCTATAACAGGGTTGATTCTGCCGAAGAATTGGCATTCCCTGACCTGAATCTTCCAGGAATGGACGGGCAGAGGGTTTCCCTGGCCTCTTTGGACAACAAGGTGATCTTCCTTTATTTCTGGACATCGCAGCATTCACAGCAGACTCTGTTCAATCTGGAATTCCTGGGTCCCATCTACGACGATTACAAATCCAAGGGACTTGAGATCTATGCAGTATGCCTTGATACGGACAAGAGCCTCTGGGCCAGCATAGTAAGGAACCAGAACCTCAAGTGGATAAACGTAAACGACGGACTTGGCGCGGCGTCGCCGGCCGTGCAGGCTTACAACATAACCACAATCCCAACCCTGTACATCATAGAGAACGGAGAACTGGTTACAAGGGAGATTACTACTGAAAGGGAACTGCGCAGGTATCTGGACGGAATCCTAAAATAGCTTCTTCTTGCTGACAGTGGCAATGAACTGTTTGAGATAGAGAGGTTCGAAGTACGCAATGTCTTCGAATCTCTTTTCTTTATATGCCTCCAGGGCGGGGCGGAGCATAGAGCCCGCCAGGGGGTTGCACTGATGGAAGAAGGCGTTGGGCCCTGCAAGGACGTCCTTGCATTTGTCCGCGGCATCGCCAATGAAAAGCACGGGGCCTTCTGATAGTTGCTCGGAGAAAGAGCCGGGTTCCACTATGAGGCTGCGCACTTGGTCAAGGCGCTTGCCTTCCGGGCTGAAGACGGCGGTGTACACCTCCATCCTGCGGGCGTCAATCAGCGGGACAATGTATTTGCAGCCTTGGGGGATGACGCCTTCGTCGGCCGTCTGGGCGGCCAGAAGGTCCAGCGTCCCCACGGCCAGCAGCGGCAGTCCCGCGCCAAAGCACAGCCCCTTTGCCGAAGACACACCAACACGCAGGCCTGTGTACGATCCCGGGCCCTTGCTTACGCATACGGCGTCGCAGTCGCGGGCGCTGATGCCGCACTCGTCCAGCATCTCCTTGATCATTGGAGCTGTGAGTGAAGACTGGCGCCTGGCGTCCTCGCAAAGGCGGGAACTGATAATGGCGCCGTCACTTACAAGGGCGGTGGAGCATACTGCGGCGGAGGTTTCAATAAGGATTATCCCGGACATCTTACTCGGTGAAAATCAGAGCTTTGAGGTAAGGGAACAGGGCGGATCCAAAGTTGTACAAAGGCTGGTACAGGACTGATTCCGCAAGGGTTTTCTGCTCCACTATCTCAAAGGTGTTGTTCAATGCCGTGAAAAGGACCAGCAGCAGCGAGGCCACAAGAAGTCCGTTGGCAATTGCGAGCACCAGACCCAGCAGCCGGTTGAGCCATCCCAGCATAACCAGTTTGAGGATTTTCTCCAGAAGTTTGCCTATAAGCGTGAATACCAGCGCGTAAAGGATGAAGAAAACCAGGAACGTGGCCACGTGCATAACAACGGGCGATGCGTCCGGCAGGGAAGGAGCCAGCGCGGTGCAGGCGGCGTTGGAGGAGTGGAAAGCCATCCAGGACCCCAGAAATACTGATACAAGTGAAGCTGCCTGGGACATAAATCCCTTTGTAAGTCCCTGATATACAGCAGGGAGCAGGCAGACTAGAATTATGATGTCCAAAGCGCTCATAGTTTTGTAAAAGACGCGGGAAATGATTAAATTTGCCGACTGCAAAATTATACAAAAAAAAATGACATTCAAAGAATACAAAGGTCTGGATCTGGTAAGTACCGGCAACGAAATTCTGGAACGCTGGCGTAAAAATAATGCCTTCAGGAAATCACTTGAAGTAAGGGAAGGAGCGCCGGAATTCATATTCTTTGAAGGTCCGCCTTCCGCCAACGGAATGCCGGGAATCCATCACGTAATGGCCCGTTCCATCAAGGATGCCGTATGCCGTTACAAGACCCAGACGGGCTACAAGGTAGACCGCCGCGCCGGATGGGATACCCACGGCCTTCCCGTTGAGATCGGTGTTGAGAAAAAGCTCGGTATCCACAAGGAGGATATCGGCACCAAGATAAGCGTAGAGGAGTACAACAAGACCTGCCGCAGCGAGGTTATGAAATATACCTCCGAGTGGGTCAATATGACAGAGCGGGTTGGCTACTGGGTGGATATGGACGACCCTTACATCACCTACGACAACCGCTACATTGAGACCCTGTGGTACCTCCTCAAGAAAATCTATGACAAGGGACTCCTTTACAAGGGCTATTCTATCCAGCCGTACAGCCCCTCTGACGGAACCGGCCTCAGCTCACACGAGCTCAACCAGCCCGGATGCTACAAGGACGTAACGGACACCACCGTCACCTGCCAGTTCAAGGTGATTGGGGAGGACGAACTCTACTTCCTTGCTTGGACAACCACTCCCTGGACCCTGCCTTCCAACACCGCATTGTGCGTAGGCCCCAACATAGATTACGTAAAAGTAAAGTCTTCAAATCCTTACACAGGTAAGGAGGCTACATATATCGTGGCCCAGGCCCTTGTAGGCGCCTGGTTCAATGACAAGATCCCTTACGAGGTTCTCCCCGGCACATACAAGGGCTCAGAACTGGTGGGTATGCGCTATGAGCAGCTTATCCCTTGGTTCAAGCCTCTTGAGGGAGATGCCTTCAGGGTAATATCCGGAGATTACGTCACCACGGAAGACGGTACCGGAATAGTACACATCGCCCCTACATTTGGAGCCGATGACAAGAAGGTAGCCGCCAATTTTGGAGTTCCGCCAATGATGGTGGTTGACAAGGACGGCCGCAATCAGGCCCAGGTAGACCGCGAAGGCCGTTTCTACAGGCTTGAGGATATGGACCCTGCTTACGCCGCAACCGTAGATCCTTCATATGCTGAATACTCCGGACGCTTCGTAAAGAACGCCTATGACGATTCCCTCCCCAAGGACGCCCCAACCCTTGACATAGACCTCTGCGTAATGCTCAAGAGCCAGGGCAAGGCTTTCAAGATCCAGAAACACGTCCACAGCTATCCCCACAGCTGGCGTACGGACAAGCCGGTGCTTTATTTCCCTCTGGATGCCTGGTTCATCAAGGCTTCCGCAGTGAAGGACCAGATGGTGGAACTGAACAAGACCATCACCTGGAAGCCGGAATCCACCGGAACCGGACGTTTCGGCCAGTGGCTGGAGAACATCCAGGACTGGAACCTGTCCCGCAGCCGCTTCTGGGGCACCCCTCTCCCAATCTGGCGTACGGAAGACGGCAAGGAAGAGAAGTGCATAGGCTCCCTCAAGGAGTTCTACGCAGAGATTGAAAAGGCCGTGGCCGCCGGAGTTATGGCAAGCAATCCTTTCAAGGACGCAGGCTTCGACCCGGAGGATATGTCCAAGGAGAATTACGACAAGATAGACATCCACCGTCCTTACGTGGACAACATATTCCTGGTATCCGACAGCGGCCGCAAGATGACACGCGAGACGGACCTCATTGACGTCTGGTTCGATTCAGGCGCAATGCCGTACGCACAGGAAGGCCTCCGCGGCCTGAACGGCGGCAAGTTTGGCATAACCGCAGACTTCATTGCGGAAGGTGTTGACCAGACACGCGGATGGTTCTACACCCTTCACGCAATCCACACAATGGTAAGCGGCACCCCGGCCTTCAAGCGCGTCATCTCCAACGGCCTTGTCCTTGACAAGGACGGAAACAAGATGAGCAAGCGCCTTGGCAACGCCGTGGATCCTTTCCAGCAGCTTGACAAATATGGCCCTGACGCCCTTCGCTGGTATATGCTCACCAACTCCCAGCCTTGGGACAACCTCCGTTATGACGATGCCGGAGTGGACGAGGTACGCCGCAAGTTCTTTGGAACGCTTTACAACACATATTCATTCTTCGCGCTGTACGCAAACGTGGACGGCTTCGATCCCGCCGCTCCGCAGGTGGCCCTCAGCCTCCGCCCGGAGACCGACAGGTGGATCATCTCCCTGATGAACACCCTCATCAGCAACGTCCGCGCAGCTTACGAGGACTATGACATCACCCTTGCAGGACGCCTCATCCAGGACTTTGTCTGCGACCATCTTTCCAACTGGTACGTCCGCCTGAATCGCAAGCGTTTCTGGGGCGGCGGCCTTACCAAAGACAAGCTGGCCGCATACCAGACCCTTTACGAGGTGCTCAAGAACATTGCAATCCTGTCCGCTCCTATAGCTCCGTTCTATATGGACCGCCTCTATCTTGACCTGGTTCCGGACGGAGAGGAGTCTGTACACTATGTGCTTATGCCTGAGGCCGATATGGACCTTGTGGACAAGGACCTCGAGGAAAGGATGGCCCTTGCGCAGAAGGCTACCTCAATGGTACTTGCGCTGCGCCGCAAGGTGAACATCAAGGTACGCCAGCCGCTCTCCAAGCTTGTGATTCCCGTCATATCCGACAAGCTCCGCGCCCAGCTGGAAGCCGTAGAAGGCATCATCCTGAGCGAGGTGAACGTCAAGGAAGCGGAGTTCCTGCCGGACACCACCGGAATCATCACCAAGAAGATCAAGCCCAACTTCAAGACCCTGGGCAAGAAATACGGAGCCAGGATGAAGGAGATAGCCGCAGCCTTCGGCGCTATGGACCAGCAGACCATTTCTGCAATCCAGGCCAGCGAGGCCGCCGCAGAGCAGTACAGCCTTGCCCTCGCCTCCGGCGCCGTGCTCCTGGAGCCCGGTGACTATGAGATCTCCTCTGAGGATATGCCGGGATGGCTCGTGGCAAGCGAAGGCCAGCTCACCATTGCCCTTGACATTGAGGTGACCCCTGAGCTCAAGGCAGAGGGTGTAGCACGTGAACTCATCAACAGGATTCAGAACATCCGCAAGGATTCCGGATTTGAAGTTACGGACAAAGTATCGGTGGAAATATTTGCAGGCGATGAGAACTTCGCACAGATAGAATCTTCTCTTGCAACATATAAGGACTATCTTGCATCCCAGACTTTGGCAGTTTCAGTAGAAATTCTTACCTTGGACAAGGCCGGAGAAAAGGCCGTGGAGGTTGAGTGGGGAGACGAGCCAATCAAAATATCAGTAACAAAACAACCAACCAATACCAATACTATGGCAGAAGAAGTAAAAACCCGCTACACGGACGAGGAGCTTGCCGAGTTCAAGGCAATAATCCTTGAGAAGTTGGACAAGGCCAAACAGGAGTACAACACCCTGAGGCAGGTTGTTATGCACAATGGCAGCAATGACATCGAGGATACCTCTCCTTCTTTCAAGACAGTTGAGGACGACGGTGCCAACCAGCTTTCAAAGGAAGAGGCAAGCCAGCTGGCCCAGCGCCAGTATAAGTTCATCCAGAACCTGGAGGCAGCGCTTGTAAGGATTGAGAACAAGACTTACGGCATCTGCCGAGAGACCGGCAAACTTATACCAAAGGAAAGGCTTCGCCTTGTACCTCACGCAACCCTCACAGTTGAGGCTAAGGAAAAGCTCGCCAGAACTGGAAAGAAGTAGCGATGGCATTGTCAAAGGGGAAGAAACTTTTGATAATGGGAGCAGTATTGCTCGTCATTGACCAGGTGACAAAGATCCTGGTCAAGACCAATATGTCCATTGGAGAGAGTTTCCCCGTGATTGGCCAGTGGTTCAGGATAGCCTTCATAGAGAACGAAGGAATGGCGTTTGGAATGTCCTTTGGCGGGGTAGTGGGCAAGTACATACTCACTGCTTTCCGCATAATCCTCTCTGGCATCCTTATCTGGTGGGTCCGTGACCTTATCAAGAAAGACAACCCTATGGGCCTTCTCATTCCCCTGGCCCTTATCACCACCGGAGCCATCGGAAACGTCATTGACTGCGTCTTTTACGGAATCATCTGGGACTATGCCCCTCTTTTCCAGGGCAAGGTAGTGGATATGCTATACTTCCCGCTCATAGACACCTATATTGGAGGGAAACACATCACATTCTTCGATCCCGTCTTCAACATAGCAGACAGCTGCGTCACCGTTGGCGCCTTCTGGTTCGTCATCTATTCCCTCTTCCATCCTTCTGTCTTAAAGGAAGATAAGTAATTGTTCTGAATTATAGCCGCTATCTTTAATTCAGAAAAGGAGGATGATAGGCTACGTCAATAATTCCGCTCAAAAACAGCATTCTCAGCTACGCTATTAATATAATACTCTGCTGGATATTCAGCTATTTCATCCCCAGTAGCAGATATCACGATAGCATAAATATCTTGGTCCCTAATAATCCAATATAAATCCTTCTTATCAGTTTCAAATATTCCAGATATCTGAAATATATATTCTATCTTATTCAATTGAAGATAATTAATAAGACTATGCATTTTTTCTGCAACTGAAGGATCCCATAATGACATATCTTGTTTGTGTAATTGTCGTTTCCTTTTTTTGTGTTGAAAAAAGTCTAAATCCCCTCTAGGGTCCTCATATACATTCCCTGTAACCAAATCTACAGCAAAAATATACTCTAAAATAAGTGTCCGTTTTTCTAATAATTTGAACAATTGTCTTTTCTTTTCGTCTACAGACATTTTTTGCCATCTACGGCTAGTCTTTGACATCGAAACATAATCTTTGATGTCAACTACATAAACGAGTGTATCAGTTGGTCTTCTCCAATCTCTATTATAGGTATTTGTAAAGGATTTAACAAAGCCCGTATAATTGGTGGGTAGGACACAAAAACACCAAAATATATATAAAAACAATCCCTTTTGCATTTGTCAAAATGTAGCCTTGCCTAGTCAGTTATGTGGATTTTAGGGAACTATAGTTCTTTAAAGAGCAATTAATGGCTTTCTTTTCATTAAATGTAAAACTCTGGGGATTATCGATTGCCAAGTTAATTATTATAATCATTGAAATCTTTATGAACATATGTATCTTTCCCACCCGGAGGAGGAATATTGGCCCCTCTTATTGTTCCATCACCAAGTAATCTTATAATAGAATACTTATCTGGCTCAAATATATCTTCATCATATGGGTAAATAATATCTGAGATAGACAAAGAACCCCTTCTAATGATTAGGTAATTTCCTTCATCATCTCTATTTACTTGACAACCGACGAAAACGTCTTTAGATAGAATGGCAATATTAATGATAGATGTAACCTTTCCTTTTACTTCATTAACCAAGTAGAAAAAAGAGTCCTCTTCCGTTTTGTTATTAGAGGACATAAGCACTAGATATGAATCAACATTTACATTCAGAAAAACGGTATCAAGCATTGCAAATGAATACCATTCAGGGTGATTGAAAGGGTTTGCAATATCTGATCCCACAAAGACATTTAAATCTTGATCTTTAAAATACTGGCTAATAAAAGTGTCTCCTTGAATCAAGACTGCCTTTTCCGCCAAAGTATTCATACCGCTCGTTTTACCCAGAAGACCTAAGTCTAAAACCGGGAAAGATGGTTTATTCTGAATATTCTTTTGTTGCGGAGAGTCGGATACGGTAGTAAAATTTATAAAAATCAGAGTTAATAAAAAAGGAAGCACTATTGATTTCATAATGAAGTCCTTAAAGGGAACAATAACGTTATCAATACTTGTTTTCTCATCGCACATCAATGTTTAACTCTATCAAATATAACCATTATTGTTGATTTGCAAATAGTTACTTGTTACAATTTGCGATAGGGTATGTTAAAGGACAAGTGAGAATGGCAGTCAGGGCAGGACGGGTCAAACCTGGTTTATTGTTTGTTTCAAAAGAAGTATATGTATTACAGGACAATACATATTTCAGAAGAAATAATTATATTTACATAAATGAAGACTTTGGAAGACGCCCCGTTCATAGTTATTGACCTGACTTCCGGGCTCCACGCACGGAACAAAACGGTCCACGAATACTACAATCTTGTCCGCAATGATGTGGACTGGCGCTACTATGGATACTGCCCACCGCTTGGCAACATAGACATTACAAGGCTGGGCGCGGAGCCCGGCGCTGAATTCATTGACGGCGTCACCGTGGTTTACGCCAGCAAGACAAGGGCATCCCTTGACAGGGAAGTGGTTGCATTCTGCACCAATGCAAGGGTATATCACAAACCAAAGACAGATGTATTCCTAAGGAGAACGGTATGGTACAAGTCAGAGAAAGTGGACTGCGCATACTCCCTTGAATCCGACAGCCTTACGGACCTGTCCCATTATCCGTACAAATTCAAGATACGTCTTTCCCATTACGGAGCGGCCCTGCTTGGCGGACAAAGGTACTTCAAAGGCCAGAATCCAGAGTTTGACGCAGAACTCCTGGCGTATCTGAAAGACTGCCAGGCCGGCCAGGACGCCCTTGAGGCGGAGGCCTTCCAGCGTAGCTTCAACCTGGAAGGAAGCGTCCCGTCAGGCGCAGTATGCGAAACAGGCGCCTCCCATAAGACCTTCCTTACAGAAAAAGGCCTCCCGTATCTGGAGGCCCATAAGTTGGTCCCGGGCGTTGACGCCCCCTGGAATGTGGTCCTGCTGTGCCCGCTCTGCCGCCGCAAGTTGCAGTACGGCACCGCGCAGACCAAGGCCCAGGTGCTCAGGGCGCTGTACAAAGCGCGCAAGTCCTATCTTGAAGAGGCTGGAATCAGCCTTCAAGACTTGCTTGCGCAGTATTGAAGCGCCGCTTCCACAAATCCCTTGAACAGAGGATGAGGTTTTTCCGGAGTACTTTTGTATTCCGGATGGAACTGTGACCCGATGAAGAACGGGTGGGTTGGGATTTCTACTATTTCAGTCAGCCCAGTCTGAGGGTTGTGACCTGAAGCCACCAGTCCTGCGTCCGTGAAGTCCTTAGCGTACTTTGCATTGAACTCATATCTGTGACGATGCCTTTCGGAAATATCCTTGCAACCGTAAATCTTGTATGCAAGTGTCCCTTCCTCAAGTGTGCAGTCGTATGCGCCAAGACGCATCGTACCACCCTTCATAGTGGTTTTCTTCTGTTCTTCCATCAGGTCTATCACCGGATGGGTGGTGTCAGGGTAGAGTTCAGTTGAGGCGGCATCGGCAAAGCCCAGGACATTGCGGGCGAACTCGACCACGCACATCTGCATTCCAAGGCAGATGCCCAGGAAAGGAATGCCGTTCTCGCGCGCGTATTTTATGGCGTGCACCTTCCCTTCAAGGCCTCTCTGTCCGAATCCCGGCGCCACCAGGATCCCGTCCATTCCCTTGAGGATGTCAGCGGCGTTGGTTTCGGTGATGTCTTCGCTCAGGATGGAGTGGACGTGAACCTTGCAGTCATTTGCAGCTCCTGCGTGTACCAGGGCCTCCTGGATGGACTTGTAGGCATCCTGCAGGGAGACATATTTGCCTACCAAGGCTATGTCAATCTCCTTTGACGGATGCGCAAGGCGGTCAAGGAACTCACACCACCTTCCCAGGTCCGGAGCATTGAAGTTTTCTATCTGCAACTTCCTGACTACCAGTTCGTCAAGGTGCTCTGCGTGCATATTCAACGGAACCTGATAGATGCTCCAGGCATCGATGCTCTGGATTACGTGGCCAGGCTTGACATTGCAGAACAGGGCTACCTTGCGCCTGATGTCTTCAGAGAGCGGATGCTCGGTACGGCATATGATTACGTCAGGCTGGACTCCTCCCTGTTGAAGTTTCTGCACGGAGTGCTGCGTAGGCTTAGTCTTTAGTTCCTTGGCGGCGTTCAGGAAAGGCACTAGGGTCAGGTGGATGCTCATACAGTCCTCCTCCGGGAGTTCCCACTGCAGTTGGCGCACAGCCTCTATGAATGGCTGGGACTCCATATCTCCCACGGTTCCGCCAATCTCGGTAAGGATGATGTCATACTTGCCGTCCTGCCCCAGAAGCGTCATACGGCGCTTGATCTCATCCGTTATGTGCGGGACAATCTGTACGGTCTTGCCCAGATATGCGCCCTCGCGCTCCTTGGTAATAACTGTATTGTATATTCTTCCGGTGGTGACGTTGTTTGCCTGTGAGGTATGGACACCAAGGAAACGCTCGTAGTGGCCCAGGTCTAGGTCAGTCTCCGCACCGTCTTCCGTTACATAGCATTCCCCGTGTTCATATGGGTTCAGAGTTCCCGGATCTATGTTTATGTACGGGTCAAACTTCTGTATGGTCACCTTCAGGCCCCTGGCCTGAAGCAGTTTGGCAAGGGATGCCGCGATAATTCCTTTCCCAAGGGAGGAAACTACGCCTCCCGTAATGAAAATGTATTTGGATTTCATTGTCTGTATTTTAGTACTCGTCCCAGGAGCGTATTGCAAGGCCGTCTACGCCAATCTTGCAAAGGGCGTAGATGAAGGCGCTGGCAAGGCGCGCGTTGGTAATCAGAGGGATATTGTGGTCAACGGCTGAGCGCCTTATGGCAAAGCCGTTCTCCAGCTCCCTCCTGGTGAAATTCTTGGGTATGTTTATGACCAGATCCAGTTTGTGACCCTCTATATAATCCAGGGCGTTTGGCTGTTTGCCTGAGTCCGGCCAGTGCAGGATTTGGGATTCTATGCCTTGCTGTTCAAGGAAAGCCGCCGTTCCGGATGTGGAATAAATCTTATAGCCATATTCTTTGAGCAGCTTGCAGGCGTCCAGAAGTTCCACCTTGGAGTATGAAGGTCCGGAAGAAATGAGTATGCCCTTTTCCTTTGACGGAATGCTGTATCCTACGGACAGCATACTCTTGAGCAGGGCCTCGTAATAGTTGTCTCCTATGCAGGCAACCTCTCCGGTGGAAGCCATATCCACTCCGTGCACTGGGTCTGCCTGAAGAAGCCTTGCAAAGGAGAATTGGGAACTCTTCACGCCCACATAGTCTATATCTGCAAAGTTCTTTGCGTATGCCTCCACCTGCTTGCCCAGCATAATGTCAGTGGCAAGGCCAATGAAGTTGAACTTTGTGATCTTGGATACAAAGGGGAAGCTTCGCGAGGCGCGGAGGTTGCATTCTATGACCCTCAGTTCATTGTTCTTAGCCAGGAACTGGATGTTGAACGGACCGGATATGTTCAGCCCCGCAGCAATCTTGCGGGCGATCTTCATTATACGTCGGATGGTCTCGTAGTACAGCTTCTGGGCGGGGAATACTACCGTGGCGTCACCTGAGTGCACTCCTGCGTATTCTATATGTTCGCTGATAGCGTAGCATTTGATTACTCCATCCTGGGCTACGGCGTCAATTTCAACCTCCTTGGCCCTCTGAAGGAACTCAGTTGCCACTACCGGATGCTCCTGACTCACCACTGCTGCGTTCCTCAACGATTCCTCAAGCTCGTCACGGCTCAACACTACTTTCATTGCTGCGCCCGAAAGGACGTACGATGGGCGGATGAGGATAGGAAGGCCCACCTCATCAGCGAAGGCGTTGACATCCTCTATGCTAGTCAGTTCCTTCCAACGCGGCTGGTCTATCCCAAGGGAGTCGCACATAGTGGAGAACTTCTCGCGGTCCTCCGCCATATCGATGGATTTTGCCGATGTGCCCAGGATCTTCACTCCGTTGGCATCCAGCTGCATTGCCAGGTTGTTGGGAATCTGGCCTCCGGTGGAAACTATCACTCCCATAGGGGATTCCAGCTCACATATGTCCAGGACCCTTTCAAGGGAGAGCTCGTCAAAGAAGAGCCTGTCGCAAATGTCATAGTCCGTGCTGACGGTTTCAGGGTTGTAGTTGATCATCACTGCCCTGTAGCCGCTTTCCTGGATCTTTTTTACCGCGGTTACGCTGCACCAGTCAAACTCAACGCTGCTGCCAATACGGTATGCGCCGCTGCCAAGCACTATCACGGAGCGGCCGTCACGCTCAAATTCTATGTCGTGTTCGGTGCCGTTGTAAGTGAGGTACAGATAATTGGTCTGGGCGGGGTATTCACCTGCCAGGGTGTCAATCTGCTTGACCGCGGGGAGGATTCCCAGTTCCTTGCGCCTGGCGCGGGCCATCATTCCGGCTTTGTGCAGGTCCTTTTCTGTCTTGCCGGCAACGAACCTTCCTATCTGCCAGTCAGAGAAGCCCAGTTTCTTGGCGCCCAGAAGCGTCTGATAATCAAGTTCTTCCAACGAAGGGACATCCTCAAGCCGCTTCATATACTGGTATATGTTCTGAAGCCTGAACAGGAACCACTTGTCAATCTTGGTGATCTGGTATAGGTCATCTATGTCGTAGCCTTCGTCAAAAGCCTGGCATATTGCAAGGATGCGCTTGTCTGTAGGGTGGCTCAGTTCGTACTTCACGTCAGGGATGTCCAGGGAGTTGCCAACGAATCCCCTCAGCCCCACGCCTACCATTCTGAGACCCTTCTGGATGGCCTCTTCGAACGAGCGTCCTATTGCCATAACCTCGCCCACGGATTTCATTGACGATCCGATGAGCTTTGATACGCCCTCGAACTTTCCAAGGTCCCAGCGCGGAATCTTGCACACCACGTAGTCCAACGCGGGCTCGAAGCACGCGGAAGTAACCTTGGTGACGGCGTTGGGGATTTCGTGCAGGCCGAAGCCAAGTCCCAGCTTGGCGGCCACGAAGGCCAGCGGGTATCCCGTGGCCTTGGACGCCAGCGCTGACGAGCGGCTGAGCCTGGCGTTCACCTCAATCACGCGGTAATCGTCAGAATTGGGATCCAGGGCGTACTGTACGTTGCATTCGCCAATGATTCCTATGTGGCGTATGATGTCGATGGCAATTCGGCGCAGCCTGTGATACTCGTGGTCGCTGAGAGTCTGCGACGGCGCTACCACAATGCTTTCGCCGGTATGGATGCCCAGCGGATCCAGGTTCTCCATATTGCAGACGGTGATGCAGTTGTCATAGCGGTCGCGCACAACTTCGTACTCTATTTCCTTCCATCCCTTGAGGGATTCTTCTATAAGGATCTGCGGAGAGTAAGTGAAAGCGCTTGAAGCCAGTTCCTCCAATTCTTTGTCATTAGTGCAGAAGCCGGATCCCAGGCCGCCAAGGGCGTACGCTGCGCGTACAATGATAGGGTAGCCTATTCCCTTGACCGCTGCCATCGCTTCTTCCATATTGTTTGCTGCGATGCTCCTTGGCGTCTTGACGCCAATGTCGCGCATCATTGAGGCGAAGAGTTCGCGGTCCTCCGTGTTTATGATTGCCTGCACCGGGGTTCCAAGTACCTTTACACCGTATTTTTCAAGTACGCCGTTACGGTACAGTTCTACGCCGCAGTTCAGGGCGGTCTGGCCGCCAAACGCAAGCATTATGGCGTCCGGACGCTCCTTCTCTATCACTTTCTGGACAAAATCGGCTGTGATTGGAAGGAAATAAGTGGTGTCGGCAATGTCTTCTGAAGTCTGGACCGTGGCAATGTTGGGATTTATGAGCACGGTTCTCCTGCCTTCTTCTTTCAGTGCCTTGAGGGCCTGCGATCCGGAATAGTCAAATTCTCCGGACTGGCCAATCTTGAGGGCTCCAGAGCCCAGTAAAAGTATCTTCTGAATCTCAGCCATTTTTCTTGCCCTCCTTATACTTAGCCATATTGTCCACGAAAACAGAGAACAGATTTTCCGTATCTACCGGGCCGCTGGATGCCTCGGGATGGAACTGAGTGCAGAAGAACGGCTTTGTCCTGTGCCTGATTCCCTCGTTGGTGCCATCGTTCAGATTAGTGAACATCACCTCCCAGTCTGAGGGAAGGGTGGCGGGATCTACGGCAAATCCGTGGTTCTGTGAAGTGATGAAGCACTTCTGGGTTCCGGGCACTATCACGGGCTGGTTATGTCCGCGGTGTCCGTATTTCATCTTGAATGTCTGCGCACCAGAAGCAAGGGCCATAAGCTGATGTCCCAGGCAGATGCCCATTATAGGGCGGTCTTCTTTAAGGGCGTATTTAAGGTGTTCTATGACAGGAAGCAGCAGGGCGGGGTTTCCGGGACCGTTGGAAACGAACAGTCCGTCATAGTCCGCGCCCCTGAAATCGTAGTCCCACGGTACCAGGGTAACCGTTACATCGTGCTTGAGAAGGCATCTTATTATGTTGTTCTTCATTCCGCAGTCCACCATAAGTACTTTGTAACGGCCAGATCCAAAGGTCTGGACTTCCTTGCAGGAGACCTGCTCCACCAGGTTCTCAGTGTCTGGATCGTAGAAGCCGGGATCCACGCCGTCGAACACTATCTTGCCCAGCATCGCACCCTTCTCACGCAGCTTCTTTGTAAGGGCCCTGGTGTCCAGGCCGTACAGGCCGGGAACCTCCCAGGCCTTGAGCCAAGCTCCCAGGCTGCGCGCTGAGTCCCAGTGGCTGTAATTCTGGGAATAGTCCGATATGATGAGCCCCGTGCACTGGATCCTGTCGGACTCGAAGTATTTTGACAGCCCGTTCTCCTTCACATCCCCCGGTACGCCATAATTTCCTATCATCGGGTAGGTTGGAATAAGGATCTGCCCTTTGTAAGAAGGGTCGCTGAGGCTTTCAGGATATCCAGTCATTGCGGTGTAGAACACAAGTTCCCCGCTTACGGATTTCTCATATCCGAATGAGAAGGCATCGTAACTGCTGCCGTCAGATAGAATGAGTTTAGCTTTACTCATAGTTATAGTGATTTAACCAGTTGAGTCAACTTTTCCATAGCTCGCAGGCTTTTCTCCTTAGTGTTGAAAGCTGTCACCCTGAAATAGCCCTCTCCTCCCTGACCGAAACCTGCTCCGGGGGTTACAACCACCCCCGTGCGGTTGAGCAGGAGGTCGAAGAAGTCCCAGGAAGGCATCCCTGCGGGAGTCCGAGCCCAGATATAAGGCGAATTCTCTCCACCCGTCGGTTCCAGCCCGGCTTTCTGGAGGCTGCCCCTGATGACGGAAGCGGTGTCCAGATAGCCGTCTATGACGGCTTTTACCTGCACCTTCCCCTCGGGGCTGTAAACAGCCTCCGCACCTCTCTGGGAGATGTATGAAGCGCCGTTGAACTTGCAGCTCTGCCTTCTGTCCCACAGATGGTTGAGGGATATTTCCTTCCCTTGGGCGGACGGCGCGGTCAGTTGTTCGGGAACAACTGTGAACGCGCATCGGACGCCCGTGAAGCCTGCCGTCTTGGAGAAACTCCTGAACTCTATGGCGCATTGCTTAGCTCCCTCTATCTCGTAAATGGAGTGGGGGATAAGGGGGTTACGGATGAAGGCTTCGTAAGCGGCATCGTAAAAGATTATGCTGTGATTGGCCAGGGCGTAATCTACCCAGGCCTTCAGTTTATCCTTTGTTATTACCGCCCCGGTGGGATTGTTGGGGTAGCAGAGGTATATGATGTCCAGTTTCCGGTCAGGAATGTCCCCTGTGAAACCGTTTCCCGCATTGCAGGGTATAAGCACTATTTCCCGCCCTGCCATTGTGTTGGTGTCCAGGTAAACAGGGTATACGGGATCGGTTATTCCTATTACGTTTTCTGCAGAGAAAATATCCCCTATGTTGCCGGTATCGCTCTTGGCTCCGTCGCTGACGAATACCTCCGATGCCTTGATTCCAAGGCCGGCGTAATCGTTATTCACTATTGCCTGGCGAAGGAAATCATAACCAGGCTCCGGGCCGTAACCGCGGAATGTCTCGCTGTGGCCGCATTCTTCCACGGCCTTGTGCATTGCCTGCACTACGGCCGGGACAAGGGGCTGGGTGACATCCCCTATACCCATCCTGATTATCTCTGCCCCGGGATTCTTCCCGCTGAAGGCGGAAACCCTTGAGGCGACCTCGGCAAAGAGGTACCTCTGTTCCAGTTTCAGGTAATTGTCGTTTATGAGGCTCATACTTCCACGCTTCCTTCGAATACCGTTACGGCCGGACCGGTCATTACAACCTTCCGGCTTGCCTTGTCACAATCTATGGTCAGGCTTCCGCCGTCCATTACAATTGTGCAGGGGCCCTGGACCAGGCCGCGCTCCACGGCGGCTGCGGCTGTGGCGCAGGCGCCCGTGCCGCAGGCCATCGTTATCCCGCTGCCTCTCTCCCAGACCCTCATACGGATGACCCCGGGGGAAACCACCTTGGCGAATTCCACATTGGTCTTGTCCGTGAATGCAGGGTCACATTCTATCACAGGCCCGTATTTGTACAGGTCAAGCGTGTCTGCATCGTCCTGGAATGTAACGTAATGGGGATTTCCCATACTTACACCCATCCCTTGGAATATGCGGCTGTCTACGGTCATTTCATCCGGAGCGTCCGTCAGGGAATAGCAGCCCATTTCCACGGCAACGCTGGCCACCATACCATCTTCACCAATGTTCAGGTGCAGCATCTTTATGCCCGAAAGGGTTTCCAGCGCAATGTCCGTCTTTGAAGTAAGATGCTTGTCATATACGTATTTTCCCACGCACCGCGCTCCGTTGCCGCACATCAGGCCTTCGGAGCCGTCGGCGTTGAAGATACGCATACTGAAGTCAGCCACCTTGCTGGTGCCTATCAATATGATTCCGTCCCCGCCAATGCCAAAGTGCCTGTCACTGAGCCTTACTGAGAGTGCAGATGGATTGGCGATTGGGAAACGGCTCGCATCTATATAGATGTAGTCGTTTCCCAGTCCTTCCATCTTGGTGAAAAACAAAGTTTTCTGTCCCATCTTACTTTCTATTGAGATAACTGTCAACTTCAATGGCTGCCTGCCGTCCGCTTGCGATGGCCCTTACCACCAGGCTGGCGCCTGATTTGGCATCGCCGCATAGGAAGACGTTGGGACCGAAGGCAGGATGCTCCGGTTTCAGGAATCCCATTGCCAGAAGCACCATATCGCACTCTATGACTTCTTTTTCTCCCGTCTTCTCCATCCTGGGGCGTCCCCCGTCAGGGGAAGGCACCCATTCCACGCATTCCACTTCCACTCCGCAGACGTTGCCTTTGCCATCGTCCAAGAACTTGTTGGAAGCCAGGCTCCAGCGCCTGGTGCAGCCTTCCTCGTGACTGGTGGAGGTGCGCAGCACCTGGGGCCAGTACGGCCACGCCGTGGCCGGGTTGTGCCCCTCCGGCGGCTGCGGCATAATCTCTATCTGGGTTACGTCAAGTGATTCCTGCCTGTGGCAGGTGCCAATGCAGTCGCTTCCGGTGTCTCCGCCGCCAATGACAAGCACTTTCCTGCCTTTGGCACTGACAGTCTCTTCTGGGGAGAAGGTCTCTCCCTCAAGGATCCTGTTCTGCTGGGAAAGCATCTCCAAGGCAAAGTGAATGCCCTTGAGATCCCGTCCCGGAATGTCCAGGTTCCTGGCCTGGGGAGTGCCTGTTGCAATTACGTAAGCGTCATAGCCTTCAGGGAGTTTTTCAAGGTCTATCTCGGTTCCGCATATAAAGTTAATACCTTCTTGCGTCATATGGTCAACCCTGCGGTTAATTATGTACTTGTCCAGCTTGAAATTTGGGATTCCGTAGCGGACAAGGCCGCCCGGTTTGCCCATTTTGTCAAATACTGTGACCTCGTAACCCTGGCAGTTCAGGCGCGTGGCCGCGGACAAGCCCGCCGGCCCGGCGCCAATCACCGCCACCTTCTTCCCGTTTCTTGCATACTGCCGGGGTTTGATATAGCCTTCAGCAAACGCCTTTTCTATTACTGAGCACTCGTCTTCCCGTATGGTTACGGGAGCGTCTATGCAGTGGTTCAGCACACAACTCTTTTCACAGAGGGCGGGGCATACCCTGCCGGTGAACTCCGGGAAATCGTTGGTGGCAGTTAGCAGCTTGAACGCCAGTTCCCACTCTCCGTGGTAGATTGCGTCCTGCCATTCGGGGGCCTTGTTGCCCAGAGGGCAGGCCCAGTGGCAGAATGGCACTCCGCAATCCATACAGCGGGATGCCTGCAGGCGGCGTTCGCCCTCGTTGAGGAACTGTTCCACTTCGCTGAAGTCGCAGATCCTCTCATATATAGGTCTGTGTCCCGCTTCCTGGCGGGGTACAGTCAAAAATGCCTTAGGATTTCCCATTGTCAATAATCTCTCTGAACGTTGTCAATCTTTTCCTGAATCTTGCGCATAGCCTCTTCCTGAAGAACCTTCTTGTACTCGATAGGAGTAACCTGGATGAATTCTTCCTGATAACGGCTCCAGTCCGCGAGCATCTCAGCCGCCAGTTTGGAACCTGTACGCTGGTAATGCTCCTCTATCAGGGCCTTGAGCTCATCCCTGCGGGCCTTTTCCTCTATCAGACTCAGTTCTATCATATCCATATTGCAGTAGTAGTCAAAGTCGTGGTCCTTGTCCCAGACATAAGCCAGGCCTCCGGACATTCCGGCTGCAAAGTTCCTTCCTGTCTTTCCCAGGACAACCACGCGGCCACCGGTCATATACTCGCAACAGTGGTCGGAAGTACCTTCAACGACTGCATTTGCTCCGGAATTTCGTACGGCAAACCTCTCTCCCGCCTTTCCGCAGATGAACACCTTGCCGCTGGTGGCTCCGTAAAGGATGGTGTTGCCTGCAATGGCGTTCTCAGAAGCCTTGAAAACCGAACGCGCGGGCGGATATACGGAGATGATGCCTCCGGAAAGGCCTTTGCCCATATAGTCATTGGCCTCACCCTCCAGCCTGAACTCCACGCCCTTTGCCAGGAATGAGCCGAAGCTCTGGCCTGCGGAGCCCTTGAACGTTATGTTCAAGGTGCCGTCCGGCAGGCCCTGAGCGCCATACTCTTCCGTAATGTGACCGGACAACATAGCTCCCACCGTGCGGTTGGTGTTCACTATGTCGTAAGTGAGTGAAATTGGCTGCCTGCTGTCCACCGCATACTTTGTGGCGGCAATGAGCTCGCGGTCAAGGACGTTGAAGATATTGTGCTTCTGGTCCCTCTGCTTGCGGATGGCCGCGCCTCCTTCAACCCTGTGCAACAGTTTGCCAAAGTCAAGGCCGGAAGTCTTCTCGCTGAGTTTGCTTCCGTCTATTTCAATGAGGTCGCTCCTTCCAATAATGTCTTCGAACTTGCGGAATCCCATCTGCGCAAGATACTCGCGTACTTCGCGCGCCAGGAAAGTATAGTAGTTCACAAGGTAATCGGCCTTGCCCCTGAAACGCTTCCTTAACTCAGGATCCTGGGTGGCAACGCCCATAGGACAGTTGTTGGAGTGGCACTTGCGCATAAGCACGCATCCCAGCACTATCAGCTGTGCTGTGCCGAAGCCAAATTCTCCAGCGCCAAGCAGCGCCATTGAAACAATGTCCTTTCCGGTCTTCAGCTGGCCGTCCGTCTGGAGTTCTACGGATCCGCGTAGGTTGTTCATTATAAGCGTCTGCTGCGTCTCCGCAAGTCCAATCTCCGGAGATATTCCCGCATATCTGATTGAGGATACTGGCGATGCCCCCGTGCCTCCTTCAGCGCCTGAAATAATAATCAGGTCCGCCTTTGCCTTGGCTACGCCGGCGGCAATTGTGCCCACACCGCTCTCCGCTACCAGTTTCACGCTGATCTTGGCCTTGGGATTGACATTCTTGAGGTCGAATATCAGCTGCGCCAGGTCTTCTATGGAGTAGATATCGTGGTGCGGCGGCGGTGATATGAGGGAAATCCCCGGGATTGAATGCCTTGTCCTGGCAATAATGCCGTTCACCTTGTATCCTGGCAGCTGTCCGCCTTCGCCTGGCTTTGCGCCCTGAGCCACCTTTATCTGGATCTCCTCTGCGTTGACCAGATACTCTGTGGTAACTCCAAAGCGGCCGGATGCCACCTGTTTAACCTTGCTGTTCAACGAAACGCCGTCCTTGGCGCCCTTGAAGCGGGCCTCGTCCTCGCCGCCCTCGCCGGTGTTGCTCCTGCTTCCCAGCTTGTTGAGTGCCAGCGCAATGGTCTCGTGAGCCTCTTCGCTCAAGGCTCCGAACGACATTGCGCCGCCCACGAACCTTTTCACGATGCTCTCTTCAGGCTCCACCTCTTCAAGCGGAATGGGATTCTGCTTGAAAGTGAAGAAGTCCCTCAGGAACAGAGGTTCCTTGCGGGAATCTACCAAGGAGGTGAACTCCTTGAATTTGGAGTAGCTGCCTTCGCGCGTCGCAATCTGCAGCGTGGCGATGGCTTCCGGAGTCCAGGCGTGGAGTATTCCATCCTTGCGGAAAGCGTACTGTCCTACCATTGGAAGGATATCGCTCCCTTCCTCCTTGAAGGCCTGCGAGTGCAGGCGTATGGCGTCCTTCGCAATTGTTCCCAGGCCGATTCCTTCAATAGTTGAGGAAGCGGTGCCGAAGTACTTGGAAAGGAGCTCGCTGCTGAGGCCTATCGCCTCGAAAATCTTGGCCCCGCGGTAAGAGCGTATTGTGCTGATTCCCATCTTGCTGAGGATTTTCAGCAGGCCCTTGTCCATTGCCTTGATGTAGTTGTGCCTTGCAGTGACTTCGTCCATCTGGAGGGCGCCTTTTTCAACCTGGTCCTTGATGACGGCAAAAGCCATATAAGGATTCACTCCGCTTGCACCGTATCCCAGCAGAAGGGCGGCGTGCATTACCTCGCGGATCTCACCGCTTTCCACTATCAGCGCGGTCTGGACCCTTTTCTTTATTGAAACCAGATAATGGTGGATGGCGCTCACGGCCAGAAGGGAAGGGATGGCCGCGTGGTCCGCGTCAAGCCCGCGGTCAGTAAGGATTATATAGTTGATGCCTTTGTCAACGGAGCGCTCTGCCTGTTGACAAAGAGACTCCAGGGCATCGCTGAGCCCCTTTTCTCCCTTTGAAGGGTCAAAGAGCATAGGGAGTTTCTCCGTGTTGAAACCCTTGTAGCGGATGTTGCACAAGGTATCAAGTTCAGTGTTGGTGATGATAGGCTGGGGGAGGCGTACCATCTTGCAATGGGAACTGTCCGGAGTAAGGATGTTCATTCCCACGGCTCCAATGTATTCCGTCAGGGACATTACAAGCTCTTCCCTGATAGGGTCTATAGGAGGGTTGGTCACCTGGGCGAACTGCTGCCTGAAGTAGTTGAACAGCAACTGGGGCCTGTCGGACAGAACGGCAAGCTGGGTGTCATTACCCATTGATGAGATTGGTTCCTGGGCGTTGGAGCACATAGGAAGGATCACTTTCTGGATGTCCTCCCGGGTAAAGTCAAAGCCACGCAGCTTGCGCGCATAGTCTTCCACTTCGTAGTCAGCCTTGCGCCCGCTGCGGAGCTTTGCTAGCTCCGTCCGGCCCTCGGAAAGCCATTTCCCGTAGTCCTGCCCCTCTGAGAGGCTCTTCTTGATGTCCTCGTCTGCTATGATCTCTCCGGTCTCCGTGTCCACCAGCATAATCTTGCCAGGCTGAAGGCTGCCTTTGGTGCGCACTATCTGCGGGTCAATCTTGAGGCATCCCGTCTCGGAGGCGATGAGCATAAGGCCGTCTTCCGTGACAAGGTACCTGGAAGGACGCAGGCCGTTGCGGTCCAGCATACCTCCGGCATACCTGCCGTCAGTGAAAAGCATTGCCGCAGGGCCGTCCCAAGGCTCCATCAGGATGGAGTGGTACTCGTAGAAGTCCTTGAGACTCTGGCTGATAGGGTTCTTCTCGTTGAAGGATTCCGGGACCATCATTGCCATAGCGTGAGGCAGACTCATCCCGGACCTCACGAAGAACTCCAGCGCGTTGTCAAAGGAAGCGCTGTCGCTCATATCCGGCTGGATGATGGGGGAGAAGTCCTTGACATCTCCCAGCGCCGGGGAACTGAGCACGCTCTCGCGCGCTTCCATCCAGGAGCGGTTGGAACGGATGGTGTTTATCTCTCCGTTGTGAGCCAGCATCCTGAAGGGCTGGGCGAGGGACCAGGTTGGGAAAGTGTTGGTGCTGAAACGTGAGTGGACCATTGCCAGGGCGCTGGTGAAGAACGGGCTTCCCAGGTCAGGGTAATACTCCCTGAGCTGATTGGAAGTGACCATTCCTTTATATACGATGACGCGGTTTGACAGGGATACAATATAGAAATCCCTGTCACTGATCCTTCTCTCGATATGCTTGCGCAGCAGGTACAGCTGGGTCTCGAACTTGCTGACCTCCTGTGCACCCGTTATGAATATCTGGACTATCTTTGGCTCCGTCTTCTTAGAGGCTGCTCCCAGTACATTTGAGTCTACAGGTACTTCCCTGATATGGAACAGGTTAAGTCCTGCCTTTTCAGTCTCCTGGCGGATTATGTCCATATAGCCGGCGGCCAGTTCCGTATCTTTGGGCAGGAATACAAGGCCGGTGCCGTATTTCAGCCTCTCCGGAACGGGGATGCCCTGGAGCAGGATGAACTCGTGCGGAATCTGAAGAAGGATTCCGGCGCCGTCTCCGCTCTTGTTGTCGGCGGCCTCGGCCCCGCGGTGCTTCATATTCTCAAGCACCGTCAGGGCGTTGTCCACTAGTGAATGGGATTTGTCACCCTTAAGGTTTATGAGCATTCCAATGCCGCAGGCATCGTGCTCATATTCCCTGGAGTACAATCCTTGGTTATCTTGTCGCATAAGCGGGACGTTTAGTTGATGAACAGGATTTCACGATACTTTGGAAGCGGCCAGGTGCTGTTGTCGCAGATCTCTTCCAACTGGTCTATGAACTTGCGGATATCGAACAGGGAATCGGCAATCTCGTGGTATGCCAGGGCTTTCTCGTATTCGCACTGTATCTCGTTGGCTTTTGCCCTTGCCTGTACCATTGCATTTACGCTTGTGTGGATTTCCTTGATAAGGAATGAGATATCCTTTATAAGGCCTATCTGGGTCGCTGCAAGCGTCTGGTAATCGTTGGGGAAGGACTCCTTGCAAAGGTCAATGTTCTGCAGAAGCCTTGTCTGGTAATCGATAGCGGCGGGAATGACGTGGTTGATTGCCATCCTGCCCATTACCCTGGCCTCAATCTGGACCTTCTTGCTGTATGTTTCCCATTTAACCTCGTTGCGGGCCTCCAGTTCTTTCTCTGAATAGATTCTCAGGCTTGTGAAAAGCTTTATTGCATCCGGGGAGGTATAAGCCTTGAACATCTTTGGAACGTTTGTCTCGGTGTCCAGGCCTCGCTTTGCAGCCTCGGCCTTCCACTCGTCTGTGTAGCCGTTTCCGTCAAAGCATACTACACCTATGATGGACTTGATAATTGGCTTGAGGCAGTCCATAAAGGCAATGCTCATCTCCTTTCCTGCGGCCATTTCCTTGTCCACGGCGGCCTTGAAGGCTTTCAGCTGCTCGGCTACGGCGGCGTTGAGCGCCGTCATTGCGCCTGCGCAGTTCGCGCTTGATCCAACAGCCCTGAATTCAAAGCGGTTTCCGGTGAATGCAAACGGGGAAGTCCTGTTCCTGTCAGTGTTGTCCACGAATATCTCCGGGATTTCAACTATTCCCACGGACTGGCCTTTCTTTCCGGCAATCTCAATTGGAGTGTCGGACGGAACGGTGAGCAGTTTGTGCAGCACATCGGTCATAGTCTTGCCAAGGAAGGCGGATACTATTGCAGGCGGAGCCTCGTTAGCACCAAGCCTGTGGGCGTTGGTGGCGGAGGCGATGCTGGCCTTCATAAGGGCGTTGTGCTTCTGCACGGCGGCCAGTACGTTTACAAAGAATGTGACGAATTGCAGGTTGCCCTTAGCATCCTTTCCAGGAGCCAGGAGCAGCGTTCCGGTATCAGTTCCCAGCGACCAGTTGTTGTGCTTTCCGGAACCATTGATGCCCTCGAAAGGCTTCTCGTGGAAGAGGACCACAAAGCCGTGCTTGCGGGCTATGCTGTTCATCACGTTCATTATTATCTGGTTCTGGTCGTTGGAGAGGTTGGTTTCACCATAGATTGGCGCAAGCTCGAACTGGTTGGGGGCAACCTCGTTGTGGCGGGTCTTCAGGGGGATTCCCAGCTTGTATCCGGCAATCTCAATGTCGCGCATAAAAGCGGCGACCCTTGAAGGGATGGCTCCAAAATAGTGGTCTTCCAGCTGCTGGTTCTTTGACGAGGCGTGGCCCATCAGGGTGCGTCCGGTGAGCATCAGGTCCGGCCTTGCGGCGTACAGGTCTTCGTCCACAAGGAAATATTCCTGCTCCCATCCAAGATAAGAGTAGACCTTCTTGACGTTGGGGTCGAACATCTGGCAGATGGGAACCGCAGCGTCGCTCACTGCCTTAAGCGCCTTCTTCAAAGGAGCCTTGTAGTCCAAAGCCTCTCCTGTGTAAGAGATGAAGACGGTGGGGATACAGAGCGTGTCGTCCTGGATGAAGACAGGGGAGGTAGGGTCCCAGGCGGTGTAGCCACGGGCCTCGAAGGTGGCCCTGATGCCACCGCTTGGGAATGACGATGCGTCAGGCTCCTGCTGAACAAGGGAGGTGCCGTCAAAGGTCTCAATCATTCCGCCTTTCCCGTCGTAGTCAAGGAAGGAGTCGTGTTTCTCCGCAGTACCTTCCGTCAAAGGCTGGAACCAGTGGGTGATGTGCGTCACGCCGTGCTCCATAGCCCAGGTCTTGATGCCCGCGGCCACTTTGTCTGCAGTGGAGCGGTCCAAGGTCTCTCCTTTGTCAATGCAATTGACAAGGTCCGTGAAAGTCTTGGCATCCAGATACTTGCGCATCTTTTCGCGGTTGAACACCAGCTCTCCGAAATAGTCGGAGGTCTTCATAGCCGGAATCTCTACTGTAGCGGCCCTCTTCTTGAAGGCGTCTTGAACTACGTCAAATCTTGGATTGTTCATAATACTCTTCTTTATGACTAACTAACTTTTATAATGCTTGGTTGTGAATGTCTTTTACGGCGCGGCCGCTGGGGTCGTTGACGCCGTTGAAGGAAGGATCCCAGCGGAGCGCCTCCGCGGTGGAGCAGGCCACGCTGGGTACGCTGGGCACGCTCAGGGCGGCGCTGTTGCTGGGGAATAGTTCGCTGAAGATGGAGCGGTAATAGTATTCTTCCTTGTTCATCGGGGTGTGGATTGGGAAGCGCTCAGCCGCGTGGGCCATCTGCTTGTCGCTTACCAGTTCGGAAGTCATCTGCTTCAGGCTGTCAATCCAGCCGTAGCCCACTCCGTCGCTGAACTGCTCCTTCTGCCTACATACTATGCTGTAGGGGAGAAGGTCTGTGAAGGCCTCGCGGACAACCCTTTTCTCGATCTCTTTGCCCGGGCACATCTTCACTTCTGGCTTCAGGGACATAGCCACGTCCAGGAACTCCTTGTCCAGGAAAGGCACGCGTCCCTCCACGCCCCAGGCGGCCAGGGACTTGTTGGCGCGCAGGCAGTCGTACATATGGAGTTTGCTGAGCTTGCGGACCGTCTCTTCGTGGAACGCCCTTCCGTCCGGGGCCTTGTGGAAATAGAGGTATCCGCCGAAAACCTCGTCCGCGCCCTCTCCGCTCAGGACCATCTTGATGCCCATACTCTTTATATACCTTGCCAGAAGGTACATTGGGGTGCTGGCGCGAACCGTTGTAACATCGTAGGTTTCAATGTGGTAGATAACGTCGCGGAGGGCGTCCAGACCTTCCTGCACGGTGTAGTTCACTTCGTGATGGACCGTGCCTATGAAGTCCGCCACCACCCGCGCCTTCTCCAGGTCCGGAGATCCTTTGAGGCCTATTGCAAAGGAATGCAGGCGCGGCCACCAGGCTTCGCTCCTGTCCTGGGTCTCGACCCTGTTCCTGGAATACAGTGCGGCTATCGCCGATATGACGGAGCTGTCCAGGCCGCCTGAAAGCAGTACGCCGTAAGGCACGTCGCTCATAAGCTGACGTTTCACGGCAGCTTCGAGCGCGGGCCTGAGGCTCCTGGGGTTCACGGTGCTTTTCTTCACGGCGTCGTAATCGAACCAGTCGCGCTTCCACCAGCGGCGGATCTCGCCGTCCCTGCTGTCCAGCAAATGTCCCGGAGGGAACGGCTCGTACCGCTCGCACATTCCCTCGAGAGCCTTCAGCTCGCTGGCAACGTAGGTGGTGCCGTCGTCATCGTATCCTATGTAAAGGGGGATTACCCCGATGGGGTCGCGTGCAATCAGGAATCTGTCCTGGGCCTGGTCATAAAGGGCAAAGGCAAAGATGCCGCTCAGGTCCTCCAGGAAATCGATTCCCTTCTGTTTGTAAAGGGCCAGGATCACTTCGCAGTCAGAACCGGTCTGGAAATGGTATTTCCCGGCAAGGTGGTCACGGATACCCTGGTGATTGTAAATCTCTCCGTTTACGGCCAGGACACAGGTCCTGTCAGGAGAGAATAGAGGCTGCCCTCCTGAAAAAGGATCCACAATGGCCAGCCTCTCGTGGGCCAGCGTGCAATGCTCGCTGCAATAGACTCCGCTCCAGTCCGGTCCGCGGTGCCTGATACGGGCAGACATCTGCAATGCCTTTTCGCGAGTCTCCCGCTGGGAGCACTTGCTGTCAAAAATGCCAATAAAACCACACATAGCCTTAAAAAGTTAAAAGGGCTGATTCCCTGTTGGAACCAGCCCTTATATCTTTGTTACTAACTAACTTTCATTTCCTGTGCCCCTACGACTGGTGGATAGAACACAACAACTCAAGAACCTGATTCTGATTCTGGTTCTTGCCATTGTTGCGCTGATTGTTCCAATAAAATCCAGTCATTGCTGTCTCGTTTTCCGGTACTAATTTACAAATAATTTTAATAATGCAATTATTTTTTCCAGTTTTTACGCATTTTTTTTACCTTAGTAAAGACGTACTTATATAATATATGGATGCAACTTTGCAATTGATTCTGGCGTTCGCCGTGGGGCTTCTGCTCACTGCGGTGGTTGCCCTTTTGGTGGCCGGGAGAGTGGTTAAAAAGCGCGTTTCATCCGCCCAGGAGGCGGAGAAGGTGCGCGGAGAGGAGGCGCTGCAAATGCAAAAGACCCTCTTTGATGCCGATATCGCCCACGCGCGCGAGAGGGAGGACGCCCTGCGCGGCAAGATAGATGAGATCAAGAGCGAGGCGGCTGCGCGCATAGAGGAAGTCAAGAAAGACTACACCAAGCGCAACGAAGATGCGCTCGCCGCCCTTCGCGAGAAGTTTGACGAGACAATGGCCAAGGTCACCGCCCAGGTCAAGAACGAGACATCCGAGATGCTCAAGGCCCGCCAGAAAGAGTTCTCCGAGGCCAGCAACCAAAGCTTGGGGCAGATAATGGCCCCGCTCAAGGAGAACATTGCCGAACTCAAGAAGCGAATGGAAGACGACAACAAGGAGCAGGGCGAGCGCAATGCGGAGATGCGCGAGCGCATCAAGACCCTGCTGGAGCACAGCGACCTGGCGCGCAAGAGCGCCGATGAGCTGGCGGAAGCCTTCAAGCACGGCAGCAAGATGCAGGGAGACTGGGGCGAGACCATCCTTGAAGAGCTCCTGCGTTCGCAGGGACTCAAGGAGGGCGTGCATTTTGACTCGCAGCCCGTGATTTCGGGCCCTGACGGGAAGCCCGTCAAGAACGAGAGCGGCGGAATAATGCGCCCTGACATAATCCTTCACCTGGACGAGAGAAGGGAAGTGATCATAGATTCCAAGGTGTCACTCACCGCGTATGTGGACTATGTGAACTCACAGGGAGAGGCTGAGAGGCAGAAGAACCTCAAGGCCCACGTCGACAGTATCTGGAAGCACGTTACGGAGCTTGCCGCAAAGGATTATTCCTCCTATATAAAGTCACCCAAGGTTTCGGCAGGATATGTGATAATGTTCGTCCCCAACGTGGGCGCGCTGTGGTCAGCGCTGAATGCTGATCCGGTGCTCTGGCGCAGGGCTGCGGATCTGAACGTGTACATTGCGGATGAGCAAAGCCTTTACGGCGCGCTCAAGATAGTGAGCGCAACGTGGACACAGGTAGCTCAGGCGCAGAACCACGAGAAAGTTTTCGAACTTGCCCAGGAAATGATAGACCGCGTGGGGATGTTTATGGAGAAATACAAGTCAGTGGGAGATGCGCTGAACAAAGCCCAGGCGGAGTACATAGATGCAGGTAAAAAACTTGACGTAAAGGGGCAGAGCATTCTCAACACATCGGCAAAGCTTATAAAGCTTGGCGCAAAGAACAGCGAGAAGCACCCTGTCCAGGCGCTGGTGGACATTGATGACATCCCTTCGTTGGACATTGATAAAACAGAATAATTATGAAGAAGATTCTATTGGCCGTCTTTTTTGCGGTAGCAGTCCTTTCTGGCTGCAAGGCACAGGAGAGCGCAGTAAGCGAGCCTTCCGCTCTTGACGTTATTATGACCAGGACCAGTATCCGTGCCTTCACGGGCGATCCTGTAAGCAAGGAACAGCTGGAGACCATACTCAAGGCAGGTATGGCTGCTCCTACTGCAAGCAACATCCAGCCCTGGCGCTTTGTGGTAGTTACGGACAAAGCTAAGATCCAGGAAGTGTTCGGAGGCGGATTCAGGAGTGAAATGTTTACAACTGCAGGAGCGGTCATCCTCGTATGCGGGCAGACCGTCAACAACGGAAGGCCGAACAACTTCTGGTATGAGGACTGCTCTGCGGCAACGCAAAACATCCTTCTGGCAGCCCACGCCCTTGGTTTGGGTGCTGTTTGGACTGCAGGCTATCCAGGGGTTGAGAGGGTGGCTCCATATGCTGCCGCGCTTGGCATCCCTTCAGATGTATCCATTCTCTGTACCGTGCCAATTGGCGTGCCTGCAGAGAATCCGGAGCCTAAGGATAAATGGAAACCGGAGAACGTCCATTGGGAGAAATGGTGATTTTCGCCAAAACTTTTACAAAATAATTTGGTTTATAATATAAACTTGTTTACATTTGTATCGCAATTGGGACAGACTGCGCAGCTGTACCCGGTTGCGATACAGTGTAAATAGTTGATATTATGGAACAGAACAAAGAAATGACGGCAAGCGAGAGCCTCGCCCTCATAACAGAAACATTGAACAACAGCCGCAGGGCTATTCTACGCAACAACTCCAAGGGCTTTATACTCTGGGGTGTACTCCTTACGGTATTCTCATTGGCTATATACCTGCTGTGGCATTACACTGGCAGTCCTGCCTGGAACTTCCTGTGGTTTGCAATGTCTGCAATAGGTTATCCTCTTGCCAATATAGTTTATAAGAAAGACAAGAACGCGCCTACCAATGAAATAGGCAAGGCGATAGGCAATATCTGGGCGTTGTTTGGTGTTTTCTCCATTACCTTAAGTATGATTGCCGTGTTCTGGCTGCCAATGAACCTTTTCCTGATCATCATTTTGCTGCTGGGGCTGGCGGAAAGTATCTCAGGTCTCCTTCTAAAGAATTGGCCTATCATCATTTGTGGGTTCCTGGTGGGAGTTGGAGGTGCAGTGATATGCTGCCTTCTTCATACTGAGGCCCTGACCCTTCTCTTCACCCTGTGCGGCGTGCTTCTAACTGTTACCGGCCTGATTGTCAAATCACAATACAAATAAGCTATGTTCCCTAAACTGGACCCGTTGCTGCACTCAGAGTTGAGGCTGGCCGTTATGTCTGTCCTTGCCGGAGTGGAATCTGCGGACTTCTCCTTCATCAAGAAGCAGACAGGAGCTACGGCAGGGAACCTGAGCGTGCAGATTGACAAACTGACAACAGCCGGCTACATCACGGTAGAGAAAGGATTCAAAGGCAAGATGCCGCGAACCACCTGCAAGATCACCCCGCAGGGGCGCGATGCCTTCCAGGCCTATGTAGATGCCCTGAAGGAATACCTCTCCGCAGGGAAGTAGATAAAAATAAAGCACTTGCAACCGCAAGTGCTTTTTTAATGTCTGGATGACTCGACTTGAACGAGCGACCTCCTGGTCCCTAACCAGGTGCGCTACCAACTGCGCCACATCCAGAATTGTGGCGCAAATATAAACAATTTTTTATTATTCTCCTAATACGCACCATTTAACTATGGGAATCCTGCGTATTGCTTCGTAAAGAAGGGGAGAAAGGGTGAAAACTGCTATGGTAAGGATTGCGTATATGGCTACCGGCGGGAGGTTGGTGTGAACCTTAAGGGTGTATCCCACGGCTGCGATTACCAGGTAGTGGACAATGTAAATGCCAAAGCTTGATTTGGTCATATAACCGGCGAACTTGCCTGTGTAGTCAAATTTGGCCTTGAACCAGGCCATCATTGCAAGGCACATAAGCCAGCCGTATAGGGTGTTGAGGGGGCTGCCCAGGTACTGTGGAGAGGTGTTGTCCTGGCCGAAGGTTGTGGCTATCAGGATGATACCGGAGATGGCGGCGCATATCAGAAGGGGACCCCAGACCTTTCCGAGTTTTTCCTGAACCTCATCGTGGGAGAACACAAAGTAACCCAGTAGGAAGGGGATTAGGTAGAACAGTGGCTTGTACAGGTTGAGCAGGCCGTCCAGGGATTCCGGACGTGGATTCCTGATCAGTGTATGCTCGCCTGCCCAGAACAGGATGCCGAGAAGGATAATGGGTACTATTCCGGCCTTTCCGCACCAGTTCCAGAACCTGTCGTTCTTGTCCAGTTTGCGGACTAGGAGCAGGACAAGGCATAGCAGCCAAAGTACCTGAATGAACCAAAGGGGCCCGATGCCGCTGAATGCCATAATGAAGTACTTTGCAATGTCTGGAATTCCGTCAAAGACGCCTTCCCTGGAGGCTACTACGGTGTTGAAGTAGCCCACCATCCAGTGGAATACAAAGAGGCCTATGGTGCCGGGGACCAGCAGCTTGCGCGTGCGTGCTTTGAACCATTCCTTTGCGGAATGGTTCTCAAGCGCATAGCGCGCGCTGATTCCCGCAAGGATGAACAGTATTGGCATAAACCACGGGTACAGGATGTACATTACCACATCCTGATATTGCGGGCCGTCTCCAAAGCCTCCAATGCCTCCAAAGACACCTTTGTTGTTGTAATAATAGATTACGTGATAGAACAGCACCAGGAGAACTGTCACCCAGCGCAGATTGTCAATCCAGTGTTTTCTCATTTTGTAAGTCCTTCCATAGCTTGGTCGACGATGCTCTGAAATAATTCAGTCTTAAGCAAGGCTATTCCTTTCTGATCCCCGAGCATCATAAGGGTGTCACCAGGCTGGATGTTGTATATCTTTCTGGCGTCCTTGGGGATAACTATCTGCCCCTTATCGCCAACCTTTACTACTCCAAAGATGTATTTTCCGTCTTTTTCTTGCATTTTGTGGGAACAGTTAGAATTTTCCCATAAATATAACAAAATAATTAATAAATTTACACTATGAAAAAAAGAATTCTATTAATCATAGCATTTGCCATCCTGGCATTTGCATCCTGCAGCTATAAGCACTACACCTACCTCAGGGCTGCAGAAGAAAGAGAGGCATTTTCTCCAGCACAACAGGCAGAGTATGACGCCTATATATGGCGAGCGGAAAGGAAAGACAGGGACGCCCTGCCCAGCAGTTTCCGTACCTGCCAGAGCGAACTGAGAGTCCGCAGCGCCGTTTCCGGCTATGATCCTGATTTCAAGCCTTCTACCAAGGGCCTGGCAGACCTGAAAGTGAGCGCCAGCTCTGACTTCAGCGCTAAGGAACTGGACGCACTGGTGGCGGAAATCCGCAAACTGCACAGCGGCCCCATCACCATAGTCGACCTCAGGAGCGAGACACACGGCCTTCTGAACGGAGACCACCTGTCTTTATACGGCCAGGAGAACTGGGACAATATGGGATTGACCCACGAGCAGATCATTGAGAATGAAAAGCAGATTATCCACGGCCTTGTAGGCAAGGAAATCGAGACCGGAGGCACCAGCCGCGGCGGGCGTACTACCAAGATGCAGGTCACATCCGCAGAGACAGAAGAAGAACTATGCGCCAGGAAGGGAGTGGGCTATCTGCGCCTTACGGTCCTTGACCACTGCTTTGCGGATCCGCGCAGCATTGACACCTTTGTTTCATTCGTGAAGGATATGCCGGAAGATACCTGGCTCCACATCCACTGCCAGGCTGGTATGGGAAGGACCAATATGTTCCTTGTATTCTACGACTTTATGCGTAATACTGACGTGCCTGTCAAGGATGTAGTCTATCGTCATTTTATGCAGGGAGGCAACTTCCAGCTCTACGACGGAATGAAAGAGAACGAGGCAGAATGGAAGATCCCTCTTTCAAAGGAGAAGGTAGAGATGATCCCTCTGGTGCACGAATACATCAAGGAACAGAAACCTAAAGGCTACAAGGTTCCCTGGAGCCAGTGGAAGACCCGTTTCAAGTCATAGTTTATATTTCTGAGCCGTAAAGGGCTGTAGGATAATTACCGGTGAAGCAGGCGGTGCAGAGGGATGTCCGGCAGGACGCCTTCAGCAGCGCCTGCGCGGATAGATAGTGGAGGGAGTCTGCGCCTATGAATTCGCAGATTTCCTCCACGTTGTGGCTGGCGCCGATGAGCTGCTCGCTTGTCCCGGTGTCAATTCCGTAGAAGCAGGGCCAGGCGTATTTGGGGCTGGCGATAAGCATATGCACTTCTTTCGCTCCTGCGTCGCGCAGAAGGCGGACAATCTGCCTGGAGGTGGTTCCGCGGACTATGGAATCGTCAATCAAGGCTATGGATTTGCCTTCAACGACGCTGTGGATGGGGGACATCTTCATCCGGACGCCCAGGTCGCGCATAGACTGGGAAGGCTGGATGAACGTCCTGGCCACGTAGATGTTCTTCAGCAGGCCCCGCTCCAGTGGGATGCGGGAGGCCTCGGAGTAACCCATAGCGGCGCTGAGGCTGGAGTCGGGGACACCAACCACTATGTCCGCGGGGACGGGGTGCTCCTCAAAGAGGAGCCTGCCCGTCCGTTTGCGGAACTCGTGGACGTTGCACCCTTCTATGTCGCTGTCCGGGCGTGCGAAGTAGATGTATTCCATTGCGCACATATACCTTCCGGAAAGCTGCGAATGGCGGTAGCTCTTCAGCCCGTCAGGGCCTATTGATACCAGCTCGCCTGGTTCTATATCGCGCAGGAATTCCGCATTAAGGGCGTTCAAGGCGCAGGTCTCGCTGGCTACAACGTAGCCGCCATCCAACCGCCCGATGGACAGGGGGCGGAAGCCGTACTTGTCGCGGCAGGCATACAGTACTCCGTCTGCCAGAATCACTGTCGAGAACGCACCGTCAAGTTGGTTGGCGGCGGAGATTATGCTTCCGGGCCAATCGTCCGTATTAGCCCTTATTCCTATCAGATGGGCGAACAGTTCGCTGTCAGAGGTCGACTGGAACATATGTCCTTGATCCTCGAGTCTTGACTTGATGATGTAGGCGTTAACAATGTTTCCGTTATGGGCAAAAGCGAATCTGCCAGCCTTGCAGGAGATGCAGAACGGCTGTATGTTCTCCCTTCCGCCCACGGCGGTGGTGGGGTAGCGGACGTGGCCTATGCAGGTGTCGCCCGGGAGCTGGGAGAGGGAATCGTCAGGGAAGACGTCTTTGACAAGGCCGGCGCCCTTGCGGATACGCAGTCTGCGGTCAGGACCGCAGATAGCGATTCCGCAGGCCTGCTGGCCGCGGTGCTGGATGGCCTCCAGCGCCACGAAAGCGTGGCGGGAGGCGCCATCCACCCCGTAGATTCCAACTACGCCGCACTCCTCGTGCAGTTCTGCTATGCCATCCCTGAGTTTGCTCATATTTCCGTTACAATATAGGGATTCTTTCAATCAGTTGTAGCAGCTTTCTCCGTGTTCGTAAACGTCAAGGCCTTCGTCTTCTACGCGTGCCTCCACGCGCAGGCCGGCGAATTTCTTTATACCGAAGAAGAGCAGGAATCCGCAAACCGCAGCCCAGAGGTCGATTACCAGGATGCCAAGGCACTGTATGCCAAAGAAATGTAATCCTCCGCCGTAGAAGAGGCCGCCGTCAGTTGCCAGGAGCCCTGTCATCAGCGTTCCAAGTATTCCGCATACACCGTGTACTGAAGAAGCTCCTACAGGGTCATCAATGTGAAGCTTATGGTCAAAGAACTCAATTGCGAAGACCAGAACCGTGCCGCAGATCAAGCCAATGATTACCGCTCCCCAAGGAGATACCAGATCGCATCCTGCAGTAATGCCCACTAGGCCTGCAAGCACGCCGTTGAGCATCATTGAGAGCGAAGGCTTCCCGTATTTGATCCAAGTAAGGAACAGAGTGGCGGTTCCGCCGGCAGCGGCAGAGAGGTTGGTAGTCAGGAAGACGTGAGAGATAGCCAGGCGGTTAACTTCTCCGCTTGCGGCCAGCTGGCTTCCCGGGTTGAATCCGAACCATCCAAGCCAGAGGATGAATACTCCAAGCGCTGCAAGGGCAAGGCTGTGGCCGGGAATGGCGCGGCTCTTTCCGTCCTTTCCGTATTTGCCGCGACGCGGGCCAAGTGCGATGGCTCCTATCAAGGCAAGCACGCCACCTACGCTGTGTACGATTGCACTGCCTGCGAAATCGTGGAAGCCCATATCGGCAAGCCAACCACCACCCCAGGTCCAATGACCCTCCACGGGGTAAATGATAAGAGATATGAAGGCGCTGTAAATCATATACATTGAGAACTTGGTCCTCTCTGCCATGGCACCGCTTACAATGGTTGCCGAAGTGGCGCAGAATACTGTCTGGAAAATCAGGAATCCTTCCACCGGCAGATTTCCTTTATAGAAAGAGAGGTCTCCCCAGTTGGGCGCGCCAATAAAACCGGCGCCATCACTTCCGAACATAAAGCCGAAGCCGACAAAGAAAAACAGCAGGGATCCCAGCATAAAGTCCACAAAGTTCTTCATCAGGATGTTCACGGTGTTCTTGCCCTGGGTGAATCCAGCCTCGCACAGTGCGAATCCCGGTTGCATCCAGAAAACCAACATTGCTGCAAGCAGCATCCATACAGTATCCAGAGATATAGCTAAATCGTTCATAATACATTCATTTTAAAGTTGTTATTTCCTATCCCTAAGCACGGTGTCACCGTGTTCCCCTGTCCTTATGGACCAGGTGTCTATTACGTCACTGACAAAGATGCGTCCGTCTCCAACCTCGCCCGTATGGGCCTCGCGCAGAAGGACCTTGATTGTGGGTTCCACGAAGATGTCACGGCATATGATGGTCAGGGCAATGCGCTCGATGACATCGGTGGAGTACTGGACGCCGCGGTAGATCCTTTCCTGCCGGCTTTGGCCGATGCCGTGTACGCTGTGATACTCAAACCAGTTGATGTCTGACTGGAGCAGGGCCTCCTTCACATCCTCGAACCTTGTCCTGCGGATGATGGCTTCAATCCTTTTCATAATGAATCTGTTTTTAAGTTTTACAAAACCTTTTGGGAAAGGCACAAAAAAAGAAGACCGGCTCTTTTTGAGAACCGGTCTTCATTTATATCTGACAAAAGACTACCCTATCCGGCCGGCAAGACAGGATTTAACGTTATTATTCTGCTGATTGAGAATACCAAAAATATGGACGTTTGAAGTCATTTTGTGTTGTTTTCTTGTGCTAATATAGGATTAGAAAACGGAAAAACAATAAAAAATTTAAAAAATATTTTAATAAATCGTTTTACCACATGGTGATGACTACATCACAATCGAATTCTTGTATTTACGTGAAACAGGCAGCTCTGTACCTGCAACTGAGACAGTATCAGGGGAAGTGGGTACGGCATCCTGGCCGTTTACAAGGAAGGCCCTGTGGATCCTTATGAAATCCGGACCCAGGAGGTTTTCCCACTGGCTGATTCCAGTCTTGTTCCGGTAGGATTTGCCATCGCGGGTATGGATCCACACCTCAGAGTCGCGGGATTCAATGTATAGGATGTCTTCTGCATTAATTGAGACTTTCCTGTAGTCTGATGTAAAGGAGACAGGGTGGTTTTTCTTGGTTTTGCCAAACCATTTCTCCAGCCGGAACTCTCCGTAGGCGAAGACGGTGAGGATAATGGAGAGGAATACGGGATTGCCAAGGATAGGGGCGATATCCTGTGAGAACTGATATATGGGTTCATCCTTGATATAGGAGAACAGCATATGTGTCAAAATCAGCAGGAACAGAGCAAGCGCCATTACACCCAGAATGATAAATATGCTATGCTTGATTCTGTCTTTGACAGGTTCCTTTGCCACTTTGGGCAAGAAGAAGGATAGCGCCATTGCGCAGGGGAGGAACATCAGGCCTATCATAAGCCCCTGCCAGAACTGATAGTCCAGGCTGACCACAAGGAATGCCGTCAGCAGGATAGCTGCAATCCAGTAGAGAACTATTATCAGAATCCGTTTCATTTCTATTGCAATAATAAGTATTCTTTAGCAAAAAAGAAGTTCAGGATGTGGTCAAATGACAAGTTGAGGGGATTTGACATAAGGTGAAAAGGATTCGACTTTGCATATGTCAATCATTGCTCAGTACCTTTGCAATAAGGAATTCCTAACCGATTGTATAACTTTTAAACTTTAGTATTATGAGTATCTTAGGAACTAATATTTTCCAACTGTTCGTTTCTGGCGGTCCTGCAGGAATGGCCGTCATAACCTTGTTGTTGATTGGTCTTTTCTTCGCTGCCTGGAAAGCCCCGGCTTGGGTTAAGGAGATAGGGCTGGCTGCCCTTGCCGTTGGCGCCATATGGACCTTGGCGGGCTTTCTCCAGATGGCTGACTTTATGTCTGGGAACTCAGATGTCGCTCCCAATATTATATGGGGCGGGGTAAAAGTAGGACTGATCCCTATCGTTTACGGCATCATCGTCTATATCATCTCACTGATCCTCCGCATAATCCACAAGCCCCGCGCTTAAACACGGAAGTGCCTCGTGGAGCGTAACATATTGATAATCAGTGAAAAGACCCTTTCAATGGTATCCAAAACCACCACCATTGAAATATTTAAAGTGTTGATTCATAGATAGTTACGCTCCACGCCCCAATAAAGCAAAAGGCGCCATCAGGTGCAGGCCGGGAAAGGAATGTGAGGGATTAGCCGCAGCGATGCTGCGCCTCTTCCCTCGCTAATTCGGAGCAAAGCGACTGACGACGGCTTCTGCCGTCGAGCCCCTCTCCCGAGGAGAGGGGTTTGGGGAGAGGGTTACGTTAACAGGGGGGATTTATCCCTCATGAGCCGCGAAAAGCGCCTGCGGTAGCAGACGCTTTGAAGCGGTGAGTGAGGGATTCGAACCCCCGGTACGTTGCCGTACACCTGTTTTCGAGGCAGGCTCCTTCAACCACTCGGACAACTCACCTTAGGGGTGGCAAAGATACAAATATTTTTTATCTTTGTTTTTCCGATAAATACAGTTAGTAGGCTATGACAAAGATCAAGATGACCACCCCTCTGGTGGAGATGGACGGCGATGAGATGACCAGGATTCTCTGGAAGATGATAAAGGACCAGCTTATACTGCCCTTTGTAGATTTGAAGGTGGAGTATTATGACCTGGGCCTTGTAAAAAGGGATGAAACGGGAGACAAGATAACCATTGAGGCCGCCGAAGCTTGCAAGAAGTACGGCGTTGGCGTCAAGTGCGCAACCATCACCCCTAATGCCCAGAGGATGACTGAGTATAATCTGCATCAGATGTGGAAGAGCCCCAACGGGACAATCCGCTCCATTATGGACGGAACGGTTTTCCGCGCCCCCATAACCATACCTTCCATTAAACCGGTGGTTAAGAACTGGGAAAAGCCCATCACCATTGCGCGTCACGCATACGGAGATGTCTACAAGAACTCTGAACTCAGGGTAAACGGTCCGGGCGTGGCTAAACTGGTTTTCGACGGGGAGGACGGCAGCCATCAGGAGGCCGTGATCCAGGAGTTCAAGGACGCTGGCGTAGTTCAAGGAATGCATAATACTGACAAGTCTATACGCTCCTTTGCGCATTCTTGCTTCAAATACGCAATAGACACAAAGCAGGACCTCTGGTTCTCTACAAAGGATACGATCTCCAAGACATACGACGCCCGCTTCAGGGAAATCTTTGACGAGGTTTTCCAGGAGTACAAGCCACAGTTCGATGAGCTTGGAATCACATATTTCTATACTCTTATCGACGATGCCGTAGCGCGCGTGATCCGCAGCCGCGGAGGCTTCATCTGGGCCTGCAAGAACTACGACGGCGATGTTATGAGCGATATGGTTTCCACCGCATTCGGCTCGCTGGCTATGATGACCAGCGTGCTTGTAAGCCCGGACGGAAACTACGAGTACGAGGCCGCCCACGGCACCGTGACCCGTCACTATTACAAGTACCTGCAGGGCGAAGAGACTTCCACCAACCCAATGGCAACGATATTCGCGTGGAGCGGAGCCCTGCGCCAGAGGGGCATCAAAGATGGCCTTGAGGCGCTTCAAGGCTTCGCTGACGCGCTGGAGGCCGCCTGCTTTGATACTTTGGGCGATGGCATCGTCACAAAAGACCTTGTCAACCTTATGGAGGGCGTAACCCCCAAGGCGGTCAATTCTGCGCAGTTCATCGCAGCCATCCGCGAACGCCTGGAAAGGAGGCTGGGATGATAATGGTTTTCCTGGATGCGGGTACGATGGGTCCGGTTTCGCTGGATCCCATTGCCGCGTTGGGAGAGCTCACGCTCTATCCGGTGTCTACACACCGGGAAGCCTGTGAGCGAGTGGCTGACGCCGATGTCATACTCACCAACAAAGCCCCCGTGGACGACGCCATTATGGCGGCGGCGCCTGCGCTCAGGCTTATCTGCGTTTCGGCCACAGGCCTCAATCACATTGATTTGGAAGCCGCGCGCAGGCGGGGAATCGCAGTCCGCAACGTGGCTGGCTATTCCACGGAATCCGTGCTGCAGCTCACCTTCACGCACATCCTCTCGCTTCTTTGCCGCCCGGCGTTCTATGACGCTGAGGTAAAGGACTTTACATATTCAAGAAGTGGCGTGCCCAATGATGTGCGCGAGCCCTTTCACGAGCTGTTCGGCAAGACTATAGGCATAGTGGGGATGGGGAATATAGGGCAGCGTGTGGCGCAGGTAGCATCGGCCTTTGGAATGAAGCCGGTGTATTACTCCACGTCCGGCACTTCGCACTGCAAGGAATGGCCTTCTCTGCCCTTGGATGAATTGATGAAGGTGTCCGACATAGTGAGCATCCATTGCCCGCTGAACGAGCGCACCCGCGCTTTGATTGGCGCTCGCGAGCTCGCGCTGATGAAGCCCGGCGCCTATCTGGTGAACCTTGGCAGGGGAGCGGTAGTGGACGAGGCGGCCCTTGCGGAGGCGATAGACAAATGCCGCATTGCCGGAGCCGCGCTTGACGTATTCTCAACAGAGCCAATTCCGGAGGAGCATCCGCTGCTTCATACTTCGCATCCGGAGCGCCTCCGTTTCACTCCGCACATTGCCTGGGCCAGCTACGAATCCCTTGACCGCCTGGTTCAGAAGATGGTGGAGAATATCAGGGAAGTCTTTCCGCAATAGTAAATCCCACGGATGCAGTATGTCCTTCACCATCCACTATGGTGATGGTGTGCCTTCCCGGTTCCGGGTTAAGGCGCATCTGATGTATAAAGCGTGTTTCTCCAATATAATTCTGGTCCAGGTGCCAGTACAGGGTGGCGTTGGGGTTGCGGTGGACCGCCTCGAATACGGCACCGGGGGTTGACCCGTCAAGTTGGCGTGGCAGGGCCAGAGTGCTGCCCGGTTCAGGGTAAAGGAATTCCAATTGGGCCTGGTCCGCTACGGGATGTACCTGGTACTCAGGATGCCAGTTCTTGTAGTACCATTCCATTGCGGGAGGAAGGCGGAAGACACCGTCTTTGTGATATGGGCAGACATCGCTCTCGGCGGCCTTTTCAGGCAAACGGATACTTTCATAATCCGGGCATTCCTGGCTTCTGAGCATACCGGATGCAGTGCAGACATCCAGGAAAACGCCGCCCTCCAGCGGCTCCTGGAACCAGTCCGCCGAAGGCGGAAGCAGGTTCAGGAGGTCGAACAGCACGGGGCCCGCGGTCTTTGCTCCGGTCATCCCGGCCACGCCGTGCCCGTCCGCGTTTCCGCACCAGACACCCACGGCATAGTCCGGTGTGACGCCCACCGCCCAGGCGTCCCGGTATCCGTAGCTGGTGCCGGTCTTCCAGGCTACCTTGCGGACGGACTGAATGAGTTTCCAGTCAATTTCGTCCGGCCTGTTCACTTCCTTGAGGGCTTCAAAAGTGTACCAGATGGCAATTTTGTCCTTGAAAGGAGAGTCTGTCTCAAACCCCTGGTACTGCCGAACCATATTGGCGTAAGCCTGCGTGATGTCCATCAGGGTGCCTTCAGAGCCTCCTAGGATCAGGGATAATCCATAGTCCGATGCGCTCCTGGTCATTGTGGACAAACCGGCCTGCCTGAGCAATTCAAGGAAACGGGGGGCGCCGTAAGCCCGGAGGAGATGGACCGCGGGAACGTTAAGAGACCGCGCCAGCGCCTCGGCGGCGGGGACCGCCCCGTGGAACTGCAGGTCGAAGTTCTGGGGCGTGAAGCCGTTAAGATTTACCGGAGTGTCCCGGATAAGTGTCCGCGGAAGGATTACGCCTTCCTGGAGGGCGGCGCAGTACAGGAAGGGCTTCAGGATACTGCCCGTACTGCGCGGCGCCGTGGCAATGTCAACTTCCGATCCGTTGCGCTTCCGGAGGGGCGAGGCATTGCCTACATAGGCAATGATTTCCCCGCTCCGGATGTCAAGGATGACTGCGGCCAGGTCCGCCGCCCCGCCAAGGGTCAGCTCGTCTGACCAGCGGGTGGTGGCGGCTTCCACCTGGCGCTGCAGGTGAATGTCTATGCTGCTCTGACTCCTTTCCCCGTGAGGCTGCTGTTCTACATAGTGCCGCGCCAGGTTGGGCAGGGGATAGGGCTCGTCCGGGAGCGGCTCGGCCAGGGCTCCTTCCAGCGTTGACGCATCAAAATAGCCGCGCTTGTGGAGGCGTTCCAGCAGTCGGTTGCGTTTCTCCAGAAGCTGGTCGCGTCCCTTTCCGGGATGAATGGTCGAAGGGGCGTTAGGAAGGACGGCCAGGGTTGCGGATTCCGCCCAGGAAAGTTCTGAAGCCGGCCTGCCAAAGTAACGCCAGGCCGCCGCCTCAATGCCCACCACATTGCCCCCGAACGGGGCGTAAGATGCGTACAAAGCCAGAATCTCACGCTTTGAGCAGCGGAATTCCAGCCTGGTGGCCAGGATGGCTTCCACCATCTTCTGCCACAGAGTCCTTTCCTTTCCGCGTGACAGGCGTATGACCTGCATTGTGATGGTGCTTCCTCCGCTCACAACGTGCCCGGCCTTAAGGTTGCTCCAGACCGCCCTGGCAAGGGCGGCCGGATTCACGCCGGGGTGCCAGCGGAAATACCTGTCCTCGAACTGAATGAGAGCTGCGGCATAACGCGATGGCACCGTGTCGCAGGGAGGGAATCGCCACTGCCCGTCATCTGCAATGCGGGCACCCAGCAATTCCCCGTTCCTGTCAGCGACTACGGTGGCGTAGGGTGTGCCTTTGAAAAGGTCCTTCGGCAGGCAGAAGAGCCAGCCTGCCAGAAGAATCCCCAGAATAATCAGAACAGTTGTCCGCCAGCGGCTCATCGGGTTACGACCGTCTTGGCTGATGCCGTATTGGCCGCAACGTGCGGATTGTACATTGCGGAGCAGGTTACGGAAGGCAGTGTGTATGAGCCCTCGTATGCTGCGCGCACTTTCATAGTGAAGGTCCTGGACTTTCCTTGCTGCAGGTCAAAGAACCAGTCGCAGCGGTTGTCGCGGATGTCGCGGTATGTGGCGCCATCGTTCTGGCCGCTGCCGCCGCGCATCCTGTCATTGAGGATCTCCCATCCCGAGGGGATGCTTGCGCTCAATGCCAGGGAGTGCAGGTCGGAAGGCGTAGTATTGGTCACCTGGACCTGCACGGTAAGTTCAGTGCCTTGAGGTACTGAATCCACTTTCACGCTGCTGCCGGATGCGTCCAGATAGGATACAACAAGCCTGAGACCGTTGGCGGCGGCCGGGACAAGAGTTCCTGCCGGGGCCTTTGCAGCCGTCATCAGGGTAGCGTACAGGACTTGGTCTGAGGTGTTCTTCACCTCTACCTTTCCGGTTACAGGCTGTGAGTAAACGGACTTTGCCGTGGTGACCGCCTGGCCTCCCACGGTGGCCCTGACGCTTTGGTTTCCGGTCTTGGCAAACAGCCTGTCCATTGCCAGGGCTGCGAATGCGGCCTCCTGTGTGGAGTATTGATCCTTGTTTATTGCATCTGCTACTTCCTGGGCTACAGGCAGGGCACCTGCAATGTTGTCTGTGAGTGCCAGGACTTGCAGCACTACCGCTTTGTCGCGAAGGGTTGAACCGTATGTGAAGTCAGCGGCGCTGTACTCTCCATAGCCTTCCCTGGTTGTAAGTTCCTTTGCCTGTTGCAGCTTTCCGGATACCGCGTATGCGGCGGCCAGCATCCATTCCGCACGGCTGTCAAGCGTGCCGGACTCCTTGAGCCTGTTCATCGCGGCGTTCGATGGAGAGCCCGCGACGGCCAGGGAATAGAGGCGGTAGCACTCGTCCAACTGGGAGAACGCTGCATTGCCTGCCAGGCGGAAGGCCTGGCTCAGGTTGCTCTGGAAGCGTTTCCAGTTGTCAATGACTTCGGACTGGACCTCGAATCCGGCTGCGGCGGCTTCGGCCAGGAATTGTCCGGCCATTGAACTTGCCCAGGAATCGGAACTGTTGTTGCCATTCCAGTAGGCGAAGCCGCCGTCGCTGCGCTGACGGGCATAGATCTGGTGGATGATGCCCGGAATGAGCGAGCGCGCCTCCTGGGCGTCAGCCTCCGGTAACTGTGGCAGCAGGTGGAGGAGCGTCAGGCCCCTGGAGGAGAGCTGCTCAGTGCAATTGTACGGGTAATTCTTCATAGTCCTGTACAGACCGGCGGCATCCACTGTAGGGAAGCCTGCCAGCTCAAGGGAGGAGCCTGCACCAGCGTCCAGCGTTGCGGAAGCTCCGCTCTCAAGCCTTTGCTGGAGTATTGTGACAGTCTCAGGATTTGGATTGACAACCTGGATGTCCACGCTCTCTGAAGCGTTGCGGGAAGCGCCGCTGGCAGTTACGCTTACCTTGGCGGGGCCTTCTCCAGTGGCCTTCAGGGCGAACCTTACTACAGTGTCTCCAGTGCCCTGGAACTGGGCCGTAGTGGAATCGGAGCCGTCTATCTGGAGCGGGCCCTCCACTTTTACGCTGACCTTTGCGTTCTTTATCTGGTCGTCAAGGGCGAAGATGTTCACAGGGAGTACTATGTCCTCTCCGGCGCATACCTGCCTTGGCAGGCTCATCAGTACCATCAGAGGAGATTTTACAGCTACAGTCTTTGAGGCGTTTCCATAAGCGCCGTCGTGTCCAGCCACAACCATCACGCGCAGGCTGCCCACATACATAGGCAGCTGGATTTCGTGAGATTCTGTTCCCTTGGCCAGGGTAAACGGACCCAGGAACTTCACTACAGGGTTGAACCTGTTGTCCTTGCGTGCCGCGATGATGTTCTCCTGGTCACCTCCTATGGACAGCATCTGGCTGAACCTGCCTGCAAATGCGCCCACAACCTGGTCATAAAGATCCCAGGTCCTGACGTTAAGGGCCTCTGTGCTGTATATTGCTTCCCAAGGGGAAGGCGTCTTGAAATTGGTCAGGTCAAGCAGGCCTTCATCCACCACTGCAAGGGTGTAAGTCATAGGTTTGCCGGATTTTTCGGAAACGGAGATCGTGAATTTCTCCTCCGGAGCCACGGTGTCGGCAACCTTGATTACCGGCTGCAGGTGAGAATCAGGGTTCTCTACCATAAGGCGCTTTATTCCGTACAACCTCAATGGCAGGTCGTTGCCATTATTCTTGTAGGGCTGTATCAGGGTTACCTGGACATAGAAGTTAGGCGCCATTTCCGGTGTCACGGTGAAGGTGTAAGGGGTATCCTGGCCGGATTTGGCGGAAATCCACTCCCTGCTGATCACTCCGGAACTGTTTTCTATGCATACAAGCGCCTGTCCGCTTATAGCGGCGGGGATGTATATCGTTGCCTTTTCACCTGCACGGTAGGTCTCCTTGTCAGAGGAGAAAGAAAGCATTGAAATGGCATTGGGATCCACCCTTCCTGCGCGGCCGCGGTAGGACGGCCAGTCAATTATAACGGTCTGTCCTGAGATATGACCGCCCTGCACATCCCTTACAAGCACAAGGTAACGGCCCCAATCTTCTTCAGATGCCCTTATGGTGAATGTCGCATCCTGTGAGCCTGATGTCAGCGTGCCGGATGAAACGGGCTTTGCACCTCTGCCGCTCACATAACTCTGGAGCCTGCTTGGCTCGTTCTCCCACCACCAGCTCCAGTCCAGTTTGAATACGGAATACTCTACCTGCCGGCCTGAAAGCCTCTTTCCAGATGCGTCCACTACGGCTACGCGCACTGTATGGTCCTTGTCTGTTTCCAGGTCGCCGTCAGAAGGGAGTTTCAATCCAACATAGGCAGGGAACGGGGAGTAAGGCATTGTCTGCGTTGTAAAGCTCTCGTCGCCGCCGTTCTCCAGCACGGAAGTGACAATGAAAGCCTGAAGAAGTCCGGGCGCATCCTGTGCGGGAGGCAGGGTGAAGGCGGCGTCCGCCGTTCCATCGACGTCAAGCACAGTCTGGAACAGAGGATGCTCGCTGGCTTCAAAGGTCGATGCCGGGTTGCGGAAGACATACCCGTCAAAGCCCGGGAAGGAGACGGGGCCCTTGGAGAGTGTCATAGTGGCGCTGGCGCGGAGGCCTGAGGCCGGAACACCTGTGAGCCAGGAAGATGACACGCGGGCGGTGGTGCGGGCTCCGCCCTGAAGGGCGTCGCCAGGCAGGTCCAGCGCCACTTTCAGGCGGTTTGGCTTGATTGTCTCAATGTGCAGGCTCTTGTGGAAGGCGGATCCGCCCACCTTGATGTAGGCGTTCCACCAGCCTGTCGGATCCTCAGCGGAAGTGGCAATGGGGAACGTATAGAACCCATCCTTGCCGGTGGAGAGCATCCTGGTATAGAACTGCCCTTCCGGGGTATAGAGCTCCAGCGAAGCAGGATGGCCTTCCGGGATGCGCTGCATCTTGTCGGCCAGGACCATACTTACGTGCAGGGTGTCTCCAGGACGCCAGACGCCGCGCTCGCCATATACGAAGCCCTTGAGCCCCTTCTGCACTGCCTGGCCGCCTACGTCAAAGCGGCTGAATGACTTTTCGTAGCCGTCGGCAAGGCGCAGGTAGCCCGTGGTCTTGCCCTTGCGGGCGAGAAGGACGAAAGGCGCGTGCTGAACTTTGATTTCCGCCAGGCCTTTGCCGTTGGTCTTTCCAGTGGCGATGCGCTGGAGCTGGAAGTCATAAACCTCCAGGTCCACTCCGGACAAAGGCGTTCCGTCTCCCAGGTCGGTGACGGCTGCCCAGAGGGTGTTGCCGTCAGAGTACTGGGCCAAAAGGCCAAGGTTGGAAGAAAGGAGGTTGACAGACTTGAAACGGTCGGATTCCATATAGTAGGATGGAGTCTCGGGATCGTTCACGTCATCCCAGTCATACAGGCTCCAGTCAATGGGATTGTCCCACCAGTATGTGCTCTGGACATCCCAGTCAGCCTCTTCCTCTTCTGAAGGCTGTCCGGTGTCAACCGGAAGCATCTGAGGGGCCGCTTTTCCACCGTAGAGGGAATACTCCTTTCGGAAAGAGAGGAGGATGCGGTATATTGCGCCCGGTTCCTTCTGGAACAGGCCGGACAGGTCCACGCTGAAGTCGTTCCAGGTATGAAGGTCCAGTGACGGGTCTTTTGTCAGTGGAACCTGGCGGCTGTATACAAGGCGTCCGGCGCGGCGGAGCGCGGAGTTGCCGTTAAGCCCGTTCTCCTGCAGGAACAGCAGGATGTTGTTCTCGTAAATCTTTATTATCCTTATATCGACAGCGCTGAGGTTGACGGCGCGGAAGGGAAGGATCAGGTTGCTTCCGTCCGGCAGGATGTTGCCCTCCAGGGGAATATCCACGGCCGGGAAAGGGTCGGTGGGAGGGAAATTCGTGTAGAACTCTTCGGCAAGGGAAAGACCGTTCTCGCTCTTGACGCCACGGTGGACGAAAAGGGACAGGTCTTTCCGGGGTTCGGCCTCGAAGTAAATCCTTGCGCAGTTGCCGTTTATGTCTAAGGTCTGCCTTACGGCGCCTGACAGCTCTATCAGGCCTTCGCGGGCGGCGGATGCGGCCAGAGGCTCGCTGAAGCGCACATCTGCGTGAGGGTTCCCGTCACGCACTATGCGCGCGTCAATGACCTTGAACGAGCCGGCCGCGGGGATGAGCGTCTTGATGGGCTTGGTATCGCGGAAGCCGTCAATCTCAAGGCTGACCGACACCGGAGTGTCCACATTGGAACGGGTGATGCTCCCTGTCTGGAAACTGAAGAGCGTGCCCTCGCCGGTAATGGTGACGGGGGTCTCAGGCCTTACTGTAAGGATTATGTCCTCCTTTGCTGTAGGAACACTGAGTTTAATGCTTCCCTGAAGCGAGGCGCCGTCCTCTATGGAGATACCGTCCAGGGTCAGGACCGCGGTCTTGGGCGCAGCCTGGATCTGGAACGGGAACGCCTGGCACTGGCTTTCCTTGACATCCAGCACCTTGCCTATCTGGAACGAACCCTCATAGACGGTCCCTTCCTTGAGGGCGTCCGGGACGAACTCCACCAGCGTGGGGCTCAGCCACCTTTCGGTACCGGTAAGGTTGGGCTTGAAATGGAACAGGCCCTGCGCCTGTTTCTCCATTGGAACCGGAGTGGCCAGTTCTATCCTGATAGGAGTGGCTTCCTGGATTGCACCGCCAGTATAGGCGCTGACGTATTTGGCAAACGCCGGATCAAGCGATTCAGTATGTCTGGGGGTGCAGGCCGTAAAGGCAATGATGGCGATCAACGCCGTATAAAGGAGTCTTCGCATAGTAATCGTTTTGTAATTAATACAAACTTACAAAAACCTTGTTTCAAATGATACTAAAAACTGGTGGAGATGTCACCTATCTGAAGATAGCCGTTCCCGGACAGCGCCGCCTTGGCTGTCAGTTCAGGCATATCGTCGTAAAGGAGGGCAAGGCCGGTTGTGAATTTCACTCCGGGGGTTACCTGTAAATACAAGTCCCCGTCCTTAAGTGAGTAAGATATCTGCTCTCCAATCCAGACTGGCTGCTCTATGTCCAGTCCGCCCATATCAGTGATGGTGTTGGTGACGGTGCAGAGTACCTGTCCATTGTCATATAAAGTGATATCATCTCCTTTTATGCTGTAACCCAAACGGTTGCGAAGCATTTCCTGGACAGTGTACGGGTCCAGTTTGGTCTCGGTGATGGCAGAGCCTGTCTCATCGAATCGGAAAAGATAAGGCTTCTCTACGTGGATGCCCGTACCCTCCATAGCGCCGCAGAAGAGCCAGAGATAACCCTTCCGGGCATCGTATTCTGCCCGGGGATTCTTGCCGTGAAATATGTTTGGGAAATGGGTGGTCTTACTGCCCTTGGTCACGTGGATGCCGTATCCTTCGGATGGGATGTCAGGGTTGCACCATACCAGGCTCCTTACGCTTACGCCGTTCTCCTGGTCATCCAGGATGGTCTCATATCGGTCAGCATAAGGAAGGGTCATTGCAAGATGGACCTTCTGCGGCGCCGCCTCCTCGCGGAGAGGGCCGTCAATGGTTCCCCATACTGGCTGTATTTCATCTTTCTTCTTGTTATTGCACGCGACGGCCAGCAGTGCCGCCAGGGCGATGGTGATCTTGGTAATTGCTCTCATATTGAATGTAAAAATACAGAATCTTGTTCAATAAAAGAATATCCCTCAAGAGGGATTAGTCGCAGCGGAGCGACTGACGACGGCTTCTGCCGTCGAGCCCCTCTCCAGAGGAGAGGGGTTGGGGAAGAGGGTAACGTATACAGGGGGATGTATCCCTCACTCTACGCGAAAAGCCGACGCAACGCGCCGGCTTTGAAGCGGAGAGTGAGGGATTCGAACCCCCGGAGCCTTTCAGCTCAACAGTTTTCAAGACTGCCGCCATCGACCACTCGGCCAACTCTCCATCCCCGAAGGGATTGCAAAGATAGATAATTTAGCGATATCTGCAAAATTATTTATAATCAGTCTTTGAACAGCATAGGAGCGAACTCCTTGAGGCAGCGGCGCCAGTTGAGCCATTCGTGGCCGGTGCCCATTGACTCATAGAAGATGTGCTTTACGCCGTTCTTCTCCAGCACGTCGCGGAAATTGGTAACGGTGGCGTGCATCTGAGGGGATTCGTCAGAACCTGTGCTTATGAACAGGAGCTTGTACTGGTCGTTGAGGCTTGCCGGGTAAGCGTCCGGATTCTGTGCCATTCCGCTGCCGCTGAAGCCGCCGATGTAGGCGAAGAGCTCGGGATGGTTGAGACCTACGCTCCAGGCTATGAATCCTCCCATTGAGAGGCCAGTGATAGCCCTGTGGTCACGGTCCGCTATTGTCCTGTACTTGGAATCTATCATAGGGATGAGTTCCTGGGATGCCACCTGGTCAACGCCAGTGAAGTTGAACATACTGCGGGGGCCGTCGGCCATACGGGCGTTGGGAACGAGGGCTTCGCCCCTGTCCATCACTATGAGCATTGGCACAGCCTCTTTCTTGGCGATAAGGTTGTCCAGGATGATGTCGGCCCTTCCCTGGATGGCCCATCCGGTCTCGTCCTCGCCTCCGCCGTGGTAGATATAGAGGACGGGGTAGCGCTTGGAGGGGTTCTGGTCATACTCTGCGGGAACGTATACGTAGCAGGTCCTCCAGCTCTGGGTGAGGTCTGACCAGTACCTTTGCATACGGATCTCTCCGTGGGGAACGTCCTGAGGCAGGTAGAAATCTACGCCCACCTCCGGAATCTCAATGGCGCTGCACATCATTCCGGTACCGTAGAAAAGCTGGCTGGAAGGGTCTGCGACCTTTACTCCGTCAACGATGAGTGAATAGTAGTGGAAACCGGGAACCTGAGGCTCGCTGGTGACTTCCCAGATGCCATCGGCATTCTTTGTCATAGGGTACTGCTTGCCAAGGTCAAGGATTACGGTTTCCGCTTCCGGGGCGTTAACCTGGAACACGACGCTCAGGTCAGGGTTTATCTTGGGATACTCTTTGCCATTGACGTTGGTGCTTGCCGGTGTAGGCTCCGTGATGAGGCCTATGGGGGCTTTCTGCTCTTTTTGCTGGCAGGATGCCGCGGCCAGTACCATCAATGCCGCGGCTGTTATTATAGTGCGTGTCTTCATCGTTCAGTGGTTTATTTAAAGAGTTTCCTTGCAAACTGATAGAGGCTCCTTCTCCAGGAAAGCCATTCGTGGGCGGTGTCAGGGGAGCAGTAGTACTCGTTCTGGATGCCGTAGGAGAGCAGGGTGTTGTGCATTTCCTCAATGAGGCCGCCTTCGGCCTCTCCGGTGGTGCAGAACAGCAGGTGGTAGTCCCTGTTGAAGCTGTCAATGTTCATAAATACGCCGCTGAATGCCTGCTGGAGCTGTTTGAGGTCCCTGTAGCCCGGGTTGCGGGTGTTGAATTCGCCAACTACCATTATGCCGCTGAAGCCGGCTACCCAGGAGAAGAGGTTCCTGTTGCCCAGGCCTACGTCATAGGCCTGCTTTGCGCCCCAGGAAAGGCCTGCGATGGCGCGTGAATCCCTGTCTGCGATTGTGCGGAAGCGGCTGTCCACGAAAGGAATGACATCTTCCACCATCATATTGGGGAAGGCGTCGTATCCGGGCTCGCTGCCCGGCATAGAGGCTACGCCGGAGTTCATTACGATGATCATTGGCACGGCCTCGCCTTTGGCGATGAGGTTGTCAAGGATCACATCGGCGAAGCCCTGGTAAATCCAGCCTGTCTCATCCTCGCCGCCGCCGTGCTGGAGGTAGAGGACGGGGTAGCGCTTGTTTGGGTTCTGATCGTATTCTGCCGGGGTGTAGACGTACATCCTGCGGAATTCCTGGCATACTTTTGACCAGAACCTGATGGAGCGTACGGCGCCCTGGGGAACGTCTTTCTTTGGAGTGTAGAAGTCAGCGTCCTCAGGCTTTTCATTGACCTCCACGGCGCTGGCGTAGCGGCTCATTCCAAAGAATGTGTAGGTTGCGGGATCGGCCGTGGCAAGTCCGCCCACGTTAAGTGAGTAGTAGTGGAAGCCGGGAACCATTGGCTCCGTGGTGGCTGTCCAGACGCCGTTGCCGTCGTTTTTCATAGGGTACTTCTTGCCAAGGTCAAGGGTGATGGCCTTTGCCTGGGGCGCCCTGACCTGGACAGTGACAGAATTGTCCGCGTTTATTTGCGGGAAATTGCCTCCGGCATTGTAGTCTGACGGGTGCTGGGCCCACGCCAGAGCCGGGATCGCAAGCGATAGGATTATAAGGCTGATACGTTTCATATAACAAAATTACGTATTTTATTTTTCTTTGTGAATACATATCTTTGCATATTATATATACTGAACCTATGAAGAAAATAGCACTCGCTCTGACGGCGCTCGCAATGTCGCTCTGCGCCTTCGCCCAGGATTACAAAGTTCCTGTAACAAATATCAACCAGAACGGTTATCCGCGCATCCTGGAGGACAACCGCGTTGAGTTCAGGCTCCGCGCTGGCCAGGCCTCAAGCGTCCAGGTGGACCTTGGCGGCAGGCGTTACGATATGGAACGCACCCAGGACGGAATGTGGACGGTTACAACCGCTCCCCAGGTTCCCGGATACCACTATTATTCCCTGATCATCAACGGTGCTTCAGTCGCTGATCCCGCCAGCCGTTCCTTCTACGGAACCAGCCGCTGGGCCAGCGCCATAGAGATCCCTGAGGAGGGTTGGGATGTCTTTGAGATCCAGGACGTTCCACACGGACAGGTGCGCGAGCTGAACTACTTCTCCAATTATACCAAGAGCTGGCGTCCTGTAAGGGTTTACACCCCGGCCAGCTATGAGAAGGGCAAGAAGAAATATCCGGTAGTCTACATCCACCACGGCGGCGGAGAGGATTACCGCGGATGGATAGAGCAGGGACGCACCAACATCATCCTTGACAACCTTATCGCCGCAGGCAAGGCTGTGGAGATGATTGTTGTAAGCGTTGACAGCAACGTTCCTTCAGGCGGTGGCGGCGGCTATTCCCCAGGCGGAATGACCGGTTACAGGGAGGAACTCCTGAACAATATCATTCCTTTCATAGAGAAGAATTTCCGCGTAAAGAAGGGACCTGAGAACCGTGCAATGTGCGGTCTCTCGATGGGTGGCGGCCAGTCATTCCAGATTGGTCTCAACGAGCCCGGCGTATTCGCAAACGTGGCTTCATTCTCAAGCGGAATGTTTGGCGGAATCAACGGTGCCGCAGACGTGGACCTCGAGGCCTATGTTCCCGGAATCCTTTCCAATCCTGCCAAGTTCAATCAGGAGCATAAGGTGTTCTACCTCTCCTGCGGAGAGCAGGACCCCCGTATCAACTACACCCGCGCAACGGCTGCAAAGCTCCAGGAGGCCGGCGTGAACGTCAGGTTCAATTCCTTCCCCGGAGACCACGAGTGGCAGGTATGGCGCAAGTCTTTCCACGAGTTCTCCCAGATGCTTTTCAAGTAATATAACACTGATCATATGAAGAAGTTTTTCCGAATCCTTGCAGCGGCGCTCTGCGTATGCGCCTGCACTACTGCAGCCCCCACAAAACAGGAAGAAGGCCCTTACGGGGACTTCCGTGACTGGGCACCCACCCCGCCTATGGGCTGGAACAGCTGGGACTGCTACGGTCCTACCGTAGTTGAATCAGAGGTCAAGGCCGCGGCTGACTATATGGCCGAGAATATGGCTGACTACGGCTGGGAGTACGTGGTAGTTGACATCCGCTGGTTTGTCCAGAACGACAAGGCCGGCGGCTACAACCAGACAGACCCTATTTACGAGATGGACGAGTGGGGACGCTATACCCCTGCCGTAAACCGTTTCCCTTCAGCCGCCAACGGCGCCGGCTTCAAGCCTCTGGCAGATTATGTGCACTCCAAGGGCCTCAAGTTCGGTATCCATATAATGCGTGGAATCCCCCGCATTGCCGTAGATGCAAAGACCCCCGTCAAGGGCACCAACGGCATTACCGCGGACCAGATCTACAACGAGGTCCAGCTCTGCCGCTGGCTTCGTGACAACTATACCGTGGACGCCACCAAGCAGGGAGCCCAAGAGTACTACAATTCCATTTTTGAGCTCTACGCATCCTGGGGCGTGGACTTCATAAAGATTGACGACCTGTCTTCTCCATATCATCTGGACGAGATAGAGCTCATCCGCAACGCCATTGACAAGTGCGGCCGCCAGATTGTGCTCAGCACATCGCCGGGCGCTACGCCGCCGGCGCAGGCCGAGCACATCAGCACCCACGCCAATATGTGGCGTATGGTGAACGATGTCTGGGATATCTGGAGGGATGTCACCAACCTTATGAGGGTTGCTCAGGACTGGTATCCGTACATCAAGAAGGGTACCTGGCCGGACTGCGACATGATCCCTCTGGGACACCTGGCAATCCGCGGCGAGCGCGGAGTTGACCGTATGACCCTCCTGAGCAAGGACGAGCAGTACTCCCTGATGACCTTTTTCTGCATCCTGCGCTCTCCTTTGATGTTCGGCGGAGACCTTCCTACAATGGATCCTTTCACCCTTTCGCTGCTCACCAACAAGGCCGTGCTCAAGATGCACGCGGAAAGCGACGACGTCCGTCAGGTATATCGTGACAATAAACAGTTAGTAGTGCGCTCCAAGAATCCGGGAACAGGGGAGACCTATGTGGCCCTGTTCAACACTTCAGAGGAGCAGAGGACGGTTGAGACCTGCCTTCTTGACCTTGGCATAACCAAGAAGTCAGTGAACGCCGTCAATATGTGGACAGGCGAGAGCGCTGGCAAGTGCAAGGGTGTGGTATCCGCAACCCTGGCGCCGCACGCCTGTGTACTTTACAGCCTTAAATAAATGCAAGAAATTAGGAATATAGCCCTGATCGCCCACGTGGATCACGGCAAGACCACAATGGTGGACAGGATGATCTACCAGGCCAACCTGGTACGCCAGCCTGAGAACCTTGGCCAGCTGATACTGGATTCCAACGACCTTGAAAGGGAAAGGGGAATCACCATCCTGGCAAAGAACGTGTCCGTTATATACAAGGGCGTAAAAATCAATATCATAGACACTCCTGGCCATAGCGACTTTGGAGGAGAGGTGGAGCGAGTGCTCAATATGGCGGACGGAGTCCTGCTGCTGGTGGATGCCTTTGAAGGCTGTATGCCGCAGACCCGTTTCGTCCTCCAGAAGGCTCTCCAGATGGGAAAGAAACCAATTGTTGTGATCAACAAGGTGGACAAGCCCAACTGCCGCCCGGACGATGTCCAGGAAGAGGTCTTCGACCTTATGTTCAATCTTAACGCCACGGAGGACCAGTTGGACTTCGTGACCATATTCGGAAGCGCAAAGCAGGGCTGGATGTCCCGCGACTGGCGCCAGCCGTCGGGTGACATCACGCCCCTGCTGGACGCCATCCTGGAAGTGATTCCCGCACCGGAGGTGCGTGAAGGCACTCCACAGATGCTCATCTCCTCACTCGAGTACTCCCCGTACGTGGGACGTATCGCGGTGGGAAGGGTGACCCGCGGATCCCTCAAGGCCGGCCAGCAGATAAGCCTCTGCAAGCGTTATGACATAATCCAGAAGCAGAAGATCAAGCAGCTGATGGTGTTCGACGGCCTTGGCAAGACCAATGTCGAGAGCGTTCAGTGCGGAGACATCTGCGCCGTCGTGGGCATCGACGGATTTGAAATTGGCGACACCATCGCGGACTTCGAGAATCCGGAGCCATTGCCGCCAATCTCCGTGGACGAGCCCACTATGAGTATGCTCTTCACCATTAACAACTCTCCGTTCTTTGGCAAGGACGGCAAGTACGTGACATCCCGCCACCTAAAGGACAGGCTGGACCGCGAGCTTGAAAAGAACCTTGCCCTCAGGGTTAAACCTGGCCTTGGAGCGGATTCATTTGTAGTTTACGGCCGAGGCGTGCTTCACCTTTCGGTGCTCATAGAGACTATGCGCCGTGAAGGCTTCGAGCTTCAGGTGGGCCAGCCCAAGGTGCTCGACAAGACTATCAACGGCCAGAGGTGTGAGCCTATAGAGGAGCTCTCGATAGAGGTGCCGGAGGAATTCGTCGGAGCCGCAATTGAGATATCCACCCGCCGCAAAGGCGCCCTGGTTCATATGGAGCCGCGCGGGGACAGGACCCTTCTGGAGTTCGAGATTCCTACCCGAGGCCTTATGGGACTGCGCTCCAACCTGCTCACCGCTACGCAGGGTGAGGCGGTTGTCGCGCATCGTTATAAGGAGTATCAGCCTTTCAAGGGCGAGATCGAACGCCGCAACAACGGCTCCCTTGTCTCACTTGAAACGGGCGAGGCCATCGCTTATTCAATGAATAAGCTCCTGGACCGCGGCCGCTTCTTCGTGGAGCCGGGAGAGGAGATTTACGGAGGCCAGGTAGTGGGAGAGCACACGCGCGAGAGGGATCTGAACATAAATATTTGCAAGACAAAGAAGCTCACCAACGTGAGGGCTGCCGGTTCGGACGAGAAGATCATCCTGCCCCCTGCAATCAAGTTTTCTTTGGAAGAGGCACTGGAGTATATCCAGGACGATGAGATGGTTGAAATCACCCCTCACCATATGAGAATCCGCAAAATTTTGCTCGATCCTCTTGCAAGAAAAAGAAATAGCGATTCGGAAGATTGATAATAGAAAAAAATTATTTAACTTTGCAACCCTTTGAGATACCCCTTAAAGTGCTCAAGGAAGGCAGCAACCATTTTGAGTGGTCTGTCGGAAAAGAGTTCTTTGAAGCATTCGGAAACGAAGAAATACTTGCGGCGGGGCTTCAGGTAGAAGCCACCGTGTACAATCACAACTATGACTTCGAGGTTGAAAGCAAGATAGACGGCAGCGTCACAGTAGCCTGCGACCGTTGTCTGGACCCTCTTGAAATTCCGGTTCACACCTCGTTCACGGATGATGAATTGACCGCAGACCAGGCCCTGGACCTAAGTCAGGATGTATATGACTACGTATGCACTGCTCTCCCTATGATTAAGGTTCACCCAGAAGAAGAATGCAACCCGGAGATAACAAAGTATTTGAGCAAATAATAATTTAAAAATATAAAACAATGGCACATCCGAAACATAAACTTTCAAAGCAGAGGAGAGACAAGAGGCGTACTCACGACCACGCACCTGTCCCTACACTTGCCACCTGTCCTAACTGCGGCGCAACAGTTCTGTACCACAGGGTATGCCCTGAGTGCGGTTACTACAGAGGCCGTCAGATCATTGTAAAGGACGCCCAGTAAGAGTCCTTTGACGCGGTCCCTTAGTTCAACGGATAGAACGGAGGTTTCCTAAACCTTAAATAGTGGTTCGATTCCACTAGGGACTACAAAAGAGAGAGTCACAGCTGTGACTCTCTCTTTTGTAGTCCTATATATTCATTGGGGGGCGTTAGGGCAGAAAGTATAAAGTGAAATAGTTTTAGTATATTTGAAACCAATTTATAACTGAACTATGGCGAACAAATTAAGGAATATTGGGCTGTTCAATGACAGTTTCCCACCGGTGATGGACGGGGTGGCAATGTGCGTGGAGAACTATGCCCGCTGGATGCAGGAGAGTGTGGGTGGAGTGTCTGTGATAACACCTGAAAACGTGGATGCGGATTACTCTGACAAGAAATACGAGGTTCTAAGCTATATGTCCGTGGCGGTGCCGTTCAGGCCGCCGTATGTTACGGGAATATCGGATCTGGATCCGGCATTCAAGACCAAGCTGATGCGCAGGCAGTTCCGCATTGTGCACGCGCACTGCCCGTTCACATCGGGCTGGGCCGCGCAGAATGTCGCAAAGAAGCAGCGCATCCCAATGGTGGCTACCTTCCATTCAAAATATCGTGACGATTTTGCCAGGGTTATCCCCGGAGAAATGCTCCTGGATGCCGTAATTAAAGGAATCGTACGCTTCTATGAGACGGCTGATGAGGTATGGGTGCCTCAGGAGTCGGTGAAGGACGTCCTATACAGTTATGGATACAAAGGCAACATTGAAGTGATGCAGAACGGATGCGACCTGGTGGGGGATTATTCCCCGGATTTCTTTGAAGAGTCCAGGCGCAAACTTGGCATTGAGGAAGGTGAACTTGTCCTGCTATACGTGGGACAGCATATCTGGGAGAAAAATCTCAGGCTCACCATAGAGGCGCTGGGGCGCATAAAGGACCTTCCGTTCAAGATGTTCTTCATTGGAACCGGATATGCGGCCGATGAGATGAGGAAGCTCGTACAAGAAAAGGGCATCCAGGACAAAGTGCGCTTTGTGGGCAGGCTTACGGACAGGGCAAGGCTGACGCAGTACTACGCCGCGGCCAATCTGTTCCTGTTCCCATCGCTGTACGATACGGACGGCCTGGTGGTGCGCGAGGCGGCTGCACTGCATACGCCTTCCATAATGCTCAGGGAGGCATCGGCATCGGGAATGCTCAGGGATGGGGAGACCGGCTTCCTTATTGGAAACAGCGCCGATGACTTTGAGGCGGCGCTTCGAAGCCTGAATGCAGACCGCGGACGCCTGGAAGCAGTGGGCCTTCAGGCCTCCACTTCCATAGTCCGCTCCTGGAAAGACATAGCAGAAGAAGCAATCGACCGATATAACTCCTTGATTAACAGAGTAAAACTGATTCATCCTATATACTAATGGAATAATGCGGGATTATTGCTATATTTGTTAGTTATGAACAAAAAGACGCTTATAATCCTTGCGTGTGTTGCAGTGGCACTGATGCTGGCTATAGCCGGCTTTATCTACGCCCTCTATTCCGGTTCCGCTCCTGATGGTTCAGACAAGAAACTGAAGGCGGACTCCGCCCTCCTCGCCGCCATCCCTTCCGATGCCGCGGCCGTAATGACATTCCAGGACCTTTCCAAGGGAATGCCTGTGCTGAGCCATTTCTGCTCAGGCCCGTTCAAGGATTATGTGCAGGAAATTGTAGACGCAGGGTCGCTCTCGGGCGTGTCTGTGGCCGCCTCTCTCCACTACAGCGGAAACCTTGTTCCGCTACTGGTGGTATCCAAGGCGGACAGCGCCTTGTACAGGACCGCCGTGGCCTCCGGCCTTGCTGCCCAGTTCGTCCCCTATAACGATAGGGAGTTTATGCTGGTTTCCCCTTCGGAAACAATTGTAAGCTCTTCCGCACGGCATCTTGAGGCTGGCGCATCCATCCTTGACAACAGTACCTTTGCCGCACTGGCCAAGGACCTGGGGCACCGCAACGCTTCGTACTTTTCAAATGACTATGCGGACAGGCTCATAAGCACATACGACAGTTTCTTTGGCAAATACTCCTCCTTCCTCAAGAGGGCTTCGGAGTGGACAGCCTTCTATAACCGTGGAGCAGGCCAGGAGCAGTGGCTCCTCAAGACCCGAAGCGGCAAGGATCCGTCATACTTTATGAATATTCTTGACGGCCTTCAGGCAGGTTCGAGCAGGATGGGGGAGGTGGCTCCCACCAACACCGTCTTCGCCCTCAGCCTTTCGCCATCCAAGCTGGACAGCTACCGCAGCGCGTACAAGAAGTATCTTGATGCTACGCAAAGGCTTTCCGCAAACAGGCTGCTTTCCGAGAGCCTCCGCGCTGCGGCAGGCGTAAGCCCGGATCAGTGGGCCAGGGACATCCAGGAAGTTGCAACGCTTTCCTGGAAACTGGACGATGGCACAGTGCACACCGTCAACGCGGTACGCCGCGGCGGAGCGGCCGCAAAGGAGCAGGCCATATCCGAAGGATACCCCTATTCCTCCTTCGCGGCCTGCGAGTTCGGCGACCTTTTCGCCCTTGTGGACGAAAGCTGCTGCCTCACCATCGGCAACTGGACGCTTTCCGGAAGCCGCGCCGCCCTTGAGGACCTGCTGTCCGCAGCAGCCTCTGAAGAGCTGCTGGGAGAACAGCTGGTCTCAAAGGACTGCCTGATGACTATGTACTACACCTCCAACGACACCAAGCTCCTCCGTTACACCCGCTCCGGCCTAGAGATGGATGTCAAGTCTGCAGTGGTCAAGTCCAACAGGACTCCGGAACTTGTGGTGGAGATACCTCAGGGGCCGTTCGAGGTCACCAACAGCGGTACCGGCAAAAAGAATACGTTCTATCAGAACGCACAGCTTTCCCTCTGCCTCAATGACGAGAACGGCAAGGGTATATGGGGCGTTCCGTTCAAGCAGAAGATATGCGGCTACGTGTCCGACGTGGATTATTACAACAATGGAAAGATCCAGTTCCTGTTTGGAGCGGGCAGTTCGCTGTATATGATAAGCCGCCTGGGAGCATTTGTGGCCGGTTTCCCGGTCGACCTGGGCAAAGAAATCCTCCTGGGCCCTGAAGTCTATGACTTCACCGGAGCCAAGGGATATACCGTTATGGTTCTCCATAAGGACAATACTCTTGAGATGTACGACCTTCACGGCCATAAACCCGCCTCATGGCAGGGAATCACGGCACAGGACGTCATCATCAAACTGCCGGAACTGGTAGAGTCTTCCGGCCAGAAATATTGGAAAGTCACCACCACACGCGACACCCTGTATTTTGGGTTTGACGGCGGTGAGCAGATCAAAGACAGAAAAACACTCAATTCCCTCAAACAGTAATGGAATTCAAATCTGTAAACAAATTATACGAATCCTCCTTCAGGGAGAACTGGGAAAGGCCCGCCCTCTCCAATTATCAGGGAGTGACCCTTACATATGCCGAGGTTGCACAAAGGGTTGCACTCATACACCTTTGCTTTGAAGGCTGCGGCCTCCAGAAAGGAGACAAGGTTGCAATCTGTTCAAAGAACCAGTCCAACTGGGCCGTTAGTTTCATTGCGGCATCCACCTATGGCGCCGTTCCCGTGCCCATCCTTCACGAATTCAAGGCAGGAAACATACATTACCTGGTAAACCATTCAGAGGCCAAGGTCCTCTTTGTGGACGAAGTCATCTGGGAAGGCCTGCTTGAATCTGAAATGCCTGGCCTGTCCGTAGTTGTCCAGATGAACACCCTTAACTTTCTGTATGCCAAGGAACCATACCTTCAGGAAGTGCGCCAGAACCTTTCAGCCAACTTTTCCGCCAAGTATCCCAACGGCTTCGGCCCCGATAACATAGACTACTACAAGGACAAGCCGGAAGAGCTTGCAATGATCAACTACACTTCCGGCACGTCCGGATTCTCCAAAGGCGTGATGATTCCTTACAGGGCTCTTTTTGCCAACATCCATTTTGCCGGAGAATATGCCGAGCCCCAGATGAGCTGCTACTCGGAAGTGGTGGCAATGCTGCCTTCCGCCCATATGTACGGCCTTCTTTTCGAATGCCTCTTTGAGCTTACAATTGGCGCCCACATCCACTTCCTTACCCGCGTTCCCAGCCCAAAGATCATAATGAACGCCCTGCAGGATGTCCGTCCTGACATTATCATAGCCGTGCCTCTGATCATAGAGAAAGTTTACAAGACCCAGATCAAGCCCCTTGTGGAGCGCAACAAGACGTTTATGCGTATCCCTATCCTCAACAGGGTTATCCGCACCCGCATCCGCAACGGTATGATAGATGCCTTTGGCGGACGTTTCGAGGAAGTGATAATGGGTGGCGCCGGCCTCAATCCGGAGGTTGAGAAATTCCTTCGTTCCATAAGATTCCCGTTCACGGTGGGTTACGGAATGACAGAGTGCGCTCCTCTTATCACCTACGCCAAATGGTATAAGACTCGGATGGGTTCGTGCGGTAAGCCAATCGCAAACTGCCAGGTGCGCATAGATTCCGAGGACCCTCACAACATCCCGGGAGAAGTCCAGGTCAAGGGCCCCAACGTATTCCTTGGCTACTATAAGAATCCTGAGGCTACCGCCGCAACCTTCACTGAAGACGGCTGGTTCCGCACCGGGGATATGGGCGTGATTGATTCCGAAGGCTTCCTGTACCTCAGGGGACGCAGCAAATGTATGATCCTTGGCCCTTCCGGCCAGAATATCTATCCGGAGGAGCTGGAATCCGTCATAAACAACGTTAATTACGTCTCTGACTCCCTTGTGATTGAGGATAATGGAGCGCTTGTCGCCCTTGTTTATCCGGATTATCATCAGGCCAGCCTTGACGGAATGACCCCTGACCAGATCAAGAAGCGTCTGGAGGACTCGCTCCCTGAGATCAATTCAGAAATCCCCAACTACGCGCGCATCAAGCGTATGGAATTCCTTCCCGAAGACTTTGAACGCACGCCAAAGAAGAGTATAAAACGCTATCTATACCAGAGAAACTAATATGAACAAGTTCGACCAGAGCTATATGCAGATGGCTGCCGTGTGGGCGCAGAATTCCTACTGCAAGCGCCGCCAGGTGGGAGCCCTCATAGTCAAGGACAAGATGATAATTTCCGATGGCTACAACGGTACTCCATCCGGATTCGAGAACATCTGCGAAGACGAAAACGGCATAACCAAGCCTTATGTCCTTCACGCGGAGGCCAACGCCATAACCAAGGTTGCGATGAGCGGCAACAGCAGCGAGGGAGCCACGCTTTACGTGACCGCCTCTCCGTGTATAGAGTGTGCCAAGCTCATAATCCAGTCCGGAATCAAGAGGGTGGTATACCGTGACGAATACCGCCTTACTGATGGAATAGACCTGTTGAGAAGGGCCGGAATAGAGGTTGAAAAAGTTGATTAGACAAAAATGAAGAAGAATACCGCCCTGATAACGGCTTTGCTGGGCATAGTCCTGGGTATTATGCTTGCCGTTACAGTCAATGCAATACAAGGCAGGGATAAGAAACTTCGCGTGAGCCGGGACGACTGGCAGAAGCTCGAACTCATCCTCCAGCAAATCAGCGAGAACTACGTAGAGGACGTGGATTACGATGCCGTGACCGAGGCCGCTGCCTCCGCGGCGCTCTCCGCCCTTGACCCGCATTCAATGTATCTTCCTCCGGTGACGCTGAAGGAGAGTGAGACTGAACTGGCCGGAGGCTTTGACGGAATTGGCATCCAGTTCAATGTTCCCAACGACACGGCCATCGTAATGGAAGTGATAGCCGGCGGACCTTCAGACAAGACTGGTCTGAAGCAGGGAGACAGGCTCCTGAAGGTTGACGAAGAGGTGATTGCCGGAGTTCAGTTCCCTCAGGACAGTATGGTGGCAAGGATGAAAGGGCAGGCCGGCACAAAGGTGACAGTTACCGTTATGCGCGACGGCGAGGTGATACCATTTGAGATTACCAGAGGAAAAATCCCAGTGAACAGCGTTGACGCCGCCTTTATGATCAATGACACTACAGGTTACATAAAGCTGGAGAAATTTACCAGGACTACCACCCAGGAGTTTGTGACCGCCAGCAAGAACCTGCTGGACCAGGGTATGACTTCCCTGATATTCGACCTCAGGGACAATACGGGCGGTTATTTTGACCAGGCTCTCAACCTGTCCAATCTCTTCCTGGAGAAGGGCAGGAACATTGTCTATATGGAAGGCCTCCACCGTGAGAGGGAGACATACGAGGCGGACGGCCGCGGCATCCTAAAGGATGTCAAGCTCACCGTCCTCATTGACGAGGGCACCGCATCCTCCAGCGAGATATTCTCTGGTGCCATCCAGGATAACGACAGGGGTATGATTGTAGGGCGCCGTTCCTTTGGAAAGGGACTGGTGCAGGAGCCAATATACTTCAGCGACGGATCGGGAATAAGGCTCACGGTAGCCCGTTTCTACACCCCGTCCGGCCGTTGTATCCAAAAGCCGTATTCCGATGATTATCAGTACGATATATATAAGAGATACGAGACTGGTGAGATGGTCGAGGCAGACAGCATAAAGGTGAACAAGGACGAAGAGTTCTTCACCGTTGGCGGCAGGGCCGTATATGGCGGCGGCGGAATTGTTCCTGACGTTTTTGTTCCGCTGGACACTACAAAGGCCACCACGTTCTATATGAACTGTTCCCGTAAGGCCACGCTACTGCGCTTCGCATCCAATTATTTTGACGACCATAAGAAGGAACTGACAGCCATTGACAATTACGACACGCTGCTAAAGTATCTGGACAACAGCGGCCTTGAGCGGGAATTCCTGAACTTTGCCGCGTCAAAGGACGCGCTTGTGCCGGAAGAAGGGGAGTGGGAGGCCTCCAAGTACTATATGATGCCTCAGATACGCGCCCAGGTAGGGCGGTACTCCCAGCTTGGAGACCAGGCGTTCTATCACCTGTATCTGGAAATAGACGATATGGTGGCTGTGGCTACTGCGCTATAAACTGGTAGACTATGTCGCCCATCTGGCGGGCGGGCGCAGAGGTTGAAGAAGAAAACCTTGAAAGCCTGGCCGCCCTCACGGCAAACTCCCTGAGGCATTTGTCAGAAGAAGATGCTTCTTCCTGTACCTGGGCGTTTATGACCCTTCCGCTTGGATCAACAGTAATAATCACCGTAACCATACCCGATCCTATGCATCTGTATGCCGGGATTGAAAGGGAACTGGCCTTGCGGCCGGTGAGGGAGTAGGAGACCACAGAAGGGCCCTGATAGGCAGGAGTGTCTGTCTTTGGATCTTCTTTCACGGCTGGTTTCTCTTCCTGTACGCTGGCAAGGCCGTCCTCCGGCTTGGGCAGTTCAAAGCCGCTCTCCAGCTCCTGCTGGAGCCGTGCGGCGTCTTCGTACAGCTTTTGCGCATCTGTGCCGCGGTCGTCGCGCAGGGCGCTCCTGTCCACGGCCACGTTGCGCACGCTTATCTGCCCCGCCGCAGACGCGGCAAGGAGCTCATCAATACGGGAGGAGATATCCTCCTTGAACATCTCCTCCTGTTTGATCCTTTCAACTTCTTCCTGCTTGGAAAAATCCAGCACAAAAGTATTCTCGCCTCGCAGGGAATAGCCTATCTGGCAGACAAGCAGGATAACCAGCACCGCAAGATGGAATATCACGGTGCCGTATATCCCGGCTTTGTCTTCCTTGCGAAAACGCACTTTACTTTGTCTTGTTAAGATACTTTTCTACAGTTGCGGTGAGCATATCAATGGCAACCTCATTGTGACCTCCCTGAGGGACAATGATGTCGGCGTAGCGCTTGCTTGGCTCAATGAACTGCAGGTACATTGGCTTAACCGTGCGCGAATAGCGCTCTATAACCCAGTGAACGTCCTTTCCGCGTTCGGAAATGTCCCTTTCCATCACGCGCATAAGGCGGTCGTCATCGTCAGCGTCCACGAATACCTTGATGTCCATCTGATTGCGCAGGGGCTTGCAGGTGAATATGAGGATGCCTTCTATTATTATGACGTCTGCCGGCTTCACTATGGTCTTTTCAGTCTTAGACCTTGTGCAGGATATGAAGGAATATACCGGCTGTTCAATGGTCTTGCCCGCCTTCAGGTCCTTTAACTGGCTGCAGAGCAGATCCCATTCTATGGAATCAGGATGGTCAAAGTTGTGGACGCGCTTTTCCTCGTCCGTAAGGTCACTTGAGTCTTTGTAATAGCAGTCCTGGGGGATTACCACAACCCTTTTGTCCAGCTTTTCGCAAATGGCCTTTACAACGGTGGTCTTACCGCTTCCGGAGCCGCCGGCTATTCCAATTACTAGCATATCCTTTAAAATTCTGCGTTCTTAGGTGTACGTGGGAAAGGTATCACGTCACGGATGTTCTGCATTCCCGTAACGAAGAGCAGCAAACGCTCGAATCCAAGGCCGAAGCCGCTGTGAGGGCAGGAACCGAAGCGGCGTGTGTCTATGTACCACTCCAGGTTTGTGCGGCTCATATGCAGTTCGTCAATCCTCTTCTCAAGTTTCTCAAGGGATGATTCCCTTTCCGATCCGCCAATGATTTCGCCAATCTTGGGGAACAGGACGTCCATTGCGCGTACGGTCTTGCCGTCCTCGTTCTGCTTCATATAGAAGGCCTTGATATCCTTTGGATAGCCTGTGAGGATAACCGGCTTGCCAAAGTGCTTCTCAACCAGATAGCGCTCGTGCTCGCTCTGGAGGTCAACACCCCAGGATACGGGATACTCGAACTGGGTTCCGTCAGCTACAGCTTTCTCCAGGATCTTGATACCTTCAGTGTACTCCAGACGTACGAAATCCGTACCTATGACGCTCTTGAGGCGGTCAATAAGCTCGTTGTCGTAGCGGTCGTTGAGGAATTTGATGTCGTCGTAGCAGTTGTCCAGCGCGTATTTCACCAGATGCTTGATGAAATCTTCCGCCAGGTTCATATTGTCTGTGATATCGTAGAAAGCCATCTCAGGTTCAATCATCCAGAACTCTGCGAGATGCCTTGGGGTATTCGAATTCTCAGCGCGGAAAGTGGGGCCGAAGGTGTAGATCTCTCCCAGAGCCGTGGCTCCAAGCTCGCCTTCAAGCTGTCCGCTCACCGTGAGGGACGTCTGTTTGCCAAAGAAGTCCTTTGTGTAATCTATTCCGCCCTTCTTGTTCCTTGGCGGGTTCTCCAGGTCAAGAGTTGTAACCTGGAACATCTGGCCTGCTCCCTCGCAGTCAGATTCAGTGATAAGGGGGGTGTTGAGATATACGAATCCCTTTGAGTGGAAGTACTCGTGGATTGCAAAAGCCATCTGGTTGCGTATCCTGAGCACGGCTCCAAAGGTGTTTGTACGCATCCTCATATGCGCAACGCTGCGCAGGAACTCAAAGGATGTGTCTTTCTTCTGGAGAGGGTAGCGCATAGGGTCGCACTCTCCGTATATCTCTATTTCACTTGCCTGGATCTCTACGGCCTGACCGCTTCCAACTGACTCCACAAGATCTCCGCAAACGCCAATGCAGGCGCCTGTTGTGACCTTTGCCAGGATATTGCTGTCAATCTGGGCCTTGTTCACTACTATCTGTATGTTGTTGATGGTGGACCCGTCATTGAGGGCTATGAAAGCGATTTCCTTGTTTCCCCTCTTGGTCCTTACCCATCCTTTTGCGAGGACTCTCTGTCCCGGCTTGGCAAGTAAAAGCTCTTTAATCTTGGTTCTTTCCATATTTAAAAATTGTTTTTATTCAAAAGGCCGCGAGTAAGCTCGCGGCCTTTTAGAATATGAAGTAGCTACAGGGATTTATTCTGCAGCTTTTCGGGCCTGATACATAATCCTAAGCGCGGAGCAGCGTCTGAGCTCCTGCTTAACATCTGTTATGATACCCATTCTGACGTCTTCGTCAGCCCTGATAACGGTAGTCATGAAGTTACGGTCGCCCTCACTCATGCTCTCGCGTTCTGCGGCGATAAAGTCGCGGATGTCATCCGTGGTCTTGAAAGAGTCGTTCAGCTGGATACGGGCATCTGTACCATACTGGGCCTGATACTGCCTGGTAGGGGTACCGATGTTGATGTAGGAAGCAAGGTCTTTTCTTTCAAGTTTTACAGACTGTGAAGCCTCAGGAAGCTTTATGACAACCTTGTTCTCGCTTTCACGCATCTGTGTTGTAACCATAAAGAAGAACAAAAGCATGAACACGATATCGGAAAGGGATCCTGAGGAAATTCCCGGAACCTCTTTGTTATTTCTACTTCCACCGAATTTTGACATAACTTTTCCTCCTTATGATTATTTCTTGGATACATCCTTAGGCTCAGCCTCGGAGATGTTCTGCGGAACTGCCTTCTTGACAATTGACTGCTGATCTTCAGTGAGCCTGATAAATGGTTTTCCGTAATTGTTGTATGAGAACTCGTCGCGAAGCTCGTCGATAGCCTTTACGATCTCGTTCTGTACGGCAATGTACTGGTAGTAACTGGTTCCTCGGTCATTCTGCAAAGAGATAACTCCCTTGGAAACGTTGTAGGTGCCAAATCCCTCGATGTCGGTCGGAGTCTTCTCAGGAAGATTGGGATCGTTATAAGGGTTGGTGAGGAATTCCTTGACTTTATCTTTGAGCTGGCTAACGGCTATAGGTTCACTTCCGGCGAGAACGTTGTTTGCTGCGTTAACCCTCACAACGATAATGTTGCGGCGGTTAACCTGCTGGTCCTCAACTTTCTGATTAGGATCAGGCATAGGAGGCAGAAGGCGTGACAGACCGGTCTGTGATCCCATGGTTGTGGTCATAAGGAAGTAGCACAGAAGCAGGAATGCGATATCTGCCGTTGAACTCGAATTAATCGCAGGTGTTTTCTTTTTAGCCATAACCTAATCTATTTTCTGTTGCGAATAGCCGATATAACCTCACCGATAACGATGGAAGCGATGGCTACACCGCCCACCAGGTAGGTAAGGTTGAGGATAGTGTCAGTGAGCTTAAGCGTCTGTGCGCTAGGCTGGTCCACTGTAAGGCCTACTGCAGGGTTGCCCTTTGATATGAGATATACCACAAAGCAAACGGCTGCAACGGCCACCAAACCGATAAGGAGCTTGATGACGCTCTTCGGGTTGTTGATGAAGCCGACGATGGCGCTAACGATGATGGCGGCGCAAACAGCGATGCCGATCATAACATAGCCCCACCTGAGCAGATTCTCGACAGCCTTTCCATCATTGGCCTCGAAGCCTTTCACAAAGCCCATGACCAGGAGGATGACACTGACGAGGATCAGCGCAATCATCAACCATTTGAATATTTTGCTATAATTTTTCATTATAAAGGTCTATTACTATTAATTCTTTTTAGGCATATCGGTTCTGAAAGAATCAGAAATTACTTGCCCTGGTATTTTGTAAGAACATCGATGAGGCTGATTGAAGCATCCTCCATATCAATGGTGATATTGTCAATCTTGCTAAGGATGTAGTTGTAGAACACCTGAAGAATCATAGCAACGATCAAACCGCCCACGGTTGTGATAAGGGCCACCTTCATACCGCCGGCTACAACGTTAGGAGAAATATCTCCAGCTGCCTGGATGGCGTCGAAGGCCTGGATCATACCGATAACGGTTCCAAGGAATCCCAGTGAAGGAGCGATTGCGATGAAGAGGGAAATCCAGGTAAGACCGTTCTCCATGTTGCTCATCTGAACTGAACCATAGGAAACGACTGATTTCTCAACAACGTCAAGGCCCTGGTCGTAGCGGAGGAGTCCCTGATAGAAGATAGATGCGATAGGACCGCGGGTATTACGGCAAACGTCCTTTGCTGCCTCGATTCCACCCTCTTCGAGAGCTTTCTCAACCTTGGCTACAAGGCGCTTGGCATTTGTCTTGGAGAATGACAAATAAAGAATCCTTTCAATTGCAAGTGCAAGACCGATGATCAAGCAGATGATGATAAGGGACATGAAGCCTGCACCACCCTCGATGAACTTGGTCTTGAGAGCCTGATGTAGAGGAACCTCAGACTTTACATTGAACGGATCAATCTCGCCGCTATCAACAGCTTCTGCTGCCTGAGGGGCAACGATCTGCTCTGTGTGAGCAGAGGCGATGTTTGCAGAAACGAGCATGAGAGCTGCGGCTGCTAACAACATGAAAAACTTTTTCATAATCGTCTTTTGTGAATTTTAATTAATAATATATTAAGTAGTTATAATATTCTGCGGTTATTTCTTTCCGGACAAGGTCTGGAAATCCGGTGCAATTTAGCAAAAAAAATTCATTTATCAATTTTATTTCGTTATTTCTCCTCTTAGATTTTCAACCAGGGAAGATTTGACCTGCGCGCTGTCCTGATACTTGCCCAGAAGGTAGAACAATTTGGCCAGAGCGCACTCCGTGGTTATGTCATAGCCGGACACTACACCCGCCTGCTTCAGTGCCTTGCCGGTAGCGTAGAGGTCCATATCCACGCATCCTCCCATACACTGGGTCACGTTAAGGAGAACCTTTCCCATCCTGTCCGCCTTGCGTACGATATCCGTGAACCAGGCTTTGGAGATGGCGTTCCCGGAGCCGTAGGTCTCAATGACCGAGGCCCTTGTCTTGGGGCTGCACAGGAAATACTCCGCCAGGCTGGGGGTGATACCCGGGTGGATCTTCAGGACCGACACGGCGGTGTCCAGTTCCGTGCTTATGTGGAACTGAGACCCCGGGGAGGGCCTGCGGATGATGGCGTCGTTGTAGACAATCTTGATGCCTGCCTCGGCCAGAGGGGGGCAGTTGGGGGAGCGGAATGCGGTGAAGCTGGATGAATCCGCCTTGGTGGTGCGGTTGCCGCGGAGCAGCATAGAGCCGAAGAATACGCACACCTCAGGGACGCGGGCGTTGCCGTTCTCGTCCTTGGCGGAAGCTATTTCCACCGCTGACACCAGATTTTCCTTGCCGTCCGTGCGGAGGGTGCTTATGGGCAGCTGGCTTCCGGTGAAGACCACGCATTTGTCCAGGTCTTCCAGCATAAAACTGAGTGCGGATGCGGAGTATGCCATTGTGTCCGTGCCGTGAAGGATCACAAATCCGTCGTAATTGTCGTGCTCTTTTTGGATGAGTCTGGCAAGGGCGGTCCAGAGGCCCGGTTCCACGTCGGAGGAGTCTATGAGCGGGTCAAAGGTGTAGGAATCTATCTTGAGGGCGAACTTGCCCAGCTCGGGGACTTCGGACAGGATCTGGTCGAAGTCGAAAGGCCGCAGGGCCTTCTCCACGGGGTCTTCCTTCATCCCTATGGTGCCGCCTGTGTATATGAGCAGTATGGATGCCTTGGATTGGTTCATAGGTTGAACAGTTTTATTGCGTTGGCGGTTGTGGTGTCAACCACTTCTTCTATGCTTACGCCCTTGATGCCGGCAATCTTGGCCGCTACAAGTGGCAGGTTGGAACTGTCGTTGCGGGTCCCGCGAAGGGGAGTGGGGGCCATATACGGGGAGTCCGTCTCCAGCACTATCCTTTCCAGGGGGATGTCCTCCAGCGTTTTAGCAAGGGAGGCGTTCTTGAAAGTCACCACGCCGCCAATTCCCACGTACCATTCGCCATAGTTCTGAAGGCGACGGAAGGTTTCGGAGCTTCCGCTGAAAGCGTGCATATTGCCCTTTGCGGGCAGTGCGGAGCAGCTGTCAAGTACCTGGAAAAAGTCCTCCGTGGCCTCCCTGAGGTGGATGTTCACCGGAAGGCCAAGCCCGGCGGCCCATTCCAGCTGCCAGTGCAGCGCCTCTTTCTGCTCCTCCTTAAATTCCTTGCCGTAGTGGTAGTCCAGGCCTATTTCCCCAATGGCCACGACCTTTTCCGATGCGTATTCCAGCATCAGGTCTATCTCCCTGCGCCAGTCCTTGTCCACGGATCCTGGGTAGAGGCCCAGCATTGGGCGCAGCACATCCGGCCAGCGCCTGCAAAGGGCGAACATTGCCTCACGCTCGCGCGAGTCCACGTCAGGCTGGAGCATTATCTTCACCCCCGCATCAAGGCATCGCCTTATCACGGCGTCCTCTTCCCCTGCGAATGCGCTGTCTGAATTGTGCGTATGCGTGTCTATGTAATACATATCATACAAAGTTAAGCATTTTTGAAGACGATTGAACAGCGCCCCAGGAGGTCCGTGTAGATTATTCCCTCGCTTTCAAGCATCCCGGTGTACAGCAGGGCTTTCTTGTATTCCATCTTGCATTGTATAGCGATGTCCTCTATCTCAATTCCGCGCTTCGCTTTTATGAGCGCGGCCACCTGCTGCAGGCGGGCCAGCTCCTCCGGGCCGGCCTGGGCGGCGAACAGGCGGTTGATCTCTTCAGAGAGCAACGCCTTGCTTCGCCGCGACAGGATGCCCAGGCCCAGGGCCGACACAAAGCCGGCCAGGTCCGTCAGCGGCTCGGCTATCTTGCTCCTGATAATCCTGTTGCAGCCCTCGGAGCGGACGTCGTCGGCCCTGCCGGGCAGGGCGAAAACCTCCCTGTCGTACTCGAAAGCCAGTTCGGCGGTTATTATGCCGCCTCCCTTCATCTTGGACTCCACCAGCACCGTGGCCAGTGACAGCCCAGCTATTATCCTGTTGCGCCTCAGGAAATTGATGGCCTGGGGACGTGTCCCGGGAGGATAGTCGGTTATCAGGGCGCAGCCCTCGGTGGAAGCGATCCTTGCCGCGATTGCGCGGTGCGCCGATGGGTATACCCCTTCAATGCCGGTGGCCATCACGCCAATGGTCGGGAGGCCGTACTCCAGGGCGGCGGCGTGGGCGCACACGTCCACGCCCATCGCCAGCCCGCTCACTATCACCGGCCTCTTGACAGCGTCGGCCAGGGCACCGGTGATCCGGGCGGTCCATTCCCGCCCATATGCGGACACGTCCCTCGTGCCCACGATGCTCACCGCCGCCGCGGTGTTGAAAACCCGCTCCGGCGGCGTGGCGCCGCGCAGGTACAGCCCCATAGGGGCGTCCGGGCACTCGCGCAGCGCCCGCGGATAGCACGGGTCGTTGAGCACAATCAGGGAGTATCCCCGCTCCTCCAGCCACTGCAGTTCCTTGCGGCTGATTTCCAGCTCATCGTCATTGATCTTGTCCGGGTATTCAGTGAAAGGGCCGAACAGGTCCTTCAGCTCCCGCCCGCTCAGGCGGAAGGCGGCCATAGCTCCGCCCAGGCCTTCCACCAGGCAGCGCGCCAGCGCGGGCTTGAATCCGAAAATGCGGTTGAGGGTGCAGAAGGCCACCCTCTCTTCATAAGTTTCCATAGTTTCAAGTTTAGGCCCCCAAAATAAACAAAACTATCCGTGTGCCAAGTTTTTACACGGATAGTTTGTATAATTTTTCCAGTTGCTGGGGCCTAGATGATCAGGAGCGCGTCTCCGTAAGGGCCAAAGCGGTAGTCACCTTCCAGGGCAACCTTATAAGCCTTCATCACGTTCTCGAATCCGCCAAATGCGGCCACTGACATAAGCATAGTGGACTCCGGCATATGGAAATTGGATACTATCGCATCCGGGATGGAGAAATCGTAAGGAGGGAAGATGAACTTGTTTGTCCACATATCGTTTGCCTTGACTTCCTTGTCAGTTGTAACGTAGGACTCCAGGGCCCTGATGGTGGTCACGCCAACGGCCAGGATCTTGTGTCCGGCCCTCTTGGTGGAGTTGATTATCTGGGCTGCCTCTTCAGTTATGATCATCCTTTCCGCATCCATACGGTGCTTTGAAAGGTCCTCCACATCTACCTTGCGGAACTGGCCTATTCCCATATGGACTGTGATGAACGCCTTGTTTATGTCCTTGAGAATCATCCTGTTGAACAGCTCGCGGCTGAAATGCGCGCCTGCGGCGGGCATACTTACCGCTCCCTCGTTCTTTGCAAAGATGGTCTGGAAGTTCTCCTTGTCCGCCTCTGTAACCTTGTCCTTCACGAACAGGGGCACGGGCGTCTCGCCAAGGCTGAACAGGGCCTTCTTGAACTCATCGTAAGGACCGTCGTAAAGGAAACGGAGAGTCCTTCCGCGGGAGGTGGTGTTGTCTATGACTTCCGCCACCATACTGTCGTCATCTCCAAAATAGAGCTTGTTTCCAATGCGGATCTTGCGGGCGGGATCAACTATCACGTCCCAGAGCCTCTGCTCCTTGTTCAGTTCCCTGAGCATAAACACCATAATGTCCGCGCCGGTTTTCTCCTTCTTGCCGTACAGGCGTGCGGGGAAAACCTTGGTGTCATTGAACACAAAGGTGTCTCCTTTGCCAAAATAATCTATGATATCCTTGAAGATGCGGTGCTCTATCTCTCCGGTTTTCCTGTTGAGCACCATCAGTTTGCATTCGTCACGCCATCTGGTTGGCTCTGTTGCGATGCGGTCCTTGGGAAGGCTGAATTGGAATTGTGAAAGTTTCATTGCTTTTAGTGTGCAGTAAAATATATACGGATATGAAACTCAAAAAGTTTCACCTTCCTAAAGCACTTTTGCAAAAACCTCCAGGATGGACGGGAAAGTGTCCTTGAGGGCCTCTTCCAGCCGGGCCCGGTCCATCCATACAGCCTCGGTGATGTTCTCTTCCGTCTGGGGAACAAGTGCTGTATCCTGCGTGCAGGCCATATTGTACCAGAAAGTGTGCTTGAGAACCCAAACGCCGTCGCGCCTGTAGCAGTGGCGGGTTTCGCAGATGAAGTCTTCCAACTGAAGGTTGTCCAGGCCTGTCTCCTCGAACACTTCCCTGAGGGCGGTCCGTGAAATCTCCTCACCTTTTTCCTGATGGCCCTTTGGCAGGTCCCAGATATCGTTGCGCCTGATCATAAGGTATTGGCCTTTGGCATTGTGCACGAGCCCTCCGGCTGCGTTCACGTCCTTGACTTCACCTCCCAGTTCTTCCTTTGACAGGATGACCTTGCTGCCTACGTATATATTACCCATTGTAGAAAAAATGCTACCTTTGTTTTTTGAGTGCACAAAAATAGAAAAATGTTGGCAGAATACAAGAGCAAACACGGAACGGTGTCGCGACCGCCTTACGAACTGTATATGGCTTTCGCCGATATGCGCAATTTCACGCAGATGCTTCCTCCTGAGAAGAGGGAGTCCGTTACCGCCGCATACGATACCCTGAAGGCCACGGTCCAGGGTTTCAACATAGGCGTAAAAGTGGTCTACAGGGCCCCTTATTATCTAATTCAGCTGGAAGACGACAACGCTCCCTTCCACTTTGGCGTAAGCCTCCATTTTGACGAGGCGCCCGAGGGCAGGACTGACTTCTGGATAGAAGCCAGCGCAGACCTGAATTTTATGATGAAGGCAATGCTTGGCGGAAAGATCAAGGAAGGCCTTGACAAGATAGTGGACGGCCTGGTGGCCGTTTCCGAAGGCCGCGCCCCGGAAGGAGTGGACCCCTCAATGTTCAAAGGCAACTTCAATTTCTGATATGGACGGACACGCACTTGCCCTGTCCTGTATGGGGGCGCCGGCCTCGGTGTCCGTCAGGATCAATCCATTCAAGGCCATAGACCCCCCGCTGGGGGCCTCGCGCGTTGAATGGAGCCCCTACGGGTATGTGCTTGAATCCCGTCCCCAGTTCACCCTGGATCCGCTTTTCCACGCGGGGTGCTATTACGTCCAGGATTCCTCCGCAATGTTCGTGGGAGAGCTATTCCGCAGGCTGGCACCTTCAGGCAAGGGCCTGCGCGTGCTTGACCTGTGCGCCGCGCCGGGAGGCAAGACCACGGATCTTGCCGCATCCCTGCGCGTGCGCTGTGGGGACGGCTTCCTGCTGGTGGCAAACGAGGTGATGCGCCAGCGCGCCTCCGTCCTCTGCGACAACGTCACCCTCTGGGGAGACCCCAACGTGGTGGTCACCAGCGTAGATCCCGCAGCCTTCGCTTCGCTGGGAAGTTTCTTTGACGTGATAGTTGCCGATGTGCCCTGCTCCGGCGAGGGTATGTTCCGCAAGGACCCCCGCGCCGTGGAGGAATGGAGTCCGGACGTGGTAAAACTCTGCGCTTCCCGCCAGAAGAGGATACTGGCCGATGTGTGGTCCGCCCTCAGGCAGGGAGGCCTGCTCATATACTCCACCTGCACTTTCGAGGAGGCGGAGAACGACTGCAACCTTGAATGGGCCGCCCTGGAACTCGGAGGCAGGATAATCCCTCCTTTCGAGGCCCCTTCCTGCGTGCGGACTACGCGCTGCGGCCACCTGCTTGTGCCGGGCGAAGTGCCCGGCGAGGGCCAGTGGGCCGGCGCCCTGGTCAAGGAAAGCGAAGGGGGAGACTCCCGCGGGAGCCTTTCCGCGCTCAGGCCCCTCAAGGAAGGAGTCCGCAAAGGCGTTCAGAAAGGCAAGGACTTTGTACCAGACTGCGATTATGCGCTAAGCCTGTCCTTTGACCGGGGCGCATATCCCCTTGTGGAACTTGACCGCGAAACCGCGCTTGCGTTCCTGCACAGGGACAGCTTCAGGCTCCCTGACGCACCGCAAGGCTACCTTGCGGTATGCTATCAGGGCCATCCGCTTGGCTTTGTGAAAAACCTTGGAAACCGCTGCAACAACCTGCTCCCGCAGGCACGCCGCATAAGAATGAATATTTATTGATTATGAGAAAGATATATCTGCTTATACTCTCCCTGTCCCTTTGCGCCGGGGCCTTTGCCCAGCAGCGCACGGCGGAGGAATTCCTCCAGAGATACAACACCGTTTCAAGCCGCCTTGGCGCTGACGGAGTTGGAATTGAAACCTTGATCACAGAGTGGGAAGCCGCATACCCGGAAGACATCAATATGCTCCAGGCCAAGTGGGCGTATTACTATACCAAGGCCGCAACCACCACCATAGTCCCAATGGACCAGGAAAAGTATCTTGGAGAGCCTCCTGTTCTGACCCTCAAGGATTCACTCGACAGGGATGTCAATTATTTCCAGAAAATTGTCTTTGACGACGATATGTTCGGGATAGCCACCCAGGCAATGGACCAGGCCATAAAGCTCGATCCCCTCAACCTGGAACTGCGCCTTGCAAAGCTGACGGCGCTTCTCACTTATGAGGGTGACAGCCCGGACCTCACTTCCCAAGGCCTGAAGAGCCTCATCGACTATCATTACCATTCGCACCCCGCCTGGGTCTTCTCCGGCGATCCCGTCACCCAGGAAGAATTCGAAGAGTCAGTACAGCAATACTGCTATGACTTCTACAAGATTGGCACTCCTACAGCCTATGAAGCCTTCAGGGAGGCTGCACAGAAGATGATAGACTACAAGTGCAAGAACGTGGTTTTCCAGAATGACGTAGCTACCTACTACCAGACATACAAGGATAATCCCAAGGAAGCCCTCAAACGCTACGCAAAGGTTCTCAAGGCGGTGCCTGACGACTATACCGCCATCAAGAACAGCGTGCTTATAGCCCGCAAGACAAACGACAAGAAGAACGAGAAAAAGTATCTCGCCCTACTTGCCAAATATGCTCCTACAGAAAACGAACGCCTGTCTGCACAAGCCCGCCTTTCCGCCCTCAAATAGCTTTGCTGCGGTTCCGGCGGGAGATTTCGGCGGAATTGACCAAGTTATGGCAGATGCAGTAAATGCCGCCCGCTATGGAGGTGAGGGGGTTGAGGAACACGTAACCTATCCATATCATAAGGGTGGTGTTCTTCTGGCCAAGTGCCTGGCCGGCGGTTATGTTCTCCACTTTTCCGAACCTGTTTCCAATCCTGTGGCCTATTGCAAACTGGCACAGGCAGCTGACGGCCGGCACAATGCTGATAAGCAGGAGGGACCACCAGGGCAGTTCAGAGCGGACTATTGAACGGGTCGTGATGATTATGGCAAGGCACAGGCTTACAAGCCATACCTGGAAAGCCTTGCCGTAGTTCCTCATAAAGAACCGCTGGGCTTTTGGCATTGTGTAACGGATGATCCAGGCTGCTGCCGCGGGCAGGATAAGGGTGGGGAACACCTTGCCCAAAAGGGTCAGGAAAGAGTTGAGGAAACTCTGGTCCGGATTGGGGTGAACCAGAGGGAAAACCAAAGGTATGAGTATGGAAACCAGCAGGTTGATGAGTATGATGTAGGACATCACCCCGGAGATGCTTCCGCCTATCTTTTCAGTGACCACACCTGCGGCTATTGCCGTGGGGCAGATCCAGCAGAGCATAAACGCCTCCAGCAGCACGCGCGCCACATCGCCTTTCACAAAGAACAGCGCGGCTGCGCTGGCAAGGCACACTCCCGTCTGGATGAGCAGCAGGTATAGGTGCCAGCGGCGGAACTTGAGGTCGTGCGGGGAAGTGCGGCTGAACTGCAGGAACAGCATCGTGAAAATAAGGATGGGCTGGATGGTCAGGACCGCCTTTTCAAGGGTGGGGCCGGCAGGGTGAAGCGCAGGTATCCAGTGATAGACCAGATATATGCAGACACCGGTTATCATAGCGACAATCAGCGGATTTCTCTTCAAAAATGACTTAAGGCCGTCCATACCTATATTTTAGGATGGCAAATATCGTAAAAATTAATAACTTCGCAGTCTGTTTCAAAATAAATAAAAAACATAATGAAAAAGTTAGTTGTATTTATGATGCCTTTGTTGATCCTTGCAGCTTGCCAGACCAACAAGAAGGTTGAAGGCCTGAACCCAGAGGATATGGACCTCAGCGTCGCCCCGGGAGATAATTTCTACCAGTATGCCAATGGCGGTTGGATAAAGAACAATCCTCTCCGTCCGGAATACGCCCGTTTTGGCGCATTTGACTCCCTGTCCGAGACAAACGAGGAAAACCTCAATGCAATGTTCCAGGAAATGGCTTCACTCGAGACCACCCCGGGAACAGTTGAGCAGAAGATAGCAGACCTTTACAAGATGGCGCTTGATTCCACCAGGCTCAATGCCGAGGGATTCGAGCCCGTAAGGAAATATGTCGATGAGATTTACGCTATCCCCAACAAGTCAGAACTCGTAAAGAAAGTTGCTGAACTTCACCTTGTAGGCGAGGGCCCGTTCTTTGGAGTAGGCGTTTCCGCAGACCTTATGGATTCCAATATGAACATTGGCTATATGGGCCAGGGCGGACTTGGAATGCGTGACAGGGATTACTACACCGAGCCTGCCAACGCTGCACTCAAGGAGGGATACCGCAAGATGCTCACAAAGCTCTTTGAGCTTGCAGGATATGAAGAGGACAACGCCAAGAGGGCTGACTCCGTAATTTCATTCGAGGACAAGCTTGCCGCAATCTCCTGGACAAGGCTCCAGAACAGGGACGTCGAGGCCAGCTATAACCCTATGAGCTCCGACGAGATCATCAAGAAGTACCAGGGATTCGACTTTGGAACCTACTTCGCAGCACTTGGCCTGCCTCCGCAGGACAAGGTCATCGTAGAGCAGCCGTCCTTCTTCGAGGGATTCGGACCTCTCTTTGCACAGACCAGCCTTGACGACCTCAAGAACTACATCGTATCAGGTATCATTATGGGAGCCTGCGGAAACATTTCCGACGAGTTCTACGATGCTTACTTTGACTTCTTCAGCCGCCAGATGACAGGCGTTTCAGAGCAGAAGCCACGCTGGAAGAGGGCTATGGCAGTTCCTAACGGCGTCCTTGGAGAGGCCGTAGGCCAGATGTACGTAAGCAAGTACTTCCCCGAGAGCTCCAAGCAGCAGGTAAAGGAACTTGTGGAGAACCTCCGCACAGCCCTTTCACAGCATATCGCCGAGCTTGACTGGATGAGCGACGCCACCAAGGAGTACGCACAGCAGAAACTCAAGGCCTTCACCGTAAAGGTGGGCTATCCTGACAAGTGGAAGGATTATTCCGGAATCAACATCGATCCCAAGAAGAGCTACTATGAGAATATGCGCGAGGTCAGCATCTGGTTCGTCCAGGACAATATGAAAGACCTTGGCAAGCCAGTTGACAAGGAAGAGTGGCATATGTCCCCTCAGACCGTCAACGCTTATTACAATCCTACATCCAACGAGATCTGCTTCCCTGCAGCCATCCTGCAGCCGCCGTTCTTCAATCCTAACGCCGACGACGCTACCAACTACGGAGCCATCGGAGTTGTTATAGGACACGAGATGACCCACGGATTCGACGACCAGGGCCGCCTCTTTGACAAGGATGGTAATATGACCAACTGGTGGACCGCAGAGGACGACGCCAAGTTCCGCGAGAAAGCCAACAAGCTTGCCGCTCAGTTCGATGAGGTTGAGGTCCTTCCTGGCGTACACGCCAACGGACAGCTCACAATGGGTGAAAACATTGCAGACCACGGTGGACTGAGCATCGCTTTCACCGCACTCCAGAATGCCTGGAACGGAGTTCATCCAAAGCCCATCGACGGCTTCACCGCCGAGCAGCGCTTCTATCTTGGATACGCCCGCGTATGGGCCCAGAACATCACGGATGAGGAGATTGCCCGCCGCACAAAGGAGGACGTCCACTCACTGGGCAACAACAGGGTCAACGTATCCATCCGCAACTTCCAGTCATTCTTCGATGCATTCGGCATCAAGGAAGGCGATCCTATGTACCGTCCTGAGAGCGAAAGGGTTCACATCTGGTAATCGATGAACGCTTCTCGCTTCATAGCCGGGAAACTACGTTTCAAGGGAAAGATAGCTATGGTGTCCATAGCTATCTCTTTCCTTGTTATGATTCTTGCGGTCTCAATCTCTGCCGGATACCGCAAGGAAATCAGGGAAGGCGTGTCTTCTTTCTCAGGAGACATAGTCCTGGGCCCCGCAGGGCAGAGTTATCTTAATTCAGACCAGCCTGTCAGCGCCAATCCGTCCTATATGCAGCAGCTGCTGGACGTGGAGGGCGTCAAGAGCATCGCTCCAGTAATATACCGCGCGGGTATCATCAAGCAGGGCACGGAAATCCACGGAGTGGTGTTCAAGGGCGTGGAGATGGAAGGGGAGAGCCTTGATGCCAGGATTCCGTCCGGGCTGGCAAAGATGATGTCCATCTCCGAGGGCGATGCAATGCTCACCTATTTTGTGGGAGACAACATCAAGGCCCGCCGTTTCAACGTGGTGTCTATCTATGACAATCCCCTTGACATTGAGGAGGCCCTGATAGTGTATGTTCCCATAGAGGATATGCGCCGCCTTAACGAATGGGACGAAACTCAGGTATCCGCGCTGGAAGTCACCCTGGGAAGCGCCTACAAGTCCACTATTATGATGGAGGAGAAGTCCGCTGAACTGGGGAACATAGCCATCCTTTACGCACAGGAGGATGAGCCCCAAATGATGTCCACCTCAATAGTGAGGCAGTTCCCACAGCTGTTCGACTGGCTGGACCTCATAGACTTCAACGTGCTGTTCATATTGCTTCTTATGGCCGTTGTGGCAGGTTTCAATATGATTTCCGGCCTGCTCATAATGCTGTTCCGCAACATTTCCACAATTGGCACGCTAAAGGCCCTGGGTATGACCGACAAGGGCATTGCAAAGGTGTTCCTGCAGGTATCTTCCAACCTGGTGCTCAAGGGAATGCTCATTGGAAACGCGCTGGCGCTGCTCTTCTGCCTTATCCAGGGCAGGACGCATTTCTTTAAGCTGAATCCGGAGAATTACTTTGTAAGCTTTGTGCCGGTAGCGGTGAATGTTCCAATGATACTGCTTGCGGACCTGGCGGCATACATCATAATAATGCTGCTGCTCCTTTTACCGTCGCTGTTTATTTCAAAGGTTGATCCTGCGCAGACAATGCGTACCCAGTAGCCTTAACTACCTTCTTCCAGCCCTTGCATTTGCATTCCCGGACCCGGAGTCGTGGGAGTGGGATGCGTTACCTCCCTGCTTGCCCGGGTTGGGGTGGAACGGCCAGAACAGGCCTATCTTTATTATGCGAGGCGTGCGGATGTGGCCGTCGGCGCTGAAGTAGTCCGCATAGCCCAGGGGCCAGCCCATACCGGCATTCTCCCATTTCACGAATACGCAGGCGTTCTGCCATTTCATATTGGCGAACAGGTCAATGTACGGGGCGTTGCCGTATTCTGTTTCCGTCTGGTTGTAGAAGATGCCAATGTTGGGATTCCACCTTTGCAGGTTATACTTGGTGTAATAGAAGACGTTGGCACCCAGCTGCATTGTCATTGCGTTGTTTATTCCAAACTGGAAATAGTAGCGCGCGTTGGCGGAAACGGTAGGGAGCGGGACAATGTCCTGCTTGGAAGACAGCTGGAAGAGTACCCTGTGGTCAAGGTGCAGGAACTTGAAAAGTTCCAGTTCCTTGTCAAGGGTGACGCTCAGCACGCTCATAGGATCAGTGTTCTGAGTGGCCATTGAGCGCTCGTCATAGTAGATATTGTTTACAAGCAGGGCGTAGTTCACAGAAGCCGCCAGTTTCCAGCGGGGGATTGAGAGGGTTCCCTGGAATTTGGAGGTGGATATCTTGCTGAAGCTGTTCTCCCACTTGTAATGGTTCACCATCATATGCTGGACATAGTATCCGGGCTCGTCAAGGGCGGTGGAGAAACCAAGGTCCAGAATGATGGGGCTTGTGCGCGCCCTGCGGAACGGATAGAACTGGAACAGGGCGTTGGCGCTCAGGTCAAAGTCTCCGGCCTCGTTGCCAAGCAGACTGTAGTGGCCCAGGGCATTCCATTGGAAGTAGTTCCTGAACTGACCCTGTGCTCCTGCGTACAGATATCCGGAAGTCCAGGGGGCGGATCCCTGTTTGTGCAGGTATGTGGGATCCATCTTGGCGTAATGCAGGATGTCCAGGCCCACTCCTACGTCAAGTTTTGAGACAATGGCTTCCTTTGCCCAAGGCTGCAGCCGTATGAACACCTTGTTGTTGAACTTGGTCACGCCAAGGGAGTCGTAAGAGGAGGAGGGATTAATGTAGGCGGCAGAGGAATAGAACTGCTTTGCCTGGGTAGTAGAAAACCTGTCCTGATACTTACGGTAGATGCGGGTGAATTCACTGCTGTGGCCTATGAAGGCGGTGGTGACGTTCTCCTCTGCCTTGGTGGAATCTAACAGGGCAAGGGAATCTTCCGCCTCCGGGTGAGGCTCCTCGTCAATCTCTTCCTGGCCTTTGTCCTTCTTCTTGAAGATGTTGAACAGGAAGGACAGGGGGATACGGTACTGCTGGTCTACGAATACGGTTTTCTTGACAGTGTTGCTGCTTGCGTCCTTGAGGTAGACTTCCACTTCCCGGGCATCCACGGTGGTGTCCCTTATCCAGAAGTTGTCCACAATCCTTCCGTTCTCATTCTGGGAGACATTGTTGGAGATATATCCTGCGTGCAGGAGATACTTTTCACCAATGTAACTGGTGTGGGCGTAGAGGCTCTTGTTGGCGGTGCGCTCGTTGGCAAGCATTCCCTCGCTTCCATAGCGGTCGAACCCAACGGTCACGTTCCACTCAGGCATTATGTTCTGGGTGGTGAGGATATGGATGTTGTGGGACGTGGTCTGCTCGCTCTGGAACAAGGTGCCGTAGTATGCCAGTTCCGTGTAAGGAGTCTTGGTGTTGTACATTGGAAGGCTCTGGGCGGAGAATGACCAGGGCTCCAGGGCGTCATAGAACATTTCTCCTTCTTCTGATTTGCGGTTGAAGAAGTTGTTGTACAGGACAGGGGAACCGGCCGTGCCAAGCCAGGTGGCGTTGACGTCCTTGCGCAGGAACGGGTAGTCGTTGAAACGGTAGTTGAAGTCCTCTGACTTTTCTGCATCCAGAATTGTAAGGTCGTGGAAATCACGGCTGTGGGTCCAGCTTACGATGCGCTTGTACTGCATTGAATCCGGCAGGAAGTAGGTGTTGAGGATTCGCGGGGTGGCTTGGAATACACTGTCCCTGTAGGCCTTTGCAATAGCCTTTTCTTCTTCAAGGCTGTCTTTGCGGGCCTGCAGTATCGGGATCATCTGTTCCCGGTCGTACGCCTTGCGTGCCTTGTCGTCCAAGGTAGAGTACCAGTGCTCGAAAAGGTTTCCTTCCACAAAAGTGGAATCCTCATCGCGCATTTCAGCAAGGCTCAGGGCAAGTGTGGAATCAGTAAGGGCTATCAGCGAATCCAGATCCGGGACGGCGAAGGGATCTTCCTCTACTTCCTCCTCCACCGGGACGCCTTCTTCCGGCAGTTCTTCAAGGGCAAGATCGAATTCCTGGCCAAAGGTGCTGTCCTGGAGGGCAAGAAGACTGTCCGCCACGTCAAGCCGGATGCCGGCCTCCTGCGCGGACCAGCCGCGCTTGTAACCGTCCGTAGGGTAGGTTACAGTGTCAGGCGCGGCCGCAGGTACGGCCGGCGGAAGGCTGCCGCTTTCCGCCACGGTGCCGCTGAACTGCGCCGCCGCTACGGTGAGCGTGAACGCTACAGGGAACCATATGTCTGACAATATACCCTTCATTATCCCTTTTCAATCATCTGGGAGGCCCTTTCCAGGGTCTCGGGTTTTCCGGCGTCTACAATCTCCAGTCCTTCAGGGGCGAACCCGTAAATGGGTAATTCCGCCGCCATTTTCAGGTAAAAATCCATTATGGAGAACCTTTCCGGCATTTCCTGCAGCAAAGGTAGGATTTTCTCCGATATATAGTGAATGCCTGCAAACGCATATTTGCTGCAGTCCTCCATCCTAAGGTCCTTGAACGGGCTGCGGACTTCTCCCGTGGCCACGTTTGTCCATCCTACAAGGCGCATTTCCTGGTTGAACAGAAGGTAGCGCTGTGTATTCCTTTGGCTCACCAGCAGGGTGGCGAGGGCGTCGGGGCGCTCCGACGCTGCCATAGCTGCCAGGTCCGCGTTGGAAATGATATCCACGTTGTGCGCGAAGAAACTCCCTGAACCCTGCAATAATTCTGCCGCTTTCCTGAGCCCTCCGCCGGTTTCAAGCGGCATATCCTCTTCCACGCTCAGTTCTATCCTGGCCCCGAAGAAATCTTCCAGTTCAAGATAGTCCGATATCATCTCCGCATAATGGTGGACGTTGATTATAAACTCGTCCACGCCGGCTTTCTGCAGCTTTCGTATCACGTGCCAAATCAACGGCCTGCCTCCTACGGGCACCAATGCCTTGGGCATACGGTCCGTCAGGGGTTTGAGCCTGGTTCCCAGGCCTGCTGCAAATATAAAAGCCTTCATTTCCTACTCCATTTCCCTGTGGGTGACCTTTACCACCGTCTGAGGGAATTTCTCTTTCAAATGTTTCCCCACCGCGCAGGCGCAATAAACCGAACGGTGCTGCCCTCCGGTGCACCCGAAGCACAGCTGCAGATGCGTGAAGCCCCTTTCCAGGAACCTTTGCACGTGCGCGTCCACCAGCTTGTACACGCTGTCAAGGAATACCAGCACCTCACCGTCCTCCTCCAGAAACCGGATCACGTCCGCATCCTTGCCCGTGCTGTTGGCAAAGCGGGCGTATTTCCCTGGATTATGTACTGCGCGGCAGTCAAATATGTAACCTCCGCCATTGCCTGAATTGTCCTGCGGGAGACCTTTCTTGTAGGAGAAACTGATTATGTCAATGTGCAGCAGACCGTCCTCCTGCGGCTTTTCCTTTGGCTTGCACAGTTCCTTTATAACCTGGTCCAGGTAAGGATACTGCGGGAAGTCACCCAGGGCGCTCAGGTTTTCAAGCGCTGCCGGAATGCTCTGCACAAAATACTCTTTCCTTTCTATGAGGCCCCTGAATCCGTAGGCTCCCAGCACCTGGAGGCAGCGGAAAAGAACGAACAGGCGGAGCCTGGAGCGGAATTCCGCGTTATCCACGCTGGCAAAGCGCCTGAGGCTTGCGAGGTACTCGCACAGCAGTTCTTCCCGGAGGGAAGGGCTGAAGCGGGAGCTCGCCTGCCACAGGAACGAGGCCACGTCGTAGTAGACAGGGCCCTTGCGTCCTCCCTGGAAATCAATGAAATAAGGCTGCCCGTCCACCAGCATCACGTTCCTGGACTGGAAGTCCCGGTACATAAAGGTGTCCGTCCCACCGCAGGCCAGGAGGTCCGCCTTGAACTTTTCAAAGTCGTCCTGGAGGGTGATTTCGTTGAATTCCACGCCGCTTTCCTTGAGGAAGCAGTACTTGAAGTAGTTGAGGTCGAAGTCTATGTTCCTGCCGTCGAACTCGCTCTGCGGATAGCAGACGCTGAAGTCGAAGCCCTCCGCGCCCCGGAACTGAAGTTCCGGCAGCAGGGCCACGGTGCGCTTCAGCAGGTCGCGCTCCTCAGGGGAGTACGCGCCCTTCTTCCGCCCCGGGGCTATCACATCGTAAAGGTTGTCATCGCCCAGGTCTTCCTGGAGGTACGCCAGGCCGTCTTCGGAGACGGCCAGCACCTCAGGTACTGGAAGCCCCTGCTTGCGGAAGTGGGCGCTGATTGCCATAAAGGCGGCGTTCTCGTCCTTGTCCGTGCCTATCACGCCTATGCAGGAAGGGCCTTGCCCTGCGGCAAGGCGGAAATAGCGCCTGCGGCTTCCTCCCTTGGAAAGGGGAGTCCGCCGTGTGCACTCCTGCGAGGTGAGGCTCAGGAACAATGATTCAAGGACGTCCATCCTATGCTTCAGCTATGGCTTCGTTGGGATCTATGATATCGCACCCTCCCTTTGGATTCTTGTTGGGCAATGCAAGGAACTTTCTGATTATCAAGAAAGTGAGGATAGCGCAGGCGGCAAAGGCAATCCAGTACCACTTGGCACCCATAATCTCAATCCAGTAATCGTAGTCGCTCAGCGAGTCTATATGGCTAATCACCAGGGCCAGGGTGTTGTTCACAAAATGCATAAGCATTGTGAGCTTGAGCGATCCGGTCTTATAGTATACCAGACCCATCACGCAGCCTATCACAAAGGCGGGGAGGGCCTGCCATATATTTCCGTGGATTGCGGCGAATACCGCAGCGGAAATGACGATGGCCCATACGGGCCTGATTCCGTTGGTGCCGTCTTCCTTCTTGTAGTTGAGCAGGCCGCGGAGTATCATACCCCTGCAGAGCCACTCCTCGAAGAACGGGGCGAAAATGGAGACGCAGATGAAATCCAGCCAGAAGTTGCCTCCGGTCATACTGTTGAGGGCGCTTTCAAGCCATTCCGGCATATCAGGCATAATGTAGCCTGTTATATCGATTATGAAGCCGGAGGTAAGCACCAGTGCGGCGGCCATCAGGGCGGACTTCCACGGCCCCAGACTGCCAAAGTTGTTACTGTCAAGCTTGTACCCCAGGTCAAAGAATGAATTGCGCTTGCTCTGGAGGGAAGCGTAAATCATTGGAGGGATGAACATTATGGGATAGGAAACAAGCATTACTGCCTCCATTGCGTTGGAAGAACTATATATCAAAGCCAGGGGGGCTGAAACTATGCTTCCCAGCAGGGCACCGGCAAGAAAAAGGAGCAGAAGGATGATGCCTCCCTTGAATCCCGGTGTATAGAACGGGTAATTGCTCAGGAAATTGTAGTTTTTCTTTCTCTTATTCATATAGCGGTGAAGGATAGATACCGTCTTTTACCAACTGTTCGAATTTTGCCACCACGCCGGGACGGTCCTGCTGGTAAGTCACTCCAAACCAGCGAGACGGGGTGCACAGCACGGTGCAGTTGTCTCCGCCTTTCCTGATCATCTGGTCTACGGCAAAGGGGATATAGAATTCGCTCTTGAGTTCCTTGCTGTGGGCGGCAAGGAAACTGTCAAATATGACGGCGCTCTTCTCAAAGTAATCGGGGGTGAAGCCCCACATATTCATTGAGCAAAGGTCGGAGCCTTTGAGCAGGACGTGCTCCAGGGTTACGGAATTGTCTCCGCGGATTTCTCCGTCAGCATCGCGGGCTATCATATGGTGCTCAACCACATCTATGAGGTTGTTGTCTTTGTCGTAAGAGCAGATTCCGCGGGAAACACCTCCTGATTCTGACAGCGTGTTCTCCAGCTTGAATCCCACTATGCAGTACTCTCCGGTGCTGTTTTCTCGCTGGCGAAGCCAGTCGGCAAGGATCTGGAAGGACTCACGGCCGTAGTAGTCGTCTCCGTTGATCACGGCGAAAGGCTCTCGCACCGCATCGGCTGCCATAAGGAGGGCGTGCGCCGTTCCCCAGGGCTTTACGCGCTCCGGATTAACGTCATATCCGGCGGGGATCTTGTCCAGTTCCTGTGTCACGAACTGGAATTCCAGCGGGCTCCCGTCTATGCAGCGTACCGAACTGTATTTTTTCTTGACTGTATCCTGGAACTGTTCTTTGAAGTATTCGCGGACAATGTATACGACTTTTCCAAATCCGGCGCGGACGGCATCGTAAATAGAATAATCTATGATGGTCTCGTTGTTTGGGCCCAGCCCGTCCATCTGTTTGAGACCGCCGTAGCGGCTTCCCATTCCTGCCGCAAGGACAACTAATGTAGGCTTCATATTTTTATTGGTTATAGTTTACAAATTTAGTTAAATTTGCAAATATGAAAAAGAGCCCGGTAGTCAAATACATAATAGTGTCTTCCGCAATCTTCCTGGTGGTGATAACATTCCTGATGAGGGACAACCTCATCAGGTGGATAGGAGCGGAAATGACCCTCCTTCGCCAACGCAGGCAGATCGAGTACTACCAGAAGAGCAACACGCAGCTGGAGGAGCAGTTGCGCAACCTTTCTACGGACAGGGATACGCTTGAGAAGTTCGCCCGCGAGAATTTCCAGTTCGCCGCCCCGGACGAGGACGTCTACATCATAGAAGGCGAATGAAACCGGCGCACGGTGGCCCTGGCGGCTTCCACGTTATGCACCCTGAGGATATCAGCCCCACCCTCCAGCGCACACAGGTGCGCTTTTTCTGTCACATAGGCGCTCGCGCAGGTCATCCTCTTCATTGAGACGCCCACCAGTATGGGACGCCCCAGAGCCTTGAGCTCGCGCAGGTTCACCAGCAGCTCCCAGTTCTGGGCGATATCTTTTCCAAATCCGAAGCCGGGGTCCAGGATCCAGTCCGTGACGCCAAGGTCTTCGGCCTTCAGGCGCCAGTTCCTGAAGAAATCTGCCACTTCGCTGCGATGGAAGAAGCCGCCGCGGTGCATTGCCACAAAGGTGAGGCCCTCGCGCGCGGCAAGGGGGAGCATTGCGGCATCATCCTGCCCCGCGGAAATGTCATTGACTATGACTTTGCGGCCCAGAAGCTGCATTGTGCGCTCTATCACCTGGGCGCTTGTTGTGTCTATGGAAACGTTCAGATTGGCGGGGAGGGTCCTGAGCACGGGCTCAAGCCTTTTCCACTGCTCCGCAGCGGGTACGGGCTTGTAGCCCGGGCGTGTAGACTCCGCCCCTATGTCAATTATATCGGCTCCTGAGGTCAGGACGGAACCGTTATACCGGCTGGGGGCGTAGAAAGAATCCCCGGTGGCGTTGAATATGCCCATTATCTGTACTTCCATAATGCAAAAATATTGAATTTTTGGGTATATTTGTAAATATGCTGGTAGTATTGGAAGGATTGGACGGCGCTGGGAAATCCACCCAGGTCACAAGGCTCGCAGAGTATCTGAAGAGCCGTTTCGGCAGTCTTGAATACATTCATTTCCCAAGGTACGACGCCCCCGTCTACGGAGAACTCATAAGCAATTTCCTCAAAGGGGAATTCGGGGCCATAGACAAGGTGCATCCGCAGCTGGTGGCCCTCCTGTTCGCAGAGGACCGTCACGGCGCCTCCCCGGCCATAAAACGTTCCCTGGAGAGCGGTTCCGTGGTTCTTCTGGACCGTTATGTATATTCCAACGTGGCGTACCAATGCGCCAAGATGCCAAGCCAGGAAAAAGCGGAGTACCTGCGGGAGTGGATCCTGAATACGGAATACGGCCGCTTTGACCTTCCGCGCCCTGACCTCAACATATTCCTGGACGTGCCAATTTCTTTTGTGGAATCCAGCCTTCAGGCCAACCGCAAGGGAGATGACCGCAGTTACCTGCAGGGCCGCCAGGACATCCACGAGGCCAGCATAGAGTTCCAGAAGCGCGTGCGTGAGATCTACCTTCGCCAGGCCTCCCTGGACAAGGACTTCCTTATCATTGACTGTTCCGACCCGGAAGGCAGGATGCTTCCTCCGGACGATATATTCACTAAAATCAAATCCGCGGTTGACAGCCGCTTCAAGTAGTTATGGGTTCTTTCTACAGCGGTTTCCGCCGCCTTTTCGCCTGTCTTATCGGTCTTGTGTTCTTCCTCTCAGGAATGCTCAAGCTCATAGACCCCGTGGGCACCACCCTCATAGTCAGGGAATACCTCAAGTTCTTCAACCTTACCTTCCTTATGGGAATGGACAGGTTTATGGCAGTGGCTCTGTCGCTGCTGGAGGCGTTGGTGGGCGCGGCACTGCTTGCAGGTGTCTGGAGCAAGATAGTGGCGCTCATCACTATGGTAATGATGGCTTTTTTCACCATCGTAACCCTTTGCCTGCTCATCAAGAACCCGGATATGGACTGCGGCTGCTTTGGAGAGGCAATTCATCTCACCCATTTGCAGACATTCCTCAAGAACATAGTCCTTTGCGTATTCTGCATCCCGGCATTCCTGCCCTTCAAGCTGATGCCGCCTCCGCGTAACAGCCGATATGTTGGCTTTGGAATAGGAGCCCTGATCATCCTTGCGGTTGCCGTCTACTCGCATAATCATCTGCCACTTGTGGATTTCACCCCTTATGCGCCTCAGTCAGAAGTCTTTGGCGCTAACGGAAACTTTGACCAGGATGCCCCAGTCCTCTCCTTCAAGGATGATTACGGTGACTATTACGACGAACTGGCCACCATTGGCAAGGTGATCATCTATTCTGCGTACGAGCCTGAGAAACTGGATGCCCAAGACTGGGCGCGCATCACTGACTCCGGCAACGAAGCCTTAATGAATGGTGCCAACTGCCTCATTCTGGTCTCAGCTGCCAATACGGAAAGCGTCCCGCTGGAATTGAGGCTCAGTGCCTATACTACCGATTACCGCACAGCCATCGCCCTCAACCGTTCCAACGGGGGAGCGACCTATCTGGAAGATGGCACCGTGATAGCAAAATGGGATAAAGAGTCAATCCCTGAAGGGGATGAGATGTTCATGATCCTGGCCCGGGATGCTACGGAGTATTCCGTAAAAACCCGTTCACGCGGCCGCGTATGGCTGCAAGCGGCAGGAATAACCTGCCTTGCAGCCCTTCTGTTGCTTTAATTGGTAATCGGTATATCGAATACCGTATTAAGGATTTCCATCAGGCCTTCCGGAGTGTCCACTTCCGGAATTATCCACTGTGACTTGTAGACAAGCCTTGGAATGCCGTTCTTTCCCTGCATAGTGGTGCGGCCAAACAGGTCGAAGCTCTTGGAGAAGATTGCGCTGATGGCGGCGTTGCGCGTCGCTTCAAAAAGCGCCTGCTCGCCTCCCAGCAGCTCCGCTGCCTTGCGGTTGGCGGCGTCAATCGTGCGCGGGTACCAGCCCTTGGCTGGATCTTCAGGAGTGAAGAGCCAGTCGTCATACTCCGGGAACTTTTCCGGAGCGGTTGCCCAAACTGCCAGGGCGAGCCTTGCCAGTTCACAGGAACCGGCAAACTGGTCCTGTCCACTAACTGCAACATATGGGTTGCAGGCATAGCTGAGCGGGCAGGGGACCTGGACAAATGCAATCTCAGGATGCTTCTGGACTATCTCCCTGGCCACAAAATGAATCTTGCGGCAGTGGGAGCACTGGTAGTCGAACATCAGGTTTATCTGATAGGTAGCGTCCGGATTTCCTATAACCGGAGTTTCCCCAACCTTGAGTACAGGAAGAGAGGCTTCTGACGTTCCGTGGTCATAAGCCACCTTTGGAGTTGTCAGGAGCTGGAAACCAGCCAGGCATCCGGCAAGTGCGAGGCCAGCCGCAGCGAAAACAGGATTCCATTTGGAAGGACAATTCTTATGAGCCTGGTACCAAAGCAGGCCTGTTACCACAATTCCTATGGAATGGGTGGTCATACAGTACTTGCAGAATTGCCCTATGAACCATTTCTGGAGTATGAAGAACCATATTGCGGCTCCAACGATGGCTCCGCCGAAAACAAGGAGCAGCTTCCAGATGATTGGCGCCAGCTCCCTGTCCTTCACAAAGTAAAGACATAAAAGGACGGCCAGATAAATGCCCAGGGCAAGTCCTGCTATAGGGATTACGCCAAGTATGACGGACCACTTGCTGCTCAGGACGTTGTCGCAGGAAGAACCCGGGCCGCATCCTATCATAGTGGTCCCCTTAATGGAATGCATTGCCATTATAACGCATAAAACAAGGGCCACGACGCTCAGAAGCGCCGTGACCCGTTTAAGCGTTATAGCACTGTTTTTCTGTGCCATAGAGAATACTAGTAAGCGTTAGGAGCGCCAGGAGTAGGAACGTTGTCGGTCATAGGAGTTCCAACAGGGTGAGCCGCCTTGAGAGGAGCTGCCAGTGTAACACCTGTTCCGGCAACCTGAGTGCCTGCACCGAATGAGCCCCTGATAGGACTTACAAGGTTGATTGTGCTAGGAGGTACCTGCACGGGAGCGCCAGGTGTATATGCCATTCCCTGAGGACGGCGTCCCTGAACTACGCTCTCGATGGTAACTTCCTCGTTGCCAACCTTTATAACCTGTCCGGCCCTGAAGTTCTGGACAGCCTGTACCTGAAGAGCCTTGGCACCAGAAAGTGCGCGCTCAGCAAGAACAGTTGCACCTGTTGTTCCAACTTCCTTGACTGTTGCTACCTCATTGCCAATGTACAGCTTGGAGCCGGGCTTGAGTCCGTTCACACTGGCAACCTTGATATTGGTTGCACCAGGAGCGGATGCGGCTGCGAGGCTTACATTTGCCTGGAGCTTGAAGTCGTTGATGTTGTCGTCTGCGTCTGCTCCGTCAGGATAACGTCCTGAGCTGAGGTTAGGCATAACGAGCTGCTGGCCAGGCATCAAGTTGCGGGTGTTAGGAGAGTAAACCCTTACACGGCTTCCGCCAAGTCCGTGGCCTGAATCTGTGTGATAACCCTCTGATGACCAAGCGTCAACGATAAGGCCATAGTTGAGTGCGTCAGCAACGTTTCCGTTTGCTGTACGGAGGGTGATAGCACCAGCATTTGCGAATGAAGGACCGCCATAGTACTGGTTGGCCTGACCCTGGAATCCGGCCTCTTTTGCTCCGGCCTTCATAACAGGTGCGTCAATTGCGTGGTCAGCTGCAAGGGCCTCCTTGAGCTCGATCTCGAATACGAGAGCGAGGACAGGCTCGTTGGAAGAGTGAGCGAACTTGGTAGCAGGCTCAAAGGTGATACCTGTTCCGTTGTTTGCGAAAGGCATATTAGCAGAGTGATAGTACTTGATAGGCTCCTCGAGATCGAGACCAGTTCCAGCCTGCTCAAGGGTCATAGGGCCTCTGATCGAGCTAACCTGAGACTGTGTTCCGACAGACTTCACGGTAACCCACTCGATTCCGTGTCCCTCGCTGGCTATGTCAAGACGGATCTTGTCACCAGGGGAGATGTTGGCAACTGATGTAACCTTGATGTTGGTGTCACCGGGTTTTGCTTCGTATGCAAGGTAAGCCTGTGTTCCGGGCTTGCCAACCTCGGTAACGGTAACAACCTCATATTTCTCCATTACGCGGTCAACTGCAAGATACTCTGCGCCGTAGCCGATGGCCATCTTCTGGCCAACCTTGAAGCCCGCGATATTGGTTACAGGAACGTTCTTTGAACCTGCAGGGATGGTGATGACCGGTCCCTCAGGAAGCGGCTGCCACAGAGTGGTAGGGTTGCCATAGGAAACCCTGTTGTTGTTCCTCTGGTCTGCCTGGGCGTCGTCTCTTCCGGGAGCGACAACCTTTGCTACGACAGCCTTCTCGCCGTCGATCTCAATGGTGTCACCAGCCTTGATTCCGTCTACGCTGCGAGGATAGATGACCTTGTCACCCTTGCTTGCAGGAACTGCAAGACCGGTGGTAGCAAGTCCGAGTACATAGAATCCCTTAGGAGCGATTGTGGTTCCTGAAGGAATAGCGATGTTGGAGAATACAGGGATGTTGATCTTATGGGTGGTAACGGTCCATCCGGATACGTCAACGGCCCGGTCGCCGGCGTTGTAGAGCTCGATGAATGAGTCTGTGGTGTTGGCGCCTGCAATGCGGAACTCGTTGATCTTGATAGGATATGTGTTACGAACTTTCTCGATTGACTTCTCAGTCTTCTTGCCCCACTTGGCAACGCCGAGGAGGTCGCCGTTGAACTCCTTGTCAGCGGAAGTAACGTCGAAGGTAACGATAACGGTCTGTCCGGGAGCTACTGCATAGTCGATCTTCTTGTCAGCCTCGGCCTTCCATCCGTTAGGAACTTCTACGCCAAGGGTGAGGTCCTTGATCTCCTTGCCGGTGGTGTTCACGAACTTGACGGCAACTTTCTGGGTCTCGCCGGGAACGAAGGTCTGGAGGCGGTTAGGCCTGTTGATGTCCTTCTCGGCGGCAACTGTTACGCGCTCAACGTCATACTTGGCGGCAACTACGTTTGCCTGGATGGCCTGGTTGGTCTCCTCTGAAGGGAATGTGCCGGCGAAGGTTATAGCGCCCTCGTAGAAGGTTCCCTGTGATCCAACGGAGTTGTCTCCACCGTTTCCGAGGAGGATGGCTCCCTGCTTGCGCATAGGATCGTAGCTGTTGCGGGAGTTCTGGATACGTCCGCCGTCGTAGTAAACGCGGAGGTCGCCCTGCTGGGCATCTCCACCCATTGACCTCCAGTGATGAGGCTCACCGTCGGCTGTAGCGGTAACGAATCTCCACTCTACAGGATTGAGGGTAGGGCAGAACTTGTCGTTAGGATCGGGATTTACGCAACCTACAAGGTTGTTCTCCTGGTCTGTCATAATCCACGGGCCCGGCTCAACTCCGTGATACCAGCCTGTACTGTTTCCGAAGTAGGTGGTCTCCATAGTTCCGTCACCGTCGTCGCGGGAGTCGGTCTCGGCATTACCGTAGTCAAAGCAGCAACCGTCGTTGTAGTGGTTACCGGCAATAACCCAGTACTGGCCTTCTGCCTGGTCGTCAACGGCGATTCCCTTGGTGTCGTTCCAACGGAGTCCCATACCAGGGGCGATATATACACCGTAAACCTTCTGGCCGTAAACTGTTACAGGAGCCCAGTCAGCTACGGGGAGGTTGTTGAATCCTCCCATTGCGTGGCCACTGAATCCTCCGCGAGGAGCCTGCTGCAGGTCGTTTCCGCTGGGGCCCTGGTCGTAGATGATTGTAATCCAGCAATAGGTGTCGGCGCAGAACTTGTCCTGAGCCTCGGCATTTGCTGCTCCGGATGAGGTGACGCCAATGTCCAGGGTCTTGCCGTCTGACTGGCGCATTACCTGGTAAAGGGGACCCTTGTATGCCTTGAACAGAGCACGTGTTGTACTGTGTGCAGAGGCGCAAGGTGTTCCTCCCTTGGCGTAAACGTCACAAGGTCCTTCCGGCCTTGAACCGTTCTGGCAAGCGGCGATCGTAAGGATCGCTGCAGGGATCACTATCACAGCTGTGATAATTGAAATGAACAACTTTCTTTTCATAGATCAGATTTTATTAGTAATAAGGTGTTAAGTTATTAGTAGTTAAAAATGATTTCGTACGGTATCCTGGCCATCATATATTGTGACTTGCGGTCTTTCCAGGATTTGGAGAGGTCCAGGATGGAATAGCCTGCGTCCTCCAGAGGGGTACCCTGGAATACATTGGCCTTTGCCCTTGCGGAATTGCCCATCATCTCCATCATCATCTCCATAGGGGTCTGCGGCTTGGGGTATTCCGCAACGTTCCATTTGCTGAGGTCCGTGCCTGGTTCAACAACGTTTATGGCGTAGTTGAGGGCGTCCTCAAGCGTTCCAATCTCGTCCACGAGGCCAATCTGAAGGGCATCGGCGCCTGTCCAGACTCTGCCCTGGGCAATTGAATCCACGAATGCAGGCTCCAGGTCCCTGCCCTGTGAAACAATGTTCACGAACCTGTCATATATCCTTTCCACGCCGGCCTGCATATACTCTGTCTCCTCCTGGTCAAGCGGGGAAGTGAGGCTGAGCATTCCGGAGTGCTTGTTGGAACCAAGCTTGACGATATTCAGGTGGGCGATGTCCTTGACTGTTCCGCTGATGTCAGGAATCATACTGAAAACGCCGATGGAGCCTGTGAGTGTGGTGGCGTTGGAGAAAATCTTGTCGCAGTTGTTGGAGATCCAGTATCCGCCGGAGGCTGCGTAATCTCCGTAAGAGGCAATTACCGGCTTCACCTTTGCGGTGAGGTCGATTTCAGTTTTTATTTGTTCCGATGCGAACACGCTTCCTCCCGGGGAGTTCACCCTGAACACCACCGCCTTCACGGTGGAGTCCGCGCGGACTTCGGAGATGACCTGGGCGAAGCGTGCGCCTGCAACCTCGCGGTTCTGGGTTCCGTCAACTATCTGGCCGTTGGCGTATATGATGGCAACCTTCTTCTTTGCCTTGAGGTTGTCCTTGACCTTTGATTCAACGTATTGCTCGAACGGGATGAACTTGATGTCGTCGAACTTCTTTGCCATTGCAAGGTCAGTGAGTTTCTCCCTGCACTGTTCCCTTGTCATCAGTTCGTCTACCAGGCCAGCCTTGAGGAAATCCTCGGGGAAGTTGAGCTCCAGGTTGTCAATCATCTGGTTGAGCCTGTCCACGCTTATGCCCCTGCTTTCAGCGATGACGCCGGCAAAACTGTTCCACATACTGTTGATCATCACCTGGTTCTGCTCCAGGTTCTCCGGGCTGGGCTCGCTCTTGATATAAACTTCTCCGGCCGATTTGTATTTGCCGTGCCTGATCAGCTGTACGTTTACTCCAAGCTTGTCAAGGAGATCCTTGTAATAAATGATTTGGCTGCTTATGCCGTTGAAACCAGTTGTGGCGCCTTCGTAAGAACTGAGGTAAACCTTGTCAGATACAGATGCCAGGAAAAGGCTTCCGTTTGTGGGAGCGTCCATCTTTGAGACGATGGCCTTTCCGCTTTTGCGGAAGTTCTCCAGCGCCGTGCGCAGTTCAAAGATGTCAGAATTGCCTGCGGAAACTCCGTCGGGAACCATATAGATGAACTTGATGCCGGGATCTTTGGCTGCGGCGTTGATTGCCTGCACGGCCTTCCAGATTCCAATGGTGGTAGTGGAGCCTCCCTGGATTATGCTCAGCGGGTCAGGCATCGATTCCTGGTCGGCGATGGCAAACTGACTCATATCCATATAGAGCACGCCCTCTTTCGGAAGGCCGGAGGTGGATTTGCCGGCGGCTGCCATAGCCCCCAGGAAAGCCATTCCGAACATAAGCAGGATGAGGTTGAATATGATGAGGCCGCAGATAACGGCAACAACTGTCTTTATAAATTGTTTCATTATTCCGATAACTTCCCAAATTCTTACAAAGATAAGAAAAAACACAAATAAATACTAACTTTGCAGGTGTTAGAACATAGTTTTATGGCACAAAAACCATCAATTCCAAAAGGAACCAGAGATTTCTCCCAGCAGGAAATGGCTCAGAGGAATTATATTTTCGATACAATCCGTTCTGTTTTCAGGACGTACGGTTATTCACAGATAGAGACCCCTGCAATGGAAAACCTCCAGACCCTTATGGGCAAATATGGGGAAGAAGGGGACAAACTGCTCTTCCGCATCCTCAATTCCGGAGACGCTTTCGCGGGTGTGGATATGTCCAGGCCTTTGGCCTCACAGGTGTGCGAGAAGGGCCTCAGGTATGACCTGACGGTGCCTTTCGCCCGTTTTGTGGTACAGCATCAGAACGAGATCAGTTTCCCTTTCAAGCGCTTCCAGATACAGCCGGTGTGGCGCGCAGACAGGCCGCAGAAAGGCCGTTACCGCGAGTTCTACCAGTGCGACGTGGATGTCATAGGCAGCCGCTCGCAGGTGAACGAGCTTGAGCTGGTGCAGATCGTGGACAGGGTTTTCACCCTTCTGGACGTGAATGTGCTCATAAAGATCAACAACAGGAAAGTGCTCACCGGTCTTGCGGAAATCTGCGGATTTCCTGACAAGGTGGTGGACATTACGGTGGCCATAGATAAATTGGACAAAATTGGCTTGGATGCCGTCAAGGAGGAGATGCTTTCCAAGGGCCTTACCCCGGAGGCGGTTGCCGTGCTGGAGCCGGTGCTCCAGCTTTCCGGCAGTACCGCCGATAAGATTGCCCGTATGAGAGAGATGATGGACGGCAAGTCAGAAGCCGGGATGGAGGGCCTCCGGGAACTGGAGGAACTCTTCGGCTTCATTGACGCGGCCGGCATCCGCAGCCAGGTGGAGATAGATCTCTCGCTGGCACGCGGCCTCAATTATTACACCGGAGCCATCTTTGAGGTGAAAGCCCTTGACTATCAGATAGGAAGCATTTGCGGAGGCGGCCGTTACGATAACCTGACAGGCATCTTCGGCCTTCCGGATATGTCAGGAGTTGGAGTATCATTTGGTGCGGACCGCATCTATGACGTCCTCAAAGGCCTGGACAAGTTCCCTGAGGGTCTCAAGAGCACAACCACCCTCCTGTTCGCAAATATGGGAGAGCTGAAATATGTCCTTCCCATTGCCAAGGCCTTGCGTGAGGCAGGGGTTGCCGTTGAGGTCTATCCGGACAACACTAAACTCAAGAAACAGTTCGATTACGCAGACAGGAAAGCCATCCCGTTCATCTCCATAAACGGCAGCGAAGAGGCCGCCCGCGGAGAGGTCCAGATCAAGAACCTTGGCAGCGGCGAGCAACGCAGTTTTGCCAAGGATGACACAGACGGAATGATAAAATTTGTTTTTTAAAGAAATCTGCTTACCTTTGCAGTCCAACACTGCGGGGTAGAGCAGTTGGCAGCTCGTCGGGCTCATAACCCGGAGGTCGGAGGTTCGAGTCCTTCCCCCGCTACTAAAGAGGAATTATCTAACGGATGATTTCTCTTTTTTGTTATCTTTATTTCCATGCAACACAAGGTTTTAATACTGCCAGTTCTTTTAGCACTTTTCGTCTTTCTTTCTGCATGTTCAGTAATCAAGCACACAAAATCCGTGAGTGAGCAAGTGAACTCTAATGATTACATGGAGGACATGATTTCTGTTGAAGCGGCGAAGCGTGCGTTGGAAGATGGGAATGCAGAACTACTTTTGATTGGAGGGATTTCTCCGACAATTGTTATTGGTCAAGAAAAGTTCAAGAAGAAATATGGTATTGATTATTATGACTTTGGTGACTTACCTTGGTTTTCAAATGAGGAGATTGCCCGCTGGAACTGTGTTATATTTGAATGGCTGAATGAGCATTATGGTACCAGATGGCAGAGAGATGTCAGAACAGATGTAATTGGATTCAAGGATTGGGTCCACCGTTCACGCGAAAAATCAGAGTGAGGATAAATCGAAAGATTTGTCCTCTTTTTTGTTTGTGTCGGAATAAATAGTATCTTTGTGTCGGGATAAATGTCGGGATAACTGACGGAACAAATGACGGAATAAACCATGTATAAACCTCCTTTCACCGTATCGGCCAAGGCCATCAATCTGATTGCGATGATCTCCAGTCAGCTGGAAAGATATGCAATCCGGATGGAACAGGAGGACACCTTGCGGCTCAGGAGGGCCAACCGGATCAAAACCATCCATTCTTCCCTGGCCATCGAGGGCAACACCCTGTCTGAAGGTGAAGTCCAGGCCGTCTTGGAAGGCAAGAAGGTGGCTGCACCGTTGAAAGAGATCCAGGAAGTCAAGAACGCCATCAAGACCTACGAACTCTATCCCAAACTCAATCCCTTTTCCATCCAGGACCTTTTGCTGGCCCATGGTACGATGATGTCCGGCCTTGTCGATGAAGCCGGGATGTTCAGAAAAGGAGGCGTCGGGGTTTTTGACGGAGACAAGCCCATCCATATCGCTCCCCCGGCGGACAGGGTCAGGGACCTGATGAGCGACCTTTTCGGATGGCTGGAGAACGCCGATGACCATCTGCTCATCCGGAGTTGTGTCTTCCATTACGAGTTTGAATTCATCCACCCCTTCGCCGACGGGAACGGAAGAATCGGCCGTCTCTGGCAATCTCTTATCCTCGGCCGGCTGAATCCGATTTTCGAGCATCTTCCTGTCGAGAACATGGTCTATTCCAACCAACAGGCCTATTACCACGCCATCAACCGGAGTTCCGACCTCGGCGACAGTGGCCCTTTCATCGACTTCATGCTGGAAGAAATCCTGAACGCACTCGTTGACCATCAAGGGAAATCCAATGCCGACATTGCCGATGAGAAAGGCCTCAACTACCAGCAGCAAAGAGTCCTGGGATATCTGCGCGCTGACAGACATACCACAGCGGCCAAGATTGCCGCTGACCTGGACATGAGCGCCCGCCAGATTGAACGGATGCTTGCCGACATGAAAGCCAAAGGCATCATCCGGCGGATCGGCGCCAACAGGAACGGCTATTGGGAAATCGTGGATGATTGAGCGTCGACACTTTTGATGAACTCTTCCACCTTACGAAAGTCCTCCAGAAGGTTCGAGATTTTACCTGTGTAGTCTACTAAACGAAATCATCGGCAGCCTTTCAGGGCTGCCTTTTTTCGTTTAGTAGCGGGGGCTTTGCCCCTTCCACCCCCGCCGCTACGCGGCTGCCCCCAGGGGCACGGGGGAAAGGATTCCCCCGCACGGCTGACGCCGTCCCCCTTCGGTCGGCCTTCGGCCTCCGAATGTAGTTCATTTCCGCTTTTGGCTATTCCTGCCATTCTTCTTATCTTCGCACTGATAAATCGGAATTTGTATGAGATATTTCTTATATATAGCATTAACTCTGTGCTTGGCTACATCTTGTTTCCCTACTGAATGGTTCGAGCCGAGGTTTGAAGAGAATGGCGAGTATCATAATCTGGAGATTCCAGCAGAAGGTAATAGATATAATGTGCCGTTCAAGTTTTTGTTCCACACGACAAAAACATCAAGGCCGATGAGAACCCATCAAATCAGAGGCCGTCATATCATAGATGGTATACCGGGTGAGATATACGATGTTACTGCAAATGGAAGTCCTATTAGATGGGATTGGGATTGGACGTCTGAAAGAACTCCTGGAATCGAGAATGCAGTCCTCCATATTTATATTCCAGCAAATGAATCCTCAATGGCTAGAACCATTTCTACTCAAATCAGTATTGATAGCATAGCTAATAGTTCCTTTCGAATTCAGGACGATGATGAGCATAATTGGGGTGAATGGAATACGGTCCTTGATGGAATCCAGGCTGGCCGGTAGTAATACCGCGATATATTCCAGTTTATCGGTGTAGAACATCAATGAATCGCTGGATTCCCAGCAGCCCCGCCAGGAAGCGGAGGTTCGAGATTTGGAGTATTTGTCCTCTTTTTGTTTATGTCGGAATAAATAGTATCTTTATGTCGGAATAAATGTCGGGATAACTGACGGAATTCGGTTGGAGTTGCGTGCGTTACCCGCTTCATATAGCGCGTGAGGGCAGGCTGGGAGGAGAAATGCATTGCGTCCACAATGTCAGTGAGCGTAAGACGCTGGTCCGATAGGAGTTTCTGGAGTTCGTGGGCGGCATAACTGTCAATCCAGTCGCCTGCAGGACGGCCGGTGATGGACTTGCTGATCTCTGAGAGATATTTTGGGGCAAGGCCCAGTTCACGTGCATACCAGGCCACTTCCCGCTGCTCCCGGCAGTGCTCCTGAACAGACATCAGGAATCGCAGGAAATGGCGGGAGGTGATGTCTTCAATCTCTGCCTTCTCGATTTCCCGGGAATAGATATTCCACATATCATAGAGGAGAATGGCCAGCAGCGAGCCGACAATCTCCTCTCCGAAAAGGGTTCTCGGAGCGCGTATCCTCTGAAAGAACTGCTTGAAATCCGTACCGATAATCTCCAGCTCATCCGGGTCAAGACGGAACACCGGATGTTCTTTGATGTACATATAGCCTTTGGTCGCCCAAATCATTTCGGGATTATGCCTGCCCAGGAAAGGATTTGAGATCATAAGCAGGTCTGCATCGAAATCTTCAGAGTACGAGATGTCCGCAAATTCGGTTGTCATTTGCCAGATAAGGAAGTCTCCCGCCGTGACCTCAAACAGTTTGTAGCCACAGAAAAAAGACATCTTCCCACCCTTGCAAAGTAGATGGATGTGGTAGTCCTTGTGAAAAGCATCCGGACGGACGAAATCGGTAATGGTATTATAAATCAGATAGTCGTGCATCTTTTCTGGAGATTCTACAAGGCAAATATACGCATTTCCCCGCAAAACGGAAAAATAGGTAAATCATTCCGCATTTGGGGTAATGCCCGGGTACTTGGAACCCCTTACCTTTGCGCCAGAAACAAAAACTCCTGAAATCAATCAAAACACAACCCTTCCCATGAACCAGACAACCATCACACTCAACAACGGCGTCGTCATTCCGCAGTTCGGACTCGGCGTCTATTCCATCCCCGCAGGCGAGACTACTTACAACAGCGTTCTCGCTGCACTCAAGGCCGGATACCGGCACATCGATACCGCGCACGCTTACCAGAACGAGCGCAGCGTAGGCCAGGCTGTGAAGGACAGCGGCATCCCCCGCGAGGAAATTTGGATAACCTCCAAACTCTGGCCCAACGAGTACGGCGAAGGCGTAACACTCAAGCAGCTGGACAAGATGCTCGCACGCCTGGGACTCGAGTATCTGGACCTTGTTTACCTGCATCAGCCTCTGGGCGATTACAACGGTGCCTGGAAGGAACTTGAGAAAGCCCTTGAGATGGGCAAGGTCCGCGCCATAGGCATCAGCGACTTCGATTTCAATGACGAACTCTTCGAGTCCATCGTGGTTCCCGCCAAAGTCAAGCCCCAGATGTTCCAGATCGAGTGCCATCCTTACGCTCAGCGTGAGCATTGGCAGGAAATGGCAGCCAAATACAACATCCAGATCGAGAGCTGGTTCCCGCTCGGCGGACGTGACAGCCACGGTGAGATTCTTCGTGACCCTGTGATCAACGCCATTGCCAAGGCGCACGGCAAGTCCGCTGCCCAGGTCATCATCCGCTGGCATCTGCAGAAAGGTTTCTGCGTTGTCCCCGGCTCTTCCAATCCAGCTCATATCCAGGAGAACATCGAATCCTTCACCTTTACCCTTTCCGACGATGAGATGAAGCAAATCGCCGCTCTGAACAAGGAGAAACGCTATTTCAATATGACCTACGAGCAGATCAAGGCTTGGATGGGCGATTACGAACTTTGGGATTAATTGATTAACTTTACAATATGAAACTGACTGTTATGCTTTTACAATCCATAATCATCTTCTTTTCCCACGCGGGAGACAACTACAGTGTAGGCAATATCGAGGTGGGCAACACCAAAATCGTGTCCGACTATATCTCAGAGATCACCGGAGCAGACCAATACGAGATCGTTACCCACAAGTACGACGGAATGGCCTATACGCCGCTTATCAACTTGGCAAAAGAAGAAGCTAACAGGGGCGAGTTGCCGCCTTACGAGGGCGAGGCCCCTGACCTTTCCAAATATGACACCGTCTTCATTGGCGGTCCTATCTGGTGGGGTACCTATCCGCAGGTGATGTTCACCCTTTTCCGTGACATCAACCTGGACGGAAAGACAGTCATTCCTTTCACCACCCACGAAGGCAGCGGACTCGCTTCAACAGTCCAAGATGTTAAGAAGGCCTTCCCCAAGGCAAATGTCAAACCAGGCTTCGCCATCTATGGACACGAAGTACGCTCTGGCAGGGCCAAAGTGGAGAAATGGCTGAAGGGATTAGGCTGGTAGATTTGATTCTATCGGTGTAAAGCCTCAATGAATCGCTGGATCTCCAGCAGCCCCTCCAGGAAGCGGAGGTTCGAGATTCGGAGTGTTTGGTCTACGAATTGTCCCGGCAACAGCCATTTGCGAGCCAACCCGTCTACCGTTCCTCTCGTCCCAATAATCGGGACACCAGACCCGATGCTCTTGGTTGATCCTATTGATAAGGAGTTCCCCGGGCACAAAACAGCCCTGTTCCGTGCCCGGAGACCGGAAAACCACCTTCCGGGCACACCGGGGCCGCAAAACGTGCCCGGCCGCAACCGGGACAGGAGCCCAGAGAATTCTAAACTGTATTGTGTTATTTCGGGAAATGCATATCTTTAGGCCGATAAATTGATACTTACACGATACAATGGCTCTTAAATCTCCTCGTACTACTATGATATTGACTATCGTTATTATCGCCATCACTTTCCTTGTCGTGGTGGGTGTAATGCTGGCCTATTGGCCCAAGGGTGTCTCTGTCAACGAGAACGGCGAAATCCAGTTGAGCACGTACATAGGCAAGCCGAGACTTATTCCTGTTAATGAAATATCCATCACCGAAATGCCAGAGGGTATGTTGAGCCATCTGATCAGGACCAACGGCATGAGCCTTGGCAAAATCAACTATGGCCACTTCAAGAACATAAAAACCGGGCAGAAAATGTTCCTCTATCTCACCGGTAAAGAAAGCAAAATCTGCTTTACTTACAATGGGGGGATATATGTTGTAGATGATTGGCGACAGTAGTTTAATTCGAATTTATCGAAGCAAGTGAAAGTCAGCCAATTGGCTGACTTTTCTGCTTCTACGCTGGGGAAGGACTTCGTCCCTCAACCCCCGCACTTCACTTGGCTGATTCCGGCGGAATAGCTATCTTTATACCAATAAAGCGTGTTGCTATGATCATTCTGATAATTGTTGCGGCCATCCTGGCAATAATGGGCGTCCTCATCCTGATAGAGAAGGGAGATAATCTGATTGCAGGTTATAATACCGCATCCAAAGAAGAAAGGGCCAAGTATAATATCAAACGGCTCCGCGGTCTTTCTGTGCCCTTGTTTTCGTCCTTTGCATCATCGTAGTTATCCTTGCGAACACTTGGGCTAAGAAGAAGCCCAACCGATAGCTACATCTTGGGTTTCCGGACTATACGGATGATCAGAGAGATGATATAGACAATGATGCCGTAGGCGGCGGGGATCAAGGCAGATGGAACTGCCGCCCAGATGATGTACATATCCACATCCGGTTCGCATTCTACTATGGCCTTTGCCATAGCCATAAACTCACATACAGTCCACAGCCATCCTGTAGCCAGTGCTGCAAGGCCGGTTTCTTTTACCCAGGCCGGAGCTTTCCAGGCAACGAAGAACAATGCTATGAGAAGCAACGTTACGATTCCTATTCCGAACGGGTCGGAAGAGAAGACAAGATTGAAAAGGTTTGATTCAAGAGTAAACATAGCGATTTATTTTTAGTCCTTGTTGCAAAGGTACTTACGAGGGGTGCTGAAATGCAAGGTAGAATCCGCAAAGACAGGTGTCAAATCCCAAAACAATGTACTTGGAGACAACCTCAGAAGATGTTTTTGAGGAAGAATGCGTATTTTTGTAACTGGGATGAAGAGAGGAATTATCATAGTCGCATACTGGCTGGCCGCAATCATTTTTACGGCCTGCATCCTTATGAGCCTTGACTATGACATAGGGCACGCCGTAATAATGAGCCTGTCATTCCTGCCCGCTGCAATGGCCTTGTCATTCTTTCTTCCCAAGGTGGAAAAGACTCAGGAAAAGAAAGAACGCGTTCTGGGTGCCATATTCATTATCCTGGGGGTGATGACAATGACGTTCTTCTTCATCTACCTTTGGCAGTTGCTTTTCGCTTTTGTCATCGATGGGGCCAGTGAAACCAGGTGGGATATGCCTTCAATGCTTTGGAATCCAGTATTTGTGGCTGCCGTTCTTGCCCTGCTTGCATACGGGCATTTCCATCTTCTGAAGTGGCTGGACAAGAAATATCCTACGGATGGTCCAATTACCTTCTACTCTGTCTACAAGAAGATTTCCCTGAAGAGAGAAGATATACTGTACATTGAATCCAGAGATTCCGAGGTCTGGATATATGCCAAAGACGGCCAGCAGTATAGAAACAGAACCGGAATCAGCCAATGGGAGGACGTTCTTGGATCCGGTTTTGTCCGGATTCACAGATCATATATCGTAAACCGGACCTATGCGAGCGTTTCTTCTCCGGAATGCGTATGCGTGGCCGGAAAAGAATTGCCAGTTTCCAGGAAATACAAGGATGAGGTGCAATGCTCATTCTCTCGAGATAATCAAAACTTGAAGTCTACAAGCAAGCCGGCCTAAGCCGCCTTACGAAGGCCGATGCCAAACCAGGGTTCTTAGGCGTTGATGCGGTACAAAATTTGCTGCTTTTTCTTTTAATGAAGATACTGACACTTTTTCTTGCACTCCTGCTTTCCCTGCTTCCGGAAGGCACGCCAGTGGCAGACTGTTCTCCCTGGGAAGATGTCTGTTATGAAGTGGTGGACGATGTGGAAGAAGAAGCCGTCATCCGGACATCCAGGGCTCCACAAAAGCAGCCTGGAGTTTCTTACATAAGCGTTTCTTCTGAGACTCCCAGGGATTTTTCCCATCTTCCTTCCCATTATCCCGTCCATTTTTGTTTTGAAAGACAGTGGCTTACCGCCTGCAGCCTTCGGCTTTAGGCGGGGGTTTCCCTTTAGGAAATCCCAACACATTCTTTCAAAACATATAATATGGATATTACAGCAATTATCACATCCTTGCTGACGCTTCTCGCAGGAATCGGAGTATTCCTTGTGGCGTGTCAGATGATGAGTTCGAACCTGGAGGCGGCGAGCTCAGAAAAACTGAAAAGACTATTTTCCAAAGCCTCTGACAACAAACTTCTTGGTGTTGGAATAGGAACACTGGGAACGGCTGCCATCCAAAGTTCCGGTGCTACCACGGTTATGACAATAGGTTTTGTAAATGCCGGAATCATATCCCTTGCACAGGCGGCGACCATCATTTACGGAGCCAATATCGGTACCACCGTCACTGCCCAGATAGTGGCCCTGGGTATGTTCGGTGGCAATTCGGTCTCGACAAGCGTCATTTTCTCCGCTCTTGCCGGACTGGGGGCGTTTCTGAGCATTTTTGCGAAGAAAAGCAGTTTGATCACACTGGGAGGTATTCTTGCCGGGTTCGGCCTTCTGTTTGTCGGTCTGGAACTGATGAGCAGCTCAATGGATTCGTTTGCGGCGCTTGATGGCGTCAAGACATTCCTTGCCGGAATCAGCAATCCTTTGGTCCTGATCGCACTGGGAGCACTTTTCACGGCCATCATACAGAGTTCTTCCGTGATGACCTCCATTGCCCTCGCAATGGTCGTGAGCGGACTGATTGGCATAGACCAGGGCATTTTCCTTACTATGGGTTCCAACATCGGTTCCTGCGTGGTGGCAGTCATAGCCGGTATGACCAGCAGTACCAATGCCAAGCGGACAGCGCTGATCCATCTACTGTTCAACTGCTCGGGCGTGATCCTGTTCTTGCTGGCCGCCTTGGCCCTGGGCTGGTTCGACATCTCATACGGAAGCGTTTTCGAAGAGATGTTCCCCTCAGCGCCGCAGACGCAGCTGGCTATGTTCCATACTTTCTTCAACGTGGTCACGGTGGCAGTTATGCTGCCTCTCACCGGGGCATTGGTCTCCTTGGTGAAAAGAATGATTCCGGACAGGCCGTTGTCACACGACTCGGAGTTTTCGCTTCGCTACGTAGATGATAATATGCTGCGAACGCCTCCTGTCGCGGTCTCCCAGGTAAAGCGCGAGATTCTTCGGATGGCCGATATCGCCCTCCAGAACTTGGACCGCAGCTTGGAAATGGCAACCCAACAGGACTTCTCGTACTTGCCTCTGTTTAAGCGGTCAGAACGGGAGTTGAACTTCATCAACCGCGAGCTCATAGGATTTATCGTCCGCCTCATAGGAAAATCCGGCCTTGGAGAAAAAGACCGGTCCTATCTGTCAGGCACTTACAGGAACATCAGGGATTTGGAGAGAATCGGTGATTATGCCGAGAATATCGTGGAATATGCCGTCGCCCTTTCCGATTCCGGCCGACGATTCTCCGACGATGCCCGGTATGAAATCAGCCAGCTCAAGGAACTCCTCCATCGGCTTTACAAATTCTGTATGGATGCTTATCAGAACGAAGACCTTGCATCCCTGGAGAAAGCCAATGAGATAGAGGAGCAGATTGACGACTACACCAAATCTATGGAGGAAGGCCACATTGCGCGTATGGAAATGGGCATCTGCACACCATCCGTGGGGGCTCAGTACCTGGAACTGTCATCAAATGCCGAGCGTATGGCCGACCATATGATCAACGTCGCGAAATCAATAAGATCACTCTAAACATTCAACACACCCTAATTATGAAAAAATCTATGCTATTACTGATTCTGACAACCCTGCTGGCCATTACAGGCCTCATATCCTGCAAGAATTCAATTGTCAAGGCAGACAGACTGCCGGACATTGCCAAATCCTTCGTTGATGAATACTTCCCTGAAAATGCTATCTCATATATCAAAAAAGACCACGAGCTGATTAAATCAACCTACGAGGTAGTCCTCCAGGACGGAACCGAGATTGAATTCAACAAATCCGGAGAATGGGTAATCATTGACTGCAAAAAGAACGCTGTCCCGGCAGCGCTTGTACCGGACGTTATTACCGAATATGTCCTGGCGCACTTCCCAGGACAGCAGATTGTCAAAATTGACAGGGAGACCTTCGGACACGAGATTGAATTATCCAGCGACCTGGAACTCAGGTTCAACAAGAACGGTAAGGTCGTGCAAGTGGAAGATTGAACAGATATACGGAGCGTCAGGCCGGCAAAGAATTAAATTCTTCCATTATGTCCTTGGGAAAGGGAGAAAAGACGGGGTTTTTGTGTATTTTTATGTCCAGAAGTCTTCAGGCTTGACCGGATGGATATGTCCCAGTCCCTGATATGGGGAGTAAGCGGGAACCTTAGACTTATCCGGTTGTTTAGAGAAAAAAGATACTACTACTACATAATTCTATGCCTATGAAAATCCATCTGACCCTGGGACTGGCCGTTGCAGTGGCAGTCCTCCTTTCCTGCTCGGGAAACAAGCAGCAGGTTGGTGTGCTGACCAAACCCACCAGCGCAACCACTAACGTTCAAGGCGCTGAGTATCCTAAGATCAATCCTGACCTTACCACCGTTTTCCGCAACGATTTCCCCGATGCGCAGTCCGTTTCCGTGAATGTTGGAGGTAAGAATTACGAGATGACAAAAGGAGAGGACGGCATATGGGAGGCCACCACGGAGCCGCTTGTGCCCGGTTTCCACTATTATATGCTTACCGTTGACGGAAAGCGCGTTTCAGATCCCAACAGCCGCCAGTTCTTTGGTTCCGGCTACTGGGGCAGCGGAATAGAGGTTCCGGAGCCCGGCGTGGACTATTATCTTGAGAAAAAGGTCCCTCACGGAGAGATCCGCATAGAAAAATACTACTCCAACCTGACAACCGCGGAGCGCACCTGCTACGTATATCTCCCACCGCAGTATGCCTCCGAGCCCAACCGCCGTTTCCCGGTGCTCTACCTGATGCACGGCGCGGGCGAGGACGAGACCGGATGGGCCACCCAGGGAATGATGCGTGACATAATGGACAACCTGATTGCCCAAGGCGAATGCGAGCCTATGATCATTGTCTGCGAGCACGCCGTCGCCACTCTGGCCGATGCCGCCCCCGGATCAGGCTTCAACCTGTTCAATTTCGATGCTTTTGAGAAAGTTACCGTAGAGGAGACCCTGCCTACCTTCGACGCCCGCTTCCGCACCCTTACGGACCGCGACCACCGCGCCATCTGCGGCCTCTCGCTGGGCGGTTTCCAGGCCTATACCATTGGCCTGGACCACCCGGAGCTGTTCGGCTGGATAGGCGGATTCAGCGGCTCCGGCCGCGGCCCGGGCGACCGTCGCGACTCTGAGATGTATCCGGTTTCGCTGAACGATGACTATCACCTGCTGTACATAAGCATAGGCACCGATGAGCCGGCCGGAATGTATCAGGGCATCTATGACCTCCACGTAGCGCTGGACAGCCTTGGCGTAAAGCACGTATACTACGAGTCGCCGGGAACCGGCCACGAGTGGCTTACCTGGAGGCGCTCCCTGCACCAGTTCGCCCCTATGCTGTTCAAGGGCGTATAAACATCCGTTAATCAGTTATGCCTATGTGGCGGAGGGACACCCGGGCCAAAGGTCTGGATCTTTGCTCCGTCCCGGATCATTGCTTCGCGGGCATCTTGCATTGCTTGTGCAAGATGCTCCGTGGCGTGGTCCAGCATATCCAGCATTTCTTTCCTGTTGACGCTTACGCCAATGTCCGCGATGCAAAGGGAGCGGATCATTGCCAGGACGGACATCTCGTTCCCGCCCCAGAGCGAGGTGGTCATTGCCATTGCAAGCCTGGGCACCAGGTCTTCCAGGGCCTGAGGGTTTTTCATTACGTCAAAATCCGTGTTGAAACGGATGTCAAATTCTCCATATTGGAGTACTTCCAGTATCTTTTTCATAGTTCACATTTTTCTGCGAATATAACCCGCAATTTTGAGGTAGCCGTTTGTTAAACGTTTAATTATCAAAAATAAACGTTTATTTGTATCTTTGCCTACTGACCAATTTTAAGACCAGATGCGTGTACGTAAATCGATAGTTTTACTGGTGGCTTTGCTGCTTGGATGCCAAGCCTTTGCGCAGGTTACCGCCTCCGCTGGAGCGGATGACGAGAAACTGCTCAGGCAGTGGATCAGGACCCTTGCGTCAGATGAGTTTGGAGGGCGCAAGCCAATGACTGAATATGAAGGCGTTACCATCAACTACCTTGCAGGGCAGTTGGAAGCGCTGGGCCTGGAGCCCGCCTTTGGCGGCAGCTGGTTCCAGCCCTTCCAGATGATAGCCGTAACGGCAAAGCCGGTGGGTGGCAAGATAACGGTCCGGGGTAAAAAGAAGGCTGACCTGCTTTATCCTGAGGACCTGGTGGTCTGGACGGCCAGGGCGGCGGACAAGGTGGAGGTGCCAAAGGCGGAATATGTCTTCTGCGGCTTTGGAATACACGCTCCGGAGTACGGTTGGGACGACTATGCCGGCATAGATGTCAAAGGCAAGATAGTGATTACTATGGTAAACGACCCCGGCTACTATGACAACACCCTTTTCCGAGGCCGGAATATGACATATTACGGCCGATGGCTGTACAAGTTCGAGGAGGCCCGCCGCCAGGGTGCGGCCGGGTGCCTGGTGCTCCACAACACGGAAGCGGCCAGCTACGACTGGTCAGTGTGCGTGAACGGGCATCTGGAGGACAACCTGGCTCTCTATGACCCTGCCACCGGGAATGCCGGTGAGCTTGCCCTGAAGGGCTGGCTCCGCGAAGACGGCGCGCGCAAGCTGTTCGCGGCCGCGGGAATGGATATGGACGCGGCGCTCGCAACTGCAAAGCGCCCCGGCTTCAAGTCCTTCTCCCTTGGCGTGAAAGGGGATGTCAAGATGACCGAAACCTATATAGTCAGGGAAACCAGCAACGTGGGAGCCATACTCCGCGGAACGGACAAGGCCGATGAGGCCGTAATCCTGAACGCCCACTGGGACCATCTGGGCATAGGCACCCCGGACGATACCGGCGACAACATCTACAACGGCGCAGCCGACAATGCCTCCGGTATGGCCGGCCTGCTGCTTGCAGCAAAGAAGTTCACGGAACTGCCGGAAAGGCCACGCCGCTCCATACTCTTCATCATCCCTTCCTCCGAGGAAAGCGGGCTCTTCGGCTCCGAATACTATTGCGCCCACCCCGCCATCCCAATGGAGAAGACAGCGGCCTGCCTCAATTTCGAGAGCATAGGTCCTGCCGAGCTCACGCGCGACGTGTCCATCCTGGGCGGCGGCGCAAGCGACCTGGACCGGTACTTTGTGGCTGCCGCCGCCGCCCAGGGGCGCTACATCTTCTTTGACGATGACAATTCTGACGGATGGTTCTTCCGCTCGGACCACTACAACTTTGTCAAGAAGGGAGTGCCCGCACTGGTGGTGGAAAACGGCAACAATCCCGTGGATCCCTCCCGTCCCAACAAATACCCTATGAAAATGTGGTATCACCAGCCCTGTGACGAATACCGCGATGACTGGGACCTGCAAGGTACACTGGCCAATGTGAACCTTATCTTCAGCGTGGGAGTATCCATCTCCAATGCCCCGGAACAGCTTAAATTATACTGAAACTCAAATATTTAACCTGATATGATTAAAAGATTTACACTTATTGCGGCTGCTGCAGCCGCACTTATGCTTCTTCCAGGATGCGGTGGAAGCGAGACCAAAGAGACCGCATCAGGACAGTCGTTTGACGAGATAGTTGCCACAAGGCGCAGCGTGCGTGACTACAAGGAAGGCACAACCATAACCCAGGCCCAGGTGCGTGATCTTGTAGCCACAGCAATGGAGGCCCCTTCCTGGGCCAACAGCCAGACTACCCGTTATTATGTGGCTATGGATCCGGAGAAAGTTGCGGCCGTAAAGGAACTGGTGGGCGCAGGCAACGCCAGGAACACCGCCAACGCTCCCGTAATGATAGTTTCCACCTTTGTCAAGGGCCAGTCCGGCTTCGGCCGCGGCAACCAGGTCAACGAGATTGGTGACGGCTGGGGAGCATATGACAACGGAGTCAGCAACGCCTACTTCATTCTCAAGGCCCGTGAGCAGGGTTTTGACACCCTTATTATGGGAATGCGCGACTCCGACGGCCTTAGGAAACTGTTCAACATTCCTGACACTGAGGAAGTTATGGCAGTTATCAGCCTTGGATATCGCGCATCCGATCCAAACCGTCCAGCCCGTAAAGGCATAGACGAGATTCTTAAATTCTTCTAGCCCTTCAGTTCGCTGAGGACTTCAGCAATTGCGGCGTCAAGCTGAGGGTCTTTGCCCTCCAGGCGGTCCTGGAAAGTGTTCTTTACGTAGATGTCCGGTTTAACGCCGGTATTTTCCAGGTCTTTGCCGTCAACAACGCTGTAGCAGCCCCACGCCGGCAAACGACAGGTGGATCCATCAATGAGCCTTGCAGAAGAGGTGAAGATGATCCACCTGTAAGTTTCTGTACCTACCAGCTTGGCTATTCCAAGGGTCTTGATACCATTGGAAGTAACCTCCGCGTCTGAAAGACTGTGCTCATTGACCAGCACTACGATAGGCTTTCCCGCAGGTGCCACGTTAGGATGGCTGGTCCTGGGGAAGTCTCTGTACGCCCACTCGAAATGGGCCTGTCCGCGCAGGAAATCGATAACCTCCTTGTGTACGTTTCCGCCATTGTTATAGCGAAGGTCAAGGATAAGCGCATCCTTGTCAAACACCTCAGTATGCATCTTGAGAAGGAACGAGTTGAGGTCCTCGTCGCCCATAGCCCTCATATGGATGTAGCCCACCCTGTCGCCGGTCTTGGCGGAAACGGCATCCGCCCTCTGGTCCTCCCAGCGCTTGTATGCCAGAGTCTTGACATTTGAGAAGGAGGTGGTGTGCACCTTGACGTCGAACTCCTTGCCACTGCGGCTGAAGGTGAGCTTAAGCTCATCCTTGCCCACAGCGCCGGAGAAGTACTTCTCGCGGTTCTGCCTTGCATCAACCCTAACGCCGTCCACTGCAACCAGCTCATCGCCGTTGCGCAGGTCTATCTCAACCTTGTCCGCAGGGGAGTCCACCAGGATGTAATCCACCTTGTAAGGCGCCTCGTTCTGGAAAACTATGCCAGTGCCATAGGTACGGATGGATGTCTGGGGCCTCTCCTCCGTTCCGCTGGAAGTGAATCCCATATGGGAAGAATTCAGTTCACCCAGAAGGTCAGCCATCAATGTCCTGAGGTTGGCCCTTGTCCTGACGTATGGCAGCAGGGAGCCGTAATATTCCCTTATGGAATACCAGTCCGCACCGTGGAAATTGACATCGTAGTAATTCTGCTCCAGGACGGCCCAGACCTCGTAGAACATCTGCCTGAACTCATCGTTCAGCACCACTTCCACGTCCTTTGTCACTGCGGTCTTTGCAGCGCTGCCGGCGTTCACGTCTATCTTGTATATTGCTCCGCTGCTCAGGCAGTACAGAGCGTCCTTGCAGCTGAAGAAGGTGCCGGAAGTGAGGTCACGGATCTGCTTGGGCTTTGCTTCCGGGTCAGATATTTCCAGGCAATACACGCCTCCTGGAGCCGATGCGAACGAACTGTAAAGCAGGTATGACTTGTCCTTGTTCTTGAACACGTACAGATTGTTCTGGCTGCCGTCACGCTCTACGCGTGTAAGCCTGCTGTGAATGTCCTTGTAGTCAATCACTACTGCGGAATCCTTCTTTGCCGGCTTATCCCCGAAAAGTGCGTCCACCGCCTCTGACTTGAACGGAGTCTCGTACTTCCTCAAAGGCAGTTTGTACAAAGAAGCGCGGGATCCCCTTGGGAAAGAGGACGAAGTGGGGTTAGCCAGCATATACATATCCTTTCCGTCAGGGGAGAACACAGGGCTGCCCTCAACGGAGGCGGAGTTTGTAAGATTCTTCAGGGTTCCGTCGGCAAAGCTGTATATGAAGATGTCCGACTCGAACATATGCATTGCGTCGAATGCCAGGTAGTTGTCATCGAAAGAGAAAGAAAGGTCATAGCGCTGGTAAGACCAGAACTCGGCCTCCGTGAGCTTGCGGGCGACATTGTTGTTCAGATCGAGCAGCATCACGGACTTGCTTCCGTCAACAAAGGCCATCCTGTCTCCCAGGTGGCTCAGGGTGAGGTTCTTGACATTGTTCTGGGACAGATATACCACGGATTCGGGAGCGGAGCCGTCGGCTGCAATCTTATAGATGTTTGTCCAGCCCATATTGGTCCTGGTGTAGTAGACGGTCTTGCTGTCAGGGCCCCAGACAACTTCGGCCACCCTTTCGTATGAAGGGGTTTCCAGTTTCTGGAGGAACTTGCACTTGGGGTCGGTTATGTATAGGCCGCCCCTGATTACCAGGGCGAACTTCTTCCCGTCAGGGGAGACTGCGGCCGCAGAAGGTGTCTGGCCTGTGAAAGACCTGCGTACCTCCACGCTTCCGGAGGCAATGCTTATCTGCGGAACGCTAACGCTGCCGGAAGGCAGGCTGAGGACATTGATCTCATAGTCCTTCAGGAACACCATTGCGGAGCCCCCGTAGGCCAGGTTGGGATACTGGACGGACTTGTCAAACGTTGTAAGTTGCTGTGGAGCGCCGCCCGGGACGTATTTTACTATGTTGGATTCCTTGTTCAGCTCATCGCTCACATAGTATATGTTGCCGTTGACATCGGCCATTGGCCACTGGTCCTTGCCAATGTAGCTTGTCAGCTCGGTGTAAGCCTTTGTCTTTGGATTCCAGGACTTTATGTTAGGGTTATGGTCTCCCACGTAGCGCTTCCTGGTAGGGAAACTGAGGCTCTCCATCGATTCGTTGAAAAGGAACTCCCCGGTCTTTGGGTTTTCCGCCAGGTTCACTATGGTATTGAAGTACCCGTCGAACATCAGCTGCGGGGTGCCTCCTTCTACGGCTACCCTGAAAGAAGTCTTGCGCGCGCTCTCGCGCGTAGATTCAAAGTAAATGTATTTTGAGTCAGCGGACCAGGAGATGGGCACGTCCGGAGCCTCGTGGAAGGTGAGCTGTACTGCCTTGCCTCCACCCAGCGGAACTGCGTATACGTCCGTATTTCCCTGGATGTCGGAACTGAAGGCCAGCCATTTGCCGTCAGGAGACACCAGAGGTGAATCCTGCTCTCCCGTCATTGTGATTACGGCTGTAGCCTGCCCTCCCGATACAGGTACGGAGAAGATGTCTCCGTCATAACTGAAATAAATCTGCTTTCCGTCCGGAGACAAAGAAGGATGGGAAGCGAATCTTAAGTTCTGTGAAAAAGAAAGGGTGGATGCCAAAAAAATATTAGCGGCAATGAAAAGTAAACGTTTCATGCCGCTAATATAGCAATTATTTAGTCAGGGACTATTTGTTCAGTGCCTGTGCAACCTCGATTGCGCCAAGTACAAGTTCTACGTACCTTGGAGCATCGTTGATACAGCACTCGTTCTCACCCCAGTGGAACGGATAGTCGTCCTTGTTCTCAAAGAAGTCTTCCTTTACGAGAAGTCCAGGAACAACGCCTCCAGGGATTACTGAGTAGTCAGCCCTGTTGTTGCTGTAGGCAACGTTCTTGGTGGTAACACCAACGGCGGTGATGAAGGACTTGTTGTTGTAAGGATGGCATCCGAACAGGTAGTTGAGGCCTGCGAATACAAACTCGGGATCGATCATATCAGGGAACAGCTTCCATACCTTGTAGCAGTTGTATGCGTTGTTGATGATTCCGCTGTTTCCAGCCCAGGTAGCACCTGCGATGTTGACACCGTAAGGATTATCCTCGGCAACGGCTGTGATGCTCTTTACGTATGCAGGAATGAGGGCCTTAACCTTGTCCTGGAACTTCTTGTCCATATAAGGATAAACCTCAAGGGCTGCAGAAAGGTTCATTCCTACTCCGCCTCTTCCGTTGGCCATTGAAGGAGCCTGTACGGGCTGAGGGTTGAGCTGAGCCTCTACGAGCGGTGTGAAGAAGTCCTTGAACTTCTGGTCGCCGGTAGCGAACCAGAGCTCGATGGCTGCCTGGAGCCTGGGATCTCCGCCACCCATCCTTCCGAACATACCGGCAGCGGCGTTGTTTGAAGGAGCGGCAGCCTCTGAGTACTTGTCCCAAAGCATCAGGGCGTTCTTGAGAGAGCGCTCTGCCTCCTCAGGGAAGTATTCCTTGAGGGCAGGATATGCAAGTGCAAGGGATACGATTGTTCCCATTGTTCCGGCAGGGCTGAAACGTCCGGTGATGACGTACCTGTCGTCAGGGGTGCCTGAGCGGTTGCCCTTAACCTCATAGCGGGCAAGTGTAGGATCGTAGATGAGACCGTCGGTAAGGGTCATTGCATCGCCAAGGTGATGATAGTGATGCATATCCGGCTGGCCGATGGTTCCGGCTACAAAGCCGATGTTCTCTACCTGAGCGTTGATGTTCAGGGTTCCCTGCATAATGTACTGTACGTTGTCAGGAATTCCGTCAGGAACGTGGATGTCAGCGTAGAGTGTCTTATGGTCGATGAGAGTCTGGTCTCTCTCAGGACGGAAGGTACGCCACATATAGGCGAGGTCCTGGGTTGTGGTAACTACAGAGTTGGACTGGATGTCGAAGTCTCCGGCGTCATACCATCCACCGATTGCAAGTCCGGGGATATGCTCCAGGGGTGCATACTTGGTGTTGGTCTCGTTGCCCATTGTGTAACCGTCGTGGAGGCGGATGTTGAGGGGAGCCTGGAGGGCGTCGTCCATATTGGCGCGTCCGTGCCATACACGGTAAGCCTCGTTAACCTCCATATGGTCCATATTCACAACCAGTGAGATATCCATTGAAGGATGCCACTTGTCATCGTAAACGTTCTTGTCGATAGGGAATGCGTTGGTCTCAACTCCGTTGTACTCGATGCTGTAGAGACCGGGGGTCTTTACGTCAGAGAAGTCAAGCTGAACGTAATTGTACCTGTGATGGTACTCTCCCCAGAACTTGGCGTTGATAACCTTTGCAACGCTCTTGGTTCCGTCAGGATTAACCTTGAGGAGGTTTGCGGTCTTTGCAGGGGTGTCGTTCTTGTCAAGCTCAACAACTGCAACCTTCTTCTGTGCAGGGGTGTAACCTACCTGAGAGAAGCCAATGTTTGGCTTGCGAACCCAAGTGGGGTCTGCGCTGGGCTCAAGGTACCACTCAAGGACCTTGCCGGTCTTTCCGGTAGGAAGGAGTGAGCGGAGAACGAACATACCGTTCTGTGCCAGGTGGCGTCCGTCAAAGATCATAAGGTCCTGGTCAGACTTCACGCTTACGCGGAGTGCGGGATCCTCAGGTGCAAGTGTAATCTGCTTTCCTGTTGAGAGCGGGAGGGGAACAAGGAAGTCTCCACGTCCGCGGTCATCAAATGTAGACTCTCCAAAGTACTGGGGGATCTTCTCTGCAATAGGATGAACCTCAGTGTCTGCCATAGGATACTTTGGCAGGGGCCTTGCGAGTCCGTCAACAAGATAGTTCTTTCCAAAGTAGGAAGCGGGGAAGAACTCAAGGTTCATACCTGCCTTGCCCTGGAGGAACTCAGGAACCGGCTTGTCAAGGTAAACCTGGATGATAACGCCCTTGTCCTTGGGGAATACCCTTAGTTTGGAGACGAAGTTCCAGTCTTCATAAGTCAGTTCCACCTCAACGCTGCTGTCGCTGTGGTTGACTGTCCTGTTGCTGATGACACCAAAGATGTCCCACTGCTCAGGGGTGTTCACAAGCCTGATACCACCACCGGTGCAGATACGCTCACCTCTCTGGATTATTTCAATACCGGCGAATTTCTCGTCGTAGAAAGCACCGTTGTAGAGGTTGTTGTAAACGAGCACGTTAGTGCCTCTGTCCTCGTAGTAGTCGAGGTCGTTCATTTTAAGGCTCTGTGCGTTTGCACTGAAAGCCATTAAGGCCAAAAGTGCAGAAGCAATGAAAATAGAAAGTTTTCTCATATTTAATGAAGATAATGAAATATTCTTGCCGAAAATTAGTAAATATTCTTAAGAATACAAACAAACGGCCCTCATTAAATGTTAATATTAATTATTATATTTGTCTAATACGCACTTGACTTAAGATAAATTATTTATGTTTGGCCTTAGTAATGAGCATCTTACCAGATATCCAAGCATAGTATAGTCAACGAAGACACAAAAAAGAACAGCAGGGACAGATAATATGTTCAGCGCACAGACATACAAAGAAAGAAGGGAACGCCTCCGCAAACAATTGGACGGCGGCATCCTGCTTTTCCTGGGCAACGGGGAAGTTGGGATGAACTATGCAGACAACACATATCCTTTCCGCCAGGACAGTACCTTCCTGTACTACTTTGGCCTGGATTACGCCGGTCTTTCCGCCATAATGGACCTGGACTCCGGAGAAGACATAATCTTTGGAGACGAACTAACCATTGATGACATTGTCTGGACGGGTACAATGCCTACCCTGGCCCAAAACGCCCTGCTTTCCGGGGTTGGGAAAACCCTCCCTTCGGGGGAGTTGCGCCCGCTCCTTGAGAAGGCATCGGCGCAGGGAAGAAGCATAAGGTTCCTGCCTCCGTACAGGGGGGAGCACAGCGTGAAGCTGCTGGAACTTTTGGGTATAGCCCCGTCTGAGCAGGCCTCGAAGGCCGATGAAGGCTTCATAAAGGCCGTGGTGGATATGCGCATACATAAAGGCCCGGAGGAGGTTGAGGCCATAGAGGAGGCGGTAGACATAAGCACCCGTATGCATCTTATCGCGTACAGGATGGCGCGCCCGGGGGTGCACGAGGCGGAGATAGCCGCCGCAGTGCGCAGGGAGGCGTGCGTGCGACAGGGGACGGACCTGTCGTTCCCAACAATAGCCACGGTCAAGGGGCAGGTGCTGCACAATCACGGATTCATCCATACACTGAAGGACGGAGACATTTTCCTGCTTGACGCAGGGGCTGAGAACGCCCTGCATTACAGCGGAGACCTTTCGTCTTCAATGCCTGTGGGAGAGAAATTCACTGAGCGCCAGGAACTTATATATAACATCCACCTGCGCAGTTTTGATGCTGCGGTAAAGTACCTGGCACCGGGCGTTCCGTACAGGAAAGCCCATCTGGCCGCTGCGCAGGCCATAGCGGAAGGGATGATAGACCTAGGCCTGATGAAGGGCAATCCTGAAGATATTGCACTGAGCGGGGCGTACGCCCTTGTTTTCCCTTGCGGGACGGGCCATATGATGGGCCTTGACGTGCACGATATGGAAAACCTGGGAGAACAGTATGTGGGCTATACCGGAGGGGAAAAGAAGAGCACCCAGTTCGGATTCAAGTCACTGAGGCTCTCGCGCCCGCTGGAGCCGGGATTCGTGTTCACTGTAGAGCCTGGTATATATTTCATACCGGAACTGATTGACCTGTGGAGGTCCCAGGGCCTTTTCAAAGACTTCATAAACTATGACAGGTTCGAGGCCTGGAAAGACTTCGGAGGTCTTCGCAATGAGCTGGACTACCTCATAACTCCTGACGGATGCCGCGTGCTGGGAACCATCCGCAAACCAATGACAATAGAAGAAGTTTACCAAGCAAGGAATTTATGAACGACAGGATAGAACGCCTGAGGCGGCAGAGCCTGGACACATCGGCAACCCTTTCCATAGAGAGGGCCCTGATAGAGACGGAATTCTATAAGGAGAACTACGGAAAATACCCCGTGGCAATTCTCAGGGCAAGGAATTTCTATGAGATCTGCGCCAGGAAAACCATATACATTGGCCCGGAAGAGCTGATAGTGGGGGAGAGGGGCCCGCGGCCGAAGGCCGTGCCAACCTTCCCGGAACTGACGTGCCACAGCGTGGAAGACCTTCGCGTGCTGGACACCCGCGAACTTCAAAGCTATCACATAAGTGCCGATGACATAGAGACTTACCAGAGGGAAGTCATCCCTTACTGGGAGGGCAAGACGCAGCGCGAGCGCATCTTCGGCCACGTATCAAAGGAGTGGGAGGAGGCGTATCACGCAGGCGTTTTCACTGAGTTTATGGAGCAGCGCGCAGCGGGACACACTGCAATGGATGGCAGGATGTACCGCGAGGGCTTGCTGGATATGAAGGAGCGCATTGCAAAGCGCATCGCGGAGCTCGATTACATAAACGATCCCAAGGCTACGGACAGGCAGCAGGAGCTGGAGGCGATGGCCATTTCCTGCGACGCGGCCATACTGTTCGCGCAGCGTCACGCGGAGTTGGCGCGCGAGCTGGCCGCCGCGGAGCAGAACCCCAGCCGCAAGGCGGAGCTCCTGAAGATCGCTTCCGTCTGCGACTGGGTTCCCGCCCACGCGCCGAGGGACCTCTGGGAGGCCATCCAGATGTACTGGTTCGTCCATCTTGGCACCGTTACGGAACTCAACGGCTGGGATTCAATGAACCCCGGTCACATTGACCAGCACCTGTATCCTTTCTACAAGAAAGGCCTGGAAGACGGCACCCTCAGTTATGATTCCGCCAAGGAACTCCTGTGCTGCCTTTGGATAAAGTTCAACAACCAGCCGGCACCTCCCAAGGTTGGTATAACCGCCAGGGAATCAGGTACATACAATGACTTTACAAACATAAACATCGGTGGAGTGGACCGCAACGGCAACAGCGCCGTGAACGACCTCTCCTATATGATCCTGGAAATCCAGGAAGAGCTTCACCAGCTTCAGCCAGGCCTAAGCATCCATATTTCCCGGAACACTCCTGACTCATTCCTTGAGGCCGGCATCAGGGTAATCCGCAAAGGCTACGGCTATCCTTCTGTATTCAATCCGGACACCTATGTGCAGGAACTTGTCCGTCAGGGCAAAAGCCTTGAAGACGCCCGTGAGGGCGGCTGTTCAGGCTGCATAGAGGTGGGCGCCTTCGGCAAGGAAGCTTACCTGCTGACAGGTTACCTGAACACGCCAAAGATACTGGAGATAACGCTGAATGACGGCATCGACCCGGAAACCGGAAAGCAGATAGGCCTGCAGACCGGGGACCCGCGCACCTTCAAGGATTTCGAGCAACTGTACACTGCCTGGAAAACCCAGATGGAGTACTTCGTAAACCTGAAACTGAGCGTAAACAATTACATTGAAAGGATGTTCAGCCTGTACGCTCCTGCCACCTTCCTGAGCCTGTACATAGATGACTGCATAGACAAGGGAATGGACTATTACAGCGGTGGAGCAAGGTACAACACAACCTACATCCAATGCACTGGCCTTGGAACCATAACAGACTGTCTGTCAGTGATTAAGAAGCACGTCTTCGAGGACCGCCGCTATACTGTGGACCAGCTCCTTGCAGCCATCAGACGCAACTTCCAGGGAGACGAGCCTATGCGCCAGTACATCCGCACGCGCACCCCGTTCTTCGGCAATGACAACGCCTATGCCGACAGCATAGCCCTCCGCGTCTATGACGACCTGGTCAAGGCCATCGAGGGCCGCCCCAATACCCGCGGCGGCAAGACCTACCTGAATATGCTGTCCACCACCTGCCACAACTATTTCGGCCAGGTGTGCGGAGCTTCCGCGGACGGGCGCTTCGCCCATTTTGCCATTTCAGACGGCACCTCGCCAGCCCACGGTGCCGACACCCACGGCCCAACCGCCGTGATCCGTTCCCTTGGCAAACTGGACCAGACCAGAAGCGGCGGCACCCTGCTCAACGTGCGCTTCACTCCCGCCCTCCTCAAGACAGACAGCGAGGTCTCCAAACTTGGCAAGCTCATCCGCGAGTATTTCCGCCTCGGCGGCCATCATATCCAGTTCAATATCGTTGATACAGATACCCTGCGTGACGCCCAGCAGCATCCGGACCAGTACCGTGACCTTCTTGTGCGCGTGGCCGGCTACTCTGACTATTTCAACGATATGACCTCCCAGCTACAGGAAGAAATCATAGCCCGAACCCAGAACGAAGAATTCTAGCTCTCCTGAATGTCGCTGATATTTGACATAAAGCGCTACGCCCTGCACGACGGCCCTGGAATCCGCACCACCATATTCCTCAAGGGCTGCCCCCTGAGGTGCGTCTGGTGCCACAATCCGGAAAGCTGGAGCCCGCAGCCCCAGAGAATGTACAAGCAGAACCGCTGCATTGGCTGCGGCAGCTGCGTACAGGCCTGCCCTGTGGGGGCGCTGGAGCTCACGCCGCAGGGCATCATCCCCACCGGAGAAGAATGCCTGCTCTGCGGCGCCTGCGCCGATGTCTGCCCGCCTATGGCCCTGGAAATCAGTGGCAAAGACTGGCCAATGGGCCAGTTGATGGAGGAAATCGAAAAGGAAAGGGGAGTGATGGAAACCGGTGGCGGAGGCGTCACGCTATGCGGCGGAGAGCCGCTGCTTGACGCTGACTACGCCATCTCCCTGCTGGAGGAGCTGGGCAGGCGCGGCTTCCACCGTTGCGTGGACACCTGCCTGCAGGTGCCACCGCAAACCCTCCGCCGCGCCGTCCCCGTCTGCGACCTCTTCCTGGTCGATATCAAGCTGATAGATCCAACCCTCCACCGCAAATACACCGGTGTCTCCAATGATCTTATACTCAGCAATATACGCCTCCTTTCGGAGCTGAAAGCCCCCTACTGGATCCGCATCCCTCTCATCAAAGGCATAAATGCCGATGACGCCAACCTCACCGCCACCGCTGACTTCCTCCTCTCCCTGCCCACCCCGCCGCAGGAAGTGGACCTCCTCCCATACCACGACGTAGCCAAAGGCAAGCACCAGCGTCTCTGGTCCACCTACAACCCGGACAAACTCCCAATGTCCACGCCCGACGCCACCGAACTGGAACACGCCCTATCTCTCTTCCGCTCCCGCGGCCTCAAAGCCTGCATAGGCGGATAACTGTAAAACAAACTAAATTGACAGGAAATGAAACCTAACCTTTTAATTGCCGGATTTGTGCTGCTGTGTGGAGCGGCATTCCTGACCGGATGTTCAGATTCAAAGAACAATAAAGAGATACGTAAAGTTGAGGCAGTGCAGGTGGAGACCCCGGAGGGGACTGCGCCAAGGCTGCCGTACCTTGTCAGCGTCACATACGCTGATGGCTCCAAGGAGTGGCGGCAGGTGAAATGGATGAACAGCGTGCGAGAGACGGAGGAGCAGGAGGCCGCCCTGGAGGTTGGTTCGGAATACACTGTCCGTGGATATATTATTGGAGATTCCACTGAGGCCGAAGGGTATCCGCTGGATGCGCAGGTGAAAGTTGTGGACGAGGCGTGGGAAGTGCCGGCCAGAGTCCCGCAGGCGCAGCCGCTTCCGTTGGGAAGCGTGCGCCTTATCGGGGACAACCGCCTCACTTCCAACCGCGATCTGGACATCCAGAACCTGCTTTCACTGGATATCACCCAGGAACTGTACAATTATCGTGATACGTATGGCCTGAGCACTGATGGCTATACCCGTTCCAACGGCTGGGATTCCCCGACGACAAAGCTCAAGGGACACGGCTCAGGGCACTATATGTCCGCCCTGGCATTTGCTTATGCAGGTACTGACGACCCTTCGTTGAAGGCTGCCTTGAAGGCCAATATCAAGAGGATGGTGGACGAACTGCGCTACTGCCAGGAGCTCACCTTTGTATGGGATCCGGCGCTGGGACGCTACCGCGAAGCCCGCGACCTTGCCCCCGAGGACGAACTTATGGGGATGAAAGGCACCTGGGATGCCTTTGACATCTACAAGAAAGACTGCACCAAATATGGTTATGGCTATATCAACGCCATTCCGGCGCAGCACCCCGTGCTCATAGAGAAATACGCCCCGTACAATAACCAGGACTGGGTTTGGGCGCCATATTATACAATTCACAAGCAGCTTGCCGGCCTCATTGACATTGCCTGCAACGTCGATGACCAGGAAATAGCCTCCAAGGCCCTGCTGATTGCAAAGGATATGGGCCTGTGGGTGTGGAACCGACTCTATTACCGCACTTATGTGCAGACTGAAGGCACCCAGGAGGAAAGGCGCGCCCGCCCCGGAAACCGTTACGAAATGTGGAATATGTACATTGCCGGAGAGGTTGGAGGTATGCAGGAGGCGCTCTCACGCCTGTCCGTGATGGCTTCGGACCCTACGGAAAAGGAGCGGCTGGCGCAGGCCGCCGGCTTCTTTGACGCCCCGGCCTTCTATCAGCCCCTTTCCCGCAACATTGACGATATCCGTACCCGTCACGCCAACCAGCATATCCCAATGATAGTGGGATCCCTCAAGCAGTTCCAGGCAACCGGGAACGAATTCTATTATAACATTGCGGTCAATTTCTGGAATCTGGTCCAGGGCAGATATGCCTATGCGATGGGGGGCGTGGGCAACGGAGAGATGTTCCGCCAGCCCTATACCCAGATGCTGAGCCTGAACACCAACGCCCAGACCCGCAGGAACGGGGAGACCTCCCCGGACCCCAACATAAACGAGACCTGCTGTTCCTACAACCTGGCCAAACTGACCAAGGACCTGAACTGCTACAATCCCGATGACGCCCGATATATGGACTATTACGAGCGCGTGCTCTATAACCAGCTGGTTGGATCCGTTCACCCTGAGCATTACGGAGTTACATACCAGTACGCAGTTGGCCTGAATGCCGCGAAGCCTTTTGGGAACCGCACTCCGCAGTCTACCTGCTGCGGTGGAACGGGTGCAGAAAACCACGTCAAATACCAGGAGGCGGCGTACTTTGTCTCTGACAACACCCTGTGGGTGGGCCTATATCTGCCAACCGAAGCCAATTGGGAGGAGAAGGGCGTACGCCTGCGCCAGGAGTGCTCCTGGCCTGCGGAGAGTTCTGTCATAACCATAGAGGAGGGCGGCCGCTTTGCAATGAAGCTGCGCGTTCCGTACTGGGCTACCAAAGAGTTCAGGATCAAGCTCAACGGGAAGAAGGTTGGCAGGAAGTATCGGCCATCGTCCTATGTGGAAATCCCTGAAAGGGAGTGGAAAGCCGGGGACAGGGTGGAGATAGAGATGCCTTTCGGCACGCATTTATTCTATGGCCCGGACAGGATGGAAGTGGCGGCAACCGCGGAGGGAGGCCCTTCGACGCAGTTTGAACCTATGTGGGAGGGCGCGTTGATGTACGGCCCGCTGGTGATGGCATCGCCTGATATCACAACCTGGGAGGAAGCTGAAATATCCCTTGATGCAGAAGAGATTGAGGCGGACTTTGACGGAAACGTGCATAAGCTTACCTTTGAAGGCAAGACATTCTACCCGGATTACTATATGACCGAAAGGGGAACCCATTATCTGAGACTGAACGCAAAGCAAAGTGACTGATTTAATATATAATATCATCTGGAGCCCGGCACTGATAGTGCTGCTGGTGGGCGCGGGGCTGTATTTCACGATACGCACGCGCTGTGTGCAATTGAGAAGGGTGGGGCTGATGGCAAGGATGCTGTTTGGCAGGCGCGCATCCGCAAGCAATAACTTTTCCCCGTTCCAGGCATTCTGCGTGGCGCTGTCAGGCAGGGTGGGCACCGGGAACATAGTGGGCGTGGCCACGGCCATAGCCCTGGGAGGCCCGGGGGCCGTGTTCTGGATGTGGGTGATAGCGTTCCTTGGCGCTTCCACCGCATTTACGGAATCCACCCTGGCGCAGATTTACAACTTCAAGCATAAAGGCGAACTGCGCGGAGGCCCTGCAAGCTACATTGAGAAAGGATTAAAGAAGCCTTGGCTGGGAATGCTTTTCGCCATACTGACCCTTGCGGGATATGGTATGCTGCTGGTGCTGACGCAGGCCAACGGAGTTTCCAGCGCGTTTGAGAATTCTTTCGCGGTTAAGCCGTGGGCTTCCGGCGCGGTACTGGCATTCATTCTCAGCCTGGTAATAATAGGTGGGGCAAAGCGCATCGCCAATGTGGCAACGCTGGTTACGCCGTTTATGGCCATCGCCTATATAATATTGGCGCTCATCATCATAGGCGCCAACATCAGCGCGGTGCCCGGGATGCTGGGAGTCATTGTGAAGAGCGCCTTCGGCATAAATCCGCTGGTGGGAGGAATGCTTGGAAGCACCATTGCGATGGGCGTGAAGCGAGGGCTTTTCTCCAACGAGGCAGGCCAGGGCGGCGGGGCTATAGTCTCCGCAAGCGCGGAGAACGAAATGCCCGCCCAGCAGGGCCTGGTGCAGGCTTTCTCCGTTTACATAGACACCATCCTGGTTTGTACGGCAACCGCCCTGATGATCCTATGCACTGGCAATTTCAATGTAGTGGATCCTTCTACCGGCGAGCTCCTGTATGCCTCCGCACCTGAGTTGGGAAGCAATTATGTGGGCTATACCCAGGCGGCCATCGACACCGTGTTCCACGGCTTTGGAAGCGCCTTTGTGGCCGTGGCGCTGAGTTTCTTCGTGTTCACTACGCTTATGGCGTATTACTTCTATGCGGAGTCAAGCATAGCATATCTTTTCAGCCGCTTCGGCAAGGAGGGAGGCAAGGCGGAGAAGGCTGCCGTATGGGTTTATAGAATAATAATGTTAACTTTGGTTGTACTTGGCGCCTGCACCAGCTCCGACATTGCCTGGAAATGGGGAGACGTGGGCCTGGGCCTTACAACCTGGATCAATGTCCTGGCGCTGCTGTTCCTGTTCCCGCAGGCGCTTGCTGCACTCAAGGACGTAGAGAAGAAATATCCAATAAAGAAATAATATGAAAAGACTGATTGTTCCGGTATTTGCCGTTCTGCTTCTTGCAGGATGCGCAAGTAAATCCCCTCAGGACGTGCTTACAAAGCACGACAAGGAGATTGACAAGATCATTGCACAGATGACCTTGGAGGAGAAGGTGATGATGCTACACTCCAAGACCATTATGTCTTCCGAGGGCGTCCCGCGCCTTGGAATCCAGGACATCAAGTATGCGGACGGCCCGTTTGGCGTGCGCGAGGAACTTGGCGACGGCTTCCGCCCCCTGGGCTGGCAGCTGGACTCCGCCACGTATTTCCCCACGGGATCGGCGCTTGCCGCCACCTGGGACCCTTCGCTGGCCTATGACTACGGCCACGGAATTGGCGTCGAGGCCAGGCTCCGCGGCAAGGACGTGATGCTGGGCCCGGCCATCAACATCCAGAGGCTGCCAGTGGGCGGCCGCAGCTACGAGTACCTCAGCGAGGATCCGGCCCTTGCGGCCGCCCTGGCAGTGGGTTACGTGAAGGGAATGCAGGACGCCGGCACCGCCGCCTGCGTCAAGCACTTTGCAATAAACAACCAGGAGACCAACCGCGGCAGCGTGAACGTGATAATTGACGAAAGGGTGATGCGCGAGATCTACCTCAAGCCCTTCGAGGCCACGGTGAGGGAGGCCGGAGCAATGGCCATAATGCCTGCGTACAACAAGGTGAACGGAGATTACTGCTCTGAGAACGAGCACCTCCTGAACGAGATCCTGCGCGGCGAATGGGGCTTCAAGGGCATCACGGTCTCTGACTGGGGCGCCACTCACAGCACTATGGGAGCCGCGCTGCACGGCCTTGACGTGCAGATGACAGGCGACAACTACCTTGGCCCGCCTCTCATCGACTCCATTGCCGCAGGCAAGGTTTCAGAGAAGGTTGTGGACGACAAGGTGCGCGAACTTCTCCGCGTGCGCTTCGCCATAGAGCCCATCCCCGCGGACAAGTCTAACCTGGTGCAGACTTCGCAGCCGGAGAGCCGCCAGGCCGCCCTTGAGGTGGCTCGCCGCTCCATTGTGCTGCTCAGCAACAAGGGCGCAGCGCTTCCTATTGCCAAGAGCGTCAAGACCATCGCAGTGATTGGCCAGAACGCCGTGCTGTCCACCGCCGCCGGCGGTGTGGGCGCAGGCGTGAAGACCCCCTACGAGGTAACCCCTCTCCAGGGCATCCAGCGCAGGGCGGGAGATGCCATAAAGGTTCTCTACGCCCCCGGTTACAGGAACTTTGGTGGAAGGGTTCGCCCGGGACAGGAGCCCAGGCCTCTCCAGGCTATGGCCATCGACGAGGAGCCTGACGCAGACCTCCTCGCGGAGGCCGTGGAGATTGCCAAGGCTGCGGACCTGGTACTCTTCTTCTGCGGAACAAACAAGACCATAGAGACAGAGGGCAGCGACCGCCAGAACATCAAGCTGCCGGTTGGCCAGGAGGCCATAGCAGCGGCTCTGGCTCAGGCCAACCCCAATATGGTCAGCGTCGTGATTTCCGGCGGCCCGCTGGAGCTTGCGGCCGTGGAGGGCTGCTCCAAGGCTATGGTGCAGGGCTGGTGGAACGGAATCGAGGGCGGAACCGCCCTTGCCGAAGTCCTCTTCGGCGACAGGGCTCCTTCCGGAAAGCTTCCGTTCACATACCCCCGCGTGCTTGAGGAGTCACCCGCATACGCAATGGGCAACTTCCCCAACAGGGCTGAAACCCAGGAAGACCTCTTCACCGGTATGTACCGCGCCGATATGGGCGGCACCGGAGGCCAGTTCCGCCGCGTAACCCCGGATTCCAAGTACACAGAGGGCCTGCTTGTGGGCTACAGGTGGTTCGACACCAAGAAAGTCCCTGTTGCATACGCATTTGGACACGGCCTTTCATATGTGAACTTCGAATACTCCAACATTGCCGCCTCCAAGAAGGCATACAAGGAGGGTGACGTTGTCAAGGTCAGCTTCGACCTCAAGAACACCGGCGATATGCCGGCGGAGGAGGTTGCCCAGCTTTACATCAGCCACAAGGACGCCAAGGTAGAGTATCCTGCAAAGGAACTCAAGGCATTCCAGAGGGTGGCGCTTGGCGCCGGCGAGAGCCGCAAGGTGACCCTGGAGTTCCCTGTAAGCGAACTTTGCTGGTGGTCTGACAGCGGCTGGCAGCTGGAGAAGGGCACCATTGAAATGATGCTTGGATCCGCATCTGACGACCTGCGTCTGAGCACTTCCGTAGAAATCAAATAATTTTTACTGATAATTCTGTAACAAACCCCGGACTGCTGCGTCATTTAACTGAAGCCGGTCCGGGTTTTTAACTCCGGCTTCCTGAATAAGAATGAGAAAACTGTTCTTCATAGTTGTCATTGCCTTGGCCCTGCCTCTTGCGGGTCTTGCAGAAAAACCGGCCAAGCCGGTACCTGGTACACAGATTTCAATGCTCATAAACGAGTACAGGTTTTACGACGGATTTGAGGCGGTAAAAGTAGGAAGGCTGGGAACCAAGATTGTAAAAGCCTTGATACAGAGCGGAGCCGCGCACGAAGATGATCCTGATTTGAAAGATGCCGTGAAAGTGCTCAAGGGAATAAAGAGACTGGCCGTGGTGGAGTATTCTGACTGCGCCCCGGAGGTAAGGCAAGGCTTTTCACAAAAGATGTCAAGGCTCCTCAGCGGAGCGGAGATGCTGATGGAGGTGAAAGACGGATCGGACATAATGCGTATGTACGGCGTTGTGGACGACCGTGGAGACAAAGTGAAGGACTTTGTCCTCTTCAGCCCGGAAGACTGCACGCTGATATGCCTCTTCGGCTCCATCTCCCTGGATTCAGTAATGGCCGTAGCGTCCAAATAATATGGATTACAAAGAGTTCTGTGACATCTACCTGCCCCTGGCGGACGGCCTGTACAAAGTGGCCTTCTATATCCTGGAATCGGAACAGGATGCAAAGGATGCCGTACAGGACCTTTACATAAAGCTCTGGGATTCAAGGGATACGCTGGATAGCGTGCACAACCCTATGGGATATGGCATCAGGCTACTGAAGAACATCTGCATAGACCGGATCAGAAAGGAGTCCCGCCACCCAAGGGAAGGCCTGAGCGAAGATCTGCCGGCGGCCGATACGGCGGACGGCCCGCAGGCCGCAAAGGAGCGGACGGCAAGGCTGCAGCGGGCTATAAGGAATCTTCCGGAGGGTCAGAGGACCGTACTTGAAATGAGGCTGTTGCGGGGAATGAGCAACGAGCAGATATCAAAGGAAACAGGAATGAGCAATCTGGCGGTAAGGGTTATGATAAGCCGCGCCAGGAAAAAGATAAAGGAAGCGATATGAAAACATTGCAGGAAATAGAGAACACCAGTTTCGAGCGTCTGGAACAGATTGCTAAGGAAGATGGCGTGCGCGTGCCCCGGGACCTTCAGGGCTCAGTGAGGGAGAGCGTGGCCGCCGCTGCACTGGCATCGGCCGGAGAAAGGAAGCCCGGCAGGGCAATGTGGCTCACATACGCGCTGCTCAGTATGTTCGCCGCCGCCTGCCTTGCCACCTTCTTTGTCATCCCGCGCACGCCCAAGGACACTTATGACGATCCGCTCCTTGCGTACGCCAAGGTGGAGGAGACCTTCGCCCTCATCTCAAAGCAGATGGACCGCGGCGTACAGAGCGCGCTCCTTGCAGAAGAATCATTGGAAACAGTTGACAGAATTATCAATAATACAAAATGAAAAGGTTTATATTGATTGCGCTGGCCGCATTGTTTGGTGCGGGCGCATTTGCCCAGGACGGCAAGTCTATCTACAACAAATACTCAGAGGCCGAGAACGTAAGCGCCGTGTATATTTCCCCGGCAATGTTCAAGCTTATGAAGAAGGTTCCGGACATCAACCTGGAAGGGGAGAGCGTGAACTTTGGACCCATCATCAAGACCCTCACTGGTATGTACATAATCAGCAGTGAGAATCCTGCAATCAACGAGGATCTCAAGAAGGACGTGGACCGTTTCATCCGCCGCGGTACCTACGAGATGCTTATGGAAGCCAAGGACAACGGCGAGGTTATGAGGATGTATACTATGGGAAGCGAAAAGACCGTCACCGGCTTTGTGATGATGTCCTACGAGCAGGAAGAATGCAATTTTATTTGCATAAATGGCGAGATGCCTAGGGAGGCACTGGAGGAATTGATAAATTAATTTCATATATTGCGTAAGATTTTGGAAAAATCATTTTAATACGCAGTATATGAAACTTAAAACCTTTGCAGCTATCTTCATTGCAGCCACCGCTGCATCAGTAAGCCTGTCTGCCCAGAACCCTATCATCAGGGACGCTTTCACTGCGGATCCATCCGCACACGTATTCGAAGGCAGAGTCTATGTATATCCGTCACACGACATTCCTGCACCTGCAGATTATGCACGCAAGGATTGGTTCTGTATGGCGGATTATCACGTTTATTCCTCCGACAACCTGGTAGACTGGGTGGACCACGGAGTTATCGTTGACCAGTGGCACGTTCCGTGGGTGAACTCAGCCGGCTACAGTATGTGGGCGCCTGACTGCAACTACCACAACGGCAAGTATTATTTCTATTTCCCCGCTCCGCAGAAACCGGAACCCGGCGCTCGCTTCGCAGGCAACGGAATTGGAGTGGCCATCTCTGACACCCCTTACGGACCTTTCGTTCCTGAGGAGAAGCCTATCCAGGGCATTGGCGGAATTGACCCTTGCATCTTCATAGACGATGACGGCACCCCGTACCTTGCCTGGTCAGGCCGCGGCCTTCAGGTTGCACGCCTCAAGGACAATATGCTTGAGCTTGATTCCGAGCCCGTGACCATCACCGGCATCCCCCGCGGACAGACCGAGGGCCCGTTCCTCTTCAAGCGCAACGGAAAGTACTACTACACATTCCCCTGGGTTGAGGATGCACGCGAGACCCTCGCTTACTGTATGGCAGACAACCCTCTTGGCCCGTATACCTTTATGGGCAAGTTTATGGAGCAGTCAGAGACCATCTGCTGGACCAACCACCATTCATTCATAGAGCTGGACGGCCAGTGGTATCTGTTCTATCACCATAACGACTATTCTCCATACTTTGACAAGAACAGGTCAGTATGCGTAGATTACCTGTATTTCAATCCTGACGGAACCATCATTCCCGTAACTCCTACACTCCGCGGTGTGGGCACATCAAAGGCTAAGTCACTCATCCAGATAGACCGCTATTCAGACAAGTCTGACAAATACGTTGCTGTTGACTTCCTGAACTCAGAGTTCACATTCGACGGTTGGAAGGCTATCCTCTGGAACACCACACAGGAAAGGGAGCCTCGCTGGATAAGCTATGACAGAGTAGATTTCGAGGACGGCATCAAGGACGCCACCATCAGGATCCACTCACTTGCCGGTGGTAAGATAGAGCTTCGCTCCGATGCGGTTGACGGACCGGTCATCGCTTCATTCGACGTTCCTGGCAGCCCCGTATGGGCAGAAAGGACGGTCAAGGTTACAAACAGCCTCAAGGGCGTTCATAACCTGTACCTGCTTATGACCGATGGAAACCACGTAGAGGTAGACTGGGTAAACTTCAAATAAAAGTACCCCTGCATAATCAAAGAGAAGCCGCGTCATCTCGGCGGGGCTTCTCTTTTTGTGTGCAATGATTAGATACTAGATAGAGTTTGAAGTTTTTCACAGATCCCAGTCTGAAACTTCTTGTCTTATTATTTCTAACTATTGCAAAGTTACACATTAGATATAACCAAAGCAAATATTAAACTTAATATTTCAAGAGTTAACTCATTGATAATCAATAGGCATTATTTGCGAAAACTTAATGAAGGCATAAATTGCGGCCAATTATTGACTCTTATACCGCTTTTCCGTACCTTTGTGTTATGAGACGATTATCTATTCTATTTTGCCTCCTTGCACTGGCAGGCTGCCGGCCCGGAGCAGTAACAATTGACACCCCTCAGGGCACCCTGTGCCTGGAACCTGTTGCCGCGGATGCCATCCGCGTCAGACTGACTCCGGAAGGAGCCCCTGATCTTGGGGAATTGATTTTTGTACAGAAAACCAAGACACCTAAATATAAGGTGGAGAAGAACGGCGCTGACATCACCGTGCGTACCGCACGGATGGCCGCGCAGTGGAGCGACGCCTCGCAGACGCTCACCTTCCTTGACGCGGAAGGCCGCGTGCTGCTCCAGGAGCTGCCCGGCGGCCGCACCGTCAAGGCCGTTGACGTGGACGGCTCCCCGGCCTATGCCGTAAGCCAGGCCTTTGACTCACCTAAAGGTGAGCACCTTTACGGCACCGGCCAGTTCCAGGACGGTTACCTGGATGTCCGCGGCCTTACAAGGCGCCTGACCCAGGTGAACACCCAGATATCCCTGCCAATGATCATCTCCAGCCGCGGCTGGGGCCTTCTCTGGCACAATTACGGCCTCACGGACTTCAACCCCGCTGACCACAGCATCAAGCTTACTGAAACGCAGGCTGACGGCGGCTCCGTGACCGTAAACGCCACGGGCACCGCCGGCAACCGCCGCGAGTTCCGCGCTTTCAGGACCTTCACCGGAGAGATTGAGATCCCTTCAGAAGGAGAATATGCACTCCTGCTTGACGTGGGCCGCGATATGGCCCGCCGCCAGTACCTTGCAGTGGACGGAGAGCCCATCATAGACATCTCCAACACCTGGCTCCCGCCAACCGCTGCGGTAAAGGCGCAGCTTTCCCCCGGAAAGCACACGCTTGAGGTGCAGGGCACCTTTGGCGACGCCCCCACAGTGTTCTGGCGTTCCATTGCAGATTGCACCACCTTCTCCTCTCCTGTAGCTGAGGGACTTGACTATACCGTATTCGCCGGAAACGCCGATGCCGTAATGCACAGTTTCCGCACCCTTTCCGGCCACGTTCCCGCAATGCCGGACTGGATCTTCCGCTATATCCACTGCCGCGAGCGCTATGACACCCAGGACCAGCTCCTGGCCGCAGCCCGCAGGTTCAACCAGGAGAAGATTCCCGTTGGAACCATTGTCCAGGACTGGCAGTGGTGGGGCAAATACGGCTGGAACGCTATGCAGTTTGACGAAGGTAAATACCCTGATCCAAAGGCAATGGTGGACGAACTCCACTCTATGGACCAGCACCTTATGCTTTCAGTATGGTCCCGCATAGGACGTGACTCAGAGCTTGGAAAGGAAGTTGAGTCCCGCGGCTACTACATTGCCGGAACCGAGTGGGTGGACTTCTTCCAGCCCGACGCCGCAAACTTCTACTGGGAGAATTTCAGCAGCAAGCTGGTTCCTGTTGGAATAGACGCCTGGTGGCAGGACGCCACCGAGCCTGAGAATGACGACCTCAAAGGCCGCCGCATAGGCCCGGACCAGATCCCCGGCGAATTCTATCGCAACGTATATCCACTCAAGGTTGTCCAGACCGTATATGAGGGCCTGCGCCGCGACCAGCCGGGCAAGCTGCCGGTAATCCTTACCCGCAGCTCTTTCCCCGGAATCCAGCGCTATGGCGCTGTCACCTGGAGCGGTGACGTTGGCAACGACTGGGACACCCTTCGCCGCCAGATTGTAGGAGGCCTTGGCCAGATGGCCGCCGGCCTGCCCTGGTGGACCTACGACGCAGGCGGATTCTTCCGTCCCGGCAACCAGTATTCAGATCCTGAGTACCAGGAAAGGATGATCCGTTGGATCCAGACCGCCGTTTACCTTCCGTTTATGCGCGTTCACGGCTATCAGAGCCGTACCGAGCCTTGGGAGTACAGTGAGGAGACAGAGCGCCTCTTCCTTGCCGCCATCGCTCAGCGCGAGGCCCTTCTCCCTTATGTCCTGGAGAATGCCCAAAAGGTATGGAAGGAAGACTATACGCTTATGAGACCGCTTGTATTCGACTTCCCTCAGGACGAGCAGGCCCTGAAGCAGGAGTGCGAATTTATGTTCGGACCTGACTTCCTGGTATGCCCTGTTCTTGCCGGTGGCGTTTCTTCCTGGAGGGTTTACCTTCCGGAGAATGCAGCAGGATGGGAGGACGTACGCAATGGTACCCGCTATGACGGCGGCCAGTACCGTGACGTGCCGGTTGACCTGGAGGCCATCCCGGTATTCAAGCGTCTTAAATAATCAAGATTCAAGCTTCTTGCAAGTCTCCAGCAGATAAGTCTTGAGTTTCTGCCCGTTGAGCGGCAGGCCAAGCTTGTTACGGATAATATTGTTGTTGGTGTTGCTTGAAGCGCGGCTGAAATGGGGCTCTATATCTTTGGAATAGAGTCCCATTAAAAATAAGCAGCAGTAACCAACCTCCCACTGGGTAAGGTTGTGCTCCTTGAGGAAGGCTATGAACTTGGGATGGCTGGCGGAGAACACCCTTGCTGTGGACAGGAGGAATTCGTCCCTGTTGCTCAAGAGTTCCTCTATGCTCTGGTTGGCTGCCTTGGAATCTACCGGATTGGAAGTAATATGCCCAAGCAGGACCTTGTCCAGCACGGCAAGGCGCTCGCCAACTATCTTGCGGGTTTCCTCGTTCATCATTTCAGACTGCCGGTGCGCGGCCTCAAGGGCGTCGCGCTCCCTCTGGAGATTGTCTGATTTCTGTTTGAGACTGCTAAAGTTCAACTGAATCCTTTCCAAGGCTTTCCTGCCAAAGTGAATTATTCCCCATCCCAGCATCAACAGGATCACTATGGCGCTAATAAGAAGGGTACGGACGTGCATTTGTCTCAATTGAACCAGCTGCGACTTGTAGCGTTCCTCCATAAATCGGGTATCGGAGTTGAGGACTCTCTTCAATCGTCTATCACCTGCCTCCCTGCCCTTCTTGAGGGATTCAACGGCTTTCTGGAAATCTCCTTCGTTCTCGTAAATCTGTGACAGGCGCACATAATAATCCACATTCAGGTCATCTGGATGATATGATGCGTAGTATCCCAGGACAAGGAGAGCCGAATCAACCTTGCCGCTGGCCGCGTATGCGTCCGATATCGAGAGCCAAGGCCTAAGGCCTCTGTTGGGGATTTCCGAGAAGCAGGAGTCTTTAAGCGCCTGTAGGTTTACAGTGTCTTTGACTGCCGCTGCAATGTCAATCCTGGTCTTCAGATACTGGGATCTGACGGCAAGCCCAAGGCTGTCCCAGTAGGGTACAAGTTCATCCAAGGCCTGACAGGCGGAGGGGATGTCCCCCAGATTGACATAGTCATCGGCAAGGGAGGCCTGGGATAATGCGTATTTGGGGAGGTACCGGTTCTCTTTGAAAAAGGCGCTGGCCTTGAGGTCGTTTTCAAGCGCGGCCTCGTAGTCCATTGTGTATTTGTACAGCTGGGATTTGAGGGAATAAAGATGCCCCGCAGTGTAAAGGTCTTCCGCCTGGGGGAGGACAGACTCTCCACGGGCAAGCCATTCCATTGCGGCCTCCGTGTCTCCTGCGTTGTTAGCAATGGTGGCTGCGTAGTAGCAGCTGCGGAGGTTATCTTCCGGAGTCCCGTGGTATCTGTAATAGTCCAGGGCCGGGGTTATGATGCTGTCACTCTTCACCAATACTCCGTTCCTGTCAAGAGCCTGGGAAAGCAGGAGTGCGTGGCGCGCGCGTTCCGCATTGGTACGAAGGCTGCTGCGGTCCATTTCCTGAAGGATGACCAGTGAACTGTCAGGGTGGGCCCACATAAAATGTTCCGCCCGCCGCAACTCATTGTCAGTCTGCCGGGAAGCTGTACAGGAAAAGAGAAATATTGTTGATATTATCAGTGGGATACTGATCCGCATGCCCAAAGTTACTTCTTTTTTCAGAAAATGTGTATATTTACACAGTATTACCTTATAATTATGTTTCTAAAAATTCTACTCCTTGTCCTGTTCTTTGCAGTGATGGTTGGCGTGGGCATTTATTGCCGCCGCACAGCGTCAGATGTTCAGGGCTTCGTGCTCGGTGGCCGCAATGTCGGCTCCTGGCTTACTGCATTCGCATTCGGTACATCTTATTTTTCAGCAGTAATCTTTGTTGGTTACGCCGGACAGTTCGGTTGGAAATACGGACTTGCAGCCACCTGGATTGGTATTGGCAACGCCCTCATAGGCTCCCTGCTCGCGTGGAGGATCCTTGGACGCCGTACGCGCTTGATGACGCAGTATCTGCAGAGTGCAACAATGCCGGATTTCTTTGGAAAACGCTTTATGAACAGCGCCCTCAAGGTTGCCGCATCGGTAATCGTGTTCGTGTTCCTCATTCCTTATACAGCTTCCCTGTATAATGGTCTGTCCCGCCTTTTCAGTATGGCGTTCAACATAGACTATATATGGTGCGTGCTGGGAATGGCCGTGCTTACAGGAATTTACGTTTGGGTTGGCGGATATATGGCAACGGCTGTGAACGATTTCATCCAGGGTATGATAATGCTGGTGGGAATCTGCGCCGTGATAGCCTCCGTGCTCAGCGGCAACGGTGGATTCAGCGCCGCCGTGGAGGCCCTCTCGCACATTCCTTCGGAAAGTGCTCCGGGGCTCAGCGGCGCCTTTGTATCGTTCCTTGGCCCTCAGCCGATATATCTGCTTGGAGTAGTGCTCCTCACTTCGCTCGGAACCTGGGGACTCCCGCAGATGGTGGGTAAGTTCTATGCCATCCGCAACGAGGCCGCCATCCGCAAGGGAACGTTCATCTCTACATTCTTCGCTATAATCGTGGCTGGAGGATGCTATTTCCTGGGAGGCTTCGGACGTCTCTACGGACAGAGCATAGAGTATACCGCGGCAGGCACTCCGGTTTATGACAGCATCGTTCCTTCAATGCTGGCATCGCTTCCTGACCTGATGATTGGCGTGGTCATCATCCTGGTGCTTTCCGCATCAATGTCAACGCTTTCGTCCCTGGTGCTCACTTCCGGGTCTACGCTTACCCTTGATATCATTGACCCTGTAGTGGCCAAGGCACGCAACGGCAAGCATCTTGGAGAGCGCAAGCAGCTGCTTTCAATCCGCCTTCTGGTAGTGTTCTTCATAGTAGTATCATCCGCCATAGCAATAGTTCAGGCTAAGAGCTCAGTTACATTCATCGCACAGCTTATGGGTATTTCCTGGGGAGCCCTTGCGGGAGCATTCCTTGCACCGTTCCTTTATGGACTATACTGGAAGCGCACAACAACCGCTTCTGTATGGGTCAGCTTCATAGCAGGTGTTGCAGTGATGTGTGGCTGTATGTACTGCACATTCACCGGCAAGACATTCATAAGCCCTTATTTCACATCTCCTATCAACGCCGGTGTGCTGGCAATGGTACTTGGACTGGTAATTGTTCCGGTTGTCAGCCTCCTCACTCCAGTCAAGGCAAAGGAGGAAGTGGAAAAGATGTTCAACTGCTACAACAGTACAGTTACCGTTCCTGCATCCACATCCCTTGTTGAGGAGAAGTAATTGGCGGAGAAAATTTTTTTTGTATATTTGAGATGTAACTAAAATCTATTCACTATGGGAATATTGATAACAATACTCATTGGAGCGCTTGCAGGATTCCTTGCAGGAAGGCTCGTTAAGGGATTCGGCTTTGGATTCCTGGTTAATCTTCTGGTTGGTATCCTTGGCGGATTCATCGGAGGAAACCTTCTGGGCTGGCTTGGGGTATCCTTTGGAGGTACTATTATCGGCCAGATCCTCACCGCTGTCGTAGGTGCAGTTGTACTGCTCTGGGTAGTTTCTCTATTCAAGAAGAAATAAAGAAGAGGCCGGTTCTGACCGGCCTTTTTTTATACCATATGGAAAAGGAAAGGATTGCTTTTTTGGATTACGTAAGGGTGTTTGCCTGCTTCCTGGTGATGCTGGTGCACGCTTCGGAGAATTATTATCCCGGTCCCGGGGCAACGGATATGGCAGGCCCCCAGGCAATATTGGCAAACCAGACGGACAGGCTCTGGGTGTCCCTGTACGATGGCTTTTCAAGGATATCCGTGCCTCTGTTCATAATAGTGTCAGCATATCTGCTGGCTCCAAAGAAGAAGGAGCAGACCACGCGGGAGTTTTACCGCAAGCGCTTTGGCAAGATCCTTCCGCCTTTCCTAATTTTTACTGTGCTGTATTGTACGCTGCCGCTTCTGTGGGGGCAGATAGATACGGCCACTTCATTGCGGGATCTGGCCCGGATACCCATTAATTTCCCTACGCTGGCGGGGCATTTCTGGTTTATGTTCCCGCTGTTCAGCCTGTATCTGTTCATCCCGGTGGTTTCACCCTGGCTGGAGAAGGCATCGGCGCGTGAAGAGAGGTTCTTCATACTGCTGTTCCTGATATCCAGCTGTATGCCGTTCCTAAGGCGATGGTTTGGGGAACTGTGGGGAGAATGTTTCTGGAACGAGTTCCATCTGCTGTGGTATTTCTCAGGGTATCTGGGGTATCTGGTGCTGGCGCATTATATACGCAGGCATTTGGATTGGGGCGTGAAGAAGAGGCTTATCGTGGGAGGACTGCTGCTGGTTGTGGGTTCGGCCGTGACCATTTGGTCCTACTATGTGCAGGCGGTTCCGGGAGTGGTCCTGGATACGCCGGTGCTGGAGGTGGGATGGAGGTTCTGTACGTTGAATGTGGTTAGCGCTACGGCCGGGGCGTTCCTGATGTTTTCCTGCATTGGGCTCGACGGGGCGGGAGACAACGCGGCTATGCCTCCAAAGTGGCTGGAGTCCCTTTCCAAGATGAGTTACGGAATGTACCTGATGCACATTTTCTGGCTGCATATGTGGACGTATGTCTCAATGCAGATGCTCCAGCTGCCAACCGTAGCCTCAATACCTTTCATTGCTGTGTGCACATTCGTGACTTCTGCCTTGTGCACAAAACTTATCTCGCTGCTGCCGGGCAGCAAGTGGGTTGTAGGCTGTTAGCCAAATATCAGTGTTCAACGGAAAAGGTCCCGTCAGGGGCCTGGACAATTGTGTCTCCTTCAAGAACGGAGACAAAGCCGTCGTCTGTCATCAGGGAGAGCATAGAGAAGCCCATACAGAAGTACGGCGCCAGTATCTTGTCGCCACAGAAGTCCTTGATTTCCTGATAGTTGTTTCCTGTATACAGGATGCGTTTCATAGGTCGAGGGGTTGAGGCCAGAGCTGCGCGTAGGCGGATGCCTTGGCGGCCAGGGGGAGGGGATAGGCGCGGGAGGTGGACGGCATACGCCACCAGCGCAGCTCCCTGCCGAAGGCGTTCACGTCAGTGAAGCAGCCGGGCGCCGGCACGGAGACAGATCCTTCGCTTACGCTCAGGAGGGAGGCAAGCTGCTCGCTGGCCTTGCCGCCCGTGGTTACAAGGGTGTGGCAGTCCGGGAGGCGGGAGAGGAGAGCGCCCACGTCAGTGGGCTGCAGGATCTCCAGGAAAGCGTCGCTGGCGTTGTCCTTGAGGCGGCGGACCTTGGAGGCGGTGTCATAAAAGGCGAGGCCGGCGCGGCGGCAAAATTCAACTACGGAATCGTAGTTGAAACGCCTGCCGGCCGGAGCCACAAAGTGCTGGGCATCGCCAAAATGCACCAAGCCCATTACCCGCCAGAAATCGTTGTTGAAATTTGGGTAGAAGAAATCCATAGACCACCGCGCGCGGGGTGGCGGGAAACTGCCAAGGAACAGGATTCTTGCTCCTGCCGGCAGGAATGGCTCCAATGGATGATTCTCTACAGTCAATCCCAAAGGATTATTTTTTCTTCAGTTCGGGTGTGGGGCCGCTAAGTTTTGCCTTGTCCTTCAGGTCAGGTGCCTTGACCTTAGGAAGCTTTTCGTCTTTACGGACAGGTTCCGGCTTCTTGGCATCTGCAGGATCTAAGGGTTTCAGATCCTCGAAACGAGGCCTTTCGCATTTGAGCAGAATTTCTGCTCCATCTCCTTCCTGGCTGCCTGCTGGCGGACGGGGAGTGATAATAACCTTTCCTGGTGTTTCTTTTTTCATAATAGTAAATATTAATAGTGGCACTTAATGTCTGCGCAAATAATCGTCAATAGCCGTAAGGGCTTCCTTGATGTCAGATATGTCCCCTGTCTGGTCAGTGACAACCTGATTGGTAATCCACATCATTGAATAAAGGCCATAGTCCGTCTTTATGAAAGCAGGGATGTTGATGGCCCCCTGGCTGGCTATCTGGTTTACGTTATTTTCGTTTATGAAATCCTCGAACCTTTCATTCCTGTCTTCAATATGCTTGTTAGCTATGTCCACTGTCAACTGGCTGCTGTCGTATGCGCGTATTATTTTCATAGAAAGCAGGCTGTTGCCAATCTTTGGGAACAATGATGAGGACTGAAGGAACTCCAGGGCGTCGTTGCTCACGGTGGCGTTCACTGCTGCCAGGATCATTCCGCTGTGGTAGGCTATGGAGTCTGCAGGGCAGCTGTCAATGTCCTTTCGATGCCGCAGGAAATACTTTGCGGAGGCATTTTCCTGGTTCAGATATTCGTTCAGGATGTTGATGTCTTCCAAGTTGTTGGTCAATTCCGTGCGGACCAGCCAGAGCGCGGATCGGACTTCTTCACGGTTGTGGGCTTGGTCAATAAGGTCCTGGATCCAGAAGGTTATGAATACACCCAGGATGATTGATATTGAGTCCAACAAGATACTCTTTACTGAAGCGTTCATCTGAAAACCGGAATAACCAATTTCAAATATAAATATTTTTTCTGAAAATGACTATCTTTGTATTTGGTTAACAGTTAGTAGCGTAAATGAATACAGCAATTCTTCTTCTTCATTGCCCGGACAAGAAGGGCATCATCACGGAAATCACCAAATTCATATCGGACAACAACGGAAATATTGTCTATCTTGACCAGTACACGGACAATGTGGACAAGCATTTCTTTATGCGTCTGGAGTGGGAACTGGACGGTTTCCAGATTCCCCGTGAGAAGATAAGCGAGTACTTTGGAACGCTGTACAGCAAACGCTACGGTATTGACTATCACGTATATTTCAGCGACCGCAAGCCACGTATGGCCATCTTCGTGAGCAAGATGAGCCACTGCCTGTATGACCTCCTGGCCCGATACGAGGCCGGGGAGATGGATGTTGAGATTCCCTGCATAGTCAGCAATCATCAGGACCTGCGCTACGTCGCAGACCAGTTCAAGATCCCATATTACGTCTGGGAGATAGCGCCTGACCATTCCAACCAGGCCCAGGTGGAGGCGGAGCAGATGGCGCTGATGGAAGAACTCAAGATAGATTTCATTGTCCTTGCGCGCTATATGCAGATAATTGGCGACAAGTTCATCGCCGCATATCCGCATAATATGATAAACATCCACCACTCGTTCCTTCCTGCCTTCGTGGGCGCTAAGCCTTATCATCAGGCGTATGAGAGGGGAGTGAAGATTGTGGGGGCAACAAGCCATTATGTGACTGCGGAACTGGATGCAGGCCCTATCATTGAGCAGGACGTAGTCCGCATAACACACAAGGACACACCGGAAAGCCTGGCCCTCAAGGGAAAGGACCTGGAGAAAATAGTCCTCTCCCGCGCCGTCAAGAAACATCTGGAAAGGAAAATCCTCACTTTCAAGAATAAAACCATTATCTTTGGGTAATGGTAATATCTCCTACGGAACAATGCTGGTTTGTCGCAAGGGTGCGCAGCGGGCACGAACTCAAGATGCGGGAGCGTCTTGATTCGCTGGGCGTGCGCAACTACATACCCAGCAGGATAGTGACACGCGTGCGCGGCCACAAGAACTGCAAGGTGGAGGCTCCGGTTATCCCAAACCTCATTTTCCTGTTCTGTACCAAGACGCTGGCCCTTTCCCTTGCAAACGGTTACGGCCTTCCAATCAGTTATCTGATAGACCACGCCACACGTACGCTGCTGGTTGTCCCCAAGAAGCAACTGGAGGATTTCATCCGCGTAATGGAGGAGGACCCTTCCACCCTATGTCCGCCTGACCAGGTGTTCAAACCCGGGCAGAAGGTGCGCGTCATAGCCGGCAACCTTGCCGGAGTGGAAGGCGAGGTGGAAACTCTCCCCAACCGCACCTACCTGCTGATAAGCGTCTGCGGCCTCCTCCGCGCCCGCATCCAGATACCCCGCGCCTACGTCAAAGCTATTTGACGCTTAAAGGGAAAAGGCTGTCAACATCGTACTGACTTAGTCCCAGGATGCGGCGGATCTGTCCGTTTGAAGAATGGAAGTCGTAATGCAGTGTACGGGCCAAGTCGCTCTTTTGAGCCTTGGAAAGATCTCGCAGACCTGATACTTTGTATGCTTCCCTGACCATAGCCATCACTTTTCCCATCAATTCTGAATCGGTCAGGAAATCTGCATCCCCAAACTCCTGAGCCAGTTCCTGATAGGCTTCTACATTTTTCCCCAACATATTAAAATAATGATGGGCGTCCCTGAATATATTCATACCAAACTTGATGGCGCAGTAAGATGAGGGTGTTATATATCCATCTAGAACAGACCACTCGCCTGGCAGTTCAGGAGCCCTTCCCCTGAACATCTGCCTCTTTGGCGTCAGAGTGAAATCGTCATACTTTTTATGGGTAGGGATGTCATTGAAATAATACCTTCCTGTTCCCCAGGGGTAACTGAATGGGGTGTAATGGGGGTCGGCCACATATCCATTGCGGTTTGTATATACAATATTATTCCGCAGGGAAACCAGATTGTCAATACTTTTCAGGTCCGCTTTTAGTTGCCCCACTTCCTTAATGGTTCTGTAGAGCCGTTTCTTAATAAAAGCAAAAAAGGCCAGGATATCGTCTCTTTCTCCAGACACTATCAGGTGTAAGTGATTGTTCATCACCTCAAAAGCAATAATGATTACTCCGCCAACCTGCAGCCCATTCTTGTTATACTTAGGGCGAAACTCATAGGCCGCCTGCGCAATGACATTCATTACAAACCAGAAGTCTGCCTCTGTCACAAAAAGGACAGGTGTATCCTTCCCGGAAGTATAAACATGCCAGTATGGGCCGCGTGAACCAAACAGCATTTCACATGCTTTCTCTCTTTCAGCATAGTTTTTCATAGCTTTGTCAATATGTATTTGAAAATGGTTCAGAATAAGGGCTTTTTCTGAACGAAACACCTCTAAACTGAACTTTCGTTCAGAAAAGAGGCTTATTTTGAACCAATTTGCCGTTGAGGGTCAAAAAGGTAGGTTGGTTGGGATAAAGATAGATAATTCTCCTAAAACTCACTAAAAAATACTACCTTTACGCATACACTAAACGTATTGATATGAAAATAGCAGTAGCAGGAACGGGATATGTGGGATTGAGTATGGCCACGCTGCTGGCGCAGCACAATAAGGTTACGGCCGTGGATGTGATTCCGCAGAAAGTGGAAATGATAAACCGCGGTGAATCGCCCATTATGGACGATTATATCCAGGAGTACCTGGCAGGCAAGGCCCTTGACCTCACGGCCACCCTGGACGGAGAATTGGCATACAAGGATGCCGATTTCGTTATCATTGCCACGCCAACGGACTATGACCCCCGCCAGAACTTCTTTGATACCTCCAGCGTGGAGTCTGTGATAGACCTTGTGCTCAGCGTGAACCCCGCCGCCACAATGGTCATCAAGAGTACCATCCCCGTAGGTTACTGCCGAAGCCTCTACGCCAAATATGGCGACAGGCTCAACCTGCTCTTCTCCCCGGAATTCCTGCGCGAGAGCAAGGCCCTATACGACAACCTGTACCCGAGCCGCATCATAGTGGGCTACCCAAAGCAGAATCGCGCGGACCTGCTGGCGCAGGCGCAGGCTTTCGCCGCGCTGCTGCAGCAGGGAGCGCTCAAGCAGGACATTCCCGTCCTATTTATGGACACCAAGGAGGCCGAAGCCGTAAAACTCTTCGCCAACACCTACCTTGCGTTGCGCATCAGCTACTTCAACGAGCTTGATACCTATGCGGAGATGAAAGGCCTTGACAGCAAGGCCATCATAGAAGGCATCGGCCTTGATCCGCGCATAGGCACGCACTATAACAACCCTTCGTTCGGATACGGCGGCTACTGCCTTCCCAAGGACACAAAACAGCTTCTGGCAAACTTCCAGGATGTCCCGGAGAACCTGATAGACGCAATTGTGAACTCCAACCGCACCCGCAAGGACTTTGTGGCCGACCAGGTCCTCAAGATGGCAGGCTACTACAACTACTCCGGCGCCAACCAGTGGGACCAGACAAAGGAAAAGGACGTCACTGTTGGCGTCTTCCGCCTGACAATGAAGTCCAATTCCGATAACTTCCGCCACAGTTCCGTCCAAGGTATTATGAAGCGCATCAAGGCCAAGGGAGCCACCGTGATAGTGTACGAGCCCTCACTGCCGGACGGCAGCAGTTTCTTTGGGAGCGAGGTGGTGAACGACCTTGCGGAGTTCAAGCGCCGCAGCAGCGCCATCATAGCCAACCGCTATGACAGCATCCTTGACGATGTCGTAGACAAAGTCTACACGCGGGATATCTTCCGCCGTGACTAGTCCAGTTCAAAGTGGACGGTGGTGTCGTAGTCGTTCCAGTTGCGCAGGTCCAGTGTTATTGCCTTCTGGTCATAGACGTTGCTGAACTGGGTGTCCTCTACGGTGCCGGTTTCCCATAACAGGTCTTTCCAGTGAACCTGGGCTAGGCATTCCTGAGCCTGTTCCAATGTCAGGATACCGTTGTGCTCATCCAGGTAATTGCCGGCGGTCTCATAGCGCCACCAGCTCTTGCTGTGGGGGTTGCCAACGGCGGGGTCTGGCTCCGTGGTGTAGTATTTGGGGGAGAGCAGGTGGTTGGTCACCAGCATATAGTTCTTGTCCGGGGACTTGCGCACAACCATAGATTTCCAGCCTTCTTCTTTGTCAAATTCCAGCACTGCGGCGTCTCCGGTGGCATCGGCAATCATATAATGGTAGCCTGAGCCCACTGCGGCATCGTGCCTTACGTCAACGGTGGCGGCAAGGTCAAGCGCTTCCTGTACCGTGGCGCAGCGGTCCAGCCAGAGCCTCATTATGATTGTGGTTCCCACATCGTGCGCCGGGGTGTCCTGCTGGGAAGCCTGCTTTGGAAGGGCCATAATGGAGGTGCAGAGTCCGGCCTCGTTTATCCCGTCTACAGGGGCGTAGATGGCTGCCAGGCAGCTCAATTTCTGCATCAGCGATTCGGGCAGCTTTTCCAGAGAATATCCAAAGTGGGACATATCGCTGACGGCAATGGAGGCATAACCCTTCTTGGGATGGGATACCGTGACCATTGTGGGGTTCTTGAAGTAATCGTAATTGCGGCCGTACCAGAAGCCGTCCTCTCCTGCCTTTACAGCCTGGAAACTGGTGCAGTTCATAGTAGCCATTTCACCGCTTTCATCTGCCACCTGGGCGCTCTTCATCTTGATGGGGATGCCCTTTCCTATGCGCCCTATGACGTAATCCAGGAGCTCCGAGTTGGTGTCGACGTCCTTTTCAATCACATCGTCAAGGTCATAGGCGGCCTTATACTCCATATGGTAAAGGTATTTGTTGCCGCCTACTGACTCTATGGTGCGGATTGTTGCTATTTCTCCGCCCCAGATGCACAGGACGGCAATTAAAAGGGCTGCAAGGATGCCCAGTATCCAGAGTATGATCTTTTTCATATTATTGTAAAGATAACGTTTTTATTATTTGGATGTCAGGGTGAGGGTGGCCTTTTTCAGGCCCGGTGCGGAAACGGTCAGCCGGCACTTCCCGGGCTTGCCGGAGCTGCGCACAACGGCAAGGGCGCGGCCCTTCCAAGTTGTGTGCAGAGCATCGGCGTAGGAGCCGGTGTCCTCAAGGTTGGCGCTGCCAACCGCCTGGACGGCTCCTCCGTTCGCCGCCACGCTCACATTCACCTGGGCGTCAGGGCATACGCGTCCGTTCCTGTCTACCACTTCTATGACCACGAATGCGACATCCTTGCCCTCTGCCTTCATTGACTGAGACTCCGGCGTAAGCCGGATTGCGTACGGCTTGCCGGATGTGGACAGAGAGCGCGTCTGGCCGGAGGCTTCGGCGCGAAGCGTTCCAGGCTCATATGGCACTTCAAATACCGCCTTGTACTGCGTCGATATGTCAACCTGCTTGGTTCCTACCAGGCGGTCGTTCAGGTACAGCTTCACCTCAGGGGCCTTGGTGTAGACCTCTACAATGGCAGGTTTGCCTTCCCATCCCGGCCAGTCCCAGCTCTCCCAGGTGGGGAATACTGCCCAGCCGGTGGTCTTGATCTCTCCGTGGTAACCGTCTGGCTCCCTGACAGCCAGGTACAGATAATTCTCGTCCCCGTTCCAGAGCATATCCCTGTAATGGCTTATTGGTTTGCGCCAGCCGGTAAGGTCAACGTCTCCGCAGTAAGCTCCGTGATAAGGGAACTGGCCCTCAAGGTGGAAGGAGTTTCGTGGGTCGCCTGTGTAATAGTATTTGCCAATACCGCTTTCTCCTATGTAATCCAGCCCGGTCCAGACAAAGTCTCCTATTATGTAACTGTTGTCCTGGCAATAGGCCCAGTTGCGGAACGCGTCGTTGGGATAGCTTTCAGTTTGCGCTATAACCCTTTGGGGATCGCGCTGATGGTCGCGCGCCGCGTGCTGGATCAGGTAGTTATATCCTGCAATCTCAAACACTTCCACCAGAGGGTCATAGATTTCCCAATCCCTGTCCCACGATGCCAGGGCCGATGTTATGGGGCGTGTGGTATCTTCTTCGCGTATGGCTTGGGACAATCTTCTGGCAGTGGTGATTACGCCTATGGTCTTGCGCTCGATAACCTCGTTGCCGGTGCTCCACATAATGATGGAGGGGTGGTTTCTGTCACGGCGTACCATACTCTGGACATCTTCCTTGTACCATTTGTCAAAGAGGGTGCTGTAGTCGTGTGGGTTCTTCTGCTCGCGCCAGCCGTCGAAGCTCTCGTCGATGACCAGGAGGCCAAGCTGGTCGCAGGCGTCAAGGAAGGCGGGGGCGGGAGGGTTGTGGCTGGTGCGTACTGCGTTGAACCCCGCTTCCTTGAGAAGCCGCGCCTTGCGGTACTCCGCGGCGTCGAATGCGGCGGCGCCCAGAATTCCGTTGTCTGAGTGGATGCAGCTGCCGTTAAGAAGGATGCGCTCCCCGTTCAGGACAAAGCCTTCGGCCGAATTCCATCGTATGGTGCGGATGCCGAAGCTCGTTTCAGCGTGGTCCAGCGCTCCTTCGAGGGAGGCCTCGTAAAGGGCGGGGGAGTCAGGGCTCCAAAGGCTGGGGCTGTCGATGGCTATGTCTTCACAGATGTCAATTGTCTGTTCCGGACGGGAGGTGACGGGGACAAGGACCCTGGCCACAGTCTTTCCTTCACGACGGAGTACGATGATGACGTTTCCTGTGAATGTGGCAATGCCTTCGTTGACCAGTTTGGACTGGACGCGCACCACGGCGCGGTCCGGAGTGGCTTCGAGCGTGGAAATGAAGGTTCCCTGGTGCTCAAAGTGTATCAACGGCTCGTCGGTTAGCCATACGTGGCGGTAGATGCCGGAGCCGGAGTACCACCTGCAGTTTGGCTGGGCGGAATTGTCCACCTTTACGGCTATGGTGTTGTCGCCTTCTTTCAGGAAAGGAGTGATATCGACGCGGAATGAGGTGAATCCGTAAGGATGTCCTCCGGCCAGCTGGCCGTTGACATAGACCTCGGAGTTCATATAAGCGCCTTCGAAGTAAAGGAACTTCTTGCCTGGCGTGGTGTTGTATTGGAAGGATTTCCTGTACCAGCCCAGGCCGGTGGGGTAGAAGCCGCCGGCGTTGCCGGCGGGGGCGTCCCTGTCCGGCACGGCCTCTATGCTCCAGTCGTGAGGGAGGTCCAATGTGCGCCAGGAGGAATCGTCAAAGCCGGGATCGGCAGCCTCCTCCGGAGCGTCAAGTTGAAATTTCCAGCCTAAGTCAAACAGTTCACCTTGAGGCACACCTGCATTTGCGGTGGCACACAATGCCATTACGGCCATTGCCAGAATCCAAAACCTTATCTTCATAGCGTGCATTATTGTTCCAATTATCACAAAGTTAATGCACTTGCACCTTGGAATCAAGAGTTTTAGATATTAGATTTGTACATATAACCTATTAAACAGACATTTAATGTTCACGCTTATAGAACTTCCGTACGCACCCAATGCGCTTGAACCGTTTATCAGTTCCCAGACTCTGTCTTTCCATTACGGAAAGCACTTGCAGGCCTATGTCGACAACCTGAACAAACTGCTTCCAGGCAGCGGATTTGAGGGCCTCTCCCTAGAGGAAATCGTCGTAGCTTCCGCCGTCATGCCCGGCTCGACCGTCATGCCCGGCTCGACCGGGCATCCCGCGATCTTCAACAACGCCGGCCAGATCCTCAACCACAACCTGTACTTCACCCAGTTCAGGCCCGCCGTCATCCCCGCCCCCGCCGTCATCCCCGCCCCCGCCGTCATCCC
>Ga0208297_1000116_pt1 | contig 213934 bp, 188 predicted proteins | sample LMS_cellobiose_e_FD_187367 | JGI IMG/M metagenome (GOLD analysis project Ga0208297, IMG submission 187367) | Rumen-fistulated moose microbial communities from Alaska, USA - LMS_cellobiose_enrichment (SPAdes) (version 2) | ecosystem: Host-associated > Mammals > Digestive system > Stomach >... | reverse complement strand
CATACATACTTGTATGTTCCTGTAACCCAATGGTATTATCTGTTTTTGCATCTCTCATATCAATGGCAGCCATCAGATCCACGGCATTATTAAATCCTTTATAAAGTGGATTTTCCAGATATTCATCAATATCATATAATACATCACTGGTATAGCTTAACAAAGCACGTCTATGTTCCACGAAATCATCTATCCGTTGCCCTTGAGAAGAGAAGCCTGCTCCCAGGGAATGGGAATCCAGTTCTCCTTCGATATCCTTGCACAGGTCATCCAGATCAGCAAAGTCAAAGAGGAGGTTCACAGAATATCCCATGGTAATATTAGCTCTCTCCAGCCAGTTGTATTTCTCAATTATTTCTCTTCCCAGTTGTCTTACCATTTCGCCTCCCCCCGCTGTAATGCTCTTGCTAGTATCATATCCTGTTCTATCATATCTATAACGGCATTTACTGCAAACTGATACCCTTTACTATAAAGATTAACTAATTTGCTGTATTCATCTCTTTTTCGTTCATTGTCCGATGTATGAAAAAAATCACCAACCGAATCCCAGAAATACATCTTATACCTCCTTCATTCCTATCTATGTTATTAATCCGCACTATTTCATTTTCCTTTGTCCAAGCATATACAGTCTTATTGTAAATTCTGAAAAAGCTGCAGTAGGAAAGGATTTTATGTTGCCATCCCCTTCCTGCTGCAGCCTCTTTACAATTGGATTTTTATAATTTTAGCTTATCAGCTATTGCCTTATCTGTCTCCTCCAACGTAGTTGCAGTTTCCGTTAACTGCGTTTGAATTCCAGTAAGAATCTGAGGCATCGTCTTGTCCAGAACCGGCCATAAGTCGTAAGTAAATCCGCTGATAAATGCAGATTGAGCAGCACCTTCCCAATTTGCTGCAATTTCATTGATTTTTGAATTTAATGCATTTGCATCTGCTGTCATTGCATCCTGTTTCTGTTTGATAAAATTCGCTGCTTCTCTTAGTTCTTCTGGTGTAATTCTAATGGTTCCTGCCATTTTTTTATCCCCTTTCAATTTGTATGATTTTATGTTAATTCTCTTTATTTTAAGAGAATTAATATCTCATTAATCTATGTCACGATATTTTTAATCTGTGTTTTATATACCATAACTTAACTTTTGTTTAAGCTTTTGTATGAGTTTTTATTTAATTTATGTTTTTTACTTACAGAAACAATATGACATTTATTTTTGTTTATAGTATCTTTTTATAGGTTTTTAAATAATATAGACATTCTATAAAAACTTGGTTTACTGAAACCAAACTTTTTAAAAAATATGGACTTGTGTCAATAACGCAGACACAAGTCCATATATATGTAAATTATTTATTTTATAATAATACCACATTATAGATTTCTTATTTTTTATCCTCATTTATCATTTCGTCCATAGCATCCTTGCACCAATCCCAAACACTCGTACTCCTTACTTTGTTCATAACCATCGCTGGCAAAATCATATATTATTTGAACTCTACTTCCTTTACCAACTTCAAGGCAAGCAATATCGCCACCATCATCTCTTCTTGCAAAAGGTATTAAGCTTCTTAGCAATCTTCATCTTTTTACCTCTCAAAAATAATGTAGTTATTTCACCAGATACCTGTTCTGCATATGTACCAGAAGCCAAATCCCATGCTTCCATTTTACTTGGATTATTAAAATTCCATTCCGGCATACAGATACTTATTGCTTCAATTGTTGACTCTAATGTTACTCCACCTTTTTCTTTTGCCATATTTGCGGCAACTTCAACTCACCTACTCCTTTGTATTCTTACACGCGAAAAGGTATCATAATTTCAATTCTACTATGTATTATCTCTGGCTTCTGCATCCTTCGATACATTCACCAAATAATGTATGTAAATACTGTTAATGCAATCTATGGCATTCTCCGCCTCCAGCTCTTCAAAGCGAAAGCTCTTTCGTCCCCCCTCTTTTGCACGGTTCCAGAAAACCAGTAAATCCTTCAAGGGTAGATAATGATAATGGTTTTTCTTTGAGTAATACAAAAGCAAAAAAGCAATACCTCCCTGCTTCTCAAAATCCTTCATAAACTCTACCTGATGCTCATGGATATTCTGCAGTGCAAAGGTGTCGCTTGCACACTCCTTCGCATCAAAGCATATGGGTATTCCCTGTACTGTACCGATATAATCCACCGTACTTTTCTCACCGAAATAGGCAAGGGTTATATGTCTGTTTTCTTTATCAATCGTTATTGGGGTTATAGGGGTGGGGATTTTTTGAATCAATGCCAGGTTTTTCTCACGGTATCTGGTATTTGTAAGATTTATGAGTTCCTCCAGTGCAGACCCCCTAAGACCTCTTGAATTCCATGAGGGCATGTTATAACCTCCCTTTATAGTCCAGGCAGACCTTTAAAATATTTTTAAAGTATTCAGGCAGCTCTGCAGTTACTTTATGTCCGGACAGATATGCAAAATTTCCTGCCATATTCTTTGGAAACTTCATTTCATAAGAATGCAGAAGCTGATGTTTCAAGTTAAATTCCTTCCTGAACCGGTCATTAATGAACTTATTACCATACTTTGCATCTCCTATAACAGGATGACCGATACTGCTTAAATGCGCACGAATCTGATGGGTCTTACCGGTAATCAGCTTTACCTTTAATAATGTATATTCACTGTTATTGATTAGTGGTATATATTCCGTTTCAATATAATCAGAATTTTCTGTCTCCTTTTGCAGAATGGTAACCTGATTGGTTTTCTCATTTTTAGACAGATAACCGGTTATCTTTTTCTGTTCCTTAACAGCTCCCTTCACCAGACACAGATAATATTTATCAAGGGTTCGTTCCCTGAAAACTTCTGAAAGTATTTGAAGTCCCGGAAGGGTCTTGCCTGCTGCCACCAATCCACTGGTATTTCTGTCCAGCCGGTTGCAGACACCTGGTTTAAAGGTATTAAGTTCCGCCAGCGTAAGGTTGTTGCTCTTTAACAGGTATTGTATCAGGTATTCTACCAATGAAACATCCGTATCCTTTGCCTTCTGTGAAAGCATTCCAGCAGGTTTGTTTATTAAGACGATATCAGAGTCCTCATATACAATCTGTAGGTTTACACTTTCAACGCTTTTCATTCCGCCAGCTTCCTTTTTACCGGCTGTTTCTGCTATGGTGTTAAAAGAAGCAGCATAACTTTCTGTAAATTTATCTATGGTCTCATCGGCTAAAAACAGCTTTATTTCATCAGAAAGCTGAACAATTTCAGAACCTTCTGCTTTTTTTCCGTTTAAGGTAATGTTCTTTTTTCGGAGCATTTTATAGATAAAACTCTTTGGTGCTTTATTAAGAGTTTTTTGCAGCAGCTTGTCCAGTCTTTGCCCTGCTTCATTCTTTCCTGCTACTATGGTTTTCATTCTTTCCTCTTTCTAAATAAGTTAAAATATTATATCTAGGTTAAAGTATTATATCAGTATATAACCTCAGGACTCTATATACAATACCTTAACAGGTATACAAACTTTCCTTTAACTTATATGTTCAACAGCTCCGAAAAGGTATGGATATAATAATCAGAAAGCTCCCGTTTCTTTTTTGTATCTCCCTCAGACTTTTTATCATAAACACTGCAAACTTTCATACCGGCACTCTTTCCTGCCATTATCCCAGCAATAATATCTTCAAATACCAGACATTCTGCCGGTTCTGCTCCCAGATCTTCTGCCACAAGCTGGTAGATATCCGGGGAAGGTTTACCCTTTGCCACCTCACAGGAAGTTCGAATGGAGCTGAAATATTCTGCTATCCCTAACTTTCCGATTACAAGTTCCACAAGTTCTTTGGAGTTGCTGGTTGCTATCCCCATAGATATTCCTCTGTTCCTCAGTTCCTTCAGAACCGAAAGTACTCCCTCTTTAAGAGGTACTTCTTCTGCGTATTTCTTCCACGCCATTTCATTCCACTCTGCCTTTATTTCCTCCAGAGAATGAGGAATCAAGAAACGTTCCTTAAAATAAACTGCAGTTTCAGAAAAACTCATGCCCTGTATCAGATCCTGCAGATCATCCGGCAAGGTTATATCAAACCGACTTAAGTACTCTCTGTCTATATCCTCCCACAACCACATGGAATCTACCAATGTCCCGTCCAAATCAAATAAGACTGCTTTTATATGTTGAAATATATCTGTATTTTTTACCATTTTCATTCCTCTGCAACTTTCCTGTGTTACGTAATCCCTTAAATTGTCTGGTTATATAAAAGCTTAATTTCTGCTTCCGTAAGCTCCCGGTATTCCCCCGGTGCCAAAGCTTCATCCAATGTTAATTCCCCCATACTGAGCCTTTTCAGATAAAGAACTTCCTTTCCTACTGCTTCGAACATCCTTTTAATCTGATGAAACTTACCTTCAAAGATGGTAACCAGCACTTCAGATTCTCCTGTTTCTGCACTGATAAGCTTAAGCTCAGCCGGCAAAGTTGTAAGCTCCTCGTCTAACTTTATTCCATCCTGAAATCTTTTTATATCTTCCTCATCTACCCTGCCTGTAACTCTTGCATAATAGCACTTGCTAACATGTTTCTTCGGTGATAGCAGCCGATGGGCCAAATCACCATCGTTGGTAATTAATAACAGCCCTTCCGTATCCTTATCAAGCCTTCCAACTGGAAATAGATCCTTTCGTTTTCCTTCTTCAATAAGATCTACAACCGTAGAGGCAAATTTGTCCCTGGTAGCTGATACTACTCCCCCTGGTTTATTTAACATATAATACTCTGTATTTACATAGGAAATTATCTGTTCATCAAAGGTAACATAATCCTCAGCCGTTATTTTTAAGTCAGGAGCTTTCGCCACCTCTTTATTGACTTTCACTCTTCCTTTTCTGATATAGCCCTTTACCTCACTTCTGGTTCCGATTCCCATATCAGCCAGGTATTTATCCAATCGAAGGTATTCTCCCATTTATGTTTCCTTTCCAATTACAACTTTCTTTTCTAAAGACAATATAAAATGTTTTTATCCTTCTCCTATATTATCCTCTATCCTCTGAACCAATGTTTATATCGTAAATTTTATCCCTACATCCATCTCCAGCCAGGCAGATATTTATTCTTCAGAGAATTTCCCGATAATTTTCCCCAACCGAGAGAATAGGAATCAGCAGTAACCAGGTGATAACCATCTCCAAACTGGGTTTCTGCAGTTATGGTTTCACATTTTAAATATTTTATTGCTTCAGAGCTATTTCCCGGCAGGTCTATGACCTTTTTGAAATCACCTGGTGTCAAAGCGCTTGCCAAAGCCTGGCTTGGCTCGAAACGCCCTTTCTTCATCTCACCAAGGAGCAGCCCCTGACGCAGCAGGCGAAGTCCTTTTAAATCCGGTAAACCTTCCGGCAACAGGTAAAGCCTGTCCTCTTTCGTCATCAGATTCTCTGGAGAAATTGGAAGATGGACATGCTTAAGAAATTCTTCTGTCTCACTGGTGATTTTTACGGAACTACCTGCTCTATTCGTGCTTTGGCCCATTACTGACTCTCCTTTTCGCAAAAGAGCAATAAAATGTCCTTCTCCTTTTATCTTATGGGGCCAAAGTCTGATGCAGTTTTTAAGTTCTTCTCTTCCATCTGCCCAGTCAGGTCTTCCATGTGAGAATCCCTCATAAGAAACCAGACCTGCAGAAGAATCCTTATGGCTGCTTACCTCATCATTATCCGTTCCTGTATTCATAACAAGGGGGTCAACAACTTGAAATTCCGGAAATTGATCCAGCAGATAAGAGATGGTTCCTTCATTTTCTTCCGGTGAAAAGGTACAGGTGGAATAGAGCATATAGCCACCTGGTTTTAACATTCTGGCTGCCTGCAGGATAATCTCCTTCTGCAGTTTGTTGTAATATTCAACTCCGTATTGCTCCCAATTCTTCATAATCGCAGGAGATTTACGAAACATTCCTTCTCCTGAACATGGAGCATCCACCAGAATCTTATCAAAATATTCTGTAAAATAATCGGTTAATTTACCCGGTGCTTCACTGATGATAACCGGGTTACGGATTCCAAAAAGTTCAATATTCTTTAATAGAGCTTTCGCCCTGGAATTTGATATGTCATTTGATACCAACAGACCTTTTCCCTGTAATCTGGCTCCTAATTCTGTACTTTTCCCTCCTGGAGCAGCACAAAGGTCTAATACCTTATCACCCGGGGTGACCGGTAAAAGACTTGCCGGAGTCATGGCACTGGGTTCCTGGATATAATAAAGACCCGCAAAGTAGTAGGGATGCCTTGCCGGTTGCTCCTCTGCTTCGTAGTAATACCCATTCCTTATCCAGGGTATTCTTGTTATCTTAAAAGGAGAAATTTTCTCAAATTCCTCCGGTGTTATCTTAAGAGTATTTACTCTAAGCCCGCTATAATGCTTTTGCTCCAGACTTTTCTCATAGTCACTATATTCCTCTCCCAGCAAGCTTCTCATGCGTTCTTCAAATGTCTGTGGTAATTTCATGTTAACCTCTTCCTTCATATCCAATCTTGTAATGCTTTTGCTTTTTGTAATCAATTATTATGCCCCTGGGTCAGAGCGTTTTGCCAAATTATAGTTCTATTCTATTGAATACTGGCGTTGTTCTGGTCGTCCCAATCTGAAATATACACTGTATATTTCTTTCACTTAACGTAGACTTTGTGCACGATAACCCTCTGATATTTTGTCCAACTCTCTGTTAAAACGCTCTAATTGCTCCAAATCTCCCGTTTCATAAATATGAAAGAATTCATCCTGTATCTTAACAACCTCACGTTTGTTGGCAACTTTATACAGATTCTGTATATTTGTCAGGATATCAGCTACCATGTTGGCTTTTACCTTAAACGAATTCTGTGCATCCATGATTTCATCCCGGACAGAGGACATCTCCTGGTCCAGGGATATAATGGCATCAGCTGCTTTGCTTAACCTTGCCCTGATCTGTTCCGGCATATTTTCTTTATACTTATATTGAAGGGAATGCTCAATAGTTGCCCAGAAATTCATAGCAAGAGTTCTGATCTGTATCTCCGCCTGCACCTGTTTCGTTCCCTTTAATGTCTCCACTTTATAATAAATTATCATATGATAGCTTCTGTAACCACTGGATTTTGTATTATTGATATAATCCTTCTCACTCTTTATCTCAAGGTCCGTACGCTTTTTAATGATTTCAACTACTTTTTCGATATCCTCCACAAACTGGCAGATAATACGGATTCCTGCTATATCCTCCATCATTTCTTCGATATCCGGTAACGGAATACTCTTCTTCTGTGCTTTCTCCAAGATACTGGAAATCGTCTTTACTCTTCCATTGACCTGCTCAATAGGAGAATATTCACCCTTCTTCTTGTATTCTTCAATTATATGATTGAATTTTACTACAAGCTCCTCCACAGCAAGTGCATAAGGATCAAGTATTTCTCTCCATAACTGTATTTCCATGAAAACCTCTTTCCGGATAAGGAAACATCCTCTTTAAGATAACTTTCTTATCCCTCCTGTTATAACAACCCCAATTTTTAATCTTTATACTATACTTTTCATATAGCTTATACACATTACTTATAGCTTCCAGCGGAACTCTGGTAAACATGCAGCTCCTCATTCATATATCCTGAACCCAAAACCTATTGTGATCTTGTGCTCCGGTCGGAATTTCAGAGTAATCTCCAAAGTCCTCTCTACGCTTTTTATATATCATGAAACAAAACCTGTTCATGCTCTTGTGCTCCGGTCAGATTTCGGAGCAAGCTCCAAATTCCTCTCTACGCTTTTTATATATCATGAACGAAAAACCTGTTCATGCCCTTGTGCTCCGGTCAGATTTCGGAGCAAGCTCCAAATTCCTCTCTACGCTTTTTATATATCATGAAACAAAACCTGTTCATGCTCTTGTGCTCCGGTCAGAATTTCGGAGCAAGCTCCAAATTCCTCTCTACGCTTTATTATACCATGAACGTAATGCTTATTCATGGTCTTGGTGCTCCGGTCAGAATTTCAGAGTAATCTCCAAAGTCCTCTCTACGCTTTTTATATATCATGAACGAAAAACCTGTTCATGCCCTTGTGCTCCGGTCAGAATTTCGGAGCAAGCTCCAAATTCCTCTCTACGCTTTATTATATCATAAACTACCTCTTTGTGGAAATAAAATAGACCAGTCAATCTGCTCTATTGCTTTGACTCCAGGTAGCAAATGGTGCTGTAAGGATTCACACTGATTTCTCCCGGCACCGCATCTATGTACATTCCAAAATGCAAATGGACTGGAAACATTCCTTTTGTGCCTTCCGTACCATACCCGCTGTCTCCCATAAACCCAAGAAAATCACCGGCTTTGACACTATCCCCCAATTTCAGATTCTCAGCATAAGAATCCAAATGGGCATAATACAGATAAGCTCCATGAGGAGTTCTAATACCTACACGGTATCCTCCTTTTTCAAGCCACCCAATCCTCTCAACTACACCTTCAGAAGCACTAATCACCCTATATTTACCAACTACATTCTCCTCCGGGAAAATATCCGTACCTTCATGTCTTCTATTACCGCCATAATTCCTTAATTCGCTCCAGGTATCTCCGAAAGTATATTTAATTGATTTATCCTCTCCTCTATCCAGAGGAAATACCTGAAGATCTGCAAAGAGAATCTTGTAATAATCCATTAATTCCCCAAAAGCAGTATAGTCCTTAAGTTTATCCCTGAAAAAACTTACCTTTTTAACGGATACCTCTTCTCCTCTGATTAAACCATTCTGTTTTAACAGAGTTAGAATGGCGGCATAACCGGAGCATCTCTCAACCTGTTGTTCATCCTCTTTTAAAAAGCCGGTATTAATATTGCCTATGATCTCTTCGGGCAAGAGCATATCACGAAAATAGTCGTAATCCAATCCATTCTTTACAATAGTTCGATAGGACTTCTGTAGGGAATAGGAATTAAGAAATCTTACTGTCCTGGAGAGAAGGATAATTACAACAATAAGTATTGTCAGGGTCCATATCTTGTTAATGCTTAGGATTGTACCCTCCCTCTTTACAAGACCATTTCCGTTAGATTTCTTTAGACCTGGTGCCGCCGTAAAAGCTCTTACTTTTGAAATTTCATTGGCTGTTACTTTCGCCGAGGAATGTCTGTTTTTTGAATGCTTGTCAATTCGTCTCTTATTTTCCACGTTTATCTTATGAAGTCTGCTTTTCGTAAAATAGTCTCTCATAAAATCACCGGATTCGTTAAACATCCCTAACAGTATATGCCTGTCTAAGGAAACTATTCCATAAAAAATGCCAAAACCTGAGTATATCCATATCCCAGAATTTTGACATCTTATATTATTATCAGTAAATTACTCTTTCACTTCTTGCTTTATGAAACTTTGCAGTAATTTTCTATTTTCATATTTATCAGGAATCAGTACAGACATACCGCGCACTGTTCCTTCTTCAAAGGTATTGTCAGCCGGTATTCTGAGAGTCTGAAGCCCGCCCTTTTTCGCCTCTGCCAGGAGCTGTAAATAAGCTGTAAATTCCTCCTGGGTAAAGTCAGTGGTTATATAAGAAAGCAGGGAATTTGCTATCAAAGCCAGCTCGGGTAAACTTTTGGTTTTATACTTATCAAAAATGGCATTTAAGACAACTCTCTGCCTGGAGGTCCTGCCAAAATCATTCAGTTCATGGTCACCTGTTGCTACGTAACGTACCCTGCAATAACCTAATGCCTGATTACCATTCAACACTTGACTTCCTGCTGAGACATTTCGATACTGCTCTTTTGAAATATAATTGGTTGTATTAAGATATTCCGCTTCTTTATCCGTAAGGGTTATAGTAACTCCCCCTAATTTATTGATGATTGCTTCAAATGCATCAAATCCAACCAGCATATAACCATCCAGTTTAACACCAAAATTCTGGTAGATAGTGTCGTATAAAAGGGGAATGCCGCCATATTCATAAGCTGTATTCAATTTATTTTCTTTATATCCCGGGATATCAACCAACATGTCCCTCATCAGGGAGGTTAGTTTGATGCACTTATCCTCTGTATCCAGAGTTGCTATCATCATAATATCCGTTCTGCCTTTTGCTGTTCCGGATTCTATTGCCTCTTCTCCCAACAGAAGTATATTATAAGTTATCTGCTTTACTTCTGGCTTTGTAGGCTCCGGGGTCAGGGTTACTGTGGGTGTAACAGTAGCTTCTGCCACAGCTGTCTCTGCTTCTTCCGCCGTCAGACTGCCATCATCATGATTCATCTTACCATAGGCATATACTGATACTGCCTTATAAAGAAGTCCTTGCCCAAAAGGTGTCAGCACAAGGATTAAGATAGCTGCTATCATCAGACAGGCTGTACTGAGAAAAACACGAAGTACTTTTCTCTTCTTACATTTTAGCTGAGGCTCTTCTTTCTGGTCTAATTCAGCATTTACCTGCTCTTTAAGACTGTCAGTGATATCCATTAACAGTTCATCTTCCTGGCTTCTGATAAGTATCTTAGCTCCAAGGTGATCCTCTGCGGATGCCTTGGTTCTCTCTTCTGTATTTGATTCCTCATGAATACCAATTTCTGATCCCGGTCTCTGCATATGCGGCTCCTATATTACTTATTTCCATATACTGGCACAGAGTATTATAACATGAGGCGCTTTGATTGTAAAATCTTTTGTAAATAATGTTAAGTTATTGTAATTCATAAGCATAACCAGCCTCATCAAAACCAACTCCAAAGGAAATACTCTCCATATACTTATAGAATTGTGAAATCTCTTCTGAATCACTTAAAAGCTTTGTCATGGCATTTTCTGCTTTAGCCGGAAGCAGCTGCAGCTTTGTATTCATATCTTCATCCAAAGTTATTTTTAACACTGCTGTTCTTTGAATATTACTGTAAAAAATATAGTTGCCAAGACTATATACAATTGGTTTTCCTTTATAATATTCCACTCCCTGAAGTACATGAGGGTGGCTGCCGATAACAAGATCTGCTCCGGCATCTATATACTGTTTTGCCAGGGAGTGCTGATAATCTTTTGGTAATTCCGCTCTCTCAATTCCCCAATGAAGGTAAACAACCACATAATCACTGTTATCGCTGGCCGTTTTAATATCCTCCAATAAAAGTGTCGGATCATAAGTGGTAAATAAACCGGCTTTATTTTCAGCTGCATTCCATTCATAAACCGGTATCACTCTTGAGGCCGCCAGAAAAGCTATTGTTTTGCCCTGGTTTTCAGTATATTGTATCTTTCTTGCATCGGAAAGATTACTTCCTGCTCCGACGTAATCTATTCCTGCACCTTTAAGGGTATGAAAGGAATCTTCTAAAGCTGTCAACCCAAAATCCATGGTATGGTTATTGGCAAGGGTAACAATATCAATTCCCATATCCTGAAAAGCAGTTATGTAATCCGGATTTACCCGAAAAGTATACTGTTTATCCTCTGCTGCAGTTCCGCCGGTACTAAAAGCAAATTCCTGATTTGACATAGTAATATCAGCGCCCTGCATCTCGGAAAGAAGCCCTTTTTCGACTATAGCTTCAATTCCCTTTCCTTTGTATGCATTAACAACAACATCGGATAAATAGATATCACCGGTAAACAGCATCGTGATGTCCTTCCAGGGTTCTTCGGTGACTGTGGGTTTAGGCACTTCCGTAACAGAACCCTCTGATACCTGAGAATCCTCCGGTTCAGAGGGATTAGGTACTGCTGTTGTATTTTCCTCACTGCCAGAATTACGGTCTCCCACTATGGAATTATTCTTTCCTTCATTATTCCATGAAAAATCACCTACTTCATAGATGATTACAACTGCCAGAAGGCTAAAGGTAAAGATGATAAAGGCCAGGAGGCCGTACATTCTGCGTTTACTCATAGATTCTTCATTCCCTCGATTACTTTTTCAACATATTTGTATACTCTGATAGTAGAGGATAAGCTTAATCTTTCTTTCGGTGTATGGATATCCCACATATCAGGCCCTAAAGATACCATATCTATGCCGGGAATCTTCTCAGCAAAGAAACTGCACTCAAGACCGGCATGAATTGCCTCAAACTTAGGAGCTGTTTTATATTCTTCCTCATAAACTTTGGCAAGATATTCTCTTAAAGCGGAATCTTTCTTATATTCCCATGCAGGATACTGGCTTCTGACATTATATTCACCGCCCAGGAATTCACAGATATAATTAAGTTTTTTATTCAGAAATTCCTTATAGCTGTTTACTGAACTGCGGACAGAAAAGCAAATGATTGCTTTCTCTTCTTCCAGATGGAAAATACCAAGGTTAAGTGAACTTTCTACAAGACCCGGTATATCACTGCTCATTGTCTGCACACCATTGGGGGTATTTATCAACAGGAATAACAGCTTTTCAAAGGAGGTAGGATGAAGTACTTTATATTTGTCTTCCTCTCCTCTCATATAACCTACTGCTAAATCCGGTTCATTGGTCACATACTCATGTTTATATTTGCTTGCCAGCCCGTTGATAATATCCGTAAATCTATCAAATTCATCTTCTTCTATAATAATCTCTGCTTTTGCATCCCTTGGAATGGCATTGTCTTTCAAGCCGCCGTTCAAATCAAACAGATAGAAGGTCATTGCTTCTTTTAGCTCAAATAGCAGTCTCGCCATTAATTTTGTTGCATTTACACGATTCTTATGAATTTCTGCACCGGAATGTCCGCCTTTTAAATCCGATATGGTCAGGATTACTTTGAGTCCTTTTTCAGAGGTTCTTTTAAGAGGCAGCTCACAGGTAGCTGTAAGTCCTCCTGCTGAACTTGTAAGGAGATAACCCTCTTCCTCCGAATCAATGTTTAACAGTAATTTCCCTTGTAAATCTGAAACATCAAGACCGATAGCTCCGTCCATGCCTACTTCTTCATCTGTTGTTATAATTGCTTCCAGTCTTGGATGCTGTAAGGTCTCATCATCAAACAAGGCAAGAATATAAGCAACTGCTATACCATCATCACCGCCTAATGTAGTTCTGTCAGCATGAATGAAATCTCCATCTACAAAAAGTTCTATTCCTTCCTTTAAGAAATCATGGGTGCAATCATTGGTCTTCTCACATACCATATCCATATGTCCCTGTAATATAAGTGCAGGAGCATTCTCATAGCCGGGAGTAGCCTCTTTGATCAGTACTACATTTTCATACTCATCCTGGCGGTAAGTATAACCTTTCGCTTTTGCATGCTCTACCAGATAATTACTGATAGCAGTGTTGTACTTTGATCCTCTTGGAACTGCTGAAATCTCACTAAAGTAATGAAATACTTTTTTATAATCAAGCTTTTGTAATGTTTCGTTCATTTCTGCCTCTCTTTCCTCCGCCTTGCAGGGCGGTTTTTAGATCCTTTTAATTTATATATAAAATCTATTCCTGTTCCTTAAGTATTAATTCTTAAAGCTATGAATAGGTGCCGGTATTCTTCCGCCCCGGTTAATGAAGTCTGCACAACTGAAGTTATTAACCGGCATAACAGGCGCATATCCTAATAAACCTCCGAATTCCACCATTTCTCCTACCCCTTTGCCAATAACCGGTATAAGTCTGACTGCGGTGGTCTTCTGATTGATCATTCCTATTGCCATTTCATCTGCAATGATACCGGATATTGTTGTTGCTTTCGTATCACCAGGTATTGCTACCATATCCAGTCCAACGGAGCAGACGCAAGTCATAGCTTCCAGTTTCTCAAGAGTTAGTGCACCTAATTCTACCGCCTCGATCATTCCTCTGTCTTCACTTACCGGAATAAAAGCACCGCTTAAACCTCCCACATATGAGGACGCCATTACACCGCCTTTTTTAACCTGGTCGTTTAACAAAGCAAGGGCTGCTGTAGTCCCGGGTGCTCCTGCCTGTTCAAGTCCCATTTCCTGAAAGATTTCAGCGATACTGTCACCAACAGCTGGTGTAGGTGCCAGGGATAAGTCAATTATGCCAAAAGGAATATTTAATCTTTTGGAGGCTTCCTGTGCAACCAGCTGACCTACTCTGGTTATTTTAAAAGCAGTGGTCTTAACTGTTTCACACAGTGTTCCAAAATCAGCACCTCTAACACGGCTTAATGCATTCTTAACAACTCCCGGTCCGCTAACACCTACGTTTATAATAGCATCACCTTCCGTTACACCATGAAAAGCGCCTGCCATAAAAGGGTTATCATCTGGAGCGTTACAGAATATAACCAGCTTTGCACAACCAATAGAATCTCTTTCTTTGGTATATTCAGCTGTTTTTAAGATAATTTCACCCAGTAGCTTCACTGCATCCATATCGATTCCGGTTTTGGTGGAACCAACATTAACAGAAGAGCAAACCCTTTCAGTTTCAGCCAGGGCCTGAGGAATGGATTCTATGAGATTACGGTCACCAGTGGACATTCCTTTTGACACCAGTGCTGAATAACCACCGATAAAATTAACTCCGACTGCAGTAGCGGCACGATCCAGAGTCTTTGCAATGGTTACATAATCCCCGGGGTTCCTGCAGGCGCTGCTGCCTACCAAAGCAATGGGAGTTACTGATATTCTCTTATTTACGATAGGAATACCAAATTCTCTCTCTATTGCTTTACCGGTAGCTACCAGATCCTTTGCCACTGTTGTTATTTTATCATAGATTTTCTGATTTAATACCTCCAGATTATTATCAGCGCAATCCAACAGGCTTATACCAAGGGTTATGGTTCTGACATCCAGATTCTCCTGTTCTATCATTTTATTGGTTTCAATAACCTCGTTTATATCGATCATAATTTTTCTTCCTGCTGCAGGCTGTGCAGCATTGCCACTTGTTTAAGAGGTTGAAAAAATCGGTTTGCGGCATCCTTTCTTGGCAATTATTTTCTTTCAACCATAAGGTGCGTACTGCCAGTCCCATTTAAAACTTCGACCAGCCAGGCACAGCATGTTTTGCATCTTGTATCAAACTTACAGTCTGTGCATCATGTTGAAGATATCTTCATGCTGCGCTTTGATGACAACACCGATTTCCTGCCCCAATTCCTCTAGTTCTGTGGCTATTATATCAAAGCTTTTAGTTGCTTCATTGGCGTCCACTATCATCATCATATTAAAATAACCCTGAACGATTGTCTGGGAAATATCCATTATATTGATTTTATTTCCTGCGAGATAAGTACAAACTTTAGCAATAATTCCAACTTGGTCTTTTCCTACAACAGATATAATTGTCTTCTTCATATTAGCTCCCATCTGTGTGCTTTAGCACACCTTAAAATCAAAAATGTTGAAATATCCCATTAGTACACCAAATGCACTTCATATAATCAGGACATTGAATATCTTTAGGTGCATATGCACACTGATAATCTCATATTTTCGGATATTTATGCTTAACAAATGAAAATAGTACTATAATATATATTCCTTCACATCACCGGCAGATATTTAAACCGGCAAGGCAGTACTTATACCTCTAACCGGTGCAGAGCATTTCTGAGGGAATATCCCTTTTTGCTACGCTTAAAAGTGAATCTGTCTTTAATGTCAATGCCGTATCTGCTATTGCTTTATTTAATTCAATTCTAACGGTCTCATAAGCCAGATCTTCAAAATTATTCTCTTTACTTAAATGGGCAAGGGTAATATATTTAATTTTCTCATGTAATATTCTAGCCAGAAGCCTTCCGGAATTCTCATTGGAAAGATGCCCTCTGTTGCCTAATATTCTCTGTTTTAAATGATAAGGATATGCACCTGCTAAAAGCATATTCTCATCATGATTGGCTTCCATAAGAAGTATTTCAGAACCGGAAAGCCTTGAGATGATATAATCATCATATACTCCAAGGTCCGTAGCCATACCTATCTTATGTCCCTCTGACGTAAAGGTATAGCACACCGGATTAACGGCATCGTGAGAAGTTGCAAAAGGTTCCACATAAATATCATTTATATAAAAACCTTCATCTGGTAAAACAGGACGCAGCAGTTCTTCCGGAATCTCTCCCATACTCTTAATACGGCAGATTGCCTGCAGCGTCTCTTTTGTCCCATAAATCGGTGTGTGATATCGTCTTGCCATAACACCGATGCCTTGAATATGATCCGAATGTTCATGGGTAACTAATATTCCCTCTAAGTCAGCCGGTTTGATTTCTATACAGTTTAAGCCGTATTCAATTCTCTTTCCGCTGATACCTGCATCTACTAAGATATTGGCATGACCGCTGCCAACGTAGGTACAATTTCCGCTGCTGCCGCTTGATAAACTGCATAACTTCATAATTTACTCCATTCTGTCCCACATGCTTTATTCGGAAATAGAAGGAATCGCTTTGTGGCATTTATAACATTTTTCTATATAAGTTTAGTTTTTACCATTTATGCATTTTTCTACAGTTTTCACTGTAAATAATGTATAATATCTCATTACAATTAAATTTTCTGCATAATTAGTCTATCATTATCACGATTATTAACTTTAACTCATGAAAAGTATCCCTTATTCTAACCGGTTTGTCAATAAAATTATTTCATCCAGTAAAGTTCTACAATATCCTTATCTTTAAGAGGTGCCGTAAATTCTGTTTTTTCTCCGTTTAAGGTAATGACCAGTTCTGAGCCTCCTGCCTTTGATAAATCAAAAGCATAGAAGTCTAAAATATCAACAAAGATATACTGCTTTTTGCCGGAGAGCTTAAGTGGTTCTTTATTAACAATAATATAGATAGCTTCTTCTGAAGTATTAACCTTGCTGTTTTCGCCAACCTTAAAAAGTTCCTCTTCTTTGTTTGTAGTGGTACTAACTTTGTTGTCAGACGTTTCTAAACTGGGCGCTGTTTTTAGGCTTATAGCTGCTTCCAGTCCTGCGGCTGCTTCCAGGCTTGTGGCTGCTTCCAGTCCTGCGACTGTTTCCAAGCTTGTGGCTGCTTCCAGTCGGGTGGTTGTTTCCAGGCTTGTCGCTGCTTCCAGTCCTGCGGCTGTTTCCAGGCTTGTGGCTGTTTCTAATCCGGCAGCTGTTTTTAAGCTGTTATCATCCCAGTCGTCAAAATCTTCATCAATATCAGTACTACCGGTATCTTTGTTAAAAAACTCCGCTTCCAGCCTGTCTGCAGCTCTTTTCGCTTCCAGGGAATCATAAATCTCACACCGGATAGAAAAATTCTCATAGATTTTTTCCTCTTCAGCAGCAGGCATATTATTGATATAGATGGTACCGGTATACTCGATATCCATAAATTTAAGTACCTGATTCAAGGTATAGTAATTAAGGACTTCAACCGCATCCCCTTCTTTTATCTCATAGAACTCCGTAACGAGTTCTTTATTAACCTCTGCGAATTTAGGACATATAATCCTGGTGCCGTTAAAGGTAAAAGTAATACTGCTTTTATATTCAGGTAATTCACCAACAATAACTTTGGCATCCTCGCCAACGGTAGATTCTGTGATTTCTATCAGATCATTCTGTTCTATTGTATTGCTTAAGCCTGCTAGTTCTCCATTAAGCTTGATCTGAGCCGCTTCCCCCAGTTCTCCTCTGGCCATACGCTTATTACCGTTTAATGTATAATTAACAGCTTTTCCCCTCCTGGGAAAGAGGTTCTCATTTGGCAATCCTATCTGCATTGCCGCATCTGCAACTGTCAGTTTGCTGTTATCGTAAAGTTTGACTCTGTCGCCGTTAACCTGAACAAATATAAAATTATTTCTCTGATCATAAAAATTAAGGCATATACCCACTGGTGTAACCAGCAGCGGATCTTTCTTAATGTTTTCCTGCAGAAACGTTACTTCACCCAGTACTTCTTCTCCTCGAAGTGCCACTCTGTCTTTGTTAAGCTCCAGCTTTTCTGCCAGGGTTTGTGTAAATCCAGGAACCTTTCCGCCGCCGCCAACCAAAAAGACTGCACTGACCGGTTTTCCTCCATTAAGCTCTACAATCTTCTCGGCAATGCAGCCAGCCATGCTGTTTATAACCGGTTTTAAGGTTTCTATTACCTCTTCAGTGGTTAGCTTATGGGAAATACCCATGATATCCTTATATGTAACCTTTTTTTTCTTCAGACAGGAAAGCTTTATGGTTTCAGCAGTTTTAAAATCCACAAGATATTCTTTGACAACTGTCTCCGTAATCTCATCTCCTGCTCTTGGAATCATGCCATAAGCTATGATACTTCCATCTCTGGTTATGGAAATATCAGAGGTTCCCGCTCCAATGTCTATCATTGCTATATTTAATAACCGGAATTTTTCCGGAATGGCAACATTAATAGCCGCTATAGGCTCTAAGGTTAAGTTCGCTACATATAAACCGGCCTTTTCAACTGCTGAGTACAAACTGTCTATTACTTCATCAGGAAGAAAGGTTGCTATCAGATTTGTACCAATTCGGTTGGCCTTATGCCCCTCCAGTTTTCCGATTGTATAGCCGTTTAAATAATACTGGATTACTGAATAACCGACACAGTAGAAATGGATCTTTTCCTCCTTCATCTCCTGGCGCAAGGTATCATAAGCCTTCTCTACACCAATCAGATCCAGAGAATGTATGTGTTCTTCCTTCACTATGGTTTCGGCAGAGAATTCATATTCTGCCGAAACAGTTACAGTCTTTAGCACACGTCCGGCCGCAGCGATGCAGACATCCGTAAGACGCCTGCCTATCTGTCCTTCAAGTTCCTGCTTCACTTCTTCAATGGTTTCTGCAACTTTATTTATATCATGAATCTGCCCGTCTAACATGGCCCTGGTTTCGTGCTCTTTGACACACTGAGCTACAACTATAAATTGCTCCGCATCCTTATAACCCACCGTTCCCACAATACTTCTGGTTCCGATATCCAATCCAAACACCAAATGCTCCGGGTATCTTTTGTTTACCATTCTTAGTGTCCTCCGTAAGGTAGATACTTACTTCCTGTATGATACAACTATTTATAAATCCTGTTGAGTCTTTTAATGGTACCGGTTTCTCTGTTTACCGGCTTTTATGCCAGGTTTTCTTCTTTCAGCAGCTTCTCTATCTGAAGTTTTAATTCATCAATACTGCCATTGTTAAAAAGTACATGGGTACTGTTTTTTATATATTCATCCTCTGAAAACTGATTGGCTAATATTTTCTCAAATTTTTCCGGTGTAAAATTCCTGGAATGAATCAACCGCTCCTGCCTGATGTTTTTATCTGCTGTAACATACCAGATGTAATCAGAAAAATCCTTCAGTCCGGCTTCTCTTGGTAAAGCAGTTTCTACACAGATAACAGAATATAATTTTTCAGTTCTCTCTTTCTCTGTCTTTATCAGATTTCTGACATAGTCCATAACATAGGGATGTGAAAAGGAGTTGAGGATTTTAAGTTTTTCAGAATTCTGATAAACTTCTTTGCCAAGCTTCTCCCTGTCTATTTGCCCCTTCTCATTTAGGATACCTTCTCCGAAATAATCCTTAACCAGCTGGTAGGATATCCCTCCTACTTCCATAAAGTCATGGGCAATCTGGTCGGTATTTAAAAGAAGTGCTCCATAGGACCCGGCTAAGATCTTTGCAGCTTCTGATTTACCGCTTCCGATACCGCCGGTAAGTCCGATTACCTTAAGGCCGTTATTTTGCTTCATACCAGTTGCTTCCTTCATTAACATCTACCTCAAGAGGCACTGATAAACTGGCTGCTGACTGCATCTCCTCTTTCAACAGCACTCTTACCTCATCTATTTCATCCTTGTGGGTCTCGATAAGCAGCTCATCGTGTATTTGCAGGATTAATCTAGAACGGAGATTTAATTCCCTTAATCTGTCATTCACACGTAACATAGCTATCTTAATAATATCTGCAGCAGTTCCCTGAATAGGTGAATTCATCGCTACCCTTTCTCCAAAAGAACGTGTCATGAAATTAGAGGAACTAAGTTCCGGTATAGGTCTGATTCTACCGAAAAGAGTAGTGACATATCCATCGTCTTTTCCATCTTTTACGAGGTTATCCAGAAAGGTCTTAACCCCTGGATAGGTATCGAAGTACCGGTTAATATAGCCCTCTGCTTCTTTTCTTGATATATTTAAATCCTGCCCCAGTCCAAAGGAGCTGATACCGTATACGATTCCGAAATTAACGGCTTTGGCATTCCTTCTCTGTTCTGAGGTTACCTCCTCAAAAGGAGTATGAAATACCAAAGAGGCTGTAATGCGGTGTATATCCTGATCCTCCTTATATGCATCAATAAGTCTCTCATCTCCTGACATATGAGCCAGTACCCTGAGTTCTATCTGAGAATAATCTGCGTCCAGGAATATAAAGCCTTCTTCCGGAATAAATACCTTTCTGATTTCCCTGCCTAACTCCATTCGAATGGGAATATTCTGAAGATTTGGCTCTGTACTGCTGAGACGGCCGGTTGCAGCTATTGTCTGATGAAATTTTCCGTGTATTCTGCCATCTTCACCGATATAACCGGCAAGCCCGTCCGCATAAGTGGATTTTAATTTCGTCAGCTGGCGGTATTCAAGAATCTTTTCCACAACCGGATGTTCAATTCGAAGCTTATCAAGCACCTCAGCTGAAGTGGAATATCCGGTCTTTGTCTTCTTACCAAAAGGCAGATGAAGCTTTTCGAATAGAATAACCCCTAACTGCTTCGGTGAATTGATATTAAATTCTTCTCCTGCCAAACTGTAAATTTCTGCCTCTAGTCTGTCTATCCCTATGGTTAACTTATCACCGTATTCCTTTAACTCTTCCCTGTTAACCTTAACTCCTCGTTGCTCCATGTCATACAGTGCATAGACAAGGGGCATTTCAATTGTATCAAACAGCTTATCCATCCCTTTATTCTGCAATTCCTTTACTATAACAGGTGCAGCTTTGGCAGCTGTATAAGCAAGGTTGGAGAAATAAGCAGTACTCTCCTCTGTTTTATTTATAATAAAGTCCTTAAGCGAGCTTTTTCCTATAACTTCACTGCTTGATGCCATGGTAAGTTTTAAGAAATCCCTGGCTACATCATCATATTCATAGCTGGATTGAAGCGGATTTAATAAATACGCAGCAATTGATAAATCCGTTATACCGGTTCTGATACCGGCATCCAGATAGGAAAGCTGTTCCTTTAAATGAAAGGTAGCCGCTTCTTTCCTTGATAACAGCAGCTTATTCAGCCCTTCTACTATCTTCTCTTCTGTAATTTCAGTACCTGACGGAATAAAATAATTCTCATTTTCTCCAAGGCTAAGAGCCAGTCCCAATACTTTCCCGGCTTCTGCCATAAGATAAAAACCAATATACTCTCCCTTAGATAGCTTGCCAGCCTTTTGAAGGATTTTCTCTAATTCTTCTCTATCTGTTACGACCTCAGACTCAGATTTTGCTTCTGAACTTGCAGTATTTGACAGGGTTATACGGTCGAATCGGTTAAAATGGCTCTTCAACTCCAGCCTTTTAAAATAGCTATAGGCTTCCTGATTGTAAATCTCAGAGTAATCCGCTTGTTCAATCTGGTAATCCAGTTCGCAATCAGTTTTTATAGTTGCAAGGGTTTTACTTAAGAAAGCCTGCTCCTTGTTATTTATCATGGATTCTCTTGCTTTATTTGGCATGACTTCCGATATATGCTCATAGGCATTTTCAATGGAACCAAAAGCAGAAATAATCTTTGAGGCTGTTTTTTCTCCTATTCCCGGGACGCCTGGTATATTATCAGATGTATCTCCCATCAGTGCTTTTAAGTCAATAAATTCTGTGGGGGTAACACCATAGGCAGCTACTACATCCTGGGTGTTATAATTTTCTATCTCAGTACCGCCCTTCTTAGTCTTGGGGATACGAATTTTAATATTTTCCGTTGCCAGCTGTAATAAATCTCTGTCACCTGAAACCAGGGAGACCTGATATCCATCCTTTTCTGCATTGACAGCAAGTGTTCCTAATATGTCATCTGCTTCATATCCGCCTTTTTCCAAAACAGAAATCTTCATAGCTTTAAGTAACTCTTTTAACAGAGGGACCTGTGCTCTCAATTCATCGGGCATGGATTTCCTGGTACCTTTATACTCCGCAAACATCTCATGACGAAAGGTTGGCTGATGCACGTCAAATGCTATGGTAAGATAATCCGGTTTCTCTTCATCCAGAATCTTAAAAAGGATATTTAAAAATCCCAATACTCCGTTAGTGTACAGCCCTTCTGAATTGGATAACACCGGAAGTGCATAAAAGGCTCTGTTTAGTATACTGTGCCCATCAATCAATACAATTTTCTTACTCATGGAAAATCCTCATTTCCGGATATCTCATACCGATACCCTTTATAATATACTATTATGCCTGCCGTTTAGCCTTGCCAACAAGGGCTTCCCGCTAAATGAGGCTTCACCGCTTTCTGTAAGGACTGGAGCTGTGAAAATGCTCAGGGAACTTCTCCTGTAATAGTTTGGCTCCTTCTTCATCTTCTATTACAAGATAAGCATAAATATCATCCAGTCTCTCCCTTATCTTCTCATCGAATACACCACTTGGCACAAAAGTCAGCTCGTTGCTCCTGCTACCTTCAAAGTCCGGAAAAAACAATTCTTCTGAATAAAAGGTACTGGTCTTTGGTTCATCTTTTAAGACCTCCTCCACCACTTCACCAAGGTGAAGACTGGACGCGATTGCTGCAGCGGCTATTACCAATATCAAAATAATTCGTTTTCTTATGTGGGCAAATTTATAGTGTACGATCTTCTCTTCATATTCACCCAATAATTCAATGAAGTCTTCATGAAAGTTATCTGACAGTTCCTTATCCGCATCCAGTCTTCTCATACCGGTCAGCAGAATATAATGAACCTCAAGTTCCTCCATACAATCGGGGCAGGACCTGATATGCTGCATAAACGCTTCCAATTGCTCCATACTTAATTTGTTATCAATAAAGGGCATCATAAGCCTTTGGACTTCAATGCAGTTCATTATTTACCATACCTTTCGGGTGTTGCACTCTTTTTGAATTACAAATAGATTTGTTTAATTATTTATTTTACCCTTTTTTTTATAATGTTTCAACTATACTTTCAAAAACAGCAGGACAAACCCGGAAAGAAATTTTACGGGTTTGTGTTTATTATTACTGAAATGAAAAGAAACTGATTTTTTTTATATAAATATGTCTTGCTTTTATTTTCATATTATGGTAGAATAATCTTCGCTGATTCAAGACAACCATTTTGATATCAGTATAGAAAATCAGCCGGTGTGTTGGAATTGGCAGACGAGACGGACTCAAAATCCGTTGTCCGTGAGGGCGTGTGGGTTCGAGTCCCACCACCGGCAGCATAAGCGAAAAAAGTAACATGTCAGGATTCGAACCTGACATGTTATTTTTTTTGGCTGTATCTAAATTAAGCAAACCTTACAAAAAATGAGCCTTTTTACTGCATCTTTAAACAGCTGTTAAGCAGCTGATTTTGGCTGCTTCAATTAGCTGCTTAACATACAGGTTTAAAAATTTATAATTTTTTTAACAGAGCATCAATGGGGAAGTTTAAGGGTAGGCTCAATGTTTATGTTATACTTAGAAGTAAAGCTTTCCTTATTTTCCATAGCCCAATCGAACATTGCTCTAATAACAGGATTCAAACTGTAACCAAGTGGGGTAAGAGAATATTCTACTCTTGGCGGTACTTCCGGATAGACTTTTCTCGTTATAAATCCATCGCTCTCTAAAGAACGAAGCTGTTTGGCAAGCATCTTTTGATTAATATTCGTGATCGAACGAAATATTTCATTAAATCTTTTACTCCCTTTAAAAAGTTGGCAAAGAATAAGTATCTTCCATTTATCACCCAACAAGGCAAGCGTAAGCTCAACCGGATAATTTATGATTTTTTCCATATTAAAAACTCCTTTAATTCAGCAATAGTTACCTTACGGTTAGTAAGTGTATAGAAGGCACTACTTGAATAAAATATAGTTATTAAGTATTATATACTAATAACATTGTGAATTCAATTGTTTCATGTGGAGGATAAAATCTTATGAGTAAGCAAGTAAGTATACTATATTTTAGTGCAACAGGTGGTACCGCGAAGATTGTCAAGAGTGTGGCGAAAGGATTTGCCGATACCTATAAAGAATATAACATTACCTTGCCGGGCAACAGAGAAAAAGAAATTTTCTTTGACTCTAATGATTTCTTAATCGTTGGCGTACCTGTTTATGCCGGCAGAGTGCCTAAATTCTTAATCGATTTCTTTACTAATGTAAAAGGAAATAATACATCTGCTGTTTTTATTGCTGTATACGGGAATCGAAACTATGATGACGCTCTTATTGAGTTGAAAGATACTTTTGAGAGTAATGGCTTTATTGGAATATCTGCCGGGGCTTTTATTGCAGAACATTCTAACTCTTCAAAAGTTGGAGCAAACAGGCCTGATGCCAAGGACTTAGAAAAGGCAAGAAAATTTGGTGCTTATATTAAAGACAAGTTAGAGAGCTTAGGCGCTATGTCACCATTACCGGAGCTGACTGTAAAAGGAAACGTTCCATATAAGGAAAGAATGCCCACGCCTCCAATAGTTCCAGATACTATTGATGTGTGTACTAAGTGCGGCATATGTGCAAAGCATTGCCCAATGGGAGCGATCAGCTTTATTAATTTCAAGGATATTGATTCTACAAAGTGCGTACGTTGTTGCAGTTGTATTAGAAAATGCCCTGTGAATGCGAAAACCATCAACCATGAGATATTTAATAATATTACCCAGGGACTAATTGACAACTTCAGTACAATTAGAAATGAGCCTGAATTTTTTACAAAAACTCAACCTGGCACTGTACTACTGCATCTATTTTGACCTAATGACATATGTTATAAGCTACATTTTTGTTGGTGTAAGCCAATGACGATGAAGCTTTTTCATGGAGCCCATCCATGTGACTGAAAAAACCCACAGAATCCTTAACACTCTCTGTGGGTTTTTATATTTATCGTATTTCAGTATTTTTTTCTTTTAACAGCATTTCTAAGGTATCTCTTATTAATTCAGAATTTCCCTCATGCTCTTTAATCGCTTCGCTTACTTTATCATATCCCAGTATTCCTGTATAGGCTGTAGCAAATGCATAAGACTTATCCAATAACTCTTCGCATCTGTCCTTATTTGCCTGAAGAGTTTCTATACAATTACACCGGAAGATTTCTACTGCCTTTATCAGAAGTTCCAGACTTTCCAGCAAGCTGTCAGCTATTAAAGGAAGGAACGCATTTAGTTCAAATTCTCCGTGGGCTGCAGCCATAGTGATTGCATAATCATTTGCCATTACCTTCATTGCAATCTGAGTTACCATTTCCGGTATGACCGGATTAACTTTTCCCGGCATAATGGTGCTGCCAGCCTGAAGGGCTTTTAATCTTATCTCACCTATACCTCCGTATGGACCGGAATTCATAAGCCTTAGATCTCCTGATATCTTCATAAGATTTACGGCCAAAGCCTTTAAGAGTCCTGATACCTCAACAAATACGTCATTGTTCTGCGTAATATCCATTGGATATTCTGCTGCTGCCAGTCCCATTCCAGTTAATTCACGAAGATTTTCTATAACCAGAAACCGATACTTTCGTTCAGAATTTCCTGAAGTTCCCACGGCTGTACCACCCAGATTTATCTGCCTTAGGCGCTCTTCTACTTTATAAAGCCTCCACCGGTCTCTGGCAATTGCCTGGGCATATGCTCCGAATTCTCCCCCCAGGGTAATAGGTATAGCATCCATAAGCTCTGTTCTTCCAAGCTTTTTGATTCCTTCCAGCTCTCGTTCTTTGATCTGCAGCGCTTCCTGCAGACTTGCGCAACCATCACTTAGTTCCCGCAGCAATTCTATGGAGGCAATACGGAGTGCGGTAGGATAAACATCATTGGTAGATTGACCTCTGTTTACATCGTCAAGAGGATGTATCATTATCTGATGCCCTTCATCGCTCTCCCGTAGAAGCATCTCAGCAAGATTAGCCAGTACTTCATTCACATTCATATTTGTGGAGGTTCCGGCGCCACCCTGCAGAGCCTCCACCGGAAACTGGTCTCTATATCCCCCCGAAAGGATTCTGTCGCAGGCTTTTATTATCCCTTCATACACACCAGGAGCACCTATTCCCAATTTCAGGTAGCTGATTGCAGCAGCTTTCTTAACTTTAACCATGGCAAGGATAAGCCTGAGACTGGTTTGTTTATGATCCAGGGCAAAGTTGCCAACAGCTTTTTTTGTTTCTGTTCCATAGAGTATGTGTTCAGTTGCAATACTATCTTTGTTTTCTTGAATGTTCTCTATCATATTCCTCTTCTCTTGGTTCCAGCATTATTTGCAGCTTCTGCGCACTGTTTAAAGGACCATCATCATTCACAACCACACCATTCAGGTTAAATACTACAACTCTTCCGGTATTTCCTGAAGAATTGACGGGAATATTTCAAGACTTCGTCTTAAGATTCCCTGCATATATGCTATCAGTATTCCATAGTTGGTTATGGGTATTCCTTGATCAACACTGCATTTCTGACGGTATTTCACTTCTCTTTCCGTCAGCATGCAGCCACCGCAATGGACAATCAGCTGGTACGGGCTTAAGTCTTCGGGAAACTGCCCTCCTGAAGTAAATTCAAACTGAAATTCTTTACCGGTATAGTTCTTAATCCAGCGCGGAAGTTTTACGGTTCCGATATCATCACATTGCCTGTGATGAGTACAGCCTTCACAGATAAGTATTCTATCTCCCTCCTTAAGCTGCTCTAAAACTGCCACTCCCTTAACGGCCTCCAGCAGCAAACCCTTATACCTGGCAAATAAAATGGAAAAGGAGGTAAGAGGTATATCTTTTGGTGTATCAGCAGATACCTTTGCAAACACCTGGCTGTCAGTTATTACAAGACTGGGCTTTTTCCCTAAATTCTCAAGGGTTTCCTTCAGTTCATACTCTTTTACTATAATTGCCGTTCCGTCAGCCTCCAAAATATCCCTTATGGTCTGTTGCTGAGGTAGTATAAGCCTCCCTTTCGGAGCCGCTTTGTCTATGGGTACAACTAATATAACAAAATCTGATGGATGTATAATATCACCAACTATTCGAAGTTTACTATCTTCTGTCGGTACTATTTTAGAAATTATATTTTTAATTGTTTCAATATTCAAGCCGGTAACAGCACTTACAAAGATTTCATTCTGACCATACTGCTCTGCTGGTATTTCCGTAAGCAGATCAGCCTTATTGTATGCCAATAGATAGGGAATTTTCTTCTCTTCAAAGAGCTTGATCAGCTCAATATCAGTAGCCGACTTCCCTGTCTGCGCATCAATTATTAAGATAGCGATATCGGTCTTATTCAATACCTGTCTTGTTCTTCTTACTCTTAATTCCCCTAAAGCTCCTTCGTCATCAATTCCAGGAGTATCTATAATCATCACCGGACCTAATGGCAGTAGCTCCATTGCTTTATAAACAGGATCTGTAGTTGTTCCTTTTACATCTGAAACCACTGACAGCTCTTGTCCTGTAATTTTATTAACCAAGCTTGATTTACCGGCATTTCGTTTACCAAAAAAACCTATATGTAAACGGTCTGCGGAGGGTGTTTCATTTAATCCCATGCTGCCATCTCCTTTGTGTTCTTAACATAATCATGCGAATTTATGGTATCACAAATCACATATCAAATCAAGAAATTGTACAGACAAAAAATGCACTCTACATATGACAGTCTGCTTACAGCCCACTGTATATAAGGTGCATAGTTTTAAATGTATTGTAGCTTAATTTTAATTAAGCTGTATTGCAATATCAAATATTTGGATTAATTTAAACCAGATAATGCAGTTACACGCCGGAAATCTTATGTATAGGGTAACCTGTTATTATATATAAGCTTATAACAATTTCAATAAATTACTCCTAAATATCCAAACTAAAATCTGCAAAGAAGGGTTATATTCTGGGCACTGCAGCCAAAAGCACAAATCATGAAATAATCCCCTCTTCTGATTAGCTGCTTTTCCATGGCTTCATAGAGAGCTATAAACGGACTGCTTGTACCTGTATCTCCGTAAACATCACCAATATAAGGGCTGGCAGATTTATCTATTACCATCCGTTCTCTTATGACATCAAGTCCCTCTTTGCTGTTTTGTGAGAAACAAAACATATTTATCTTTTCTATTGTAAGAGAATTTCTTGAAAGTATTGTTGATATAGACTCCTCCAAGGCTTCAACATTAAAGATTTTCTTTTTATAAATGGAAAATTCCATATCATTTCCATCTTTTATCAGAAACATATTTGAAAAACCACAGTGGGGAAATAACGGTGAATCTGTATCATCCGGACTAACTATACTTAGTGTGTCACATACACCGCTTTCTTCATCGGTTTTCTCTAACAGAACGGCACATGCAGCATCTCCCTGGTTCTGGGTATCGATGTTCATATAATCACAACCTATCAGAAGAGCACGTTTTATGTGCGGACTCATAGTCATATATTTGGAAATCTGGTCAAAAGCCAAGGTCATTCCACAACCATTGGAATTAACATCATAACAGATACATTCTTTCTTTCCGCCAATTACATTATGAATTTTAGCAGAAGTCGCAGGTGAAACATATTCCGGCAATTGACTGGAAAGTACGATCATATCCATGTCCGCTCCTGATAAATCTGTTTTAAGGAATAAATCCTGAATTGCGTCCAGTGAAAGCAGTATGGTATTATGCCAGTTATGCTTGCTTCCCTGTTTCTTACACTTATTCTCCGACAGAGCCGTACTCGTACTTCTGTATTCTTTTTCTGTTGTGTGCATTACACTTTTCGTTTGACTGGAAACTACCTGTCCTCGGCTGACTGATATGTCTGCAATTTTTATGTGTACCATAGTGTTCCTCTATCTTATATTTATTTTAAAATAACAGTAAAGGCAATATAAGTTGATGTAAGTTCTAAACCGCTTTCAAATATATAAATAACAAAGCTTCCTTTAATAATCTGAAAGCAAAACTTAATTCAAGTTATATAAAAAGAAAAGCTAGCCTGAAAATGCCATGGCTAGTCTTATCATGGTAACTCGGCTGCCATAGCTTTCGCCTTAGGCCCGTGGCTTTGCGTCTCTGCCTTTTGGCAGGTTTGCCTTTATCTTACAATATGATATTAATATTTGACCGGTAATAGGAATAATTACCTACTCTTATTATATACTAATTTGATTAATAAGCAAGCTTTTTTCGCTAATTTTGTCATTCTTAGACATATTTTGTTTGAGATAGTCTCCATTGAAACTAAAAATGTGGTTTTTTACAAAAAAGCTCATGTGCATATCGTTGGAATTGCGTCATGAGCAAGAAATTGTCCCTTAATGGATTATCATATCCGTTATATCTTTATAAGTTGTATAAGGTTTGATATGATAAGTACCAACCCTTATCTTTCTGGAGTAATTATTTATTATTAGATATTGATTAAAAGCACCAGCATCTTCTATTATACCATTCTCTTTCAATATACGAGTAACCTTTTCAGAGGACATACCTTCTGTAATAACAATCTCTTTTGCAGTATCCTCTGTATTTTCTTCAGGTGTATCAGAATCGTTCTTTGAGGTTCCATTATCTTCTGAAGTATTTTCTGTACCTGTTTCCCCTGTCTGAGAGCTATTGTCGTCTGTTATAGCATCAGTTCCATTTTTATCGTCAGTTTTACTATCATCAGAGTTTTCCGGTGCTTCGTTTACGTCATCCTTTTTGTCATCGGTGACTGGAACTTCTTCCGCTTCGTCTGATTCCTCTGTGCTATTTTCCTGCGGGATTTCAGTGGGTGTCGGAGTAGCCAGTAAATCATCCAGTGAATTTACCGTACTGCTCTCAACCATACCCAGTTCTTTTGCTCTTGCGATTATCTGCTCATCAGAAAGCCCATTCTTGGATGATCCATGAAATGCTACAGACATTACAACAGCTGAAAAAAGTATGCCAACACCAATTCCTCTTACATAATATTTTAGATTCATACATTCCTCTTATCTTGTAAATTTCTTACTGTTGCTTTGCATTTTCTTTATACAGATCAACTACTAACTTGACTTCACCCTGTCCAATTTCCAGTGCTTTTGAAATATCCACAATGGAAAAGCCCTGTGAAAAAAGCTCCAGTATCTTCTGATTAGAATTACTGCTTGCCTCTGAATCTTCTGGGATTAGCGTTTGTTTTTGCTCCACTTTCACTTGAGAAACATTTTTTTTGCTTTTTGAAACATTAGTATCTTTTGCAGTTTCAGAACGAACGGAGGCTTCTTCCATGACTTTTTTCTGTTTATCTGCATTTCTCATCAGAGTTTTCAGTTCTTCTTCTTTTTCACCAAGCATATTATACAAAAATACAACCTCTTCGTGATTAAGCTTGATTTTTTCTAAAATCTGTTCTGAAAAATCATTTACGGCGATAATTTTTTCATTGGATAATTGGCTGAGCTGATTTTCAGTTTTATATAGATATCCTTTGGTGGTTTCCTGACACATCTCTTCTACCTGCTGTTTCAGTTCGCTTATATCCATAACTTTTTCATCGAGACCTGTATTCAGCACAAAATCCTTGCTCTTCTTATCTGTTTTATCAACCATAAAACAACTAATAATTATTATTGCAATTCCTACGATTATAAGGACTATTGCTGTTCCCATTTTATGTCCTCCGGTTTTATAATGATATCTGTTTATTGCCAGCCGTTAAATTCTGATATCGATAGAGCCGGATCTGGTTTTCTTATTTTCTTCCTTTGACTCTTCTTTTTTCTGTTTTTTTGACTTGGAACCAAAAAAACTATTATTTCCCTTTTCTTTCGCATCATATCGGTATTCTTTATTTTCACTTTTTGATGCTTTAACAGGTTGTTGGCTGTTGTGTTTTATTTCACTGTTAATTTTATTATGTATAACGATCTGATCATTTATAGGCTTCTGACTTTCCTGATGCTTATAACCAGATACCTCCTGGGATTTAGGAGCCATTGTAACTACTTCTATTGGTGTTATTGGCATAAGGCAACCTCCTTTATAATCCAACTACCTTAATATCAGCTCTGTCTCTGATAAATTTAGAGTAATGAGTTTCCGTCTTAACATGATAGTTTACATTGGATATAACGATTTTAACGCCTGGATAAGCAACATTTTCGACTTTGATCCAACCACCGTCACTGTTTCCGATTTCTACCCGAAGCATATCAAATTTATTCTGACACTCTTTATATTCAGTTCGTAACTGTATACAGTTATTGGTAGCCAATCTGATGTATTCTAATTTTTCTGGGGAAAGTTTCTCGCCTTGACTTATTTTCCTTTTATAGGTTTCAATAATAGGCAGCAGCTTGTCCAGATCTGCATCAATAGCAGCTATTCTTTTCTGCACTTCCCTGTATTGCTCCACTTTTTTGGGATCGATACCAACTTCTAATTGAGTGAAAGTGCCCATAGTGGAACCGGCTGTTTTTACTGTAATGGAGGTTCCCGAAGTTATTTCACCACCAGTGATAAAGCCCTTCTTACCGCCAACTATAATATCGCCTCTTGCTGATATTTTACTGTGTAAAATTGCTTCCGTTGATACATACCCACCGGATTTAACAACGGCATTCTCAAAAAATTTGGAAATAATATTTCCTTCCGCCTCCATTATTCCTTTGTTCATGCCCTGCATTCCTCGTTTTAAGACAATCTGTCCGGTAGCATAGAGTCTTGCACCTTCCACAACACCATCTACGATAATATCACCTTTTGCTTTGATGGAATATCCTGCACGAACATTACCTTTCACCGTAACATTACCTTCGTAATCAATGTCTCCTGTAGAGGAATCCACATCAGCCAATACCTCGTAAGTATTTGATACAAATACTTTTCCATTTACTAATTCCACATGTCCGCTTACATCAGAATACATTTTAAGACCATCCTCTGATAAATGGATATCTCTGCTGTGTTTTAGAACTTTTTTTGTTACTTTTCTGGGTGGAATTGCATTACCTGTAACATCAATACCAGGCTTTCCATAAACTTCAGGCTCTAAAACGGCAAGTAAATCTCCTTTATTAATGGAGCTGATCATATCCAGCTGGTGAAAATCTACTGTACCGTCTTCTTTTTCCTTTGGTTTTAGTGTCTTATCTGTGTTGAAATAGTAGATTATTTCTGCGTCTTTACCTTCAATGGGCTTTAACCCTCTGGCCAGTGTTATCATTTCATTATATATTGGATTAATCAGATATGCATCTATAATATCTTCAATAACACCATATTTAACACCTGCACGTTTAAGAATATCCAGTATATCATTCTTGGTCAGCATTTTTCCGCCTACTACAGGTGGATAAAAATATCCTTCCACATACATCCTGTCTGGTGAAATACTGACATCCAAAAGCTCATTGACTTGTGAGAAGATGGCTGGAGTCAGTTTAATTTCGATCATTTTATCTTTTGATGCATTGATTGCTCTCGCAAGAGCATTGACATCATAATCATACAATTGGATTTTGCTAAAATAATTTACTACATCATTGAATTCCAGTGCTTTACCGTCAGATCTTCCCGGTATTAACCTGATGTATGTTCCATCCGCCTTAATAACAAGTTGAAAGTAACCGTTCCTATTAACCATACTCTTCTCCCTACGCTATGTCATAAACAATAACTCTATATTACAACCAAGCTTTCGCCTCATCTTTTGCAGTGCTTTGGTATGCAGCTGCGATATTCTGGATTCAGATACCTCAAGCACATTGCTGATTTCTTTTAGTGTCAACTCTTCGTAGTAGTATAAGATAATTACTTTTTTTTCTTTTTCAGTCAACACTTCCAGTGCATCTGTCAGAATTGTTTTTAATTCATTTCTTTCCGTTATCTGTTCAGGAGTTTCATAATTAGAGCTTAAGTTAGACTCTACATTACTTTCGCTGCCCTGCTCCAGAAACTCATCAAGGGAAAATAAATTGGATATATTCGTCTGGTTCTGCCACAACTCATAATCCTTCATAGATAGTTCCAATTCATTTGCCATCTCTTCATCGGTAGCGGCTCTTCCAAGAACACTCTCCAGTTTCTGATATGCTGTATCCATCTTACGCTGCTTTTGTCTCAAGGTTCTTGGTATCCAGTCCATCTTCCTTATTTCATCCAGTATTGCTCCCCTAATTCTGAAACTGGCATAGGTTTCAAATTTAACACCTTTGGTGTAATCAAATTTATCCACCGCATCTATGAGTCCAAATATTCCATAACCAACTAAATCTTCGTATTCCACATTGTAACCCAAATACATACTGAGCCTTCCGGCTACAACTTTTACTAATCCAGCATATTCAGTTATGAGTCGTTCACGCACTTCAGAAGACTTGTTCTTACTGTAATCCTCCCAAAGTTTGATTTTGTACTCTGCGTTCATCTATTATCCCCCAAATTCTGAATATCTCAGCCTTTTTAAATTATATACTTAAGCTGATTCACTCGAAATTCTGCGTATTTTTAAAGACAACTGAATACTTCGCCTTTTTTATCTAGTATAATAAAAAAGCCACCAATTATACTTGTTCAACTTCTTCTTTGAGCATGTCTTCTGTTAATTTATCTGCTGCTGCATTTTCTTCTGTATTCTCTGCATTTTTATCTGCTGCCTGTTTTTCAGTTGTTGCCTTACGGATGACTGCTGCCGCTATCTTCCCCAGAATAAAGAATCCTATCAGCACCAGAAACACTCTCCAGAGACTTACTAAAAGTGTTTCATGATTTATGATATTTACAATACTCATCACTGCACCTGCCAAAAGCATCACTGCAGGTGCTATATATCTGTCTTTCATATAAACTCCCATCTGCGTGCTTTAGCACACGTACATAATAAACAGCTTCCTTCTGTGAGTACCAAAGAATCAGATAATCTTCACCGGCTTACCTACTGACTTAACATACAACTCACCCGTCTCCGGATAAAATTCAATTGTTCTACCATAATTTAAACCGGTATCTTCAGCTATAATTTTAATTCCGAGGGATGCCAGTTTTTGTTTACTGGCTTCAATATTTCGTTCTCCGATACGTAACATATCATTATTAGAGTTAAAAGCAAACATTTGGGCTCCGCCTGCAATTTTTGCTGTCAGCCGGTTCTTATTTGCTCCTATGGAAACCATTTTCTCAATCAGCACATCTATTCCAGTATCTGCGAATTTAGCAGTGTTTTCATTATTCTTAATCTTTGTACTATCAGGCAGCATGACATGAACCATTCCTGCTGTCTTTTTCACAGAGTCATAAAGGGTAATTCCAACACATGAACCTAGTCCTAATGTTGTCAGTGCATCTGGTGAGCTGCATACATTCATATCTGCCATTCCTACTTTAACCATTACGCTCATATAATCACCTATAATCCTAAGGATTTTAATATAACATCATATGATTCCAAAGTAGGTATTAAGATAAAGTAACCATTGACATCCGAATCATCTTTAACAAACTGTGTTTCAATAATAAGTGCTTTATCACCAACCTTACCAAATTCAATAGCTGGTACACTTAAGATAGCACCGGCCATGTCAATGGACATATAGGGTATACTGGCATTTATTTTAATACCAGTGAGGGTTGACAGTGAGGACAGGTATGCTCCGGCAATGATATTTCCTATCTCTCTAAGTGCTGAGTACTCCATTTCCGTAAAATCCTCAAGCTTTGAAGATTTGCCCATAAGAATATTTACTATACGGCAGGCTGACATCTGTTCCATCATGAACATCATCATACCATTAATTTCGCCTTCCAGGGTAATGAGGATTCCTACAACGATTTCCTCCGCACCTCCAAGCATATCCGGAAGTTCTTTAATATTGAGCAGATCCACCTTTGGTACATTCATATCAACCTTACTGTTTATCATAGTGGATAAAGCAGTTGTAGCATTACCTGCACCAATATTTCCGATTTCTTTTAAAACGTCATATTGCATGTTGTCTATGTTATCTAAATTAATATTTGGCAATGCTATCTCTCCTTATACTGTTTCTTTCTCCACGATAACCCCATTAATATTGAGCAAAGAAATCAGGCTGTCATTATGTTTACCTATTCCTGAGAGGTAACCATTTTTGTCTTCAACTGCACTATTGGTGACTTTTTCCACCATACTGTCATCTAATGTAACCACTTCTTTTACTTCATCTACTATTATGCCCACAGCTGATTGAGAATCAAATTTAATTATGATAATCCTGGAAGCACCTGTAATCTTATCCTCTTCCAATCCAAATTTTAAACGAAGGCTCATTACAGGAATGATCTCACCTCTTAAATTGATAACACCTTTGAAATAATGCTGGGCTTTTGGTACTCTCGTTATGCTTTGCATACGAACTATATTATCAATATATTTAATATCAATACCATATTGCTCTATTCCTATTTTTACTACTATATATTGCTTTCCGTCATTAACTGTATTTTCCATATGAACCCCCTCCTTCTAGACCAGCGTATTAACATCGAGAATCAGGGCAACCTCACCGTCACCAAGTATGGTAGCTCCGCCTATGATCTTATTATTATTAATAAACTTACCAATTGACTTAATAACAATTTCCTGCTGTCCGATTAAATTATCCACTACAAGACCAGCAAGCCTGTCCCCTTTTGATATAATAACGACAATCATGTTCTCCTGGTTTTCTTTATCACCCGGTACATCCAGAATCTGATTTAAACGAAGTAAAGGTATAACATTTCCGCGCAGATTAATAACTTCCTTGGAGTGTACATACTTTATGTCAGAAGCGGCCACGTCTTCAATGGTCTGAATACTTCCAAGAGGTATTGCATACTTCTCAGAACCAAGCTCTACCATTAATGCCTGTATAATGGCCAAGGTAAGAGGTAATCTGATTATGAAGTTACTTCCTGCTCCAAGTTTTGTTTTCGCTTCAATATCTCCGCCCAGTGCTTCGATTTTTGTCTTTACAACATCAAGGCCAACTCCTCTGCCTGATACATCCGTAATAACTTCTGCAGTTGAGAAGCTGGGTTTGAATAACAAATCAATAATTTCTTTGTCAGACATTACTTCTGCCTGTTCATTTGTAATAGTCCCTTTTTCAACCGCTTTTCTCTTAACTTTTTCAACATTGATGCCTGCACCATCATCTCTGACTTCAATTACAACGTTATTTCCATCCTGATAAGCATCCAGATAGATAGAGCCTGCAGCAGGTTTGCCTTTAGCCGCACGTTCTTCATTGCTTTCAAGTCCATGGTCTGCTGCATTACGCAGTAAATGCATCAGCGGATCACCAATTTCATCTATAACGGTTCGGTCTAATTCTGTCTCCTCACCTGTCATATAGAGTTCCATCTTCTTATTTAAGGATTTGGATAAATCTCTTATCATTCGAGGGAATCGGTTTAATACACTTTCAATAGGAACCATTCGAACCTTCATTACAGATTCATGAAGATTGGTAGTAACTCTTTCCAGGTATTCAATCTGTTCATTGAAGCCAGAATCTGTCTTAGAGCTTTTCTCTCCGGTATTCATGGAAACCAGACCGTTCTTTGCTATAATCAGCTCACTTACCAAATTCATAAGTACGTCGAGTTTTTCAATATCCACGCGGACCGAACGGTTTACAACAGGTTTGGAACTCTGCTGCTTAACTGCACTTTGAGCTGCTGTTTTATTCTGATTATTATTTCTTAATTCTTTTTCTTCTGGCTGAGCAGCTTCATTTTCTTCAGCTGCTTCTGAGGATGTGACATAAATTGGCTCTATAAAAACTTCTTTGATTTCAGATACACTTAAAATTGTTTTTCTTACTTTCTCAATATCTTCTTTCGTTAAAAGTACAACGCTGAAATCAAGGTCAAACTTCTCATCTTCGATATCCTGTACTTCGGGTTTTGATTTAATTACATCTCCCAAACTTTCTAAAGCCTTGAATACAAGGAAAGCTCTTGCGGCTTTTAATATACAATATTCCTGTACAAAAACTGTTATGCCATATGCACGTACTCCAACTTTGTCCGCTTTTGCAATAGCGTTTTTTTCATATTCTGCAAGGGGTAATTCCTTGTATTTTCCTGTAGAAGCGGAAACAGTGTCTACTGCTGCTGCACTGACTGCCTGTGTTGCCTGAACCTGTTCCTTAACTCCGTCAGCAGCTTTGCCTAATCCAGCATTCAGGATGCTGTTAAGCTGTTGTATGATATCTTCATAATCTTCAGTTCCTTCATCAGCACTTGCCTGTATATTACTTAAATAACCTTCCAGCGCATCAAGGCCCTTAAACAATACATCAACCAGTTCCGCAGTAACACCCATCTTGCCGTTTCTGATCTCTGAAAAAACATTTTCCATATCATGAGTCAATCTCTGCATTCTCTTAAAGCCCATGGTTCCAGCCATACCTTTAAGAGAATGAGCTGCCCTGAATATTTCATTTATGGTCTCACTATTTTCCGGTTCAGTTTCCAATATTAATAACTGTTGGTTTAAACTCTGTAAATGTTCTTTTGTTTCATCAATAAATATCTCAAGATATTGACTCACATCCATATTATTGTACCCCCAGACTTTTTTGTATTGCATCTGCTATTTTTTCCAATGGAACTACCTCATTGACAAGTCCATTATCTCTGACGACCTTTGGCATGCCATATACTGTGCTGGTAGCTTCATCCTGTGCAATTACATAAACGTTCTTTTTTTCTTTTAGTTTTTTTATACCATAGGTTCCGTCGCTGCCCATTCCGGTTAATACCACACAGATGATGTCAGTATACGCAGAATCTGCAATGGATTCATACATATAATCAGCACATGGCTTTAAGCCATTTTTTGCAGGTTCCTGTGTAACTGTTAACACTTCTTTGTTCAGGTCTGCCCGTGTCAGCCGCATCTGATATCCGCCTTTTGCTATATAGGCTGTATTTTCTGAAAGGGATTCCAAATGTTCTGCTTCTTTCACTCTTATATTACTGATTTCATTCAATCTGTTCGCCAGAGAAGCTGTAAATCCTTCTGGCATATGCTGTACAATAAGTACACTGCAGCCTAACGCGGCACTGAGTTTAGGAATAACCTGCTGTAATGCTTTTGGACCACCGGTAGAACAAGCAATTGCTATTAACTTTCTGCCTGTTCTGTTTAATGAGGAAACCTTAGGAAGAATTGCTGAGGAAGAAGAACTGATTGATTCATTCTTTACAGAAATATTGCTATTTGCAGCCGTTTTGTAAAAACTGCTGGATTTCAGAGAACTGTCTTCTCTTTGTATTTCTCGTATGTTTGTTCCATTCAGTTTTGTTGCAACCTCAAGGCATGCTACAATTTTATTTTTAAATTTATCACTTTTTACCTCAAAGAAGCTTTCCGGTTTGGTAACAAAATCAAATGCACCTAATTCTAACGCTCTGATTGTCTCTTTTGCGCCTTCTTTTGCCAAAGTGCTGACAATAATTATAGTTGCTTTGATATTCTTCTGCTCAAGCTGTTCTAATAGTTCAATTCCGCTCATCTGAGGCATGTTAATATCTAAAATCACAGCATCATATACTTCTTTATGCTGCGTTAATAACATAAATGCCTCCAGTCCGTTAACAGCAACTTTTGAAACGTGAAACCTAGGATCTGAATTTATTATATCAGAGAGTACCCTTCTCATGAGTGCAGAGTCATCAACTATTAAAACTTTTTTCTGCATATTAACCCCTTTCGTGAACATCAAATCTTTGATTAGATATTCCTGAATCCGTAGTTGAAAGAATAGTCGTTATTTTAACCTACAACTCCCATCTGTGCACTTTAGAGCACTTACTTACATATCAAGCTATTTTAAATATTTTTTGCTTATATATTACATAATTCAGTTTGTATATAAAATAATTCAGCTTATATATTTATATCATTTTCTATAGATTCTATCTGCTGCCTGCATTCTTGTCTTTCGCTCTTTGTCGAATTTCTTCTTCAAAGATATATTTTATAATTGCTTCTCTATCTTCTTTCAGAACCTCTTTAAATTGCAGGCGATACTCATAGAACCCAACCCGGTTAGTCATTTTTTCGGAGGATATAATGACTCCTGAGACATAATCAGCCTTAAGTTTTACTGGTACCCCGAATTGAATCTTCATTTGTACAAAACTACCGATATCATGTAGATTCTCTGAAGTAAGCCTTACACCACCGCCACTTAGATCTACGATAATACCATTCTGCCAATCTCTTTTGCATTGCTCCAGTGCTTCAATACAAGCTTCTTTCTCTTCCGGGCTTTTAAACTCATCCTGCTTTAATTTATACCTGAGCCTCAGCTCTGCTTCTGTTACGATATAATACTCTGTATCTAAGACACAAGACAGGCGAAAGTATTTCCTTCTTTGGTGCTTTTCCAGTGCGGATGTAAACTCTATGGTTAGTATGTACACATTATCATCATTTGATCGGTCCGTAACTACCCCTTTACATTCATATAAACCACTGTTTGCAAAAAAGCGTAAACTGTATCTGTCACCTACAGACAGAGGCACTATTCTGCCCTTGACAATTGGCATAGTTATAATGGCAGATTTGTAATCCGGAAAGTCCAATACCTTACTTTTATAACTGGCTTTCTCGTTTTCTTCATCCCTGTCTAATATTTTTAGTTCAACCTTATCCCCAATGGATACAATATCACGTACCATAGCTTTAACCTCCACTATTTGTTTGTCCTGCGATGAATCAGACTTGTAAATAAATTGGCAAAGCCTCTGCGTTCCTGTTTATTGACCGGAACTCCATTACAGATTGAGGCAGCCAATGCCGATACTGCTTTGGCAGAGGGTGAATTAGGATACAAGATGGAATAAGGTTTCTGCTGCATAACTGCTTTTGAAACATTGGCATCCTGTGGTATTCCTCCCAGATACTCCAGCTTAACTGTTAAAAACTTTTCGACCACCAGATTCATCTTATTATATAAACTGCGGCCTTCTTCCTGTGTATTGATCCGGTTTGAAATCATCTTTATTGATGTCTGTTCCGAATTAAATTCCGGCTTCTTATTCAATACCTTTAATAGGGCATATGCATCTGTTATTGATGTAGGCTCAGGAGTTATTACTAACAGAACTTCTTCACTGGCAATAACAAATTCCAATACACTGCCGGTTATTCCTGCACCTGTGTCTATTATAATTATATCGGCAATTTCATCTAATTCATATAGTTTACGGTTAAGAAAGTCCAGTTGTCCTTTCGTAATATCAGACATTTCCTGTATTCCAGACCCCCCTGATATGAACATCAGATCTTCCGGTCCTTTTGTTATGATTTCCTGAAGTGTCTTATTTCCGTAAATTAAATCTGCCAGATTGTGTTTTGGCCTTATACCAAGCATAACTTCGACATTTGCAAGTCCAAAATCAGCATCCAGTATTACAACCCGCTTACCTAATCGGGTTAATTGAATACCTAAATTAACAGCTAAATTAGATTTACCTACACCGCCTTTTCCGCTTGTAACTGTTATTACCCTGGCTAGTTTATCAGGCAAACTCTGTTTTTTAACAATATTTCGAAGCTGCTCTGCCTGATCCATTACTCAAAACCTCCTAAAAGTTTCTTCGCAGTTTCTTGTGTATCAATCTTACCAATGTCATCGGGTACATTCTGTCCGCAAGTGGCATAGGAAAGCTCAGCATTTGTCAGCATCCTGATATTCAATATATTTCCTACTGATATTGTTTCGTCCAATTTCGTAAAAATTATTCGGTAATTAGTAATCTCAGAGTAATTCTCTGTAATACGAATTAAATCTTTATACTTCGTAGTAGCACTTAAAACGAGATATATTTCTTTTTCATCCTCTGTTACTGTACCAAGGAGTCTTTCAACATCATCTCTTTGTTGTCTATTCTTATGTGAGCGTCCTGCAGTGTCCACAAGTACAATATCATAATCAAGAAGCTCTTCTCTGGCACTTATCATCTCTTCTTCCGTATAGATTACTTTCATAGGAATCCCAAGAATATTTGCATAAGTCCTTAACTGATCAACTGCTGCAATACGATAGGTATCGGAGGTTAACATTGCAACCTTTAACTTTCTGTTTAACTTCAGGTCTGAAGCTATCTTTGCAATGGTCGTTGTTTTACCGACCCCTGTGGGTCCAATAAAAAATATGAATTTACACTTGTCTTCCTGCACTTCGATGGTTTTTGGCTGACCAAGTTTTAAAATGATTTTCTGATATACATGAGATAATATATTATCAATTGTAATATCTTTTGTAATTTTATTTTCTATTTCCGCTACCAGCTGGGTTACGAATTTTTCATCTACTTCATTTCTTAGCAGCTGGTCATAAACAAGCTGTATACAAGCTTCTCTTTTTTGCTCTTCCGGATCTTTTTGCTTTATTTCTTCTTGTTCTTTTTTCTCGTTCTGTCGTTCCAGCATTTGCTTCTCCAGCAGCTCCTGAAGATTGTTAAGTTTTTTTTCAATAGCTGAAGCATCCTCTGCAAAAGAACTGCCTGCATTGCTTTTTAAGGTTGAATTCTTTTCAACAAGGCTGCTTTCCAAAGAAGTATTTGTAAAAAAAGACGGTTTTATATTAGGGGGGGTATTTTCAGCTTCTTTCTTTCCGCCTGATAATATGCCGGTATCATCCACTGCCGCTGTTATCTCAACGGAAGGTTTACGAAATAGCCTGTACACCCCTTTGGGCGAAATGGTTTTAATATTCATTACGATGGCATCTTTACCCAGCTCATTCTTAGCCAAAAGAATTGCTTCCGTTTCTGTTTCTGCCTGATATTTTTTAATAATCACTATACAGTCACCATCCCTACCGATTGTAATTCAACATTTGATTCTATTTCATTATAGGATATTACTATAAGATCTTTAAAATAATCCTGTGTTAACTTTTTAAAATACATTCTGACAATAGGAGAAGTTATAATAATCGGATTCTTTCCTATGTTCTCCAGCTTTTGAATTTCTTCTTCCACAGAACTCATGATATCTCTTGTTTTTTCGGGATCCAATGTCAGATAAGCTCCCTGTTCTGTTTGTTTTACACTTCCCATAATGTCCTGCTCTACCTTTGGATCCAGCGTAACTACGCTGGTAACTTCAGAAGACGGGAAATATTTATTACTTATTGCTCTTTTAAGGCTCTGACGAACATATTCCGTAAGTACATCTGTGTCCCTTGTAGTTGGTGCGTAATCGGCAAGGGTTTCAAAAATCGTTATAAGATCTCTGATAGATATTCCTTCTTTTAATAGATTCTGCAGAACTTTTTGTATCTCACCTACACTAAGCAGCTTTGGTACAAGCTCCTGAACAAGGGTGCCATTTGCTTCCTGAATATTGTTGATAAGATTTTGTACATCCTGTCTGGTCAGCAGCTCGAATATATGGCTTCTGATGACTTCCGTGAGGTGAGTAGCTATGATTGACGGAGGATCTACTACTGTATAACCTAAAGATTCTGCCCGCTCCCTCTGATTTTCGGTTATCCAGAGGGCAGGTAAATGGAAGGATGGCTCAAAGGTAGGAATTCCTGTGATTTCTTCTTCAACATAACCCGGATTCATTGCCATATAATGGTCAAATAGTATTTCACCTTCACTAATTGGGATACCTTTTATTTTTACCAGATATTGATTGGGATTTAACTGAATATTATCTCTTAATCGTATTATCGGAACAACACAGCCCAACTCTAAGGCAATCTGCCTACGTATTAAAACAACTCTGTCGAGAAGGTCACCGCCCTGGTTAACATCTGCCAAAGGAATAATACCATAACCAAATTCCAGTTCAATGGGATCTACCTGTAAGAGGTTAACCACATTTTCTGGCCTTCTGATCTCGTCTCCGCTTTCTTCTTCCATAGCAGCGGCACTTTCAATATCTTCCACTTCCATTCTGCCAGCAATGGTCCTTCCACAAATGATGAATACCACACCATAAGCGCAGAAAACCAGATCATTTAAAGGTGTCATGATACCCAGGAATATTAACGCACCACCTACAATATAAAGAACCTTAGGGATAGAGAATAACTGTTTAACCAGGATATCTCCAATATCTGCTTCTTTTGTAGCTTTTGTAACAATAATACCGGTTGAAAGTGAAATAAGAAGGGAAGGTATCTGACTTACAAGTCCTTCACCGATGGTAAGAATTGTATATTTATCGAAGGCCTCTGTCATATCCATACCGCCTCTGAAGGAGCCGATGGCTAAACCGCCTACAAAATTTATCAATACAATGATAAGACCAACAATGGCATCACCTTTAACGTACTTGGTAGCACCATCCATTGCTCCGAAAAAGCTTGATTCCTGCTGTATCTTTTCACGTCTTTCCTTCGCCTGTACATCATTTATTGCACCAGTATTCAAATCCGCATCAATAGCCATCTGCTTACCGGGCATCGCATCCAGAGTAAATCTCGCTGTTACTTCGGCAACACGCTCAGATCCTTTATTTATGACGATAAACTGAACCAGAATCAGTATAACAAATACTATAATACCGATAATAGCGTCACCGCCTCCTACGAAGTTACCAAAAGTCTGTATTACTCCACCGGCCTCGCCATCTTTCAGTATTAATCTCATGGCAGATACATTTAAGGAAACCCTGAAAATAGTTGTGAATAACAGAATTGTCGGAAATGCAGACATATTTAATACCTCTCTTGAAAATAAGGCATTAAAAAGAACAATCATAGATACAGATATATTAAGTGCCAGTAATATATCCAGTAATAAATGAGGAATAGGTATAATCAAGAATATAATTGCTGCCAGCAAGTAAATACCTACAGCCATGTCTGTCTTTCTCATGGATATTGCCCCCTGAATTTATATAGTATGGCTTATCAGAAATCACTTTTCAAATTTCTGATAAAAGGCAGCATTTGACTGCCGTACATCCGATTATAGAAACAAAGCTCCTTGTTTCTATCTGACTAAGTATTATTTTTAAGATTATAAACATAAGCAAGTACTTCCGCTGTCATCTGGTATAATTCCGGCGGAATCTCATTACCGATTTCAACATTATAGTAAAGCATTCTTGCCAGAGGTTTATTTTCAACGATCTCAATATGATTTTCTCTTGCAACTTCTTTTATTTTCTGAGCCAGGAAATCAGCTCCTTTTGCGACAAGAACCGGTGCTTCGCCGGTATCCTTATCATATTTTATTGCTGTTGCAAAATGTGTTGGATTCGTAATGACAACATCCGCTTCCGGAAGCATCTGCATCATTCTCCTCTGTGATATCTCCCTCATCTTATTTTTAATCTTTCCTTTAATATGAGGATCACCTTCTGATTGCTTATATTCGTCCTTCACTTCTTGCTTGGACATTCTCATTTCTTTTTTAAACTTAAACTTTTGATATATATAATCAGCCATTCCTATTATCAGAAAGACTATACTTATATTCAAACCTAATTTTATTACGATATCTCCAATAAACTCAACAGCCTGGATCAGTTCCATATCATAAAGCTTTTGTAAATCGCCGCTGTAGTCTATCAGTGTGTTATATGCTATATACATGATAGCTAATATTTTTAATACTTCTTTTAAGGTATCTACCAATTTATCTTTGGAAAATATTTTCTTAAACCCCTTAATAGGGTTAAACTTATCCGGTTTTGGTTTTAATGGTTTCGTAGTTACTTTCCATTTAACCTGAAAAACATTTACAACAATGACTACCATAACTGCAATCAAAAATATAGGCAACAAAATGAGTAATATCCGATAAATACTTTCTCTTAAAAGAGCATTTGCTGTTACTATATGGAAATCATCATCCGTTACCTTAACAATATTACCATAGAATTCATAAAAAGCTTCAATAAACTGGTTTCCTATTCTTCCGACAAAAATTCTTAATGTCAGAAATAAAGCAATCAATGCAGAAGCTGTTATTAAATCCGTACTTCTGGCTACCTGACCTTCTTCTCTGGCATCACCTAATTTTTTGGGGGTAGGATCTTCGGTTTTCTCACCTGGTCCTTCTGCAAAAAACTGCAGATTATAGGCCAATAATCTATTCAATGCAATGCCTCCCTTAACCCACAAAAAATCATTATCTCAATGCATAAATTGCTGCTTTCATCATATCAATCATTTCATTAAAAATAAATCCTGAAACTGTTGGTAAAAACTTTGTCAGCAGAAAAAGTATTAACAGACCTGTCATTATTTTCAATTGGAAACCAATAACAAACATATTCATCTGCGGAGCAACTTTCGCTAAAATTGCAAGGATAGTATTTACAATCAGCATTGCTGCAAAAATAGGAAGAACAATACGAAAACCTATTATAAAATAATTTTTCATAAAATCAACCATTAAAAGATAGAGATTGGGATTTATATCAGCTTGTCCAACAGCTATTATACTGTACGTATCCGTAAAAGCTTTGATAATATATAGATGCATATCCGTAACAAAAAGCATCAGCATGATCGAATAGGAATACAGATTACTGGTTATAGTGGTCTGCACATTTGCTATTGGGTCAAATATATTAACCATGGAAAAACCTATTTCCATATCCATTAACTGTCCGGCAAAATTAATAATATAATAACTTAAGTTTGCAAAAAATCCGATAATCAAACCAGTAAGAGCTTCCTTTACTATTAAAGCCGCAAAACCATATACCGTGCTGTATTCAATATTAACGTCAATTATCTGGAAAATAATAATTGCTAACATAAAGGAAAATCCTGCTTTTACTCTTCTAGGGACATTTGAAACACTGAAAAAAGGGGCAACGATAATAAATGCCGATATCCTCACAAGAATTAATAAAAATGCATCGAATCCATTAATCGAAAATGTCATACACTTCTGATAAAATACTGCATATTATTCATTAAATCTATAAAGAAATCCCTTGTTTCTGTCATAATCCAACTTCCAAAAAGCATAATTACCAGGAAAATTGCTACAAACTTAGGAACAAATGTGAGGGTTTGTTCCTGTATAGAGGTAATAGTCTGTAAAATACTTACTACAAGACCTACAATCAGGGATACCAAAAGCATGGGGGCCGATACTTTAATAATGGTCCAAAGCGCGTCTCTGATAATATCAATTACTATATTTTCATTCATAAAACCACCAGCTTTCTACTAATAAAAGGTCTTTACAAGTGTACCAATAACCAGATTCCATCCATCTGCCAAAATAAACAGCAATATCTTAAAGGGCATGGATATGGTCGTGGGAGGAAGCATCATCATACCCATGGACATAAGCGTTGAGGCCACTACCATATCAATGATAATAAAGGGTATATAGATTAAGAATCCAATGATAAAGGCAGCTCTTAGTTCACTTATAATAAAAGCAGGTATAACAACTGTCATAGGAATCTCATCTAAATTATCAACTGTACCGATTTCTGCAATATCCATAAATAATCTTAAATCCTGTGGTCTGGTATTGCCCTCATCCAACATAAAGTCTCTAAGCGGTTTTATTCCTGCCTCAAAAGCTTCTTCCTGGGTTATATCCCCTGCCGTCAACGGTTTTATCGCATTGTCATTAATATTTGTAAAAACCGGTGACATTATAAAGAAGGTCAGGAATAACGCAAGTCCTATAAGCACCTGATTCGGTGGGGTGGTCTGTGTTCCCAGTGCAGATCTTACAAAGTGCAGTACAATAATAATCCTGGTAAATGAGGTAACCATAATTAAAATCGATGGTGCCAGAGAAATCAGCGTAATCACCAGCATAATCTGAAGTGTGGAGGTCAAACCTCCATTATCTGAGCCAGTATCCAGATTAAATTGAAACGGCCCTATCTGGCCGTTCAAATTATTATCAGTTCCCGTGCTGGTACCTGTATTATTGGTTGTATTTGTATCTGTCGTTCCATCAGTCTGTGCTGCAAGCACAGGAACAGCCATTTTAGTGGTTAATATACCGGTAATGAATAAAATGAAGATAATACATACCAGTCTTTTCAATATCCTTCTATTCCTTGTCTCCATGCATACCAACCTTATTGGTGATGATTCTCATCTGATGTCTCCAGAGAATCCTGGGACGTTGACAAGTCTGTTGCCTTATCACCTGTATTTTCTACTTTCTCGTTTTGTTTCTTAATTGCTTTCAGGATATCCTGAAAGCTGGTATTAACTTTACTGCTTCTTTCTTTTAGTACAATATCCTCTTCCTTCAGCTCAGTTATCAATTGTATTGTATCTTTACAGACAGCAATTACAAAGTACTTAGATCCTATCTTTATAATCTGCATATATTTATTTTGAGTAACTTTATAAGTATCTATTACTTTAAAATTGCTCTCTGTTAAAGTACCTGCTTTGATTCCGCCTATAAGTTTGGTAGTTACATAAGTAATTACCAAAACAAAAAGGAAAAGAAACGTAACACCTATAAGCTGAAAGACGTTATTAGAATCCGACATCTTAGCCAGAAATATACTCATTAGCCCACGGCCTTCTTAACAGCTTCCAGTACTCTGTCTGCCTGAAAGGGTTTTACTATGAAATCCTTTGCTCCTGACTGTATTGATTCAATAACCATTGCCTGCTGTCCCATTGCGGAGCACATAATAATATTGGCTGACGGATCTTGAGCTTTGATTTTTTTGAGCGCCTGGATTCCATCCATCTCCGGCATGGTTATATCCATCATCACTAAATCCGGTTTTGTTTCATTATATTTTTCAACCGCTTTTGCTCCATTCTCTGCTTCACCAACGATTGTATAACCATTCTTGCTTAAAATATCCTTAATCATCATTCTCATAAAAGCAGCATCGTCACATATTAAAATACTCTTACCCATTTTTATTCTCCTATCATGTGTGTTTTAAATAATAGATAATATCACTAATAACCCGATAACAAAATCCCTCATACAATAAATACAATATTAACAGGATATAAACAGCTTTTCAAACTGTTTTTATTATTTTATTATCTCTGTCACTCTAATTCCGAAGGATTCTTCTATTACTACAACCTCACCCTTTGCTACGAATTTACCATTTACAAGAACATCAATAGGTTCACCTGCCAGCCTGTTAAGTTCGATGATAGTCCCGGGTGTAAAGTCTAAGATTTCCTTAATTGATTTGTTTGTTCTTCCTAGTTCAACAGTTACTTCCAACGGTACATCCATGATTAAATTTATATTCTCAGGCTGGTTTGTAACCTGTTGAGGTACTGTAAAGGTTTGAAACTGAGCCGGTGCTACATTAACATCCGGTGCAGGATATGGCACCTGGTACATCGGCATCTGGGGATAAGGTATTTGTGCCTGCTGTGTCGGCATAGCTTGATTATTTACAGGCATAGGTTCGGGTTGAGCTTGTTTTACAGGCTGAGGTTCAGGCTCTGGTTTCTGCTCCCCTTTTACAAAGTTACTATAAAGCTCTCTTGCAAGATGAAAAGGGTAGAGCTGCATAAGCTCACTGTCGACCAAGTCTCCTATCTCCATTTTAAAGGAGACTTTAACAAAGGTGTCCTTTAGAAAAGGTGCTATATCAGATCCGTCTATTGACTCATTCAGATCAACTAACGTTGAAATCGGAGGGGTTATATCAACTCTTTTCTCCAACATTGCTGAGATTGATGTAGATGCGGAGCCCATCATCTGATTCATTGCCTCACTGATTGCACTAAGATGCAGTTCAGATAATTCTCCGGTAATATTGGTACCGTCACCGCCCATCATCAAATCGGTAATTATTTTTACATCAGATTCTTTTAAAATAAGAATATTGTTTCCATCCAGCCCATCTTTATAATAAATCTGAATAAAGACGCATGGTCTGTCATAGGATTCCGTTAAATCATTCCAGGTTGCATAAGAAACAACCGGAGTAGTTATTACAACCTTTTGATTAACTAATGATGAAAGGGTGGTTGCTGCTGTTCCCATACTTATATTGGAAATTTCACCAATTGCATCTTTTTCTGCGTCTGACAGCACCTTTGAACCATCATCAGAACCAGCGCTTCCAGTGTCTGTACTCATGCCACTGAGAAGTGCATTTATCTCTTCTTGAGATAACATACCATCCATATTATTACTCCTCCCTGATTATTGATGAAATTCTCACTGCATAAGCATCCGAAGACGCACCTGGCAATGCTTTGAATTTATCCAAATTACCTACATAGATTTCTAATTCATCTTCTACTTTGGTGTTTAACTTAATAATATCTCCTACCTGCAGGCCAAGAAAATCATTTACTGAAATTGTACTTTTTCCAAGTATCGCTTTGATTGGAATTTTTGCTTTGGCTATTGCCAGCTCAATAAGTTCTTTATAGGACTCATCATCTTTAACCTGCATTGTTGAGAACCAATATTTTGTATTCAATTTATCTATAACACTTTCCAGACATGCATAAGGCAGACATACATTCATCATTCCTTCTACATTACCTATCTTAATGTTCATAGTAATGATGGAAGTCATCTCACTGGGTGCGATTATCTGAGCAAACTGAGAATTTGTTTCTATTCTTGTCAGTCTTGGTTCCAGATGCACAACTGTATCCCACGGTTCACTCAGGAGATTTGTGCACAGATTAAATATTCTTTCCATAATGATCAATTCAATCTCTGTGAAATCTCGTGCTTTCTCCAGTGGCACTCCTGTGCCGCCCAACATACGATCTACCATTGCATAACCTAGATTGTCCGCAATTTCTATAATAATATTTCCCTCTAATGGTGAAAAATCCACTATCCCCAATAATACAGGGTTTGAAAGGGCGTTGCTAAACTCAGAATAGGCAACTGCCTCTGAACTTACAACTTCGATCTGGACATTTTTACGAAAATAGGCCGGTAAATTTGTAGAAAGCAATCTCCCATAATGTTCAAATATAATTTCCAATGTCCTAAGATGTTCCTTTGAAAACTTGGAGGGTCTGGCAAAATCATAGTTTTTTACTACTTTTTCGCCACTGCCTTTAAACTCTTCTGCATCCAATTCCCCACTGCTTAATGCTTTAAGCAGGTTGTCAATCTCATTTTGAGACAAGACGTCGCCCATTGCCACTACCTCCCGGGGTGATTACTCAATACCATAATATCACATACTTCTACTAAAATCATCAAATTGTTTACTGTGTAACATATTCAATCGAGACTCCGATTATAAAATCTTCTGACTCGAAGTATTGCTGTAATTCTGCCAAGACACTATTTTTGATTTCTTCTTTTTTCTCTCCGACTTCGTTTATGGTATACTTTGAAAACTCATTTTGAAATATTTCGTTAATCTTAGTTTCATTTTCAGAAACTAATGGCTGTAACTTTTTATAGTCTTCAGATTTTTTATTGAGAGATAATGATGCCGTTACCATAGCATAATGTAATTTCTTAGTAGTACTCACATTATTCTCATTGTTATTGCTTGTACTATTTTCATTTTCATTTTTCAAATTAATTGTTAAATCTTTGCTTAATTTATAGTTCTCGATATCTTCAATACTAATCGATTTGTTATCGGGTGATCCATTGATTTCCAAATCAATCGTAGTTGCTACCTTTGATATCAGCTCATTGGTCCTCATTGTTGTTGGCACTACAGCAAACACAATGACTGCAGTAAGAATCATGTTAAGTATTCCCAAACTTAGGATAATGACCGTTAAGAAGTTCTTTTTCATAATGTCTCCCATCTGCCCTAAGGGCATTTACCTTACGTATTAATTATATTTATTATAAATTTTTATTTCAACACGCCTGTTTTTTGCCCTTCCTTCTTCAGAGGAATTACTGGCAACCGGATCATATTCTCCTCTTCCTGACCAGCTTAAGGTGTCAGGACTCATACCTTTTTCATTTATAAGATAAGTTGCAGCGTTTAAAGCTCTGGCAGAAGACAACCAATTATTATCCGGATATGCATTACTTCTCATAGGTCTATTATCGGTATGTCCTTCTAATTCTATGTGAAAGTTTTTATAACTCTGTAAAACATCACCTAATTTATTAAAAAGTGGAATAGCTTCTTTTTTTATTTCTGCTTTTCCTGAGTCGAATAGAATCGACCCACTTATTGAAATCTTTACATAGCGATAATTGGAATCTTGTATAATCGTAATATCATTATCAATGTCATATTTCTCAGCCAGATTATTTATATCCTCAAACATTTCCATGGTTTGCTCTTTATTTCTCTGCCGTAACTGTTTTTCAACATCCGTAAGCTGTTGATCATTTGAACCTGTTCCAGATGAGTTTTCAGTCTTTGGTATGAAAGAATCATTATTTCCCCCGTCATTTGTTCCATGTGATATGTTATTGCCATCATCATTGTTTATAATGGGCGTATTAATACCAGAAAAAATTCCTATTCCCTTTGACATAGAGTCAGAAATAGCTTGATATTTATCTGAATCAACATTAGAAGCTGCAAATAGCAAAACAAAGAAGCAAAGTAATAGATTCATCAAATCTGCAAAAGTATTTAACCAAGGCGCATCATTTTCATCATTGTCGTCCATTCTCTTTCTACTCAACAGCTTCCCCCCTAACAATATCTTCTCCATCGTTTCGTAAAGAGGGTTTAATAAAAGATTTCAGTTTTTCTTCTATAATAGTCGGGTTTTCACCAGCTTGAATACTTAGTATTCCTTCTACCATTAATTCTTTTTCCTGAATCTCAACATCATGCAGCAGTTTAAGCTTATTAGCAATAGGAATACCCAGCAAATTCGCTAATACCGAGCCATAAAAAGTTGTAATTAATGCTACTGCCATATCACCGCCAATACTTGATGCATCAGACATGTTCTTTAACATATTTACAAGTCCGATTAAGGTACCGATCATACCCCAGGCTGGTCCCATTGATGCAATTCTTTTCCAAAATGTAATTGTCTCATTGTGTCTTGATTCAATATAACTTAGCTCTGTATCTAATATTTTACGGACAAGTTCAGGGTCAGTACCATCCACAATTAACATAACTCCTCTTTTTAAGAAATCATCACCTAATTTTCCAGCTGATTCCTCCAAAGACAATAAACCTTCTTTTCTTGCAGAGTTAGATAAATCAATAATACGAGCAATAGTTTCATTTACATTGTTTGAGGGGTTCCTAAATATTAAACCAATGGATTTTAACTTAGCCCAATAATTCTGTACGTTTTTCTCCATTGTCAGCAATGTCGTAAAAGTACCACCTATCGTTATAATAATCGATGGTATATCAAAGAAGTTACCTAATGTTCCAAATTGCACACTCATTGTAGTTTGATTAAAAGCAATACCGAAAACTACTAAAAATATTCCGGTCATCAAACCTATAATGGATGATAAATTCAAATCCTTCACCTACCTTATTAATCTTTTTTCGTGTCATCCAAAGAAAAATATTGGGAAAAAAGTTCTTTCTTGTAATATTTTATAAGATTCGTCACATCTTGTCTACTCTCTTTTACCAGTATTTTTTTCCCATTGTTAAGTGTAATAACCGTTTCCGGTACTTCTTCAATTGTCTCGATTAAGTCGCAGTTCAGTGTGATTTCGACACCGCTTAATTTGGTAACATTAATCATATTATTTTTTCTCCTTCATTCCGGTAAAGCATATATTATCGGGATAAATATCTTAATTTCAATGAGTTTGTATGCCATCGATGTCTTAAGTACAAATGGCAGCAGCTACAAACCACTGCCATTTGTTCATTTACTTTTAACGCTTGAGGTTAATCAGCTCCTCTAATAAAGTATCTGAGGTTGTAATAATTCTTGAATTTGCCTGGAAGCCTCTCTGGGTTGTTATCATTTCTGTAAATTCAGATGCCAGGTCTACATTGGACATTTCCAGAACACCGGTGGTAAAGCTGCCGCCGTCACTTGATACATCCTTACCGATTCCATCAAACTTACCTGAGTTCTGTGTCTCAGCAAATAAATTTCCTCCAATTGCTTCAAGACCAGCTGGATTTGAAAAGGATGCAACAGCTATCTGACCTAACAGCCTGTTATCACCATTGTCATAAGTTCCATAGATTTTACCAGCAGAGTCCACACTAAGACCTGTCATATTACCGGCTTTACGTCCTGCACCTTTATTCTCAAGATCACCAGGTGTAAAGCCCACATTGGTTTTTCCGCTTCCTGCAAACATGGTAATCGTGGAAAAATCTACTGTTATGTTATGGAAGGGGCTTCCTGTTGTGGGTGTATCCGTAATTGAAAAATTCAAGCTCTTATTACTGTCTGTGCCTGTACCATTATCTGTACCTGAACCTATGGCGCTGACAAATTCACCAGTGGAGGCATTAAATGTAACTACCGGTAATGCACCAGATGTTTTAAGCTTTCCTGTTGCAGTATCAAGAGTATAGTCAATACCGCCAAAACTTATAGGTTTTACCGATGTCTCTTTATATGGATCTGCAGTAGTACCCGATCCTGTTTTGTAGATACTTTTTCCATTTGAATCCACTACATCTACAAGCTGTACAGTATATTGATTATCAACATCTGTCACATTTGGAGCTGTACCAGTAGTATTGTGCATCAACTTTATTGATGCATTATATTTCTGCCCCAAACTATCATAGAAAGATATATTTACTGTTTTTCCTGATCCACCAATAGCAAGCTGTGTATCTTTACTATCAATATTTCCGCTTATTGTTGCTGCACTTGTTGCAATAGGTGTAGAATACAAGTTCTCAGGTGACATAATTTTCAGAGGTGAAACTACATCTGCTACTGTTTTTGTGGGATCATTAGGATCAACCTGCCAGCCCATTACAGTACCACCACTTGTGGTAGCCAGGGTACCATTGGCATCAACCTTAAAATTACCAGCCTTTGTGAAATAATTTGTACCACCTTGATTTACAACAAAGAAAGAATCTCCGTTTATCATAATATCAAAGGGATTGTCTGTTCTTTGTGCTCCACCTGTTTTAGTAGGGGATGAAACAATAGAAGAAACTGTACTTCCTAAACCGATCTGCATGGCGTTCTGCCCGGCAGCACCTGTTGACTCATTAGGACCTGTAGCACTTTGAACTGTCTGATAGAATACATCAGAAAAAGATACTTTGCTGGCCTTAAAACCAACGGTATTAACGTTGGCAATATTATTACCGATTACATCCATCTTTGTCTGGTGAACACTCAATCCGGAAATACCGGAATACAATGATCTCATCATAATGAAATGACCTCCTTATTAATGTGCCTGTCCTCTCTGTCAGTCAAGGACCTTAATGCCTCCCTAAGGTCCGGCATTTACATAATTACGGCACCGTCTATATTAGTAAATATCTTGTCCTCTCCTTCATCAAGTGCGGTTATAACAGTACTGTTCTTTACGTTAACAATAAAAGCAATATTATCAACTACTACCAGGGATTCTGAGATTCCTTTTTCTTGTGCTTTCTTTGTACCTGCTGTCAGTTTTTCAAGCTGCTCCTCAGATAAATCGATATTTCTGCTCTGCAGTCTTTCATTTGCATGCTTGGAAAATTTTAAACCGGCATTTTGTTCAACATACTGGCTTTCCAGAATCTTTTGAAAAGATACCTTTGTATCCTGCTGATTTGATTGCTTAACCGGTCTGCCCTTCAGCAGTTGTCCTGTCATCTGCTCGATGGAAGAGTATTTCGTTTGTGATATTTGATTCATATAAGCCTCTTTCTATGCCTACCTCCATGTGGGCATCCTGTAAATAGTTATTGAGTCTTATGTTATATTGGCTCAGGAATCCATTCCTTCATCCATTTTAATCTTCTGTACCGGTCTTTCCTGTATCATCAGAGCCATCTCCTTCATCTCCGGAACCATCTCCGGTTTCATCAGGCTTTTCTTCTACAGTTCCTTTTACCGTTATCGAAATCTGATTTGACACTACTGTGTAGTTCGCATCATTAAACATAATTGTAGGTTTGTAAGTACCGTTTTCCAGCTTTTCTAAGGCTTCTTTGCTGATGGTTACTTTGGTTCCGTCTAACTTCACATATTTAGAATCAACAACATTATTATTAATAATTACCGCAACATCCGTTGCAACTGTTTTACCGGATCCTAAATTTACTGTAAAGCTGATATCCTCAGGATTCTCTTTATCAAAAGTTGTATCAACTTTTTTCGTGATATAGGGGAGTCCTTTTTCAAACACATAAGTACTGTCAAGAACTGTCGTAACCTGATCAAGAGTATATAAATTACCATCAATAGCAAGTTTTGCAGTTCCATTACTCATAACTACATAATCCACTGTACCGGTTTTTGTGGTAACTTTTCCGGCGGAATCTTTTGTACTGACCTCAACCTCCATACCCACCAAGCCAAAAGCCTGATTATTGGTAGTCGTTAGGTTAAGATTTTGCATTTGCTCCAACTGGGAGAAAGTCGCCAGCTGCTGAACAAATTGCGTATCCGTACTTGGATTCAAAGGATCCTGATATTTCATCTGAGTAACTAAAAGCTGTAAAAATGCATTTTTATCAAGTGATGAAGTTCCTGTTGTGTTAGTTGTTGTCGATGCACTCGTATCAACAACTTTACCATTTGATACTCCGAGAACGCTCATGCTTCCTCCTTCTTTTACTTATACGGTATAATTAATGCTGCTTGTATTTTCATCCAGACCGTTTATACCTGCGGCTTCTGTCTCGTCAGTATCAGCGAACGTATCATTAAGCTGACTGATATCCTTGAACAGCTTATTCTTTTGCTTGCTCTGGTCTTCTTTACCGCTTCCCTCACTAAATTCCTGACTCTTGCGGTCAAAAGCAGAATAGGATACCGTAACTTCTACGTTTTCAACTTTTAAGCCCTGGTTGTTTAAATTTTCTTTAAATACCTGCAGCTGGCTCTCAATAGCTTCTTTTGCTGTTTCAGTTCCAGTCACAAACTTAGCAGTAAGAATTCCGTCTTTTGCCACAACTGTTAAATTGATTCTTCCAAGATTTTCAGGATTTAACTGAAGTTCCATAGAAGTCTGTTCGGGTTTAATATTAATCCGGATAGCTTCTAAAATCTGGCTGGTTATTTCTCTGATTTGCTGAGTTCTGGCCAGCTGATCGTTAAAAGCAACATCTTGTGTAGTCGTATTAACAGCAAGATTTTGAATCATAAGCTCTGAAGCTGATAAATTATGCTCAGCTTTACCATCACCGGATTTTTTAGTGCCCTCTGAACTCACAGCGGTTTCTGTATTAATTGATTTAACAACTGTAATATCAAACTCTTCCTGACCTGTAGAATTTTCCGCAGCAGTGTCTGTTTTCATAGTACTATTGACAGTATTCATCTCTGCTGCTTGTTGTGTTAAGAGGGGAAGCTGCTCTTTCGAAATAGAAAATTGTTCTTTGATGGTATCGCAAACCTTTAACAGCTCTTTTAAGTTATTTCCCAACTCTTCATTGGTCAAAAAAGCCATACTATCATCATTGTTGCTTACCTGTAAGAGAAATTGCTTCAGATTATTAACATCCAGCAGATTTAAAGGAGTAAATCCAAGGGCTTCCAGAGCTTTATCCATATCTTCTTCTGAAATACCCAGCTTTTTCTGAATGCTGCTTTTTATTGCATTAAGAATATCTTCAATAGTTGACAGTCCTAAATCCTGAAGATTTAATAACTGTGCTGCATCCGTATTTCCGCTGTCAACTTCAGCTGCTTCATCAAGCTGATTAATACTCTGTGGATTTTCTGTATTTGGAGTAATAGTATTATTGGCTGCTTCATTACCCGATACTTTATTCTCCTGATTTTGTACTTTTTTCTGCGGTTGCTTATTATCTGACAAAGAATCTGAAGATTCTTTTACAGCTGCAGCTTTTTCATCCGGTCCATTACTCTCCAGTTTATCCTTATTGTTTTTCAAGCTTCCGGCAATTACATCATCAAAGGACTTCTGACTGGTTTTTGAAGTATTTTTTACCGGACTTCCGCTGCTTGTACCTGCAAAGATCTGTGTAAAATTTGCTTTAACATTTTGCATCATACTTAGTTCCTCCTTTCTTTATTAATATTTATACTTAAGCAGGTGCAGTCCTGATCTTAATGAGACTGCACAAACCTTAAGCCTAGTTATCACCTGCCAGCTGAGCATCCATATCTATCATTTTCTTGGTAATCTTTGCTGCAGCTGTTGTGTCCATAGCAGCTAGTATGGAAGAGCTTTCTGAAGCTCTCATACTTAATAACATTTGTGCCACTGTCTCTATATCTGCTGTCATAGTTTCTAATATCTGCGCTGCTGCATCTGGTTTCATTTTTCTGTATATCTCAGCCTTTTCTTTAATAGCTTCTGAATACTGCAGCTGCTCTACAACCTGCCTGTAGATTTCTTCCGCATTAGCGGGGTCTATGCTTTCATAATAAGCTTTATACTCCTCTATACTGGGTGCCTGGTCGGCAAATACAACTTTTTCATCAAATTCTTTTACTCTGGCTTCAAAGGCTTCCTGGTCTGCTTCATAAACTTTAAGTTTTTCAATTTCAGCCTGCTGGTCGGTTATAGTCTTATCAGAGGCTTCTTTACTGCCAGTCAAATCCTCGACTTCACCCTCTAATTCTTTAATGCGGTCTATCGCCTCTTCTAAGGAGGTATAAGGGTAATCATTTTCATATGCCATCTGCTCTTCTGTAACCTCAGGAAGAATCTTGTTAACTACAGGTATATCTTTAATTAACGGTCTGAGAACAGAGGAACCAAGTCCATTAACATCTAATTTAACCAAAAGAGCAAATACAACCAGCCATATTAATATTACAGAAAATACAATTAAGGCAACTATTATTCTGCTACCGATACTTCTTTCTTTCTCGGAGCCTTCTGCCCCTTCGTTTTTCTTTGCCATTTCCATTCCTCCTAATTGGTAGGATTATTATATTTAAAGCTTACCAGCTCATCTACTTCTTTTCTTTCCCCGGAAGCAAGTTCCATGAAAAATACTTCTTTTGCATTTTCCTTCAGTTTTTCATGGGTTTTTCTTTCCAGCATTGCAAGATTTAATTTCTGTCTTGCAAGTTCAACCTGCTGTTCTGCTTTTTTTACTGCCAGTTCCTGCAGTTTAATGTCTTTCTTTACGGATTCTGCAGCCTCTGTATATTCCCTTAACTTCTTTATATCAAGCTTCTTCATTCTTAACTCTTTATTTCTATCTATATATTCATCTAATAAATTTCTCAAATGAAGCAGCTTTTCTTCCTCTTTCATTAGTTTTCTTCTGGCGTGCCCATATGCAGTTTTCGCCTGATCTTCCATTTTATATTTGATGCCCAGGATATTCTCCATCTTATAAATAAACTTTGCCATTTAAACGACCTTTCCCGGCGAGACCCGAGTACCTTAATCTTCAAATAAATTTAGAAGCTCCTCAGTTATCGTGCCAAAATCAAATTTCTCATCAACACCCTGTCTTAAAAAGCTGTTAACCGCTTCTATTTTTGTAATTGCATAATCTATATTTTTATTTGAGCCGTTTTTATAAGCACCTATATTTATTAAATCTTCTGCTTCTGTATAGGTGGCCAGTACATTCTTTAACTTACCTGCCGCTTCCTTATGCTCCGAAGTTGCTACTGCAGACATAACACGGGATATACTCTGCAGGACATCAATTGCCGGATAATGGTTCTTATTGGCCATCTTTCTGGTCAGCATAATATGGCCGTCAAGAATTCCTCTGGCAGTATCGGTGATTGGTTCGTTGAAATCGTCTCCATCTACCAAAACTGCATATAAGCCTGTAATGGAACCCTTATCTGAGTTTCCTGCCCGTTCTAATAATTTGGGCATTTCCGAGTAAACACTTGGCGGATACCCTCTTGATACAGGCGGTTCACCGGAGGCAAGACCAATTTCACGCTGAGCCATGGAAAATCTTGTAAGATTGTCCATCATAAAGAGAACATCTTTACCCTGGTCCCTGAAATACTCTGCAATAGCTGTTGCTGTTTTAGCTGCTTTATTTCTTATAAGAGCCGGTTTATCAGAAGTTGCTACCACAACTACTGAGCGCCGCATACCTTCTTCTCCCAGATCTCTTTCCAAAAACTCTCTTACTTCCCTGCCACGCTCGCCGATAAGAGCAATAACATTAATATCTGCTTTTGTATTTCTTGCAAACATCCCCATAAGAGTACTCTTACCAACACCACTACCAGCAAAGATTCCTATTCTTTGTCCCTTTCCGACGGTTATCATACCATCCACGGCCTTTACACCTAAGGGCAATACCTCATCAATAATCTTTCGCATTAACGGGTCCGGAGGCTGAGCTTCAACAGAATACTCTGCTGTAGCTTTCAGTTCCGACTTATCTATGGTTCTTCCCAAGCCATCCAGTGTCTTGCCCAGCAGATCATCACCTACTGCAACATTTAACGGTCTGCCCGTAGATTCAACAGTGCTGCCGACACCCACACCTTCAATACTATCATAAGGCATAAGCAGGATACGATTTTCACGAAATCCTACCACCTCTGCCATAATGGTCTGAGATTTATCTGAAGAAACAATGATACAAAGGTCATTTAAATTCGCTTTAGGTCCGATGGATTCGATTGTAAGACCTACAACTTTAACTACTTTGCCCAGTTGCTTCTCATAAGTTCTATCCAACAACATATCATATTTATTTAAGGTAGCTAAACTCATATAACCTCTTTCCCGCATATCATTTTTGCTTATGAAGTCATCAATACTTCCCAGTAATTAGTGGATGCTTTAATAAATATTATAAATTGTCATTTGAGAGTAATATTATATCTTTTCTTAGATTTTCCAGCTGTGTATCAAGGCTGCAATCCACGATACCGGTTTCCATGTCTATAATACACTGTTTCTGAAGGAGGTTCTTGTCAACAGCTATATCCAATTCAATACTGTCGCTTACAATTTCAAGTAATTTGGGTTTAAACGCCAGAACCTCTTCATAATCCTCTTTTGATACCTTTATATGATAGAATTTACTATTATCTCCATGTAAAATTGCTCTGTGCAGTAAATGTGTTATTACACCTGTTTTATCTTCAACGGATACACTGGTTACTTTTTCTATTAGCCTTGCCATAAGCCCGGCAAATTCAGGTTCCAATGAAGCTGCCTTTTCTTCATATTCTACAAGAAGTTTACTCTTCAGTTCCTCATATTCCTTCTGCTTTATGAGAGCTTCCTGCATTCCTCTTTGAAGTCCTGCTTCATAACCGTTTCTTTCAGCTTCCTCATATAGTTTCTTACTATAGACTCTGCTTTCTTCTTCTGCGGTTCTGCGAATCAGAGCTGCTTCTTCCTCTGCCTTCGCTATCATATCCTCTAAACGGATCCTGAGTTCTTCTTCACTTAACTTAGGCTCTTCCTCTTCAATTACAGGAGCATCTATACCAGGTACGAAGCCTTCAGCAGTTGCAGCAGTTTCTTCCTTATTAATAAGCTGCACCTGAGGTCTGTTTGCAAAATTGATAATGCGGAATTCTTCACTTCTTTCATTAGAATCCACTACAAACTTATTTTCCCCGGTTAAAGCTACATATCTGGATTTAATAAGATTAGACAACTATCTCATCACCTCCACCCCTGGAAATAATAATCTCAGCGGAGTCCTCTAACTTTCTAATAATATTAACAATCTTCTGCTGCGCTTCTTCAACATCTTTCAGACGAACAGGGCCCATAAATTCCATATCCTCTCTGATCATTGCAGCCAAACGTTTTGACAAGTTGTTAAATACAACATTCTGTACTTCTTCGTTGGAAGCCTTTAAAGCAACTGCTAATTCATTATTATCAACCTCACGAAGAACTCTCTGAATCGAACGATCATCCAGGGTAAGGATATCTTCAAATACAAACATCTTTCTCCTGATCTCATCTGCTAATTCTGGCTCTTCAATTTCCAGAGTTTCCATAATGTGTTTCTCTGTACCTCTGTCAACAGTATTTAAGATTGATACGATAGAATCAACACCACCGACAATGGTGTAATCCTGATTAACAAGTGAGGATAACTTACGTTCCAGTACTCTTTCCACTTCCTTAATAACATCAGGTGATGTTCGGTCCATCTGTGCTATACGTTTTGCAACATCGGCCTGCTTATCAGGAGCAAGTGCCGAGATAATAGCCGACGCCTGACCGGAGGATAAATAAGAAAGGATCAACGCAATAGTCTGAGGATGCTCATCCTGTATAAAGTTAAGCATCTGACTTGCATCTGCTTTTCTGACAAATTCAAAAGGTCTAACCTGCAAGGATGCTGTCAGCTTACCAATAACATCTTTTGCTTTGTCTTCACCAAGTGCTTTTTCCAGCAATTCCTTCGCATACGCAATACCGCCTTCTGCAATATATTGCTGCGCCAGACAGATTTCATAAAATTCATCAAGAACCTGTTCCTTGGTTGAGGGGTTTACACTTCTGGTATTTGCAATTTCCAGTGTTAACTGCTCTATTTCATCTTCTTTTAAATGCTTAAAGATACTTGCTGATTTCTCAGGTCCTAAGGATATAAGGAGAACTGCAGCTTTTTGTACGCCTGATATTTCTAAATTCTTTGACATATTCCCCTCCATCAACCCCATTCATCGTTTAGCCAGTTACGCAGCAACTGAGCTACCGCATCCGGGTTCTCGTCCACAAATTTCTCGATCATCTTCTTTGCTTCCGACTTCTCGCTGAACTCGATATCTTCTAATGATTGATTTTCCTTAGTTGTCGCTAACAGCTGTTCTACTGAAAGTTCAGGTTCAAGCTCTGTAACTTCCGCAGGTGCTGTTCCTTTAAATACTACAAATATCAACAGACCAACTATACCTACTGCAAGAAGAATCTGCAGATAGAAGGACCAGTCTCTTGGAGTCGTTTGTGTAGGCACAAAGACCGACTGCTGATATGCTATAATTGAAATTTTATCTGTAGATATACCTGTTGCCAGTGAAACTGCATTATAAACCTCTTCATCTACGGTTATTTTCACAGGTTCCTTGTTTTCCATTACATACTGGTCAAAGGTCTTGTCATTAAGATCACCTCTGAGCTTTAATTCTTCCTCGGTAACGGTAACAACTTTTGTCATAACAATACTTCCTGAAGATTCTTCCGGTATTACAGCACCTACTTCATATTCCGTGTTAGTTACCCTTTCACTGGGGAGGTACTTAATTTGTACAGTAGAGGACGAAGAATCACTTCCCGTACCGTTATCAACTTCATAAGATGTTTCATCATTGGAGTCTGTTCCAGGGGTGCCACCGCTGGTTTCATTGGTATTCTTAGTGTCATAAGAATAATACTCACCATATAAACCCTGATCCTGGCCTTCTGCAGGAATCTTTTCATTATACAATTGAGTAACTTTATCCATACTAAGCTTCCAATTGAACATTGGCTGCACATCTGTATAACCAAGTTTTAACATTAACATGTAAATATTGTTATTATAGGTGTTTTGAAGCTTCTCTTTATATTCCAGTACAGAATTGGCACTTCCCGTGTAAAGGTCATCTTTACCTCCAAACAAAAGCGCTCCGTTCTGATCTATAATCTTAACTTTATCTGTAGATTCATTTCCAATAGCCGCAGCTACATATTCCGCAACAGCAGCAGCATTAGCAACGTCAAATTCATCTGTTATGGTCAAGGCCACACTGGCCGGTAAATCCTGCTTTTCGGTCAAAACGCTGTATGTGGTTTCAGATGGCACATAAGTAACCTGAGCCTCCTTAATACCTTTCATTTTAATCAGGTAATTTCTGATTTCTGTCTGCACGTATAAATGGTTCTTTAAATTACGATCACTGTTGGTGGTACTTAAATCATTCTTCACCAACTGCTCCATGGTCAATCCGGTTGTGGGAACATCACTGCTGTACACCAGTAAAAGTGCATCAGAGAATTTGTCCTTATCCACATCGATAGTCATACCATCACTGCTTAATTTATAGGCGATTGCTTCATCTTTCAACAGACCTGCGATAGTGCTGACGTCTTTTTTATTCTCGCCTGTAAATAACTCTTTATATTCAGTCCTGTTCAATACGGTAACCAATATGACAAGAGCCAGAAAAATAGTAGCAACAACTCCGATAATAATCGTTTTCTGTTTGCTGGTGTATTTATTCCATTGGTTAAGCAACTGAACCGGTACTTGCTTTAGTCTGTCAATCATATTACAGCTCCTTCAGTTCCATCATTAGAATTGGAGATTCATAATCTCTTTATAAGCTTCTATTACCTTATTTCTCACCTGAACAGTGTACTGTAGTGACAGGTTAGCTTTTTCCTGAGCAACCTGAAGGTCATAAGTGTTATTAGACAGCCCTAACGCAAAGGAAACCTCAGCTTCTTTTGCAGCATTTGATAAATTGTTTGTTTCTTTTAACATAGAAAGAGCAGATTGGAATACACTATCAAACGCATCATTCCTTGTGGTCTTCTCCACCCCTGTATTATTAGCACCATATGCATTTATACCCGATATTCCATTAAGCAGTGTAATATCCATCAATTAGTCCCCCCTGTTATTTTCCTACTTCCAATCCTTTTAATGCCATACTTTTTATTGAGTTAAAAGCTGTAACATTGGCATCATAAGCTCTGGATGCATCAATAAGATTTGCCATTTCAGTTACAGTATTAATATTGGGATAAGTTACATAACCTTCTTCATCGGCATCCGGATGTGACGGATCATAAACAACATTCATTGGTGTTGTAGTATCCTCTTTAACCTCTGTAACCTTAACGCCATTTCCCATCGCTTCATTTATCTTTCCCCCAAGAATTTTAGAAAAGGGACTTTGGTTACGTTCCTCAAAAACTACAATCTTACGTCTTACCACATTTCCATTTTCATCTCTTGTAGTATTGACATTAGCAATATTTTGCGATATGACATCCATCCGAAGTCTTTGTGCTGTCATACCGCTGGCACTTATATTCATTGCATCAATAACTGACATTTAACTTCCTCCTAATTATTAGACAATGCTGTTCTTATTCTGCTGAATTCGTGTGACATAGCTTCAAGCATAGCACTATGGTTAATTTGATTCTCTGCTATCTTAGCAGATTCCGTATCTATATCAACATTATTACCGTCCAGTCTGTAGCTTAAGGACGAATTATCCGTATAGACGGTCGGCTGTATTGATTTCAAGTCTATACCAGCAACTTTCTGGTTGAGATTGCCAGGTCCCTGGAGCGCATTGGCTAAATAAGTCTGGAATTCGATATCCTGTCTTTTAAATCCTGGTGTACTGACATTGGATAGGTTATTGGCTAACAACTGGCCCCTTGTCCACATTGCATCCGCTGCCTTATTCAGTACGTTCACATAATTGAATAAATCTGAATTAATCATACTTACCTCTTTCCCGCTTATCAATTCTTCGACTTGATAATGTATGAAATAAAAATATATTTCACACTTATTATTCAAGCAGTACCGCAAGCCAGCTTGCGATTTGCAAGGGCATTGTGTGAAAACTTAGCTGAATATCTTCAACAAACTCACACATCTCTCGTAACTAGCTTCAATTATAAATATATTACGACAAAAAAACAAGCTAATTTTTATAAATTAGTACTATTATATCATATATTGTAAATTATACGAAATATAGCTCAAATGCACTATTTATGCGGAAAAGCTTTTTGTCTAAATCCTATGAATACTGTTAATTGGTGCTCCTAATTTTCGACATTTTTGCATATATAGCGAATAAATTGCATAAAAAATGGATTTATAAATTGTATACAATTTATAAATCCATTTTATTAATCTTCTAACTATTTTGTTAAAATAATGTAATATTTCAATAATTTACTTGTTCAGCTTTTTAAGCTCATCGAAAACAACATCGTTAAGTACTTTGATATAAGTACCCTTCATACCGGAGGAACGAGATTCAATAACTCCGGCACTTTCAAACTTACGAAGAGCATTCACAATCACCGATCTGGTTATACCTACCCTGTCAGCAATCTTGCTTGCTACCAGAATACCTTCATTTCCTTCCAGTTCTTCAAAGATATGAATAATTGCTTCCAATTCAGAAAAGGACAATGTACTGATTGCCGACTTAACAATCTGGACCTTACGGCTCTCTTCTGCATTCTCTTCATTTACAGAACGCATCATTTCAAGTCCAACAACTGTGGTACCATATTCACTGAGAATAATATCATCCAGGTCATAAGGCTTTATGCTCTTATATAAAAACAATGTCCCAAGCCTCTCCCCTGCAATATCGATAGGAATGATAATTGCCTGGTAGCTAATATCTGTATCAAGTTCAAAGCCAAGTGTCAATAGATTAACATTCTCTTTGGTAGAAAGAATATTAAGCAGACGCTCATTTAACATCTGGTCGATGTAACCGCCTACGGCATCTTTGATTAATTCCTTGATTTCTACAATATCTTCTCTGTTTTTAATACCTAAAACTTTACCTTTTTTGCTGATTACCAGAATATTTGATTCCAGAATCTCGCTTAACACTTCACAGATATCATTGAAAACTACCTTGTGAGAATTGTTATTGTGTAATAGCTTATTAATCTTTCTCGTCTTATCGAGCAACTGTACACTCATGAAATAACCTCCCAGTACCCCCGCTTGTTTATCTGATTCTTCTAAATAACCAGTAATTAATTCGCAATATAAGATACCGGTCATTTAAATCTTGGATACGACAGCAACAAAACTGCCTTTATCAGAAACCAGAAGAACTATTTCTGATAAGTTGTATTAACATTAGATAAATAGTATCATACCTTTTTCATAAAAACAATAGTTATTTCTTCTTTTTGACGCACATTTTAATATAATATATCTGTTTTTCATATATTTCTTATTTATTCACAACAATACCGCCACATTTATCATCAAGGCATACCAGAGAATTACCTTTTTCAATAAGCACATTTCCACATTTAGGGCATTTTTGATCCGTAGGTTTCTGCCAGGACATAAATTCACATTCCGGATTATTCTCACATCCGTAGTACTTACGGCCTTTCTTTGTCTTTCGAATAACCACATCCTTGCCACATAACGGGCAGGCTACACCGATTTTTTCAAGATAAGGTTTTGTATTCCTGCATTCAGGAAAACCTGGACATGCTAAGAATTTTCCGTGGGGACCATATTTGATCACCATGTTTCTTCCGCATTCTTCACAGATAATATCTGTCTTCTCATCTTCTATCTTGACTTCTTCCAGGCTATCCTTGGCTTTATTTACAGCTTCATCCAGGTCAGGGTAGAAATTCCGGACAACAGTCTTCCAATAAACACTGCCATCCTCCACTTTATCCAGAAGTGACTCCAGGTTAGCAGTAAAGTTTACATCAACAATTGTTGAAAAAGCTTCCTTCATAATATTGTTAACAACTTCACCAAGCTCTGTTACATAGAGATTCTTATTTTCCTTAACGATATACCTTCTCGCTAAAATTGTTGAAATAGTTGGCGAATAGGTACTGGGTCTACCAATTCCCAGTTCCTCCAGTGTCTTAACCAGGGAAGCCTCTGTATAGTGAGGCGGTGCCTGAGTAAAATGCTGAGAAGGATTGAACTCCAGAAGCTTCACTTTGGATTCTTCCGTAATATCTTTTAGCATTGCATGGCTTTCATTTTCTTCTTCTTCCGAATAAACGCTGAGATATCCGTCAAAAATCATTTTGGATGCAGAGGTACTGAATTTATATCCCTTTGCATCTATTTTAACATTAATGGTCTCATATCTGGCCGGCGCCATTCTGCTGCCTACAAAACGTTTCCAGATAAGCTGGTAAAGCCTGAATAAATCTCTGCTTAAGGATTCCTTAACAATTACCGGTGTTAAATCTGTATAGGTAGGTCTGATTGCTTCATGGGCATCCTGTATCTTCTTCCCGGTATTCTTTTTATCTTCTGCTTCGGTATTGTAGTTGCTGCCATAATTCTTCTCAATGAACTCACGGGCAAAGTTTTCCGCTTCTTCGGATATACGAACGGAATCCGTTCTTAAGTAGGTTATTAAACCAATGGTACCATGGCCTTTGATATCAATACCTTCATAAAGCTGCTGTGCCAGCCGCATGGTCTTAGAAGTTGAGAAATTCAAAGTCTTGGCAGCTTCCTGCTGCAAAGTACTGGTAGTAAAGGGCAGAGGCGGTTTTTTCTGCCTTTCGCCTCTTTTAATTTCTGAAATCTTATAATCCGCTTTATCCAGGTCTTTTAATATTTTATTTAATTCCTCTTCTGAAGCGATACTCTTTTTTTCCAGGGAGGAAGTAATTAATTTGGCTGTCAGTGGTTTTTTCTCACCTTCTACCTGAAAGCTGCCTTCCAGTGACCAGTACTCTTCCGGTAAAAAAGCATTGATTTCATCTTCCCTGTCGCAGATTATACGGAGAGCAACGGATTGAACACGTCCGGCACTCAGGCCTCTTTTTACCTTTGCCCAAAGGAGAGGACTTATACTATAACCCACCATACGGTCAAGAATTCTTCTGGTCTGCTGAGAATCCACAAGATTCATATCAATATCTCTGGCCTGTTTAATTGAGGCTTTTACTGCATTTTTGGTTATTTCGTTAAAAGTAATCCTGCTGCAGGCACTATCTTCAAGCTTTAATGTCTTCGTAAGATGCCAGGAAATCGCCTCCCCTTCACGGTCAGGGTCAGTTGCGAGATAAATTTTATCTGCTTTTTTCACTTCTTTTCTGAGCTTTGCCAGAAGATCTCCTTTGCCTCTTATGGTTATATATTTCGGTTCATAATCATTCGTAGTATCAATACCCAGCTGACTTTTTGGTAAGTCTCTAACATGTCCGTTTGAAGCCACCACTTCGTAGTTAGCGCCTAAAAATTTTTTAATCGTTTTAGCTTTTGCTGGTGATTCAACAATAACTAGATTCATGTGCACTCCCCTATCTGGTAAACTATTTCTATTTTCTTCAAAGGAGAGCAGGCAATAAAGCTCCCTTCGTCAGATATCTGTTATATAATAATTTGCTCTGGTTTGTTTAATAAAATTCTTCCATTCCAACTGAATAAGTATTTGAGCCAATTCTCCGATAGCCAGGTCTGTTTCTGAGGCTATATCGTTCAGGTGTTTTGGGATACGGCTTAAACAAGCATACACTATTTTTTCCCCGTCTTCAAGTAATTTATCATTTTTTTTCGTAAGTTTAGGTATATTTTTACAGAAATCCATGTAATCCTCTAGTATATCCTCAGGTTCCGTGCATAATTTAGCCCCCATCTTAAGCAGATTGTTACATCCATTGCTGAGTAAATCCCCCGGTCTTCCCGGCACAGCATAGATATTCCTGCCTTGCTCCAAACCATAATCAACCGTTATTAAGGAACCGCTTTTATCTCTGGCTTCCACTACAAGGATACCATCTGCCAATCCGCTGATAATTCGATTCCTCATAGGAAAATGATATGCTCTTGGCCCTGTCCCCTGTACGTACTCTGAGATAATTCCTCCTTTAGCAGCTGTAGCTAAATAAATGTTAAAATTCTCTATCGGATAGCAAATATCAACCCCGCACCCAAGAACTGCATAAGTTGCTCCTTCTGCCGCCAGACTGCCTGTATGGGCAGCACCATCGATGCCTGCAGCAAGTCCGCTGATGGTTCCAATTCCGGCTCTTGCTAAAGCTTTTGAAAATAATACTGCTGTTTCCCGCCCATAATCAGAGCAGTTTCTTGCTCCGACAACTGCAATGTGGACTTTGTCTTCCTCAGGAAGCTTTCCTTTATAGAATAACCCAAGTGGCGGTTCATAGATATTTCGTAATTTTTCAGGATATACTTCGTCCTCTATTGATACAAAATATATGTCTTTCTCTTTTAGTTTAGCATAACTTTCCTGCACCTTATCCACCTGTCTGGTTTTGTTGATACGTTCCAGATCTTTTTCATTTAATTCCGATATCTTCTTAAATTCCTCTATATCTTCGGCAAACACCTCTTCAATGGAAGAAAAAAAGGATAATATTGAATTCTTCTTTTTTTGGCTTATCTCTAATCCGCATAACCAGAACCAGCATTCTTTTTTTGTCATTTCAACCTCCTTAAACATAAATCCTTAAGACTATTCCCAATACTTCTTATCCATACTGCGATAACAGATGGCTTCACTTAAATGCTTTTCTTTAATATTTTCGCTGCCATCCAAATCTGCAATAGTCCTGGCTACTTTTAATACCCTGTGATACGCTCTGGCACTAAGGTTTAATCTGGTATAAGCCTCCTCCATCAATCTCTCTTCCTTTTTGCCCAATACACAATATTCCTGGAGCATTCTTGTGGTAAGCTGCGAATTAAAATGTATCCGGTCCTTTTTGTATCGCTCCGTCTGGACCAGTCTTCCATTCATTACCCGCTCCCTAATCATAGCAGAGTTTTCTCTCCCACCCTTCTTATTCAGATCCTTATAATCTGACTGCGGCACTTCAATGCTAATATCTATTCTGTCCAAAAGAGGGCGGCTGATCTTACCAAGATAGTTCCTCACCTGTGACAAGGAGCAATGGCATTTATTCCTGTCAGGATAATAACCGCAATTGCATGGATTCATTGCCGTACAGAGCATCAGATTAGCCGGATAACGAAAGGTACCGTTCAGTCTTGTAATTGTTATTTCATTTTCCTCCAGTGGCTGTCTGAGAATTTCGATGGTTTTACGGTTAAACTCAGGAAATTCATCCAAAAAAAGAACACCCAAATGAGCCAGGCTTATCTCTCCGGGCATCGGGAATCTTCCTCCTCCGGTTAACGCAGTGGTGGTGATTGTATGATGAGGGGAACGAAAAGGGCGATTAAGAATCAAGGACTGATTATTATCTAATAATCCTGAGACACTGTAGATTTTAGAAATTTCAAGACTTTCTTCAAAGGAAAGTTCGGGAAGAATAGACGGAATCCTTCTGGCAAGCATTGTCTTACCGGAACCGGGCGGTCCCATTAAAAGAATATTGTGCATACCACAGGCAGCGATTTCAATTGCCCTTTTCGCCAGCTCCTGACCAACGATATCCGAAAAGTCATATAGCGTATCTTCCCTGCCTGGTTTTAAGTCCTCTGCCTGTAAGATACAGGGATCAAGATGCAGCTTTCCGTTTAAGAATTCTGCCACCTGTGTCAAAGTATCCACACCATATACTTCAATCCCTTTAACTACCGCGCCTTCCCTTAGATTACAGGAGGGTACAACACATCTTTTAAAGCCCTGCTCGTATGCCATATACACAATGGGCAGAACTCCATTTACTTTTTTTACTTCTCCATTCAAACTTAACTCACCTATAAACAGGGTATCTTTAAGACTTTCTTCCAGGAGCAGACCTAAGGCTGCAAGAACAGATATGGCTATGGGAAGATCAAATGCCGTCCCCTCCTTGCGCATATCAGCCGGTGATAGATTAATGGTTATTCGTTTCGCCGGCAAACGATAACCGGAGTTCTTTAAGGAAATACGGACCCGCTCCCTGGCTTCCCTGACCTCGGAGCCAAGATATCCCACAAGGTCAAAAACCGGCAGCCCGTCACTGATATCAGCTTCTACAGTAATTCTTCTGCTATCAATACCCAAAACCGTTCCGCTGTATACTTTACTAAACATATTGCTCCTTTCCCTTACTCTCCGGGGGCAGAAGCATCATCCATGATGATTATAACAAAAAAGCATGGTTCTGGCAATAATTACCTCACAATAAAGTACAGCAGATAGCACAGGCGTATATAATACTCTGTCAGCTATCTGCTGCTCTTGCACTTCATATATCCACTTCTGCGGCATTCGTTAGAGTTTATCCTTGTTTCGCATCTAATATCTTTTTAAGTTCATCCACAAAAGTATTTACATCCTTAAATTCACGATAAACCGAAGCAAATCTGACATAAGCAACCGCATCAAGATCCTTTAGCTTGTCCATAAGAATTTCACCGATAACAGAACTCTTAATTTCTTTTTCTTCCATATTAAATATGGTATTCTCCACTTCATCTACCAGTGCTTTCATCTGGTCAACAGAAATGGGTCTTTTATGGCAGGAACGAAAAACACCTGCTTCAATTTTCGACCTGTCATAAGGCTCACGGTTGTTATCCTTCTTTATGACCACCAAAGGAATAGTCTCTACTTTTTCATAAGTAGTAAAACGCTTTGAGCATTCATCACATTGACGTCTTCTTCGAATGGAACTTCCATCGTCTGCCGGTCTTGAGTCAATAACTCTTGTATTCTCATCTCCGCAAAATGGACATCTCATAATTTGTACCTTATCCTTCCCTCTAACTTCTTTAAGTTGATTATATTGAAAGATATTCAATCGGTCAAGATATTTTAATACTACTTTTTTCATATATTAAGATAGATAGTTTTTCTGATGCCTGTCTGTAACCTGCTGAAAATATACCACCTTCATATGTCAATAATTGAAAAAGGAGGCCCCATGAGACTATGTGATTTAAAACAGAAAGAAGTTATCAACTGCAGAGACGGAGAAAGACTGGGTTTTGTCTGCGACCTGGAATTCGATGTCAATACTGGCATTATAACGCATATAATCGTACCGGGACCGTGTAAAATCTGGGGTTTCTTAGGAAGAGACCAGGAATATGTAATAAATTATAACTGTATCAAGCAGATTGGCACTGATGTAATTCTTGTTGATATTGATGCAGAAAAAGTGCTTATAAAATCAGCTTATATTTAAACTCTCCTTAAGGTTTGCAGACGCTGCAGGGTTCATAGCCCTCTTCTTTTGCCTCTTCCATTAATATGGCTTTGCCGTTATCCTTTACATACTGGCAGCCTTTTTTATGGTACTTGGAGCCTTTTTTTGTTACATATACGTATTCCTCTGATTTCTTATCAGGAGATTTTTCCTGATCATCCGTTAAATTGAAAGTATTCTCTTCAACCGGGCTTTCAGACGCTTGCTTTGCATATGTACCTTCTGTTTTAACTGAAATATTATTACCATCACTACTTATTATAACGGTACCCATTACATCCGTTCGGTACACCTGCACATCTTCATCCTCCAGATTGGCCAATGTAATACTGGAAGGATGACCATAGGAATTATCTTTCCCAACAGAAATAACTGCATAAACAGGATCTACTGCTCTCAGGAATTCAAGACTGCTGCTGGTTAAAGATCCATGATGTCCGACTTTTAATACATCTGACTCCAGATCGCCGACTTCCGATAACAGATCTTTTTCTGCCTCTTCTTCCATATCACCGGTAAACAGAAAAGAATTCTTACCATTGGTCAGCTTAACCACCAAAGAGTAATTATTGGTGTTATCACCATAATCCTTCCCGACTGGTGTTAGAAACTCAAAGGAAGAACCACCAAGTTTATAGGTATCGCCTGCTTTGGGATAGGTCTTGGTTATATTCCTTTTCTCTACCAGGCTGAATAAATTATTATAGGTCTCTGTATCATACTTTTGTTTATCAAGAAATATCTCGTCTGCATTATATTCATTAATAACCTCTGCCATACCACCGATATGGTCACTATGTGGATGTGTGCAGATAATGTATTTAAGGGATTTAATCTTTTCCTGCTCCAGATAACCGGTTACAGTGCTTCCTTGCTCCTTCTCACCGGCGTCAATAAGCATAGCTTCTCCCTGCGACTGTATCAGTATAGCATCTCCCTGTCCCACATCCAGGTACATAACCTTTAAATCGCTGTTTGAGTCATTATTACTTACCTCAACTGTACATCCGGATAATATGAGAATGAAAAACAATACCAGAGATATCCTTATAATATGTACAAAGCTTTGAAATATTTTATTTTTCATATTAACTTAATTTCCTCCTCTGTAAAATGCTCTAATAGCTTACTAGAGGTTTCCATAAAAATCAATATCAAAATATAAAAAATACACCCTAACAAAACTACCATTTTTGTTAAGGTGCATAACTTAATTTATTGACTTAGATAATTTTTCATATTTTTCAGTGCTGATTTTTCCAGTCTGGATACCTGTGCTTGTGATATGCATATTTCTTTAGCTACTTCCATCTGGGTTTTACCCTCATAAAACCGAAGTTCTATAATTCCTCTTTCCCTGTCCGTAAGTTTTGAGAGGGCCTCTTTTAATGCAATCTCTTCGATCCAGTTTTCCTCTTTATTCTTTTTGTCGCTGACCTGGTCCATAATATACAGGGTATCTCCGCCTTCTGAATAAACAGGCTCATAAAGGGATACCGGACTTTGAATGGCGTCCAGTGCATAAACCACATCTTCCTTTGAAATACCAATTTCCGAAGCAATTTCCATAACTGTGGGTTCTTTGTCATTTTTCTTAAGTAATGCTTCCTTCGTGTAAATAGCTTTATACGCAGTATCGCGTAAAGATCTGCTAACCCTTATGCTGTTATTATCTCTAAGATATCTTCTTATTTCACCGATTATCATAGGAACGGCATAGGTGGAGAATTTCACATTTTGTGTTATATCAAAATTATCAATTGCTTTCATAAGACCAATGCAGCCGATCTGAAATAAATCATCAACATTTTCATTACTGCCAGAAAACCTTTGAATTATACTAAGTACAAGACGCAGATTACCCTTGATATACAATTCTCTTGCCTCTTTATCTCCCTCTAGGATACGTTTAAATAATTCTTCCTTTTCACTATTGTTCAGTAATGGCAACTTAGATGTATTTACACCGCAAATTTCTACCTTATAAAGAGCCATATGAAAACCTCCAAATCATTTTTTCTTCATGTACAAATCCATGTGTACAGTACATGTATACAGGGCAGAAAAAAATTTCATATAACACAAACGTGCTATGTTGAAATCCTTCAAATACATAGAAATAACTTCAATTATTATAGAAGTTTTCTCTATCCATTTCTACTCTTTGCATAAGTAAATGATTCACTATTAAAGGCATCTTTATACGGTTAAACAGGATGTAATAATTTCCTTTTTTCTTAAATCTGAAAATGTAATTATTCCAAACGCAGCATTTCTTTTTTTAATCGCTTTATAATCTTTTTTTCTAATCTGGATATATAGGATTGTGATATGCCCAGAAGATCTGCAACCTCTTTTTGAGTCCTTTCATTACCGTCCTCGGTATTGATTCCGAACCGCAGCTGTACAATGATCCTTTCTCTTTCACTTAGTTTTGAAAGAGCTTTACCAAGAAGCTTTCTGTCTACTTCTTCTTCAATATTTCGATATATAACATCCTCTTCCGTACCAAGTATATCGGATAACAGGAGTTCGTTGCCATCCCAATCCACATTTAGGGGTTCATCAATGGATACTTCCAGTTTCGTCTTATTATTCCTTCGCAGATACATGAGAATTTCATTCTCAATACATCTGGAGGCATAGGTAGCAAGCTTAATATTCTTATCCGGATTATAGGTATTAATAGCTTTGATAAGTCCTATGGTTCCTATAGAAATCAAATCCTCAACGCCTACTCCTGTATTATCAAATTTTTTAGCTATGTACACAACCAATCGGAGATTATGCTCTACCAGTATGGATTTAGCCTGGGTATCATCTTCCGTACCAAGCCGCGCAATTTCTTCTGCTTCCCTGACCGCATCAAGGGGTGCAGGAAGAACCTCAGCCCCGCCGATATAATGTATCTCACCGCGACCGTTAAACAGAATACTTCTGAAATCAGGTATCAACCGAAATGTAAACTTATTCGGGATTGTTATTTTTAACAGCATTAATCTCTTTCCTCCCTTTCCATCACATAACCTCCCTATGTAAAATGATCTGATAATCCTTACGTACGGATACATCCTCCCTGCTAATGGCAGTTAGAACTTTTTCCCTGACAGTCTCTTCTTTCCCTTCCCAGAGGATGATTTTATCAAGTACAATCGCCGGTAATATTCCCTTTTTACCAACTGATTGAAAAGGAATCATCCGAAGAGGAAGATATTCGCCCGGTTGCACTTCCTCCTGATTCAGACCAGAAAGAGAAGTACAATTACTAAAATCGTCGAACAGATTACACAGCATATTATTCTGAGAATCCGTCAATAAGGGTTCAATCACCGTATATTCCGCTACAATTACCGGTTTCCCGAAATACGGGTCTTTTAAGCAATTTCCGGTATCCATAAATCCTACAGCTTTAACAGTTCTTTCATTAAAATAAAGCTCTGTCTTATAATAGTCTGTTTCCTTATACCGAAGCCGTTTTAAAAGGCTGATGAAAATAATCAAACCGATAGTCCCTGCCAAAACTGCCAGATAAAAATACTGATATCCCTGTTTTGAAAGCCATTTCCCCTGCATCAGTTCTCTAAAGTAATATCCAAAACCGGTATAATAATACAGGCTGTTCAACAATCCACCCAGAAAAAAGGTGGTTATGTAAAGAAGTCCTGCCGCTTTTAGAAATTCTTTGAGATTCCTTCTGCCAAATGATATCATAACCAACAGGCAGCTTAACAAAATGTAAGCAGTTAAAAATTGAATTAAATGATTCAAATACGGAATTACCGCAAATACACAAGCTCCCAAAGCTCCTGCAGCAGCTCCCAGGCAGCATCTTATAGATGAACCTGTATACCTTAGTATTTTTTTTACTACTGTTAACAGAATAAAATCCATGATGAAATTTATGATGAAAATAACATCAACATAAACGTCTAAATACAATGCCACCCCCTCATTTCATTTATAATAAATCCTATTATAGCTGTTAATGCCCGTTTAATTTGTCAAATACTGGAATAGTTGAACCTGTTTTCATTTACTCTCACTTACAATATCCCCTCCATTTCAACGACATAATATATAATCCTGTTATAATATTTAATGTTTTGTAAATATATGTTAATTGTACAGGGCTTCTGGTGAAATTAAGAACAATGAGTCTGAATTGTTAAATTTCATAAAAAATAGCCTGTATCCGATTTCTCGAATACAGGCTATTTTAAGCTTTTATTTAATTACTTATGATTTTTGTTTTTCTGTAAAAACTCTGGTATTTTAATACTTCCTACTTCATTGGACTCTCTGCTTGGATAATGAGCAGGCGTACCAGAATAAGGAGACGTTTGTGCAGACTGAGTAGCTGCCACCTGTGACTGTGCTTTTTCAAAAGGAGACTGCTGATTATTAAACTTATAATCAGGTCTGGTCGCTGGTTGTTTTAAGAAACTGGGACCTTTTGCTTCGCCTTTGCTGCCTGCCTCTCCGTCAAGCCCCGTTGCTATTACCGTAATGGTAACATAGTCTGTATTAGCATCATCATACATAGCGCCAAAGATAATATTGGCATTTTCACCAGCCAGCTCCTGTACCATGGTAGCTGCCTCATTTACTTCGATCAAACTGATATCGCCGGAAATGTTGATAATAACATGGGAAGCTCCTGATATGGTAGTCTCAAGAAGAGGACTGGTAATAGCCTGGTTAACAGCACTAATACATTTATCGTCTCCTTTTCCGATACCAATACCGATATGAGCAACTCCTTTATCTTTCATGACAGTCTGAACATCGGCAAAATCCAGATTAATAAGACCTGGTACATTAATCAGATCCGTAATACCCTGGACACCCTGCTGAAGAACCTCATCGGCCTTTTTAAGCGCATCAGGTATGGTAGTTCGTCTGTCTACAATTTCCATTAATTTATCATTAGGAATCACTATCAATGTGTCCACATGTTCTTTTAACCGCTCAATACCGCCAAGAGCATTGTTCATACGCGCTTTTGCTTCAAATTTAAAGGGTTTCGTTACGATACCTACCGTAAGGATTCCCATATCTTTTGCTATCTGTGCAACTACCGGTGCTGCTCCAGTACCAGTTCCACCGCCCATACCGCAGGTTACAAATACCATATCGGAACCTTTGATTATCTCTATCAGTTCTTCCTTGCTCTCTTCTGCCGCCTGTGCTCCAATTTCCGGCTGAGCTCCTGCACCAAGACCTTTCGTAAGCTTCTCACCAATTTGAACACATTGAGGAGCCTTACAATTCTTTAAATGCTGCTTGTCCGTATTGATACAAACAAATTCAACACCTTTGATATTCTGCTCAACCATTCTATTTACAGCATTATTTCCTGCTCCGCCTACTCCGATAACTAGTATTTTTGCAGTAGATTCTGTTTCACTCGTTCTTATTTCAAGCAAGGTACTTCCTCCTTCACTATACACCTAAAATTATATTAATTATATCCGATTCCATTTTCTTATTCAACATTGAGCTTCTAGTAATATAAGACTGGTTATTCTAATAAATATCATATCTTTAATCCACTAAATAATCAACCTTTTTTTAACGTTTTATTTGACAGGCTTTGCAACAATTTTTTCCTGACCTTCCATATAATTCTTCAGGTCAATGGAAAGTATCTTCCCGTTTTTTTGAGGTACTGTCGGCAATAACCCCTTCAGGTTTGCAATCTGCTCATCATAGGAATCCCTTTTCCCCAATAACACTATACTCCGTCCGTTTTTTAATGTCACCTCATAGTCTTCATTAAACTGAATGGTATTGATGTCCAGTTCAAATTTCTGAATTAATTGAGTAATCTTTAGTATAACCGGGAAAAGCTCCGGGTTTTCTGTTTCCATCTTATCGTGCAGTATAAAACTGTTAAAATTCAGCCCTGTTATAAATGGTACTCCCTCAAGTTTTTCCTGAGAAGTTTCCACGACTATACCATCTTTATCAAAATACATATAACTACCCATATACTGAATACAGCCGATTACCGGTTTTTCATAGACATGCAGTTTAACGGTATGCCTGTCCACCATCGTTGCTGTAATCTTTTCAACAAAGGGAATTGATTCCTTTTTGCCATACATCAGTCTCAGGTAAAAAAGTATGGTATTGCTATCGGTTTTACTTGTCAGTAATTCCTGCTTTAACTCATCTTCGCTATAATGGGTGCTGCCGATTATCGTAACCGACCTCAGATTACAGGTCAAATAAAGCAGGATTACCGCAAGAAAAACAAAAAGGCCAAACAGCAGCAGTTTCCCCAGGGGGGTAAATTTCGTTTTGCTGTTTTTATCCTGTCGCATTTTCAAAGCACCTTATCCTTCCTGGCAATTATTTTTACTCCTTAAAATTCTCATCAGTTACTCATTTTTATATTCAATCTGTGCCCCCAAAGCCCTTAAGTCTCTGCATATATCCTCATATCCCCTCTGGATATGATATGGATTCTTAACAATTGTTTTACCCTCTGCCATTAAACCGGCTATCACAAGTGCTGCTCCCCCCCTTAACTCACCTGCGGATACTTCAGAAGCTTTTAAAGCAGGAACACCTGTTATATGCGCCACTCTGTCCTGTAAACAAATCTGCGCACCAAATCTGGCCTGTTCCGGTACATTCTGATATCTGCCTTCAAATATTTCTTCCACTATTTTGCTGTTACCGGATGCTTTCATAAGCACCGACATGATTTGTGACTGCATATCCGTAGGGAATCCAGGATATGGTTCTGTTATAATCTCCGGTACCGATCTTACTGTTCCATCGGAATGAAGAGAGATGGAATCCTCATAGCATTTAATACGGCTTCCCATCCGCTTTAAGGTCTGAATGACTACATAAAGACTGCCGCAGCCTAAACCTCTTAATACAACATCTCCTCCCGCACCGGCAGCTGCTGCCAGGTAAGTACCCGCTACAATTCGATCAGATGGTGCTGTGTATTCCGTCTGATGCAAGGCTGTAACCCCTTCAATTTCAATTCTTCCGGTACCTGAACCATATATCTTAGCTCCTGCAGAAATTAAGAATTTACACAATTCAAGAATTTCCGGCTCTCTGGCTGCATTAAAAATCCTGGTCTTCCCACTGCCTAAAACTGCCGCAAGAATAACATTCTCTGTTGCTCCCACGCTGGGTGAAGGAAAATAAATATCTGCTCCTTTAATCCCATCTGTCACACATTTAATCAGCCCGTCCTCTTCTTCCAGAACAACATTCATCTGTTTAAAAGCCTCCAAATGAAAATTGATAGGTCTTGCACCAATGGTACAGCCACCAGGATAGGATATGACTGCGCTGTGGGTTCTTCCTAAAAGAGCTCCCATTAATATAATGGAAGAGCGCATCTTTTTGACAAGATCCGTTGGGACGATATCTGTTGATAAACCTCTTGCATCAACAATGATAGAGGAGCCTTCCCAGGTAACGGTACAACCGATATCAATGAGAATCTCTATCATATGCTCCACATCCAGAATTCTCGGACAATGATTCAGCTTTGTAACACCGTTTATTAATAATGTAGCTGCTAAAATTGGTAATACGGCATTTTTAGAACCTTGTATGTTAACTTCACCGCTTAGCTGTTTACCACCAACAATTTCAATATATGCCATGGTACACCTCAAACCTAATATAGTATTACTATATGTAATTTAATTATATTTGTGCTTGCAGCCAAAAGGGGAAGCAAATACCTGTTATTTTTCATACTTAATCTGATTGGATACACTTAATACAATTCCCATTTCTGTTAACAATACAAGAAGCGATGTTCCTCCGTATGATATAAAGGGCAAAGGGATTCCTGTAGAAGGAATTGTATTCGTAACTACTGCAATGTTAATTAGTACCTGTGCTGCTATATGTGTTAATACACCGGTAGCTATTAGACCACCAAAAAGATCCGGTGCATTTACCGCAATTATAAAAAGCCTCCAGATAACCAGGACGAAGAGCAAAATTACTGCAATTGCTCCAAAGAGTCCCAGTTCTTCACAAATTACCGCAAATATCATATCGTTATGAGATTCCGGAATAAAACCAAGCTTTTGCATACTCTCTCCAAGGCCTTTACCAAATATCCGGCCGGAGGCAATGGCATAGAGCCCTTGAAGTATCTGGTAACCTTTCTCATGAGTCTCTACATTCAACCACACTGTAATTCTCTCACTTCGGTAACTAACAAAGAATATGAATATGGCACCTATGGCAACCATCAGACCGCCAGAAACAATAAAATAAAGTTTCTTTCTACTGGCCACAAAACATATGGCTACCATAATCAGACCCATTACAAGAGCAGTACTAAAATTCTGAGACAGTACCAATCCTATGAGCGGTACAACATATGCTGCTATTCGTAAAAACCCCGTAAACTTATCCAACCGCTTCGGTGAAAGACAGACAATATATGCTGTAAACAAAATTATGGCAACTTTGGAAAGCTCAGAAGGCTGAAAGGTTCCAAGGGGTCCTAAGGACAGCCATCTCTTTGAACCATTTATCTCTTTGGCAAATAATAAAACGCAAATTTGCAGGATGATACACAAAAAGTATAATACCACAACCGGTCTTAGCTTTATAACCGGAAATTTAAGCTTATATATTCGGTAATCAATCTTTGAAACAATCAGCATTACAACGATTCCAAGAATTGCAAAGGCACCTTGTTTTTCCAGATAGAACGCAGGATTTAAATATTTTCTGGCTGCATTATAGGAACTGGTGCTGTAAACCATAACCAATCCAAAGCACACCAGAAAAATCGTAAGAAACAACAGATTGTAATCATAGTAGCTATGAAGTTTTCTGGATTTTCCTTTATCTCTTTCTTCCCTTGTCATGCAGACCTCACTTTGATTCTTGTCTTATAAATTTCTTACGTATTCTTTAAAGAGACGGCCTCTTTCTTCATAATTAGGGAACATATCCCAACTCGCGCAGGCAGGAGACAGAAGCACACAATCCCCTTCCTGTGATAATCTGTGGCAGATTTCCACAGCTTCCTGTAAACTATTAGCCATATAAATATCATGAAAGCCATGCTTTCTGGCTGCTTCTGCAATTTTATCCTTTGTCTGGCCAATGAGCACCAGAGCTTTTATCTTGCCCTTAAAGGCTTCCAGCCACTCATCATATTCCGAACCCTTGTCATACCCTCCTGCTATAAGGCAGGTCGGTGCAGGCATAGATTCAATGGCTTTAATGGAAGCATCGGGATTGGTCCCTTTTGAATCGTTATAATATTTCACACCATTTTTGGTTGTAACGAATTCAATTCGGTGTTCCACAGCAACAAAGTTTCTGACTGCTTTGTTGATAACCTCAACAGGCACTTTAAGGGATAATGCGATTCCGATGGCAGCCATTGTGTTTTCATAATTATGTCTTCCGAATATATTCATTTGAGTAACATCAACGATAGTCTCTGTATTGTTTCCATCACTGTATATTATATTGTCACCCTCCAGATATATTCCCTTCTCTAACTTTCTAAGGCTGCTGAAATACAGTACGTTTGTTTTTAATCCTAAACCGGCTTCCCTTAAAACTTCATCTTCGTAATTTAATATGCATACATCATCAGCACCCTGATTTTTCGCTATATTTAACTTTGCAGCAATGTAGTTTTCCATGGTATGATGGCGGTTAAGATGATCCGGTGTTATATTAAGGATTGCACTGACCTGAGGCCTGAAATCTACAATTGTCTCCAACTGAAAACTGCTCATTTCAATTACTGTTACAGAAGCCTCAGATGTCTTACAGGCTATATCTGTATATGGTATACCGATATTACCGACAACAAACACCTCTTCGAAATATGCTTTCATAATATCCCCTACCAAAGAGGTAGTGGTAGTTTTACCATTTGTTCCGGTTATTGCAGCAATTTGTCCTTTGGCTTTATAATATGCCAGTTCTACTTCACCCCAGACAGGTATATTCTTTTCTCTGATTCTGTTTACAACAGGAAGGTCTGTGGGAACTCCAGGGCTGAGAACAGCCAAACTGACCGTATCCAGATATTCCTCCTTCAGTTCGCCTAATACTATTTCTCCGGTAAAAGAGTCAGTAAGCTTTTCTCTGATTGTTTCTATATCCAGACTCGCATTGGTATCATATACAATTATCTTATCAGTTATATTCTCCAGGAAACCAACGGCTGAAATACCGCTTAATCCGGTACCAAATACCAATACAGTTTTCTTATCCAGTTTCATCTTAATATAATCCTTCTTTCTTGCTGTAGTAATCCGGTTTTCACCTTATGTTTTCTTTGGCTGTGTCAGATACCAAGCAATGCAATAATACAGCAAAGGGCAGTTGCTATGGAAAATACTGATACCACTTTCATTTCTGACCAACCACATAGTTCAAAATGATGGTGAATAGGGGCCATTCGAAATATTCTCTTTCCCCCTGTTATCCTAAAGTATACTATTTGTAATATTACCGAAATTACCTCAATGAGATAAACTAAACCTACAATTATCAGAAATAACGGCATTCTCAGCATAAAAGCTGAAGCAGCTACAAAACCACCTAATGCCAAAGAACCGGTATCCCCCATAAATACCCTTGCCGGATATATGTTAAATACCAGAAACCCTAACAGGCTGCCTGCTGCTGCATTGGTTATCGGTGATATGCTGCTGCCCACCACAATCGCTGCAACAGAGAAAAAAGTAGTTATCTGCAAAGTAACACTGGCAGCCAGACCATCCAGTCCGTCAGTAAAATTAGCTCCATTAACGGCTCCAAGCATAATAAAGATCATCATCGGAATAAACCATATACCGATTTCCAGATAATAACCTTCATCAAATCCTCCTGTAAAGGGTATTAATACAGAAGTTCCTACTTCCGTATGTTTTGTGAAATAAATCACAAAAATTATTGTTACCAGTATCTGTCCTAACAGTTTCTGCCAGACTTTAAGTCCCATTGATCTTTTCATAACAATCTTCAGATAATCATCCAGAAATCCGATTAAGCCAAAGCCCACTGTTGCAAACAGAACCGGTATAATATCTTTATTATCTTTCAGGTATAGGATTGATGTTAATACAATACCAAGTAAGATAACGATACCCCCCATTGTGGGTGTACCTGTTTTGCGCAGATGGCTTTTGGGACCGTTGCTTCTAACATATTGCCCCCATTTAAGCCTCTTTAGAAATGGAATAATGATAGGGCATAAAGTTAAGCTAATAACAAAAGCTATTACAACGGGCATTAGTTGCCTAGAATCCATTTCTTGTTTCCTCCGTACAATGGCCTATTACTCTTATTCCTATACATAAATTGAATAAAACACTCTTTCGTAGCTGTTTTCATTCAATTTATGCAGTTTCTCCTTTGTACGACCACGGATTATTATAAGCTATTCCATATATAGAATCAAGTTACTGTTGTTATTAATCTCTTCACCTTTTAATGGAAATTGACTTTTTACCTTTTCTCCCTCACCATCATAATATACTTCTTTAAAAGTATAGTCTTTTAAAAGCTTCTTCACCTCTGCTTTTGATAACCCGGCTAAATCCGGCATTATCATTGTTCCGATATTGTTTTCCTTGATTTCATCCTCTGTATATACGGGTTCGATACCAAGGTAAGGAAGTGCATTTTCATATACTTCAGCGATAACAGGAGCTGCAATCGTTCCGCCATAATATATGCCTTCCGGTTCATCTATTAGAACAATGCCGATGATCTGCGGATTATCGGCAGGAGCAAAGCCAAGAAATGATGATATGTATTTGTTGCTGCTTCTTGGTAATTTCTCAGAGGTTGCAGTTTTTCCACCAATATGATAACCTGCCAGGTAGGCACGGTTTCCGGTACCGTCGGATACAACCGTTTCAAGAAGTTGTTTCATTAAATCAGAGGTTTCTTTCGATACGGCATTCTCCTGTTCCTCATAGTTCAGAGTCTTTACTACCGTACCATCTTTCCCTTTGACTTCTACACCGAAGTGAGGTGTTACGATTTTCCCTCCATTTACAATAGCACTGGCAGCTACTAACAGCTGCAGGGGAGTTATCTGAAATGACTGTCCAAAGGAAATGGTAGCCAATTCAACCGCACCTACGTTATCCGGTTTATGCATAATAGACTTTGCTTCACCTGGAAGATCCACACCTGTTTTACGAAACAGTCCTAATCTGTCAAAGTACTTATACATATTGGTTACTCCCACCCTTGCCCCAATTTCCATAAACACAGGGTTACAGGAGTTCTTGATACCATCTATAAAATCTTCACTGCCATGTCCGCCGGCCTTGTGGCAGCGGATTCTGCGGTCCTCCACTATTTTGAAACCCGGGCAGTGAAATCTATCTGTAAGTTTAACAACCTTCTCTTCTAATGCTGCCGTTGCAGTAACAACTTTAAATGTTGAACCAGGTTCATAGGTATCACTGATACTTGCATTTCTCCACATGTTATTAAGAAGGTCATTTTTCTGTTTATCTGTTAAAGTAGAAACATCCAGGCCATTCAATGCAGATTCTGTTAAAGTATAAGGATCATTAAGATCAAACTCAGGAACATTAACACATGCATAGATTTCGCCATTTTGGGGATTCATCAGAATCATCTTAACATTGTTTGCATTTTTGGCTTCCAGTACTTTCATTGCTGCCTGTTCAGCATACTTTTGTATATTAACATCAATACTGGTATATAAATCTTTTCCGGCTACAGGTTCAATTCTGTCCTCTGCCGCGTTATCTATCTCGACTCCGTATGCTGTGGTAAGGGTTAGTATGGTACCATCGAGACCTTTTAAATAATCATCATACTCGACTTCCAGACCAATAATACCCTGATTATCTCCGCCTGTAAACCCTATTACCTTGGAAGCTAAATCACCATAGGGGTAGTATCTTTTGTAGTCTTCATCAACCATAACACCATCTAAATCATATTCTCTGATTTTATCGGCTAAAGTTTTATCTACATTTGATTTTACTCTTTCAATAGAAGAATTCTTCTCCACTCTCTTACGAACATAGGCTTCACTAAGACCTAAGGTTTCTGAGAGAAACTTAATTACCTTTTCAGGTTCTTTAATCTGGCTATGTATTACGGATATGGTACTGACAGGCTTATTATCTGCTAAAATAATTCCGTTCCTGTCATAGATTATTCCTCTTTCTGCTTTAATAGCTCTTTCCCTCTCATGAAGCTTCTGAGCTCTTTCAGCATAATCCGCTGATTTGGCAATCATTAAATATGCCAGCCTGACTGTAAGGAGTGTAGCAGCAATTACAATTACTGCTACTACTATAAATACATTCCTGCGGTTAAAGGTTTTATTTCTTGCCATAAAGGATGCCTCATTTATCTGATTGTTTCATTTTATGACAATCCTTTATAGGTTATGTATAATAATAGCAATGTGATGAAAGTTGTCTCTGTATATAATAGTGAAGATTTTCTAAACGCTTAGTTTATAACCTTATTTATTGCCTCGGGAGAATTTTACTCAGAATTATTATCTTGTGATTCATCATCAGCAGCAGTTGTATTATCTCCTGTGTTATCACCTATTGCATTTGGCAGAGGATCTATACTGCCTTCAACAGGAAATCCATCTTCCGTCTCTTGTTCTGTATCCTGGGTACTGCTCTGTGTTTCATTGTCCTGGGTATTGGTTACCTGTCCATTTTCCTGATTAGAGCTATTCTCAGAGTTTTCTGCATTCCCAGCGGTTTCTTTATTCCCGGTGCTTTCCTTGTTTGCGTTATCAGTACCTTTTCCAGTGTTAGTTGCTGCTCCAGCACCATCAGCAGCCGGATAAATCTCCAGAAGAGGTAGAATCTCTGCCATTATTGCACCTGCTTCTTCTGTTGCCAGTGCACTGGTCTGCTTTGACTTTTCCACTTTTTTAGGATTATGTATGACTACATAAACAACTAACTGTGGGTCGTTTGCGGGAACACTTCCGATAAATGACAAAAGTTTTTCTTCGGCAGCTCTGGGATACGTCTGTGCCGTTCCAGTTTTACCTCCGATTTCATAACCAGCTACCTTTGCCCCATGAGCTGTTCCTTCATTTACTGTCTTTAGCAAGGCTTCTTTTAAGAAGTCAGAAGTAGTGCTTGAAACTGATAACTTTGCAAGCTTCTTGTCATTGGTGGATACCACACTTCCACCAGAGTTCAATACTTCTTTTACAATATGGGGTTCGTAGTAATATCCGCCATTCACCAAGGAGGAGTAACCTGCTGCCATCTGTATCATAGTTACATTAAAAGTCTGTCCGAAACTGCTGATCGCAAGGTCAAGTTTGGATAATTTATCATTTGCAAAAAGAATTCCTGATTCTTCACCTGGAAGATCAATTCCTGTTCTTCCGCCAAATCCAAAATATTTCTGATAGCTTGTAAATAATTTCGCGCCTTCTTTTTCTACAATCTGCATTAACGCATCATTACAGGAAAACATCAGTGCCTGTGTTAATGTAATCTCACCATGCCCTGTTTTTTTAGAACAGCCAACAAAAGTCCCCAATATATTTTCCCCGCCATCACAATAAAAAGTATCGCTGGGTTTTATCAGATTCTCTTCCAGTGCAGCAGCTATAGTAAAGGGTTTAAAAGTAGAACCTGGCTCTATTGAATTACTAATGGTATAATTTCTCCACAGATTATTTAAGAAGGTCATCTTTTCTTCTTCCGTCATACCCTTTATTTCATCTTTTGTAAAGAAAGGTGTAAGATCTGTAGGTTTGTTTAAATCATATTCCTGATTAGAAGCCATTGCTAAAATCTCTCCATTGTTAGGATTCATTACAATGACGCCCATATTATCCGGTTCATACTCTTTTATGTATGTTTTTATATGATCTTGTACAATCCTTTGTACATTTGCATCTATGGTTGACACTACCGTATTGCCGTTAATGGAAGGTTTTACATTCTTTTCTAATTTCAATTCTGAATCCATATATCCGAATTCAATGCCATTTGTACCATTTAAAGTATCATTATAATACTGCTCAATACCCCAGTTTCCATTATTATCGCTTGTCGTGAAACCCAGGACACTCGATGCCAAAGTTTCATAAGGGTATTTGCGTTTATAATCCTCTTCAAACCAAACGCCCTGAATATTTTCATCAGCTTTTGCAAGCTCTTTGAATTTTTCCATATCCTCGTAGGATATGCTCTTTAGAATTATGCTGTACCTGCTGGTCTTCTTCTCTTCATAAAGCTTATTGATTTTTTCTTCCGTTACACCTTCAAAAGAATCAACAAGTGCTTTTTTTGTCGGCTCCGCATACTCTTTCTCGGATAAGGCGTAATAAACATCTAAAATAACATTGTAGACCTTTTCACTATAAGCTAATACAGTACCATTTCGGTCAAGTATGCTTCCTCTCTGGTAAGGTATCGTAGTACTTGTGTAAGTCTGCTGTGAAAGGACTTTTTTCTCGTAACGTACTCCATCCGTATGATTTAAATACACGATTCGGCCTATAAGCACTGTCATAAATATCAGTACCACAGAAAACACGAAAAGTAATCTGCTGCTCATACGATTTGTAAACTTCTTAATCTTTTTAGTTCTTCTTTGCTTCATCCCTTGATTAGCCATAATCTACTCCTGTTGTACCATGTAAATATATGATACTTCCGATAAGAAGTGTGAAATATGTATACTGTCACACCGTGTCTCAATTTACTTCTTCAGTTTGCCAAATAAGGAATTGTCTTCTGCCTCCGGTATGTCTTTGTATTGTTTTACATAGTCAGTGACATTGCTTTCATACAATATTACCTGACTGTCATCGGGATAGACCATACCCAATTTGCTGGTAGCGTACTCATATATATACTTCAAATCAATAGAAGTATCGATTTTCGCCAGATTAGCGTCATTATCATTCTGCATTTTCGCAAGGTCGCGCTCAAGAACAGCAATTTCATTATGCTTTTGGGTTATTTTTGTCTGCACATTCAAGTACCCAATACAGGAATAAACTGTTATTCCGATGGCAGCTGTAAGAAATAACACAGAAAACAAATTCATAGCCGGTCTTCGTTTTGCTCTTCTTCTGACTGCCGGCTTTGGTTTGACCTTAGGAACATTTCTGGTTTCTTCTCTGTCGTCATCCGGCTGTGCGGCATACTGCAGTTTTCTCACCGCATTTCCATCATAGTAACTGTTCTGCCGGTTATACTTTCGCTTACTCTCCTCCATTATATTCTCCCCCTTTTATGTCTTTCGCTTCTGTCTTTTATATGTGGCGCTCAAACACTCTGAGTTTAGCGCTTTTTGATCTTTTGTTATTTAATATTTCTTCTTCTGATGGCAATAATGCTTTTCGTGTCATTACCTTTCCAAGACTTTTATTTCCGCACACACATACCGGGAAACTGGGCGGGCAGGTACATGGGTTTTCTTTGTTCCTGAAAAATGATTTAACGATTCTATCTTCAAGAGAATGAAAAGTTATGATACAAAGCCTTCCATTATCATTTAGCAGATTTATCATATCCTCAAGAGCACTGCTTAATACCTCAAGTTCTTTATTCAACTCTATCCTGATAGCCTGAAAAGTCTTTTTGCCGGGATGTCCGTTCATACGAAGCTTGGCAGGAATAGCAGCTTTGATTGCTTCTGTAAGCTGACCAGTTGTTTCAATGGGCTGCTCTTCTCTTATCCTAACTATATGTTTTGCAATATTTTTTGCAAATTTATCTTCACCGTAGTCTCTGATAATACGATATAAATCGAATTCACTGTAGCCGTTAACAATATCTTTTGCTGAAATATCCATTCTGGTATCCATACGCATGTCCAAAGGTGCATCTTCCTTATAGGAGAAACCTCTGGCTGTTGTATCAAGCTGATGGGAGGACACACCTAAATCCAGCATAATTCCATCTACCTTATGGATTCCCTGTTCTTCTAATACCTTTTTCATGTTGACATAATTACTTCTTATTATAGTAACCTTGTCTTTAAAATTCTCAAGGCGCAAACTGGCAGCTTGTATAGCGGCTTCATCCTGATCAATACCTATCAGTCGGCCTCCGCTTTCAAGCCTTTTGCATATTTCATAGGAGTGGCCGCCCCCGCCTAAAGTTCCATCTACATATATTCCGTCTCCACGGATATTCAACATGTCAATGGTCTCCTGCAGCAATACTGATATATGCTTAAATTCTACTTGTTTATTTTCCATATCCACTCCAAAATCTCCCATATTAAAAACTTAACCCGAAATCTGCCATATGCTCAGCTACCTGATCCATATTTTCATAATTATTGTTACTATCCCATCTCTCTTTGGACCAGATCTCAATCTTACTTAGCACACCGACAAATACAATATCTTTTTCAAGCGCTGCTGTTTCTCTTAATTTAGCAGGTATTAATACTCTGCCCTGCTTGTCCACTTCGCAATCAGCTGCCCCAGCCATAAAATATCGCTGTAATTGTCTAGCATCTTTAGTACCCGGAAGATTCTTCAGCTGGTTGACGAAATTCATCCATTCTTCATTAGGATATACAAAAAGACACCCATCTAATCCTTGGGTAACTACAAAATTATCTCCTAATTCATCTCTGAATTTGGAGGGCATTATAATTCGTCCTTTTGTATCAATCGTATGGTTATACTCTCCCATGAACATGAATCTCACCACCCGTCCACCACTTAGTACCACTTTCCACCACTTTGCACCACTTATAAGGCTATTTTATACCACTTTACTTCATATGGCAAGCGTTTCTGAATATTTTTACCTTCCATATTTTACTTTTTTTGGAAATTTTGTGTAATTTAATTAATCACCTACAATATCTAGTGTAACCGGTATTACAGGTATCATGATTTGCTTTAAAAAGGGCAAAAAAAGAGAATAGGAAAATTGTCCTATTCTCTTATAACTCTTCATAAATCATATTTTGCATTTTTATACAGTTTTCTTTGGTTTTCGACGTCTCATTGCCACAATAACAACTGCCGCAGCTATAACCAGGATTCCGGACAACAACTGCGATACAGCCAGAGGAGTATTAAAAAGAAATAACTGATCTGTACGATAGCCTTCTATCCACAACCGCCCCAATCCGTAGCCAAATAAATAGAGCAGAAATACTTCTCCATCGAATTTCTTATGCTTTGAATAAAGGATAAGTAATATCAGCAGAACCAGATTCCATACTGATTCGTATAAAAAAGTGGGTTGAACCTGAATGTAAGGAATCCCTTCTATACTAACAGTATTGTTTCTGATTTCCAATATCTTTTGGTATGCCTGTTCCTTACCGGCAAATTTCTGTGCCAGCTGTGCTACGGGCATAGTGTAATCACTGCTGACGTCCTTCAGATTAAGCTGCATGGCAAATAATCCGTTTGAATACTCACCAAAAGCCTCCCTGTTAAAAAAATTTCCCCATCTGCCTATGACCTGTCCTGCTATAAGTCCAAGAACGGCTGTGTCAGCTAAAAGCCCAAAGGATATTTTCTTTATTTTTGTATAGACAAATGCAGTAATAACAGCAGTTATGATACCACCATAGATTGCAAGACCGCCATTTCGTATATTTAATATCTGAAGAGGGGCGTCTTTGTACTCATTCCAGTTGAATATTACATAATAAACTCTCGCACCTATTACTGACAGTATAATTGCATATAAGGCAAAATCCAGATATAAATCTTTATTCTGTCCGGTTCTTTTAGCCTGCCATTCTGCTACCAGATAACCCACCACCATCCCGATGGCGATGGCAATACCGTAATATGCTATGGAAAAGCCAAATATATTAATAGAAGAGCCTACATCATTAAGTTTGATTCCCAGATTCGGAAAATTAATATTCGTACCAGCATCTAATAGCATCATACATCACCGCTTTCTTAAACATTAAACCGGAATAGAACAACATCTCCATCCTGAACTACGTATTCTTTGCCTTCTGAACGAACCAGACCTTTTTCCTTTGCAAGATTAAAGTTACCGCATTCAATAAGATTTGCATAGCTGACGATTTCTGCACGTATAAAACCCCGTTCAAAATCTGAGTGAATCTTACCTGCCGCCTGGGGTGCTTTGGTACCTTTTTGAATGGTCCAGGCCTTGGTTTCTTTGGGACCTGCAGTCAGATAGCTGATCAGTCCAAGAATGTTATAGCTGGCTGCAATCAATTTCTCAAGACCGGATTCTTTAAGCCCCAGATCTTCTAAAAACATTTTCTTTTCTTCCTCATCAAGTTCAGCAATTTCCTGCTCTATCTGTGCACAGATAACAAATACTTCTGAACCTTCCTTTGCTGCAAATTCTCTGACCTGAGCTACCTGGTTATTATTTGCTCCATCATCGGAAAGATCCTCTTCTTTAACATTAGCAGCATAGATAACAGGTTTATAGGTAAGCAGGTTAAATGAGGTTACAAGCACAGCTTCTTCATCATCTGAAACCTCAAAGCTCTTGGCAAGATTTCCTTCCTCCAGATGACTTTTAAGTCTTTCAAGAAGTTCCAGTTCTTTTGCAAGGGTTTTATCATTTTTGGCACCCTTTGAAGTTCTTGCTATTCTTCTTTCAATTATCTCCAAATCCGAGAAAATTAATTCCAGATTAATAGTCTCTATATCCCTTAACGGCTCTACGCTGCCATCAACATGGATAATATTACTGTCTTCAAAGCAACGAACCACATGGACAATAGCATCTACTTCTCTGATATTTGAGAGAAACTGATTTCCAAGACCTTCACCTTTAGAAGCTCCCTTAACAAGACCTGCAATATCTACAAATTCAATTGCAGCAGGAACAATTTTTTCTGTATGATAAAGATCACCTAATACTTTCAATCTTTCATCCGGTACTGCAACAATTCCTACATTAGGATCAATGGTGCAAAAGGGATAATTCGCGGATTCCGCTCCTGCTTTTGTGAGAGAATTAAAAAGTGTGCTTTTACCTACATTGGGTAAACCTACTATACCTAGTTTCATATATTTCTTCCTTTCAGTCTTTTGCTTCAATCACAATAAGGATACCAGATCCCAATATGATTTCTGCTCTTTCTTCCGTTACTTCATTACTGATTCCAATACTGCTGCCTAACTTTAAGGTGTATTCCTCAAGGGGATATTTAAAGCCCTTTAGCGTAATCTTATCTACCGTCTCGGTAAAGGGTAGCAGGGATACATTGGGACCGTGAAGTTTGTTACGGTATAAAACCGCATCATGGTTTATCATATATATTTTATTATTTTTATCAATCAGAGTCGTTCTAATTTTCTTTTTTAATGGCGCATATAACAGCCCTATGTTAGCAAGCATATGATCCGCTCTGGTTCCCGTAGCACCAAGAATAAGAATTCTCTCCGGTTCCAGGGAGACAGCCAGATCAAGAGCAAGTTCCGTATCAGTAGCATCTTTCATGGGATTGTATTCCACAATCTGAACACCTCTTAACTGCTTATAATAAGATATGACTTCCTCAGAAACTGAATCAAAATCTCCTACCGCATAATCAACAGCAAGGTTCAGCTGTTGTGCAGCCATAAGTCCTTTATCTACTGCAATCACTTTATCAAAGCTTCTGCCGGCAAGATAATCCCTCACAAAAGGGAAGGTAATCTCACCTCCAGTGATTATAAGTATTCCATCACTCATCACAATATCATCCTTACAATTAATTGAACATCCTTCATCAGTTGTTCATAAGCAGGTTTGTCAAATAAACTTTACCTTTATCAACCTATTTCAAATTTACGAAATACCTCCTTAAAGGCCTTTACATTATCGGTAATATTGCCTCCGAATACCGCAGTTCCTGCAACAATAACATTAGCCCCGGCTTTCATAACTTCTTCTACATTGGCAGCACTGATTCCACCGTCAACTTCAATATCAACCTTCAATTGCTTCTCATCAAGAATTTTTTTCAAACTTCTGATTTTGTTCAGTGACATAGGGAGGAAAGCCTGTCCGCCATAACCCGGATTTACACTCATGATAAGAATCATATCAACTTCATCCAGAATATATTCAAGGGCAGAGAGAGGCGTTGCCGGATTCAGAGAAACTCCAGCCCTTAACCCCAGTTCCTTAATCTTAGAAACTGTTCTGTGAAGATGTTTGCAAGCCTCTGCATGAACAGTGATGATGTCAGCACCCGCTTCCTTGAAATCCTCCAGATAACGTATCGGTTCTTCTACCATAAGATGGACATCAAAGACAAGCCCGGATTCCTTTCTTATGGATTTTATAATCGGAGTTCCAAATGAAATACTGGGAACAAATTCCCCATCCATTACATCAATGTGAAGGTATTCCACTCCAGCCGCTTCTGCTTCCTTAATATACTCACCGAGTCTAAAAAAGTCGGCAGCCAAAATTGAAGGTGCCAATTTATACATAATAACCTCTTTTCCGAATATCCAATACTCCGATTGAATTCCCTGTCCTGTCCTTTATTCCACCGCTGTTTAGCGGCATTTAGGGTGCTTTCATGCACCCTAAAATTTCTTTTTTTTGTTATTTAATTCTTCGAATAAATCTTTATAGTTTTTATACCTTATTTTACTTAATTTACCATTTTCCAAGGCTTCTTTAACCTTGCAGTCCGGTTCATTAAGATGTATACAGCCTAAGAATCTGCATTGTGAATCGTATTGCTTAAATTCAGGAAAGTATTCCTTTAATTCATCTTTCTCCAGGCCTTCAAGATAAAGGGAACTAAATCCCGGCGTATCCATAACAAAAGTCTCATCACCAACAGCTATAAGCTCTGAGTGTCTGGTGGTATGTTTACCTCTTTGTATCTTTTCGCTGATTTCACCGGTTTTTGTATTAGCTTCCGGAGACAGCAGATTAATGATAGAGGATTTGCCAACACCAGAAGGTCCTGCAAGCACAGTAGTCTTATGTGCCAGTAATTCCTTTACAGAGTTTATTCCCTCCTCTGTAAAGGTGCTGGTAAACAATGTCCTGTAACCACAGTTACGGTAAGTTTCCTCTAACAGGGAAATTTCCTTTTCTGTAACCACATCGGTTTTGTTAAAGCATATGATGGTTTCAACCTTCTGCTGAAGCATCAGTATTAGAAAACGATCCAGCAGATTTAGATTCGGGGCAGGCTTGGCGGCGGCAAAAATTATCATTGCCTGGTCCACATTAGCTACAGCAGGCCGGATCAGGTCATTTTTCCGTTCAAGGATATTAATGATATTACCTTTTTTCATCTCCTCGTCCAGAATGTCCATCTCCACGTCATCTCCTACCAGAGGTTTGATATTCTGATTTCGAAAAATCCCTTTTGCCTTGCATTCATAAAGTTGTTCATTCTCAGTAAATACATAATAAAAGCCGCCGATGCCTTTTAATATCTTTCCCTTCATCTTATCGCTCCGCCGTAAATTCTACATCCCAAGCGGTTCCGTATTCCTCATAAACAACCCATCTTCCGCCTTCTAATACTGCTCCGGAGTCGCCCTCTTCAGCATCTCTTCCTATCATCATGGATACTGTCGCATCAGAACCGCTGCTGCTGGTTATGGGAAGTGTAACAGGAAAACTGTCGTAGTTCATTGTTCTCTTCTCTAAATCAGTGGTTTTTCCGTTCTGGAACATCTGGAACAGTACAATTCCGCTGTCTCCCGGGTAATCAAAAGGATTTTCATCAATTGTTACAGAACCTGTATAGGAGGTCGGTCTTGAATCAGGTCCTAAACTGATTACAAGGTCAATAGCCGTTCCTCTGGTTACTTCAGAACCACCGCTCTTACTCTGTCCCATTACCTTTCCTTTTGCATAAGTGTCGGAGTAATCCTCCGTAATACTTCCTTCTACCAGGTTATTTTCCTTTAACTTGGCGATGGCATCTGCTTTACTGAAGTCTCTTACATCCGGCACTACAACATTGGTCTTCTCAGGTCCCTTACTCATAATTAATATGATTGTATCTCCCTTTTTAACCGAAGATCCTTTAACAGGTTCTGTTGAAATAACATTACCCTCAACAATATTATCATCAAAAGCATATTCATGTTTTATAACAAGGCCGCTGTCAGTTAATGTCGTAGAAGCCTGACTATCACCTAGATTATATACATCAGGAAGAGGGAAGGTCTCCGGTCCCAAACTTATAACCAGCTTTACTTCACCGTCGCTGTCTATTTCAGCTTCTGAAGCCGGGTACTGTTCCATAACCATACCTTTTTCATATTTATCGGAGGTCTTCTCATCTGTTGTAATCTGCAGATCCTCTGATTTCGCATAAAGTCTCTTTTCAGCATCCGCTAAGGAATAGCCAACAACGGAAGGCATAATAACAGTTGTAACTGCTTCATCTGTGGGTTCAGCGGAAGGTGTAACGGTTGCTGTTATTTCGTCTGACGGAAGATTGTTGTCTTTATTCCCCGGGAAGAGATGGAATATATTAATGACAAAGAAAATAATCAAAATGACCAGTATTACACCGGCTACAATCGAACCGATAAATATAATCTTCTCCACTCTCGGATCAACCTGATCAATATCCTCCTCGTCCTCCTCTTTGGATTTGGAATTCAAATTAGTCGAGGTATGCTTTAGGTCAGGGTTGGTATTGGTAGTTTTTCCTTCCAAATTTCCTGTATTTCTGCCAGGTTGGGTAGATGCAGTTTTAATGTGGCTTACTTCATCCTCTGAAATAGTTATGGTTGGTGAATCAGAGACACCTGCTGGCGGAATCACCACAAAGTCTCCATTAGGATTAGAAATGGAACGCTTTAGATCCGTTATCAGTTCAGAAGCTGAGAGATACCTTCTTTCAGGTTTCTTCTGCATACATTTTTGAATTATCTTTTCAATACTCGGCGGTATGGACGGGTCAATCTCCCTTAAAGGAATAGCTTCCCCCTGTATGTGCAATAGAGCTACAGAAACTGTATTGTCTCCGACAAAAGGCACTTCTCCGGACAACATTTCATACATGGTTATACCAAGTGAATAAATATCACTTTTCTCATCACTGTAGCCACCTCTTGCCTGCTCCGGTGAAAGATAATGTACAGAACCCATTGCATTTGAGGTAATCGTATTGGAGTTGGTGGCTTTTGCAATACCGAAATCAGTAACCTTAACTTTACCTTCTTTAGAAATAATAATATTCTGGGGTTTGATATCTCTATGAATAATATGATTTAAATGAGCCGCTTCCATACCCATTGCTATCTGTATGGCAATGCCCACAGCTTCTTTCACTTCCAGCTTGCCTTTTCTTTCGACAAAGTGCTTTAAAGTGATACCCTCAACCAATTCCATTACAATATAATATAGGCCGTTATCTTCTCCTACATCATATACACTTACGATATTGGGGTGGGACAAACCTGCTGCAGACTGAGCTTCTCCTCTGAATTTCTTAACAAAATTCGTGTCATCACTGAATTCCGGTTTAAGAACTTTAATAGCTACATAACGGTTTAACCGATGGCACTTGGCTTTATAAACATCTGCCATACCACCGGAACCTACTTTGTCTATTATTTCGTAGCGGTCGCTGATATACATACCCGGTTTTAACATGTTCTCACCTCTTCTTACAATTTTAGCATAACCACGGAAATATTGTCTTTTCCGCCGTTTTCATTGGCTTTGTTTACAAGTTCCAAACAGGCACTTTTTATATCCTCATTATAACGATTCACAATTGACAGAATATCCATATCATCCATCATATTGGAAAGACCGTCAGAGCACATTAGCACCACATCCTCAGGACTTAATTCCACCTCGAAGTAATCCGGTACTACTGACTCACCGGCTCCAAGTGCTCTTGTGATAATATTCTTATTGGGATGAAAACGCGCTTTATCCCGTTCTATTTCACCGTTTCTCACCATTTCCTCAACGAAGGAATGATCCTCAGTAATCTGCCTTATGTTCTTATTCCTGATTAAATATAAGCGGCTGTCACCAATATTTGCTACATAAAGGTTGTTATTAATAACGGTTGCTACTACGAAGGTAGTTCCCATTCCTTTTAATTCTGGTTTTGAATCAGCTTCCTTTAACAGTCTCTCATTTGTTAACAGGATACCCTGGGAAATGGCTCCCACAGGTTGGCTGACCTCTGTTCTTTCGATTATTTCAGTAAAAGTCTCTACACAGAATCTGGAGGCATAATCGCCGGCATTGTGTCCTCCCACGCCATCGGCAACAATAAATAAATTCGGTAGTTCACCAATTCCATCCTCATTGGCATAAACATAGTCCTGATTGACAAGCCTTGCTATTCCTGTATCTGTTATCGAAAATGATTTCATGTCTGCACCTCCTTAACTTCCTTTCGGTTTTAACCGGAAGTTTCTTCCATGTAACTTTTTCTTAATTGTCCACAGGCAGCGTCTATATCTGTTCCCATTTCTCTTCTAATAGTAACATTTATTCCGTATTTTTCAAGTATTAATTTGAATTTATGGATACTTTCGACCTGTGATTGCTTGTAATTACGCTCTTTAATCGGGTTAACCGGAATAAGATTCACGTGTGCATTTTTACCCTTTAACAGCTTTGCCAGTTCCTTTGCCTGCTCCTCTTTATCATTCTCTCCGGCTATCAGACTGTATTCGAAGGTCATTCGTCTGCCGGTTTTTTCGAAATAATAATCACAGGCTGCCAACACCTCAGCGATGGAATATCGGTTTGCTATGGGCATCAGCTCTTTTCTTGTTGTATCGTTTGAAGCATGGAGAGAGAGCGCCAGCGTTATTTGCAGCTCCTCATCTGCCAACTGCCTGATCCTATCTGCCAGTCCGCAGGTTGATACCGTTATATTTCTCTGGCTGATATGAAGCCCCTTATCATCCGTTAAAATTTTAATGAAGGAAACCAGATTGTCGTAATTATCAAGGGGTTCTCCCGTTCCCATAACCACCACATTAGAAACTCTTTCACCGGTTATCCTCTGTACCATATATATCTGATTCAACATTTCAGAAGCAGTGAGATTTCTCTCAAAGCCATTTAATGTCGAGGCACAGAATCTGCAGCCCATCTTACAGCCCACCTGGGAGGAGATGCATACACTGTTTCCGTGATGATATTTCATAAGTACACATTCTAAAAGGTTGCCATCCTCTAACTGAAATAAGAACTTAGAGGTTTCACCGGTTTTAGAAGTAAGGGTCCTGACAAGGGTCAGCTTCTTAAGGTCGGCATTCTCCGTCAGGTATGTCCTCAAAGTCTTAGAAACGTTAGTCATCTCTTCAAAATCCCAGGCCAGTTTTACATGCAGCCATTCGTATATTTGTGAAGCTCTGAAAGGTTTCTCACCGGCTTTTGTTATAAAGCTCTTTAATTCCTCCAGATTTAAGGATTTTATATCTGTTTTGTCCATTTTAACCTCTTTCGTGAATATCAAAGCTTGATTTGATATTCCTGAATCCGTAGTTGAAAAACGCTTTTGGTTTTCAACTATCCTCTACGTGAATATCAAATCTTCGATTTGATATTCCTGAATTTGTAGTTGAAAAACGCTTTTGGTTTTTCAACTATCCTCTACGCGAATATCAAATCTTCGATTTGATATTCCTGAATTTGTAGTTGAAAAACGCTTTTGGTTTTCAACTATCCTCTACGTGAATATCAAATCTTCGATTTGATATTCCTGAATTTGTAGTTGAAAACGCTTTTGGTTTTCTACTATCCTCTTTTGGGAATATCAGCTTTTCAATTTTCTATTCCTGTTTTTTTAGTCTTGCCATAAAAAAACCGTCTGTATTGTGTATTCCGGGTATTAATTGTAAATACCCCTTCTCTTTTGTTTCAGAACTGATACTCTCCGGAAGGAATTTCTCAATACTTTCTAATTGAAATGGAAAATTTTTAACGAACCATTCAACATTATCCAGATTTTCCTCCTTATTAACGGTACAGGTGCTGTATATCAAGATTCCTTCCTCTTTTACATACCGGCTGACTGTCGTTAAAATTTCTCGTTGCAGCTTGACCAGTTCCTTTTGTTTTTCTTCCGTCATATTATACTTTATGTCAGGTTTCTTTCCTATAACACCAAGTCCTGAACAAGGCAGATCGGCAATCACGATATCTGCTTTCCCAATGCTTTCCCCGTCCAGCTCTTTTGCATCCATACAGCGTGCTGTTATGTTGTGAAAGCCCATTCTGGCAACGTTCTCATTGATGAGGGCCACCTTATATTCTGTAAGGTCCCTGGCATCTACTTTACCTGTACCATTGAGAAGATCTGCTGCATGTAGGGCTTTACCACCCGGTGCCGCACAGACATCAATAATATAATCACCAGCTTTTATGCCGGAAATAAGCCCTATAAGCATGGAACTCTCATCCTGTACCGTAAATCTTCCTTCAGTGAAGGCTTTGATTGTATCCATGGTTTCATAGTCAGACAGCTTCAGAGCCGTATCATTATAATCGCCCTTTGCTGCTGTTATATTTTCTTTCTGCAATATCTCTAATAATTCCTCTGTGGTATTAACAGACTGATTGACCCTTACAGTAGTTCCTCTGCTCTCTTCAAACTGAGCTGAAAGCATAGCTTTTACTGTCTCATAGGAGTATTCCTCAAGCCATTTCTCAATCATCCAACGAGGTGTTGAATAAGCCACTTCCAGATATCCTATCCGGTCCTTCTTCTCGAGAGCATGGTAATCTTCTTTGGTATTTCTGGCTATATTTCTAAGTACTCCGTTAATAAAACCAGAAAGGCTCTTAAATCCCCTTTTTCCAGCCAGCTTAACTGCCTCATTACACACAGCGCTGTCCGGAACCTGATTCATATATTTTAACTGGTAGACAGAAAGACGAAGAAGGGTCCTTATCAACGGCTTCATTTTCCCGACTTTTACACTGGAATAACTGTTGATATAAAAGTCCAGGGTTAACAGCCTCTCAAGGGTCCCCTCCACCAGTCTGGTTATAAAGCTTCTGTCCTGTTTGGTAAGATCAGAATGTGTTTTTAAAGTTCTGTTAAGAAGCGTATGGCTGAAATCTCCTTTTTCCAGAATCTCGATGAGTATATCCAGAGCAATTTCCCTGGTATTTCTTGTAACCACTTTAGTATCAGTCACGGTTATTGCCTCCGAATATTCTAATTAACCTTAGCAGCTGCAGAACGGATGCCGCTGCACCTGCAACATAGGTAAGCGCTGCAGCGCCAAGAACTTTCTTTGTTATTTGCACCTCTTCACCATATAGAATCCCTGAATCATCCAATATCCTGACTGCCCTCCTGGAAGCGTTAAACTCAACGGGCAAGGTTACAATCTGGAATAATACCGCTAAGGAAAAGAGTATGATTCCGGCATAGATTAATGTCTGCGACCAACTTAAGAAAACCCCTAAAATAATCAAAGGCCAGGAAATCTTCGAACCAAAATTAGCAAGAGGTACGATAGCAGTCCTCAGACGAAGGGGTACATATCCATGCTGGTGCTGGATGGCATGCCCGCACTCATGGGCGGCAACACCAATAGCCGCTACCGAGGAGTCACCGTATACACTGTCAGACAATCTCAGCACTTTATTTGACGGATCATAATGATCGGTTAATTTACCGTTTATGTGTTCTATGGAAACGTCATAGATACCTGCCTGATTTAAGATTCGCTGGGCCGCCTGGGCTCCTGTCATTCCTGACAGGCTTCTGACAGCAGAGTATTTGCGGAAGGTTAAATTTACTAAAGCTGAGGCACCCAGTACAAGTACGGCACCTATTATAACCAAAATATATGTGGGATCCAGTCTGTAAAAATATGGAAACATTTCAATTCCTCCTTTTCTAAAACAGTTACAACATCAGACACTCTGGTAAAAGTATCTGTCGGTTATGGCAACTGCTCTTAAGACTTTATTGCAAAACAATATTTGCTTTTACTTCATATCCCCTCAAAAAGCTTTCTGCAGTCATCCTTTTCTTTCCCTCTAACTGCAATTCTTTTACAGCAAGAATACCATCCCCTGTCTGAACCAATATGGCATCTTTCCTTACTGCGATAATTTCACCTGGTACGCCATTTTCTTGCGCAGGCTCAACATCTGCATCCCAGATCTTAAGCATTTTCCCTTCAAGGGAAGTATAAGCGCTGGGCCATGGATTCAATCCCCTTATAAGTCTTTCAATCTTAACAGCCGGCTGGGAGAAATCAATATGCCCCAGAGATTTGTCAAGAATCCTTGCATAGATTGAATTACTGTCCCCCTGTTTGGTTCTTGTTGCTCTTCCGGCTTCGATATCAGCCAGTGCCTGAATCAATAAAGGCCCTGCTGCTTCTGCCAGCTTATCGTGCAACGTTCCAAAGGTCTCTTTGGGTGAAAGAGTAATCTCTTTTTTGCTGATCATATCACCGGTATCAATTCCCTCATCCATATGCATAATGGTAATACCGGTTTTTTCTTCTCCTTCAATAATACTCCATTGAATAGGTGCTGATCCCCTGTACTTAGGAAGTAAAGAAGCATGTACGTTAATACAACCGAACTTCGGAAGTTCCAAAATAACCTTTGACAGAATCTGACCAAAGGCTGCAACAACGATAACATCCGGATTTAACTGCTTCAAAACCTCTATAAATTCCGGTTCTTTTACCCGTCTTGGCTGATATACCGGTATGTTAAGACTTAATGCCATTTCCTTCACAGCCGGAAATTGCACCTGATTACCTCTTCCCTTAGGCTTATCCTGCTGTGTCACAGCACCTATAATCCTATGACCGGCTTCATGAAGGGCCTTTAAGATAACCGCTGCAATCTCCGGTGTTCCCATATAAACAATATTCATGTGCTTGCTACTCCTTTATTCTTCGGTATTGGAATGAAGCTCTCCGATAACCTTATCTACATACAGCTCGCCATTTAAATGATCGATCTCATGGCAAAGAGCCCTTGCCAACAATTCTGTTCCTTCTACTATAATCTCTTCCATATTTTCATTCAAGGCTTTTACCTTGGCATAGTTGGGTCTCTTTACCACCCCTGATTTTCCGGGAACACTAAGGCAGCCTTCTTCACCCACCTGCTCACCCTCAGTTTCTAATATTTCAGGATTTATAAGTATTATAGGCGAATCACCGTCTTCTGAAACATCAATAACGATAAGACGTTTCAAAATACCCACCTGAGGGGCTGCAAGACCCACACCATAAGCGTCATACATGGTATCTAGCATATCCTGAATCAAAGTCTTAATTTTCGGGGTCATTTCCGTAATTTCTTTTGCTCTCTTATTTAAGATGGAATCTCCGATTTTTCTAATATTGCGAATTGCCATTTTCATTATCCTCTCTTTTAAGCTATAAAACAAGTTTTTATATGTTAATCCAACCTTCTAATTCAATAATAAAAATACAAGGATTAACTAATTTTTTTTATTACGTAAAAACACTTATATTATATATTAATAATTAAAGTGCCACTCCCATATTTCCCTTCATGTACAGGCAAATTGCGCAAACCAGAAAAACGAATGCGCCTATGGAAAGGTATTAGAAGTCCTTTTCTCTGGAAACTTTGTGCTATCTTCTCAAACAGATTGTTTGAGCGCAGCGAGTTATCTGTTTGAGAAGATGCCCAGCACAAAATTTCCAGAGAATTAGGACTTCTTATGCCTTGAAATTGAAGCAGGGGTTTTTCTGGTTTGTGCAATTTGCCGTCCCCTTGTGAAAAACTCCCCTTGGCCATCACTTCAATCAAAAACTACCGTTAATAAATAATTTTAAGATACCACTCCATTTTACCTATTTTTATACCGAAAATCAATAACTGTTCATCGGATCAAAGTCAAATTGGACGACAATTCCTTGAAATTTATCAGAAAAACGGTAAAAACCGTCCAAAAAATCCTTTGCAGTAATCAGTCTGTTATAATCTTCTTCCTTTATATATAAGCAGAACCGGTAAATATCATTGACCTTTGACAAACTGGCCGGCGAAGGTCCAATAATATGATATTCTTTCAGTTCCTCATCCTTTTCCCATTGTTTTAAGCTGTCGGTTAAAAGCTCAGCCGCTTCTATTCCTTTTCCCTCTTCTTTTGAAGCAATAAGCACCGCCAGAATATGAGAGGCCGGAGGATACGCCATCAGTTTGCGAAACAGCATCTCCTGCTTATAAAAGCCTTCGTAGTCACCTTTTCCGGCATAGACAATGCTGTGATGCTCCGGCTGGTAGGTCTGTATCACCACTTCTCCCGGCAGTTCTGCTCTTCCGGCTCTGCCTGCTGCCTGTGTCAGGAGCTGAAAAGTCCTTTCCGATGCACGAAAGTCTGCTGTATGAAGGGATAAATCCGCTGCCAGGATGCCCACCAGGGTAACTTTCGGAAAATCATGGCCTTTTACGATCATCTGGGTTCCAACCAGTATATCTGCCTGCCCATTGGAAAAGGCAGCAAGTATTTCCTCATGACCTCCCTTTTTTTTCGTGGTATCCATGTCCATGCGAAGGATTCTGGCATAAGGAAATTCTTTCCTGACCATTTCCTCTACCTTCTGGGTTCCGGTGCCAAAGGCCGCAATATATTTTGACCCGCAGGAGGGACAGGTTTTCGGGTAATCCTCCTCATGCCCGCAGTAATGGCAGACCATCCTGCCATTATTATGGGAGGTAAGTGAAATATCGCAATGAGGGCATTTTAATACAAAACCACAGCTTCTGCAGGAAATAAACCCCGCATAACCTCTGCGGTTGATAAACAGCATGATCTGCTCTCTCTTTTTCAACCGGTCTTCCATAAGGGCTTTCAGCCTTCTGCTGAATATGGATTTATTCCTGGCTTTTAACTCTTCTCTTAAGTCCTCGGTCCAGATAGAGGGCATCTGTCTTGTACCTTCTCTGGCTTCCAGACGGTAAAGGGTATATTCGCCCTCCAGGGCTTTCTTATAGGACTCCAGAGAAGGAGTTGCAGAGCCTAAGAGTACACTGGCTCCGGATAACCTTGCTCTTTCAATGGCGGTTTCCCTGGCATGATATTTCGGCGGATTCTCACTTTTATAACTTCCTTCATGCTCTTCATCCATAATTATGAGTCCAAGATTCTTAAATGGGGTGAAGAGAGCCGATCTGGGTCCAATGATAATATCAATATCTCCGTTTTTTGCTCTGAGATACTGGTCATATTTTTCCCCGCCGGACAGTTTTGAATTCATAATTGATACACGGTCACCAAATTTTTGAAAAAACCGCATGACCGTCTGATAGGTAAGAGAAATCTCAGGTATCAGTACAATGACCTGTTTACCAAGTCTTAGCATTTCTTCTATTATATTTATATATACTTCTGTTTTACCGCTGCCCGTGACACCATATAAAAGGCAGGTTCTACGAATACCTTCTCTGTAATTCTTTATAAAATCATCCGCTATTTCCTGTTGTTTCTCACTAAGTATTACAGTTTTCCCGGCTACCTTATAATCTCTGACAGGATTTCGATATAAGACATTGGCTTCTGTCTTTATTATACCCAGCTTCTCAAGATCCTTAATGGTAGAGGGAGCTATATTCAGCTTATTTCTAACATATTCATAATCCAGTGACTCGCCTTTTAACAGCTCTTCTATTAAACGGACTCTGCCTTTATTATTTTTACGTTTCTCTGTCTCCAGTGCCTCTTTAAGTTCCACTACAGGCAGAAGCACCTTAATCTTCTTATCTTCTTTTTGCTTAACGGTCTTTTTAACAGGAATCACTGTTTTAAGTGCTTCATTCATGGTAGAACCAAATGTGTTCCGCATCCAGGCTGCCAGACTGATAAGCTGACCTTCTATCATCAGCGTATCCTCCGCCAGAGAAGTAATCGGCTTTATAGCCTCTTCCTTCCATTTCGCTTTATCGGATAATCCGGTAATGTATCCCTTTATCTGTCTGTTTCCTTTTCCGAAGGGGATGAGCACCTGGGCACCGATTAAAGCACGGTCTCGAAGCGCTTCCGGTATCAGGTACTGATAGGTACGATCCAGATCCTCATGAGAAATGTCAACTATGATATCTGCATATTTCATCACCTTACCACCACCTTCCTGTGTTTCTTCTATTTATTGTAACAGATTATCTTATCGTTCTTCTTATTGTAACAGATTTTTTACTATCTCGTCGGTCTTCATGCCTCTGGAGCCCTTTACCAGAACACCATCTCCATTCTTTAAGTAACCTTTAAGAAAACTTACAGCTTCTTCATTATTATCAAAGGAATGGGTCTCAATCTGCGCTTTCTTATCCTTAATTGCCTTTGCGATATAGCGGGCTTCTGTTCCTACAGTAACAACACAGTCAAGCTTTACCTGGGCAATATATTCACCCACTTCATAATGGCTTTGCTGTGAGATTTCTCCCAGTTCCTTTACATCAGCCAGAACTGCAATACGCCTTGTTACATTATCCAGTTCCTTTAAGACACCTATACCACTCTTCATGGAATCAGGACTCGCATTGTAGGAATCATCGATTACTTTAATACCATTAAAGCTTGAAATCTGCCCTCTCATAGCAATGGGTCTGTAATTTTTAAGTCCTTCTTTTGCTCTGCTTACAGGAATTCCATAATTCCAGGCTATGGCCAAAGCTGCCAGCGCATTATAGACATTGTGAATACCAGGTACCTTTAGAGCAACTTCCTCTGTGAGGGTTTCTGTAACTTTTTCGCTGTCAGGCAGAAGCTTCTCAGACAGGATATCTATTTTTAAATCTTTTTTCGTCTTTGGATAAGTAACCAGGAAGGTAGTCTCCTCTGCTATGGTTTTTATATCAGAAGCCATAAAATCATAGCTGCCCTGAATACCATAGGTTATTACCTGGCATTCTTTCAGCTTTTTGGCTGTGAGAGGAGACAGGTCAATACCGGTATCTCGTTTTTCCCATACCCGGGCAGCTTCTCCCAGCAGATCATCATCGCCATTTAAAACCAGAACATTGCCTTTTAAGAAGGAATTGATAATATTCATTTTTTCTTTTCTGATATTTTCCCTGGTTTTTAACTGGGCTATATGGGATACACCGATGTTGGTCATAACCGCTGCTTCCGGCTGGGCAATGTTACAAAGTCTTGCCATTTCACCTTCTTCACTCATTCCCATCTCTATTACACCAAGTTCATGCTCCTTCTTAAGCTTAAGCATCATTAAGGGAAGCCCTACCTGGCTGTTCATATTTCCTTCGGTCTTTAATACTTTTCGGGATACCTCCAGGGCAGCCGCAACCATTTCCTTTGTAGTGGTCTTTCCAACGCTGCCGGTAATCCCAATCACGGGAATGGGATATTTCTCTCTGTAGTAGGTGCCAAGTGCCTGTAACGCCTGTAAGGTATCTTCTACCAGAATGCAGGCTCTGCCTTCCACTTCCGGTAATTCCTTGTGTGACAGACAGGCTGCTGCTCCATGTAAAAAAGCATCCTGAATGTATTCATGTCCGTCCACTCTCTCACCAACGATAGGTACAAAGAGAGAACCTGCTACTGCCTTCCCGGAATTCGTCAATACCTCAGAAATATTGATATCAGCTTTTCCCCAAAGAAGTGTCCCTTTCGTAGCAAGAACGATTTCTTTTATATTTATTTCATCCATTTTATTTCTCCATTCCCGGTCTATAGGATAACTTTGCCTTCTGCTTTTATTTCATCAACAGCCTGACGAATCAGATCTCTTTCATCCATCTTGTATTTTACGCCTTTAATTTCCTGATAATCTTCATGACCTTTACCAGCAAGAATAATAACATCACCGGTTATGGCATTTTCAATACAATATTTGATAGCTTCTTTTCTGTCTATGATTGCAATATATTCTCCCGGACCTTTCTTTACGCCGGTTATGATATCCTTTAAGATTTCCTCCGGTTCTTCAAATCTAGGATTATCAGAGGTAACAACGGTAAGATCTGCAAGGTTTGAGGAAATTTCACCCATCTCATACCTTCTTAACTTTGAACGGTTACCACCGCAGCCAAAGAGGCATATCAGTCTTTTGGGCTCATATTCCTTAATGGTAGTAAGGAGGCTTTTTAAGGACATGGCATTATGGGCATAATCTATCATCATGGAAAACTTAGAGGAGATGGTTACCGGCTCAACTCTTCCCTTTACTTTAACGGATAAAAGTGCTTTCTTTATATTCTCTTCGCTGATACCGAAATGCCTGCAGATGGCAATTGCAGTCAGTGAATTATAAACATTGAATTTACCAGGCAGATTTAAATGAACGGAGTAGTTCAACAGCCCTTTCAGATCATAATTCACACCAAGGCTTCCATCCATGGTGTGAAGATTTATGTTGCAGGCCATTAAGTCTGCTTCTTTCTCCAGGCTGTAAGTTTCAAGCTTACAGGTATGTCCCTTTAATACTTCCTCCATATGGGTATCATCTGCATTGGCAATTCCCACCAGGCACTGTTTAAAGAGAAGACCCTTGCAAGCCATATATTCTTCAAAATCCTTGTGTTCATCTGGACCGATATGATCTGGCTCAATATTTGTAAAGATACCGTAATCAAAGGTAAAGCCGCCAACTCTTGAAAGCATTAATCCCTGTGAAGAAACCTCCATTACCACTGCTTCGCAACCCTCTTCAACCATTTTGGCAAAGCATTCCTGAATCTGATAGGATTCAGGGGTTGTATTGGCTGCCGGTATTACATTGTCTCCAATAATGACTTCTATGGTTCCCAGAAGTCCTGTCTTAATACCTGCATTTTCCAGGATGGAACGCACCATATAGGAGGTGGTGGTTTTACCTTTGGTTCCGGTGATACCTATGGTCTTAAGCTTTGCCGCCGGGTGGTCAAAGTAGGCAGCTGAAAGCTCCGCCAGTGCCCGTCTGGTATCCTCAACACGGATTACCGTAACTTCTCCGTCAACTTCCACCTCCTGGGAAACCACAAGAACTTTAGCTCCTTTTTCTGCAACCTCCCTGGCAAAATCATGCCCGTCAATTTTAAAGCCTTTGATACATACAAAAACGGAACCTGGCTTTACTTTTCTGGAATCATATACCAGTTCCAGAATTTCCGTATCCAAAGTCCCACTTACTAGTGTATATTCAGTTTTTTCCAATATTTTCTTAAGCTGCATAAATACCTCCTACATAGCCCTGCTCTACGGCTGAATTATTATAATATATGAAAGGGAAATACTCATATACCATACTTTGGGTTTCCTTGTATTTTCCAACAGAAAAGCCCATCCAAGCTTACCCGGACGGGCTTTATCTCAAGGTAATAGAATACCCATACTTTTATTCATTATATAACACTGGATTTTCCTTGTCAATGTCGGCTGAGGAGTTGTGCAGGACAAATGGAGAAAGGGATGTTGGGGAAACGGACGATAATTTAGAATTTTGTTTTTTCGTTTTGTTGCTCAAGGCTCCGTATGACACTAAAGCGACAGCAGCCGTTCCTGGGAAGCGGAAAAAGTGCCAAACTCGCTGGAACGCTGAGGCTTCGGTAGCTTGCTGCTGCTCAGACACTGGCACTTTTTTCGCTAGTCACGGCTGCTGTCACTTAAGTGTCATATGGAACCTTTCGATACAAAACGCCAAAACAAAATCCTCAATTATCTGTGTACTCCCATTATTTCCATTATTTAGTTTCAGGTGTTAGGTGTGAGGCACTGCACAGTAAATGAATGAAGGATGTTACTTCATTTTCTAAAGTCCTTTCGATTTATTGGTGCAGGCTTTCATGGCTTCAATTACAGCACTGCGAAAACCCTTTTGCTCCAGTACTCTGACAGCCTCTATGGTAGTACCGCCCGGAGAGCATACCATATCTTTTAATTCACCGGGATGTTTGCCTGTTTCAAGAACCATTTTAGCACTTCCATACACTGCCTGTGCAGCAAACTGGTATGCCTGGGCTCTTGGCATTCCATCTGCTACTGCTGCATCTGCCATTGCTTCGATAAACATAAATACATAAGCCGGTGAACTACCGCTTACAGCTACCACAACATCCATTAGTTTCTCCGGTAATACTTCGACCTTGCCAAACCCTCTTAATATCCCGCACACCAGCTCCAGTTCTTTCGCTGTTACCAGGTCATTGCTGCAGACTCCGGTTATACCTTCACCCACCAGCGCAGGAGTATTAGGCATACAGCGGATAACTTTTAATGACCTTCCAAAGGTCTCTGACAACCAGGTAAGGGTTTTACCGGGTGCTATGGTTACTATAATCTGATTATCCTTAATATAATCTTTGATTTCATTAATCACAGCTTCATAATATTGAGGTTTGACTGCTAAAAACAGGATATCTGCTTCATTTACTACAATCCTGTTATCGCTGCTGACTCTGATCTGTAATTGTTCCCTGGCTTTTTCCAGTGCTGTTGCATAAGTATCTGAAGCCAAAATATCTTCTGCACTGCAGATTCCATTAGCCGTTATGCCTCCAATCATAGCAGCTGCCATATTACCGCAACCGATAAATCCTAATTTCATACCATTTCCTTTCTGTACTTTTTATACTTTGTACGAAGAATACTCTACTATTTCAACCATTGTAACAGGGTTATTTCATTAAAATATAAATAAGAATATAACTGTTAATCAAAGCAAAGGCTTTTTCTTCCTTTCTGATATGATAGCCCTATCCCAGAATAACAATATTCAACCTTAAAATAAGCGCTGTGTGCAGCCGTTATATAAATTATAAGGTTACAATATCATTAACCAAAGATTTCCACAATAAAAACATCTGCAATAATTCTAAATATAACAGTTTTATATACCACATTTCAAACTATAGTGTGGAAAAGGTTGTCAAGAGGTATACTGGTATAGAACTAAGGGTTAGGTTGTGGCTGCGGACGATGATTTGGAGTTCTGTTTATCCGTTATGTTGTTCGTTTGCCAAAGTCCAACTCACCATTAGCAATCTCCTGTTGTACTTCTTCCCTGCTTTTTATTATTATTTTATTTTTTTCTATCTCACTTGATGGAGCAAGTTTAATAAATGCAACATATTTATAATTTAAACTCTCCTCTATTATATAACCCTTAATTTTATTAACATCATATTGTTCAAGTCTCTCAGAAGTACTCATTTTCTTAACCTCAATAGCAAGTAGATTATTCCGTGTTCCTCTTTTATGTACAATAATATCAGGATAAACTGTCTTAACACCTGTTAAAAAATCGTCATCAACAGCTTCTATTACTCTCCTTGTCTGTTCATTAAATACTTTAATATCATTTAAATTTCTATTATATTCTACATCAACATCCCACTCAAAAAATACCGTTCCTAAATGTACAGCTAGTCTATGGGTAATTGACCTTTCATTTGAATTATTATCAATAATCTGAGAATCATAATAATATAATCTTTTCAACGCATTTTTTAATCTATTTTCAATTATTTTCTTATTCATTTTATCGTTCTCCGTACTTTATACTTTAAGATAACACGCAAACATTACCAATATATGATAATCTATTCGATACAATTAATCAACTACTGCTGCTACTTATCATCCTTACAGCTCCTTCAATCTCAGCAAATTCAGAAAACCCGGCTTGCTCTTTGGGAGTTTTTGTCTCGGAAAGGTTCCTTATGACACTTAAACTGCAGGAATTGCGCCAAGTCCAGAATAAACCACTGTCTGAGCGTACAACACGCTCCCGTTGTCACAACCAAATATACGCGAGTTTGGTTTATTCTGGACTGCCTTAAGTAATTTCTGCAGTTTTAGTGGAATAAGGGTTCTTCTCCGAACAAAAACGTACAAAGAGCAAGCCGGGTTTTCGTACACTTCCAAAACCTAAAACTCCCCCATCTTAAAAAGGAATTGTAAATAGCATTATACATCTGATTATGCTATACTAAAAAATACTTATAAGCACTACATCAAAATTTAAGCAACCAGAGTACTGCAACATTGACCGGAAAGGAATAATACTATTATGTTCTTTATTATGGGTATTTCACAAGGAGAAAAAAGACTGTCCTTTCATCAAACCATGGTTTGTAAGGTCTGCGGTAAATTCGGCAGGCTGGAGGTCTTTATGACTTATACTTACTTTACTCTGTTCTTTCTTCCGATATTCCACTGGAATGTCAAATATTATGCCACTGCTGCCTGCTGTGGTTCCGTATATTTGCTGAATAAGGATTTAGGAAAGAAAATAGCCAGAGGAGAAGAGGTTACCTTAACCGATGAAGACCTGATTAGCACCGTACATCAGAGTAATTATGGGGGAGATTTGCGCTGTTCACGCTGTGGCTATCAATGCAGTTCTGATTTTATATATTGTCCGAAATGCGGTAACAGGCTTTAATAATGAGTCAGTACTTGCCTTAACTTATTAACTTTATATGCAAAAAATTGCCGCAGCAGAAAATATTAAATCATCTGCTACGGCAATTTTCTTTGTACAAGTTAATTCTAATTTAACCTCTCTGGGTATTAGAAACCCAATCATATGGCTTTGTTATACCGCCAGGAAACCCAACCCAATCTTTCAAATAATACATCATCACCATTGATACAAGTGTCAAAAACCTTGTTTCCATAAAGTATCAGGCGAATTGCACAAAGCTGAAAGAACGAATGCGCCTATGAAAAGGGATTAGAAGTCCTTTTCTCTGGAGATTTTGTGCTATCCTGTAAAACAGATTGTTTGAGCGTAGCGAGTTATCTGTTTTACAGGATGACCAGCACAAAATAGCCAGAGAATTAGGACTTCTTATCCCTTGGAATCGAAGCATGAGTTCTTTCTGCTTTGTGCAATTCGCCGTCCCCTTGTGAAAAACCACCTTTCACCACTCACTCAATCAACTTCTACCGACTTATGTATTTTATACTACTCCAACCCCTTATAGAATTCTTTATAATCTAATTCATTTCTGCTTATTGCGCCTTAAGAACTTCCATCGCCGCTGCATTTGCCGCATTTGCTTTTTCTGTCAGATCCGGTGCAAGGTCATGAGCATTCACCCCATTGTTTAATACCTCATTCTCAGCACCTGCATATCCTTCTGCAATAAAGGTACCAAATCCCGGTATAATTGTTCCGCCATAAGGTATAGGTTCTTTGCAATTTGCAAGGAAAGCATCAAAGTATGGTCCTCTTCCGTAAGCATCGTCTGCTCCGGGGAAGAAGGTTCTCACTTTATCCCAAACTGCAGTACTTAAAGTAATAGGAAGTGCATCCATGGAAAGCTTTGTGCCGTCAGCATTTGACAGTGTACTGTAGGCATCCAGCTTCGCCATCCAGCCTTCTTCGTTCCAGTTCATGAATTTTAACAACTCATAGGCTTCTCTTGGATGTTCAGTAGCAGAAGAAATTCCGCCAAAGTCAAGAGTTCCCATGGAGTGGCTGCTTGTTGTTCCTTTTGCTCTGGGTACATTGTAAGGAACATAAACAAGACCAAGATCTAAGTATTCCTGTGTAGCAAATAAGTTATTGAAAGTCCACCATGCATCGAACTGATAAGCAACCTTACCGGAGTAAGCAGCCCACATGGTTCTGTCACCGAATGCTGCTTCTGCTTCATCTGAATCAAAAGCGGGAGCATGATATTTTCCATTGATAAGCTCAGCCTGCATATTAAGTCCGTCAGCCCAGTTTGTCATGTCAAACTTAGTACCGTCCCATCCGAACTCACCCCATACATTATCATCGGAGGCAACAGGATACCAGGTTACCATAGTTCTGTACTGGTTAAAGCCGTACATTCCCTGCTCGGGAACTGTCATCTTCTTAATGGACTCAACCATATCCTCCCAGGTCCAGTCAGTGGAAGGCATTTCTACATTTAATTTATCAAATACTGTCTTGTTGGCAAATACTACTTCAGGGAAGAATTTAACGGGAGTTGCCCATTTCTTATCTGTTCCGTAATATCCGAATTTTCCATCATTTATGGTTGTAAGAACATTATCTGCTTCCGGATCATTCTCCCAATACTCTGTCATATCACCTAAAAGCTGATTATTAATAGCAAAATCACACTCACCTAAAATCCAGAAGGCATCAGGCATCTGACCTGTAGCTACCAGATTTAACAAGGAATCATTGTAACCATCCAAAGCAAGGGTAACTACTTCTACCTTGATATTGGGATACTTCTTCATAAACTGTTCTGCCAGGTATTTCGTCAGAACTTCATTCTCCCAGGATACATAAGTTAATGTTATTTCATCCGTTGTCATTGGCGGTAAGGACTTTTCAGCAGCTGCAGCTTCACCATCCCCTTCTGCCGGTGTAGTTTCTGCATCATTTCCCCCATTGTTTGTACTTACTTCCACACCATTTTGTCCGCCAGTGGTATTTTTGTTACCTGAGCTGCAGGCAGTCATTGATATAACCATAGTAAGTACAAGTAAAAGACTTAATACCTTTTTCATGTTTTGCATTTAAAACATCCTCCTTTTTTGTTTATCCATTTATTAGAATAGAAGCTTTCGCTTCATTATTCTCCTGTGATTCCTGTACGGTCGATACTCTCTACAAAATACTTTTGCAGGAAGACGTACATCAGTAACAGCGGCAGAATACTTAACATGGTGCCTGCCATTTTTATGGATTCGTTGATATTCCCCAATTGCTGCTGACTACCCTGATTATATTGTTCATAGATACTCTCAAAGTTCTTAAGTTCTACTACAAGAGAGGTCCAGGCATTGGCACTGCTGGTTCCCTTTCCTGATATAAACAGCGTTGTTAAATAAGATTCATTCCAGTACCATACAATAGAAAATAAAAATACTACAAGTATAGCCGGTGCTGCCGACGGCAGGGAGATTCTGAAAAAGGACCTGAAATAACCGGCACCGTCGATATGGGCAGCTTCAATTAATGCCTGGGGCACCTGTTTAAAAAACTGATAAAAAATCAGAATAAAAATCTGTGCTTTTATTCCCTGCCCCAGTAAGGCCGGAAGGTTAAAGGCATGGAGCGTTCCAATCAGTTTAAGATTGGTAAACAGTACATAGGTAGGCATCATGGTAACCTGTGCCGGCAATATAAAGGAAAATATCAGGATTGCCAGCATGATTTTCTTACCCCTGAATTCAAACCTTGCAAAACCATAGCCTATCACCGCACAGGTGGCAACCTGCAGCAGCGTGGGCAGACCGGCAAGGATTATACTGTCCTTTAGAGAATTCCAGAAATTCATTACCTTAAAGGCATTCTTATAATTCCTCATATAAAATTGTGAAGGAATCCATTTGATTGAAGCATCCAGCAAATCATCCAGTGACATAAGGCTGGTGCTGATCATATATAGCAAAGGATAAAGATATACAAAACCAATACCGATTAACAGGATATATTTAATGAGCATGGGCAGGAAGCCCTGTCTGTCCTTGGAACCCATCATATATTTTTTCAGCTTATCCTTATTAAGTTTGGGAGCCACAAAGTTGACTTTATCGTTTAGTTTCAGCTTATTCGTTTTCAATTGCTTCCCTCCCTTTTTAAGCCTTTTCTGCGTCTTGCCTGTCTGTTCCGTAACTGGCGCCTTTCCTTCTCAAGCTTTTGAAGCCGTTTCTTTTCTTTTTTCACTTCTGTTATGTAATTATCCTTTTTATTCCTTAATAGTAATGCAATGAAAATTACCAGAAGGCATACTACCAGGGAATATACCCAGGCTTTAGCGGAAGCAAAGCCATATCCTCTGTTTATTGCGAACATATCATTGTAAATAGAGGTTATGATTACATTCTGTTCGTTATTGGACAGAAAGATTACGGTATAAACTGCATTGAGAAGAATCATCGGTTTGATTGTCGGCAGGGTTATCTTCCAGAAGCATTCCCAACCGGAACCACCGTCGATCTTAGCCGCTTCATAAAGAGTACTGTCTATTTTCTGAATAGCTGCCAGGAATATAAGTATCTGCACCCCGGAGTACCAGAGTACCATAATCATGTTGTTAAACAGCCCTACTATGGGTTCTACCAGAAAATTCGGCAGCAGGTCGCCCAATATGGAGGTAATGGCAGTTACATTCATGGCCGGGATGCTGGCAGCTCCCTGATCGGCCAGCTGGGCCATAACCGGTCCGCTTACTACGATAACCGGCAGGAAATAGATTGTTCGAAAGAGTCCCTTCCCTTTCATCTTTCCATTTAAAAGCATCGCTATAATCAAGGAGAACACCACGATAACCGGTACGGATAACAGGGTATCCAGCAGATAACCGGTAAGGTCCTCCAGGAATAAGGGATCTAATCGAAAGATATCCGTGTAATTCTGAAACTTGATAAATTGAAAAACTCTGCCCTTTGGTGTAATTTTGACATTCTGCAAACTGTAGTAAAAGGACTGTATCAAAGGAACAATCAGAAAGACCAATGCTCCTAACATCCAGGGTGCTACAAATACATACCCCATCAGGGATTCTCTTCTTTTTAACTTACTTTTTCTGTTCTTCTTCATTACGGCTCACCTACCTTAAAGGACATGGGCTCTATCTCATAGCCATCTGCCTGGATTGCAGCGGTTGTACTATAATTTACATATACCTTTATGCCGTTGTCATAGGTAACAACTGTCAGACCATTTGCATACTGTTTGTGGTCCGTTATCATCGCTCCCTCGGTCTTTTCATGGACTTCTTTCAGCTCTTTGTAATAGGAAAGGATATATTCCTTGTATACACTGTACTTGGAGCTGTATAAGTCGGAGGAATTGGTATACTGTAAACCTGCCGGATCTTCATAGGTTATGTAGAAGGAGGGGTTGATTCCCATCTCTGCAAGCTTTAAGAAAAATTCCTGCTTATTTGCCTCGAAGTTAATGTATTCCGAATACATAGGCAGCACTCCCTTAAATACAATGGATAGAAAAGGAACCTCTTCATCCGTAAAGATATAATTAGAGGAGGCTGCCGGCATCTCATTGATACCGTCAGAATATTTCCACAGAAACTCGAAAGGTTTTTCCAGTACCAGACTAAAGTCCGTATCCAGTTCCTTTACTGCAGCCTCATAGCTGCCGGCAGTATTCACTCTGGAATATACCGTTCCTTTATTTGAATAAGTAAACAGGATGTTACTGATACCGCTTAACATAAGATTCTTAATCTCACTCTTCTTATAGGAAGCAGCGGAGGTTCTAAGAGTCTCTGCTGTCCGTGAAGGTGTTAAATAACGAAAACTGCTAAATACATCCTTATAGGAATGTTCCTGATAAACCCTCTTGGTAATCTGTTTCATAATATTAAAGTTGGCATTTCGCAGGGCTGGATTAATCCTGAGTGCATCCTGTGCAAGATAGATATCAATGCCCTGCTCTTTGGACTCCCTGATAAGCTTCGTCAGCTCTTTCGTACCACCGATATCTCCGTCTGCTTTATAGGAAGTAACCGGTACTGCATTGATTCCGCCTTTCTGCCAGCCTTTATAGACAGTAAAGATATCGGCAACTCCCTCTGCTCTTAAATCCTGATACATGGAACGGATATTATCAACGGTTGTCATGGTGACATTTCGTTTGAAGATCAGCCAGTTCTCTTTGTCAATTCCTAAAAAATCCAGCCTTATCTTAAAATCATCTTCTTTTTTTATAAGCTCTCCCGCATTCAGCAGATATTCTCTGTAGCTTAATGCCAGACCGGTATATTCAGCTTTCTCACCAGTTACAAAACGGTAATGGATACGGATGTCAAATTCATTACGTTTTGCCTGTCTTGTAACTACAGAACCTTCCTTGTTACCCGTAGGCTGTGTATAGATCTGCCTCAGCACGAATTTAGAACAGATCCAGTTATAATCCGTATAAGCTCCATTGGGATAAGCTTCTATCTTGGCACTGTAGTCACCGCTTTCGATAATTCCCAGATACCCCATCTCAGAATCCGTATGTACCATACCAAACACCGGAGCCATAATCTTTTCAGCTTCATTTACACTTTGATATTCACCCCAAAGCAGGGACAGGGTATAGGCTTCATCAAGACCTGCATTCATACCATAAACATATTGGGAGAAGTTGGAGGAGAATCTTCCTTCATTATCCTCCAGATAGATTAAAGCTCCGTTTCCGTCAGGGATGAACATATATCCCTTTCGTTCCCCTAAATAGGTATTGCCTAAGAAAGGGTACACATAGATTTCACCGATTTTATACTCCTCAGAGGTTTCTTCAATGGAATCAGAGGGAATTTCCGCCGTGTAACCATCCTCAGTAAGAGTTACTTCCAGCTGGAACTTAATACCGTACTCTTTTAAGGATACTTTAGCAAGAAAACCGTCCTCCTTGAGAGTGACCTCCTTCTCGGCCTTTCGTATATCCACGGTAGTAGGAACAATATTTATTCCTTTTAACACCTGAAGTACTACACCGGATTTCATAAAAGACTGCCAGGCAGCATTACTTTTGCCGTCATCCTCCTCCACAATGGATTCCATAACTGCACCGGTTTTTTTGTCACGGATAATAATAGACAGAGCTTCTTCTTTAAAATACATCTGATAATTATTATTTTCTGCTATCAGCTGATGTCCCTTCAAGGTATTACCGGGATTGTTCACAATCACCTCATCTGTTACCTGTCCTGAGGCGGAATAATCCGATTTGACCTTGCTGTTATCAGAAAGTTTTAGTGTCTCACTGGCAGTATAGGAGGTACTTTGCAAAACACTGTCAGAACTACTGGATACTGCTTTTATCTGCTTTGAAAGCAATGCACTGACAGAGCAGACTGCAAGCAATGCACAAGCAGCTATAACAACCGCCTGCTTTTTGTTCTTTCTTATCTTTTTATTCAAGCCGATACACCACCTCTCCGTAAATTGCCTGCGCGAAATCTTTTACCTGAGACACTAATACATACAGGATAAATAACAATAACGCTGCAATCAGTGCACAGAAAAAGGTAAGAAGAATAACCTTAACGGTTTCTTTTACTGTGTAATTATTAATTTCCTTTACCGCTAAGAACAGCAGTATAATCACCCAGGTATACATACAGAAGTTAGAAAACCTCACCAGGAATACCTCATTATAAGTAATGATATTACTGATAATTACAACCAGAGGTTTTATTATCATGTAAGGTCCGAGTGCATATACAAATGCCGTATATAACTGTTTAAAGGTACCTTCGCCGTCATTTATGGTACTGATCAGATAGGTACAGGCTGTCATAAGAAGAAAAATTCCAAGCAGATACAGCACATCAGTAAAGATATCATATCTGCCGTCCATCACCGTTTTCAGTATAAAGCCGGTAGCATACTTGTTCACCAGATACACTACCATAAACACTGCCAGCAGGATATTCGCACTGGCATATGAAGCTTTCGCTTCTCTTCTCACACCATAGCAGCCGTCTATTGGATGTTTCATAAAATACATTGTATAATTCAATCTGCCTATGAGGGGTTTATGAAATAGCTTATCCTTAAGGGCTAGTGCAGAGGAAAAGGTCTTCCGTTTCTTTTGCAGGTACTTAACTCCCTTCCTCAGGAAAAAGAGTCCAAGCAGTATTCCAACACCGGGAATCAGATTCTTATTCAGCCATACATTTCTAACTTCCCAAAATGCATCGGAATATCCCTGAAAGTCCTTTGCCATTCTAAAATATTTCAAAGCCAGAGTATAATTTTCTTCCTGCAGATAAGCCTGACCCATTGCCATGTTTGCATAATCGAACAGGCTGTTCATATCCAGGATACGGTTTAATGGCTCCTTGCTTTTGGTATATTCACCATTCTGATACAGATATAGTGCTTCATGAACAAGGTCAGTAAATTCCGTGGTCTCAAATACCTGAATCTCGTTTTTCTCCTGGTCCAGTACATAGAGACGATTATTTTTGTCTACTCCGATAGCTGCGGCTTTTTGGAATAGTCCGATTCTAAGGCGTCCCGAATCCTTTCCCCCGAATATAAACAGGGTACTGCCGTTCTTGTTATATTCGTACACATAACCGTCTTCTGACAGCATATAGATATTTTCGTAATTTCCCACTGTTACTGCTGTAGGCAATAGATCATAGCTATCCGGTTCCAACAGATTCTTACCGGCTACATTCAGTTTCTTTAAAGAATACGTACCGACTCCCTGGGTTGTGGTATATACCATACCCTTCTTATCAATCATCAGATTGTTAGGAGTAGGAGGCAGATTCTTCGGCAGCTTTGCTAACTGTTCATCGGTAAGTACGATTCTTCTGAAAATATCCAGTAAACTGGTGGAAGTCATATTGGTACCAAAGTACCCTAAGAAGGTCCCCCCTTCTGTGGGGCTTATCTGCACAATACCGTTGGTATTACCTTCGCAGATGATATACATGATACCCTTGGAATCCACTGCAATTTTCTGTGGTTTGAAGGCCATCTCCTCACCATAGAGAGGATGTTCCGGTTTCGTATACTCTTTGATAACCTCACCGGCATTGTTAAAAATAACAACTTTTCCCGCTTCCTTGTCAGCTACATACAACGTCTTGTCAGCTGTGACAAAGATACCCGTAGGAGTTTTCAAGGTACCTTCTCCGTATACCCGAAGGAAATTACCCTCCATGTCGGATACCAGCACTCTTTTGCCTTCCGTATCGGCTATGTATATCTCATCCCCCAGGATTTTCATATCCATTGCCCCTTTAAAGGACAGGTCTCCGACTTTTGTGATGGATGAAAGGGGCACATAGGCAGTCTGGGTTTCCACGATTCTGCCGTAGCCATCCTGGGTAAAGGTCTTATAAGGTGTTTCTGCAAACACCGTTATCCCGGGCAGCCACATGCATATAATCAGGCACAGGGAAAGAAGTACTAATTTTTGTTTCAGGCCTCTTCGCAGCAATTTATTACGCATAATACAATCTCCTCCACTTCTTATCCTCTCTATTTAATACCCGAATGTGCCATTGTGTTCATTACGTTACGCTGCAGTATGATAAACAGAATAAGGTTCGGAATAAACATAATCAGTGAGGCTGCTGCTGCCATACCCTGACCAGCAATGGTATTACTGCTGGTGGCGCTGGTCAAGGTACTCATATAAAAGGCCAGAGTCCGCAGTCCGTCATTGCTGATATAATAAGTAGAACTCTGGAGATCTCCCCATACCTGCTGGAAAGCTAAGAGTGCTCCTGTTGCAATTGCAGGTCTGATCAGCGGAAGAATAATTTTTCTATATACTCTGAAATCACTGGCTCCGTCAATATAGGCAGCTTCAATTAAGGCATCCGGAACCTGGTCAATGAACTGTTTAATAAGGAACAGACATACCGGCATGGAGATCAGAGGCAGAATGTGCGCAAGATAGGTATTTGTAATCCCAAGTGTATTGATGGTCAAATATCTTGGAATCATAACTGCAATGGGAACGAACATCAGTGCAGCATTGTTAAGTTCCATAATTGCAAATTTTCCCTTAAAGCGGAGTTTTGATAAAGCAAAACCCGCCATGGTGGATAGAACCACCGAGCCCAGCACTACCAGCACGGTAACAAATACAGTATTAAATACATACCGGCTTAAGGGTATCCCGGATGTCCTGGCTGTACGAAACAGATTTTCAAAATTATCAAGACTGGGTCTTGATACAAAAAATCTGGGAGGATAAGCAAACAATTCATCCATGGGTTTGAAGGCGTGACAAAATATAAATATAATAGGAAATAACATAAACAGAGCAAGGGGTAAAACCATAAGTATAATCTTGATCTGTCCTCTTTCAAATTTCTTCGGATTTATCCTGCTGCCTTTGTATCTGGCCATTCTTTACTCCTCCTCTCTACTCTGACTGAAATAACCGCTTGGAAACTGTGGAGAATAGATAAACGATTCCTAACAGCACTACGGATACAGCCGCAGCATATCCCATTTCATAACGGATAAAGCCATAATCCTCGATGTGGTTTACGATGAGCTGTCCTGCATATCCCGGCGTTGGATTGGCTCCTGCCAGCTGCACTCCGATTGCACCGTTTTGAAAAGCTCCTACAATAGTCATAACCGCTGCAAAGAGCATCTGAGGTTTCATAGTAGGTATTGTTATATAAATCATTTCCTGAAAACGGTTCTTGACACCGTCAATTGCAGCTGCTTCATACAGGCTTTCGTCTGAATTTAAGATACCTGCCAGAATAGCCAGAAAACCAACCCCCATACTGCTCCATAAACCGATAAGAATAATAATCGGAAGCAGGAAGCGGACATCTGTCAGCCAGCGGATGGGTTCTGTGAGAATACCGGCATTGATCAGCCAGGCATTAATATAACCTGTCTGATCCCCGCTGAATAATATCTTCCAAAGAGAGGTCATGGCAACACCGGCGGTTATAGAAGGGGAGTATAAAATCAATGCCAGTATGGTTCTCGGTCCCGGTGAGAGCTGTGCCAATGCCCAAGCCAGCAAAAAGGACAGAGCATATCCTCCGGGGCCGACGATTAGGGCATAGGTCACTGTATTGGGCAATACATATTGCATAAATATCTCATCTTTGGTCAAAAGGGTTATGTAATTCATGAAACCTACGAAATTCGGTTTTTCCAGTGTATTAAAATTGGTAAAGGATAATCCAATAGCGATGGCGATGGGAACAACGATAAATATTATAAACAGTATCAGATATGGTCCTAAAAATACATAGGCCTGCTTGTTACCATATTCTTTTCTGGCAATTTTACTTCTTTTTTTCATCTCTATACCATTAATGCCTTTCTTTTATTCTTGTGTCCCGCTTTCCTGTCCTGACAATATCTGTCGTACAGTCTCGATATCCGGCACTGCATATTCCTTAAGAACTGTGCCGTCCTCTGACAGGTACCCGAATTCCATCAGCTTTCGCTCTGTTTCCCTGTCAATTCTTTTTACGGAAGAATCAATGGTAGTTCTCAGGTCTTTACCGTCTATTACTACTTTGTTATAGGAATTGCTCAGTTCACGCTCTACCATATAGGTTCCCAGGATTCTTGGAGCTTCCAGCATCCATTCTGTCTGCTCCAGAATGACCTTCTTGTCTTCCGATTTCCAGGGGAGTTCGTTAAACGCTTCCGTATTGGCTGTATTCCAGATATATTCATCACCATAGGTAACCTGCAGGGTCTGACCGAACTCTACCTGGGTCTCTTTATCCGTCCACCATTTCAGATATTCCCAGGCCATTTCTTCACGCTCTTTCGTACTGTTAAAAATTACACAGCTCTCAGCACCACCGGAAGCATAACGTTTAACTTCTCCGCTCTCATCCTCCACACCCGGTACCAAAGCGATATCCCAGGAATTTGCTATTTCCGGCGCGGCATTGGTAAGGAGGTTATACATGTTATACTCAGCAATTCCGATTGGCATATCTCCGTTCCTGAAATGCTGATAAAAGCTCGGAACATCTGCCGGCAGATTATAGATGGTAAATAACTCTGTCAGCTCCGTTAATCCTTTCATTGCCTTGTCGCTGTTGACCGTGGTATCACCGGCAGTCTTACCGTAAAGTGAAGCACCATATTGAAATAAGAGCGGTGTAGTTCCATGAAAGGTCTTTAAGGATGACATACCCGCAGTGGGATAATAGAAGTTTAAACCTCTCATCTGAAGTTCCGGTAACATTTCCTTTACCTCCTGGATGGTATTTGGCACCTCCAGGCCTAATTTATTTAAAATATCTGTTCTATAATATAAAACCCAGAAATTTATGGTCTCCGGTACTGCATAGATCCCATCTCCTATGACAGAAGGAATCAAAAGGCCTTCCGTGCTTCTGGATAACACCTCCCTGTAATCCTCAAAATCCGTCAAATCCTTTATGGCACCTCTGATACCAAGTTCAAAGGGAATGGAATAATTTATGGATGCAGCAACATCCGGTGCTTCTCCGGAAGCATTGGCCAGCACCAGCTTGTTCTGATCCGGCATAATGGAGACGTCCACTTTGATCCCAGTCGTTGGTGTAAACTCTTCATCAATCATCTTCTGCAGAATTTCCACATGCTGTCTGGAGCGGTTTACCCATACCTGCAGATGTTCTTTATCCACACTTGCGGAAGAATAAGCCTGATTGGTAAAGGAGGAGAAAAATCTTGAAACATTTAAATAAATGCTTTTAAAGAAACCTGCTCCTTTCGGAAGTTTCGCATCTTCCTGATAAATATAGATTTTGTCAAGACTTAAGGCATTACGATTCACTGTATCGATAAGGTTTGCCAGATACTGTGTAACGGAGTTGGTACTCTGTGCCAGTTCGTTGATTCTGTATGGAATGTTGTTTGGCTCCTTGGCAAGGCTTCTTAAGCGGCTGGAGGCAACACTTAAAGGTGAAAAAGCAGCAATTTTCTTAACCTTCGGATTATATATTTTTACACCCTCCTGTAATGCTTCTAACTGCTCAGCCCAGTTTATCAGCCTTTCCTGTACATCAGGTATGTATTTTACCAAATTAAGATCCCTGTATTTGTCTTTGTTCTTGCCCGCCACTTTTGTAATTTCAAGGGCAAGATCGTTAATCTCACTCATAATACGGTCAACGGTCTCCAATACATTTCTTGTATTATCACCGTTTATGGTCAGGGTCAGGGTATGGGTTCCTGCTTCCAGATAAACAGAAGCATTGTCCTTGTTCTCATCCTTTACCGTCATATTCTTATAGCTTCTGGTGTAAGCAAAGGGATAGGCCTTAAATAGTGTTTCCGGAAGTTTTCCGTCAATCAGGATATCCGCAAACACCGGAAAATCCGCTTTATCCGATTGTTTATAGGCAAAGCCGATATTATACCAGCCCGCCTGCTCTGTGTTAAATTCATAGGTTACCGACTGTCCCGCCTCTTTAAAGGAAGCACCGTCTAAAATATTCAGAACCTTATTGGAAGTCTTATAAGGAGTCAGGGCCGTATCGAATTCAGAGCTTGGCCTGATGGAGGAATCGTTACGGTAAGCAGCAGCTTCTGCTTCTACGATAATCAGGTTATTCCCCTCAGCCGGTTCCCTTTGTACCTCCTCCAAAACCTGGGGTTCTGCTTCCAGATAAATATTTCCGAGAAGGATGCTCCCTTCCGATACGGTCAGGTCTAACTGGTTTTCCCCTTTTTTAAGTTCTACTGTCAAAGGTGTGGAATAACGGTAACTGGCATCCATTATGTATTTATTTTCCCAACGGACTAATTTATCCGGAACGGATACAAGCTCATTACCATACCGGTCGTAGCTGATCTCACCTTTGTCCACCCAGGTATTTTCAAATACCAGACGGCTTGCTTCGTAAAAAGGGACTTCTCCGTTGACGGAAAGAGTCATCTGAACAGGCAGTATGGAATCCGAATCATTCAAATAATCAAAGCTGATACAGTAAACTGCATCCTCCGGCGCATCAATTAGAAAAGAGCCGGTCTCACCAATCTTTAGTTTGAGCACCTTATTTCTGTATTGATAGGTATCCGTCACCAGACTGCCGCCAGAGCCTTCTACATAGGCTTCTTCCATGGAAATTTCCCGTTTTTCTCCCGTATACGCGCTATAGGTGTAATTTTGACTGACAACCGTATAATTTCTTCCAATCATATCATTGGTGTATTCTGCATTTGCGGAAGTACCTGCTGTCTCCTGACTGTTTTCCTTTTCTGCAAAGCCGGTTATACTGCCGGACATGACGGCAGTCATAACTGTCAAAGCAATAAAACGGCTTAACTTCTTGCGCCTCATTCCTAGTCCCTCCATACATTATTGTTTTTGCTAATGGAAACTTGACACCTTTACAATTCATCTAAATTATTTTAGTTTTTACTATGTTTCATTTTTGTTCTAAATTATTTTAGATTTATATAAACTTGTTTTTAATTATATATACATAATTCCTATATGTCAATATTTAAATTATATTTTTTGTGCACATTTTACAACTTAGTCTTTATTATTTATTTTATTCTATATGATTACATATATTCTACCATTGTTTTACTTTTTACTTTACTATTGATTTATTTTAGTTTTTACTTTATAATATTTTAATACTTGATAAAAGGGAGGCATCATGCATGCTGCATATTAAAACACTGGATGAAGGTCTGGATGTGTTTAAAGCTCTCGGCTCTGAAGTCAGAATTTCTATCATAAAGCTTTTAATTAAAAATAAAGGTATGAATATGAACGAACTGGCCGCCGGCTTAAATATCACCAATGGTGCTTTGACCAGCCATATTAAGAAATTGGAGGACTGCGGAATAGTCTCTATTGTCAGTGAATCAGCAGGCCACGGTAATCAAAAGAAATGTATGGTCCACCTGGACAAGATTTTAGTAGAATTGGAAAGTGAAGAAAACAAGAAAAACATTTATGAAACAGAAATAAAAATCGGTCATTATTCCGGTTATCAGGTATTTCCCACCTGCGGTCTGGCTACTTCCGCCCAGCTCATCGGCGAAGTGGATGATGCCAGATACTTTGCACATCCAAGCCGTGTAGACAGCGACATCTTATGGTTTACACGTGGCTTTGTGGAATATGTGATACCGAATTTCATACCGATTTCTCAAAAAATAGACCAAATTACCATTTCAGCAGAATTAAGCTCAGAAGCTCCCGGTATTAATGATGCCTGGCCTTCCGATATCCATTTTTACCTGAATGACATTTGCCTTGGAACCTGGACCAGTCCGGGAGATTTCGGTGATGTGAAGGGAATCTTTACTCCTGACTGGTGGTATCCTAACTGGAATCAGTATGGCTTGTTAAAACTAATCGTTATTAACGAGAACGGAACCTTTATTGACGGTCTTCAGATCTCCGAGATATGTTTAAAGGATCTGAGCTTAAATTACGGCAGCAATATCAAATTCAAGCTTGCAATTCCCGACGACGCAGAGCATGTAGGCGGATTAACGATTTTCGGGCGAAACTTCGGTAATTATAACCAGGACATAAAGGTGAGGATTCACTACAGCCCTCTGGATGACAGCAGCCAGTCTGTAAGTTCTCATAAGGCAGCTCTACAGAGCCTAATGCAGGTTTAAGAAAATAATTATAAATAATTTTATAAATTTTATATATAGATCAAAGGATCCGGTTTATGATACTCTGGCAATGGCGCGCTGTCACATTAGTGAAAGCGCGCCTTTTTACATCCCACCCGCCAGGACTTTATATTACTGTATTGCACGTATGCCTCCTTCAATCCTAACATGATTACCACATCTGCTCCTTCTATAATTTTAAACCTGTTACTGAGCTGTTTTATTAACTTTTAAAATAAACTATTTTAATTACAACTAAACATTTTATAATATCTGCATTTCTATTAATGTCAATCCCTTTAAAACACTTAAACTATACAATTAAAGAAAGGATAATCTTCTACTGAAAGATTAGTCTTAATAACATTTAGGAACTGTCAATAGGATAACTTGATTTATTTTAGATTTTACAATATAATTTACTTAATCATTGCGGATAACGTGAGTTTTTATTGTTTACGAATCGGATCCAGTATATGTAAGTAATTGTAGTCTTTTCTATGTTTGCAAGGCCCCTCTTAGTGTCCTCACAAACATAGAAAAGGTTATAGGCAGATAACCAAAGGAGGATAATAAACTATATGCTGCACATTAAAACCCTGGATGAAGGCCTGGATGTTTTTAAAGCACTTGGTTCCGATGTGAGAATCACCATTATTAAATTGTTACTGAAAAACAAAGGCATGAATATGAATGAGCTGGCTACCAGCTTAAATATTACCAACGGTGCACTGACAAGCCATATCAAAAAGCTGGAGGATTGCGGAATCGTCTCCATTGTCAATGAATCAGCCGGTCACGGCAATCAGAAGAAATGCATGGTTTATCTGGATAAGATACTTATCGAGTTCGAGACCGAAGAATACCGAAAGAATATTTATGAAACTGAGATACGTGTAGGTCATTATACAGATTTTCAGATTTATCCCACCTGCGGACTGGCTACTGCCTCCCAGCTTATTGGCGAAGTAGACGATCCCAGATACTTTGCTCATCCCGGCAGAGTGGATTCAGATATTTTATGGTTTACAAAGGGTTATGTAGAATATGTGATACCCAATTTTGTTCCTGCGTACCAGAAAATCGATCAGATCTCTATTTCAGCCGAACTTAGTTCAGAGGCTCCCGGTATTAACAATGTCTGGCCTTCTGATATCTATTTCTCCTTAAATGGTACCACTATTGGTATGTGGACCAGTCCCGGAGATTTCGGTGATGTCAAAGGAATCTTCACACCTGACTGGTGGTATAATAACTGGAATCAATACGGCATGCTTAAGAATATTACAATAAATAATACCGGCACATATCTTGACGGTATTCAGATATCAAATATCTCTTTGAAGGAATTTAATTTTGACTATAAGAGCACCATCAAATTCCGCTTATCCGTTAAGGAAGACTCTGAACACGTAGGTGGGTTAACCATATTCGGCAGAAACTTCGGCAATTATAATCAGAATATGAATGTACGGATCCATTTCAGTCCCCAGGAGGATAGCCTTCCTTTAACTACCGGTTTATAATCAGAATTATGGCTGTTTTAACCAATTAGAAAGACTGCTGCATATGACTTAAGTCATGGAGTTCCCTCCGGTAACTTATATCAAATGCAGCAGCCTTTATTAATATCCAGAATAATTTGCAGCTTTCTTTAACAGCTATTCTAAGGATTTATCTTATTCTCTAAGGAAAATACAGGCATGTTATTATCATCCCACTTTACTTCCAGCAGCATTGCATGTCTTCCCGGATCTCTTAAACTGTCACCGGTTATCTCATCATACTGTCTGGCATGGAATACCATAATATCTTTTGTTCCATCTTCCGATTTCGTGAAGCTGTTATGACCAGGACCGAACACTCCTTTTTCTCTATCAGAAACCAGCACAGGTTTATTCAGTTTCCTCCAGGATACAGGATCTAATAAGTCTGAATCTGCATCTGCATAAAGCATCCCCACACAATAACATTCTCCTGTAGCACTGGAAGAAAAGGTAAGGAAAATCCGGTTATCGCGTTTTAATACCGCCGGGCCTTCATCTACCCAGTAACCCACCCTTTCCCAACTGTAATCCGGGGTTGTTAAGAGCACCTGAACCGTTTTTAATTTCCAGGGTGTTTCTAATTCAGCGATATAAAGATTGGATATCATCTTGCCAACACCTACTTTTTCAGCCCAGACATAATAATTCCTGCCGTTGTTTTCAAATACCGTTGCATCCAGGGAAAAGGAACGGAAGGAGAACTCATCCTCATCAGCACACTGCATCGGACCAAGTTCCTCCCAGCTGCCAGTCGCAGGATCAGCCTCTTTACAGGTCAGTACATAGGGTCTGATACGCCAGATATCCTCTTTCTCACCGGCTGCAAAATAGATGTACCAGTTACCGTCTATGTAATGAAGCTCCGGTGCCCATATATGGTAGCTCATCAGACCGCTTTCATGTCTGTTCCATATTACATGCTCCTCAGCAGCTGCAAGTCCTTTCAGTTCCTTGGCTTTGCGAAGTATAATCTTATCATAGGCAGGTACAGAAGCAGTGAAGTAATAATACCCATCACTATGCAGATATACATAAGGATCAGCCCTCTCTGTTATTAAGGGTTTGTTATAATAGGTTTCTTTAAAATTATCTCTGTTCATAAATCCCTCTCATTCTGCTGCAAAATAACAATTAAAATAATTCTTCTGCATAACATTCGTATAATATTAAAATATTTTATAAATTTCTAAACATATTAAAATAATAGCTTATACCTATGTTAATTGTCAACTGGTTTTAATTATCTATAACAGACATATTATTTCAGTTAGTATAAGAGCAATCCAGGAAAAATGCCTATAGTTAAAATTGAGCAAATAAAAGAAGTCCTCTGAACTTTCACCATACAACCTCCAAAAGACAGGATATCGATTTCCCATGCTAAAACCGTACAATAAATCGTACCCAATCAGCACACCTAATCGGTAACCTGTCTTTTACGCAGTTATTACAGAAATATCAAAGGACTTCTTTCAGTCTTTTATTGAGTGCCTAACAACCCTTCTCTAACTTATTTTTCGATATGTAAAAATATAATACAAATAAACAGCCCATAACAGCAATTCCAGCCAATAGGAAATATGCGGCCCGTATATTATATCTGGAAGCCACATCCCCTGTTAGAATAGGAAAAAGCGTCATACCTATAGCATAAAATGCCTGAAAGAATCCCATAGCAGTTGATTTTTTCTCCTTTGGCACCTCTTTCATGGCTTCTGAGGTTGCAAAGGAAAAAAGAATTCCCGTAGACATACCAGGTAATATCTGAAGCAGGAAAATAACAGGGACAGAATTTACGCTTGGTACCAGGATACAGTACAACGCTATTATTACCAACACCAAAGGTATCCAAAACCTTGGTCCTCTCTTAACACAGCACTTAGAGGAGGCAAATCCCGAGAATCCTACAGCAGATATCATATAGACAATGGAAGCCAGTCCTATCTTAGCTCCTGTTGCTCCTAAATCTTTCAATATCTGGGAAGTGAAAGACATAGTCGTTGACAATTGAATTCCTTGCTGGATCAGAGCAATAAATGCAAACATCCAAATCCGTTTATTCAAACATACCTTTACCAGATTACCCACAGCTATTGCTTCATGCTTTTCTTTTGGTTCCTTAATCATCAGTCCCAGACAAAATGCAAGGCCACCTGCAGCAAAACTTAATATGCAGATCATTTGCATACCCAGCCAGTCATAGAGCAGTGTACTGGTGACAAATCCAAGAAGAATACCAACATTATTAAAGAGAATAATACGGCTGGTGGCAGTCTGCTGCTGATTATCTACATAGCAATTGGTGTAAAATACCATAAATGAAATCCACATGGAAGAAGCAAGACCGGATAAAAGGTTTGCCGCCAGAAATCCTGCGCCGCCAGGCCATAAGATTCTTATAAGGGAAGCCATTCCTGCTGCCAATGCACCTGTCACAATAAACAGCTTATGCCGTCCTGCCGAATCAGCCATTAGCCCTACCGGAAAACGAAGCAGTAACTGTGATATTCCATATGCGCCTATTACTACACCCACAAAACTGCTTGTAACTCCAGAAGCCGTTAAATACATGGTCTGATATGGCATGTAGACATATTGTGCAAACCAGAATAATGATACCATTGCCAGGAATATTATTTCCTGAGATTTTGAGATTTTCTTCACCTTATAGCTCCAATCCGTCCACTTTTTACGAACATTTATTTCAAGATATTAAAAGTTTATCATATAAACTCTTATTTGTCCGCTATAGCGGGCTAAATTTCAGTTGTACCTCCTCTTTTTTGATTGTACTCTCCCAATACCCTGTGAATATGTATTGTAAGATACAGTTCTTCTGTAGCCGTCAGGGCTGTCTGGAATCTCTCCTGAATATATTTTCCAACCTTCTTCACACAGGCATATTCCTTTTTGCAATTGGATATTATTTAATTATATAAAAGGTCATTTGCTTCCTCCGGCATCTGGCAGTCTGTAAGCAGCCTCTGGGCAAAAAGTCTCAAATGTGTCGTAAATCTGGAATATGCAATGCTGTCTTCATCATAGCAAAGTATAAAATTATATTTCACAATATCCAGAATGTCCTTCAGGGTTTCTGTTATAATACGATTGTTGGCATTATATGGATTATTGTGCTGTGCATTGATAAAATGAAATGCTATGTTTCCAGCTTCATCAACAGGAAGATCCAGCTTCAGCTTTTCATTTATCAGCTGCAACGCAAATATACCCACCTGATATTCATTGGGACTGAATTTCTTCATTTCAGAAAGATAGAAATTCTCCAGAATGATACCCTTCTCCATTCTTTTCACTACAAAGGATAAATGATCCGTTAAAGACAGATAGATATGTTCCATTAATTCCATCTGATAATTATCTACCGCATAATCAATAATTGTCTTTGCCAGTTCAAAAAAAGTACTGTCAATCTCTGATGCAAGGCGCATTACATTTTTTGAAGTTTCTCTGTCTTTCATAACAAAGACCTTTTCTATTTCATCCTTTTTCAGCTGATAACCTATGGCTTTGTTAAACCCAATACCTTTGCCCATCAGAATAATTTCATGACCGGCATCATCCAGCGCAAGTATTAATGAATTATTCAATACCTTTATAACACGCATTTCTACACCCATGCTTTCTGTTCTTTACAGCACTTCCCCATTCGTCTCTATGACTTGTTTATACCAATGGAAACTGTCTTTCTTTATACGCTTTAAGTCTTTGATATCCTGGTCATTTCTATCCACATAAATAAAACCATAGCGTTTCTTAAATCCTTGATGTGAGCTTAGCAGATCCATCACTGACCAGGGAGAATATCCAAGCATTTCAACACCGTCTTCCATGGCAAGAGCACATGCCTTAACATGATCCCTAAGGTACGATATACGGTAGTCATCATGTATCTTTCCGTCTTCTGTCAGGGTATCAGCTGCTCCCAGACCATTCTCTGTTACAATTAAGGGCAGTCTATAACGTCCGTAATATTCATTTAAAACGATCCTTAGTCCCATAGGATCTATCTGAGCACCGTACTCACTGGCAAGGAGGTTCGTATTTTTCTCATCTCTGAAATATCCATACTGATCAAAATCTACTTCATTTGTCCGGCAGATTCTGCTTCCAATGGGGTTTTCATCATCAACAGGTAAATATCTGGCACATAAGGTTCTATAGTAGTTAAGTGCTATATAATCCATCTTTCCGCTTTTCAGAATTTCTTTATCCCCTTCTTCCATAACCGGGACAATATTTCTTTCTTTTAAATAACGCATATAGTATCCAGGATACTCTCCTGTGAAGTGAATATCAAGACAATAATTTGTCTTAAAGCAGTCATTCATTCTGGCAGCCCAGACATCTTCCGGTTTATTGCTGTAAGGATAGGTACAGGTAGAGGATACTGCCGGCCCTATCTTACCCTCTGTAACAATCTGATGGCAGGCTTTTACTGCCAGCGCATGAGCCAGGAACATATGGTAATCCATCTGTGTTCTCATTTTATCTGCTTTATAGGCATCCTTTTCATAGATATTCATACGTTCATCAACACGAATCATTAAATTCTGTTCGTTATGCACCTGCCAGTACTTCACCCTGTCACCGAAAGCTTCAAAGCATACACGGGCATATCGTTCAAAAGCAAATACACAGTCTCTGGATTCCCAGCCATTGTATTTTTCCACCAGGGCATAAGGAAGGTCAAAATGATACAGCGTAACAAAAGGCATAATATCATTTTCCAGAAGAAAATCAATAACCTGATTATAGAACTCCAGACCTTTGGGATTAATCCCGCCATCTCCATCGGGTATGATTCTTGCCCAGGAAATAGAAAAACGATAAATTTTAAGTCCAAGTTCTTTCATTAGTAAAATATCTTCTCTCCAATGATGATAAAAGTCACTGGCTACTTTACTGTCTGCCTGAATATGGGAACGCTTAAAGGAATTATAGTCTGCTACTGTCTTTCCTTTGCCGTCTTCCGCCCATCCACCTTCAATCTGAAATGCAGAAGAGGATGCTCCCCATAAGAAATTATCCGGGAATTGTTTATTCATATCGTATACCATTTTGAATCGCAGGTTTCCCTGCGATACTGCCATTTGAAAAGAGTGAAAGAATCTTATTGCGGCACCTTTCTTATTTGTATTTTCTTTTACTCATAGTATAGTTGAACTTTGGTCTTTTCTCTTCCAGACTTAAAAGGAACTGACCTGGTATCTTTGTCTGGAAGAGACATGAAGGATAATTTAACCTCTTTAAATTTTTTATATATAACATGCATTAATACATCTATAGTTCTATTAATTTCCAAACATTATGACATCCTTGCATCTATTTATTCCCATGAAATATGACATCTTTTCTTCTATTTATTTCCATTCATATAACATCTTTGCTTTTATTTACTGCCAAGCAATATGATATCTTTTTTATATTAATTGCCAAGGCTTATAACATCTTTATTTATATTTGCATGTTCTGCTTCCATACCGGAAACAAAGGAATACTCATCCGTATTACTTACGATAACCGGAACAATTGTGTCAAAGCCTGCTTCTTTTAACTTATTAATATCAAAAGATATTAGTTTTGTACCTTTACTTACATGAGCTCCTTCTTCCACGTGCTTCTTAAAATACCTGCCTTCCAGATTCACGGTATCAATACCCACATGTATTATCAATTCTGCCCCACTGTCTAATTTTAATCCCAGTGCATGCAAAGTAGGGTAAACCATTAAAACAGTACAGTCAGCAGGCGCCACTACTTCACCTTTTTCCGGGATGATTGCAATTCCTTTTCCCAGGGCTTCTGAAGAGAAAACTTCATCATTTACAGCAGCTAAAGAAACAGCTTTGCCTTCTACAGGAGAAGCAATAGCAATATCTGCGTGTTTAGCTGCAACGGAATCAACAGTAATTACTTTTTCTTTTTTTGATTTACTCACTGTTCCTACATCTTCAAAACCTACCAGGTAAGTTAAGATTGCTGCACCGAAAAAGGCTACTCCGATGCCCACTAAATAAAATAAGAATTTGGTAAGACCAAATGCTGCATAGGTTGCTAAGGTCATAACACCATTATTGGCAAAAGCATCACCGTAAACACCGCCGGCACCCATAATAGCTCCACCAATGGCACCGCATATGATAGCACAAACCATTGGTCTCTTTAATCTTAAATTACAGCCGTAAATAGCAGGCTCTGTAATACCGCAAAGTACCGCTGAAATCGTGGATGATGCAGCAACTGTTTTTAGGTTCTTGTCCCTTGATTTAAGCATTACTCCTAAAGCTGCTCCACCTTGTGAGAAATTGGCGGCACCGGCAAAAGCCAGAAGGTTCTGGTGTCCATATTGAGCAACATCGTTGATACCGATAGGAAGTAAAGCTCTATGAGCACCAAAGACAACGAATACACACCACATACCGCCGATAAAAGCTCCGCATAAAATGGGGCTTATATCCATCATTCCTGTGTACAGGAAATTTATAGCATTACCAATGTAGATACCAATAGGTCCAAATACCATAAAGGTTGCCGGAACCATAACAAATAATGATATTCCCGGAACCAGAATGATCTTAAGCACCTCCGGTATCACTTTCTCCAGGAATTTCTGTATATATGATAAAATAAATACACCGATTATAATTGGTATAACGGAGGAGGCGTAGTTGGCTTTCGTAATTTCAATGCCAAACATGCTGACTGCCGCTTCTCCGGTCATAAGTGCCACAATAGCCGGGTAACACATCGTTCCACCAAGAGCCATTGCAATAAACTCATTTGCTTTAAAGACTTTAGCACAGCTATAAGCAAGGATTAAGGGCATAAAATAAAAAATAGCATCCGTTGCACCAAGTAACAGTATATAAGTCTGGTTTGTTGTAATGTCACCGCCATTATTTGCAATAATGATCTTGGCAATTGTAAGAAAACCTTTCATCAAACCGGAAGCTGCAATAGCAGGAACCATAGGAGTAAACATATTGGAAACCGCAATTAACAGTCTATTCCAAATGTTTCCCTTAGTCTGAGCAGAATTATCACTGCTGCTTTCTTCCAGGGATACCATAGGAATCATTGCATCAAATACTTTTGTTACTTTTGCTCCCAACACCACCTGAAATTGTCCGCCGCTTTCTACTACGGAGATAACACCTTCCAAATGTTCAATAATTTCTTTATTAGCCTTTTTAGAATCCTTTAACACAAATCTTAATCTGGTAAAGCAATGGGTCAGGTCCTTAACATTGGAGGAGCCTCCCACATTGTCCAGAATATCTTTTGCTATTCTATTGTAATCCATAAGTTTTCCTTTCATAGGTAAATTCTTATTTCGCTAATGGCCGGTTAGAGAAATAAACGCACAAAAAAAGATCCAAATGAAGTATGAGTATAAATGGATAGACTACTATCCATTCTGCACTTCATTCCGATCTTGCCTGCACTACCAGTAACACGTCGTTTTACTATTATGTTTTTGAACAAACTTATATTATCATATTATTAGTTAATATGCAATAGAAATTTGTAGTTTTTTGCGATAAACCTATGAGTTTTATCATAGGACCAGAACACACAGTAAAGGTGTTGGATAAAAATCCTAAATTATATCTAAAAGATCAGAAGATAATGCCTACTGATTTTGGTATCTTTAGCCCATAAGATTTATAGTAAAAACCCAGAGCCATACTTCAGGCTCCGGGCATACCCTCAACTGATATTATTATTTTATTCTTTCTGAACAACAAAATAGCAATCAATCTATATAAAATGTAAGAACACATGTAAAAATTCACTCAAAGATTACCTGTCTTCAATATGCTTCTATAAAATGTCAGTGGGATTATTCATTAATGTAACCAGACGAAAGCCATGTCTGTGTCCATTCTCATTAGAGGTATACCCTTCCAGGTAATGTACATGTCTGTCACCCATGGGCACAGCCCTGTAAGTCTTTCCCTCAAATGTGTGAAAATGTCCCTCTGCATTATCCGTATGAAAGGCAATTTCATGATAATGTTCACCATTAGCCGTATAAACAGCCTCACCGGTTACAAAAGAATATTTGTGATAATGCTTATCTTCTGCCATCTTCACATAACCCTGCACTTCATGCACATGATTCTTATATTGCGAGACATTGCTATTCATTCTAAGTTTTATATAATGCAAGCTCTTCAACTCCTTAAGACACCATCCTGTATGCTTTTGTGCCTAAGAGTATCATATGCTTATTGCATAAAAAGGGTGCTAACCTTACCGAAGTCTCTTGTCTTCAAATCTGGCATGGGTCTTCAGACAGTAGATAAGGTTGTTTATTCTATCTTCTATATCGCCGTCTTCTATAATACAATCCATAGAGATTGCCATATGATTCACAATCCTGTCAGTAAGGTTCTTACGGCTTCCGACCAGAACATTCAGCTTCTCCTCATAGGTATCAGCGTCAAGAAACGCAAGAAGAACAGGGCTCACAGCTTCATTATCCTCCAGCCTTGTCTTAAGCTCTTCTATCTCTTTCACCTCATTGGACCGGGCTGTTGGTTCTGTATTAAATTTGGCAGCTGGCTGAGTATATTCTGAAACAATCTTCTGTTCTGCTTCAGGCAGTTCTACAGTATAAGGAGTCATTTCCATAAGAAAGCTGCTTAGCTCTTTGGCATAAACCTTGTAGTCCCCTGTCAAATCCTGATACACCGCAATCTCTTTCTGGCTATCCTTATCAACGGCAAGCAAAATAAATTGAAGCAGTTTCTTGTCTTTGTTAAGAAATAACTGTCCGGCTGCGGGTCCCCTTTTGTCCTCCATCTATGACTCTCCTTTTATCTATCAGAACAATTTCAGTCCGTCTCTGGTAACAATACCGTAAATATACTTCACCGGCTCTACCTGCTGTGAGCCTATTACATAAGCCCCAAGAAGCCTTTGCCTTGCCGCCTGAACCTTTTCAGGAATATTGCCGTAAAGCACTGCTAGAGTATCTCCTTTGTTGATCTTATCACCAATTTTCTTAACGATCTCAACACCAACTGCTAAATCAATTTCACTGTCCTTTGTTTCTCTTCCACCACCTAAAACCAGGGAAGTCATTCCGATTTCATCCGTTATAATAGAGGCAACATAACCATCTGAAGGAGCCTTAACTTCTTCTATTATAGATGCTTTGGGGAATTTATCAGTATTATATACAGAACTGTCATCACCACCCTGAGCACGTACAAATTCTGCAAATTTATCCAAGGCTGTACGGTCGGTTATCGTAGCTTCCAAGGCTTTTCTCGCTTCTTCTACCGTTGCGGCTTTACCGGCACCATAAACCATATAACTTCCAAGGGTTAAGCTTACTTCCAGTAGGTCCTTCGGTCCCTTACCATTTAAGGTATCAATGGCTTCTTTCACTTCGATGGAATTACCCACAGCATTTCCCAGGGGCTCATTCATATCTGTAATTACAGCAAAAGTCTCTCTGCCTACACCATTACCGATTTCCACCATAGCCTGAGCTAATGTAATGGATTCATCCAATGTCTTCATAAATGCTCCGCTGCCGGTCTTTACATCCAGAACGATTACATCTGCACCGGAGGCAATCTTTTTACTCATGATACTGCTGGCTATTAAAGAAATGTTGTCCACCGTAGCTGTAACATCTCTTAAGGCATAAATTTTCTTATCCGCCGGAGCCAGGTTAGCAGTCTGTCCTACAATTGCCATCTTCATACGGTTAACATTGGCAATAAACTGTTCCGTTGGAATAGCCGTTGAAAATCCTTCAAAGCTCTCCAGCTTGTCAATGGTACCGCCTGTATGCCCCAGTCCCCTGCCTGACATCTTGGCAACCGGAATCCCCAGTGACGCTACCATAGGTGAAAGGACCATGGAAGTCTTATCTCCCACGCCACCGGTACTATGTTTATCCACCTTAACTCCTTCAATTTCTGAAAGGTCTAGCATATCACCGCTGGCTGCCATAGCCATGGTCAAAGCTATGGTCTCCTCCTTGTTCATGCCTTTTAAGCATACTGCCATTAAAAATGCTGACATCTGATAATCAGGAATACTTCCTTTTGTAAAACCATCTACGATAAATGTAATTTCATCTTCGGTCAAAACCTGTCCATTTTTCTTTTTTGTAATAAGGTCATACATATTCATAACAATTTCCTCCATCGGGTTCCATCTATTAAATTAAATTTCTTTTTTTCCAATCACCAGGATGTGTATGAAAACAGCAAAGCATTAGCATACACAACTTAAAAGGTTACTTATTATTATATTCTTTTAAATGGTATTATTCAACTTAAACCTTAAAAATACACGCATCAAACCTTAAAAAAACGCACACCAGACAAATGAAAATAATAAATATATATAACCGGATGAATTGCATTACCTTTAGGTCTTTGCATATTTATAAATTTTGTTGACTTGGCTTTCAAAAAAAGATACAATGCTCTATAATAAGTTTTACCTACTATACGCAAAGGAGCATTATTATGAGTTTCGATTACCGAAAAGAAGTTATATCTCCTGCCGAACTACTGAGTACTTATTCTCTGACAGAACAGGAACGACTTGCTAAAGCAGAAAGAGACCAAGAGATCAAAGACGTTTTCATGGAGAAATCCGATAAATTTATAGTAATTATAGGACCTTGCTCTGCTGATAATGAAGATTCTGTCTGCGATTACATTAACAGACTTGCCAAAGTGCAGGAGAAGGTTAAGGACAAGTTAATTCTGATACCAAGAATCTATACCAATAAACCCCGTACTACCGGAGAAGGTTACAAGGGTATTGCCCATCAGCCCGATCCCGAAAAGAAGCCGGACTTGCAGGAAGGCCTTATAGCCATGAGAAAAATACACTTAAGGGCAATTAAAGAGACCGGTCTTACCGCTGCTGACGAAATGCTTTATCCGGAGAACTGGCCTTATGTGGAGGATATCCTCTCTTATGTGGCTGTAGGCGCACGTTCCGTAGAAAACCAGCAGCACCGTCTTACCATCAGCGGCATTGACTGCCCTGCCGGTATGAAGAATCCCACCAGCGGAGATTTATCCGTCATGTTAAATTCCTGTGTTGCAGCACAAGCTTCCCACACCTTCCTCTACCGTGCCTATGAGGTGAAAACCACGGGTAACCCTCTTGCACATTGTATATTAAGAGGTGCTGTCAACAAGCACGGACAGGCTATTACCAATTATCACTATGAAGATTTGATACACCTGCTTGAAATGTATAATGAAAGAGAGCTCACTTATCCTGCTGCCATCATAGACGCAAACCATGCCAACTCCAACAAGCTGTATTTTGAGCAGCCCCGTATCGTTAAGGAAATCCTGCACAGCAGAGCTGTGAATCCGGATATCTCCAAGCTGGTAAAGGGCGTTATGATTGAAAGCTATATTGAGCCCGGAAATCAGAAGGTATCAGAACACACCTATGGAAAATCCATTACCGATGCCTGCCTGGGATGGACTGAATCCGAAAAACTGATTTACACAATAGCCGAACATATCTAAATATTAATCCGTCAATTGAGGTTCTGCAATAAAACTGAATAATAATACACAAAGCTGCTGCTTTAAACCAGGTAAACAGGCAGATAATTAATAAATATCTTCCTGCTTTGTTTAAAACAGCAGCCTTTTTATATTTATATTTAAATTCTATGTACCAACTTGCTTGCAAATACTGTTTAAAACAGCAGCCTTTGTTATATTGATATCTTTACATATGCAGGAATTTCTTGTACTATCATTGGTAATTCTATTAAAGCTCTGGGTTTAAGCCCTTGGATGGGTATCTGTATATACTTTCGTCAGCTTCCGTTCTCCGCTCTGTAAATAAAATTGTGTAGTGGAGATGTCCGCATGACCCAAAAATTCCTGAATACTTCTTAAATCCGCTCCATTTTCAATCATATGTGCAGCAAAAGAGTTCCTTAGAATCTGCGGTGTTATTTCCATGGTTATTCCGGCATTTTTCCCATAGCTCTTAAGCAGCTTCCAAAATCCCTGACGGCTCATAGGCTCTCCGGAAAGGTTCGTAAATAGAAAATCCGTACTTACACTTCCTACTAAATTCGGTCTCCCAAAGCTGAAATAATTCTCAAGAGCATGCTTTGCCATATTTCCAAAAGGAATCAGCCTTTCTTTTTTGGCACCGGCACATCTTAGAAATCTGTTCTTGAGATTCAGGTCCTCCAGTTTGATCGATATAAGTTCCGTTACCCTGATACCTGTAGCATATAAGAGCTCCAGCATGGCCTTATCTCTCATACCTTTTATGGTATTGATATTGGGCTGTTCCAGAAGCCCGGTCACTTCCTCCGTTGACAGAGAAGTATGGGGTTTCTTCTCAATCTTAGGAGGCTTCATTCTCTCTGTGGGGTCATGTTTCATTTTACCATGCTTTATAAGGTATAAGATAAATGCCTTGATAGAAGCGATATTTCTAGAAACCGTAGCCGGCGATAAACCTTCCTTTTCCAAAGTCAGGACGTAGGAATTTAAACTGGTTTCGCTGATTTTATCTTCTTCCGTAATATTTTGCTTATACATATAATTGACCAGTTTGGTCAAATCATTTTTGTAAGAAAGACAGGTGTTTACACTTGCATTCTTAACCTCTGTCATATATGTAATAAATTCCTGCAGGGCAGCCTTCATACAGCAATTCTCCTTTAACGAAATGATATAACGTATGTCCTATTAATATCATTATAATTGCTAGTTTTGGGAATTGCAAATCAAAAATTATGTTCTTAGTGGTTATATTCATTTGTATGCTCTCTAAAGAGATTAAGGTAATAAATAATATTATTGTCAGATGGCTCAAAGGAGAAAGTGTATGAATACCACTAAGTTCTTTTAACTTTAGCCATACAGCAGTAACAAATTAATACCAATCCGATTGCCGCATAACCTATTCTACCCAATACAAACGAAATTGGTAATGTAAAAGCTGGGTCCAGTGATCCTATCGTAATCGGATAACGAAGGAAGACTCCTCCGCCTATTAAATCCACGGCATAGGGTAAACCAATGGAACTGATAATAAAAATTACTGCCATCAATCCATAAACAAGACTGTTGTGAATCCTTCCGGCTATTAATCCGATTCCCAGTACGAATATTACGGGCGGAACCAGTATCACAAGGGCCGGCATCAGAAAAGCTGAAAAGTCATTTAATTGGAATACCACAGCATAAAAGGCAAAACCAAGTATAAGGACACCTATGCATAAAAGCAGATACCCGATTCCGATAACAGCAATACGGACCAGCATATACTTTACAGTATCTATTGAGGTTGCCAGCGTTAACAGCTGGACACGTTTTTCTTTAGCCGAATAGATATAGGTAACAAAAAATAAGGTACAGATTAATTGAACAGGCATTACCTGTGCAAGATAATAACCAAAGCTCCAGGGTGAGAAAGGTGCTGTATTTGATATTCCCATTATTACTTCACCAAATAAAGTATACCAGCCATTAAATAAAGTAATTGCAAAAAGTATAATATAGAACTTGTTCCACAACAGCCGTTTTGCTTCATATCCAAATATTTTAATCAAGGTTTAAGTCCTCCTTTGTCAGACCGCAGGCATCAAGAAACTCCTGATAGCTCAGTTCCGGCTGGTTGGAATTCCCAAATATTTCTGCCAATATCTGATCCATTTTATCCTCTCCCCCTACCAGTTCTTCGGCCTTAAGAATCTTAAGTGGAATTTCACAGTAATTCATAACGGTAGTTTTAGAGTTTTTAATCCTTGCCTGATAGGTTTCTGGCAGTTTATCCAAATATTCAGGATTCCTGTGGTAGAAATTCAGGTAGTAATCTGATACTGCCTTTTCCCACACCTCAACATAATGTTTCCTGGCATACTCCTCACCATACTTTTCCTTCATTAACCGGTAGGTGGTATAAACCGTCAGTCCTTCACTGGACCATCCGCTTTCATTATCCCAGGGAAACATCTTTCCAAGCCCCCACCACTGATGTATGATTTCATGTGCCATAACTTCATTACCAGAAGCTCCTTTCAAAGGGTCTTCCAAACCCTCTTCACTGAAACAGTTTTCATCCATTACACTTATACCGTCCATGGCAAATCCGCCTCCCATATAAGCGGTGAGTTCCACCAGCTTAAAGGGATGTTCTTCCGTAATAAAAGGAAAGGCCCCATAATGTTTACTGCAGTATTCAAAGACTTCCTTTAAAGTATCTTCTATATTAACACGCTCCATGGCGGCTTTATGTTTAGCACTGTAGTAAAAATCAATCTTGGCTCCAGCAGCTTCAATATGCTTAACATCATACTCTGCCGCATAAAGATGCCAAACAGTACCTCCACCGCTGCTTCTCCAGGTTGTTGTACCATCCTTATTTTCCTGAAGCACTTCTATGGTATCCCCGGCAGTAACAGGTATCAGATCTGAAGGCACTGTAATGTCCGCTATGGTTTCCTCCCCACCATAAAAGCCTGGAATGGGAGCGAAATCCTGATTTACAAGAAATATGTAGTCCTTGCTAATTTCTGTTTGTCCGGGAAAGATTTCTTCAATACTCCATAGCTTAGGAAAGCCTCCATATTCAATCACCAGCTCTATTTCTTTGTCCTTTGGCAGAGTAAACCTGATTTGCTTCTGATTTAAATCATCATCTTCAAGATCAGTATAATCGATAGCTTTCGTATTGGCAGTTATCTTTAGAATCTTATAACCGGGATTAACAGATATCATACTCACCTGTTCCTGACCGCTGTCATTAATTAATTGAAGTGTCTGTACCCCCTGCTGTTGTCCGCTTTTTATATCCGGAGTTATGTGAACATAATATTTCTTTAACTGTATTTGCTCGTTATAGACCAGTTTATTATAGGCATCATAGTTTATTTCAAGAGGGCTGTTGTCAATAAAAGGCTGTCCGGTATATAAATATACAGAACCTGTAATCATAACAACTGACATAAATGGCAACAGTATCTTTTTGCTGTTAGTAATCAGGGAACCAGGTAAGCTTTTTGCGTATCTTCGAACACATAATAATGAAAATATCCATCCACCGCCAAGTAAGAGAAGCCAGAAAATTCTGTTATACAGCACCATCATCAGAACATAGCTGTTTCCAAAATCATCCGAGAGTACGGGTATTACAGGGTTAATCCAACGTAAGATAAAGCTGTTATACATTAATCCTGTTAAATTAGCACAGGCAAAGATAAAAAAAACAAGGAAGCTTACATCCACCCGCCTTACTATTTGATATATTCCCGTAACCGCCAAAACAGCAATGATATAGGCTGGAACTGTGACAAACCAGAAGCACTTTAAATATAAGGACAACCGGAACACAGAGCCAAGAACAATTACTGTATAGGGCAGATACAGGATTGTTAAGAAAATACCACATACAATTGCAGCTATTATAAGTGAGGTCATCCTTACCACATTTAACAGCACCGGTGATACGATGCTGTCTGTTATCACGGCGGTTCTGTTTCTATGTACCATATCAAATTCATAAAGAGCTAATATCGCAAATAGAAAAGCACCCCCAAATGCACCTGCCAGTGCAGGGTTTGCAATATAAGCCGCTGATCTCATTAAGGTATTTGAAGGTCTGTAGAGAAAATACCCTGTCAGCGGAGTAAGAACAGTAAGAAGCAGTATACACCAGGTAAATCTGGTACGAAAGATCCTCCCGGTTTCAACTTTCAGATAGGTCAAAAAGTTCATATATCCACATCCTCTCTGGTAATCAGATACATATATGCATCCTCTAAAGTGGGCTCGGTTTGCTTGGCCTCAGGAGGCAATTCCTTAGCAACTATACGGCATTTCACCCCATTTGCAGTATTGATACGGGTTGTTATATGATAATCACCATGCTCTTCATTCTTACCCTCTTCCAGGATACCTACATGTTCCCAGGCCATCAGGATTAACTGCTCCGGTGTTCCGTCATATCGAATTCTGCCTTCATGCAGTACAATCAGCCGGTTACAGATTGACTGGACATCTTCGATAATATGGGTAGATAATATTACAATTTTATCCTCTGCTTTTCTTGAAAATAAATTACGGAAATTTATTCTTTCCTCCGGATCAAGCCCTACCGTAGGTTCATCAAATATGAGTAAATCAGGATTGCCAAGGAATGCCTGAGCGATACCAACACGCTGCCTTTGTCCACCTGAGAGCGTTTTAATCTTTGCTTTTCTTTTCTCCTCCAGATTCGTTTCCTTTATAGCTTCATTAATAGCTTCCTTACTATTCTTAATTCCTTTTAAAGCAGCCATATAATCCAAAAACTGATATACTGTGAGCTCATCATATAAACCGAAGGTCTGAGGAAGATAACCTAAGGATGCTTTCAACTGCTTTTCATTTTTGAGTAATTCTACTCCATTAACTGTTATATTGCCGGAAGTAGGCAGCAATTCAGCTACCAGCAGTTTCATAAGTGTTGACTTGCCGGCACCATTTGGTCCCACCAACCCGATCAGGTTGGGACTTTTCATCTCAATGGCAACATCATTAAGAGCCTTTTTCCCTCCAGGATAGATTTTATTGATCTGATTAATTGCGATATCCATTATAAACCCCTTTCTATATTAGAAATTTTTATTTTTATTTATAAATCTCTCTCTTTTTTTTATTAAATTACTTATACTTGAATCCCTAGCTTTGAATTACTTAATCTGCCTGTCTGTAATAATAACTGCTTTCTGAGCTGTAACCAATTTCTCCGTCTTCCCCTGTCTCAGTTATATCCGTGGTTATAGCGATTACTGTTTCTACCGTTGTAGTATTAAAATCAATTCCAGTCAGTATGATTCCGAATAAGGTCATTGCAATAATAACTGCACCTGTTTTCTTCTCACTACCATCCATAATTGAATGGATTCTTTTTTTTATCCCCTTCATACCATTTGATAAATTGGCCGAAAATACCGGCTCCGCTTTAGAATGCCCCTGCATCATTCCTATAATAGTTTCACAATACCGTATTCTACTCTCGGTATCTGTCCCTTTAACTACTTCATAATCACAGGAAAGTTCACAGTGCTCTGCGATTACTTTTCCCATTATGTATACCAGTGGATTAAACCAGTGAATTGCTGTTGCTATCAGCACCAAGCCTTTATACCATAGATCCTTTCGTACAAAATGAATCAGCTCGTGCCTCAATACCAGAGAAAGCTCTTTATCTGATAATTCCAGGGCAGGAATTAATAAAACCGGATTTACAAAGCCTATCTGCATGGGACTTGAAATACATGGACTAATCAGTAATCTGACCGGTTTTGTTATTCCCATATCCCGGCTTAGCTTCTGAAGCTGTATATATTGCTCTGAATCTTTATCCTCCTCTCCCCAACGTCTTAACAGCTTTGTAAATCGGTAATGCCTTCGTCCCTGGTACAGGATAAAACTAATAAAACCAACAAGCCATACACTCCCTATAATTTGATACCAGGGAATGCTTACACTCTCTGTCTCTGTTCCTTCACTTAGATATATATCCTGCTCATTACCTGGTGGATAGCCGTATATATATATGGGTTCGTTAGAGAAACGTTCAACCATAATTTCAAAATGAATACGAAAGGGTACAACTAAACCTATAACAAGAAACAGCCAGGAATAATAGATCCATTTGGCACGGTATTTATTCATTAATCGTGGAGTTATGATAAGAAAACAAATAATCAGCAAGGACATGGCAGCTGAGTTTCCCACTAATAAATTCAAAATCCTCTCCATGCTATTTCCTCCTGCTCTTTACCCACTCCATTAATTCCTCCAGATCCTTGTCATTAACCTTCTTATCATCATAGAGGGTATTGACGAGGCTAAGAAAAGAGTTCTCATGATAATTTTTCATAAAATTTCCTGTTTCCAGTTTAAGATATTCTTCTCTGGTGATTAAAGGAAAATACGTTCGTTCCTTGCCATTCTTTTCTGTCTTAAGAAAACCTTTCTCTACCAATCTAAGCATCAAAGAAATAATTGTCGGTGCTTTCCACCCACGGAGATTACCCAACTGCTCCATAATTATATTAGTTGTAATAGGTGGTTCATTCATCCAGATAACTTTCATTATTTCAAATTCTGCCTCCGGTAGTTTCTTTATGTCTTTCATTATAGCCTCTCTTTCTGCTGTCTTTTTCACTGTCTTTTTCACTGTTTTTTCTACTGTCTTTCATATCATCCAGCCTTCTGCAAGCTTACTTCATTCTACAATCTGCTGTTTTTCTGCATTCTCCTCTGTCTGTAAATCAGCTATTGTTTGCATATCTACTTCTGTCTTCATCTTACTTCTATCTGCTTATCTTTTTCTGTCTGCTTGTCTTCTTCTGTCTGCTTGTCCTCTTCTATCTGCTTGTCTTCTTCTGTCTGCTTGTCTTCTTCTGTCTGCTTGTCCTCTTCTGTCTGCTTGTCTTCTTCTGTCTGCTTGTCTTCTTCTGTCTGCTTGTCTTCTTCTGTCTGCTTGTCTTCTTCTGTCTGCCTATTTCCTTCTGTCTTTCTTGCTGCTATGTTATTAACAGCAAAATCAAAATCCTTATTTTAACAGTTGTAATCATATTTTACACTTGCCTAAAATAAAAGTCAATTCTTTTTTTACATTTGTCTAAAATATTTATTTAAAAATACATGAGGCTATAGATTTAATGCTGCATCTATAACCTCTGCTTATTTTAGTTTTGATCTATTGCCAGTTAAGAACTTTTATTTTGGAAAATCAGTCAAATTACTCCCCTGTACTCCCACCTCAAAAGAAATACAGTATTTTCCTGATTATATAGGAACCTATATAAGCCTCCGACAGACCTCCCAGTGCCAGAACCATCCCCAGTAATATTACCAGAAACATATATTTTCCTATTTTCTCTCTCTTTCCTTTCTTACTTGTCATGTCATATCGCAGACTCTTGCAGAGCCAAAATGCGCATCGAAGGGAAATCAAAGCAACCGGTATGTAAATCAGATATTGAGGGAAGGTGTAACCAAATATCAATAACAATCCCTTAAAATGATATTCCATAAGTATTACCGAAACAAAAAAACTACCCTGAAACCCAATATAAACCAGGCAAAGGCATATAAAAGGAATACCAAGAGAGGTTACACACACCATCCAAAAGAGGATAAAATTCTTAAAAAGATCCCAATAAACATATTTTAATAATAGCTTATAATCAATGGAGGCTGTCCTTATCTGATATAAATAATCTTTATCCAATATATTTATATTCCCCTGATAGAAGCTCTTAAATACTCTTGCGAATATTATACCGAGAACAGCTCCTATTGCCATTAACAGCAGACCGGCCTTTACTTCTCCCAGTCTGCGCAATTGCTGTTTCACAAAATCCATAATAACACCTGTGCCAACGTCTATAAGATAACATATGAAGCTTATACAAAAAAAATGCCGGCATATAAGCCGGCATAGATAAGTTATTTATTTCTTTTGGTTTTATAAGCCAAAATGGCTGCAATAGTTTTCGCGTCCTCAATCTGCCCTGTAAAAATAAAATTGACCAGTTCCTCTACTGTATAGCTTTCCACCGATACAAATTCATCTTCATCCGGGTTCTGCTTTGAAGGAATTAAATGCTCTGTATAATAGATCCCTATTTTCTCATTGCAGAAGGCAACCGTCGTATAAAGATCAAATAAATGCTCTATCTGTTCTGATCTGTAACCCGTCTCCTCCTCTAACTCTCTTCCGGCACAGGTTTTCATATCTTCTCCGGGGTTCAGGCCTCCGGCCGGAATCTCAAGGGTATATTTTTCCACAGCATTCCTGTATTGTCTGACCATAATAATTTTGCCATCCTCTGTAACCGGGACAATAGCAGCAGCCCCCTTATGGCTGATAAAATCCCAATCAGCTGTCTTTCCGCTTGGCAGGCCCATAGTATCTGTATACACATCTATGATATGCCCTTTATGCACTGGTGTCCTCTTTAAACGCTTATATTCGTTATCCATATTTACTCCCATCTGTGTGCTTTGGCACACGACAACTTAAAACTGGTCTGCATTCATATAACAAGGTTATTACCTGCTATACCGCTATCAGAAAAACCTGCCCAGCGTAATTTAATTTCACCGGCAGCTCGCCTTCATATTAAAGCACCAGTACTTTCACTGTCTTATTTACTAAGAGCTACCGCCTTTTCATAGCAGGCATCCGTAGCTTTCATTACCGCATTACGAAATCCGAATTCCTCCAAAGCTTCTACTGCAGCAATTGTGGTCCCACCTGGTGAACATACCTGATCCTTTAATTTTCCGGGGTGCTCCCCAGTTTCCAGTACCATCTTCGCTGCTCCCAATACAGCCTGAGCCGTCAGCTTGTATGCCTTCTCTCTTGGAATCCCATACTTTACCGCACTGTCTGCCAGCGCTTCAATAAACATATAAACATATGCCGGTGAACTGCCGCTGGCACAGATTACAGCATTTATAAAGCTTTCCTCAAACTCCTCGTATTTGCCAAAAGCTTCAAAGAACCTATGAAGCAGCTCCTTTTCATCCTTAGTGTATTCATCCTTGGAATAGCAGACTGCTGTCATTCCTTCTCCTACAAGTGCGGGAGTATTTGGCATGGAGCGAACAACCCTGACAGAATCACCGAGTGCCTCTTTCATAGCATCAATTGAAATACCTGCCGCTGCAGAAATCAAGATATGCTCCTTTGTCAGACTGTCCCTGATATCAGCATAAACCTCATGAAAGAACTGAGGTTTAACAGCTAATACAATAAATTTACAGGACTGAACCAATTCCTTGTTGTTATTTACAAAATTTACTCCGGTCTTTTGGTTTATGAATTCTTTTCTTTCAGCTCTTACACAGTTAAACAGAAGAGATTCCTTACCAAACACCCTTACAGCTCCCATAAGCATTGGTAATCCCATATTACCGACACCTATAAATCCTATTTTATCCATTGTAATCCTCCTGGTTCCATTCCCTGCTATCCTGACTATTTTATCAGGACGTGTTTATTTATAATATCACATAATCTATCAAATAACAAACTTACACACAAACATACCGCAAGCCTCCCTGCGATACAGCTACAAATCAGGACGGGAATTGTGTATTTAAAATTCCCCACTAAAACCGGTGAATACAAGTCCTCTTGCATACTGCCCAAATAAGAAGTGTGGCATGCCCTTTATTTCACACTAACTCCCATTGTACACCACTTCTGTTCTGCTTTTAGATAATACTACAAATCAGGATGTGAAATGTCCCTGCTTCCTACTTTTGGATACTAATGCTTTCATTATCCCATTTCATCAAGTTAAAGCATTAAACTATATCATTTCAAAAAAAGATGGCGAAATTCCTGTATCAGGAATTTCGGCCATCTTAATAACTATTCATTATTTTGCGTAATCTGTCACTCGTGATTCTCTGATTACATTGACCTTAATCTGACCCGGATACTCCAGCTCAGACTCAATTTGCTTTGATATGTCACGGGCAAGTAATATCATGTCTGCATCAGATATCTGATCTGGCACTACCATAATACGTACTTCTCTGCCTGCTTGTATCGCAAATGACTTATCTACTCCCTTAAAGCTATTGGAGATATCTTCTAATTGCTTCAATCTGTTTGTGTATGTTTCTAATGTTTCTCTTCTGGCACCTGGTCTCGCAGCCGAAATGGTGTCCGCAGCCTGTACGATGCACGCAATCAATGATTCAGGTTCCACATCACCGTGATGGGATTCTACTGCATTAATTACAATTGCAGATTCCTTATACTTTCTGCACAAATCAACACCGATTTGAATATGTGAGCCTTCCATTTCATGGTCAACAGATTTACCAATATCATGCAGTAATCCGGCTCTCTTTGCCATTCTGATATCAACGCCTATCTCACCGGCAAGTAATCCGGATAATTGGGCAACTTCTATAGAATGTTTTAAAGCATTTTGTCCGTAACTTGTTCTAAACTTCATCTTACCGAGAAGTCTGACAAGTTCAGGATGAATTCCATGAACACCAACTTCAAGAGTTGCTGCTTCACCTTCTTCTCGAATCATGACTTCAACTTCTTTTTGAGCTTTTTCCACCATCTCTTCAATTCTTGCTGGATGGATTCGTCCGTCCACAATCAGCTTTTCAAGGGCAATTCTTGCCACTTCTCTTCTGATAGGGTCAAATCCGGATAGAATTACAGCTTCAGGGGTATCATCAATTATAAGATCAACACCTGTAAGGGTTTCAAGGGTACGAATATTCCTTCCTTCCCTTCCGATAATTCTTCCTTTCATCTCATCATTTGGAAGCTGTACAACGGATATGGTAGTTTCTGCCACATGATCTGCTGCGCATTTCTGTATTGCAGTAACAACATAATCCTTTGCTTTTTTGTCTGCTTCTTCTTTTGCTTTGCTTTCAAGTTCCTTAACTAACATTGCAGTTTCATGCTTAACTTCGTCTTCAACTGTCTTTAAAAGATATTCTTTCGCTTGTTCGGAGGTAAGTCCTGAAATCTTCTCCAATTCCTGCAGCTGTCTTGCATGAAGCTCTTCAGCTTCTGCCTTGATTTTGTCAAGTTCAGCCTCTTTTGCAGAGAGTCTGGATTCTTTCTTCTCGAGTGCTTCGATTTTCCTGTCTAAGGTTTCTTCCTTGGACAGAACCCTTTTTTCATAACGTTGAACTTCTGCTCGTCTTTCCTTCGTTTCCTTCTCTAACTCATTCTTAGTCTTTAATGACTCTTCCTTTGCTTCAAGTAAGGCTTCTCTTTTCTTAGTTTCAGCTGTTTTTAAAGCTTCATCTATGATTTCCCTTGCTTTTTCTTCTGCAGTACCTATCTTGGCTTCTACAACCTTAACATGGTAGGAAATAGCAAGTTTCCAGACAAGAGGAACAACGATGGCCGAGGTTGCAATAATAGATATTATTACCCAAACTGGTATCGGCACTGGAGCACCTCCTTATTGAATTTTCATTGTACAAATATACAACATATAAATTTTATACTGTTTTCATGAGTATGTCAAGTATCCCCATTAAATTTTTATGCATTATGTCAAATTCCACCGAAATTAGACACAATAACCTAAAACCCTTCCTTGCTTTCATATATTTTTGCTGACATATCTATGAAAGGATATTTTTTTCATGTAATATAAAAATCTTCTGTTATATTTAATAAACATATTTTCAGAAAGATAAATAAGTTGAATTAAGTTTATCGACTTTTTAGTTCCAATAACCTGAAAAAGTAAAAAACTATAATCCAACTTATCTTGTATCCTTTTGTTTAATATCCTGCACATCCTACACCATACAATTGATTTTGCTCCCTCTCAAAGTATAAAAATACTTAAAGTAAGGTATTTTTATACTCGAAAAGGTATCAAAAATTTATATCAATTACATAGTTCTCCCAGATAATAAAATCCTTTACACTGGGCTAACTTAACCTTTACTATTTTACCAATCTGTTCCTCTGACCCTTTAAAATGTACAAGAATATTATTGCTTAGCCTTCCGGTCATAAGAGAGGGATCCTGTCCGTTTATCTCTTCTACCAGTACTTCTTCCACTTTTCCTGCTACTCTTGCTGTCATTTCGGAGGAGATTTTCTGAACCACCTTTAACAATCTGTCAAAACGATCCTTGGCCACCAGTTCTTCTACCTGATTCTCCATTACAGAAGCAGGAGTACCAGAACGTTTGGAATAAAGGAAGGTGTAAGCACTGTCATAACGCACTTTTTCCACTACCTCCAGGGTTTCTAAAAAATCCTCCTCAGTCTCACCCGGAAAACCAATAATAATATCTGTAGTAAGGGATATATCAGGCATGGCTGCCTTTATCCTGTCAACCAGACTCAGGTAATCTTCTTTGGTATAACTTCTGTTCATCTTTTTTAGTACATTGGTACTGCCGGCCTGAACCGGTAAATGAAGATGCTTACAGATCTTCTTTGAATTCTTCATCACCTCAATCAATTCATCGGATAAATCCTTAGGATGAGAGGTCATAAACCTTATTCTCTCAAGCCCTTCTACTTCCTCTAAGAGCTTAAGCAGACCAGCAAAGGTGGTCTTCTCCTCAAGGCTTTTTCCATAGGAGTTAACATTCTGACCAAGCAGCATAATTTCTATTACGCCGTCAGCCACCAGTTCTTTTACTTCCTTTACAATATCCTCGGGATTTCTGCTTCTCTCCCTGCCTCTGACATAAGGTACAATACAGTAGCTGCAAAAATTGTTGCAGCCATACATAATATTTACACCTGCCTTAAACCGATACTTTCTTTCACTGGGCAGATCCTCCACAATCAGGTTGGTATCTTTCCAGATATCAATTATCATGGTCTTACTGTGTATTCTGGTATGCATAAGTTCTGCCATCTTAAAGATATTATGGGTACCGAATATCATATCTACGAAACGATAGCTTTTCTTTATCTTATCGACAACTGCATCCTCCTGCATCATGCACCCGCAAAGGGCAATCATCATATTGGGATTCTTTCTCTTTAAGCTGTTCAAATATCCCAGTCTGCCGTAAACGCGGGTATTGGCATTCTCCCTTACGGTACAGGTATTGTAAACTACAAAATCAGCTTCTTCCCCTTCTATCTGATGATAACCTATCTGCTCCAGGATTCCTGCCAGCTTCTCTGAGTCCTTGGCATTCATCTGACATCCAAAGGTAACTACCGAAAAAGTAAGGGGGCGGTTTATTTCTTTCTCTTTATTTCTTACCCATTCCCTGCATTTTGCCATGAAATAATACTGGCGCTCAGGCTCGGTTATAGGTTCTTTGCTATTTAAATCAAATTCATCAAGATTCATAAGTACACTGCTCATTTCATATTCTCAACTTTCAATATACATTTATCTGGTGCCGCATCATAAAATTATATCTTATGCAGGCCAAAAATACAATACTCATGTATCTCAAAAACGGAACAAGTAGCTCAAAACGTAGCAGGAAGTATAATGCCGGAACAAGTAGCTCAAAACATAGCAGGCAGTATAATGCCGGAACAATTGCTCAAAACATTGCAGGTAGTATATTGCCGGCAAACCCAGGAAATCACTTACAGACATTATTTAATAAATCTGTATCTTATTCTTAAGATACTTCTCTTCAGATAGACAAGCAACTTATGGAAACGGAATATCTTCTTACCAAAATAGACAGCCAATCGAAAAAATGTAAAACCAATTGTTAAATATAAAATTATCAGTAATAATGATATTAACATAATGCCCTCATCCTTTCACAGTAAAAATCAGATTTGCACCTGACTGCTCTAAATAATCTTTAGTATTAAGCTTATATCCAACTTAAATTTATCCATTATAGGATGTATTTAAGTTAACTTTTAATTTAACATATCTAATCAAACTATATCACATCTTCTCAAAGGGAACAATACAAAGAAAAGCCGAGGAGTGATTTCCTCAGCTTCTCTTTCTTTTATTCATTGTCTCTTATAACTTCTTTATAATTTAATATCTTACCGCTGTAATCCACATATGCTCTTCCTTCATAATCCGAATCACTTTCATATGCAATTTCTATCTTATCCGACAACAAATTGATTTTATAAGGCCAATAAGCTTTCCCTTTTGAAGCATCAGCAACCTGCCATAGAATCTTACCTTTTTTATCAATCGCCACAACATCCGGCCCATCATATCCTCCAATGTACAAAACGCCTTTTTTATCGAATGCATAATGTACAGAAGCTCCTGCTATACTTTTTGTTTTCCAAAGTACCTTGCCAGTATTCTTGTTTAATGCAATAACTTTACCCTCAACCACAAGATATACAATACTTTCCTTTTGAAAATAGGAAGATATGGTTTCCAGCTCCGTCTGAACTGCCCAGCCTGTTTTGTAGGTCCACACAAGCTTTCCTGCTTTGGTATAACCTTTTATAACACTCCTGAGTCTGCTGTTTTCTGTATCCTCAATATAGGACTGAGCAATTTTTGTTACTTTAGCTGCTGCATTAGCATGTGGTGTCAGGCTGCTCCAGCTATAAAATAATATCATGGCAATAAATAAAACGAAATATCTTCTGTTTTTTCCCAACTTTCTTCCCCTTATTAATTATTATACAGGTAAATTATAGCATGCTGCCAGTCTACTGTATATTATTATGTTAAATTATATAATGTAAGTTATATAATTGTCCATCGTATCAGTATCTACCAATACTATCCTGAATATATAACTTTAATTTTCTCCCCTGTCAATTCAAATACTTATTTTCAATTAAATTCTTTTTATAATGCTCATGTTTTTCATTAATAACTGTTTCAATATCAATATCATAATAATTACATATTCGAAATACTCTTAAAATCAAATCTGCAAGTGCTGCCGGTACTCCTCTGGGATTATTATCACCACGATAATAATTGTAGGTAACATGATATCTGTTACCGGCTGCCTCTTCCGTCACCTTTGATAAATCCAAATGGCAACGTGCTATAGCTTCTGTAAATCTGCACTCATCAATTTCACGGTCTTTTCCTGCAGGCGGATATTTCCCTGCTTCTTTCACAAAGCTGCTGAGATTTAATTCATCCTCGTCTCTGAATTTACAGACACTGTTCTTTTCAATATTTAATTTGCCTTTAACATAAAGATTCAAAACCTGGCGTCCTAAATCCAACAGAGTCTCATTATATTCCTGAACAGTGCCCGCTCCAGGCTCCTGTAGTTTCTTTGCCTTATGTAACAGTCTTTCCAGCTTATTCATATCTGCCCCTCTTCGAATGTAATGAAATTGAATTATCACTGACTGCTAAAATGCCTATGCAACTGGATTTACCGGAATGTGTCTTCTTATAGGAAAATCTTCTGACACGCCCTGATAAATCAAATTCCATAGGCAGCTTAATTCGTTTTGTTATTCTTATGAACCCTTTTCCTTAGGGTCTTATTTGTCCGCTGCCGAAAATAATATATTTCGTAGAGGTTAAAGCAAGAAGTCCCATAGGCCCTCTGGCATGGAGTTTCTGAGTACTGATTCCGATTTCTGCTCCAAACCCAAACTCTGCACCATCGGTAAAACGGGTTGACGCATTGACATAAACTGCTGCTGCATCTATCTCGTTAAGAAATTTCATGGAATTGTTATAATCTTTTGTAATAATTGCTTCAGAATGACCTGTATTGTATTGATTTATATGCTCTATGGCTTCCTCAATGGAATCCACTACTCTTAAGGATATAATTCTGTCCAGGTATTCCGCAGCATAATCTTCCTCAGTTGCTGCTTCTATATTCGGACAAATTTCTCTGGAAATTTCATCTCCTCTGATAACCACCTGATTCTCTTTTAACATTTCATATAAAGCCGGAATAAATGCATCTTTTATCCTGCTGTGCACTACCAGTGACTCACAGGCATTACAGACACCCAGACGCTGAGTCTTGGCATTGTGTATTATATTTAGTGCCATTTCAAAATCGGCTGATTCATCCACAAATACGTGGCAATTACCGGTTCCTGTCTCAATTACCGGGATGGTACTATTTTCTACTACTGTTTTAATAAGGCCTGCACCGCCTCTGGGTATTAAGAGATCGATATATTTATTCAAGCACATCAACTGTTTAGCAGTTTCTCTGCTGGTATCCATAACCAGCTGTATGGCATCTTCCGTTATACCAGTATTAGCAAGCGCTTCCCTGATAATATCAACTATGGCAGTATTGGAATGAATTGCATCGCTTCCGCCTCTTAATATTACTGCATTACCGGTTTTAAAACATAAACCGAAAGCATCTGCTGTTACATTTGGTCTGGATTCATAAATAATACCGATAACCCCCATTGGAACCCTTTTCTGTCCAATCACCAGTCCGTTTGGTCTTTCTTTCATGGATAAGACTTCACCGACAGGATCCTCTAAGGCTGCAATATCAATAAGCCCCTGTGCCATAGCTTCAATTCTGGCTTCTGTTAACCGCAGCCTGTCAATAAGTGCATCCGTCATACCATTTACTTTGGCATTATCTACGTCTGAAGTATTAGCATGAAGTATTTTATCCGTGTGACTTTTTAATGCCTGGGCTGCTGCTTTCAATCCGGAAATTTTCTTTTCCTGACTGAGAGTATTTAGACTGGTTGCTGCTTTTTTTGCCTTTTGTCCTATCTCTACTAACTCCATGAAATCACCCTTTCTACTTTTATGTTTATAGATTATCAGAAATACACCTTTAGCTGAACAATCGATTACATATATTTGATTGTGTTTAAAATTGCTTGTGCCGTACCGGGGCTTCAGTTTGTGTAAGCCACTTTGCAAAAAACAGCACGGACCTTTGACACTGTGCTCCTAACAATGCAAACCTGGCTTCCGCAAATCGGAAGTAGTCAGGTCAGCACAATAAGTGAGAGCATGCACAACTGCCTGTTATTACAATATCAACTGTTTCATCTGAGCTTATATTAACGTAAATTCCTAAACAATTACTGAATCAGATCATCTGTTTGATATTCTTAACACAGTATCTTCTGTTATAAGAATATCTATTTTAACATCGTGAACTTCAGTAGGTATTTCCTCATACACCTGAAATTCATAGGCAAAGCAAACCTTAAGAAAGGATTCCTTGTGAGCTCCAAAATACCTGTCATAATAGCTTTTTCCGTAACCTATACGATTCCCCAGTCTGTCAAAGGCCAGACCCGGTACTAAAATTAAATTCCTGCCCTTCTCTAATTGAAGGATATCAACAGGTTCCGGCTCCGGAATTCCAAATGAGCTTTCTTCCAGCTCAGAAATAGAGCTGATATAATAAAATTCAATGTTTTCCTTCATGACTCGCGGGAGTGCTACTTTTTTACCGTCAAGGAGTGCCTGCCTGATTAATGGCAGTGTATTAACCTCCTGGTTAAATGCTGCATAGAGTATTACCTGGCTGCTCTCCTTATACTCTTTTAACGCCAGGAACTGCTCTCTGATCAAACTGCTCTGCAGGTCAATTACCTCCTTTGAAAGGGAAGCTTTCTGCCTTCTGATTTCCTGCCTTATTTCTTCTTTTATCATTAATGTTTATCCTTCTTTGATAGCTCAGTTACAGTCCCGTCAGGATTTAAAATACTTATCTGATTAAGCGTACCTCTTAAGTTATTTCTGACAGATTGGATATATTCGCCGCGAAGTTTTACCTGCTCTTCTTTTTCTTCTGCTGTCAGACCTGTTTCCTGTGATTTTTTATATAATTCATTTATTCTTGTCAATTTTGAATCTTCCATTTGTATTCCTCTTCTTATGCGTTCTATAAACTTATTGCTGTTGACTAGTATATAATCTATTTCTTATTTTGAGTATTGCTTTGTGCTGATATAGTCCAGTAATATAAACTTTTCATCTCTATGAGCCTTAAAGAAGGTGCCTTTATTTTCACCACTTACAATAGCACTGATTACACTGACATCCTCACCATTGGCTATTACCATGTCTGCACCGGAAGCTGTAGCAATCTTGGCAGCACTGATCTTTGTTGCCATACCGCCTGTACCTACTAAAGAGGAGGAATCCTTCGCCATGTTATCCAGATTCGTATCGATATGCTCAACATAATCTATAAACTCAGCCTGGGGATTTTTCTTCGGATCATCCGTATAGAGTCCGTCTATATCAGACAGCAGTATTAAAAGGTCAGCATGTATCAGCGCAGTAACAATTGCAGACAGAGTATCATTATCACCAAATTCAAGCTCATCGGTAGAAACAGTATCGTTTTCATTTACAATTGGAATAACGCCTTTTCGGAACAATTCTTCAAAGGTATTAGAAGCATTTTCCCTGCTGATGTCATTAATCATTGTATATTTGGTCATTAATATCTGTGCCGGAATCTGGTTGTATTCCGCAAATAACTTCTGATATACCATCATCAGTCTTGCCTGACCGACTGCTGCGCAAGCCTGCTTCTCTACTTTCTCCGTTGGCCTCTTTTGCAGCCCTAAAGTTTCCTTACCTACAGCAATAGCTCCTGAGGATACTAATATAACGTCTTTTCCCTGATTTCTGATATCTGTCAGTATACGTACTAATTTCTCCATTTTAGAGAGGTTGATACGTCCTGTTTCTTCATGAGTCAATGAAGATGATCCAATCTTTATAACAATCCTTTTCTTATCCTTTAACAGTTCTCTTAAAGACACCTGTGATTCATCCTTCCCCGAGGCTTATACCCTCTCTAGGATGACAGCCCCTCTTAATATTCATAACAATTATTATTATTGTACATTAATTTCCATGCGGTGTAAATATCCGCTTTGTATATTTTGTTAAAAATCGCTGTATTCCTTTACCACGCTGCTCTTATAGAATACATATAATTCCACTTGATTCTAATTATATGCTTAATATGCCTTATATTTTGAGGCAATAGCTTCAAATACCTTGATTCCGTCAATTGCCGCAGAGGTGATTCCGCCAGCGTAGCCAGCACCTTCACCACAGGGATATATACCTTTAATACTGGCTTCAAAAAATTCATCCCGTTCCATTCGAAGGGGGGAAGAGGTTCTTGTCTCGACCCCGGCTAAAACCGCCTCTTCATTGGAAAAACCTTCGACTCTTCTCTCAAAAGCCTGGATACCGTCTATTAGTGCAGTTGATACATATTCCGGCAGACACTCCCTTAGATTTGCAAGATTATAAGCGCCTTTGGTATTAGGCGTTATGCTGCCAAAGCCGCTGCCTGCCCTGTTATGTTTGAAATCACCATAGAGCTGCACCGGTATATGCCCTTTTCCGGCTTCATAAGCTTTCGCTTCCCATATCCTTTGAAATTCAACACCTATCATAGGATTCTCCTCAGCATTGACTCCTCCGTACATCTCATTGAATGCCTGTCCGTCTTTCAGTACCGTTTCCTTAAAATCTTGAGGAGTAACCGTTACGATTAAGGCACTGTTTGCATTCCTTTCATCTCTGGCATGATTACTCATACCATTTACTGCAAGGCGTCCTATTTCCGAGGAAGCATTCACGACAAACCCGCCGGGACACATGCAAAAGGAGTAAATTCCCCTGCCATTTACAGCATTGTGGGTCAGTTTATAATCTGCAGGAGGAAGTTCTGTGTACCGGTTACCATACTGGTTCCGGCTGATAAGAATCTGGGGGTGTTCCATACGAAGTCCAATGGCAAAGGATTTCGGTGTCAGTTTCATTTTCTTCTCCCAAAGGAGCTTAAAGGTATCCCTTGCACTGTGTCCCAAAGCCAGTACCAGACAATCACAGGGAAGAAATTCCTCATGGTTAACTTCTACTCCTGTTATCGTTCCTTTTTCAGTCTGTATATCCGTAAGGCAGGTATTGAACCTGACTTCTCCGCCAAGGCTTTTTATTTCCTCCCTGATGGCTTTTACCACATTTCTTAATTTATCCGTGCCAATATGAGGTTTGTTAAGGTATAGGATTTCCTCCGGTGCCCCATGCTCAGCAAGAAGCTTAAGTACTTCCTGATTTCTTCCCCATTTATCTTTAACAAGAGTATTCAGCTTCCCATCAGAAAAAGTTCCTGCTCCGCCTTCACCAAATTGCACATTTGACTCTTTATTGAGCTTTTCACTTTTCCAGAATTCTTCTACTGATTTAACACGGCTGTCAACCTCTTCTCCACGTTCCAGGATTATGGGATTGTATCCGTTTCTTGCAAGCATTAACCCGCAGAATAATCCGGCAGGACCAAATCCGGCTATAACAGGTCGTGAAGAAAGCTTATTTAAACCGGAGGGTTTAAAATCATATCCGGCGGCTTTTGCTATGGTTACGTTTGGCACTTTCAGTTTTGCAAGTTTTTTCTCTTCAGCTGCTATTTGTACCTCAACCTGATAGACATAAAATATATCTTCTTTTCTGGCATCAATGGATTTCTTTGTTATAACAAGCTGTTGTATTTCCTGCTCTGTTATCTTTAAGGTTTTTGCCGCCAGTTTATATAAATCCCCTGAACTATGACCGACTCTTAATTTTAACTGGGATATTTGTAACATTATTTACCTCTTTTTTCTGCCCTAAGGCGTGTCTGAAAGCTGCTTGTGCCGGGCTGAAGGTTCCACTTTGTGGCAGACAGGTCGCGATTTTTGGAGGGCGTAGTGGTGCGGTGCTACGTTCCCAAAATTGCAACGCAGGATACGGCAAAGTGGGGTGTTCAGAGCAGTACAATGAGTTTTCAGACACACCCCAAGCATGTTAACAACTATTTTATCATATTTTATTTCCGGCTGCTTATATATGAGTCCCCGCCGCATGACCGCTGGACCATGCCCATTGCAGGTTATACCCACCGCAGGTACCGTCAACGTCCACAATCTCCCCCGCAAAGTAAAGTCCTTTTATAAGCTTTGACTCCATGGATACAGGATCAATTTCCTTTGTGTCAATTCCCCCTGCCATTACCTGGGCATGTTCAAAGGAATGTGTGTCTGTTATGGGTACTTTCCATTCTTTTAGCTGATTCACAAGCTGAGTCAGCTGAGAATCCTTTAGATCCTTCATCCTATAGTAAGGATCTAATTTGCTCTCCTTTATTGCAACATAGGCAAGCTTTTTGTTTAGAAGTCCCAGAAAAGCTTCCTCCAGGGTTTCTTTCACATTACGCTGTAATCTGTAATACAGCATTTCTTTTAATTCTTCTTTCGTAAGGAACGGAAGAAAGTCAAGTACTGCTGTTACTTTACTGCCTCTGCCAAGCGCTTCTGCTGCATAACGGCTTATCTGCATTACCGGAATTCCGGACAATCCATACTCAGCAAGTAAAACCTCTCCTTTTTCAAATGCTTTCATCTGTTTATCAATAAACAGTCTGACTTCTGCTTCTGTTCTGACACCAGAAAGGGTCTTAAAGTATTTCTCTCCTGATTTTAACTGTACAAGTGCCGGTAAAGGTGTGAGAATGTTATGTCCTAATTCACGAGCAATTGAAAGACCGCTCCCATCCGAGCCATGGGCAGGGGCTGCCTTCCCACCTGCTGCCAGGATAATTCCCTCTGCCTGGTATTTTCTATCCGCCGTATAGATAGAAAGATTCTTATCGATTTTCTGCACATGAGCATTGCATTCAATCGTAACACCGGTTCTCTCCGCCTCCAGTAATAACACCTCAAGAACAGATGCTGCCTGTCCCGAATTAGGGTACAGATATCCGTTCCTATCCATGGGATATATGCCAATCTCCTTAAAAAAATCAACGGTAGCATTAACATCAAAAGCCCTTATAACTTCCCCGGCAAAAGCCGGATTACTGCTGCGGTAGCACTCTTCCTTCTGAACCAGATTGGTATAATTGCATTTTCCATTACCTGTTGCAAGAATTTTCTTCCCCGGTTTGTCCTTGTGTTCCAGTATCGTGACCTTTTTGTTTCTTCTTGCAGCGCAAATAGCTGCAAAAAGTCCTGAGGCTCCTCCTCCGACTATATATATTCCACTCATTGGCCATGCCTCCTGTCTTTACTATATAGAATCAAAATACTTTTCTATTGTCTGTGCCGTATATTCAACATCCTCTGCAGTATGAGCTCCTGATAGGAACATAGCCTCGAATTGAGAAGGTGCCGCATAGATTCCGTTCTCTAACAGATAATCAAAAAATACCGCATAATCCTTTACTCTGGCAGTTAAAGCACTGTTATAATCTTTTATTTCTCCATCTGCAAAATAAATACATAACAAGGAACCGATAGAATTCACTCTGATGCTTCCTTTACCTGCAGTCAGGATTCTGTTCTTTAACTGCTCTCCCTTCGCTGCCAGTTCCTCGTATAACCCCTGAGAGCTCTTTAGCAGCTCAAGGGTCTTAATACCCGCAGCTGTTGACAGAGGATTGCCGGAGAGGGTACCAGCCTGATATACCGGTCCTAAGGGAGCTATTTTCTCCATGATTTCTCTTCTTCCGCCATATGCCCCTATAGGCATTCCGCCTCCCACAATCTTACCCAAAGATGTAAGGTCAGGTTTTATATGGAAATATTCCTGAGCACCGCCTAAAGCCAGTCTGAAACCGGTGATTACCTCGTCAAATACCAGAAGGCTTCCGTTCTCCTCTGTTATTTTCCGCAGAAAAGAGAGGAAATCCTCTTCCGGAAGTACAACACCCATATTGGCTGCTACCGGCTCAACAATTACTGCAGCAATCTCTCCTTTATATTTATGAAATAATTCTTTTACTCCTTCTGTATCGTTATAATCAGCCAGGAGAGTATGTTTCGTAAATGCTTTTGGCACTCCAAGACTATCCGGCAGAGCCTGGGTTAATAAGCCAGAACCTGCTTTTGCCAAAAGTCCGTCTGAATGACCATGATAGCAACCGGTGAACTTAATAATCTTTTTACGTCCTGTATAACCTCTGGCAAGCCTGAGTGCGCTCATAACTGCTTCCGTTCCTGAGTTTACAAGTCTCACCATTTCCATTGAAGGAACGCATTCCTGTATCAATTCTGTAAGACGTATTTCACGTCTGGTGGGAGCCCCAAAGGTAAGTCCGCAGGCTGCTGCTTCTCTCACGGCCTCCACCACCTCTTCTCTGGCATGTCCCAGAATCAGCGGTCCATAGGAACCTACATAATCTATAAATTCATTACCATCTGCATCATAAATACGGCTGCCCTTTCCTCTCTCTATAAACAGCGGGTTACGATTCACCTGACGAAAAGCCCTGACAGGACTGTTGACTCCGCCGGGCATATATTTCAGCGCTTCTTCATAAAGCTTCTGCGATTCCTGATCTTTCATACTTTATACCCCTTGCATATCGCTGGCTGGCCTGCGATACTGCCACAAATAATAAGGAGTGAAAGAACCTCCCTGTGGCATCCTTTCAATCTATTTATTTTCTTTCACTCTGTCAAACATGCCGATGCGGTATGCCCTCCTGCGTCCGCTCCTGTCTTTCTGCCTCCATTAATCGCTGACAGGGCACATAATCTCCTCCTACACACTTATACCAGATCACTCACTTAACCACCTGGCAGCATCAAGTGCATGGTAGGTTATAATAATATTTGCACCTGCCCGTTTCATTGCCATAAGGTTCTCTAAGACCACTTTTCTCTCATCCAGATATCCAAGTGCCGCAGCAGCTTTTACCATAGCATATTCACCACTGACATTATACACCGCAACCGGGTAACCCGTTTGTGCTGCTGACTGAACAACATCCAGATAGGCAAGTGCAGGCTTTACCATAATAATATCTGCACCTTCCCTGATATCATCTTCTATCTCTCTCACAGCTTCCCTGCCATTGGCATAATCCATCTGATAAGTCTTTCTGTCTCCAAAGCCCGGAGCAGAGTGCGCTGCCTCTCTGAAAGGAGCGTAATAACCGGAAGCAAATTTTGCACTGTATGCCATTATAGGAGTATTCACAAAACCTTCTTCATCCAACGCTCCCCGAATGGCCTCAACATGCCCGTCCATCATATCAGAAGGTGCTATCATATCAGCTCCTGCCATTGCACAGGTTACCGCAGCTTTTGATAATAATAACAGAGTGTCATCATTGATTACCTGTCCCTCTCTTACGATTCCGCAATGACCATGGTCAGTGTATTCACAAAGACAGATATCAGCAATTACCGTCAGTTCACTGCAGTTAACTTTGATATACCTGATTGCCCTTTGAATGATACCCTCTTCGTTATAGGCTTCGCTTCCAATCTCATCCTTATGCTCCGGAATCCCAAACAGTAATACACTCTTGATTCCGCAAGCTCTGACTCTTTCCAGCTCTTCTCCTAATCTGTCTATGGAGTATTGATAGATTCCCGGCATGGAGTTAATGGGATTCTTTATATTATTTCCTTCTATTACAAATATAGGATATACCAGTTCTGCTATTCTTAAGCTGTTTTCCTGCACCATAGCCCTGATATTTTCACTTACTCTTAATCTTCTTCGTCTGATCATTCTGCATCCTCTTTATTAACAGCATAATCACTCACTACAGTCTGTACAAGTGAGGATATGCTTGTTTTCTCTGCCTGTAATATTTCTGAATTACCAAGGGCTTTTAATCTGTCCTTGGTAGCCTCACCCATACATACAAGTTTAGCTTTAATGGATCTTTTCAGATTCTCCGGCAGTTCATGATAAAATTCTTTCACTCCCAGGCTGCTGGCAAATATAAGATAGTCTGCATCCGAAATCTCTTTTAGGACTCTCTGTTTCTTATATTCCTCCGGAACCAGGCTATATAAAGGGAAGTCCTCGAATACTACATGATTATTCTTTAGTACGATTGTCATGTCTCCCGATGCATTCCCTGCCCGAAGAAGTAATAATCTGTCCTGTTCTGTCAGAAATGGAAGCAGTTCTCCTGCAAGTGCCCCACCATTACCTTTCTCTGATACATAATCCGGCATAAAGCCAAAATTCGCTATAGCATCTGCTGTTCCCTGTCCTACCGCAGCAATTTTAAAAGCTGCTAAACGTCTGAAATCTATTTTTTCTTCCTTTAATGCATCAAAAAATATCTGAACTCCATTACTGCTGGTAAATATAAGCCAGGTATACTCAAATAATCTGGAAATAAGTTCTTTGAATTCCAATGATTTGGTATGCTTTTTAACCGTCAGAAAGCCAAAATTTATCACTGCTGCATCCTCTTCCCTTAAGGCATCTGAGAGCTTTCTTACAAAGCTTTCTGTTCCGGTTATACCAATTCGAACACCGGACAGGCTGCCTTTCCTGCCGGATAAGAAACGATACGCTGCTGTTTCACCAATCACTATAACGGCAGGTGCCTTTATATTTCTATCTCTGGCTATCTCAGAGATGGTCCCTAAGGTTCCTCTGACGGTTATCTGATTATCCCTGGCGGCATTTGAAATGACTGCAGCCGGAGTATTACTGTCCTTGCCTTCTTTTATCAATTCCTCAGTTATGGTCTTAATGCTCTCCATACCCATGAGAAAGATTAAAGTTCCCTCGACTTTCGCAAGGTTTTTAAAATCCCAGTCTTCTTCCTCCTTGTCCCTATGGCCGGTTATTACATGAAAGCTCCTGCTTACGTTCCGGTGGGTAACAGGAATTCCGGCCAGTGCCGGGGCTGATAAGGATGAACTGATGCCCGGTACCACTTCAAAGTCGATGCCGGCTTTCTGCAGTGCAAGTATTTCTTCTCCGCCTCTGCCAAAAACAAAAGGATCGCCGCCTTTTAATCGAACGACTTTCTTTCCTTCCTCTGCTTTTCGCACAAGTATACGATTAATATCCTCCTGAGGGACAGAAATTCCTCCCGGAGTTTTGCCTACATCTATTTTTTCACAGTTTTCCGGCACCAGGTAAAGCAGCGATTCCGGTATCAGTCTGTCATATACCACCGCCTCGCAATTCTTTAAGAGCCTCTCACCTTTTAGGGTTATAAGCTCAGGATCACCAGGTCCTGCACCTATAAGATATACTTTCCCTTTGGCATTTTTATTTCCATCCATCGTCACTCCTCCTATTCTGGCTGTATTAAGATTGCTCTTTTTAATTCACCCGTAACTTCACCTGCCAGAATAATTCTATCCTTTGATAATCCTGCTCTTTTAATACGAATGGCCTTCTCACCATTACCAAAGATAGCATGGATTGTCATGTTCTCTTTCTCTATTTCAGCATAGACACCTAAAGGTGTAGTACAGTCGGCTCCAAGGAGTTTAATGACTTCTCTTTCAGCTTCGAATGCTTCTCTGGCTTCTTTATCAGACCAGCTGCCTAATAGATCACATAATGCCTGTTCCGTTCTTCCCTCAACAGCTATGATTCCCTGTCCTGCTGCCGGTATAAAGCTTTCCGGTTCTAAATACTTAAAATCATATTCCGAAAGATTATCTGCCTGCAGTCTTTTAAGTCCTGCTGCTGCCAGCAGCAGCCCGTCATATTCACCTGCTGAAAGTTTGCCAAGTCTGGTGTTTACATTCCCTCTGAGTTCCCTGGCAGCATAAGGAGTATCCGCTTCCAGCTGAAGCTTTCTTCTGGGGCTTCCGGTTCCAATGACCGCCTTCTCCTTAAGAGCTTCACCGGCACGGGTAACCAATACATCCCTTGGATCCTCTCTTTTAGAGACACCTATAATATCCAGCCCTTTCGGAAAGGATAAAGGCAGATCCTTGGCACTATGTACAGCAAGATCAATATCGCCCTTTAACATGGCCTCTTCAAGTTCAGCTACAAAAGCTCCCTTCCCTCCAAAATGAGTAAGTGCTACGCTTTGAATTCTGTCTCCCAGTGTACTTAAGGGAACAATCTCAAACTTCAGATCTGGCCTAAGGCTTTTCAGCTCTGCTATTACTGTTTCTGTCTGAACCAGTGCAAGTTTACTCTTTCGTGTTCCTACCCTGAGCTTCTTCATCTATACACCTATTGCATACCGCGGATATAATGCGATACTGCCACTATTAAAAAGAGTGAAAGAATCTCTTTGTGGCAACCTTTCCTATCATTATTTTCTTTCAATCTAACGTAGATGCATAACGCTAATTGATTTGCTTCATTGCCAATATAAGAAATACGGAATGTTAATTAAATCAGAAAGATAATCTCTACCCCTATAAATATATTATATACATATACAATTCCAAATTATCTTATTTTATGTCACTGCTGTCCTGATGTATTTCTTTTTTCATTTCTTCCATGATATCATAAATGTCTTCTTCGGTAAGATTACCTTTTTTCTTCTCACCGATTTCTGCCATTCTGATATACACCTGTTTTCTTTCCCGTTCTGTGTGAAATTCACTTTTGACCAGCTTTCTGGCATTTCCCATTTTATCTGATAAGAGTCCTATATAATCCGGCAGGTTCTTCTCCACCGTCTTTTTAATCTGCTGTGTCAGCACCGGACTGTTACCGGAGGAGGTGATTCCCACCGTAATGGATTTCTTCCGTACATAAGCCGGGAAAATAAAGCTGCATTCTTCTTTTACATCCACAACATTAACCGGTATTCCTTTTGTTTTACAATCAACAGATATCCTTCTGTTCAGTTCTTTATCATCCGTTGCTGCAATAACCAAAAAGGCTTCCTGTAGATCCTCTTCTTTATAGTCTCTCTCTATTATTTCCACTAAAGATCTATGATTAGCTTCCAGATCTATAAATTCCGGAATAATTCTGCTTGCAACAATTGTCAGACCGGCTTCAAAGTCAAGTAAAGCAACAGCTTTTCTAAGGGCTACCTTGCCACCGCCGATTATAAGACATTTTTTACCCCTCAGCTCTACAAACATAGGGAAATACGCCATTACCGGTCCCTCCTTTTGCCATATGGCTTTAGTTCCTCCGCCGCAAGCTCCAGGCTTCTCAGGAGGGTTTCAAGCTCTTCTCTGTTGACATGATTTTTCATATGGTATAACAAGGTTTCTAAGGAAGTCTCTTTCAGATTTCCCTTAATTCGTTCAAGCTCAGGTAAAAATCCATGAAATATCACTGTCTTCAGGAATTCATCTGTTCTTTTATCTATAATCTTACGAGCGATTACTGCTTCTTCTTCTTTCACCTTGTTATTTTCCTCTGCCAGTTCCTCAAAGTAATCCATATCTATTAACTGAATTCCTTCCATGCCTCTGATGTCCTTATCAACATCTCTTGGAACAGCAAGATCTATAAATAATCTTTTCTTCCTGTCAGTCAGAACGTTTTCAAGCTCCTTAAAGGTAATGGTATAATGAGGGCTCTGGGTAGCACTGATAATAATATCCGCGTCTTTTATTGCCTCGTACCGGTCTTTGTAGTCATAATATTTTATCCTGGTAAACTGAGTTTCCACATCATCTCCTGACATGTGATTTCTAACAGTACCTGCTATAGCAATACCCGGTGTTCCGTAAAGATTCTTCATCACGATGCTTCCCATCTTACCGGATATACCTATTATCAGAACCTTTTTAACCTTCAGCTCATCTGCCTGAAAGGTTATAACTTCCTTGGCGGTTAATGTTCCTACAGAAACCGGAGTTTTTGATAGTCTGGTTTCTGTCTTTACTGCTTTTGAACAGGAAATTGCTTCACGAAATAGGGTATTTAACAGATACGAGGTATTTCCGCCCTCATATGCCTGTCCATAATCTCTCTTTACCTGCCCAAGAATTTCATCTTCTCCCATCACCATTGAATCCAGGCCACTGGCAACGGTCATCAGATGCTTTACCGCTCCTTCTCCCTCATAACGGAGAAAATATTTCTTTAAATCCTTTAGATCCAGACCTTTATACGCAGCCATCAGTTCCATAGCCCTGTCAGCTGCTGCTTTATCCCCTGTAACATATATTTCTGTCCGGTTGCAGGTAGTTATTAATACACACTCCCCGATATTTTCTTCTTTCTTAACCAGGCTTAAGTACTCTTCTTTTTCACTTCCGGAAAACGCAAGCTGTTCTCTGATATCTACCGGAGCAGTTTTATGGCTGATGCCTATTTGATATATATCCATACTAATTCCAATCTGTGTGCCGGGCACACCTTTATCTCTGGCCATTTAAAGCTCTGAGGAATATTATATCATAACGCTATTCACCTTGCAAACACGTGAGAAGCCATGCGCTGCCTTAATGTGATTACCGCAATGCCAGAGCCTGCCGGCTTACCGTTCCATAAATTAACATATTCTTGACAAAAGAAAGCTTTTAGCATAAGATATCAGTTAGACAACATACATAGGCCATTATCACTATAAGAGTTGTATTAGATGAACTTATTATTCTCTCTAAAAATAAAAAGTAAAGAGCTTAAACCCAGCTTATACTGCTTTATATTAAAATGTACAAGTACTTAGTTCAACCTAATATTACTAAGAAAGGAGCAAAGGATGAACACATTAGTTGTTTTCTATTCTCTGGAAGGAAACACCAAGATCATTGCTGACATCCTGGCAGAAGAATTAGATTCCGATTGTATAGAGTTAAAGCCGGACAAAGAAATACCCAAAGGAGGTTTAACCAAATTCTTTTGGGGTGGAAAGAGCGTTCTTTTCCATGAGAAGCCCAAACTGGTAAATGACCTGCCGGATTTATCCAATTACGATACAATTTTTATCGGAACTCCGATCTGGGCAAGTTCGTATTCACCTCCTATCGCTTCTTTTCTGGAGCAGGTGACCATAAAAGACAAGCAACTGGCCTTCTTTGCCTGCCATGCAGGCGGTGGTGCAGATAAATGCTTTGACAAACTGGCCGCAGAATTAAAAGACAATACCGTAATCGGAACCATCTCTTTCGCAGATCCTTCCAAGGAAGAAAAAGATAAAGTAAAATCTCAGGTTAAGCGCTGGCTTCACGAAATAACTTAGAAATAGAGCGGGTAATGATGGATCCCAAAAAGTAATACGAATCCAAACCCTTATATTAACAGCTTCCATCAAAAAAGGCTTACACCGACGACCATAAGTCATCTGTGTAAGCTTTTTTATCTGAATATTATTAGAGAAAATTAAGCTTTTTCACTTGCTGCAGAACATCACCTTCTCTGAAAGGCTTCACAATAAATCCTTTGGCACCGGCACGGATGGAATCATTGATCATTTCCTCCTGTCCCATGGCCGATACCATTATAACCTTACAGTTCTTATCAATTCTTTTTATAGTCTGAAGGGCTTCTATCCCATCCATTCCAGGCATTGTTATATCCATCGTCACAAATTCAGGTTTCAGCAAAAGATACTTCTCTACAGCATCTCTGCCATTAGAAGCTTCACCTACTACCTCGTAGCCATTTTTCTCAAGTATATCTGCCAATACTTTTCTCATAAATATAGCATCGTCAGCAATTAAAACTTTCTTCATGTCCCCTCCGATAACCTGCTTAACTTGATACCTTTAGAGGTATTTTCTCATTTAAACATGTTTTATATACTAACGAACTACAATATTATAAATTTTATCTTTAACATATATTTCTTTCACTATAGTTTTTCCTTCAAGGAATTGAGTAACGGTTTCGGTTCCCATTACTTTTTCCTTTACAGTATCCTGTTCTTCTCCCCTATTTATCAATACTGTAGCTTTTAACTTACCATTTACCTGAACAGCTATTTCCAATTGACTTTCTATGGTTTTCTCTTCTTCCCAAACCGGCCAGGCAGTCTCAAACAGATTACCTTCAAAGCCCTCCAGGCTCCAGAGCTCTTCCGTCATATGAGGTGCTACAGGATTTAACAGAATCAGGAAAGTCCGGTATTCAGCCTTCGTTATTTTACCAACCTTATTAAAATCATTAATTAAGGCCATCAAAGCAGCAATAGCCGTATTGAATTTAAGGCCTTCAAAGTCCAGACTGACTTTCTTAATGGTCTGATGCATCTTAATCTCTAATTCTTTGGAAAATACCTTTTCCTCTGTTACAAGATCCTGCAGTTTCCATACTCTCTCAAGGAATCTTCTGCAGCCCTTTACACCATCATTAGACCAGGCGGCACTTAATTCAAATGCACCGATGAACATCTCATAAGTACGAAGAGTGTCTGCGCCAAATTCATTTACGATATCATCCGGATTAATTACATTTCCTCTGGATTTGGACATCTTCTCACCGTTCTCACCAAGAATCATACCGTGGGAGGTTCTCTTTCTGTAAGGTTCCGGCTCACTGACATACCCTAAATCATAAAGGAATTTATGCCAGAATCTTGAGTATAAAAGATGAAGTGTGGTATGCTCCATACCGCCGTTGTACCAGTCAACGGGCAGCCAGTAATCCAGGGCTTCCTTGGAAGCAAAAGCATCCATATTGTCAGGATCGATATAACGAAGGAAATACCAGGAGGAACCTGCCCACTGAGGCATGGTATCTGTTTCCCTGTGAGCATGTCCGCCGCAATGAGGGCAGGTAGTCTCAACCCAGTCTGTCATACGGGCAATAGGGGACTCTCCATTTTCTCCGGGCTCATAGCTCTCTGTTTCTGGCAGCAGCAGCGGTAATTCACTTTCAGGAATGGGCACAAAACCACATTTATCACAATGAACCAGAGGAATAGGTTCTCCCCAGTATCTTTGTCTGGAGAATACCCAGTCTCTTAACTTAAAGTTTACGGTCTTCTTACCGATACCTTTTTCTTCTACCCACTCAGTCATACGTTTCTTGGCTTCTGTAACCATTAAGCCATTTAAGAAATCAGAATTAATTAATTTTCCGTTATAATCAGTAAAGGCTTCCTCTTCTACATTACCGCCTTCAATTACGGGTATTATAGAAAGCCCGAATTTCTTGGCGAATTCCCAGTCTCTTGTATCATGTGCAGGAACTGCCATAATAGCACCCGTTCCATAGGTCATAAGGACATAATCAGAAATCCAGACAGGTACTTCTTTCCCTGTAACAGGATTAACAGCGGTAATTCCTTTGACCTCAACACCGGTTTTGTCTTTGGCAAGCTCAGCTCTTTCAAAGTCTGATTTCTTGGCTGCTGCTTCTCTGTAGGCAGTAACCTCTTCCCAGTTCTCGATATTGCTCTGGTATTTATCCAATAAACCATGTTCGGGTGAGATTACCATATAAGTAGCACCAAATAAAGTATCAGGTCTTGTGGTAAAGATCTTAAGGGTTTCATCTGCTCCCACCAATTTAAAATCTATTTCGGCACCTTCTGAACGGCCAATCCAGTTCTTCTGCTGATTCTTGATACGGTCTGCATAATCTACCAGGTCAAGATCATCGATTAAACGGTCTGCATAAGCAGTGATCTTTAACATCCACTGACTCTTAACCTTGTGTACGACTTCACTGCCGCAGCGTTCACACACTCCGTTTACCACTTCCTCATTTGCAAGTCCAACCTGACAGGAGGTACACCAATTAATTGGCATCTCTGCTTTGTAGGCCAGCCCTTTTTCAAATAATTTAAGGAAGATCCATTGTGTCCATTTATAGTAGTTCGGATCTGTTGTGTTGATCTCTCTCTCCCAGTCAAAGGAATAACCCAGAGACTGAAGCTGTTCTTTGAAATGCTTTATATTATTATCCGTTACTATCCTTGGATGTATTTTATTCTTGATGGCATAATTTTCAGTAGGAAGTCCGAAGGCGTCCCAGCCCATAGGGTATAGCACATTATAGCCTTCCAGTCTTCTCTTTCTTGCAATGATATCAAGTGCAGTATAAGGTCTTGGATGGCCTACATGCAGTCCCTGTCCTGAAGGATAAGGAAACTCAACAAGGGCGTAGTATTTTGGCTTACTTTTGTCTATTCCGGTCTTAAAAGCATTGCTCTTTTCCCAGATGTCCTGCCACTTTTTTTCAATTTTCTTCGGTGAATAATCCTCTGTCACGCTGAATGACCTCCTAAAATGTACTATATTTTTCTTAATTATACACATTATTTATTATTTTAACAACACTAAAACTCAATTTCTGTTTTTCTTTTAGGAAGTAAAAATTATGTGGGACTGGGTGTTATTATTAATTTAATGTATGGAGATGTATGAAAAGATTTTGGATGGTGGAAGGGACAGGTTCTAACAAAGGGACGGCAATTAGCAGAACCTGGAAAGAATTCATGCACTCATTCCAATGTATAAGAAGTCCTAATTTCTCTGATGCTTTTGTGCTGGACATAGCCTCAAACAGATAACTCGCTTCGCTCAGACAATCTGTTTGAGGCTATAGCACAAATGCTTCAGAGAAAAGGACTTCTAATACATTTCCATAGGCGCATTCATTCTTTCCAGGTTCTGCTAATTGCCTGAATTGTTGAAAAGACAGGTGCATTGATGTCAGATATTAGTGTGATAATTTTAATAGATGGTTTAAGAGCTTTATTTATGGCTGTTTTTTTCGATATATAAGTTATGGGCTTTGATAGCCAGAACCAGAATATAGATAAAAAGACTGTATAAAGGAATACTTATAAAAGCGATTATTAAAAACAGGATTAAGGATAAAAAAGGTATTTATATTCTCCTTTCATTTTCATATAGCTCCATTCAGGCCAAATAACTGCTTTCATATTCGTTATGTATTATTTAAAATGATTATCGAGCATGCTGTAATATAATTGATTTATTTTATCACATAGCTCATAATCTGCTTTATAACCTTTTTCTATGTTAATAATATAGAACGGATTACTTGCTGCAAAATCTATATTTGAGGAATCTTTCATATTTAGTTGAAACATTAAAAACTTACACCCGGTATAGTCCTTAAATTCCTGAGTTCCTTTCCCCTTTAACTCTACCCTTTTAAGATAGCTTAATAATTGTTTCTTTTCATCTTCAGACAAAACTTCCTTTTCTAAACACAAGGAATATATTGTGATTGACTCTATTTGGGATATTGGCAGATTTCTCATAGGATATAATCCCAGATTATTGTATATCAACCAGACCAGTATGATTACTGTTAAAAGAACTACCAACATTCCAGCTATTAATTTACTATGATATGAATTTTTCATTTAACAGTTATTCCTTTACATCAATTTACAATTAATATATAGGATTGCTTTATGATTGTCAATGGATTCCATTCTTATTAAAACTTAGTAAAGGCTTGATTGATATGAATAGAATATATATAATAAATCAAGAAATACTGTAAGTCATAACACAGAACCTAAAGTTTTGTAACAACTACCATAAGAAAGATGAGGCACTATGAAGATTTATGAATTCGATGCTTTACTTATAAAACATGAAACACTTAACTCAGCTTATATTGAATTTCCCTTTGATGTGGAGCAGGAATTCGGTACCAGGGGGCAGGTTAAGGTACTGGCTTATTTTGACGGTTATGAGTACAGAGGTTCTCTGGCTAAAATGGGTCATTCCTGCCATTTTCTTGGGTTGAATCAGAAGGTAAGAGAAGCTATCGGTAAAAACCCCGGAGATACCATTCATGTAAAATTACAAAAAGATGAGGCAGAGCGTATTCTTGAATTACCGGAGGAATTTGAGAAGCTTCTGGATAAAGAAGCGAAAGCGAGGGATTTTTTCAAGACACTTTCTTACAGCAATCAGAAGAAATTTACAGATTGGATTATCAGTGCTAAGAAAATAGAAACCAGAGATAAAAGAATTGAAGAAGCAATCGAAATGCTTCGGAATGGCGTAAAGAAATAACACAAGCGGCTGTTGCATTATTATATATTGCAACAGCCACTTTTACATTATGAGTATCTTTTTGAGTATCTTTTGTTACAACCCCATGTTATCAAATTACGCCTTTTTGCAGCATGATATTGGCATATAAGGCCTTCTCTCCTGTTGCCACTATTGCATAGGCCGTTCTTGCGGAATCATAAAAGGCAAATCTCTCCATTTGCCCAATGGTATGGCTGCCTCTGGCATCATGCTTTTCTACAATTCTCTCATAAGTGTTCCAGATGGGTGTTTCAACTGTATCACCTTTCACTTTTTCCATTAGAGTTACCGGTTTTTCAACATAAGTATCCAGCGGGAAAACCGTGAGTATGGCATCTAAAATCTCTGGTACACCATGGCCGTCTAAACGTATTACAATACTGTCCTTCCCCATTGACTGGGCCGGAAAATTACCGTCTGATATTACTATTCTGTCACTATGCCCCATCTCACAGAGAACCTTTAACAGTTCCGGAGATAAAATTGGCGGAATCCCTTTTAGCATATTTTTTCCTCCTTAACCTGTTACCGCCTTATAGCGTTGGTATGCAGCCTCCCAGCTTTCCTGTTCCATTGGCTGATAAATACTGATTTCTGCGGACTGACCGATAATGCTTCTTGCTGCTGTAAGGTTTTCTATATCACCTGCGGCAATTAACTGTAGGGCAATGTTGCCATAGACCGTAGCTTCCGAGGGTCCGGCAACCACTTCCTTCTTACAGGCACAGGCTGTCATTCTGCATAATAACTTACTGTTGATTCCTCCGCCTACCATATAAAGTCTGTCATAGGTCAAGCCGGTACAATCTGCTATTTCCTCCATCACCGTCCGATATCTGAAGGAAAGGCTTTCATTGATGCAGCGCACGATTTCTCCCGGTGTTTCAGGAACCTTCTGTCCGGTCTTTCTGCAATATTCCCGAATACGCTCCGGAAGATTTCCGGGCAATGCAAATTCTTCACTGTCCGTATCTATAAAGCTCTGAAAAGCTTCTGTACTTTCAGCCATTTTCTCTAACTCTGAAAAGCTGTAGGAATTCCCCTCCTTCTCCCACCAGCGTCTGCTCTCCTGAACCAGCCATAAACCGGTGAGATTTTTTAAGTAGGATATCTTACCTCCGAAACCTCCTTCATTGGTGAAATTATATCCGGCGGACTTCTCATCTATCAGAGGACTATCCAGCTCTGTTCCCATTAAAGACCAGGTGCCGCAGCTTATAAACAGGAAATCTTTCTCTCTGGCAGGTACAGCAACCAATGCGCTCTGGGTATCATGCCCTGCTACTGCTGTCACATTTATGGATGCTACATTTAACTCGTCTTTGATCTCATCTGTTATTGAACCAATAATAGTACCGCTGGGTATTATCTCCGGCAGCAGTGTTTCTGAAATTCCCATTGCTTTTATAACTTTCTCAGACCACTTTCTCTCTTTCGCATCTAATAATTGTGTGGTAGAAGCTATGGAATATTCGGCATATCTTTTTCCTGTAAACAGATAGTTGAATAAATCCGGCATGAGCAGCAGAGTATCTGCTCTATCCAAAGTATCCTTATCAGATACCAGGGAAAGAAGCTGGAATGCTGTATTTATCTCCATCAGCTGATTACCTGTAATATGATAGAGTTCCTCCAGGCTGATTCTTTCTCCCGCTGCCTTTAGCATACCTTTTGTTCTTAAATCCCGGTAATGGACCGGGTTCTCAAGCAGCCTTCCTTTTCCATCAAGGAGTCCGAAATCCACTCCCCAGGTATCTACTCCAAGACTGGTGATCTCACCCTCAGCTTTGGCTTTTACTAACCCCTGTTTCATTTCATGAAAAAGTCTCAGAACATCCCAATATAGAGTTCCTCTGATTAACACCGGTTCATTTAAGAATCGATGGATTTCCCTGATAGTAATCCTGTTATCTGAAAGTTCACCGACCATAGCCCTGCCGCTGGAGGCCCCCAGGTCAAACGCAATAACCTTCTTCATAAAACTCCTTCTGTGTACCATGACACACCATGATTCCTTTTACTTATACAAAGGTCCGAAATTCTGGCAGGCTCTGTAATCCTGTCCCTCCTTATCCATGCCGAAAGCACTCCATACCGCAGGACGGAAGATCTTTTCTTCAGGGACATTGTGCATATTAACAGGAATTCTTAAGATAGAGCACAAGGTTATTATATCTGCACCGATATGTCCATAACTGATGGCACCATGGTTGGCTCCCCAATTATTCATTACATCATAAGCAGAGGTAAATGCACCTTTACCCGTAAGTCTTGGTGCAAACCAGGTACAGGGCCAGGTGTAATCTGTTCTCTTCCACAATTTATCAGATACCTCTTCGGGCAGATTAACGGTATAACCTTCTGCCAGCTGAAGTACAGGTCCTATGCCTTTTACCAGATTTATACGAACCATGGTTACAGGCATTTCACTTCTGGTCAAGAATCTGGAGGAGTAACCGCCGCCTCGGAAATACCCTGTATCTGCCGCATTCCAGGTAGTTGCCTTTAAGCAGGCCTCCTGATCTGCCTCCGTCATTTCCCAGAAGGGTTTCATTATACCATTGCCGTCAGCATCTTTTATCTCACCGCAGGCATCAATGCAGGCAGCACCGGAGTTTATCAGATGGATAAATCCTTTGGATTCTGCTGCAATACCTTCCAGTTCATAACCGGTAGCTTTCTTAACTGCCTCAGGACTCCAATAAGTCCTTACATCCGCAAAAATCTGAGGGGTATTGGTAAGAAGTTTGCCAAAGAGCATACCAACGCCATTTAAGGTATCATTTTCAGTAGCTAATATGTAAGGTTCTCTTGCACCCTCCCAGTCGAAAGAGGAATTCAACAGAGATTCCGGGAAATCACAATTGGGATAGAAATCCGTCCACTGTCTCTGCCCCTGGAAACCGCCTGCTATGGCGTTATGACCTACACTTTCTTCTTTTGCATAGTCAGGCAGGTTGGGATTTCCGTTAAATAAGTCTTTTATGATACACATCATCTTAACAACAAATTCCCAATCCTTCTCTTTTTCTTCCGGTGATTTTCGTAATTCCTCCGGGTTCTTATCAAAGCCTTCCTTGCAGTGTTCTTTTGTCCAGGCAAGCGCTTTCTCATACTCAGCCTTATCATATATTTCTTCCGTCATTCTGCGGATTATTTCAACTTCATCAACAGATTCTACTCTCATCCCTAAGTATTCTTCGAAGAAATCTGTGTCAATAATAGATCCTGCTATACCCATACAGATAGAACCGATCTGAAGATAGGATTTGCCCCTCATAGTTGCTGCAGCAACGGAAGCACGCCCGAAACGGAGCAGCTTCTCTTTTACATCCTCGGGTATTTCCGTATCGGTGGCATCCTGGACATCATGCCCATAGATTCCAAATGCCGGAAGTCCTTTCTGTGCATGACCTGCCAGGACAGCTGCAAGATAAACTGCACCGGGTCTTTCGGTACCGTTAAAGCCCCATACTCCTTTTATTGTATTGGTATCCATATCCATGGTTTCAGAGCCATAACACCAGCAGGGAGTTACAGTCAGGGTAATGTCTACACCTGCCTTCTTGAATTTATCTGCACAGGCTGCTGCTTCTGCAACACGTCCAATGGTAGTATCCGCAATAATAACTTTCACAGGTTCGCCATTGGAATATTTAATATTCTCTTCAAATAGTTTTGCTGCTGCCTTTGCCATATTCATGGTCTGTTCTTCCAGAGATTCTCTTACTCCTAAGGCACCTCTTCTTCCGTCGATAGTCGGTCTGATTCCGATTACCGGATAATCCCCAATCAATCTGTTTTTAGCCATAATTAACCTCCTTCTGCCGCTTTTTTGCGGCATACAAATACTCACTATTCTCGCATGTAATATTGTAATTTCATTATACGGTTGCTGTTAATCAGATACTTGTGTTATAATAGCAAAAAATATAACGATATTCACATTGGAGGTATTATGCAGAAACTGGGCTACAATGAAAGAAAACAAAGAGGAACCTTTGATTTTCCAATAGAATTCTATCATGTTGATCAGAATCATCCACAATACATAATGTCTTACCATTGGCATATGGAATATGAAATTATTCGTATTTTAGAAGGCTGCTTCGTTGTTACTCTGGACGAAAGAGAGCATCTGGCAAAGAAAGGGGATATCCTGTTTCTGAACAGTGGTACCCTTCATGGGGGTACTCCCACAGACTGCATCTATCAATGCGTTGTTTTTGACATGAACATGCTTGTGAAAAAAGATAACGCCTGTAATCGTTACATTAAAGAAATCATGAATCATACCTATCTGATCAATGAATATTATCCAGCTGCTCCCTCTGAGAATCAAATTATCAATTCAGAGAATTTAGATAATACAGAGAATTTAAATAGCTTACAGAATTTAAATGCCTTGCAGAATATAAATGCCTTGCAGAATATAAATGCCTTGCAGAATTTAGATGGATTTCAAAATATGGATAACTCAAAAGACATGAGTACCGTACAGAATATGAAAAGCTTACAGAAAATGGATAGCTTACAAAACATGAATACCTTACAGAATATTAATCACACAGAGCAGCTTTTATTAAAGCAGCATCTGGACTGTCTTTTTGATACCTTAAAAGAAAAAGCCCCGGGTTATGAGTTAATTACCCAGGGACTTTTATATCTGATACTTGGAAGTATTACGAAAAACCATTATTATTCTACGGACTCCGAAACACAAAGAAACCACAAAAGAATTCATTTGATGAAACAGGTTCTGGAACTTATGGAGGATTCCTATCAAACCAGCCTGACCCTGGAGCAGCTTTCGAAAGCTGCCGGTATGTCTCCTAAATATTTCTGCCGTTTTTTTCAGGAAATGACTCACAAAAGCCCTTTTGAATATCTGAACAATTACCGTATTGAGAGAGCCTGCTGCCAGCTGCTGTCGTCAGAGGATACCATAACTGAGATTGCCTATGCCTGCGGTTTTAATGATTTAAGTTACTTTATTAAGCTGTTTAAACGCTTTAAAGGTATCACTCCCGCCAAATACCGAAAACTTTTTTCTCTTCCTTTTAGCTGATGCAATTACCGATTGCAATATTATAAAGAAGCAAAGAAGTGCCGATAATACTATTCTTACCCACCAGCTGGACAAGGTTCCCTGGGTTGTTATGAGACTTGTAATGGTTCCTTTTATTAATACCCCGAATAAAGTTCCCACAACCGTACCCACACCGCCGCTGAGAAGAGTACCGCCGATAACAGCAGCTGAAATCGCATCCATTTCCATTCCTTTTGCCTGTTCCACAAAACCTGCACTGCTGTTAAGGCAGAAGAGAAAACCACCAAGCCCTGCCAGAAAACCCTCCAGAACATAAGCCTGAAGTTTTGTTTTTCTAACGTTAATTCCCATCATTAAAGCACTCTGCTGATTCCCGCCGATTGCATAAAGCTTACGCCCAAATTTCGTATATTTAAGCATTATTGTAATTCCCACTACAATTGCTATTGCAATTAATACAGTTGGATAGATATAAGCCGCCTGGTAGACCCCCTTTTTATTTACAGTCCCAAAGGGCATATAGATCTTGTAGTTGGCCCACTTCATAAATAAATCATTCTGTATCGATATCATCTCTGTACTGACCACTGCAGTCATACCCCGGCCAAAGAACATGCCTCCCAGTGTTACGATAAATGGCTGTATTTCCAGATAGGCTATCAAATATCCCTGTACCAGTCCAAAGAGAATTCCGATAACTAAAGCCATTGCCAAAGCTGTATAGGTACTGGCACCCTTTTTTTCCATGAAATAAGCTGCTGTCATGCAGACCAGCGCAGTAACTGAACCTACAGAAATATCAATACCTCCTGTTATCATAACCAAAGTCATACCGCAGGCTATTACGATAAGCCCTGCATTGGAAATAAAAAGATTTAAGAACATCTGAGGTTTCGCGAAGCCTTTATCCTGATAAAGAAACATTCCGGCTGCATACATTACCAGAAAGAGTCCTATCGTTATTAATAAGAGGAAAGTATTGCTTTGAAGCTTACTTTTATTTTTAGATTTTACCATATTAGTAACCATGCCTTTCTTCCCTTTTTCGAAATGCATTCCGTTTATGGTTTCCCATGAATTTTCTGAAAACGGGACTTTGCAGCACTACTATGGTAATAACCACAACCGCTTTGTATACGGGCAGCTGGTCAGCGGATACATTCATGGCATAAAGGGTAGTGGTCAGTGCCTGAATGGTATAGGCACCGATAACCGAACCTATCAGGCTGAATTTACCTCCGCTTAAGATATTCCCCCCTAAGGCTACTGCCAGAATAGCATCCATTTCCATATACAGGCCTATGTTATTTGCATCAGCTGAATAGATACGGCTGGAAGCAATTATACCAGCAAAACCTGCTAAAATACCGCAAAGTACATAAGTCAGGAATTTGATCAAAGTGGAGTTTAAGCCTACCAGTCTGGAAGCAGATGCATTAACACCAACACTTTCAATATAAAGGCCAAGAGCTGTCTTTTTAACAACTACTGCAATAAGAATTACAGCTGCCATACTCATAAATACTGGTGTAGGTATGGGGCATTTTCCGATATAGCCGCCTAAAACCTTATAGCTGTCCACACGTATGTAGGTTATCTGACCCCTCGTAATTAACTGGGCTATTCCTCTGCCTGCCGTAAATAATATTAATGTAGCGACCATGGGCTGTATATGTAGTTTTGCCACCAGAAAACCGTTAAAGGCACCGCACAGAAGAGCCGCAGCCAAGGCTGCCAGCACAGCCAGTAGCAGTGGATTCTCAAAAATATTTGTGGATACCTTCCCACCGGAAAGAATCTGACAGCATAATGCCGCAGCCACAGCCATTACTGCCCCAACGCTGATATCCTGTCCGCCGGAGGCTGCTGTTACCAGCGTCATTCCGATTGCAAGTATTACCAGTTCAGAACCACGGTTTATAATATCCACCATATAACCGTAAAAAACACCGTTATTCATGGAAATCTGAAAGAAGGCCGGAGTTTTTAAAACATTTACCAGCAAAACTACTGCCAGACATAAAAAAGGCATAAACAGCCGGTGCCCCGTAAGGATTTTTATCTTATATCTCATCTGCCTTCTCACCTCCTGCAATGGTCTTCATGATAGTCTCCTGACTAAGTTCACTGCCGCTAAGCTCTCCAACCTTCCTGCCATCCCTCATTACTATCATCCTGGAACAGGTTCTTAACATCTCTTCAATTTCCGAGGAAATAAAAGTTACTGCTTTGCCTTCCTCTGCAAGCTTTAGAACCAGCTTCTGGATTTCGGTTTTCGTACCTATATCTATGCCCCGTGTAGGTTCATCCAGAATCAGATATTCCGGATTGGTCAACAGCCATCTTCCCAGTATAACCTTCTGCTGATTGCCTCCTGAGAGGTTCTTTATGGGAGTTTCCCTGTTGGCTGCCTTAATCTGCAGAATATCCATATATTTATCAGCTGCCTCTTCCATTTCTTTTCGGCTCATGGGTTTTAGCATACCCCTTTTTGCCTGTAAGGCTATAATAATATTCTCCCGCAGGGATAAGTCCTTAAGGATACCCTCTCCTTTTCTGTCCTCCGGTAAGTATCCCATTCCCAGCTTCATGGCATCAAGAGGTGAATTTATGTTTACAGCTTTTCCATTCACTTTAAGCTTACCTCCGTCAGCTTTATCGGCACCATATACGGTGCGAACCAGCTCGGAGCGCCCTGATCCCAGGAGTCCCGTCAGTCCTATAACTTCACCTTTGTGTACAGACAGGTCAAAGGGTTTTATACTTCCTTCATGTACCAGCTGTTCGGCTTCAATCATTGGCGTTTCTTCTCTTTTATACTCCGCCTGCTCCCCTTTTATATCTGCAAGCTCATCAAAGTCTTTCCCCATCATCTTTGCCACTAATTGAACTCTGGGCAGCTGTTTTATCTCATATTCTCCAACCAGTTCTCCGTTTCTTAGTACAGTTATGCGATCGCAGACAGTATAGACCTGCTCCAGAAAATGGGTTACAAAGATGATACCTGTTCCTTCCTCCTTCAAGTGGTTCATTAATTGAAAAAGCCTCATTACTTCCTCTTCATCCAGGGAAGAGGTGGGTTCGTCTAAAATTAACACTCTGCATTTCATGTCCATAGCCCTGGCTATGGCAACCATCTGTTGAATTGCAATGGAGCAATCCTTTAGGAGCTTTAAAGGAGACACCATGATACCAAGCTTATTCAAAAGAAGCTCAGCTTTTTGATTTATGGTTTTCCAATGAATAAGACCGGCTCTTTTCGGTTCTCTGCCAAGAAATAAATTTTCTGCTACTGTAAGGTTAGGACATAAATTCACCTCCTGATACACCGTACTGATTCCATTTTCCTGCGCTTCTTTTGGAGAATGGATGATGACCGGGTTCTCCCTTCCCTGCATATGTATTTCCCCTGTATCCAGCTCATATACACCGGTCAGAACCTTGATCAAGGTAGACTTACCGGCACCATTCTCTCCCATGAGACCATGAATCTCCCCTTTACGCAAGGTAAAATTTACATTTGACAGAGCTTTTACACCCGGGAAACTCTTACTGATATCCTTCATGACTACAATACTCTCAGGACCCATTCTAACTTTTGCACCTGCTTTCGTTTACACTGGTACTTTCTTGCATACACTTAATTCAATACTCGCTGTTTACGCAAGGCAGTACGGATTTACTGACTTAACTTTGCTTTTCTCAAACGAAAAGGTGCGATACCGTCCATCCCCATGAATCAACCATACCGCACCTAAAACTGCACTTTATTTAGTAGGAACGGGCTTTTATAACTTCATCCGTCACCTGTGTTACCGGATAATCCGTTCCGTCTACCTTTATACTGGTAACAGAATTATCATAGGAGAATATTCCTTCATCTACAAATTTCTGCTTGTCAACGGTTCCACCCTTTTGAAGTGTCTCTATAATCTCCTGTACACGGGGGCCATGAAGAGGATTGCATTCTGTATTTACGGCTATTTTACCACTTAAGGTATCTGTTAAACCGGCATTGGTACTGTCAAAGGACATAACAATTATATCTCCGTCACTGCCTACTTTATACCCTGCTGCTTCAATGGCATCAATTGCACCAAAAGCTTCATTGTCATTCTCGCAGTAAACCACATCAATCTGGTCTCCATATTGCTTCAGCAGGGATTCCATGACCTCCTGTCCCTTAGCCTGTGTAAATTCACCGCTTACCTTGGCAAGCAGCTTCCAGTTGCTGTGTCCAGCGACCGCTGCTTCTAAGCCGGCAGTACGTCCTATCTGGGCAGATGCACCGATTGTACCTTGAATATCTACAATATTTACTTCCTCTTCTCCTTTACCTGCTGCCTTTAAATACGCATCCAGCCAGCCTGCCGCTTTCTTGCCTTCCAGCTCAAAATTAGAACCCACCCAGGCTGTATACAGGCTGTCATCGGATACATCCACCATACGGTCAACAATGATCACCGGAATCCCTGCATCTTTTGCCTCCTGCAATACGGTATCCCAACCTGTCTCAGTAACCGGTGCCAATACTATGTAATCAACTTCCTGCTGTATGAAATTCCGAATTGCTGCTATCTGGTTATCCTGTTTTTGCTGTGCATCGTCAAAGATCAGCTCAAAACCATTTGCTTCACTGAAGGTGGATTTCATGGACTCTGTATTGGCAGTACGCCAGTCAGATTCCGCTCCTACCTGTGAAAAACCTACTGTTACCAAATCTTTTGCAGAAGAAGAATCACTTGGTGTGGCTTCCTTCTTATCCCCGCAGGCTGCCAATACAAAAATCAGGCAGAAAATCATTAAAACTGCTGTAAACCTTTTTAACATCATATATCCTCCTCTTTCTTGTCAGGATGTGCCCGAGAACCCATTGCACCATTCTGAACACCCTATGTACGGTACATGAAGTCTTATACACTTCCTGTTGATATATACAATTATATATAGCCATCCGAATTTTCCCATTTATTATCTTACGATTTTCGTTGGAATATTTACTGATTATCCTGTGGAGGTAATTATTTTACGAAGAAAGTTGATTTATTTGGGGAATATGCACTTTAACAGTTGTTCCGCTGCCATACTCTGAGGAGATCGATACTCCGAAGGCATTTCCAAAATATAGTTTTATTCGCTCATGTACCGCCAAAAGGCCGAATCCGATACGTTCTGAACTCTCCAGTGCAGTTCTGACGGCATTTAATTTATCCGGCTGCATACCAATGCCATCATCTGTAACTGTAAGTATCACCTCTTCTCCCGACCGCTTGCAATCAATATGAATGGTACTCTTTCCCCTTTTCTCCTTTACACCATGATACAGTGCATTTTCTGCCAGAGGCTGTAAGGTCAGCTTAGGTACCAGAACAGTATTGAGTTCCTCCGGAAGCCTGATGTCATATTCTAGGATATCCTGGTATCTGATTTTTTGTATATCCAGATAACTGCGGGTATGCTTAATTTCTTCTTCCAGACTGATGATATCATTACCCTTCGATAAAATGGTCCTGAAAAATACCGACAGATTCGTTAACATGGTTACTGCCGGCTCGTTCTGCTCTGACTCCACAAGCCATACAATGGTATCCAGTGTATTGTATAAAAAATGAGGATTTATCTGCGCCTGAAGAAGCTGCAGCTGCGTCTTATGCTGAAGCTTCTCTTCCTTCTTTACATTATCCAGCAGGATATCTATTCGGCTTGCCATTTGCTGTATTCCGGAGTTCAACTGTTCTATTTCTGTATATCCTGTATCAATTTGCGGAACTGAGAATTCACCTTCGCCAACAAGCCTTACATTGCAGCACAATCTGCTGATTGGTTCCGTTATGCTTTTAGAGAACCGCAGCCCGTAGTAAGACAGAAAGATTACAGTCTGGCACACAAATAAAATGGCAAGCAGTGTTACTGTACGGATATCCTTTGTCATTTTCTGTTCCAGGGTGGTCATATATCCGGCTTCATAATAGATATAATCAATCATTTTAGCTTGTATGAGGCGGGTCAGAACATAGATATTATTCTCCAGCTGCTGCTGTCGGCTGTCGTAGTTTTTTGTCTCTGCAATCATAAACATCTTCTTCTCCAGATTATCGCAATAATCCAGTATGTTTTGTAAGGTACGTCTGCTTTCCTTCCGATAGGTTGTCCGTCTTAAGGAAGCAGCAAGGTCAATGGCATCCTCTACATCCTGTGTGGGAAGTGTAGCCTGCTGCTTGCTTCCAACAGTATAGTGATACATCTTTAAGTCAATGGTACTTTTAAAGTCCATATTAAATTTACTGCTGACATTCACATTATAGGTAATCTGGGTATACTGCATCTCATAATATCTGATTATCAACAGGGACAACAGCATCCAGAGCACAAGGGGTAAAAGCATTATCAATACGATATGCCGTAATTTCTTATCAAGGCTTGTCTTTGGTGCTTGATTTCTCTTTCTTTTCATCTGATGCTTCATCAGCTTCCTCCCTTTTGGTTACGGTAATCACTTGGTGTCAGCCCCTGTGTCTTTCGAAATAGAAAGCTGAAATAATGAGAATCCTTATATCCTATCTCCAGAGCAATCTCACCGGAACGCATATCGGTACAGCGAAGGAGCTGTTTCGCTTTATTCATTCGTAGTTCTGTCAAGTATTCGATAAAGGTCTTCTTCATTTCCTGGCTGAACAGTGCACTGAAATGGTTTGCGCTGACATTTGCTGCACAAGCGACTTTGTTTAGAGATAACATGTCATCGGTATAGTTATCCTGAATAAACGCCAGTGCCACTTCAAGTACGCTCTTATACCTGCATCTGACACTCTCTTCCCGCAGTTGTATTGCTTTTTGCAGGATCTCAGTAATAATCTCCGGGCCCTTCTGCATTGACATTATTCCTTCTGTGCAGATAAGGGGAATATAACTTTTAAATTCTTCTTTTTTAAATCCTAATTTCTTAATAAAAGAAACTGTACTGAAATGAATATTTAAAAGTATATACTGCCTGAATATTTTAGACTTTAATGCTTCCTCCCCGATCATCTGGAAATAATTTTTTACAAAATCATTTACTTCATTGACAAGAGCATGACTTAAGAAATTATGTATGACTTCCGGGCTCAGGACATTGGCATCTATATTCTTTATGTCCATAGCTTCTGATTCCTCAGTCCCCCTGCTTATTTCCTCTAACACCGGCAAGCGAAATTTATTCAGATATCGCAGGGCAAAATTATGCATAGCCTCTTTATAGCTCTCCGGAAGCTGACTCAGACGCTCCACTGCTTTTCCGGTGCAAATAAACCAGTCGATTTCCTTGCTTACCCTGTTAAAAAATTCCTGCAGCCTGTATACACATCCATTGGTCTTCTCCTGTATTTCCTTATCCCCCTTAATCAACACTGCATAACTAAAGAGCTGGTTACGGAACAATATAGAGTCCTCTGCTTCATGAAATAACTGCTCCAGAGAGCTTTGCAGTTTTGCCGTCTCTTTTGTATAGATATCAGGAAAAATCTGATTCTCCTTCCTGGAATTAACAGAAAACAGAATGATATTATAGCTTTGTGCCGCAATATCGATTTGCAGTTTTTCTGCCTTTTGATAAATTGCCTGAATATTATTACTTCCCGTTACCAGCGTATCAAAAAAATCCCTTCTGGAATGCTGTTCATATTCCTGAAGCTCGGCTTTGAATTTCTCATAGTAAATTCTTTGCAGCTTCTCTTCCTCATTTTTTTTCATGATATCTTTTAATACCTCCAGAAAACTGCTCCGGGTAATTGGTTTTAACAGATATCGCTCTACACCGATTGATATTGCCTGTCTGGCATATTCAAAATCATCATATCCGCTTATTATTACAATTTTCGTTGCCGGAAGTTCTTTCTTAACCAGCTCGCTTAAGGCCAGTCCATCCATAAAGGGCATCCTTATATCTGTTATTAGTACATCCGGTTTGATTTTTCGAATTAAAGGAAGGGCTAACTCTCCATCCCCAGCCTCTCCAGCCAGCTCATACCCATATTCCCCCCAGGGAATGATTTTATGTATACTATCCCGAATAACAACCTCATCTTCCACTAAAAATACTTTAATCATATTACATCCCTTCCAACTCACCGTTCACCGCCTGCTGTTCACCACCGGTGGTATTAATGCCCAATCCAAAAATCCTCACATGTATTGTAATTACAATACTTATGAGGATTACGCGAACACTTGATGTATTTGTATTTCATCACTTTTACGACTGCAGATTTTCGAAATCTACCTACTCATATAAGGATTTATATATTATGATTATAACACATTTTTTTCCAATCCTGGTTGATTATTTTATGTAAATATATCATTAATTACTGTTCTTTTATCTATTGAAAAGGAACTGTATATTCTGATGCTGCATAGGAGGACTATAAGAGGGATACATAAGCATTGCTTCTATGCATCCCCTTAATAAATTTATTAACTTAATCGAATTATCATAAGGCTCGCACCTGCTCCACCACTTATCAGAGTAGCAGCTCCAAGAAGAGTCGCAAACATCTGCAGGGAAATTGTTGCTCCGACAGCCAAATCTATCTCTATTTCAGCATAATAGCGGGAAGTTGTTAATACCGGATTAATAGTAGAAGCGGTATTGTTTGCTCCGTTAATTACTAACCGGCTGCCCATTAAAAGTGCCACGGTGGTATTTATATGGTAAGAAATGCGATAGCGTCCAAAAGTATTTACTGTAAAGATTGTATTAGCGCCATTCGCAGTGATATCTGCTGATAAGACCTGCGTACTTGGCAGAGGAATTAACGTTCCTGCAACCAAAACGGTAATAGTGGGACCTGTCGTATTGGCTGCAAAGCCTGCTGTTGCTGTAGGATTCGGTCCGGCAGCTCCGGTAGGCCCGGTTGCTCCAATGGACCCTACTGCTCCAGCAGTTCCTGTAGCTCCCGCTGCACCTCCGGGACCAGTAGTTCCGGTGGCTCCTGTATCACCGATTGGCCCTGCGGGTCCTGCGGCTCCTAATACTCCTGCAACACCGGCAGGCCCGGTTGCTCCAGTGGCTCCTGTTGCTCCTGTTGCTCCCGTTGGTCCTATATCTCCCGTTATACCCGTATCACCAACAGCTCCGGTAGGTCCTAAAACTCCTGCTGCACCTAAGGCCCCGGTAGGTCCTGCAGGACCATCCGGTCCTGTCGCTCCCGTAGCTCCTGTGGGTCCCGTGGCTCCTGTGAAGGAACCGGTAGGTCCCGTAGGTCCTGTAGGCCCGGTAACGCCTGGAATTACAGGTGCATTCATAGCAAGCGCCATCTTGGAATTTAACATCAGCTGATTTTCAAGAGCTGAATTAAGCATCTCCTGAACACTTTCGTTAACGTTTATAACATCATCATTAGTAGCAGCACCTCCCGATAACCCCGGAATAGTTCCCAGTACAAATTGCAGTTTCTCACCTTCCGCATTGAGAATGTGACTGAAGCCAAGCTCCTCCATTGCAATAGAAGCCAGTATCTGATTAATGGCATCGCTTCTGGTCAAGGGAGGGCTAATTACGGGAAAACTTGCTTGTGACATAATTATTCCCTCCTAACTTAATCTAATCATCATCAGTGAAGCACCTGCTGAACCAGTCAGCAGAACAGCTGCTCCGGCTAATCCGAACAATTGCAGTGATACGGTAGTTGGAGCGGTAACATCTATGATAACTTCCGCTGCAAAACTGGATAAGCTCAATAAAGGAATAACCGTTGATTGTGTTAAAGGGGCGCCGTTTATTATGAGTCTTGTTCCAAGTGCAAGTGCGGCAGTTGTATTTACATTATAGGACATTCTGTAACGTCCTGTTGTAGCGATTGTAAAAGTATCGTTGGTACCGTTTACTGTAATATCAGCAGGCAGAACCTGACTGCTGGGCAATGGAACAAGAGTTCCAGCTAAAGCTACCGTAATACTTGCTCCAGTAGTATTGGCAGCAAATCCTGCCGTACTGGTAACATTCGTTCCGGTTGGGCCGGTTGGACCGGTGGCTCCTGTGGCTCCCGTGGTTCCGGTGGCTCCGGTAGCTCCGGTGGCTCCCGTGGCTCCGGTGGCTCCCGTTGGTCCTACTGCTCCCGTGGCTCCTACAGGTCCGGTGGCTCCCGTGGCTCCGGTAGCTCCGGCTGCTCCCGTGGCTCCGGCCACTCCGGTAGCTCCGACTGCTCCAGCAGCTCCAATTGGTCCTTGCAATCCCTGGGCTCCCGTAGGTCCCGTTGCTCCTGCAGGTCCGGTATCACCAACTGCTCCGGTAGGTCCTGTTGCTCCCGTAGGTCCCGTTGCTCCGGTAGCTCCCGTAGGCCCTGTCGGACCACCTGCCGGGCCTGCAGGTCCTGTGGGGCCTGTAGGTCCCTGCATTTCGGAGGATGCCAATGCACTCTGCATCTTACTCTTATACAATAATTGGTTTTGGGATATGGCATCAATCATATTACGAACACTGTCATTGGCTGCCAGAACATCTTCTATTGTTGCACCCGGTCCCGGAATACCTGGCAGGGTTCCAATAATATATTGCAACTTTTCTCCTTCTGTATTGATAATATGGCTTAATCCCAACTCTTCCATAGCAATGGAAGACAATATTTGATTTATAACATCTTCCCTTGTGAAAGCGGGGCTAATGACAGGAAAACTGGGCTGAGACATTTTATATCCCCCTTATTTTGATAATATTTGCATATAGCAGAAATCTGCTTTTATGCAATTAATATAAAGAGTGAATTGTCCATAAACTAATCAGGTTCTGATTATCACTCTTAAGCCGTATATTCCTTAAGCCGTTCTTCGGCTTCTGGAAATTCAGTCTGGTAAAGTAATGCCTGCCTGTAGGCTTCCAATGCATACTCCTTTTCTCCGCACATCCTATACGCCTCACCCATATAATAATAGGCAAGAAAAGTTCCGCTGCCGCATTTTATAAGATAATTCGGGTTATCCTCTCCTAAAAGAATACAGTAAGAAAAGGCTTTCACTGCTTCCTTATATAGATTTAACCTGAACAATACAATTCCTCTGTAAAAATGAAGTTCTACATAATCCGGAAATAAACTGATTGCTCTTTCAATCCCCTCATTTACATTTTCCGTGTTACCACATGTTATTAAAAGATCATATTTAAGATTATATAAATATGATGGGGGCACTTTACCCTTAGATAAAAATCCTAATATGGAGAAGTTAATAAATTCAAGAGATTTCTTCATATCCCCTAAGCGGTACAATTCAGCAGCTATATGATAATCCAGCCACGGATTTTCCCTGTCATTTTCCTTAGCCTTCAGACAGAGGCTTAAGTTCCTGATACTTTTCTCCTTCAGATGAAGCTCTGTATATCCATAATGATACAGCTCTATAACATCGGTAATTTCTTTCGATTGGAGTTCATTTCCTTTCCTGTCCACCAATTTCTCATGAATGATTCCCTGAAATTGATATCCAGCTTTTCTTTGAAACAGCCTGATATGATGTGATATATAATACCGGCCTTTTCCCGCCTCCATAGAGTTCATGAAATGCAGCATTCTGACTGTATACGATTTACAGCGTTTCTTTGATAATATTTGCTGCAAAAGTTTACGGTCCTTTAGAATCAATCTCTCATCTGCATCCAGCCATAATATCCAGTCACAGGAAGCCTTCTCGATACATTGATTTCTTGCCAGACTAAAATCCTCCTGCCACTCTGTTTCATATACCTGATCCGTATAATGGGAACAAAGTTCTTTGGTCCGGTCAGTAGAACCGGTGTCCAGGATGATAATCTCATCAACCAGATGTTTTACACTCTCAAGACAAGCTTCAATATACTCTTCTTCATTTCTTACTATCATACAAAGACTTACAGTAGACATCTGACTATCCTTCAATCTATAGGATTTATACCATTTTATGTCCATAGCCTGTAATGGTTACCAAAAAGTTTTACAAAATATAAGTTTTTTCAATTTTGCATTCACTTCCAGGTGATTACACCATATAATGTAACAATAATATTTTTTGAGGACGTACAATGGTAACCATAAGCCTGGCTATGATTGTTAAAAACGAAGAAAGAAATATCAGAAGATGCCTGAATTCAGTTTCCAGTATTGTGGATGAGATTATAATAGTGGATACCGGCTCCAAAGATAAAACCAAGGAAATCTGTTCACTTTATACGGATAAGGTGTATGATTTTAAATGGATAGATGATTTTTCTGCGGCCAGAAACTATTCCTATGAGCTAGCGACCATGGAATATATTTTATGGCTTGATGCAGATGATTTCCTGCTTCCTGAGGATGCCATAAAACTTAAAAAATTCAAGAAGAATATGACCTCCAATTACAATGCTATTATGATGAAATATGTAACAGGCTTAGATTATAAAGGCAATGAGACTTTCTCTTATTACCGTGAACGTCTGACCAAAAAAAGCTGCAACTTTCAATGGAATGAACCCGTACATGAATATCTTGCTACCAGTGGACCAGTATCTGAAAGCAGTATCCGTATCATACATGGCAAAAAACCGGAAGCAGCGGTTAAAAGCAGCCGCAACATCAAAATATACGAGAAACATCTAAAAGAAAAAGGTTATCTTTCCCCAAGAGGAATTTACTATTACGCCAGAGAATTAAAAGACCATAACAGATTAAAAGAAGCTATCAGCCAATATGAGCTATTTCTGGATACAGGTATGGGCTGGGTCGAAGACAATATCGCTGCCTGCAGTGACATGGCCAAATGCTATTTTCAATTAAATCTTGATAAACTCGCTCTTACCAGTCTCTTTAAGAGCTTTCTTTATGACACCCCTCGTGCTGAAGTTTGCTGTCAAATCGGCTACCACTATCAGGAAAAAGAAGAATATGAAAGGGCTATCTACTGGTTTCAATTTATTCTGGCCTTAAAGAAACCCAAAAATTGCTGGGGTTTTCTGCAGCCTGACTGCTGGGCATATATTCCGCTTATCGAATGCGCTGTCTGCTACGACCGTTTAGGGGATTATAAAAAAGCACTTCAGTTTAACAAAAGAGCTTTAAAACAGAAACCTGATTCTGTTCAGGCCAAAAGAAACCAGGATTATTTACAGAAGAAGCTGTCTGCTCTGTAAGATTATTTTATAGAAAGGAGGGTGCAGATGTCCATTCCTAATTTTCCGGATATCAGTCCTGATATCACCCGGGAGAAGGCTCTTACCATGATTCTGGCCTCCATTGCTTTAGAAGAAGTTGGACTGAGCCATATCATTAATGCAGAAGGCGAAAAAATACAATATGTTATAAATGACCTTCAGAAAAGCACAGGTGACAGTGCCACTATTGAGGATATTCTTTGCGTTAATAAAAGTGTTGAATCTTTAATTGATGTGTTAATGCAGCTACAGATTTTCCTAAAGAACAAAATGGAGCGGGTATTAGATGTTATGTGTGAAGAAATCGGTCCTACCGGGCCAACTGGAGCTATCGGTCCCAAAGGACCTACTGGCCCCGCCGGACCAACCGGTGCCACCGGTCCCAGAGGACCTAAAGGAATAAAAGGTGATACTGGACCAACTGGAGCTACAGGACCTAAAGGCTCTACCGGAGCGCAAGGGCCTGCCGGGCCTACGGGAGCTACCGGAGCAACAGGTCCTAAAGGCGATAAGGGAGATACGGGCCCACAGGGTCCTACTGGCCCTAAAGGTAATACTGGTCCTACCGGTCCAATAGGAACTACCGGCCCTAAAGGTGATACTGGCCCACAAGGTCCTATTGGTCCTATCGGGGCTACTGGGGCTACCGGGGCTACTGGTTCTGCCGGAGCAACTGGGGCTACCGGCCTTAAAGGCGATACGGGTACACAAGGTCCTATTGGTCCTATCGGGGCTACCGGAGCTACTGGTTCTGTCGGACCAGCTGGGGCTACCGGCCCTAAAGGTGAAATTGGTACACAAGGCCCTATCGGTCCTACGGGGGTTACCGGTTCCGCTGGAGCTACCGGTCCTAAAGGTGATACAGGTCTACAAGGCCCTATTGGCCCTACGGGGGCTACCGGACCCGCTGGAGCTGCCGGACCTAGAGGCGAAATCGGCCCACAGGGACCTATCGGTCCTTCCGGACCCGCTGGGGCTACCGGAGCCATTGGACCTACAGGACCTAAAGGTGATACAGGTCCCCAGGGACCTTACGGACCCAAAGGAGTTACAGGCGCAACCGGGCCTGCTGGTGCCACCGGTGCTACTGGTGCCAGAGGTGCTACTGGGTTTCCCGGACCACGAGGAGCAAAAGGAGCAATGGGTAATACTGGTGCTACCGGTCCCAGAGGACCGCAAGGTATACCAGGGCCAATCTGCAATATCACTACCTGTTTGTCCTCTTATAAAGAGCGGCAGAGAGATTTTACCTGGAATTGTAAAGCACCTTTTATATGGACACAGGATTATCAATCCTGTAATTGTAATAACAAGATATCCTCTGATGGCTGCTATATCTTTTTAGAACGTAATTCTTCTTATTCAATCTCTGTAAATATTAACATCCTATGGTTGAATGCAACCGCAAAAAAAAATCTGGAAATCGCCGTTTGCTTAACGTGCAATAACCAGACAGTTGAAATATTCAGAATCTATAAACCATTTAACACTTGTGGAAATACACCTATAACGATATCAGCCGGCAACTTTATTGTGAATACAAATCAATACCAGGAGAATCCTGCTTTGTTCATAAGCCTTTTATCACCGGCTGCAGTTGTTACTGGTCAGGCAGCCCTTTCCGTAATAGCACTCTCAACGCAAACCGATGAGAAACCTGATTATCATCCTTATTAGCTTGAATAGTTCTCCAATACAGCATATAATTCATCAAGATCTTTGATAAATATACCCTTTTCCAGATGCAGCCTGTCCTCCAGGGGAAGATTTTCAACAGCCACACCGGTATAATCGTACACTGTCTTCTGGTCACCGTAATAGGCTACAATATATCCATTAACTGCCTTTAAGTAATATTTGTACTCTACGGAATCCGAATTGTACGTTTTACGGAGAATAATCGAATCTTTTGAAAAGGATATCAGTTCAAAAGATACCAACCCTTTTTCAAATTCATTTAATGATAAATCCGCCTGATAATCTGTTAAGTAAGTAATAACCTCGTCTCTCGTAAGACCAATCAGATAACTTGGTGTGGGAAGCTCTTCTTCACTAAGCTGCCCTGATTTCATATCATAGGTCTGCAAAGTATACTGGGTAGAAGGTAAGACTGTATCCGCTATTGCACTGGCTGCTTCGGCATCCTCCTGCCCATCCTCTGTATCATTTGAAGCTCCTTGATCATTTGTTTTTGTATCGCCCTGTTTCACAGTATTTGTTAAATATCCCTGCTTCTCCAGTTCTTTAATCAAATCATTATTGCGTTCTACCGAACTTTCGTTAAAGTCTCTTAAAGCTTGTTTATAGCTGAAATAATAGGTAGCAGTAAACATACATGCTATAGCTGAAAAAGTCAGGAAATAGGTAACTGCTTTTTTATATCTCACTGATATCACTCCTTTGCAATAAGTATTCACCGTAAAAACAGGTTTATACATGTTGCAAAAGGATTGGACTATAAAAGATGAAGCTTTACTGCAATCCGTGCCAATGTTCTTCCCATTGGCATCTTAACGAGTTCAGTTTCTGTTACTGCTTTAAATACAAGCAGAAGCACACCGTAAACAATTACCGCAAATATAATAGCCAGCAGAGTGCTGATGGTATTGCTCTTAACAGTATTATAACTAACCCAGTATACCAGGTAGGCAACTCCTGCCATGAAGATTGAACAGCCCGTAGGAATAATAAAAGTCTTCTTAATCTCCTGTTTATAGCTTAACAGTCTAGCTACCGAAATCCAATTTAAAATACTGACGACTAAGGCAAATACAATATTACTGATTACCAGTGCATAAGCACCCAGTCCGGTAAACTGCAGCAGTAAATACAGAACGATAATATGTATACCCAAAGCTATGACAGAATGAATAACAGGAAGCCTCATTCTATTGATTCCTTGCAGAACCGCATTGGTAAGTGTAGAAAAGGCATAAAAAACAACCGCAATGGAACCTATGGTAAGCATTCTTGCAGGAAGCAGGTTGGCATCCTTTAACAACAATCTAAGGATAGGTGACGCCAAAGCCGCTAAACCGAAAGCACTTGGTATTGCAATTAACATATTAAATTTTAAGGTATCGTGAACCTTTTCCTTCACTACCAGATTAGCTCCTTCTTCTCTGGAGGTTACGATGCTTGGAACAATAGCTGCTGCCATGGCAGTTGCTATGGATATGGGAACATTAATAAGCATATTGTACTTATTGGAATAGATGCCCCATAGTTCAGAACGCTGAATATCATTAAACCCTTTTCCGTCCAGTACATAGGAAAATACAGAACCATCCAGAAGAGAACTGATCTGATATACGGTCTGACTTAATATAACCGGCAATACAGTAATTCCCAAAGCTCCAAATATTTCTTTCACCGTTTCCTTTGAAGCTCCTATATCCCTTCTTAATTGCTTATCAACAATAGGCTTATATAATGCAAATATAAATGCCAGGAATAAAAGGGAAACAATGGCACCAATTAATGTACCGAGGGTACCGCCTGCTGCTCCATAGGCTGCTATTTTCTGTGAAGCACTGTGACTATGCATTAAATATGCCGCAGCTGCAACACTTATTACAGCATTTACGATCTGCTCAACAATCTGTGAAAACGAGGTTGGCAGCATCGTTTTCTTCCCTTGAAAGAACCCTCTTAAAACACCCATGATGGCAAACACCAGTATGGTAGGTGCCAGTACCTTTAAAGGTATAGCCACCGCCGGCAGATTAAAGAAGGTTCCTGCCAGAAAATCAGCACCAAAATAAATTATCAGGGAGAACAAGGTTCCTGCTGCTATTGCAAAACCTAAGGAGCACATAAATACCATATAGGAATTGCGATACTGTTTCTTGGCATCTCTGGCTGCTACCAGCTTGGATACTGCCAGCGGAAGGCTGTAGGACGATAATATAAGTGCAATATTATAGATATTAAACGCATATCCATAATACCCCATTCCTTCATCCCCGATTAGGTTGGTTAACGGTATCCGGTAGACTACTCCTATAATTCTGGCAATCAGTGAGGTAGCTGCCAGAATACTCCCCTGAACTAAAAAGTTGCTGCTTTTGCTTTCTTGTTTACGCTTTGTTCCTTGGTAAGCACCATTATTTGATTCCATTTCAATTTAAAACCTTTCAATTTATTTCTAAATGAGCCAAGCTTTTTCAATTACTTCAGCATATTTATATGGCCTTCCCTGTCTACAGGAAACAATGCTATATAGGTTTTACCGGGATTTATGGTAAGCTCTTCTCCTGCTTTGTCATAATACCTCATCTTCTTGGTACTCTCATTTTTCTTCCAGGTTATATCCACGGCTTGTCCATTTGTAATATAATAGCCTTTACCTTCAGCATTTTCAATATCCATGGTCTGATATCCGTTTTTATCTTTATTCCATTCCTTTACAAGCTGTACGATAATATTCTTATAGGCAAGCTGCTTGCCTGTGTTCTTATCAATATGAGCTTTATCAAACTGGAATCGTAAATAACTCTTTGATTCTTTGTCATAGGTGAGATAAGGTGTGGAAAGGCTGGAAAAACCAAGCTCCACCTTATTAATCTCCTCGCCGTTTACTAAATCTGTGTCTTTCTCATAGAATTTAAAGTGGCCTTCGTAATCTGAACTGTATTCTGTCGTATAACCTTTTGCAGCAGTTCCTTTTAAGATACCTTCTTTTGAGGCAAAGGCATTGTGAGGGGCTTTTATAGAAGTATCTCTGTAGAATACCGTTTCTCCGATACCTGTTAAGCCACTTAAATTATCAATGCCCAACTCTTTGATCTTTTTCGTAGCATAAGTTGTTTCGCCGTAGTGTACATAAATCGCATTATATTCATCTGCCACACTTACAAAGTAATGCCTTGCACTGCGGACAGAACCGATTCTCTTATCATTTAATTCCTCATATATCCCCATTAACCTTGTAATACCACCCTCAGCCAGGGCTTCATAAAGAATAGAAGCTTCTTCTGTTCCGCTTTGCGGGGAGGCATATTCAATATTATTTAACATTACCGCATAAGGTCTTAATTTACCAACCTCCTCCGGCACCCATAAGCCCGTAAGCAGACTCTTCATCTCACCGTCATGATTTTCCACAGCTTCTGTTGGAGCTGCCGTAGGAGAAGGGGTATCCGTAGCAGCTTCTGTTGGATCAGGAGTTGGAGTTATCTCTGAATCACCTTTATCCTTCTTACTGCAGCCCGCAATCAAGACCACTGCCAGTACTGCCAATAGCAAAAATTTTCTCATAGTATTTCCCTCGTAATTCCCAGCTTATCAAGTATTATACGCTGTTTCTCTTCCATTATCCTGCGCTCTTCCTCCTCCATATGATCATACCCGAACAAATGAAGCATACTGTGGGCAATCAGAAAGCCCAGCTCTCTTTCCTTGGAATGTCCATATTCCTGAGCCTGTGCCGTAACCTTTTCAACAGAAACTATGATATCTCCTAAGAGCAGTTCACCGGTTTCCGGGTTGAAATAATCGTCTGAATTGTCTTCCAGATGAGAAAAGTCCGCCGGTGTTTCATAATCGACCATAGGAAATGATAAGACATCCGTAGGTGCATCTACCTCTCTATAGCTTTTATTAATATTTTTTATTTCCTCATTATCGGTCAGAATAACATTTAGTTCAGCTTCATAGGGACAATTCTCTGTATCCATTGCCATATCCACTACTTTTGAAATAATGGTTTCATAATCTATTTCTAATTTGATCTCTGTTTCATATTCAATATTCAGTGTCAAATGGTGCCTCCTTCTGTGTAAAATAGTTCAGAAAGAACTTCTTCAGCTGTATGTACTGCTTCACTGTTAATCCTGAATTCATCAAGCTTTCCTTCTCCAGCCGCATGGTAAATAAGTTGCTTGTAAATTTCTCCATAAGCTCAGCCAGCTCTTCTTTTGTCTGTTCCTCTTTTTTATCTGCAAGGAAATATTCCTTCGCTGCCACCAGGCTTACCGTAAACATGACCAATGCCCCTTCCGGTGATGTGGGCCTGTCTGTTTTCAGGTTATGCGAAGCTATGATATTGGTAACAGCTTCAGGAAGCTGATAGGTCTTTGCTAAAGCTAACCCTTCTGCCACATAATCCTTTCCCTTTAGCTTTCCAATTTCATGATACAGCCCGCCTGCTTTGGCTATCCTCTTATCCAAGCCGGCTACAGCCGCTGCCTGCTCTGATATTACAGCAATCTGACTGGAGTGTTCATAAAGCTTGTCCGACTCCTTTAACATTCTGCAGAGAACAAAGTCCTCTTTTATTATCTCTTCAACTGTAGGTTTCTTACTTACGGTTTTATCCTGGCTTGCCGCCTCATTTAATCTTTTCAGGTAAATGAATCCCATTGTTTCACCAAGTGCAATGGCTGCCAAAACAGAACTCAATGTTAGTAAGCTGCGCAGGTTTAAAAAATCCTTCACAACAAAATTACAATTTATCAAAAGCATGATAACATCAAAGGATAAAACCAGAGCTACTTTATAGATAAGCTGTATGAAGTTAACCCTGTACACCGTCAACAGGCTGATCAGAATACCTGTTACCAGCAAAAAAATACTGTCTTCCAGGGAGGTCAGACTGGCGGCATACAGGAATAGAAATTGTATAATGGTATAAAAAATGCCTGCTTCTTTCTTTAATAATACTGTGGTAAATACTACTCCAGTTAACAAAAGAGGCATGAAATCTGTCCTTAAAAATAATACTCCCGGCAGCGATACCATAACAGTTCCTATAAAAATTTCTGAGATGCGGGAACTGTATCTGTCTTTCTCTTTAATACTGTCTATATATAAGATAAGCAGTATTACAATAAGAACTGCATAAATACTTCCTCTAACAATGCTTATGAGCGGTACATGAATATGAAATGCCACTGACAGTGCAGCTATAGTAACTATAGCTGTCATCAGATATATTGGCATTCCATCATGCTTACCGTTACTTCGTTTCTTATCAGATGTCATATCTTCACCTATTCACCTGCTTTGTCCGGCAGTATTAGCTCTGTCTTTTTCTTCGGTATGGCTTTTCTGTATTTCTGGCCAGGGTCCCTTTCGGTCCTCTCTTTGCATATTTTTCACTTTTCAGCTCAGTTTTGTTTATTTTACTTTCATAGCTCTCATATGCCATAACAATTTTCTGTACAAGAGGATGTCTTACGACATCCTGCCCGCTTAAATAAGCAAAACCAATGTCATCAATCTTATTTAACACCTTTAGTGCTACATCTAATCCGGACTGGGTTCCGGTAGGCAGATCCTTCTGGGATAAGTCACCGGTTATTACGACTTTGGAACCAAAGCCTATACGGGTTAAGAACATCTTCATCTGTGCCGGTGTGGTATTCTGAGCTTCATCCAGAATAATAAAGGCATTCTCCAAGGTTCGCCCTCTCATGTATGCCAGCGGGGCAACTTCTATTAACCCTTTTTCCGTGTTTTTTAAATACCCTTCTGCTCCCATAATCTGATACAGCGCATCATAAAGAGGTCTCAGGTAAGGGTCAACCTTACTTTGCAAATCTCCTGGAAGGAAGCCTAATTTCTCTCCTGCTTCAATTGCCGGTCTGGTAAGAATAATTTTACTTACGTCGTCATTCTTAAAAGCAGTTACCGCCATTGCCATTGCAAGGTAGGTCTTACCGGTACCTGCAGGACCCACTCCGAAAGTGATCATTTTCTTTCTGATAAGATCAACATATGCCTTCTGTCCCAAGGTTTTTGGTTTTATCGGTTTACCGGATATGGTATGGCAAATAAGATCCTGATCAATCTCTACTATAGCTGCTTCTTTGTTATCCTGACTAAGGGACAGGGCATAACTGACATTTTGTTCTGTTATAATATTCCCTCTCTTGGATAATTCCAGCAGATTCATAAAAACACTTTTTGCTTTGGCTACATTATCATTTTCTCCGATCAGTTTAATCTCGCTGTCACGGACTATAATAGTTACACCAAGCGTTCTTTCAATCATCTTTACATAGGCATCGAACTGGCCGAATACATTTTTTTCATGCTCAAGAGGCACATCAATTATCGTTTCTATCAGACTCATCCGTATCAATAATCCTCCACTCACTGTCATCAATAGCTTTAAAATCTTTCACGGATTCTAATACCACAAGTTTGCCATTTGCTGTACAGACATTCCCTTTCACGGCTATTTCAACATTATTTTCCAGTATTATAACATTATTTTCTTCTAATTTCTTTATAAATCTTTTTAATTTTAATTCTGCTAATGCTTTTGCTTCCGCTTCTGTGTATTTTTTCTTTTCTTCATTATATGCCAGGTAACGGTTTGCTGTCAGTGAAACAGGAAGATAGAATTCATCATTTAAATGAAGCGTAAACTCATTCCCAATTATATCATACTTGTCATAGGGAATTCTAGGTCTGTATAAATTTATTTTTTTCAGGAAAAATGATAAACTATAGGACTTCTTCTCACTGCCGGTATAAATCTTATCAATATAATTAAGGGAAAATTTGTCATTATATTCATAAAAGGTCTTACCGATAATATCAGCATCTGCTATAACCGGTTCTTTTCGAACCAGGGTTTCATTATCACCTATAATATTAACCACTCCGGATACAATTATATCACCTTTTTTTACTACATCTCCAATACCCACCAAAGGATCTCCGGTTCGAGTGACTATCTGAGATATAATGCAATCCTTAGAGGCGACGATATGGCAGTTCTCTGTAGCTGTTACAGCGGGTGCCGGCATATTTGTCTCGGTGATCTTAATAATCAGCCTTGTACCTTTTATTTCTGCAGATACCCAGCCTATGTCATTATAGCTGTGCCTTATAAGATCTTCAATTGCCTGACTGTTAATATGCTTTTTTTGAAGTCCCGGGTATATCTCATTGTTCTTTAGGAATTTAACCATTGCTTCCTGCGTATAGGTATATCCACCCGAAACATTAATATCCCAAATAAACAGGGATAATATGTATAGTATAACTGCAAAAAGAAGAAAACCAGCTACATATCCGCTTCTTTTTCTATAAGTATGTATGATAAAAGGCAGACCATATCTTTTTCGTATATAGGGAAGTGTACCTGTTTTTCTGGCAAAAGGTTTCAGCTTATAATAATCTTTCAGTCTGATTTTAAATTCATACTCATTATCCGTAACCTTAAGATCCCACAAGAAAATAAAACGATTACTGCATAGATTTATAAAACGTTCCGTAGACATACCCTTTAACCGTACCAACAGATATCCCTGCAGCCAACGAATAAACAATAATACCATCTGACACCCTCCGATATTGTTATTACATCTTTTGCATTTTTACACAGTTTATGTTTCCTTCCTGGTTTCATAGACTGCTTCTACTTAAAGGTTATGTACTAGGAGTCTTTCTGTGTTATATATGTTATGGCGGATACCAGTCCGGTTATACGCATTTCGTCATTTGTAAAATATGAAATATTCAAATTCTTACCTTCAATACGAATGGTCCCGACTTTGGAAAGAATCTTGATCAGCTTATCATTATATTCAAGTATGCCTTTATAATTCTCGATACATACCTCGTTTCTTCCCATAGCAGTTACTATAGGGGCACCTGCGAGAATATCAGAAGGCAGTTTCAGCCTTTCAGAAACCGACTCAAGGAAAGTTCTCCTTTTTGCCTCTTCTTTCTTCTTACTTTTATTTATATGGCTATAAAGCTCTTTATTTAAGCTCTCTTTGTTTTTATCATGCTTTGATTTGAATTTATGCTGCATCTCAAAGACTCCATATTATTCTGGATTATGATAGAATATATGGGTAAAATGGCAGAGATATACGTATAATATAACTTATCAGAAATTGCTTTTTAATTTCTGATAAAAGGCAGCGTCTTTTGCTGCCGTATATCCGATAATAGAAACATGCTTTATGTTTCTATTATATAACTTATCAAAAATTGCTTCTCAAATTTCTGATAAAAGGCAGCGTCTTTTGCTGCCGTATATCTGATAATAGAAACATGCTTTATGTTTCTATTATATAACTTATCAGAAATTGCTTCTCAAATTTCTGATAAAAGGCAGCGTCTTTACTGCTATGCATGTCTGTTATGATAATATAATATAAAGTTTTTGGACAAAATAAAAACCCCTGAACTCCTGTTCAAGGGTTATTTAAGCAGATAAATCTACTAGATATTCTACTTATTTGAATTTACGCTTACGAGCAGCTTCTGACTTCTTCTTACGTCTTACGCTCGGCTTCTCATAATGCTCTCTTTTACGGATTTCCTGCTGAATGCCTGCCTTCGCACAGTTTCTCTTGAATCTACGTAGAGCACTATCTAAAGTCTCATTATCTTTTACAATAACATTTGACATAGTCTCACACCTAACCTCCCTCCAGTTGTGTATTGTGCCTATACAACTGTTTGGGTATATTTTTGAATAGCACTAGGATAATTATATTGGTTACTTAATGTTTTGTCAATATATTTTTTAATATTCGAACAATTACTTTCGCTGTTACTAACACTTTACCGTCCTGCTGTGCTTATGTAATATCTTATAATACCAGTGTTTACAACACTTTTCGATTAAATTTTATTCCTTTAATCTGTTTAATCACTTCTTTAATTGATTGCGAAGATTCTCACTCAATTCACTCATAGCAGACATTTCTTCATTGGTTATTCGAATGCTTTGATTCTGTTCTTCCATAGATGCAAGTATCTCTTCTGTAGATGCAGCATGGTCTGCCGATAGTGATGATATATTTTCCAGTTCTAATAAAATAGATGCAAAGGTATTATTAATCTCTGTAATTTTAATATCCTGCTCTGTTATTTCATTATTTATATGCATGGAATTTTCCTCAAGTACATCAAAGCGCTCTTTTACTTCAACAATCTTTTCTGTACCTGCGGTTACAGCTTCTTTACCATCAAGTACTTTATCATATGTCTGAACCGCTGCTTCAGTCAGCTTGTCGACTACCAGCAGCACTTCTTTTACTGTAGTCGAACTCATTTCAGCAAGGTCTCTAACCTCCTCTGCTACAACTGCAAAACCTTTACCAGCGTCTCCTGCCCTGGCAGCCTCAATGGCTGCATTCAAGGCAAGAAGGTTCGTTTGTCTGGCAATCGCTGTGATATTTGACATAAACTGATTAATCTGCTCCATACTGGTCTGCAGATCTACAACGGTACCCATAGCAGTACCTACTGCATTTTCAACAGTCTGCATATTCTGAAGCATTTCATCAATACCCTCAGAATTTTTACGTATGATATCCTTCATTTCACCGGAATAGTTCATTGCTCTTAGGGATATTTCTTTTGTTTCTTTTACAACTGCAGTAGCAACAGCTGCCTTTCCTGCTATATCGCTGGTACTCTCCGCTTCTTTTGACACCCCATCCGCTATTTTATCTACTACCTGGGTTGTTTGACCGCTGACCATTTCAATGGATTGCATATGTTTGTATGCCTTTGCAACGGAATCATCCAGCTGCTGTGTATTTTTCTCAATGACAGATAGGGTTTCCTCCAGTCTTTTTGCCATCAAAAGAGCTTCCTTTTCTTTTAACAGAGCCGAATCAATATAGCCGCCGCCCCATTTTGTAAGAAAGAAAAATATAAACATCATTAAATTCAAGCAAAAAATTCTTGTAATAAATTCTGTTACCGAATGGGAATCACCTAATAATCCCTGTGGATCAAAGATAAAAAATGTTATAATAAATATATTAAATAATCCTCCAAAGGAAAGAAGTACCGATCTCTTGAAATATAAAGTTGCCATTGCAAAAGTTCCGGTATATATAAGGAACACTCTCATGGTTATTGCCCCATCCATTATATGGCAAAGAAAGCTGGCTGACAAAACAACGGAGAAAGGAATCAAAACACCGCAGACATTCTCCATAACCGGTAATCTGCTGCTGATAAACCCAATCAAAGTGGAAAATACAACTGCCGCATAGGTAGCAATAAGTACCTTAATACCATAATCTGTTCCCACTGAAACAAAAGCCTGTCCCGTCAGTATTGTAGACAATCCCCATATTAGCAATACATTAAACTTGTTGACCCTCTTGATATTATAATCTACTTTCACTTTATACTCCCATCTGCGTATTTTATCGTGTGTACAAAATCAAGGGAGTGAAAGTGCCTATCTTTCACTCATATCCTCCGTAAAACGGACAGTATGTAATTTTTTTCTCCTATAGAATGCTTTCTGTCCCAAATAAAATATTATTGTAAATTTATATCTTTGTCAACCACCTCTTAATGCACCAAAGCAACAACCTTAATGTCAGCTGTGTAACGCTCTTTTTATCAGTTATGAAACTCATTCTGTCAGTTGTGTAACACTCTTAATATCTGCTGCGTAATACTCTTACTGTCTGCTACGTAATACTCTTTTTGTCTGCTGCGTAATACCCTTACTGTCTGATACGTAATACTCTTACTGTCTGCTACGTAATACTCTTTTTGTCCTGCTGCGTAATACTCTTGCTGACTGCTGCGTAATAACTCTTACTGTCTGCTGTGTAATACTCTTACTGTCTGCTGTGTAATAACTCTTATTGTCTGTTGCGTATAACGATAGCATAAGATAAGCTTTCGTTAAAAATTCCCACTTACAAAAACAAAAACTCTTGTGCTAATGTTATATCATTATAGTGACAATAACCAGAAGCATTTTCCAATAACAAATCAAGTATAAAAAGCCTCGCTTCTCAATGAAGTCAGGTGGATGGCACAAAGCAGAAAGAACTAATGCGCCTATGGAAAGGTATTAGAGGTCCGGACTTCTTATACCTTGGAATTGAAGCATGAGTTCTTTCTGCTTTGTGCCATTCGCCGTCCCCTTGCGAAAAACTTGTTTTTCCCTAAAATCCTTTCACATAAAAAATGGCCTTGTCCGGTTCAGAATCCCCAGACAAAGCCATTATTTTTAGTGTATCTGTTTTTCAAGCACCTTAGGCGCTGCTTCAATCAATGCGTCAATACCTGCTGGATTTTTTCCGCCGGCCTGCGCAAGATTTGGACGACCGCCGCCGCCTCCGCCTACGAGTACAGCAAGCTCTTTGATAAGATTACCTGCATGAGCACCTTTTGCAATAGCTGTATCTGTAACCATAACAATAAGGTTAACTTTATCCTCCACAGGGGAAGCCAGAATTATCACACCTTCACCTAATTTATCTTTTAACTGATCACCAAGATTTCTAAGGTTGTTGACATCAACACCCTCCACTCTGGCAGCAAGAAGTTTCACACCACTCACTTCTTTTACCTGATTCATAACATCTCCCAGCGCATCTTTGGCAAGTTTATTCTTTAACTTCTCATTTTCAGACTGCAGTGCCTTAATTTCCTCCTGAAGACCTTCAATTTTGGCTGAAAGCTGTGCAGGTTCTGTCTTGGCTGTTCTGGAAGCTTTCATAAGCTCACTCTCAAGCTCTTCATAAAAATTGAATACGCCTTTACCGGTAAGAGCTTCAATACGCCTTACACCGGCAGCAACTCCTGTTTCTGAGATAATTTTAAAAATAAGGATAGAACTGGTATTGGCAACATGGGTACCACCGCAAAGCTCTTTGCTGAACTCACCCATGGTTACAACTCTTACACTGTCTCCGTATTTTTCACCGAACAACGACATAGCTCCGGTCTTCTTAGCTTCTTCTATGGTCATAATATTGGTATTTACAGGCAAGGCAGATTGTATCTGCTCATTTACCAACGCTTCTACTTTACTGATTTCTTCTTTTGTAAGAGCAGAAAAATGCGTAAAGTCAAAGCGCAGTCTCTCTTCATTTACAAAGGAACCAGCCTGCTCAACGTGGGAGCCAAGTACAAGACGAAGTGCCTTCTGAAGTAAGTGCGTAGCACTGTGGTTCTTTCTGGTATCACCTCGCTTATCCTTACTGATAGCCAGATGAACGGTTTCATTCACTATGAACATACCTTTTGTTACAACACCTACATGACCGATTTTACCGCCCTGAAGCTTGATGGTATCTTCTACTTCAAATTCTGCATCGGCAGTTGTAATAAGCCCGGCATCTGCTGCCTGACCGCCACTGGTTGCATAAAAAGGAGTTTCCGCTGTAAAGATTGTACCTCTCTGACCTGCTACCAGCTCTGTAACAACCTCTGTTTCGGTTGTAAGGGCATTAATTGTGGAATCTGCTTCATCCTTCTCATATCCCACAAAAGCTGAAGTAAGTCCGGGATTTAACTGTAAATAAACGGTCTCATCAGCTCCCATGTAATTTGTAACAGCACGGGCACTTCTTGCAGTTTCTCTCTGGACATTCATCGCTGCTGCAAATCCTTCTTCATCGATTGCAAAACCCTTTTCTTCAAGGATTTCCTTTGTTAAGTCAAGAGGGAATCCATAGGTATCATAGAGTTTGAAGGCATCTTCTCCGGAAAGAATATTCTTCTTGTCCTTTACAAGGCCTTCTTCCAGATCTGAAAGAAGTTTAAGTCCCTGATCAATGGTTTTATTAAAGTTATCTTCTTCAATGGTAAGAAGCTTTAAGATATAGTCTTTTTTCTCCTCCAATTCCGGATAACCGTCTTTGGATTCAGTAATTACAGTAGTGCTCAAGGTTGCAAGGAAACGGTCCTTGATACCAAGAAGCCTTCCATGGCGAGCCGCACGTCTCAAAAGTCTGCGAAGAACGTAACCTCTGCCTTCATTAGAAGGTATAATACCATCAGAGATCATAAAAGTCACAGAACGAATATGATCGGTAATCAGACGAATGGATATATCTGTCTTAGAGTCTTTCTTATAAGTAACACCTGCTACTTCACATACCTTATCGCGAAGGGCTTTGATTGTATCTACATCAAATATGGAATCTACATCCTGTGTTACTGTAGCAAGTCTTTCAAGTCCCATACCGGTATCAATATTTTTCTGAACCAGCTCTGTATATTTACCGTTACCATCACTCTCAAACTGGGTAAATACATTATTCCATACCTCAATATAACGGTCACAATCACAGCCTACCGTACAATCTGCACTATGACATCCATATTTCTCACCGCGGTCATAATAAATCTCAGAACAGGGACCACAAGGACCAGCACCATGCTCCCAGAAATTATCTTTCTTACCGAAGCGGAATATTCTCTCCGGTGCAATACCGATTTCTTTATTCCAGATTTCAAAAGCTTCATCATCTTCTTCATATACGGAAGGGTATAATCTGTCAGGATCAATACCAACAACCTCTGTTAAGAACTCCCAGGACCAATGAATAGCTTCTGTTTTAAAATAATCACCAAAAGAGAAGTTTCCTAACATTTCAAAAAATGTACCATGTCTTGCAGTTTTACCTACATTCTCTATATCACCGGTACGAATACATTTCTGGCAGGTGGTTACACGGTTTCTTGGTGGTAACTCCTGACCTGTAAAATATGGTTTTAAAGGTGCCATACCTGAATTGATTAACAATAAACTTTTGTCATTCTGGGGAACCAAAGAAAAGCTGTCCATTTTTAGATGACCTTTGCTTTCAAAAAAGTCCAGGAACATCTTTCTCAGTTCATTTACTCCGTAAGCCTTCACACTATTTGCCTCCTGTGTATAAATAATGGTTCTTATTTCATTTATGTTTTATCATATTGCTATATAAGTCAAGTTTTAGTTTATTCCGTAAAAATAAACATAATCCAACATATATAAGCCCACTAGTAACTTATTATAAGCAGATATTAGTTCTTTGTCAATAAAATCAAAAAGGCTGATTCAGCGATACAGATACTACTGTTATTCAATTACAGCTTTTTTAACAAACAACATAAGCTGAGCCACAAAATATGAAATCATTTGCATTTCATTCCATATAATGGTATTCTTTATATATGTGTATTTATTTGAAATAGTCAATTTCAATATTGAATCAATGACATTATGCTGCGAAAGGCTGGGTTAATAATGAAAAAAGCTCTTATTTTTACACGTACAGGTATGTTTCTTTGTATCCTTGGAATTCTACTGGTGGTGATAAACTATATCACTGACTTTATAAATGCCAATCTCACCATAAGTGCTTCTCTTATTGTAGTAATCGCTCTTCTTATTGCACTTTACAACTTATTTTTAACCCATAGACAACTGAAAAATAGTAATAAAAAACCCATGGCTTAAAACAGCTGTTTAATGCTGCTTAAAAGCCATGGATCAGAACATTTATTGAAGAAAATCCATTAAAGATATCTGATTGCTCTCCGGAAGATCTCCAAATAACCCTAAATCATTCATTAAATCTACTACTGTGGTACTTACCTTGCAACGACTTCTGAAATCATCCCGGGAGAGGAATTTACCATTTTTAGCAGCTTCTACTACCGCGTCGGCTGCCTTATCCCCCAAGCCGTCTATAGTACTTAAGGAAGGCATCAGTTTATCATCTATAATCTGAAAATGATGAGCTTTTGCCGAATAAATATCAATGGGTACAAACTGATATCCTCTTGCATACATCTCCTGAACTATCTTCATGTCTTTATAGGTATCCTGTTCTTTCTTACTTAACTCATTTCCTCTTCGCTTATAATCTGCCATGTGCCGTTCCAGGCGTTCTTTGCCAAGGCACATCAATTCATAGTTAAAGGCAGAGGCACGTATTGAGAAATATGCTGCATAATAAGCCAAAGGATAATATACCTTAAAATATGCAATACGGAAAGCCATCATAACGTAAGCCGCCGCATGGGCTTTGGGGAACATATATTTAATCCTTTTACAGGACCAGATATACCAATCAGGAACTCCGGCTGCAAGCATCTCCTCTTCCATTTCTGCCGTCAGACCCTTGCCCTTACGTACACTCTCCATTATTTTAAAGGAATGGCCGCTGTCCACACCGGTATTGATCAAATAAGTCATAATATCATCACGGGTACAAATCGCAGAACCAAGAGTACATTTACCTTCTGTTATAAGGGTCTGGGCATTGTTAAGCCAAACATCCGTCCCATGGGATAATCCGGAGATTCTCACCAGATCCGAAAAGTTCTTTGGTTTTGTATCACGAAGCATCTGCATAACGAAGTCCGTACCAAACTCCGGCACACCAAGGCAGCCAAGGTCACAGCCTCCTAAATCCTCCGGCTTGATTCCCAAGGCACTCAGGTTGTCAAACAGTGAAAGCACCTTCTCCTCGTCCAGTCTTATCCCTTTGGCATCTACTCCCGTAAGATCTTCTAACATACGAATCATGGTCGGATCGTCGTGTCCCAGTATATCAAGCTTTAACAGGTTATGATCAATGGAATGGTAGTCAAAATGAGTGGTTATGGTTTTGGTCGTCATATCGTTTGCGGGGCGCTGTACCGGGGTAAAGGAATAGATCTCTTCCCCATGTGGAAGTACAATAATTCCTCCGGGGTGCTGCCCGGTGGTCCGTCTTACACCGACACAGCCGCCAACAATACGTTCAATCTCTGCTTTTCTTCTATGCTGGTTATGCTCTTCATAATATTTAAGAACAAAACCATAGGCGGTCTTATCTGCCAGTGTACCAATAGTCCCCGCTCTAAAGGTATGGCCTTCTCCAAAGATGACCTCCGTATAATCATGCGCCTTACTCTGATATTCTCCGGAGAAGTTAAGATCGATATCCGGTTCTTTATCGCCGTTAAAGCCAAGGAAGGTCTCAAAGGGGATATCATGTCCATCTTTACTTAATGGATTCCCGCATACAGGGCAGGCTTTATCCGGCATATCACAGCCGCTGCTGCCTGCATAGGCTCTTACTTCCTCGGACTCGAAATCAGAATAATAACAGTGACTGCAATAATAATGTGCCGCCAAAGGATTAACTTCCGTTATACCGGACATGGTCGCAACAAAGGAGGAACCAACAGAACCTCTGGAACCTACCAGATAACCGTCTTCATTGGATTTCCATACCAGTTTCTGGGCAATGATATACATAACGGCAAAACCATTGGTTATAATAGAGCGAAGTTCATGCTCCAGTCTTTCTTCAACCTGCCTTGGCAGATTGGGACCATACATGGAATGAGCTTTGTTATAGCAGATATCTCTAAGGGTCTTATCGGAATCCTCAATTACCGGAGGGCATTTATCCGGCCGCACCGGAGATATCTTCTGAATTCTGTCTGCAACCAGATTGGTATTGGTCACAACCACTTCATATGCTTTCTCTCGTCCCAGGTAAGCAAATTCCTCAAGCATCTCTTCTGTGGTGCGAAAGAACAAAGGTGCCTGGTTATCTGCGTCTTTCATTCCTTTTCCATACAACAGGATTCTTCTGTAGATTTCATCCTCCGGATCCATGAAATGCACATCACAGGTAGCCACTACCGGTTTGTTGAACTCTTCACCAAGTCTGACGATCCGGCGATTTATATCCATAATTTCTTCCATGGAATTTATGTTGATTTTCTCACTTTCAATCATAAATTCATTATTGCCCAAGGGTTGGATTTCAAGATAGTCATAAAACTCTGCCAGCTTATTTACTTCCTCCTGGGGCTGCTCCCTTAGTATCGCCTGGTATAATTCACCCGCTTCACAGGCAGAGCCAATAATCAGGCCTTCCCTGTTCTCCATAAATAAGCTTTTAGGAATACGCGGTCTCTTCTGATAGTAATCAATATGTGATAAAGAGATAAGCTTATACAGATTCACTCTTCCCACATCACTCTGTGCCAGAATAATTGCATGGTAAGTCGGCAATTTCTTAATAGCATCCGGTGTAAGCTTGCCAAGCGGATTGATTTCATCCAATACCGTAACACCTTTTTCCTTTAACATGGGAAGAAATTTCATAAATATTTCTGCTGTTGCTCCTGCATCATCAACTGCCCTGTGATGATTCTCCAATGAAATACTCAATGTTTTGGCAACTGTATTAAGTTTATAATTATTGAGGTTAGGTAACAGCATTCTGGCCATTCCCACTGTATCAATAACAGTAAAATCTGTATTAATTCCAAGAGCTTCCGCTTTTTTATGAATAAAACTCACATCGAAGGAAGCGTTATGGGCTACTAGAACTGTTCCTTCACAGAAGTTAAGAAACTCCGGCAAGATAACATCTATTGTCGGATACCCGATAACCATGTCATCATTTATACCTGTCAGTTCTTCTATTCTCTGAGGAATGGGTATCTCCGGATTAATAAAAGTACTGAATTTATCAATAACAATACCATCTTTTACTTTAACAGCACCTATTTCAATAATCTTGTCTTTGACCGGTCCAAAGCCGGTGGTTTCAATATCAAACACCACATATGTATCCGATAATGTCTGGCCTCTCGGATGAACGACGATTTCTTTCAAATCATCGACCAGATAGGCTTCAACACCATAAATAACTTTAAATTCCTTTAATCTGTCCCACTCAGACTCCGGATAATCCCACTTACTTAGAGCATGATTGGCTTCCGGGAAAGACTGAACCACACCGTGATCTGTAATTGCAACTGCTTTATGTCCCCATTCAAATGCCCTTTTTACTAACTCCTTGGCATCCACAACAGCGTCCATATCGCTCATCATAGTATGGGCATGAAGCTCAACACGTTTTTCAGTGCTGGTATCCATTCGTTTTACGGTAAAGGAAGGAATTGTTTTGATACCTACAATGGAGCTTAAGGATACTTCTCTGTCATATTTATCAAGTAAGGCCATACCCTTTAACTTAAAGAATTTACCCTTTTTAATAACACTGGTCACTTCTGCTGCTTCTTCTGTTTTTAAGAATAATTTCGCAGAAATAGAGTCTGTAAAATCCGTAATCGTAAATATGAATAGTGTCTTTTCATTTCTCAGTTCTCTGGCTTCTGTATTTAAAATCTGACCTCTGATTACTACTTCACCAATCTCATCCTGGATGTCAGCTATAGGTATTGCCTCACCTTCAAAACCTCTTCCAAAGATAATATCCGGATCGTTTATGACCTTTTTGGGAGTATATTTAGGCTTTTCTTTATCACCGAAATGAAAACCGCCGCTCTTACTCTTTTCGCTTTTGTTTTCTTCTTTTACGGCTTTAACAGCTTTATCATTGGACGGTTCCAAGGCCTGACTGTCACTATTACTTCCATGATTTGCACTTGCTTCATTTTCTTCCTCCTGGTTATCACTCACCGTAACACCTGCTACCTTAACAAATTCGTAGGTTTGCTGCTTCTCTTTGACTGCTGGTTCATAATAATCAAATATGACAGCCACCTTCAGATTGAATTTCTCATAAATATAAGTTAATTGCTTTTGAAAATCAGGTGCTACTCTTCTTATTAGAAAATTATCTTCACACGTAAAGATTATCTTGTTGTCCTCAAAATTAATTTCTGACAGCTCAAAGATATTGTACTCCAGAATACTTCGTTCCCTGAATTCCGTAAAAATACTCTCTTTATATGCATCAAAAAGATTCTTAGGAGTATATTGTGCCGACAGATGATAATTTTCCTGAAAGCAGACAGCGTCCGGTGTAGATGAAAATAATCTTTGTTTAACCAGCTGTTCCATTCTCTTAATATCTCTGCGCTGGATTAGTCTGCTGCTGTCCAAATAAATTTTTATTTCAGCCTTTGATTTGGAAACACAGACCTTTTCAACGGTAACCTCTTTAAAAAGGTTAGCGTACTCCTCCGGAATATCATATAGCTGATCGAATACTTCAAAAAAAAGCATTCCCATGTGTTACGCCTCTTTCCTGCTAAATTGCTGAACTTATTGCAAAGCTGCTTTCATTGCCAGTAACTCTTCCCGTAAGGTCTCTAACAGTTTATCTTCCGGAACTTTTTTTATGATCTTGCCTTTTTTAATCAGAATTCCTTCCCCCCGGCCTCCGGCAATTCCGATATCAGCTTCTTTCGCCTCACCGGGTCCATTAACAGCACAGCCCATAACAGCAACTTTTATATCCAGATCGAATTCCTGTATCATTGCTTCTACTTGTCCTGCAAGGCCTATCAGATCAATCTGGGTTCTTCCACAGGTAGGGCAGGATACCAGCTCAACACCGCCTTTTCTAAGACCAAGGGCTTTCAGTATCAGTTTCGCTGATTTTACTTCTTCTACTGGGTCACCGGTCAGAGATACTCTGATGGTATCACCGATACCTTCATATAACATAACGCCAAGCCCCACTGCTGATTTGATGTTTCCCGATAACAAGGTTCCGGATTCCGTAATACCCACATGCAGGGGATAGCTGCTCTTATCCGCAATCAATTCATGAGCTTTGATACACATTAGCACATCGGAAGATTTTATACTGATTACCAGATTATCATAACCCATGGCCTCTATGGCATGAACCTTATCAAGTGCACTCTCCACCAGTCCCTCCGGCGTTACCCCTTCATATTTCTCCACAAGTTCTCTTTCAAGGGAACCGCTGTTTACCCCTACTCTGATTGGAATATTCTTAAGCTTTGCAGCCTCCACCACAGCTTTTAATTTCTCAGTTCCACCTATGTTGCCTGGATTTATCCTTACCTTATCCGCACCATTTTCTATTGCAGCAATAGCTAGCCGGTAATCAAAATGGATATCCGCAACCAGTGGGATATGTATACTTTTCTTGATTTCTTTTATAGCTTCTGCTGCCTCCATGGTAGGCACCGCACAACGTATGATATCACAGCCTGCAGCCTCCAGTTTATTAATCTGTTCTATGGTTGCTGCAATATCTTCTGTCTTTGTATTTGTCATAGACTGAATAAGGATCGGATTGCCTCCGCCGATAACTTTATTACCTATCCTTATAACTTTTGTCTCTTTTCTCATATAAACTCCTGTCCGTGTGCAACAGCGCACATGAAAACAAAAATGTTCCAAACACATTTTTTCTCTTAAACCACTCTCTTTTTTAGAATAACCATATCTTACAATTATACCTTTACTGCTGTCAGTTTTAAGCCATTTAAAAAAAGAACTATATTATACATTATACCTGATTATAGCGCAAGTCTTATTTGTTTATATCGACAAAGAATATATATTTTATAATTGCACCGCAATAATAGCATTGCCTACTTTACTGAATTAATGTTATTATACACCTTAATATGAGTAATTTCCATTAAATAATATACTCAACTTTCCCAGCAAATATTTCTGAATAAAACCTGTATAAATGAGGCTTGAGACAACATCCATCAGTTACTTTACTTTTGATGTAGGATGTGATAGCTGCTGATAACGTTGAAATATGTTCCACAAACAAAGCCATTAGGCTTTGAAGTGCATTCGTTAAGTCCATGTCCTGTATATCCTCACAGAACA